>Ga0208135_100035_pt1 | contig 131241 bp, 145 predicted proteins | sample AntDeeMetag02WF5_FD_184757 | JGI IMG/M metagenome (GOLD analysis project Ga0208135, IMG submission 184757) | Saline lake microbial communities from Deep Lake, Antarctica - Antarctic Deep Lake Metagenome 02WF5 (SPAdes) (version 2) | ecosystem: Environmental > Aquatic > Non-marine Saline and...
GAGTCGCCGTTGTAGTCGACATCTGATGCAGCGGGAGAAATTCCTTCGACGGCGACCTCGACATCGAGCGCGTCCTCCGCGTCGACCGTTGTATCGAGTTCGATCCCGTCGATACTGAATTCGTAGCGAACGGGATACTGCTCGCCGGTATCTGGGTACTCGGCCGATGTCGGCAGCGAGAGATCACGAACGATGTCCTCCCAGAGATACCCGTCCACGGCTTCGATGATGGACTGCCAGTCCGGGTTGTCGAGGTTTTGCTCAGAGGCCTCGATGATCTCGCGCTCTTCCGGATGCGTGAACGCGTACTTCGGCCCGGCCTCGTCGTGCGTGGGACGGATGAATTTTCGAAGCCGTTGGAGGGAGTCCTCGACGCGGTTCTCCATCTGGAACTGGGTCGGGCCGTCGAGGTCACTCAACACGGCGACTGCGAGATTCCGTTCGGACATCGGAATGGTGTCCGGGATGTGCTGGAGGAGCAGCACGGCCTTGGCGACGTCCACGTCGATCTCCTCCAGTTCGCCTGCCTCGTACTGTTCCTCGATCTCTTCGATGACCCCCACGTCCTGTGGGGTGATGTCGTCGAGTTCCGGTTCGATGAGGTCGTAGAAGTCGACCAGCGAAATGACGTTGGTCTCGTTGCCGACCTCTATCCACTCTTGGAGGAGTCCGTGAACGAGCGCCAGAATCGCCCGTGCGGTTCCCGAGAAGATCGACTTCGCCGGGTCGTGTGCTTCCTGCCGGAGGTTCGAGAGGATTTCGAGGAACAGCGGTGGCTGATACGGGAGGAACGGATAGAACTCGATGAGGCGCTCGCGGTTGATGTCGTCGAGCGGCGGGTCGGTGTTCTGTTCGATGCCCGAGTACACAAGTAACGTCTCGGGCTCGTTACTAGTTTGGTTGAGGACGCGTTCTGTATCCCCCTTACCGGTTTCCGACTTTTTGAGCAACCGCTGGGTCGATATTTCGCCGACGTGCCGGCTCGGAAGGCCAAACCGGTGTGGGAATCGATCCTTGACGATACTGAAGTCGGCCCCACGAGCCGCGAACTGCGGCTGGACGTCCTCGATTTTGGCCTGTGCCGTTGCCACCAGTTGGATGTCGCCGTCGCCGGTCTCGTCGACGCTCTCCGCGAGAGTCTGCAGCTCGGTGAGGCGATCGAAGTCCGTCCCGATGAAGAGACTGACCTCGTCGAGCAGTAGTACGAGTTTGACTGGGTGGCCGAGTTCCTCTTCGCGGTCGCTCCGCAACTGTTCGAGGCGCTCGACCATCGCCTGCGGGTCGAGATCAGACGGCATCAGGTCGTCTAGACCATCCACCGTACCGGTCTCCTGCTCGAAGAGGGTGGGTAGAACGGCGTCCGCGAGAGCGTTGTACTGCTGAACGTCCTCCCAGTCGTACTTCTCGGGGCTGTCAACCGTACTCCGGAGTGCCGTTTGGGTGTTGGCAGTCCGGTCGTCCCACGCGTCGGTCGTCCGGTACCAGTCCTCGAAAAAGGCGACGTCGAGCTGCGACGAGAGCCCTCCCTTGGCACCGGTGAGCCGTTCCGACGTGTGAGCACTACGGAGAACGATCTCGCTGAAGCTCAGTTTCTTCTGGCCCTGGTGCTTCAGGAGGTTCACCGAGATTGGGATGACCTCGTACTCATCGTGGATCGACGACCACGTGGACTCGAGCGTGTCCAGCTCACGACCGTCGGTTAGCTGCTCCCAGACATCATCTCGCTGTCGAAGCCATTCGCTGTCCAGCAGGCCGCGAAGCACGCTGAGGAGATGGCTCTTCCCGCTCCCGTAGTACCCGTAGAGCCAGTAGTTCGCTCCCGACCGCATATCCTCGGAACGGCCGAGCAGGCGCGAGAAGAAGTCGGACATGAAGTCCTCGGACTCCTCGGTCACGTGGTAGGTATCGATCGAGTCCAGCCGGTGATCGCGACCGTCATCCTCGCGGTCGATGCGGACGGACTCCTCGAAATCGCTCCCGACATCGGCAGCGAACCAGCTCTCGTCAGTCATACTTCGCCCTCCCACGGCTCGGCCCAGTCGTATGTCCCGTCGACCGGTTGGAGTCTTAGCTCACCGTGAATCCCGCTCGCTTCCCAGTTTGGATCGTCGCTCACACGTTCGGCCAAGGAGTCCCAGTATTGTTCTGGCTGGAAGTGATAGAGCCAGCCGGTCGGTTGGGAGAGCCAGTCATCGCCGTGGGTTTCCCACGAGTATCCGGACGCGACGAGCAGAGGCGTCGTCCCGAGATTTGGGATTTGTCCATGAAGGGCCTGCTGTGTGTCGAGAACACCGATCTCTCGCATCACCGATCGGAATCCCTCGCCCCACCGGCGCGTCGTCGATTCCGCATAGTCGAACTCGCTCCCGTCGTCGTAGTGAAACTCGTTCAGGAGGCGCTCGATCGTTTCCTGCTCGAAAGCCAGTCCTTCGACACCGGACTCCTGAAGTCGGTCGACGTACCGGTGAACGGTGTACTTCACGAGGGGATCGTCCTCCAACAAATAGAAGTACAGCACCTGGGCTTTGTCGCGCACCGTCTCACACTGGTCGAGGACGGAGGGTAGTTGGACAATGGACGGAAGTTCGCTACCAACGGTTTTGAACCGGGAACTGAGTGCGCGGTAGATTCCCTTCGAACTTCCACGCGTACTGCGCTCGTCGAATCGTTCTTCGATCCATTTCTCTTCGACGACTGTCCAGTCCCGATGTCGAGCGTATAGCCGAGCGAGCGTCTCCGCCCTATCCACGAGAAGCCCGCATCTAGTGAGCGCCATCGACACCTCGTCGTGAGAAAATGTCGAGTCGAGCGACGGAAGGGAAGTTCCCCTCCCGTCGGTGCGGAGAGTCATATATCATCTCGAACCATCCACACCACTTAGTTGATAGGGAAAAACGAACCGAGGAGACCAGGAATCTGGATGCAGGTGCGCGCAGTCACCGGGTTTCGAGGATAAACTGAGTTCGTGACGAAGCAGTTATTGGGTGGCCATCATCACCTCTTTCTAAATGGCTGAGGCGGTGCCATCGGAGATCGAACATCTCGAACCGGACTCTCTCGAAGCTCACCCGTTGAACGACGACGTCTATGGCGACCGTACTGACCCCGACGAAGCGTTACTAGCAAGCATCGAAGACCACGGGATTGTGGAGCCAATCGTCGCCGACCCCCAACCAGAAGCGGGAGAAGCTACGGATCGGCCAACCATCCTCTCTGGTCATCGGCGTGTTGAGGCCGCCAAGGATGTCGGACTGGAACAAGTCCCTGTTCGGTTCGTACGGTTAGAGACCGACCTCGAGCGACGGGAGCGACTCCTCACTCACAACCAGAACCGGGACAAGTCGTTTAGCCAGAAGCTCAGGGAGGCAGAAGAATTAGAACGAATTGAGCGCGAGCGCGCGCGTCGACGACAGGGGACACGTACGGACATCGTGGAAAATTCTGCACAAGGTGGCGAGGAGGCGTCCTCAACCGACGAGGACTTCGGAAAGACCCGAGACAAAGTCGCCGAGACAGTCGGTATCGGCTCCGGTCGAACGTACGAGATGGCGAAGACAGTCTGGGACGCCGCCCAAGAGGGAGACACGGTTGCTCAACACGAGGTGGACAAACTCGACCGCGAGGAGCAGTCCGTCTACGGTGCGTACCAGAAGATTCGCGACCGAGTTCAAACAGAGACAGAGGAGGACGACGAGGACGGGACATCAAGTTCAGACGATGAAGTACAGGATTCGTCCTCGGATGATGAAGAACCAGAACGCGTCGCGGCAGAAGACGCCATTCTCTCGGCGCATAGGGGGACGAACGACGTGGTCTTCCCCGAGGTACTTGACCTACACGTGGAGCCAGGTTCAGAGATAGCCGACGTTACCTATGGAGAGGGCGTTTTCTGGCGTCAAGTCCCGTCAGGGAAGTACGAGCTGACTGCGACGGACATCGACCCCTCGCGATCTCCGGACTCTACAGACGGAATCGATTGTCGAGACCTTCCCTACGACGACGCATCGTTCGATTGCGTCGTACTCGATCCACCTTACGCGGAGGGATTCTACGAAACGCCAGATAAGCCGTCGGTCAACGACTACTGGATCAAGGATCGCTACGTCGGGACGACCGGTGAGCAGACAGCGACCTACCACGATGCGGTTCTTGAGATGTACGCGGCGGCTGGTGAGGAAGCCCGCCGTGTGCTACGTGACGATGGTCTCCTCATAGCGAAAATGCAGGACGAGGTCAGTCGCAACGAGCAGCGTCTCACCCACGTTGAGGTGACGAATATCTACGAGGAGATGGGCTTCCACGCCAAGGATTTGTTCGTCGTTGTCCGGCCAGATACTCCGACTGTGGGCCGGATGTACGAACAGCGTCGAGCACGGAAGAACCACTCGTACTTCTTAGTCTACGAGAAGCGAGGATAGAGCCGGAATATCTGGTAATCACACTCGCTCTCTTGGGGGCTCCATCTCACGATAGATGTCGTCGATGACCTCGAGAAACTAGAGCGGGTGTACTCACCCATTCTGCCGACTATCCTCTCATCCACGATGTCGACATCGTTGAGTAGCATACGAGCGGAATCTCCGCCTCCGGCGGCGGTAAGTACTCCTCGCCCGCGCCGGCATTTACGGTCTTCCACAGTGAGTTGTCGAGTATGGTGCTTGATGATCGGAATCCGGTGGACGAGTGCCCGCGGTGCGGTGAGGAGGCATACGATCACGTCAAGCCGGGTGGGGAGTACGAGGGATCGCCGATCGGTAGTATCCGAATTTGCGTGACGGAAGAGGGCGCGTTCTTCCACGGCTAACGGGGAATCATGCTGTCTCGTCGATACCCGAGGATATTTCTCGGGGATGAGTCAACGGTCTGGACAGTGACGACTGACGATGTGCCGTGGGTAACGTTCGTCCTCGCAGCTGGGATGGTAGTGGTATCTCTCGTCTCACCCGCGATCACGCCGTTGAGCTATACGCTCCTCGCTCCGTGGATGCACGCCGGCTTCGGACACATTTGGCAGAATCTTCTCGTCTTCTTCATTCTCGGTGCGTGGGTGGAGCGTCGAGTGGACTGGTTAACCTATCTCTTCTTCGCTGTGATGATTTCCTATCTCGCCCTGTATCTCCCGGTCGTGTTCGAGTACGGTGAGTTGTCGAGAGGAGCGAGCGGATTGACGATGGCGCTGACCGGGTACGTGGTTCCGGTCTTGCTTGTCGGTCTCGCCGAGCGCATCGAGTCCTTCGAGTTCGATTCAAAGGATGTGGCCGTGGGGCTCGGAGTTCTGCTCGTCTTGACCTACTTGAGCGTCGACTCGTGGGTGACGGTGCAGCGGTTCGTCGGCCTTGAGCCGCGACCGGATGGTGTGTCGGTATCGTCGCATATGACCGGTCTCGTTCTCGGAGTGCTGTGGTTCGGGTGGCGGGCGGTGCGGCACGGACTGGTGGACGCGTAGTGGTAGCGTGACCGGGCTGGCTACACCATTCGCCGACCACCACCCAAGGTCAAGAATGAATAGCAGCGAGCGGGCAACCGAGTGGGAGACATTGCTCCCCGGTGTTCTATTACATTCCGTCCGAACGATGGTTTATCGTGTCTGTCCTCGCCCTTCTCGGCGGTCTCTTCGCAGCTGGTGGCCTCGGCACGTATGCGGCGAAGGTATTCATCGTAGACCCGATTCGCGAATACCGGCAGGTTCGCCGAAATGTCTCACGGGATTTGGTAGATTACGGGAACCTAATTGCAAACCCGGGGAGCGGTGAGTCGGATCGGATTGATGAGGCGGAGGCGACCTTCAGGGGTCACGCGTCGGAGTTGAAGGCGGCTATTGATGATATTCCGCTGTATGGGATTTGGGCGAGGCTGAGACTCGTTCCGCCGCGGGATGACGCGTTGGAGGCGAAGCGGCAGTTGGTTGGTCTGTCGAACTCGCTTCAACAGGGTCGAGTGGAGTGGAACGACGAGATGCGGAACAAGCTTCAGGGCTTGCTCGGGTTGTAGCCAGTAGCGTGTCCACTGGTTCGGTTTTAAAAGTAGCGTGCGTCACTTGGGATGTGATTGACCGTGTACTCGGTTTTGTGTGGGGTTCGATCTCCCGACCGCTGTGGTCTCGATCATTCTTGGGTTTCTGTTGAAGATGGCGTAGGACGTGGTCTCCTTGGGACTTCGGAGGCGTCGGCAGGATGTTCGTGACGGCTTGGAGTGGTACCTACTTCCTAGAGGACGGTTAGTGCTGCTGGGAGCAAGATTCCAGCAGCGAGCGCGGGCCACTCGGTTTCCGGATTCCTGTCACTGGGACTCTCATGAACGAGTAAGATACCGAGGACGATCACTGCGCCTTCAAATCATCACGTGCCTGCTCGGCAAGTTCGTCATCGCCTCGGTCTCCAAGGTAGATGTCGCGTCGTTCGACGACACGAGGAACTGTACGTCGCGGCACGCCGATCTGGCGTTGGATACGGCGGTCTGACCAGCCGAGTTCCTCCTTGGCCACGATCGCTTGCACAGCCCGCTCATACTCTGCGTCGTCTGGCCGGAGGTTCCCGTCCTCAGAGGTAAAGCCGTAGATTGGTCGACCGATGCGCTTCCCAGCCTCTTCGGCGGCGCGGAGACCGTCGATAGTTCGCTGCTTGATCATCTCGTGTTCGATGTCGGCTGCGAAGGAGAGACCGTAGAGGATGGCCTTCTGCTCGAGGTTGAGTTCCTCTGTATCTGGTTCGATGTGGAGGCCGTCGTTGACGACGACCAATCCGCAACCGTTGTCCTCGACGATCTCGTGGACGGCGTCGTTGAGGTCACGCATGTTGCGTCCGAGACGAGTAATCGATCGGACGATGACGCGTTCGGTCTCTCCCTCGCGCACGCGATGCATCATCTCTTGGTAGCCGTCGCGGTCTGTGTTGCTGCCGGTGGCCTCGTCTTCGAGCACGTCGATGTTCGAGGGTTCTATCTCGAGTTCGTCGATGGCGTGGTTCCACAGCTTCTCCTTCTGCTGATCGATGTCCTGTTCGGGGGTAGAGACGCGCGCGTAGATTGTGGTCGGGTATCGCATATTTGGCTGGTTCAGGGTGGTGCTGGGCTACCCGGCTGCCCACCGAGGGTGCCGACATAAAGACCGGGACTTCTCGCCCTTGTGAACTCCTCTCGGGCGAAAATCATCCGGTTCTGGCCCAACACGTACTTGATACTGATGTCCGACCAGTGATAAACGCCGGCGCGCAGAGCTGCTCGATGACATCATTAAGTGAGGAGGGGTCTATCACGATGCCATGGAAATCGTGCATAACCCGTCGCTCGATGCTCGGGAGCCTCGGGAAGGTGATTTAGAGGTATTTGAAGGCTTGGAGCCGGGGGATTCTGTGAAATTCTTCGAATGGCCGGTCGAACCGCTTACTGTACTTGGTTGGGAGGATGACGAGAATGTTGCGGAGCGACTAAGAGTTGAGGCAGCAGGCAGCGAGTCCTTTCTCTATCGAGTAGAAGACCATCTCTGGCACTACGTCCCCGAGAAGGAATACGACGAAGAGAATAATCCGTTTCCAGTTCAGAACTTCGTGTTGGTCGAACCCCAGCAGGCCTGAGAGTCCTCAACAGAGGCAATCAAAGAGTCCCCGCAAAGAGGAAACGCGATAGTCATAACGGATTTTATCATAATCGCGTAGAGTACCTCATGATATGAGAGACGAGAAGGTCTCCCAGCACTATGTCCCCCGTCTTCATCTTCGGAGATTCTCAACCAACCCTGACAATAACTCCGTCTACTGTTACGACAAGCAGAATAAACGCAGTTTCCCAACGGGTGTCGATAGTACCGCAACTGAAGACTTCTTCTACGACGGCAAGACCGAGCTGGTGCCAGAGATGGAGAATTTTCTGGAGAATCTGGAAGGACGCGTTGGCACTCCCTACGACAAGGTAGTTGAAAACCAATCCATCTCTTGTCTTACTAAGAAGGAGAAAATGACAATCGCCCTGTTTCTCGGGGTACAGATGGTTAGAACGCGGGGATCGAGGTCGTCGATGCAGGGTATGGTTGAGGGTATTGAGGAGAGCGTAGGCCGGGAGAACATGGCTGAAGAGTTCAAGGAAGAACTCGATGAGATGAAGGACGAGGAATCGTTGAGAGAGTTGCAAAACAACTTGATCAAGGACGCCAGTAGCGACTTCGCGAATATTCTGGCGGCACTAGACTGGCACTTGTTCCTGAACGAAACCGATCTGCCATACTACACCTCTGATTTCCCCGTAGTCAAGCATAATGAACTGGATTTCGGGCCATACGGAAATCTTGGATTGAGAAACCGCGGTGTACAAATCTACTTCCCGCTGACTCCGTGGATGCTTCTTTTGATTGTAGAACCCAGTGTGTACCCTGATCTACCGGATGTCTCGGACACCACTGATCGAGAAAATGTGGTCTTCCAGCGTGATCTGCAAGTTCAGCGGTCGAATCGTTTCGTGTACTCTTGCCGGGACGACTTTGATCAGGCAGAAAGGCGAGTCAAGACGTCTCCAGAGGTAGCAGAACCCCTTTCGGAGAGAACAAATGTTCAGTAGGGATGACTGCCGGGCCGGAACCCAGTCGATGAGGTAATCGGTAGACGATCGGCTGTGTAGAAATACTCTTGATTCGACACTTCTACCGCTGGAACAGCCGTTACGTAGGACTGCTTACTGACTGGAGAGCAGTGAGCGGAGTAACTCGACGTATCCTTCCGGGTCAGTTGGTTTCTCGAGGAATCGGTCTGCCTGTGACATAGTTGATTTCAGATCACGTCTCTCCGGGTTCGATCCCGTCATCACCACGACCAGAGGAGGGGCCTCGCCTGATTTAGCAGCATCTACCACTTCCTCGCTCGTCTCGTGCGAAAGACTCCAATCAACCAGTAGGACATCGGGTCTGGGAGCTGTGTCAGACTCGCCCTGATGTGAAACGGCATCGAGAGCCTCGTCCTTTGACTTCACTGTATGGACAGTTACATCCAGCTGGGAGGCTTGGAGTGATTCCTTGATGAATCTCCGATCCCCCGGGTTATCATCGAGCACCAATACGTCAGTCCCACAGGCCATTATCACCCGGAAAGCTACACAATTTGATAAAGGTATGCGTCACCCAATGACGCAACTACCTGATCACTACCCCTTCTGTATTGATCGCAACCGGGTCAGGAATTGTCACCTTCTGCGGATTTCACCAGAGCCAGACGACCCGAGCCCCTGCGGTAGTAATCTTTAATCTGCTCCAATAGCGGCTGTACCTTCACGAAACACCCCTATCAACAATCCGTTTATCCATCGCTCCCGCCCAATCGATTCTTGAGAAGAGAAAGACGCCGCAATGGAGGTGACGCTGCCGAAACAGGTGACCAACTATGAGCGACAACGACGACAATCCGGAAGCACAGAACGAGAACGAACTGGCTGGTCTCGACGCTAAAGAAGCCGCCCAGCAAATTCACGACGACATCCGATTCCGCCTCGAGCCTGCGAACGAGTACAAGTGGGGAGACCCAGAGTCCGAAGCGTTCGCCGAACTCCTCGATAGGGCTCGAGGGTCGCGTCTGGCCGCGTCGATCCCGGCGACGACGAGTGATGAGCCCTACCTCACCGTCGAGATCCATCTGCTGCGAGAGAGTGCAGTGATCCAGCAGCGGACGGCTGGCCCAACGGACGAGTACGCGACATATGTCGGCGACGTGCGCGCCGTCCTCACGAGCTTCGCGCCGATACTCGAAAAGTCGTACATCGAGGTGCAACGAGATGGTGAAGCCCTCGAGCTGATACGGGACGAACTTGCTCGCGAGAGCGGTGGTAGTGATGAGTGACTACGACACGAACCCAGATGCCCCATCGATGGAGGAAATCGCGAAGCAACTCCGCCACAGCGACAGAGGCCAACGGAACATCGTCTCGGATGCTGACGAGGTGATCGGGATGTCGAACAACTGCGTCGAGGCTCACCACCACGCGTGCGACGGCGAGATCATCATCCAACTGAAGCCGCACATCGGCTGGCGAATGGGTGACGGCGATTCGGGCTGGACGATGAGTAACGAGGAGCTCCGGAAGTACTCCGTCTACACAATCTGACCCCCACTCGCGGCCGACCCGGCGGCCATCTCGGGGGTTCGACTCCCCCGGCGAGCCTCGGACGAGAGTGATGCTACAGAGGTGATTCAGACGCGACACGTACGCGAGACAGCTGCAACCCTACTCGAGACTATGACCGAGAAACATCCGACAAACAGGAACAGGATCTGGACGTTCGACGACTTCGACGGCGACGCCTATGTCGAGGACTATCGCATACGTCCGCGGGAAGTCGAAGATGAGCAACTTGAGGTTTCGCTACTGATGCGGATCGGCGGGCCGCGCGGAAGATTCACACTCCGTGCTGAGACTACGTTCGTCGACGGCGAAGACGAAGATCACTGGGTAGAGATCCGCGACCCGGCTGGAGACCTCGTTGATGAACTAGAGATCGACTGGACGAGCGCCTCGGCGAGCAACGTCCCTGACGCGACCCAGGCCTTCCACGAGGTCTATATCGGAGCAGCGAACGACTGGTACAACCACGCGCTGGCCGTCCAAGAGGCGGGTAAAGGAGGATGACGTACGAGCGAACGCGTGTCCAAGTCGATGGCGAGGAAGCTGTCGTGGAAACGTACCCGCGACAATTCGATGACGTTCCGTTCGAGTACGCCTTCCGCCGGGGTGGAGACGCGTGGGTACTGAAGCAGCCACGACGCCAGTACACAGATCACGCCATCGACTACGCTCGCAAGGAGCTGGACGAGCGCATCGTGGAGATTTGCGTTCCCGTCGAACAAACGACGCTCAGCAAGTACGTAGAGTCCGCCTGTCCTTCTGACGGCGAGGCGGTCGGGGCGGCATCCCCCACGACGACAGACTGACCCCACTACGTCTGCTGTTTCTCACACCCTCTCGGACAGCGGGTTTATCCGATCTCTTCCCTCGAATCGTTATTGCAGTGCCACAGGACAAGGAAGAGATGCTGAACGGCTTTATTGACGACCGGACGCTTCATACGACGATCAGTGACATCGAAGAACGCGTGGATAGCGCCTTTGAGAACGTGCCGAAGTATGGCCCCGAGTCTGGAGATCTCGCTGTCGCTAACTTCGTCTGGGAAACAGACCCAACTGGTACGATCACCGTCAACCCCGAGAAGGAGGACGGCACTGTCCAACTACGCGTGCATCAACGCAAGGACAGCGCAGCAGTGGGCGTTATCTACCCAATAGGATACCGGGGAAGTTGCGTATTCATCGGCAGTCGAACGGATGTCGTTGAGGCAGTCCACGAAGTCACGGGCTGGGAGGAGACCACCTCCACGGACGGTTACATACCCTAGCTCCATCTGGGAAAGTCCCTCTCTACTGAACCGCGTTCTGAAGAAAGAAACCGTGCTACTATCTACTGACGGCGGAGCGGATCGTCGAAGACGACGTGGACTACCGCGACTAGCCGACGACTTCGGGGCGGTTAGGGTGACATCCACCGCTATGGAGGACTGACCCCGCGCCGCCGGCGGTACTGCCCTTCTTGATCCAAATCCTGATACCCCCGCAGTCCTGGGGCTTATCCCGTCTACCGACTGAATCCTGGTTGCAGGTGAAACACGAAGTAGTCGATCTGGGTAACAGTACGGCAGTCATCAAAGGCACGCGTGTCTACTTCGTCACCCCCGAGGATGACGAGGATACGCAACGCAAGAAGGCAGCCAAGCGGTACATCCGCGCCCACCAGTCCGTCAAGCAGGACTGGACACGGCACGACGACTCGTGCCCAGACGGCGTCAGGGAGCGGGTCTGGACTGACCCGTTCTACACGCCGTCCGCCTTCGCCAGCGAGCAGGAACGGCGGTTCGTCGAGATACGCCGGATGCGCCGGCGGCGCGCGGAGACGAGAGAGGGCTACACGTCCGGTGATGATGCGTGATTCGGCACGGAGACTTCCCAGACCAACTCCGACACCTCCTGGACGAACTCGCCGAGGAAGGCTTCGAAATCACCTACGGCGAAGTCGAGGGCGAGGGTGGCGGCCCCGGATTCACCGCGGAGAAGGGCGAGACCACCATCCACGTCGAGGACTGGACGCAGACGTGGGCCTTGACCTGTCGTGGCCCCGACCGGCCTGATTACGACGACACGTGGGCGTACCCGAGTCGCGTCCGTGGCGAGGTCTGGGAGTGGTTGCAGAATTACGGGGAGTAACCCACGTCACGGCGCCTGCGGCGTTCGGACGGGGAGTCCCGGTTTATCCGGTTGACGCACCGAGATCCACGTGGTAATCGACAGTCCACGCATCGACGCCACCACGGTGCGACTGATCGGCTTCATCTCCGTCCACGCGTTCGACGAGGTGTGCGAGTGCGTCAGAGAAGGAGAGACATACCGCGCCGGCGAGGACGGCTACGACTTCACCTCAAGAGCAGACAACCTCGTCGCCGAACCCCGCGACTTGTGGCTCTCCTACCGCGCTGACTGACCGTGCCAACTATTCTTCTCGCGAGAGCTGGGTCAAGAACGCCACAGGAGCATCCGCCGGTCGCTTGTGCTTGTCCTCTGCCTCGTCAACCAACTCCCACTTGCTGTACACCGTCTCCCCCTCCACACGGAACCGTGTCGAGACGTAATCCCCGTCATCGCTTGACCGCACCGCCTGCTCATCCAACTCGACGACAACCCTACCGTCACCCACATCGACGACAGTACCCACGTCATCGAGCAGCACGCGGTTGCCCCGCTTGAACATGCCGTCCACGTCATCGTCGTTGAAGGCATCCACGGCCGCATCGGCTTCCAGCCGCACACGGTCGCCTTCCTCGAGATCGTCGATAAGAGCGAGAGACTCTCCTTCCATCGTCACTCCTCCTCTCGTTCCAGTTCCTCGACGAACGCAACGGGGTGCGGGATCGGCGTCCACTTGCCCTCCTCCTCAACATCGTCCGCCAGCTCCCACTCCGGATAGACAGTACCCCCACTCAGACGCACACGAGGAGCGACGTAATCATCGTCATCAGGGTACGTCAGTCGCACCTTGTCAAGTTCGATGATGGACTTGCCGTCGCGGGAATCAACGACCGTCCCCGAATCGCCGATCAGATTCTCGTCGCCCCGACGGTAGATCTCCGACGAGTCATCATCTTCGTCTGCAACCGCCTCCACCGCCTCCAGCCGCACACGGTCGCCCTCCTCGAGATCGTCGATGAGAGCGAGAGACTCACTCGCCATTGTCACTCACCCTCCTCGTCGTGCGGGTACGTGTACGGGGAGCTCGCCGAAATGACACCTTCCGGATCACCGTCGAACCCGTTCACGTGCTCGACAACCTTGTCGGCGTACTCGTCCAACGTCCCCAGAATCTCGGCCCGCTCCTCGAAGCCGTCACCGACGCGTCCGGCCCGGTCGGCGATCTCCTCGGCAGACTCGGCGTCGGGATAGAAGTTGATGCCGGTTCCAGTCAGCACAACTGCGATCTCGTCTGCATCGTAGTCGTCCGTCATATTGCATCCCCGACGTTGGGAACTAATTGCTTATAAACGGTTGCGTTCAAAACCTGCCGACGACGTGGCGGTCGGACGGGTCACCAATCTCCCACGGCGAACCGGGTCTGCAATCCTCCCGAGTACAAGCTACCACGCACGGCCCTAGGCCGTCTCGTGCAGATCTTTAACTCGACGGAGTACAGTCTACCCAACTAGACCACGCTACCATGCCGACGGCACACCCGCGCGATGGTTTGGTCACCAACCCATTTGCGCGTGAGAAGAAGCCAAGGGGCGGATTTGAACCGGCGTCACAGACCAGCGGCTCCAACCCCCTTTGCAATCGAAGCTGGAAATTGATACTTGCACGGTATCAGAGTCCGAAATCTTACGCAAGGCCTGCAGAGCCGCCCATCGCCGGTTCAAATCCGGCCCTTGGCTTTTCCAAACTACTCAGAGCGCAGTGGCTACTGCGTTCGATCACTTGATGCGATGTCCCGGATTCGTCTTTCGTGCTCACAGCCACACTCACGATATTCGATTTCGATAGTGTATTACTCAGCCACCCTAGCAGTTCTGAGAACCGATCGCAGATAGAAAACGGGCCGAGCGTAATTTGAACTATGTCGAGGACCAGCTCACTCAGTTGGTAGAATCTCGGTCTGCTTCAGATTTCTCCTGCCCGGGATCTGAACAGGCGGTCGGACGTACTCGAGGTTCGAGAGAGATCCGCTCTCTCGTCATCAAGCGAAACCGTCGTGGTTGCTTAATTCCGACGGTTCCGTTACTGACGACTCACGAAATTGTTCGTCGACAGAAAGCGGGCCGGGCGCGATTTGAACACGCGACCGTCTGGTTAAAAGCCAGACGCTCTGCCAAACTGAGCTACCGGCCCTGTAGTTTCCTTTTTCGGGGAACAGCGGTTAAACGTTTCTTTCTCCACTGCTTCGATAGTGACCTCGCCGGTCCAACACTCTTTATTCGAAGTACTGTTCGAGCGCCTCGGTGACGAGTTCCCCAGGATTGACATCGTCGATGGAGGCACGCCGCCGGAGAGCGCGATAGGTCACCGGCGAGAGGGTGAGCTCGAGCCGGCCGAGGGTAATATCGTGTTCGTCGAGGGCCTGATCGATGGAGGCACCATTGTTGATCGCGCTGGCGACGCTGCGGACGTCGCGGACGGTGAGGTCTCCGTCGAGGGTAGCCCACGCGAGGAGGAGCCGTGATTCGCCGCCGACGCGGGCGATGTGTTTGGCGGCTGTCGGGGCGATCTGACCGAGTGCGACCTGTTTGCGGACCGAGCGCGGGAGATCGTGGACGCGAGCCCACTTGCGGATAAAGGAGACGGTAGCGTCGCCGCCGGCGCGTTCGGCGGCGGCTTTGTAGGAGCCTTCGCCGCGAACGAGGGCAGCGCAGGCAGCTGCACCGCGAAGCATGTAGAGGTGATCGTCGTTGGTCTCACCGCCGGCGAACCGGCGGACGGTTTCAGCGGCGTCTGCGAGGCTCTCGGGGTCGTCTGGATCGAACTGGACGGCTTCGCGGGCGCGGGTTCCGGCGACCGATTCATCGCCCCGGATAACCGGTGAACCGACGGGCGATTCGCGATCCGTCGGGATCGATCGATCGCTCTCGTCACGTCTGTGCGAACGATCATCGGGGCGATTGTCGGTCATGAACCTCGGTAGGAGTTCCGCTGTCAAAAAGGTCGTTATCGGGGCTGAAGACTCGGTTATTCCTCGCGCTGTTCGGCGAGATGTTCCCAGATCTCCGTACAGCCGGCTCCCTCTTCGATATCGTCGAGGTGAGCGTCGTCACGCTCTTCGGCTTCCTGCTTGATCGGCTCTGGTTTGCATTCGGCTGTATCAGTCATTGGCGGCCATTCGAACCCCGTAGCCATAAGTATCGCTTCGGCTGCAAACGATACCCGTGCTCTGTCTTATGGGCTCTTTCTGCCGCTATCTCTGACGAGTCGACTTCTCGTGACAGCTGTTCGGTATCCGTCTGGTATCGAATCGCACCTTATCGGACCGATAGTGACGGCCCAGATCCGTGTGGAACTCACGGAGTATTGACTGACGAACGATCAGTGGCGGTCACTCGAGCCAGAAGCACTGCATAGTTGCCCGTTTCGGCTCGAACTGGAGCGAGTGTAGCGATCCGATAGACCTCGGTTGTAACGTGTGTTGGTGTCTGCTTCGCCCGATGCGGGTACGACGATATCTGTCGTGTCGGCATAGGTGGAGCGCTGTTGGGCAAAAGCGAATGCGAACGGTGGTGTGACGTTCCCCGGGAGTGCCGTCGATCGGTACGTTGTGGTGGACTGTTCTCTCTTTTTGAACCGAGTTCCTGTGCACGCTTCGAGTCAGGAACCGAATGACTGCGAGCAAGTTTAGGCAAAAATAACCGATAGGTGTGGCGCTTGTTTCAGCGCTGGATGGGATGATCGCCGTGAGTAGTGTTGGCTCGAGTCCGTTCGTCTCCGTGTTCGAAACTCGGTCGGCGGTCGAATGCTTCGGGACTCGGTTTCACACTTCCTCTCGTTCACGTCTGAAACCCGTTTCACCGAGTGCGTCGACAACCGCGCCTCGTGATCGTTTTGGTGCCGTTCTCGATGTCATCGCTCGAGACGGCCGGCAGTATAAGTGCTCGGAGACTGAGGATCGAATCAATATGTCCGATCGACTGATGTCGGTTACCGCGTATACGACGTTGGATTACGTCGAGGGGAAAGCAGTGGGCGAGACCTTTGAGTGGGAGTCGGTCGCCGTCGTGAACGCGACCGCTGATCGCGAGGATCCCGATAGCGTTCGATTCCAGTTCGGACTCGATAATCTCGCCGAGGAGCACCTGCCAAAGCACATGGACGAACTCGAGTTGACGCCGGAACAGGCCCGGACGTTGGCCGCGGACCTCGAGAAACACGCGGGTCGAGTCGAGGACGCGACGGAGTAGCTGCGGCTTCGTTGGCGGCGAAGGTGGTCCGCATCTGCGCCTGCCGTGGCAGGCTCCCGTCTTTTTCATTCGGGTAGCGAACGACGGAGTGGGTATACTATAGTAACCACTGAAAGTCACTGCACACCTGATCGCACGACGGCTGTGCGATCAGTGTGTGAATCGTTTCAGTTGTTACTCTATGAGCATGAACACTATTCAGGACCTGTTCGAGCACGGCCTCGAAGATATCTATCACGCGGAGCACCAGTTGCTCGACGCGCTCGAGGAACTCGAGGTGAACACCGAGCACGACGAGATTTCCCAGGCGTTCTCGGAGCACCGTGAGGAGACCCAAGACCAGATCAAGCGGCTCGAGGAGGGCTTCGATATGTTCGGCGAGCCACCCGAGACGGAGGAGTGCGAGGCCATCGAAGGGTTCCTCGAGGAGTACGAGGAGTTCACGTCGATGGATCCCGCACAGGAGGTGATGGAGTATCACAACATGGCGGCCGCCGAGAGGACCGAGCACTACGAAATCGCTGCCTATGGCAATCTGATCCCGCTGGCAGACCAGCTCGAAATGAGCGACGCGGCCGATCTGCTCGAGGAAAACCTCCGGGAGGTAAAGGAGGCCCTCGACGAACTCACGGGACTGACCGAGGAGTTCGAGATGGATGCGATCCCGGCTAAGTGAATCGAATGGCCGATGACTCTGACGCGCAAGACGACGAATAGGGTGTACGCGATCCGTTTTCGTGGCGGAGTCGATCGCACCTCAAGCTCGAGTGGCCCTGCCGCGACGCGTACGGCTTTTACTGTTCGGTGTGTTACTCTCGCGTGTGACGACGCCCGCCCCGGAGAGACGTGAGGAGGTGTCGATTAGACCGGCAGAGCGTGCGGATTTACTCGCGGTCGTTCGTATCGAGAACGCGTCGTTCGCACAGGCCTGGCCGTACAACGCCTTCGAGCGGTTTCTCGGCGAACCGGGGTTTCTCGTCGCGGAGATCGACGGCGAGATCGCCGGTTACGTCGTCGCCGACGTGACACAGCAGATCGGTCGCGCGCTCGGCCACGTCAAGGACGTCGCCGTTCACCCAGAGCACCGTCGGGCGGGTGTCGCCTCCACGTTGCTCTCCCGATCGCTCGGCGTACTCGCGGCCCACGGTGCGGAGACGGTCAAACTCGAGGTTCGGCGGTCGAACGACGGGGCGAAACAGCTGTATCGAGACTTCGGCTTCGATCCGCTCCGGCGGATTGCCAACTATTACGGCGACGGCGAGGACGCGATCGTGATGATTCGGAAACTGCGGTAGCGGGTTGCGGCGCTGTGGTAGCAGGTTGCGCCACGTTTTACCGTCCGAACCCGTACGGTCTCGTATGGGATACGCCTGTCCGGTCTGTGACGTCGAAGAGGCCGACGCGGTGCACCTCGCGAATCACCTCGCGATCACTGCGTCGCTCGGCCGCGAAAACCATCGCGAGTGGCTTGAGGAGCACGCACCCCACTGGGGCGACTGTAGTCCCGAGGAACTCGGCGAGATCGTCAGTCCGCACGCACGGGAAATCGATACGCCCGAGTTCGAGGGATCCGGCCACGACCACAGCCATGGCCACGAGCCGGGGCGACCGGACTCGCTCGAGGAGGGGATCGCCCGCCAGAGTCGTCAGCCCGGCCGCGGTTCGCTGACCGCCGAAGCCGAGAACGTTCTGCAGGAAGCCGCGGAGTTGACTCGCGAGATGCAGACCACAGGCGAGAGCGACGGGGACGACGAATCGCCACCGAACGCAGACGACGTAGCGGGCGACAGCGAGGAAGGCAAGAGCGTGGAGAGCGACGTCGACGAGAACGAAAACGCGTAACTGCTTCTCTGCCGACTGGACGGATATGCACACAGTGGGGACGTTTACTTTCGAGTCGGTCGCGGACGCGCACAGACAGTACGAATCGGTCGGTCCCGCGGCCCAGACGGTCGTCCGCGAGGTCGCGAAGGCCATGGAGTTCGACCGCGATGAGTACGCCGAGCGTGTCACAGGGGATGTCGTTGAAACCGCACGCGATGCCCTCTTCGCGAGCCTGCTCGCGGTTCGCGTCGGCTCTCGCGAGGAGTTCGAGGGCTGGCGCGACGACTACGACGGCGAGGTGACGATGGCGGGTCACGAGGATGTCGACCGTGTCGTCTGGCACGCGGGGCCGGACGGCGAGGCCGTCGCGGCGACGTTTCAGAACGAGGAGGAGGCGGCCATCGCGACGCTTCGTCGACAGGCGTTCGGGCGGTTGTACCGAGATATCGTGTAGGCTACCGCAGGATCGAAGACGCACCATCGACCGATCCGACAAACCTGCGAGCCGACTGGCTGTCCGATTGGCCGGACGAGTAACTGTGTTCCGTCGCAGCCAGCCGATCGACCAGCACCTATTATCCACTCGAGCGCCCACGTGTCCACGATGACTGTACCCGACGAGTGGGACCTGCTCGAGGAGCGAACCGAGTACGAGACGGGCTGGTACGACGGCGGCTACGATCTGCTCGAACAGCCCGACGGGAGCCGGAAACGATACTACTGGGCGGCCCTCCCTCCCGCGGTCGTCGTGGCCGCGCGGATCGACGGGAGCGTCCTCGCAGACACGGAGAGCGGTGGTGACGCTGCCGGCGACGAAGACCGCCTCCTGTTCGTCGAACAGTATCGGCCCGCGATCCGCGAGACGCACCTCGAGCTCCCTGCGGGGATCGTCGAGGACGGTGAGTCGTACACGCAGGCGGCGACCCGTGAACTCGAGGAGGAGACCGGCTTTCGTCCCTCGAGCACCGCGCTCCTCCAGGAGTACGCAGTCGCGACCGGCGTGTTGCGCCATGACCGCGGCGTCGTCTACGCCGAGGGACTCGAGCCCGGCGAGCGGGAACTCGACAACAACGAGTTCCTCGAGGTGACGACGGTGCCGGTGAGCGAGGCGCTCGAACGCGCCCGCGAGCAGCCGGCGAACGATTCGACGCTGTCAGCGCTGTTGCTCGCGATGGAGGACGGCGTCCTGTAGCACGAGCGCGATTCGCCGACGACATCTCCGACGACTCAGCCGGACGCGACCGGACCCGCATCCTTATTCGGCCCGCGGCCGAACGCGCCGGTAATGGACGGCGAAATTTCCACCGACGAGGTCAAGGAACTCCTCGAGGACGATGCGGACGTTCGCATCGTCGACATCCGCGACGAGCGAAACTTCAAACACAGCCACATTCCGGGCAGCGAGAACATTCCTTTCCATGAACTCACGGACCGTGTGGACGAACTCGAAGACGACGATCACATCGTCACCGTCTGTCCGCACGGGAAGGCGAGCGTGCAGGCCGCACAACTCATTGGGTCCTACGAGGGGACCGCCGATGCGCGCGTCGAGAGCATGGCGGGTGGACTCGACAAGTACGGCATGAAGTTCGGCCTCGTTCGCGAGGAAGAACAGCGGGACGAACCGGCCGACCGCGAATCTCCGTTCTAATCGGATTCGGTCGCAGGGGCAGCGCACACTCCGACTCCCACGCAGCCTCGAGTCGGATCCCCGTCGCTCAGTCGGTAGTTCGGCTCAGCGGTTCGGCGATTCGACTGGTTGATCGGTGTGAAAAAACGGAGAACTGTGTTGCGATGCGGTCGTGGGTTCGGAAGTCGTCTCAGCACATTGCGGGTATCAGGCGACGTTGAAACCCCGGTCCCGAAGGAACTCTTCGATGCGACCGGTGTGGTTGCCTTGGAGTTCGATGTGGTCGTCTTCGACGGTGCCGCCACACGCGAACTTCGATTTGAGATCCGACGAGAGACTGTCCAGATCGACGTCCTTCGGATCGAATCCTTCGACGATCGTTACCTCTTTCCCGTATCTGCGCTCGTCAATGCGGATGTTGAGTTGCTGTTGTCCCTTGGCCACGTCCTCACAGACGCAGAGTTCCTCGGGCAGCCCGCACGTCGAGCAGACTTCCGACATTACGTTCGTAGCTATGAAACGGGCATATTAAACACTATCGGGACCCGCATGCTTTCGCGCGGTTCTTTTTGAGTGGGCGGGGGAGGTACCGGGGACTGGCCGCCGGTGAGCGACTCGAGTTCCCGTTCGATCGCGGTAACATTCGGACTGCCCCCGGTCTTATCGGAGCCGACCGACCACTGGAAGGGACTCTCGAGCGATATCGTCGACGATTTCGATCGCCTCGTCGGCGTCCGCCCGGCTGATACCGCCGCCGTAGGTCGCTCGCTCGTAGCGGTCGACGACCAGTTCGGTTCGCGGGTCGATCGGCTCCGCGTCGGTCGCGTCGTCCGCCGCTGCCGACAGTGCCGCCAGGTACGCTCGAGCCGATTCCGACCGACGGCGCGGCCGGTACTGGCGTGCGAGTAGCCGCTCGAGCCGGGCGAATGCGCGCTCGGCGTCTCGATCGGAATCGCGCCGGCGGCCGTGCCAGTAGACGCCGAGTTCGCGACGGGCGCGCGTCGTCGCGTCCGTTCGGCGCACGCCTACGGCGAAGCCAAAGAGGAGGACAATCCCGAGCGCCGCCGTTTCGCGCGTGACCGTGACGAGCGACTCGCCGTCGTTCGACTCGGTGCCCTCGGTGCGGTCGGCCGGGCTCTCGTTCGTTCCGTTGGCCGGCTCGTTTGGCGAACCGTTCGGCTCGCTCGGTTCGTTGGGGTCGTCCGGAGTGTCCGGCTCGTTCGGGTCGTCGGGGTCGGGTCCGGACGGATCGTTCGGGTCGTCCTCGGGATCGTCGGACGATTCGTCGCGAACCGGCACGTCGGCGCTCTCTTCGGTGTCGGCGTCCTCGTTGCCGTTTTCGCGGGCCTCCTCGAGCCGGTCGGTGTGGACATCGTCGCGGCCGTCCCCCGGCGTCGGATCGAATTTGACCCAGCCGTGGCCGGGGAAGTAGACCTCGACCCAGGCGTGGGCGTCGAGCCCGCGGACCACGTATCTATCGTCGTCGACCTGCTGGCCGCTCGTATAGCCGGTAACGTAGCGGGCCGGGACGCCTTCTTCGCGGAGCATCTGCGTCATCGCCGTCGCGAAATAGACGCAGTAGCCCTCGTCCATCTCCATCACGAACTCCTCGGCGGCGTTTCCGGGGGGCTTGGAGACCTCCAGCGAGTACTCCTTCGAGGACTCGAGGTGGCGCTCGATCGCGACCGCGGTCTCGTATGGATTGTCGGCGCCGGCCGTGATCTCGGCGGAGCGCTCCCGGAACTCGCTCGAGGTTCCTTCGGGCGTCTGCAGGTAGTGGTCGGTGACGTCGTCGGGATAGTTCGTCCCGGCGTCCCGGAGCGCGGACGGACTGGGGTCGACGATCGCGCTCTCGACCCTGTAGGTGTCGCCCGCCTCGAGCGGCGTTTCGGGCCGCGGCTGGCCGTGGGTGGAGACGCTCGCCCGCCGCGTCACGTCGCCGCCGAGCGAGATCGGGTGTGGGGCGACGGGCATGATCCCCAGTTTCGTCTCGGCGGTGATGGTCTGTTCGACCCGGTTGTAGTCGCCCGGCGGCGATCCGATCCGCCCGTCGTACCGGTTGCTCTGGCCGGTCCGAATCCACTCGTCGCCGGTAAAGCGATCGTAGACACCCGTGCGCCAGTACGATCGCCGCTCGGATTCGACCGTGAACCGCACTTCCGGTGAGAGATCGACCTGCCCAGAGATCCCTGACCGCTGGGGCGCGGTATCGAGCGTCGCCTCGAGCGTGCCGGGTTCGCCCTGGACGAGGTGGGTCGGCCCGGATGGCTGGCCGGGGACGATCGTGACCGTCATCGAGAGGACGACGATCAGCGCGAACAGGGCCGCGAGCAGGTCCGCCTGCCGGATCGAGCCGCCCCGTTTCTCGAGTTCGCCGGCGGCGATGGCGCCGATGGCGGCGAGGGTGCCGGACAGGGTGGCGAGCATGCCCGCGTCGCCGGTCAACACGAGAAAGCCCAGTGCGGCTCCGCCGGGGACGACGCTGAGCGCGTATCGCCCCCGAAGGGCGAGATACCACGAGAGGAAGACGGGGGCGGGCGCGAATCCCAGCGTCCAGATGCCCGCCTGCAGCATCCGGAGGAGGGGGAGACCGGTCGCGAGTGCGACGGTGTCGGAGACGAGCGCGTCGGTGGCCGTAAAGACGACACTGGGATTGACACCGGCCGACGTGAGGTAGTAGCCGAATCCGATCCCGGTCGCCGCCAGTGCGAGGGCCGCAGCGGTCCGCGGCCGGATCAGCCGCGCGAGTACCGTCGCCGCGACGAGCATCGCCGCGACGAGCGCGAACAGCGACTGACTGCCGCCGACGACCTGCGTTATCCCGTAGAGGACACTCACGTACGACGCCGTCAGGGCCAGCACGCAGCCCAGGGCGACGGGCCGGACGATGTCGGAGCCGACGGTTCGGTTCGTATCGAGCGATATCGTCCGATCGCCGACGCGTCCGGACGAGTCCGTACTCATGGATTCACCTCCGATCGTCCGTCGTCGTCGCGTTCGCGTCGACTGTCGTAATCGCCCCGGCCGCGTTGCGTGTTCTGATCCCCCTGGCCGCGTCGCGCGTCGTGATCGCGCCCGTCGCTTCCGTTTCGTCGCCCTCGATCACGACCGCGGAGTCGGTCGAAGGGAATCTCCCGGTCGTCGACGACGACCGTCGTCCCGTCGGCGTCGGTTCGAACCAGAACGTCGGCGTCCTGCCGCGTCCAGTCGTCCAGTTCGCCGGGCCCGGCGACGGCCAGCAGTCCCAACAGTTCGCGGTGGTGTTCTCGACCGTCTCCCGGCTGCTGCGTCTCGTCGGGAAGGCTGAGCCCGACCGGCGCGCCTCGCTCGAGGAGAACGGTGACAACGCTTGCGGTGGCCGCCGCCCACTCATCGTCGCGGTCAGCGAACTCGTCGAATCGACGCGAACGGCATTCCGCGGCGACCGTGACGGCTCCGATCGCCTCGTCGTCAGCGTACTCTGCGACGACTAGCTCGCCGTCGGGGCGCTTGGCCGCGGTCTTCCAGTGGATATCACGGAGCGGATCCCCGCGTTGGTACTCCCGGAGGTGGTCGAACTCCTCGCGGTCGCGCCGATCGGCGACGCCGGCGAGCGCCCGAATATCGGCGGCCGGGCCACTGTCCAGATCGTGAACGCGTGGATAGACAAGCACGGGCGTCCTCGCCTCGTACTCGAATCGGCGCTCGACGAGGCCGACGATGTCGCTGACGACGATCGACAGCGGACCGACCCGGTGACGGCCTCGCGCCTCGAGTCCCACGTCGTAGGTAACCGTTTCGTCGCCCTCGAGAGTCGTCTCGGTGACGGGTTCCGCGGTCGACGAGAGGCCGTCACCGACGGTGTCGCGGACGGTCGCGGCGATCGGGCCGTCGGTCTCGATCGCGACCTCGACCCGTCGCTGCTCGCCGATGAACCCCTCACTGACGGGCTGGCGGTCGACGCGCGGTCGGTCGATTCGGACGGCCGTGACGAGGCCGGCGAGCAAGACGACGACCAGCGGGACGACGATCGCGTTCAGCGCGCGAGGACCGAACCCCCAGCTCAGCGCGACGGCCACGACTACGGCGACAACGACGGTCCAGCCGCGGAGCGTCAATCGCAGTCGACGAGGGCGCCTCATTCGACGGAGACGCGCTCGAGTGCGTCCTCGACGATCGCGTCGCCGGTGCGGTCGCGACCGTCCGTCTTGATCCGGTGGGCCATGACGACAGGGGCCTCGGCCTGCACGTCGTCGGGAGTCACGTACTCCCGGCCGTTCGTGACGGCGCGGGCTTGTGCCGCCCGGAGCAACGAGATCGTCCCGCGGGGACTGACGCCGATGTGTGCGTGCTCGCGGGTGTATGCCGCGAGCCGCGTCACGTACGCTCGAACCGGCTCCGCGACCCGCACCGTCGAGACGGTTTCGCGGGCGGCGACGAGCGTCTCGCGGTCGGTCACCGGCTCGAGCGATTCGATCGGGTGGTCGCCGACGGTTCGGCCGAGTAGCTCCGCTTCCTCCTCGGGCTCCGGATAGCCGAGATGGAGCTTCTTCATGAATCGATCGAGTTCGGCGAAGGGCAGGTCGTAGGTCCGATTCGGTTCGACGGCGTTCTGGGTCGCGATGACGGTAAACGGCGTCGGTAGCTCGCGCGTCCGACCGTCGGTGGTGACCTGCCCCTCCTCCATCGCCTCGAGCAGGGCGGCCTGGGTCTTGGGCGGCGCGCGGTTGATCTCGTCGCCCAGCACGATGTTACCGAAGACGGGGCCGGACTGGAACTCGAACTCGCGGGTCTTCTGGTTGAAGACGTTTACGCCGGTGACGTCGGCGGGGAGGAGATCCGGCGTGAACTGGACGCGACTGAACGTGCAGTCGACGGATTTGGCGATCGAGCGCGCCAGCATGGTCTTGCCGACGCCGGGAACGTCGTCGAGCAGGACGTGTCCGCGCCCGAGGATAGCGGTGACGACGTGTTCGATGACGTCATCGTGGCCGACGATTACGCGCGAGACGTTCGCCTCGATGTCGGCACACAGTCGTTCGACCGTCGAAATTCTGAGGGCGTCGCCGTCGACCGTCGACTCGGTGCCTGCGTCTACTGTCGGGTTTGCATCAGTCATAGTGTCGAAGGTGTCCGCGGGGACCCGGACGACCCGGTCATTACGACGACATCCGTGGCTCCGGAACATATGCTTTGTGTCACATGAACTACCAGTTATGTGAGAAAACGCTGCCGCTGTCGTCCCTGTCATGACGCTCCGCTCGGGACGAGCGCGGTCCTCGAGTCAGTCGCGAACGATCTCACACGAGGCCGCTCCACTCTCCCCCGAGCGCCGTCGCTACCCAAGTAGCAATCAGAAAACGATACCACTCGACGGAACAGCTTAGACTCGCTCGAGGTTCGTCGCGCGTGGCCCTTTTTCGGCCTCCTCGATATCGAACTCGACCTCCTGCCCCTCTTCGAGGTCCGGGCCGCCGACGTCTTCCATGTGGAAGAACACGTCGTCGTCCGCGTCGTCAGTTTCGATGAATCCGTAGCCGCCTGTGTCGTTGAAGAAGTCGACCGTACCTTTCGCCATTGCATCTCAATAGAACCGCGACGAAGATATAAATCTTCGGGAGCACATTCGCAGGCTCCCCTCGAGAAGTCCGCCGTTACCCCAACCAGTCATCCGTTACCACTCCTTGCAGTTGCGACAGACTAAATCGCCGTCCGAACGCCAGACGCGATCGGTCGCGCCGTCGCACTGACTGCAGTCGAACTCGCCCCAGGCGTACGTGGAGAGTCCGACTTCGCCAGTCGAGGCGTCCGCGTCCGCTGACGGAGCGTCGGAGTCGATACCCGATGCCGAGTCAGCGTCGGCTTCCGCGGGGTCGGCAGCGGTTTCCGGCGTTGGATCGGCGTCGGCCTCCGGCGCTGGCTCGTCGTCGGCTTCCGCTGTCGAGTTGTCGTCGCCGTCTCCGCCGGTACTCGAGTCGTCGTTCGACTCGTCGGTAGCGGCGGACGCGAAATCCGAGAGCGTCGCGTCGTCGGTCACGGACAGGAGTACGAGCGCCGGCGGCTTAATCGCTCGCCTCCGCTCTCGAGGACGATGCACAGCGAGCAGCGTTGAACGGGACCGGTACGGCCAAGTAGCACGGGTCACAACGCCCGAATATGGACACCGTCACACCGCTGAACGTCGTCGTTGACAACCTTACCGAGATGATCGAACTCTTCAGTGACGTCGCGATGGGTGCAGGACTCGCCCCCCTCCTCATTCTGATCGGCGCGCTTCTCGTCGCCGTCTCGATGGGCGTCTTCGGCATCCTCACCCTCGGTGCGGTCGGCAACCTCTTCACCGCGAACTGATCGCGGCGGCCGACGCTTTACTCGCCGCTCATCTCGCTCGCCCGAGCGAGCGCCTCGCTCGCCCGATCGATCGCGTCCTCGAGATCCGGACCCAGCGGTGAGCCGACGACGATCCCGTCGACGTGCTCGAGCGCCGCGGCGAATCGGTCGGCGACCGTCTCCGTCGTTCCCGCGATACAGAACGCGTCGATCATCGCCGGGGTAACGCGATCGAAGGCCTCGGGAAGCGCCCCCCGCTCGAGCGCCTCGCTCACCGCGGTCGCAGCGTCACGGTCGATATCGTGGCGCTCGAGGACCGGCTCGGCGGCCCCGCCGACGATGAAGGCGACGGGCGGTCGGGCGGCCTCGCGCGCCGCGGCTTCGTCGCCGGCGACGCTGACGCTCGCGAACGCGAGCGACTCGAACTCGCCGCGCTCGTCCGGTCGTTCCTCCCTCCCCTGCTCGAGTTGGCCTGCAGCCCACTCGAGGTCCCGCGGGTGGGCGGCGTTGACCAGCACGCCGTCGGCGTGTTTTGCGCTCATCCGAAGCATGTGCGGGCCCTGCGCGCCGACGTAAACCGGAATCTCCTCGGACGGTGGCTCGAGGTTGAGCGACGCGTCCCGCGCGGTGAACGTTCCCTCGTGGGTGACTGTCCGGCCGTCCCAGAGCTCTCGAGCGAGGTCGAACGTCTCGAGGACGCGCCGGAGCGGGCTATCGCGTTCGAGACCGAGGTTCGACAGGGAGGAACGGTCGCCCGCGCCGACGCCGAAGACGCCTCTGCCGTCGCTGATCTCGTCGATCGTCGCCGTCTGTGCGGCCAGTTTCACGGGGTGCGTTTCGTAGGGATTGACGACGCCCGGTCCGAGCCGGATTTCGTTCGTGGCGTCGGCCATCCGGGAGAGCACCACGAACGGATCCCGATTGAAGTAGTGGCTGCTCGCGAACGCGATGTCGAACCCCTTGTCCTCCGCGAGCGCGGCCAGGTCGGCCACTCGTTCGGGTGGGTGTTCGGGCGTGAGTTCGATGCCCCAGGTCGGATCGTCGCTCGAGTTGGTGTTCTCACTCATTTACTGAACCTCCACTCTCGAAGCGACTGCCGAACGAAGTCGCTCTCGACGGATCGAAAGAGTTCGTCGCTCCCCTCGTGATTGCCGAAGTCCCAGCCCCGGACGACGACGGCGGGCGTGCCGCCGGCTCCCTCGCCGGTGACGAGGTTCGCGGCGGCGGCGAGTTCGTCGACGACCGACTGGACGGTGACGCCGAGTTCGTGGCCGTCCCGGTCGAGTTCGCCCCGCCAGTCCCTGCTCGCGGGCATCCCGGCCCAGCCGAGCGCGACGCCGCGCTGGCCGTGCCGGAACGGGCGGCCGCAGGTGTCCGTGACGATCACCGCGACGTCCTCGAGGCCCCGCCGTTCGAGCCCCGCTCGAATCCGCTCGGCGCTCTCGGTCGGTCGCTTCGGCAGGAGTAACAGGTCGTGATCCGGCACGTTCGAGCGGTCGATCCCCGCATTGACGCAGATGTGGCCGAACCGGGTCTCGGTCAGCAAGAATGGGGCGTCGATCAGCAGTTCCGTGCTCTCCTCGAGGACCGCCTGCGCGAATCGCGGGTCCTTCTCCTCGTCGGCCAACTTCGCGATCCGGTCGGCGATCTCTTCTGCCCGGCCACTGACCGGGTAGTCCTCGAGATTCGCCGTCCGGCCCTCGGCCTTCGAGACGATGGTGCTGGCGACGGTGAGTACGTCGCCGGGCTCGAGAGCGGCCCGATCCGCGACGAGGTCGGCGATGTCGTCGCCGGGGCGGATTTCGGGCAGGTCCGCCACGCCGTTGAGTTCCATACCGGTGGGTGGGGAAGCGCCGTCAAAAGGCCACCGTCACCGGATAATAGGCGTGGACGACCGCGAGCGCCTACTCCTCCTCCTCGGGCTTCCCGTGTCCGCCGCCGCCGGGTGTCTTGACGGTGACCGTCGTCCCGGCCGCCACGTCGACGGTCGTCTTCGCCGGCACCGCCTCGCCGTCGATCAGGTTCTCGCCGGTCGCGCCGTCCTCGCCGCCGTCGACTCCCTTCGGCGCGTGGCGTCGGCGCTCGGTCAGTAACGACACCGTCGCGTCGATCTCGACGGTGACCGAGCGCTCGAGTCCTTCCCCTCCTCGATATCGTCCGCGACCGCCGCTTTCCTCCCGGAGCGCGTAGCGCTCGACCCGGAGGGGGTACTCGGTCTCGAGGGCCTCGACGGGCGTGTTGAGCGTGTTGGTCATGCCGACCTGGACGCCGTCCATCCCGTCGCGGTCCGGACGCGCGCCGAAGCCGCCGCCGATCGTCTCGTAATAGGTGACGGAGCCGTCCCGCGCGCCGATAGTGAGGTTGTTCATGGTGCCCTGACCCTGTGCCGGCACGCGGTCCGGTGCGGCCCGCGCGAGCGCGGTGAAGACGGCGTCGGTGACCCGCTGGCTGGTTTCGACGTTGCCGCCGACGACCGCCGCGGGCGGCTCCGGATCGAGCAGCGACCTCTCGGGTGCGCTGATCTCGACCGGTTCGTAGCAGCCGTGGTTCGGCGGAATCTCGGGGTCGGTGAGACAGCGCACGACGAAGTAGACGGCGCTCTTCGCGACCGCGAGCGGCGCGTTCAGGTTCCCCGCGAGCTGGTCGTCGGTTCCCGAGAAGTCCACGTCGATGCGCTCGCCGTCGACCGTCACCGCGACGCTGATCTCGATATCTTCGTCGGTCACGCCGTCGCCCTCGAGCACGTCGGTCGCCTCGTAGGTGCCGTCGGGGAGCGCCGCGATCTCGCGTTCGACGCGCTCGCGAGAGTAGTCGATCACCGCGTCGAACCCCTCGAGGACGGTCTCGCGGCCGTGCTCGTTGAACAGCGACTCGAGCCGGGCCTCGGCGCGTTCGTTGGCCGCCCGCTGCGCCCGGAGGTCGGCCCGGCGCTCGCGAGGGTTGCGCACGTTCGCGAGGACGAGCGAGCGGACTTCCTCCCTGACTTGCCCGCCCGCGACGAGCCGGGTCGGTGGGAGCCGGAGTCCCTCCTGGTAGATCTCCCTCGAGTTGGCCGGCATGCTCCCGGGGGTCATCCCGCCCACATCGGCGTGGTGGGCGCGCGAGACGGCGTAGCCGACGATATCGTCGCCGTTTCGGCCCTCGGTACCGCCGTCGAGATCGCTCTCACCGTCGTCGTCATCGCTCCCGTCGCGGCCGGGCGCGAGCGGTGACACCATCGTCACGTCCGGCAGGTGCGTCCCGCCGGTGAAGGGGTCGTTGAGCACGAACACGTCGCCCGGCTTCGAGTCGCGCTCCCGGACAGCCGCGACGGCCGCCGGCATCGCGCCGAGGTGGACCGGGATGTGTTCGGCCTGCGCGATCAGCCGCCCGTCAGCGTCGAACAACGCCGTCGAGCAGTCCCGGCGCTCCTTGATGTTCGGCGAATACGCCCCCCGGATCAGGGTCTGTCCCATCTCTTCGGCGACGCTCTCCAACTGGTTGCGGACCACCTCAAGGGTGACCGGATCGATGCTTCCGTCGCCGCCGTCCGAGTCGTCAGTATTCACAGTCATCGGTGTCCCTCCGCCGTGTCGCTCGCTCGAGTCAGTACCAGGGTGCCGTCAGCGAGCACGTTGCCGGCCCACGCGGGCGGGACGACGGTCGTACTCTCGGCCTGCTCCAGGATCGCCGGCCCGGACACCGTCGCGCCGGGCGCGAGCCGATCCCGATCGAAGACGGTTGCTGACCGCGCACCGCCGGCGAAGTGCACTCGCCGGGTGCCGATGATATCGTCGCCCGCGCCGTCGTACCGGACGGTCGGCTCCGAGCCGGGAACTGTCGCCGTCGCGCGGAGGGTGACGATCTCGATCGATTCGTCCATCGCGTAGCCGTGGGCCCGCTCGTGGGCGTCGTGGAAGCGTTCCGCGACCCCGGCCGCGTCGAACTCGTCGTCGACGGGAACTGTCAGTTCGAAGCTCTGGCCCGCGTACCGGCAGTCGGCGGCGCGCTCGAGCCGCGCCGCGTCCGGATCGGACGCGTCCGCGAGGACGTCCGCCACGAGGTCGTCGTAGACGCCCTCGAGATCGGCCGGATCGACCGCCCGGAGATCCGCGCCGACGGTCCGGGCCGCGTCGTAGCTCTCGTCGGCCGCGAGGAGGCCGAAGGCCGACAGGACCCCGCTCGGTCGCGGGACGACGACCTGATCGACGGACAGCGAGTCCGCCAGCGCCGCGGCGTGCATCGGCCCCGCGCCGCCGAAGGCCACGAGCGCGAACTCTCGGGGGTCGTGCCCGCGCTCGACGGTGACGGACCGGATCGTTCGCGTCATCGTCGCGTTCGCCACGCGGTAGACCCCGCGAGCGGCCTCGAGCCCGTCCTCGAGGCCGGTCTCGTCCGCCAATCCCTCGAGCGCGTCGCGGGCGGCGTCGACGTCGAGCGTCAGTTCCCCGCCCAGCGCGGTGTCGGGACCGATGTAGCCGAGCACGACGGCGGCGTCGGTGACGGTCGGCTCGGTTCCCCCACGACCGTAGCAGGCGGGGCCGGGATCGGCGCCTGCGGACTCCGGACCGACCCGGAGCGCCCCGCCGGGGTCGACCCAGGCGACGGAGCCGCCGCCCGCGCCGACGGTGTTCACGTCGACCATCGGCGTCCGGATCGGCAGGCCGTCGATCTCGGCGTCGGTCGTCCGCTCCGCTCGCCCGTCCCGGACGAGACTCACGTCGCTCGAGGTGCCGCCCATGTCGAAGGTGACGAGCCCCTCGACGTCGGCGTCGTCGACGGTCGCCCCAGCGCCGACGACGCCGGCGGCCGGCCCCGAGAGTGTCGTCGTCACGGCGCGCTCGCGGACCATCTCCGGGTCGGCGATGCCGCCGTTGGCCTGCATGATCCACGGTGCCGGGATCCCCGCCGCGTCGGCTTCCTCGACCAGTCGGCCGACGTAGCCGTCGATCGCCGGTCGGAGGTAGGCGTCAGCGGCCGTCGTGGACGTCCGCTCGAACTCGCGGAACTCGGCGAGCACCTCGTGGGACGCGGAGATCGGAACCGCGAGTTCCTCACGGAGCGTCTCGGCGACGACCCGCTCGTTGTCGGGAGCCGCGTACGCGTGTAGCAGGCAGACCGCGACCGCTTCGACCTCGCGCTCGCGCAGGGTCGCCGCGATGTCGCGGACCGCGTCGGCGTCGACCGGCCGTTCGACTCCCTCGGTTGTCGCCCGTTCGTCGACTTCGAACCGCAGCTCGCGAGGGACCAGCGGGTCGGGCTTCTCGGCCTCGAGATCGTAGAGATCGGGTCGGTCCTGGCGGCCGATCTCGAGGACGTCGCGAAAGCCCTCGGTCGTCACGAGCGCCGTCTTCGCGCCATCGCGCTCGAGCAGGGCGTTGACCGAGACGGTCATCGCGTGCGCGAAGCCGTCGATCTCGCTCGGCGTGATCCCGGCGCGGTCGCAGGCCTTGTCGATCCCCTCGAGGACGCCGACGTGCTGGTCGTCGGTCGTCGGCACCTTCGCGGTGACGAGCCGGTCGTCGACGGAGAGCGCCACGTCGGTGAACGTGCCGCCGACGTCGACGCCGATCCGCGTCTTGCCGTCGCCGGTCGCGCCTCCGTCCGCTCTCGGCTCACCTCCCGTCATCGATTCTTCTCCTCTCGTGGCCCGCGGCCGATTCGCCGTCGAGCGATCCCGTCACGTACTGTGTCATGGACAGACAGGGGGAGCCGAGGTAGGTATAGTTCACGCACTCGCCTCGCGAGTATATTCGCCCTGTTGCGGCCGCCCGCCGACGGTCAGTCGGTCCGTAACTCGACGGTGAGATCGCCGTCGTCGACGGTCGCGACGTACATCGTCACGCGAGTCGTGGGTGCAGCGCCGGTGGCGCTCCCCGGATTGAGTACCCGGACGCGACCGGCTGCGTGGCCCTCGTCTGCCGGGCGGAACTCGTCGAACGCGACGGTCTCGTCGACCACCTCGTGGGTGTGACCGGCGACGGCGACGAGCGTCGATTCGGCGTCCGCGCCCGCTTCCTCACGGGCCGTTTCGACGACTCGTTCCCGCCAGTCGCCCGACGATCCGTCGCCGTGGGTGACGACGAACGTCACGCCGTCGATCTCGAGGGTGGCCGTCGTCGGCACGTCGAGCGTCGCCGGATCCACGTTGCCTCGAACGGCCGTCAACTCGCCACCCGTGAGGTCGACGATCCGCTCGTACGCCCCGAACGACTCGAAATCGCCGGCGTGTATGGTGTGGTCGGCCGCCTTGATCTCGGTGACGACCCACGCGGGAAGCTCCGGCTCTCGAGTGGGCACGTGGGTATCGGAAACGATCGCGATACGTGTCATAGCCGTGCGTTCGTCCGCCAGTTCAGAAAAGCGTTCGTCAGCGGACGATCCCCGGTCGTCCGTTTCGCTCACTCGATGATGGTCTCGGGTCGAGCGCTTCGTGGTCCGTAACGGCGCGTTCGAAAGCGACACGTTCCCGGTCGCCGTGGGCCATCGTATGTGCCCGGACACCGACACCACGTGCGACGAGTCGGCTCACGTCGTCACCGCGTTCCTCCGCCATCGGAGTGACGTTCTCTGCTTGCGCCGCAGTGACGCCGTCGGTACCTACTGGGGCCGGTGGGGCGGCGTCTCCGGGTTTGCGGAGGGCGACCCCGACGAACAGGTTCTCGTCGAGATCCGCGAGGAGACAGGCCTCGAGACCGACGCCGTCTCGCTCGTTCGCTCCGGGCGGCCGGTCGCGTTCGAGGACCCGGACCTCGCGCGCGAGTGGGTCGTCCACCCGTACCTGTTCGACTGCGAAACCCGCGAGATCGAACTGAGCGAGGAACACGACGCCGTCGAGTGGGTTCCGCCGACCGCGATCCTCGAGGCCGTCGGCGACGACCGCGAGGGACTCGACGGCGAGACGGTCCCCGAACTGTGGACCGCCTACGAGCGCGTGGCACCCACCGTTCGATCGATCGCGGCCGACGACGAACACGGCGCTGCGTTCCTCTCGATCCGCGCGCTTGAGGTGCTGCGCGATCGAGCGGGGCTGCTCGTGGCCGAACGCGACTCATCCGGTAGCGATTCCGAGGGTGAATGGGACGAACTCGCCGAACTCGCGGGTCGGTTGCTCGAGGCCCGGCCATCGATGGCCGTCCTCCGGAATCGAGTGAACCGGACGATGGCCGGTGCGGACGGCGGTGAGAGTGCGGAGACGGGTGCCGCCGCGGTGCTCGAGTCCGCACTGTCGAACGTCGACCGCGCGCTGACGGTCGACGAAGACGCCGCGAGAAATGCGAGTGAGCGCCTCGAAGGCAGCGTCGCGACCCTCTCGCGATCGGGGACCGTGCTCGAGGCGCTCCGGACGGCCGAGCCGTCGCGGGTCTTCGTCGCCGAATCGCGGCCGGCTCGCGAGGGGATCGCCGTCGCGGAACGGCTGGCCGAAACGACGGCGAGCACCGTGACGGTTCACACCGATGCGGCGGCCGCGCACGTGCTCGCCAGTGAAGACGTCGACCGCGTCGCGGTCGGTGCCGACACCGTCCTGCCCGACGGTGCCGTGGTGAACAAGACTGGGACGCGAGCGCTGGCGGTTGCCGCCGACCGGGAAGGGATTCCGGTGTCCGTCGTCGCGGCGACGGACAAGGTCTCAACCCGTGAGGCCGTGAACCTCGAGTCCGGCGACCGGGCCGCGGTGTACGACGGCGACGCCGGGATCGACGTGCTGAACCCGACGTTCGATGTGACGCCCGCCGACTGCGTCTCCGAGATCGTGACCGAACGCGGCGCGCTCGAGCCCGATGCTGTGGGAGACGTGGCCGCGGAATTGCGCGGGCTCGAGGGGTGGTAGCGGTATTTGGACGCGGCTGCCCGTCGGGGCTCGTGACGCAGCGGATTTTCGACGTGAACGGATGTCCGTGAGGCTTTTGCGTCCGACGGGGGTATCATCGATCGGTGGCGATGACGAGAGTTACCCCCGCTTAGCCCCTTGTGATGATAGCTTTCACTGAGCCACCGTCTCAGCGTCCCGGAGACGCATCTTCGTGCATTCCTGTGGAATCCGAGGTGACGCGACGGATGGGTCCCGCGGTGACCGACCGCAACTACCGATCGAAGTCACTCCAGCGTTCTCCCACGGCAAAACTGATCTCGTCCTCGTGGTCATCCGAACCGAGAACGACGGCGAGCAGTTCGCTATCCGTGTCCGTGATCGTCACCGTTTCGTCCGCACGCGTTTTCCCGGCGATGTCGAACCCGTCAGCCAGTTCGACGGAAACGTCGTAGTCGCCGATGGTTCCCCAGACCTGCTCGTACGCTGCCGACGCGTTCGAGTTCCCGTCGTCTTCCTCGTCGTGCGATGCAACGTCGAACGCGTCCGAGAGCGCGATCTCATCGTCCGGACCGATGATTTCGATCGTCCCGTCGATCGGCTCGTCGGTCCCGTTGAAGACGCTCACGTCCTCGAGTCTCTCGTTCGCCCTGGCCGAACACCCGGCCAACCCGGTAACGGCCATCGTCCCGACCCCGATCAGGGTGCTTCGTCGAGTGACGCGACTCGTTTCGATCCCGTGCTCGCTGTTCGAACCGGTGTCAATTCGTTGTTGCATAGCGGGACGTTACGACCGGTAGTATATCAATATGAAAGGGTAGTATCTGGGTCAGAAAACCCGCCAACGCGGTCAGCTTCCGGATCGAAATCGACCAAAGGTTCAATCTCGACTCGTTCGTAGCGGTGCGTATGCGTACCCAACTCGAGTCGTCGGTCGACAGTCTGGGCATCCACGAGTCGGTCGACGACGTCTTTCCGCCGGGGGAGCTCGCGACGTCCCTCGCCGATCTCCCCATCGAGGTCGAGGTCATCGCCGACGACGGGATCGCGGCCTGCGACGCGGCCGTCACCCTCGAGTACCGGGAGGCGTTCCTCGACCTGGAGTGGGTCCACTCGATTCAGGCCGGGGTCGACCGATTTCCGTTCGACGACCTCACGGAACGCGGCGTCGTCCTGACGAATAGCACGGGCATTCACGACCGGACCGTCGGCGAGACGGTCGCGGGCTACCTGCTCATGTTCGCTCGGCGGCTCCACGACCACGTTGCGAACCAACAGGAACGCCGGTGGAACCGACCGGAATGGGATGAAGCGTTCACGCTCCCGGGGTCGACGGCCTGCGTCGTCGGCACCGGCACGCTCGGTCGCGGCGTCGCGGAAACGCTGGGTGCACTCGGGGTCCGTGTGACGGGGGTCCGCCGCTCCGGCGATCCGGTTCCCGGTTTCGACGAGATCTACGCGAGCGAGCGGTTGTTCGAGGCGATCGCCGACGCCGAGTTCGTGATCGTTACCGTGCCGCTGACCGACGAGACGCATCACCTCTTCGACGCCGAAGCGTTCGAGGCCATGCGCGACGACACGTACTTCGTGAACGTCGCCCGGGGGCCGGTCGTCGACGAACCGGCGCTGATCGACGCGCTCGAGGCGGATTCGCTCGCGGGAGCGGCGCTGGACGTCTTCGAGGAGGAGCCGCTGCCCGAGTCGTCGCCGCTGTGGGGGATGGACGAGGTGATCATCTCACCCCACTGTGCCGCCTACACGCGGGACTACTTCCGCGACGTGGGCGATATCGTCCGCGAGAACGTCCACCGAATCGAGGACGGCGAGGCGCTTCACAACCAAGTCGTCTGAGGACGGTCCCGATTTGGAGTCCAAGACGGCACTGGTCTCGAACCACTGGCCGGGCGCACGACTCGAGTACCACGAGAGTCGTGTAACCCGGGGAAAGGCAGGCGTTTCCTGGTCAATCACCGCGAGCGACCGAAGGGAGCGAGCGGGCCGACGACCGATGTGGAGGCCGAAGGCCGGAACGGAGGGAGAAGTGCTTTTCATCAACGTTTTGCCGAGTGCGGTCGCGAAGCGACCGCACGCAGCGCAAAAGGTTGGTTCTAGAAGAACTTGAACAGATCGTCCCTGTTCTGCTCGTGCAGGTGGCTCCGAACGGCCTCGTTCAGCGGCTCGAGTTGCCCCTTCTTCGCGCTGATCGGCGCGATGGTCTCTTGCCACTGCTTCCAGGGTGGGTAGAGACCGAGGCGGTCACAGAGCGCGTCGAGTCGCTCGTCCTCGTCGTCGACCTTGTCCATCTTGTTGACGGCGACGATCGTCGGGATGTCGAGATCACGCAGGAAGTGGAACATTTCGACGTCGTAGGGAATTTCGTCGGGGCCGGAGTGGCGGTCGATGATGTCGATGACGCTCTTGCCGTCGACGACCAAAATGGCGACGAGGACGTTGTCGGCGTACTCCTCGAGGTAGTGGACGATCTCGGTCTTGATCTGCTCGCGGTGGTCCTCGTCGACGCCGCTCATGAAGCCGAAGCCGGGGAGGTCGGTGATGACGAAGTCCTCGGGAGCCCAGTCGTAGTGGTTGGGCGAGCGGGTGACGCCGGGTTTGCCGCCGGTGTCGAAGCTGTGGCCGGTCAGCTCGCGCATGAGCGTGGATTTGCCCACGTTCGAGCGGCCGACGAGGGCGATTTCGGCCTCTCGATTGGGGCGAGTATCGAACATACACCGGTGTAGGCGTCTCGTCCCTTTATATACACGGAACGGGAGCCGAGCGCTGGATCACACTCGTCCACGCCGCGCGAGCGGACCGCTACACCACCGTCCCCGCGAGCAATCCGACGCCGAACGCTCCGGCGACGAGCAGCGCGACGGCGAGAACCCGTCCGCTCGAGGGCGTCGCCTCGAGGTCGACGTGGCGGCTATCGACGGCGATCTGGACGCCCTGCCAGGATAGCGAGGTGCCGCCGGCGAGCATCGCCGCGGCGATGAGCCAGGCGCTTTCGGTACCGGTGTCGATGGCGGACCGAACCGTCAGGAGAACGACGGCGACCGAGAGGACGACGTTCCCGGCGCCGACGAAGACGTTCCACGGCACGGCTCCTCGGCCGATCGAGACGGAGTCCGCGAGGCTGCCGGTGATCCACAGGAGCGATGTAAGGACGAGACCGACGACGACCGTCGCGGTGACGGGGTCGATGAGAACGTCGCGCCAGACGACTGCGAGCAGGGCACCGGCGAACACCAGTATCACCGCACCGGCTACCGAGGCGAGACGTCGTATCATACGCACACTCCCAGAAATTACTATAAGAAAACGACGAAACGATTCGATCCCCTCGAGGCGGAACCGTCCGCCGCGGTGGGACGGAATGCCCCGGAGTTATGACCCCCCGCGGTCTCAAACGGACACGTGCGGCTCGTACAGTTGACGGTACCGACGGGGAAGCGAGAGACGATCCTCGAGACCCTCGACGAGCGGGAGATCGACTACGTCGTGACGGACGAGACCGGCAGCCGGGAGTACACGGCGGTCATCTATTTTCCGTTGCCGGACGCTGCCGTCGAACCGGTACTCGACGAGATTCAGGCGGCCGGCGTCGACGAGGACGCCTACACGGTTGTCGTCGACGCGGAGACGGTCGTCTCTCGCCGATTTGAGGCGTTGCGTGAGGAGTACGAGGACGGCGACGTCGGCTCGGATCGCATCTCGCGCCAGGAGCTGCAGGCGGAGGCCGACGATCTGACGCCGAGCTTTCCCGTCTACGTGGTGATGACGGTCATCAGCGCCGTCGTCGCGACCGCCGGACTGCTGTTGGACTCGCCCGCGGTCGTCGTCGGATCGATGGTGATCGCGCCGCTGATCGGGCCGGCGCTGGGGGCCAGCGTCGGCACGGTGATCGACGACGAGGAACTATTTATCGAGAGCATCACCTACCAGATCCTCGGCGTCGTGGTCGCGATCGGGGCGGCGGCGATCTTCGCGGTTCTGGTTCGGTCGATGAACATCGTCCCGCCCGACCTCGTCCTCTCGAGCGTCGGCGAGATCTCCGAACGGCTCGCGCCCGACTTACTGTCGCTCGCGATCGCGCTCGGCGCGGGCGTCGCGGGCGTCGTCAGCATCGCGACGGGAACCTCCGTCGCTCTGGTCGGCGTGATGATCGCGGCGGCGTTGATTCCGCCCGCGGGCGTCGCGGGGATCACGCTCGCGTGGGGACAACCGACGGCCGCGATCGGGGCGACGGTCCTCGTCCTCGTCAACCTGCTATCGGTGAACCTCGCCGGCCTGTTGACGCTGTGGTACGCCGGCTACCGCCCGGAGAACCTGTTCCAGATGGGCGAGACGGAACAGCGCGTTCGCCATCGGATCGTCGGACTCATCGTCATCGTCCTCGTCTTCGCGGTGTTCCTCGGCGCGATCACCTACACCTCCTACGAGGCGGGGAACTTCGAACAGGACGCCCGCGACGAAGTCGAGACGGTCCTCACAGACGGTGAATACGAGAGCTACGAACTGCTCGAGTTCGAGGTCGTGATGGACGACAACTATCCGTTCCGGAATCCGGAGCAGGTGGTCGTGACGATCGGCGGCCCGCCGGACGAGTCGGCACCCGAGCTGGCCGATATCCTCCACGACCGAATCAACGATCACGCCGATCAGTCGGTCTCGGTCGAGATTAGGTACGTCGAAATCCTCAGGCGGTAGCCCCTGTGGATTCGCGACTCGCCTGCGGTCAGTACCCCGTTCGGGAGCCGCCCTCAGTCCGTGACTTGACACCGACGAGACCGACAGTTCGTCGCCCGCTATCGTCGAAGCCGCTCGAGGATCCTCGAGTGGCTGGATTCGGAGCCGGGATCGGACTCGGAATCGGCGTCAGAACCGGTAGCGGTACTGTCGCGGTCGGTACAGCCGGTACGGTCGATCCGTCGCCGAAGCCACGTCCTCGGCCCGCCGATCCGGTTGACGAGATACGTCGGAAAGTAGAGCGTCGCCGCGCCGAGCGCCAGAAATCCGATTCCTCCGACGAGCTGTCCGCTCCGAAGGAATCCGACGCCGACGACGAACATCGGTCCTGCCATCGAGATTCCAGCGGCAGTCTGGAGCAGCCAGAGAATACCCGGTCCCTTCATCGCGGGGTCTCGGGTTCGATCGCGACCATGGGTAGTGTGGTTCTTCTATTTCGCCCGCAGCGTAGGTGTGTGATCTCCTATCCGTCGAACGGCAGCTCCGGCTCGTAATCGATCGCCTCGACGGTGGCATCCACGACTGTCTCGACGTTCGCGCCGGTCTCGATGCTCATGGTGAAATCGGCCGCGACGGCTTCGGTCAGGTCTCCCTCCTCGAACCGGTCTTCCTTGTTCGCGATCGTGAACACGGGGATGTCCTCGAACCGGGCCGAGATCGCGTCCCGAAGCTCGAGTTGCGGGCCGATCGGATAGCCACAGTCGCCGGTGGGATCGACCATCACGAGCATGCAGTCGGCGAGGTGCTCGATGGCGCTGACCGCCTGTGACTCGATCTCGTTGCGATCCTGCGGCGGTCGGTCGAGCAGCCCGGGGGTGTCGACGATCTGGTAGCGGAGATGGTCGCGCTCGAAGTGGCCGACGCCGATCCCCTTCGTCGTGAAGGGGTAGGAGGCGGTCTCGCCGCGGGCGTTCGTGATGTTATTGACGAACGAGGACTTGCCGACGTTTGGATAGCCGGCGACGACGATCGTCGGCTCGTCGGGATTGATCTCCGGCAGGTCGCGCAGGTCGTTACGCGATTTGTTGATGTACAGCAGGTGGTCGTCGACCTGCTCGACGATGTCGGCGAGGCGAGCGAAGGCCTGCTTGCGGTGCTTGCGTGCCGTGTCCACGTCGGTCTTCCGGAGTCGGGGCTGGTACTCCTCGTGGATCTCGCGGGCCTTTCGGCTGGCCCACATCACTTCCGACAGCGCCTGTCGGAGTTTGTCGACGTCGACGATCGCGTCGGCCAGCTCGTAATAGAAGGGATGGACGTCGTCCTCGTACTCGAAGTCCGGCCATGCCGTGACGACGTTCTCGAGGTTGTCCGAGATGATGTTCGCCGCCGTCTGGAGCATCGACTGCTGGGCCTCGAGGCCGCCCTTTGCCTTGCCGGCCCGCGCCGCCCGCGAAAACGCCTTGTCGATCAGCTCTTCCGACGTGGGCGTTGTCGGAAGGTCTTCGAAAATCATGGGTAAGAGTAGAACGCGCGGTCATAAAAGGTCGTTCGTTGTCCGCCGCGAGCTTATCCCCGTCGCCGTCCTTCGATCTGGCATGACAAACTGGCGCGCCGTCTTCGTCGGGTTCGTCGTCGCGACCGTCTTCGGAATCGTCGGCCTCGTCGTCCCGGGCGTCGGCCAGCTCGTTGCGGGGCTGGTCGGCGGTTTCGTCGCCGGCTACATGGCCGGCGGCGGTATCGGACGCGGCGTCTGGCACGGGCTGCTCGCTGGCTCGCTCGGCGGGATCATCGGCGGCTTGCTCCTCGCCGTCGCCGTCGGTCTCGCGGGTCTCGCGCTCGGACCGCTCGGCGGAGCGATTTCCGGCGCTGCCGGGATCGGCATCTTCCTGCTCGCCGTTACGATCTCTATCGTGATGGCCTTCGAGAGCGCGGTCGCCGGTGCCGTCGGTGCCGCGGTCAGCAACTGACGGACTGCTGGTCGGTCTCTCGAGCCGTCGGTGACGGACCGATATGTGGGAGCGCTGACTATCGGCGGGTTTCCGGTGGCGGAGCTCGCGACGAATGCAACCTACGAGGAAAGCGTCTTTCTCCTGTTCGAGGATCGACTGCCGACGGCCGCGGAACTCGCCGGCTTCCGTGCGGACCTCGCGAGCCGACGCGAGATCCCCGAGGAGGTCCGTACCGTCCTTCGACGGGCCGCCGCCGAGGACCGGCCGGCGATGGACGCGCTCCGGATGGGGCTGGCCGCGTCGACGCTCGGAACCGCGGAGTCCGCGTCGGAGGAGACCGCACGGCGAGTCGTCGCCGTCGTCCCGACCATCGTGGCGACCTACTGGCGATACCGACGGGGTAACGAGCCCGTCCCCCCGCGCGAGGACCTCGGCCACGCCGCGAACTACCTGTACATGCTCACCGGTACAGAGCCGGACGAGGCCGCCGTCCGCGGGCTCGAGACCTACCTCAATACCGTCGTCGACCACGGCGTCAACGCTTCGACGTTTACCGCGCGGACCGTCGTCTCGACGCAGTCGGATCTCATCTCGGCGGCGACCGCCGCGGTCGGTTCGCTCAAGGGACCGCTCCACGGCGGCGCGCCCGGTCCCGTTCTCGACATGCTCCGGACCGTCCACGAGCGCGGGGATCCCGACGCCTACGTCCGCGAGAAACTCGACGCCGGCGAGCGGCTGATGGGCTTTGGCCACCGCGTCTACCGGGTCCGAGACCCGCGAGCGGCGGTCCTCTCGTCGGCGGCGGACCACCTCTATCAGGGGAGGGACGACGACTTCTTCGAGACGGTCCGGGCGTTCGAGACGGTCGCCGTCGACGCCCTCGCGGCGCGGGGCGGCGACCGCCGCCTCGACACCAACGTCGAGTTCTACACCGCCGCCTTGCTCGAGGGCGTCGGGATTCCGATGGAACTGTTCACGACGACGTTCGCGGTCTCGCGAGTCGCCGGGTGGATGGCCCACTGCCTCGAGCAGCGGGCAGACAACCGACTGATCCGACCGATCTCCCGGTACGTCGGCGAGACCGATCGGACGTGGACGCCAGTCGACGAGCGGTGAGTGGAACTCGGGTTCCGACCGCAGTCGGGACGCGACTCAGGCCCCGGCCATCTCCCGACAGCTCTCGGCGCACTTCGGCAGGACTTCTGCACAGGCCTGACAGTGGTCGTGATCGTGCTGTTCGCACTCCTCGGCACACTCCTCGCAGAGGTCCGCACAGAGTTCGCCCAGTTCCTGGTGATACCCCGAGTTGCGGGCCATGAATCGCGCGTGCAGCGACGCGATGTCGGCTACGTCCCGGCAGAGCCGGATACAGCGGGCCATGTCCTCGCCCTCGTCCGCACAGGCGTCGGCACACCACTCACAGACCTGGGCGGCCTCGAGGCAGTTGTCGATACACTCCTGCATCTGCTCGTCAGAATGCGCGTTTTCGAGTTGTTGTAGTGCCATCGCCTGTGTCTCTACTGCCCAGCCGGTTCAAGATGCTCGCGGCGAATGCAAGCGGCGGTGACTGTGTGTGACGGAGCAACGAATGCGAGCGGCGGAGCGACGATCGATTGCGGCGGCTAGCGCCGCGCCTCGAGTTCCGCCTCGAGATCCGAGAGCTCCATGTCCTTCATGGAGAGCAGGACGAGCAGGTGGTAGACGATGTCGGCACCCTCGTGGGCGATCTCCTCGCGATCGTCGTCCTTTGCGGCCAACACGAGTTCGGTTGTCTCCTCGCCGAGTTTCTCTAACACTTCGTTCTCCCCTTTCTCGTGGGTAAACAGCGACGCGGTGTAGGAGTCCTCGGGCAGCGTTTCTTTCCGGTCTTCGATCACGGCGAACAGTTCCTCGAGCGTCTCGTCCATCTACATTTCACCCGACACGTTGCGGATGTCTTCGAGTTCGTCGAACTTCTCGCTGTCGTCTCGGCCGTCCTCGAAGACCGACTCGGAGACCTCGATCGGCGCGTTCGTCCGGGCTGCCAGCGCGAGCGAATCGCTCGGCCGGGCGTCGACGACCGTCTCGCCGCGGGCCGTCTCGAGGTGGAGATCGGCGATGTAGGTCCCGCCCTGTCCGTCTCCGCGTTCCTTGATTTCGTTGACGACGACGCGGTCGATCCGACTGCCCAACTCCTCCATGACGTCCAACAAGAGATCGTGCGTCAGCGGCCGTCCGATGTCCTCGGCCTCGAGCCCGCGGGCGATGCTTGTGGCCTCGCTGAAGCCGATGAAGATCGGCACGACATCGTCCTCGCCGTCGACGGCGAGGATGACGACCGGGACCGGTCCCTGGGGGGTCCCCGCGACGCGAACCGCGTCGATGGATGCCTGCATACCCGTACCGTGGGGAAGGAGGGAGAAAACAGGTCCGGTCGCGAATGCATGCACGGAGGCCCCGGGACGCCATCGAATGCAGTGCCGTGACGTCGTCCTCGAGGCGCGGCGTTATCGGGGCTCCTCGAGCGCCGGCGTCGTCGCCGCGTCGTTCTCGAAGAAGGACAGCCCGTGAATCCGGCTGTCAGGCGTCAGTTCCGGGTGGAACGAGGTTCCGACGACCGGCCCGTCCCGGACGGCGACCGGGCGGTCGTCCCACGACGCGAGGACATCAGCGCCGCCGACCGAATCGATGGCGGGTGCGCGAATGAACACCGCCGGATACGGCTCGTCGAGGCCCGCGACGGCGAGCGGCGCTTCGAAGCTGTCTTTCTGCCGGCCGAACGCGTTTCGCTCGACGCTCACGTCGAGGACGCCGAGTTCCTCGACCCGGTCGTCGCCGGCGTCGCTTGAGGCGACGATCAGGCCGGCACACGTCGCGAGCAGGGGCTTCCCGGCGGCGACGTGCGCTCGGATTTCGGGGGCGATCCCCTCGCTGTGGAGCAGTCGGGAGATGGTCGTCGACTCGCCGCCGGGCATCGCCAGCAGATCGCAGTCGGGGACGATCCCCGACTCGCGGATCTCGCGGACGGTGACTTCCCGGTCGCGAACCGCAGCGGCGCGCTCGATGGCCGCTGCGTGTTCCTCGACGTCGCCTTGAACCGCGACGACGCCCGCAGTCAGTGACATGGCCCCGGCTACGGATGGGGGCGTCAAAAACATCGCGCCATCCGAACCGGCTGTTGCGTCCAGTTCGATCGACCGTGACATGTCTGCCGCATCCTTACTGCCCTCGGTCACGTTTGCCGAACCGGAGATGAGCCGAACTGGCGCGCGTCGATGGGAGTACAGGACGCTCAGACCGGTTCGCGGTGAAACAAAAAAAGAGGCCGAGGACCCCCAAGCGGCGCTGAACGAGCACGGCGCTGACGGCTGGGAACTCGTCGAGACGATCGACTACACGGGCGGCGGGACCAAGTATCTGGTATTCAAACGCCCCGCCGAGACGAGTGCCGGTGCCGATGACGGGTGAAACGCTGTGAACGACACCGACGACCTCGATAGTGAGATAGCCGGCGACTCCGACATCGAGACGGCCGGCGACTCCGACATCAGCACGGCGAACACGATGCGCGAACGCGCCGATGAAAGTCGGCTTAAAATCTGGCTCCTGCTCGCCGCCTCTCGGCTGCAGGTGACCGCCGTCTTGGCGCTCGGCGTGTTCGTCACGTTCGTGGTGTTCGTCACCCTCACGCCGTCGCCCCTGCATGCGCAACTCCAGACCGGCGACACCATCGAGACGATGTTCTCGACGATGATCGGGGCGATCATCACCGGCGCTACGCTCGTCGTCACCATCGGCCAACTAGTGCTCTCTCAGGAGAACGGTCCGCTCGGCGACCAGCGCGACCGGATGGAGAATTCGATGGACTTCCGCGATTACACCGAGGAGCTCATCGGGTCGCCCAGTCCGGCGGATCCGTCGGAGTTCCTCCGCCAACTCGTCTTCGTGGCCGAACTGCGAGCGAAGGCGCTTCGCGACGGTGTCGCTGACAACGATAACGACCAGCTCCGCGCGGAGGTCGACGAGTTCACCGACAGCCTCGTGGGCAACGCCGAACTGGTCATCGACCAGCTCGAGGACGCGACGTTCGGGAACTTCAGCGTCCTGTTCGCCGCGCTGAACTTCAACTACGGCTGGAAGATCTTCCAGGTCGAGCGGATCGCCAACGAGTTCGAAGACAGCCTGAGCGCCGAAGAGCTGTCCACTCTGGACGAACTGAAGACGTCGCTCAGCCTGTTCGGGCCGGCGCGAGAGCACGTCAAGACGCTGTACTTCGAGTGGGAACTCGTCACGCTCTCGCAGATGATCATTTACGCGGCGATTCCGGCGCTGGTCCTCGCCGGCGTCATGCTCACGGTCGTCGATGCAGGCACGTTCCCCGGGAGAACCCTCGGCGTGGCGAACATCACGTGGGCGATCGGGGTGGCGTTTACAGTGACGCTCCTGCCGTTTCTGCTGTTCGCGTCCTACGTCCTCCGGATCGTGACGGTCGCCAAGCGAACGCTCGCCATCGAACCGCTGATCCTCCGCGACTCCCAGCGGTAGCGACGACTCGGAGTGCCGATCCCGGTTCGGTCGCGGTGACCGGCCCATACCGACCGCTTGCCTCTCGCAACGGAGTTCCGGCAGTGCTGTGGCTACTCGAGGCGACGTTGAAAGAAGGGAGCCGATGCGTTACGAGACGAACGTCAGCAACTGGACCAGCACGCCCAGCATGACGCCGAACGCGATGACCGTCTTGGGGTCGATACGGATGGCGTTCGAGTCCTCGGAGTCGAAGTACCGGACGAGTCCGGCACTGGACATCAGCCCGCCAGTGTTCTGTCCTTTGTCCATACCCGTCCCTATGGGCCCCTGAAACTAAACCTTTCGACCGGAGCCCGTCGCATTGTTCAGATTAGCTGGTTCCAGCAGTATGCGTAGCTCTGCAACCATGTTTCAACAGTTGCTGGATCGGCGTTTCTAAAACAGTTCCCAAACTGGGAGGTACGTCGCTTTATCTCTTGAAAGAGATGTTCGACAGTGTTTCGATTTCCATGTTTTTCGTATCGAAATCGGAGCCCGAGGTGATGAAGTGCAGCTTTAAGCCATGAGCTGAATCGACGAGAAACACGGCGTCTTCGACGGCGTGTTTCTCTCTGAGTTCGCGGAGAAATATCTCAGTTAGTGCGGTTGTACGCGTCTAATAGGGTCTGAAGTGGAGGAACTCGTTCGTCTCAGGATCGACGGCAGCGTACAGCCAGTAGCGCTGATCAGTAAGTGGATCAAGGTTTCGTCAAGCGCGATGTGATCCGGCTGTTTTCCCGCTGTCGGCTATAAATCGGCTTTCTGCACCCAATTATGGACCGTCGATATCGCCCGTTCGACACCAAACCTCTCCAGAACAAAAACAGCATTCTAAAGTGATAATCCGGACAGATGGAGCTGGATACTCAATTGTATCAGCACCCGCGGTGTCGCCGCGAGTATTCGCGACCTACTGTGCGTTCAGTTTGATTACTGAAATGCTATAGATTATTGAATTGGCCGCGTCACGATATGGACATGGGCGACGAGCCCGACGGTGATGATGAGTCGGCGACGACGCGTTTGAGTCTCACGCTGCCGGACGAAACGCTCGATCGATTACTCGAGAACAGTCCAGTCGCGGAAGACAATCAGGACGCGATCAAACGCGCGATCTGGACACAGATCGAACTCGACGAAGCCGACGAATACACCGTCGTTAAAAACTGGGAGTAAGCCGAGCCCGTGGCCGTGGCAGGGACGGGCTACTAACAGTGGCTACGCTTCGAAATAGGAAAGGACTCGGTCGGCCAATCACTTTCACCCCGCGTTACGGGGGTTTATAATCGACGCGGATCAACCGGCTGATAAGACGTAACCGTGAGTGATGATCTAACTACCGTCTGGGAGGATTGGTCCCATGGGACGGTCGAACCTACTGCTCGAATCCGGAAACGGGTTTTTTGGAATGGGTCTATCGTTACCGAGTTTTGCATTCAACTCGAGTATAACAGGTCAGTCCACTACGAAATGGAAGAGGCGGCATATCACGAAGTCGCACGACTTGACCACAATGTCGCCCCAAACCGAGGTCACGATATCCGCGAAGAAGGGATCCACATGGATCTCTTCCCGAGAACAGACCACGAGCGAAAGGTGTGGGACTTTCCACCGTATCCATTACGGCAGACTCCACAATTCTGTCGAGAGTTTTTAGAAGAACACCGGGCTTATTATCTCGGTCGATTTGAGCCGATTGTCGGCGTACCAGTTCAAAACAGCTACTACCGCTAACTCTGGTCTACCGGAACTTCGGTAAGGTCCTCTGGATCTGGCATCGGATACTCCTCGTAGTCGGGTTCCGGGAGATCGTCGGACGAGATTGGATCCCAATCGTCTGGTCGTTCCCACTGGTCAACTGGGATTTCGTCTCTCGATCTATCCTGGCTGACGTCCGATCGTTCTTTCTCTTTTTCAGTCAACGTCATACACACCCCGGGATTGAGTACCCGTATTCCGCCTCCAGTGTTTGTTACGCGTCCCATAATGGGATGCGCTACACGGCATATGCGGTCGTCTACCTGTAGAACAGGGTGCGATGGTGATAAAACTTCACCATGAGTCCGTCGTCGATCACGGCAATCGGTTGGCAGTGGGAAACCCTTATGCGCAGCGCGAGGCAACTAGCGTTGACCGCATGACTGTCACACTCAAGGACTTCTACGCAGACTGGTGTGGCCCCTGCAAAACCCAGGATCCGATCCTCGAGGACCTCGAGGACGACTGGGAGGGCCGATTCGAAGTCGAGAAAGTAAACGTCGACGAGCAACAGGATATCGCGAACGAGTACCAGGTTCGGTCGCTGCCGACGCTGATCATCGAGAACGACGACGGCATCGTCGAGCGCTTCGTCGGCGTCACCCAGCGCAACGACATCGAGGACGCCCTCGAGTCGGCCGGCGCATAGACGACGAACACCGGCGTTCTCTTCGGTTTTCGCGATCGACGAGCGGCCGCGCCGGCGGCTTCGGTCGGCGCACTCGCTCGAGGCGCAGCTACTCCTCGTACGCGCTACTCCTCGAGGACGCCGATCGGAACGACGCCGGTCGACTTCGCTCGCGTCGCCTCAGCCGACGCCGTCTAGAGCCACTTCACGCCGACGTCGTGCATCTCCTCGTTGTACTTCGCGATGTTGATGACCAGCGGCGTGACGCTCTCGACTTCGGCCGCGTTGGCCAGCGGCCCGGCCTCGAGCGCGCGCAGGCCGTCGATCTCGTTCGCGATCGACAGGACGGTTGCTGCGGCGTCCGAGTCATCGGCGACGACGAGCGTGTCGAGCCCGAGGTCGTTGTCGAGGTTCGACAGCGCGTCGGCCGCGAGGTTGTGGAACGCGCCGACAACCGGCACTTCGTCGGGGGCTCGCCCGGCGACGAGCTCGGTGACGCTGCCCGCCGACGGCGGGTGGTAGTGCAGACCATCTTCGTCGCCCTGCATGCCGACCGCAGGCGTCACGAGGACCGTCTCCGCGTCGAGACTGTCGGCGACCGCTTCGACGGTGTCGCCGACGTAGTACGGCGGGACGCTGAGGATGACGACGTCGGCTCGATCGGCCGCCATCTCGTTGCCAAAGCCCTTGATATCGGCGTCGGCACCGCGCGCCTCGAGTTCGTCTTCGTATTCCGCGACCGCGTCGCGAGCCTTCTCGGGATCCCTCGAGCCAATGAGGATCTCGTGGTCCGTATCCCGGGCAAACCGCAGTGCGAGCCCTTCGCCGATGTCGCCGGTGCCGCCGAGCAGTGCAATTCGCATACGCACCTTTCGGGAGGGCACCCGAATAAAAGGGCCGGGGATCGGCCGATATCGCCGGGTTCTCGGACGGGAGACCGAACGAAAGTGATGGGAACGTCGCCCGCCCTCGAGTGGACCGACATCGGTCCTCGGGTAACGAGTCCGAGCGGGCCGCCACACGTCCGACTGCGACGGATGTGACTACGGCGCGTCGTCCTCGGTCGGGTTCATCGCCGCGCCCAGCCCGCCGTCGTAGGCGTCGCGCTCGGTCACCTCGCGGATCCGCTGCTTGAGTCGCCCCTCGAGTTCCTGCCGCCGCTGCTCGTCCACGTCGGCGTTGGTCCCCAGATCCCGCAGGTCGTGTCGTGCCGTTCGCAGGACGGAGACGGCCTCCTCGGTCTCGAGGTCGTCCGCGCGGTCGAGTGCGCGCTCGACGTCCGCGAGCGTGGTCTCGGTCATACCGGTGGTTCGCGGGGAACACGGATCAAAGACCGGCCGGGAAGCGCCACGTCGGCGACTCGCGGCCAACCCACAGCTTTCGTTACCCGGCTTCCCGTCGATCCGGTATGGCACGCCCCGCCGTCATCGCTCACCGCGGCTACGCCGGCGTCGCACCCGAAAACACGATCGAGGCGGTGACTCGAGCGGCCGACCGCGACGAGACTGCGATGCTCGAGATCGATGTCCAGCCGGCCGCCTGCGGGACCCCGGTCGTGATCCACGACGAGCGCCTCGGGGGGATCCGTGACGGCCGGCCACTGACCGACGCCGGGGGGCTCGTCTGGGAGACGCCGCTCGCGGAGCTTCGAGAGACGCGGGTGCTGGGTACCGACGCGGCGGTGCCGACGCTCGCGGACGTGCTCGAGGCCGTCCCCAAGACGGTGGGTCTCAACGTCGAACTGAAGAACCCAGGCCGATCGGATCTGCGCGTCGGCGAGTCGCTCTCGCCGGCCGAACGCGACGAGCGCCGCGAGGCGTGGCGGCCGTTCGTCGAGCGCGTCGTCGCCGATTGTGTCGCCTTCGACGGCGAACTGCTCTTCTCGTCCTTTTGCGAGGGGGCGATCGCGGCGCTGCGCGAGGTCGCCGACGACGCCGCGGCACCGCTGGTGTGGGACGACCTCGAGGCCGGCCTCGAGATCGCGCGCCGGTACGATTGCGAGGCGATCCACCCGCCGCGGAACGCGATCGCCGGGACGGAGCTGGCCGGGACGGCCTACGCCGGTTTTTCGACGAGGGAACCCGAGATCGACGTGCTCGAGGCGGCCCACGCGGCGGGCCGAGCGGTTAACGTCTGGACAGCGACCAACTGGGTCCAGTTCGACGCGCTCGCGGCAGCGGACGTCGACGGAATCATCACTGACTATCCCGGGCTGGATAGGGGCTCGAGCGGTCGATAACGACGGCAGTCGGCGCGATGCCGCGCGATTCGATCCCAGCCGCGTCACCGGATGGTAAGTACTGCCTGCAACTGCGCCGGATACCTTGATACGACAAATCGTGCAAAGGAAGTGTTGACTATGTATCTCGTCTCGCGTTCGAGGTGTCGGTTCGACCGCGGGCTTGCGAACGAACCCGGCGTCGCCGCGGTCCGGCGCGGTGTCGAATCGAGGCATTGGTCGGGAGGTGGCGGCCCATGAGCGAGCTTCCGCCGCAGACGACCATCAAGCGGTGGCTGGTGACGACCAATCACAAGGACGTCGGCATTCTCTATCTGGCGACGGCGCTATTCTTCCTCGTCGCCGGCGGCGTCCTCGCATTGCTGTTTCGCGCTCACCTCTGGGAGTTCGGCGGCACCGGACTCCTCACGAACACCGAGTACAATCAGTCGGTCTCGATCCACGGATTGCTGATGGTGTTCTGGTTTATCTCACCGCTCGGATTCGGCTTCGGGAACTATATCGTTCCGCTCCAGATCGGGGCGAAGGACATGGCATTTCCGCGCCTGAACGCGCTGAGTTACTGGTTCTACCTGTTTTCGGGTCTTCTCGTCATCTTCTCGTTCTTCCAGGGGACGACGTGGGCCAACGGCTGGTACATGTACGCGCCGCTGAACGTGCCGATCTACAACCCCGGCTACACGCTGACGATGGGCGGCAATACGACGATCCTCGCGTTGACTCTGTTCGTCCTGTCGACCACCCTCAGTACGGTGAATTTCCTGACGACGATCCACCGCTGTCGCGCCGAGGGTCTCGGCCTATGGAACATGCCGCTGGTCACGTGGGGGATCCTCCTGACCGTCTGGATGATGCTGTTCGCGTTCGCGGCGCTGCTGGCCGCACTCATTCTCATGTTGACCGACCGCCTCCTGCTCACGCAGTACTTCGCGACCGCCCAGGGCTCGAGTCTGCTGTGGGGGCACCTCTTCTGGTTCTTCGGCCATCCGGAGGTGTATATCGTCTTCTTCCCTGCCCTGGGGATCATGTTCGAGACGTTCCAGACGTTCACTGGCCGCCGAATCGTCGGCCGGAAGTGGGTCATCATCGCGATGGTCCTGGTGGCCGTTCAGTCCTTCCTGGTCTGGATGCACCACATGTTTCTGACGACGATCAACCTCCCGATCAAGACGCTGTTCATGGCGACGACGATTGGGATTTCGCTGCCCTTCGACCTGATGGTCTTCGCGCTGATCTACACGATGATCAAGGGTCGCGTCCGATTCACGACGCCGTTTCTGTTCTCGCTGGGTGCGCTCGTGTTGTTCATCCTCGGCGGGATCACCGGCGTCTTCCTCGGTGCCGTCGTCCTCGACTACGAGTTCCGAGGCACCTACTGGGTCGTCGCGCACTTCCACTACGTCATGGTCGCGGGGGTCACCGCGCTGATCGGCGGCCTCTACTACTGGTGGCCAAAGATCTCCGGCAAGATGTACTCCGAACGGCTCGGGAAGCTCAGCTTCGCGGTCTACTTCGTCGGTTTCAACCTGCTGTACTTCCCAATGTTCCTCGCGTGGGAGACGCCGCGGCGCGTCTTCCACTATCCCGAGGGGACCGAGCTCTACCACCAGCTGGCGACCGTCGGAGCCTTCGTCATCGGGACGGGAGTTCTGCTCGTCTTCATCACGCTTGCGAAGAGTTTCGTCTCCGGGCCCGACGCGCCGGACAACCCGTGGGCGTACTCGCGAACCGCCGAGTGGGCGACGACCTCACCCCCGCCGCTCGAGAACTGGCCGAACCGACCCAGCTACGCGAACGGTCGCCTCGAGTTCGTCGACGACGCGACGGCGGCCGACGGCGGCGCGGTCGCCCACGAGCGCACCGGAGCGGCCGAGTCGCTCGAGGCCGACCACGAGGATCACGCGAGCATCTGGCCGTTCGGAATCGGGGTTGGCATGTTCGTTATGTTCCTCGGATTATCGGGACTAACGCCTTACGTCGCCGACTTCGCGACCGCACGCGGCGCGGAACTCGCCGGGAGCACCGCCGGATCGGAGAACGTTCTCTACCCCGTGCTCTCGCTCGTCGGCGTCGGCATCCTGGGGGTCGCGCTGTTCCAGTACGGACGCGAGGAATTCAACGCACCCGAGATGGCCATCGCCGAACGGTGGCCGTTCGAGGGGGTCGGCACGACCAAGACCGGCGTCTGGTTCTTCCTGGCCTCGGACGTCGTCGTCTTCGGTGCCGTCATCGGGGCGTACGTGTTCATGCGGATCCACGGCGGCTGGGGCAATTTCGATCCCGTGCCGCCCTCGGCGACGATCGGACTGATCAACACCTACGTCCTGCTCACCTCGAGTTTCACGGTCGTTCTCGCGCTGGTGATGGCCGAACGCGGGAACAAGCGCGGGCTGCTGTCGTCGATGGGGGCCACGCTGCTACTCGGACTCACGTTCCTCGGCATCAAGGGCTACGAGTGGAGCCAGGAGTTCGCCCACGACATCTACTGGTTCACCGACCTCGAGTACTCGATGTACTTCGTGACGACCGGCCTCCACGCGCTGCACGTCATCCTCGGCCTGCTCATCGCGGCGTTTCTGATCTACCGGATCGTGAGCGTCGATGCCTACCTCGATGACGATCGACCGGTCGAGTACTTCGGCCTCTACTGGCACTTCGTCGACATCGTCTGGGTAATTCTCTTCCCGCTGTTCTACCTCATGTAGCGCGGTGGGGTGCCGTTTTTTTACACGCGACGGGCGAGGGAGCCTCGAGGCCGTCCTCCGATCGGAGGAGATCAACCCAATACAAGGAGATCCCTGCCGAACGAGGCGTATGGAACTCTCGAGCATCGTCGACAGACTCGACGAGGAGTTGCGAACCGACGAGTACGCCGACCTCGACGCCAGCGCGAACGGTCTCCAGGTCGGCCCGGAGGTGGCCGAGATCGAACGCGTCGCGGTCGCCGTCGATGGGGTCCGCGAGACGTTCGAGGCGGCGATCGAGGCCGACGCGGACCTGCTCGTCGTCCACCACGGGCTCTCGTGGGGCGGCTTCGACCGCGTGACCGGCCGGACCTACGACCGGATCGCCCCACTGATCGAGAACAACCTCGCGCTGTACGTCTCCCATCTCCCGCTCGACGGCCATCAGGAACTGGGCAACGCCGCCGGCGTCGCCGACCTGCTCGGACTCGAGGACCGCGCCCCGTTCGGCGAACACGGCCCCGAACACATCGGCCAGCGGGGAACGGCAGCTGGTTCTTACACCCCCGATGAACTCCGCGAGCGCCTCGAGACGAATCTGGATACCGGCGGCCAGCCCGTCCAGCACCTCGCGTTCGGGCCGGACGAGATCGAAGACGTCGCGGTCGTTACCGGCAGCGGGGTCGACTGGCTCGACGAGGCCGTCGACGTGGGCGCGGACGCGCTGGTGACCGGCGAGGGGAAAGGAAAGGCCTACCACGAAGCGCAGGAGGCGGGAATCCACGTCTTCCTCGCGGGTCACTATGCGACGGAGACGTTCGGCGTCCGAGCGCTGCAGGACCTGGTCGAGGAGTGGGGCCTCGAGACGACCTTCCTCGACGCGCCGACGGGACTGTAGCACCGGCCCTGGATCCGGCTCGAGGGAGCTGACACCGGTCTCGGGGATGGGTAAAATCCCTCTTTCAGGTATCCCGTCCATTATGTTAGACGCGTCGAAACGAGGCGTCGTGGCTTCATCATCGACACTGCCGACGGCTCTCTCAGTATCGACCTACGTCGAGGAGGGCGCTCGTATCGCCGCAATCTTGCTCGTCTGGGGCGTTATCGCCGCGTTTTTCACCTACGGCATCGCCGAGATCGGCGGGCCGGGGAGCCTCTTCAAAACGATCGGCCCGCAACTCGGCGCGCTCTTCGCACTGACCGGACTGCTCAACGCGATCCTCTATCTCCTGTATCGCACCGTCGATTACTGGCGACGGAGCGTGACAGGAGCGCTCGAGCCCGAGGGGTGATTCACGGGGTCGAAACCGATCATCGGCGGACCACCGAGACGGATCGGGACCGCGACGTTCAAACCGCTCGCCCGCCCACTTGAGGACATGAGCGACGAGCACGACAACGGGAGCGACGACGCCGACGGCGAGGCGGACGGTCACCACGAGCCCGAGCGGGAGACGTTCTCGCACGACCCGATCGGCCACGCCGAGGTCCGCGCCGGAATGGCGGTCGGCGAACTCGCGGACGAGTACGGTAACGCGGGCGTCGGCGCGGCGGACCTCCACGAGGCCGTCGACGTCACCGAAGCGATGTTCGACGACGACGTGACCGTCTTCTTCGGCCTCGCGGGCGCGATGGTCCCGACGGGGATGCGAGCGATCGTTGCTGACCTGATCCGCGACGGCTACATCGACGTCCTCGTCACGACGGGCGCGAATCTCACCCACGATTCCATCGAGGCCATCGGCGGGAAACACCACCACGGCGCGGTCCACGCCGAGGGCAAGACCGAGCGCGAACACGACGAAACGCTGCGCGACGAGGGCGTCGACCGCATCTACAACGTCTATCTCCCACAGGAGTTCTTCGCCGACTTCGAGAGCCACCTGCGCGAGGAGGTGTTTCCGGTGCTCGAGACTGAATGCGAAGACGGGGACCTCGTCTCGATCCAGCGGCTCACGGAGGAACTCGGCCGGGCGAACGCCGAGGTGAACGGGCGCGACGATATCGCGGAGGACGCGGGTATCGCCGCCGCGGCGTACGAGAACGACGTGCCGATCTACTGTCCCGCCGTCCAGGACTCCGTGCTCGGCCTGCAGGCGTGGATGTACTCCCAGACGTCGGCCTTCTCGCTGGACGCGCTGGCGGACATGACGCCGCTGACCGATATCGCCTACCACGCGGAGGAAGCCGGCGCGTTCGTCGTCGGCGGCGGCGTCCCCAAGAACTTCACCCTCCAGACGATGCTCGTCTCGCCCGACGCCTACGATTACGCCGTCCAGTTGACGATGGACCCCAAACAGACCGGCGGCCTCTCCGGCGCGACGCTAGACGAAGCCCGCTCGTGGGGCAAACTCGAGAAAGACGCCGAGAACGTCTCGGTCTACGCCGACGCGACGATCACGCTCCCGCTGGTGGTCGCGGCGGCTCGCGAGCGACTCGAAAACTGATATTACGGCGCTCGAGGGAGCGATAGCGCCTCCCTCGTTCGAGCGCTCATCAGTACGTCTGGTACGTCGCCGAGCCGACCTCGATCCGGACCAGCGTGTTTTCGGCGTACGCGTCGGACTCCGCGTCGTACTTCTCGTTGATCCGGCGACGAGCCGCGGCGGTCTCGCTTTCGTCGTCGACGACCGTCGCCGTGCCGAGTAGCGAGACCATCCATTGCGTGTGCCCCGCCTCGTCGCTCTGTACCGAGATGGCGACCCGCGGATTCTCCCTGATATTCGCCAGCTTCCGGCCGGTTGTCACGATCTCGACGACCCCGTCGGCGTACCGGTACCAGACCGGCGCGACGTGGGGCCGTCCCTCGGCACAGGTTCCCAGATGGGCCATCAACGGCTCGCTCTCGAGCAGTCGTTCCGCCTCCGGTGAGACCGTCGACACGGTCGTCCCGGCGACGGGCAGCGAAAAAAGGGTTGCCATGCCGATGCCGGCGCGTCGGTCGCCACCGCGTCCGAACTGCCACACGGCTTATTACGTCGTCGTCCATTTACGAGCATATTCAATCGATCCTATGAGTGAGTCGACCGGAGGCCCCACGAGCGACGAGATCGGGGGCGGGAGCGGCGAGATCGGCGTGCTCTACGTCGCCGATGACCCGACCGTCGCGGCGGAGCTCGCCGCCGCACTCGAGTCCGCGAGCGACCGGCTGACGGTCGAGACGATCGACGACGAGGCCGCAGCGCTCGAGTTCGCCAGGACCGGCCGCGTTGGGTGTCTCGTCGTCCGGCCGGCGGCTACTGATCCCGGGTCGCTGCTCGAACAGGTCCGCGAGGACAGTCCGAACCTGCCCGTGTTCGTCATCACCGACGACAGAGACGAGGCCACCGCCAGCGCCGCTCTCGCGGCCGGTGCGACCGGCTGTCTGTCCGAATCGGCGGCTCGCCACGGGGAACGGCTCGCGACGCGTATCGAGCGTGCAGTCGAGCGGGCGAGCGAGCGGCGCAACCTCGAAGCGTCGACCGCCCGGTTTCGCGCCCTCACTGAGAACGCTACCTTCGCCGTGGTTACGGCGAGCGACGACGGGAGAATCCAGTACGCCAACGACGCCGTCGAATCGATCGTGGGCTATGCGCCCGAGGAACTGGTCGGCGAGCGGATCTCGACGATCGTCCCGGCGAGGTATCAGAACAGCCACCGGGATACGATCGCCCGCTACCTGCGGACTGGGGAGCAGAACCTCGACTGGGACTGGGTGGAATTCGACGCCCTCCACGCGGACGGTCACGAGGTCCCAGTGGGCATCTCATTCGGCGAGGCGTTCGTCGACGGCGAGCACCTCTTCACCGCCGTGATCCGAGACCTCCGCGATCGCAGGCGCTTAGAGCGCGAACGCGAAGCCACCCTCGAACGGATCGGCGACGCCTTCGTCTCGATCGACGCCGACTGGGAGTACACCTACGTCAACGAGCAGGCCGTCGACCTCCTCCAGCGGCCCGACGAGGAACTGCTCGGCGAGCCGCTCGAGACGGCGTTCGAGACCGTCGACGGAACCGAACTCGAACGGCAACTCGAGCGCGCGTTCACAGAGCAGACGATCGTGAGTTTCACGGAGTACTTTACGTCCCTCGGACGATGGTTCGATATCCGCGCTCATCCCTCCGAGGATGGCCTCTCGATTTTCTTCACCGATGTCACCGATCGCATTCGTGCCGAGCAGGAACTCGAGGCGAACGTCACGGCGCTGCAGACGCTGTACGATATCTCGACGAAGCCGGACACGTCGCTCGACAAGAAGCTCCCGGAGTTGCTGGAACTCGGCTGTGAGTATCTCGGGTTACCGCACGGGTTTCTCACGCAGATCGACCTCGACGAGCGGACCCAGACTATCGTCAAGTCCCGGGGCGATCACGCGCTCTTGCAGGCGGGCGAGTCCTGCCCGCTTTCGGAGGCGTACTGCCGGAAGACGATCAAGACCCACGAACTCGTCACTGTCGCGACCGCGCCCGACGAGGGCTGGATCGGCGACCCGGCCTACGAACTGTTCGAACTCGGTAGCTACGTCGGCGCGAAGGTGACCGTTGACGGCGACATCTGGGGCACCCTCTGTTTTGCCTCGAGCGAGCCCCGCGACGGCGACGGCTTCTCGGAAGCCGAGCGATCGCTGGTCAAGCTGATGGCGAAGTGGGTCAGCTACGAGACCGAACGCGAACGATCTCGTGAGACGCTCGAACGGCAGAACGACCGCCTGCAGGAATTCACGAGCGTTGTCAGCCACGACCTGCGGAACCCCCTGAACGTCGCACAGGGTGCGCTCGAACTCGCCGAAGCGGGCGATCGATCCCAACTCGAGGCCTGTCGGGAGGCCCTCGATCGGATGGCGCAACTGATCGAAGACCTGCTCTCGTTGGCCGAGCAGGGGGCGACGACGGCCGAGCTGGAGCCGGTGTCAGTGCAAGACTGCGCGACGAGGGCCTGGTCGATGGTCGACACCGGGGACGCCGCCCTCTCGGTCGAGGGAGAGTTCTGGGTCCGGGCCGACCCCGACCGGCTCCAGCAACTGCTCGAGAACCTGTTTCGGAACGCGCTCGATCACGGGGTCCCCGAGGGAGGGTCGACTGCCGACCTGACCGTTTCCGTCGGCGACTGTGCGGACGGGTTCTACGTGGCCGACACCGGGCGGGGGATTCCCGAATCCGACCGCAACGAGGTCTTCGATATCGGCTTTACGACTGCCGAGGACGGCACCGGGTTCGGACTGGGAATCGTGAAACGGGTCGCCGAGGCCCACGACTGGGGCCTCGCGGTGACGGCCGGCGACTCCGGCGGCGCTCGCTTCGAGGTGACCGGCGTCGCTCGACCGCGCGACTCGCGGTGATCCGTCCGCGCGTTCGTGGCGACCTCGAGCGCGAGAGCCGTTCAATAACCGTGCGCAAGTACCTTTTTCCGCCTCGGGTTCGCTCGCGGTGCTCGCTCACCTCTCGGCGCAAAAATCTACGCTAAAAAGGCCGCCTTCACGGGCTTCGGCCGTTCCGGCGGTGAACCGCTCGCTTCGCTCGCGGATGCTGGCAACGGTAAGTCCTTCGCCTGTACTGTCCACTCTCACGTTCGGGTACGCACTTGCCTACAGAACGGTACCGACGACCGACACCCGCTCAGTACTCCGCCCGGAGCCGCTCGAGGTCGAGTCGCGCGTAGTGCCAGAGCGTCCCTGTCAACCCGTCCTCGGTGATCCGCCGGCCCGAACTCTCGACCAGCACGGTCGGGCAGTAGGCCGTCGGGTAGCGGCGAGCGAGCCGTCGGCTGAATGCCGTGTCCTCGTTCGACACCTCGGGAAAGCCGCCGATTTCCTCGAAGGCCCGCCGGTGGACGAAGCAGTTGAACCCCGGCAGGATCGGCCGCTCGAGCCGCGAGAAGACGTGGTTGATCGTCACCTCCATGAGCTTCGCTCGGCGGGGACCGGTGATTCGACAGTAGGAACTGGCGGCCGCGAGCCCGTTGGCCTCGACGAAGCCGAGCAGTTCGGTGAGGTAGTTCGCCCGCACCCGCGTGTCCGCATCAACGAAGGCCAGCCACTCGCCGGACGCTCGCTCGGCCCCGAGATTACGCGCCGTAGCGATGCTCTCGCCGCCCTCGGGAACGATCGTCGCGTCGTATTCGCGGGCGATTTCTCGGGTCGCGTCGCTCGAGTCGCCGTCGACGACGAGCACCTCGTACGCGTAGGCCGTATCCAGCGCGGTCAGACTCGCGAGGGTTCCCCGGAGGTACTCCGCCTCGTTTCGTGCCGGCACCACGAAACTGACATCTGCGTCGCCGTCACGCTCGTCGCCAGTCATCGGTACTCGAGTGATTACGGGGACGGGTTCTCAAGCTATCGGACCTGTGCGGCCTGAAACGAGCGTCCACACGCGGTTTGAGCGAGTCAGTGGGCGCGACAGATCGTGTGAACAAAACCCATGATATTTGTTTTCAGACAGCTGCCCACAGAGACGATATCTATCATGAACTTTTATAACCATGGACTCAGTAGGGGTGAGTACAGATGTCGGTCGTACACGTAGCAGCCTGAATTCGTTGCCGACGAGTACCGATTTTCGACGATATCCCACACCCGACCGACATGAGCACACAACACCTGCAGTCCACGACCGACGCCGAACCGACATCGAATCGAACCGCGACCCGAACACAACCGGCTCCCTCGAGCGCCGTTACCGAGGATCCGCGAACGGCCACCGACCGCGCTCCCCGGACGTTCTCGCAGCAGAGTACGGGGCGACTCGAGAACCTGATCGACGAGTGGAACGCGGCTTTTGCGAACGAGAACACGGGACGCGGCCGGTAAGGCCGAGGCTCGATGTAGTTTTCGCTGCCGAATCCAAACCGTCTTTGGAGCGACGGCGGTAGGACTGTGTGGCCGATGACGATGCACCCGCTCCGAGCCGGACTCGGCATCCGGTGGTGACGAGCCCTATGAGTGCCGAGGCCATCGATATACATGTACCACATCCTTTGATTGGCTGGCGTGACCGGGAGCCTCAATCGTCGAGGACGGGGCGAAGACTCCGCTCGACGGCACGCTCGACGTGAAGTACAGTCGTATCGAACAGCGGGGTTTCGGGGCAGTCCCGTTGCTCGACCAGAAGTTCGATTTCGGTACACCCGAGGACGATTCTCTGGGTCCCCTTCTCAACCAGACCGTCAATCACGTCGAGATATCGCCCTCGAGACTCCTCTCGCACCTGTCCAGTCGTCAGTTCCTCGAAGATGATCCGGTCGACGACTTCGCGGTCGTCGATACCGGGCACGACCGTTTCGACTCCGCGCGAGCCGAACCGCTCGTGGTAGAACGCCCCCTCCATCACGGCTTTCGTCCCAAGCACCCCGACCGTCTCGACCCCGTCGGCGCGGATCGCATCAACCGCGGTGTCGACGATGTGGAGAAACGGGATCGACAGCTCGTCGACGAGTTGCGGAGCGACGCGATGCATTGTGTTCGTCGCCATGACGACGAAGTCGGCACCGCCGGTTTCTATAGTAACAACTGCAACTAGTTACACACTGATCGCACAGCTGTCGGGCGATCAGGTGTGCAGTGACTTGCAGTGGCTACTATAGCTCGAGCGCCACGTCGACCAGTAGCTCACCCGCCTCTTCCCACCGTTGGCCCCGAATACAGCGTTCGATCCGAGCGGAGTTAACGCTGCGAATGAGGATGTCACCCGCGTTGTGCCCGCCGAGCGAATTGTTTACTTTGCTATCCGGTCTCTCGTACGAACTCGTCGAAGCCGACGAGGGCCGGATCGGAGCTGCGGACTTGGACGTCGGAGAACGCGCCGCGATACGATACCGACGGCGACGACTTCAACTCGATGATCGACGCGGACGACGACTGGTTCAACCTGAGTCGACCGGGCTACTACGCCTTCGACCTCGCGGGGATGGACGAGGAGACCGGCGAACAGGTCACCGGGCACCTGGTGTACGACATCGAGGACGCTGGCGAGGAGGTGACCGTGAGCGTCGACTACGAGTTCGGCGACGAGCAGTATCAATCGTCGATAACCAGCCCCGGTGACGAGGTAAGGGGCCAGCTGTTCCTCACACCCGCACACGCGCCGGTCTTCCCCCTCCAGAGCGCATTCTTGCTCTACTACTTCGAGATGGGCTTTACGAACCCCTCGGTCGGTAACCGTAAGCAGACCACCACCGACGAGGGAACCCAGATCACCGAGGTCACGGCGGAACGCTCCTACGCGGGGCTCGAGTGCGTCTTCGTCCAGACGACGGTCGACGGCGAACTCTCCCAACAGAGCTGTCTCCGCGGCTCGGACGGCGGGAGTGCCCCCTACGTGGCCACCTACACCGAGGAGGGCGACCTCGAGGTCGAACTCGTCAAGTACGAGTCGAACTAAGTCGACCGCTCGAGCAGCCCACAAAAAACCTACTCCTGCGACGTGCGGAAGGCTCGGACGGTATCTCGCTTGCCAACCTCGACGTCGACCTCGAGCAAACCCAGTTCGGTAAACACGCGGTTCCAGTCGCGGTGATAGAGGGGGAAGTCGTCGTTGACATAGCTCACGTTGGGGTCGGCCGACTCCGGGTGATCGGTCTGCTCATCGTCTTCGCCCTCGTTTTCGACCGTGATGAGGAGGTCGTCGGTGATTCGGCAGATGTCCTCGAGGACCCACTCTGCGTCCGGGTGGAGGTGCTGGAGTGTCTCGACCGAGTAGACGACATCGAACTGGTCGTCGTCGAAGTCGCCGACGACGTCTTCGATGGTGTCGTGGTAGAATGTGCCGGCGGCAGCGAGGTCGGGGTAAGTCTCCTCCATGACGTCGAACGCGTCGTCGTTGACGTCGATTCCTGCCAGGTTATCGAAGCCGTGCTCGTAGAGGTGTGCGAGGTGCCGGCCCGAGCTACAGCCGAGTTCGAGGACGGACGCGTCTCGGTCGACGAAGCGATCGAGACGCTCGAGAATCGACTCGCTGCGCTCGTCCGGGCCGTAGTAGGCGTAATACTCCGGGGAGTACTCTCCGGTCCGCTCTGCCCACTGGCGACGAACCTCGTTAGAATTCACGTGCACCATAACCGGTGAACACCTAAAGTCTAGTCGGACTCCGACTGGTCTTCGTCGGGCGCTATTATCTGGTTCGTATCCGCGTCCCGCTCTCGATACAAAATCAGTCGGCATCGCCGACGCTGGCTTCGTGTGTGAGCGCACCGATTCTCTCGCCCTTGGGGTGATAACGAGCCGGGTGCGGTGAGACTGGCCGTGTTCGATAATCCGAGGGCCTACGTGTCTCGCACCCGGAGTACGACTGTCAAATGACGATCGAATCGTCGCCCGGAGGCCGTGACGGTCGGGAAACCGTCCGGTTCTACCTTCTGGATCACCAGACGCCGCTGGGAAAGACGATCGACATCGCGCTGTTGGTTCTCAACCTCGTCTTCGTCGCCGTCTTCGTCGCGGAAACTTATCCGCTCTCCGCCGAGCTTCAGTCTCGACTCTGGCAACTTGAGATAGCGATCGGCGTCGTGTTTCTGGTGGAGTACATCCTCCGACTCTACGGTGCGGCGAACCGCCTCGAGGAGGCCACCGATCCCTACACCGTGGTCGACCTGATCGCGATTCTTCCGACGTTCCTCGTGGTGTTGCTGCCGGGCGTCGCGATGGTCGCCAACGTCGGCTTCCTGCGCGTGGTTCGGGTCGTCCGCGTCCTCCGGTTTTACCGGTTTACGCAGGACGCGGAGTTCTTCTTCGGGACGATTTCGGATAACGCCTTACGCGCGCTGAAGCTGTTGTTGACGGTGCTGGTGCTTCTTTTCGTCTCTGCTGGCCTGTTCTACAGCGCGGAACACGTCGTCAACCCCGACGTCAGTACGTTTGGCGACGCGTTCTACTACGTCGTGGTCGCGCTGTCGACCGTCGGGTTCGGCGATATCGTCCCGATCACGACCGCAGGGCGGTGGGTCACGGTGGCAGCGATCCTGGCCGGTATCATCGTTATTCCGTGGCAGGCGAGCAGGATCGTCCGCGAGTGGAGCCACAGGGGGAAGATCAACGTCACGTGCCCGAACTGTGGACTCTCGTATCACGACCGCGATGCGTCACACTGCAAGGCGTGTGGCCACGTCATCTATCAGAAAAACGACTCGCGCGAGTAGGCCGAACGGAAACTGATCGTCCCACTCGGAGACTACAGAGCCGAGACAACGACTCAGGTGTTTATTCTCGTTCCATACGCACGTTTTCTTCCTGCCGCTGTGTGACGAGTGATTCGTCACTCTCACGTTCGGGAGCACGGGTTGTCACCGGTACGTCGACTGTCGATACAACTGCGGCTGAATAACACCGGATCGCCGGGGATGAGAGACGAGAACGGGAGCGGATTGCCGGATCACGAGTGGGTTTCTCCAGCTGTATCCCTGGGTAGAGGCCCAATATCTGAAGATCTGGGCACTCTCTTCCTGGTATCCGAAGTCCGAGAATACAGCCGTCGATGAGGGATACGACAGTCGTCGAAAACCCGATCGAAAAAATATGAGTTATCAGTCTGGAGTCGAGCACTTGCAATACCGACCCACACCGATCAATAATGTCTGGTAAATACGACCTCGTAATCGTCGGCGGTGGTATCAGTGGTGCATCACTTCTTTACACGACCGCGAAGTTCACTGATATCGACTCGATCGCGCTGATCGAAAAGGAATCGGAGATCGCAGCGATCAACTCCCACCACACGAACAACTCACAGACCCTCCACTTCGGGGATATCGAGACGAACTACACGCTCGAGAAGGCCGAAGAGGTCAAAGAGGGAGCGGAACTCCTCGCGGGCTATCTGGAAAACACCGACCCCGACCGAGAGATGCACGCCAAGCGCAGCAAGATGGTGCTCGGCGTCGGTGACGAGGAGGTCGCGGAACTCGAGCAACGGTACGAGGACGACGGCTTCGGCGACCTCTACCCGAAGCTTCGACCGATCGATCGCGAGGAGATCGGCGAGATCGAGCCCAAAGTCGTGGAGGGCCGCGACCCGTCGAAGGACATGCTTGCGCTGCAGACGCCGGACGGCTACGTCGTCGATTACGGCGAGACGACGAAGTCGTTCGTCGAGCAAGCCGCCGAAGAGACGAACGTCGATATTCACACCGGGACGGAAGTCACGGACATTACGCCGACGCTCGACGGCTACACGATCGAGACGGACGACGGGCGCTTCGACTGTGACGCGACCGTCGTCGCGGCCGGCTCGCACAGCCTCCAGATCGCGAAGGAACTCGGCTACGGCCAGGACAAGGTCCTCCTCCCCATCGCCGGGAGCTTCTTCCTCGCGGACGACCTCCTGAACGGGAAGGTCTACACGCTCCAGATGAAGAAGCTGCCCTTCGCCGCGGTCCACGGCGACGCGGACGTCCACGACTCGTCGATCACGCGATTCGGGCCGACCGCGAAGCTCGTCCCGACGCTCGAGCGCGGGCGCATCACGACCGTCAAAGACTTCCTCGACGTGTTCGGACTGAACGCGGCGGCGTTCCTGAGCTACGCCAACATCCTCTCGGATCGGATCCTCCTGCCGTACGTGCTCCGGAACCTCGTCTACGACCTCCCGAACGTCGGCCGGAAACAGTTCCTGCCCCACGTCCAGAAGGTCGTCCCGAGCGTCGAACTCGAGGACATCGAACGCGCCAAGGGCTACGGCGGCGTTCGCCCGCAGATCGTCGACACGAAGAACAAGTCCCTGGACATGGGCGAGGCCAAGATCGTCGGCGACGACGTCATCTTCAACATCACGCCGTCGCCGGGTGCCTCGACGTGTCTCAAGAACGCGATGCGGGACACGAACACGGTGCTCGAGTTCCTCGGCGACGAGTACGAGTTCGACGAGGAGGCGTTCCGCGAGGAGACGATCGACAACTTCCCGCGCGGCGACGACTCTGACGGGCCGAAGGCGATCAAACCCAGCGCCGACGACTGACTGACTGGACACCGCGAGACGGAACCGGACGTACTACCGGACGTTATTCGGATTTTTCGCTCGTGCCTTTCCCCATCCGTTCGCTATAGTCCCAGCTGTAGACCGCTCGCGGCTCGAGTCGGATGCGAACCTCGTCGCGGTCGTCGTCGAGCAGTCGCTGTGCGAGCGGGGACTCTGTCCCACCGAGATATCGCTCGATGAGGGCCCGCAAGAGCGTCTTTTCGCTATCGGATGAGAGTTCGACGGTTCCGTTCCCCCTGATCCCGCGGTAGGGGATGTCGTTGGTCGAGATGTCGAAGGCGACCTCGGGATCGCGTCGGAGGAAGCGTACCACGTCCGCGTTCGCTCCCGTCGCACACTCGAGTGAGCCGTCTCGATAGCGAAACCACAGCGTGACGACCCACGGCGAGTCGTCCGGCCGTCGGGTGGCAATCCGGACCGGGATCGTCGCCTCCTGCAGGAACTCCTCGACCTCGTCTTCGGTCCACGTGCCGCGGAAGTCGGTCATGTCCGGGTACACGTGGCGGAGTCCAAAAAAGCCGACCGGCCGGTGGTTGGTTTGGCGGATCGACGTTCACGGATCGACCGGTCTCATCGCACTCGCCGACTCGTTCCCCGTCGATTCGTTCCCCGCTGACTCGTTCGCACTCGAGTCCGCCGCGCCGAGCAGGTCCGTCTCGAACGTCCGTTCGTACGAGATGAACTCGAGCGGGATCGTGCGCTCGACGCCGCCGGACTCGAGGGTCGCGTCGAAGTCGACGGTCAGGTTCGACGCCTCGTCGTTCCGGAGGTGCGTGACCCACCACTCGTCGAGCCTGGAGTTATCGATGGCTGCAGTCGCCTCGAGCGATTGCGTACTGTCGGGCTCCAGCACGGTCCGTTCGGCGGCGGTGCCCGCTCCGACGACGATTCCGTTCAACTGGACCGTGTACCTGATCTCCGTGATCGGTACCGGGATCGGCGTCGGGTTGGTCACCGTCGCCGACGCGTCGATCGGCGTTCGGTTCGCAGTGGCGTTCCCCCACGTTGCGTTCGTCTCGTCGACGACCATTACCGTCCGACCGTACGCCTGAAACTCCTGACTCTCGTTCGTCTCGAGCGGCTCGAGCAGGTCCGTGTGGACGGTTCGAGTGCGCGTCCACTCGTCCGCCGGAAGCCGGATGCCGGCGACGTCGACGACGACGTCAGGTTGGACTCGCACCGTCGTCGTCTCGTTGCGTTTGATATGGGATACCCACCACGCCGGAATCTCGTCGTTATCGAGCCACGTCGAGACACTGACGGTACTCTCGTCGCCATCGAGGGAGACGCGATTTTCTCGCTCCGTCGCGAACTCGATGTCGTTCATCGAAACCGTATAGGAGATGTCCGCCGCGGCGTCGCCGACGCGGAGCAACAGCGGACTGTCGACGCCGATCCGTGTCTCGACTTCGGTTCGGTCGTTCGTGACGGCTCCCCACTCGTTGTCGACCGATTCGACCTGCGGCCGGTCCACCGCGAGGACGCCGTAGGCTGCGGTTGCGACGAGCAAGACGACTGCGAGAAACAGTACGAGTCCCGTTCTGCGACGAACCATCTGCAGACGCTTCCACGCGGCCGTAGTTCCGGCGTCGCGTTACACGTTCAGGCCATTGATATCCGGGGTGATCGTTCCCCGGTCACGGACGGGACTACCGCGGTCACTGCAGCGCCGCGAGGCCGTCCTCGAGCGCCGCGAGGACCGTCTCGATGTGCTCGTCCCGCGCGGGCGAGTCGAACAGCTGATGGCCCCCCTCGTAGGCGATTCGGTTCGCCTCGGGCGCTCGCTCCTCGATCGCAGCGGCGCTGACGACGGCGTCGTCGGGCGTGTAGAAGACGACGCCGGTCGCCTCGAATTGAAACGGCGGCAGGTGTGACTGGGCGCGTTTCGCCTCCCGCAGGAAGGTCGGCGCGACGCGGTCGGGAGTCTCCTCGAGTTGCCGGTCGGTGGCGAGTTCGCCCAGCATCTCGCGCTCTGCACCCCCGGTCGGGAGAATCGATCGCGAGAGGGGGAGCTTCATCGCCAGCGAGACGATCGGATTCCGCATGTCCGCGTGGAACCCCCACCACGGACTCAGGTAGACTCGGTGCTCGGCCCCCTCGAGATACTCGGCGACGAGGCCGCCCGTGCTGTGGGTGAGCAGCCGGTACGACTCGAGTTCGCCGACGGCGTCGACGATCGGTTTCACCCACTCCGTTTCGAAGTCGGTGACGACGGTCGGTAGCTGAAAGATGGTGACGCGGTAGTCGGCCTCGACGAACCGATCGACGAGCCACCGCACGTTCTCGTGTTCGATCCGGTTCCCCCACCCCAGCACGACGACGAGGTCGCGGTCTCCCACCTCGTTGAACACCTCGTGTTGCATACGCGTCGGCATATTCGGGGACTCATTGTATAGTCCCACCTGTCATCTCGGTCGTCGCTCTCTCAGTGAAACGTTTATTACAGTCTCGCAATATGGTATGATGTAACATGTCAGGGGAAGGGCGGCCCGCCGATTACGTAATCGTCGGCGCGGGGCCGGCGGGGTGTGTGCTCGCGAACAGGCTGTCGGCCGATGCCGACACCGAGGTACTGCTACTCGAGGCCGGGACGCCGGACGAGAACCGCGAGATCGGCATTCCGGCGGCGTTCTCGGACCTGTTCCAGTCGGGGGTCGACTGGGACTACCACACCGCGGCCCAGTCGGAACTGCACGACAGGGAACTCTACTGGCCCCGCGGGAAGACGCTGGGCGGCTCGAGTTCGATCAACGCGATGATCTACGTGCGCGGCCAGCCCGCGGACTACGATCACTGGGCGGATCTGGGGAACGACGGCTGGGGGTACGAGGACGTCCTCCCCTATTTCATGCGGGCCGAAGACAACGAGCGCGGCCCCTCGGATTACCACTCGATCAGCGGGCCGCGCCACGTCGCCGACCTCCGGTCGCCGAACGAACTCAGCGAGGCGTTCGTCGATGCCGGACGGGCGGGCGGCCTGGCCCATAACGAGGACTTCAACGCCGGCGAGCAGGACGGGGTCGGCTTCTACCAGGTTACCCAGGAGGACGGCCGTCGCCACAGCGCCGCCGACGCGTACCTGAAACCGGTGCTGGATCGGCCGAACCTGACCGCGGTGACGGGAGCGCGGGTGACGCGGGTCCGCTTCGACGGGACGACGGCAGTCGGCGTGGCGTACGCTCGAGACGATGCCGACGGGAGTCCCGCGACGGTCGATGCGACCGAGGAGGTCATTCTCTCGGCCGGTGCCGTCAACTCGCCCCACCTGCTCATGCTCTCCGGCGTCGGCCCGGCGGACCACCTCGCGGAACACGGTATTTCCGTCGTCGAAGAGCTTCCCGGCGTCGGCCGAAATCTCCAGGATCACCTGCAGGTCGGTGTCAACTACGAGTGCGAACAGTCGATCAGTCTCGCCGACGCGGACTCGATCCGGAACCTGCTCAAATACCTGACGTTGAAGACGGGCCCGCTGACCTCGAACATCGCCGAAGCCGGCGGCTTCGCGACCGTCGCCGAGGACGCCGACCAGCCCGATATCCAGTTTCACTTCGTCCCGTCGTACTTCGTCGATCACGGGTTCGACAACCCCGACGGGCACGGCTTCTCTCTGGGTGCGCTCCGGCTCCGTCCCGACAGCCGCGGCCGGATCGCGCTCGAGTCCGCCGACCCCTTTGACGAACCGGCCATCGACCCGCAGTATCTGACCGAGGGCGACGATCTCGAGGTGCTGCTCGAGGGGGTCAAACTGGTTCGGGAGATCCTGCAGGCCGAGCCGTTCGACGAGTATCGCGGGGCGGAGGTCCTCCCCGGCTCCGATGTGCAAAGCGACGAGGAACTGATCGAGCACATCCGCGAGACGGCCGAGACGCTGTACCATCCCGTCGGCACCTGCAAGATGGGCGACGACGACATGGCCGTCGTCGACGACCGGCTCCGGGTCCGCGGGATCGAGGGGCTGCGCGTCGTCGACGCCTCGGTGATGCCGACGATCACGAGCGGCAACACGGACGCGCCGACGACGATGATCGCAGAGCGGGCGGCCGATTTCGTTCGGAACGGTACCTGATCGATGCCGGGCAGTCGTTCACGTCGCCCTGAAAGTGGTGTATCAGTAACTATTTCTCCGCTCCGGCCCAAGGGTCAGGAGAGCCGTCTGGCTCGAGATACCATGAACGTCGATGAATTCGTCAGCGCGAACGAACCGAAAGACGGCGGCGAGACCTTCCAGCTCGAGAACGGCAAGCTACTGGACGTCGACCTCGACGGTTCGGTAACTGCCAAGGCCGGATCGATGATCGCGTACGACGGGGACATCTCCTTCGAGGGGAAGTCCTCCGCCGAAGGCGGAATCACCGGATTCCTCAAGGAGAAAGCCACGAGCGAGGGAACGCCGGTGATGGAGGCAACCGGTACGGGTCACCTCTATCTGGCGGATCGGGAAAAGAAGATCCAGCTCCTCGAACTCGACGCCGGCCAGTCGATTTCGGTCAACGGGAACGACGTGCTCGCGTTCGAGTCGAGCGTGAACTACGAGATTCGGACCGTCAAGAGCATCGCCGGCTTCTCGGCCGGCGGCATGACCAACGTCTTCCTCGAGGGTCCCGGCAGCGTCGCGATCACGACCCACGGCGAACCGCTGGTCCTGACACCTCCCGTCAGGACCGATCCCAGTGCGACCGTCGCCTGGAGCGAGACCACCCCCAGTAGTCACGTCGACAGCGCCCTCTCGAACATGATCGGGCAGTCCTCGGACGAGACCTACCAGCTCGAGTTCACCGGCTCGGAGGGATTCGTCGTCGTCCAGCCCTACGAGGAACGGACGCCACAGCAGTAGCGCCGCAGTAGCAGGCAGTATCGACATCGGATCGCAGTACGTATGCCCGTTCGTTCGGTACCCGTTTCGAGACGAGTTCCATGAGACGACGAGCGCTCGGCGCGATTTCGGCCGCGGTCGCACTGACACTCCCCTGGGTCGCCGTGGTGGTGGCCACCGATCTCCTCCCCTGGCTCGCGACGGCCCTCGGGTTCGAGTATCGAGCGCCGGCTGCGCTCCAAACGCTCTCGACGCTCAGCACGGTGACCGTGACCGGACTCACCGTCCTCGGTTCGGCGTTCCTCCTCGCGTGGGCCGCCGAAACCGCCGAAAAGGACGTGCCACGAGCGTTCGCGATCGCGGTCCTCGCCGTGTTGGCGGTCGCGCCCGAGTACGCCGTCGACGCGCTGTACGCGTGGAACGCGGGCGTATTCGCGGGGACCGAGCGGGGGATCGAAGCCGGCAACCTGGCGGTCGCCAACATGACCGGCGCGAACCGGATCCTCATCGGCATCGGCTGGGCCGGCATCGCCCTCTTTACGATCTTCCGCCGGGGGTCGTCGGCCGATCCCGCCGTCGAGAACCGTCCCGGCTTCCTCACCGATGTCGTCATCCTCGATCGAGAGATCGGCCTCGAGATCGTATTCCTCCTCATCGCGACGCTCTGGGCGTTCCTCGTCCCGCTCAACGGCGGAATCGACGTCTTCGACATGTTGTTTCTGGTCGGCCTCTACGTCTGCTATATCGCGGTCATCCTCCGTGGCGAGGTCGAACCGGATATGGACCACGTCGGCGTCCCGGCGTACCTCCAGGGCTTCTCGAGACCGGGCCGAATCGCGACCGTCCTCGTGCTCTTTGCCTACTCCGGCGTGATGATCTTTACCGCCGTCGAGCCCTTCGCACACGGGCTCGAGTCCCTCGGTGAGAGCGTCGGCATCCCCTCCTTTTTCATGATCCAGTGGATCGCGCCGTTGGCATCCGAAGCGCCGGAACTCATCGTCGTCGTCTACCTCGTGAATAAGGCGCGCTCGACGGCGGGCTTCAACGCGCTCATCTCGTCGAAACTCAACCAGTGGACGCTGCTCATCGGGACCCTCGTCGTCGTTCACTCACTCGCGCTGGGTCGCTACGGCGTGCTCGCCTTCGACTTCAAGCAATCCGCGGAGATCTGGTTGACCGCCGCCCAGTCATTTTTCGCCGTCTCGCTGCTAGTCCGGTTCGAAATCTCGGTCAGAGAAGCGCTCACCCTGCTCGTTTTGTTCCTCTCGCAGGTCCTCCTCGAGTTCATCATCATCAGAGATTACGCGACGCTGCCGGTCTCGAGCACAGAGTTGTTGCTCGTCTACAGCGCGATCTACATCGTCCTCGGGACAGTACTGTTCGTCAGGCGGCGGCGGGCGTTCGGCCGTCTCATCCAGCGGACGGCGGGGACCGTCGGCGACGCGATGCCGATTGGCGGAGATCGACCACAAAGCGTCGACGACTGATACGGACTGCTGTAAGTCAGTTCCGGTGCGACCGCGATACGGCCTGCGGTCGCACCGGTAAATCGTTACAGCAGACCGTATGAATCGGCCGGCCACAGACCTACGTTTGCGGCGGTGGTATCGTCACCGTCGATGCCTTCGATCGGTCCGGTACGATCCGACGCTGTGATCGTTTTCGCGATCGCGATTGCCCTCGCCCTGATTCACCTCTTCGCCGGCCGACTGGGCGTCAGCGGTCGGGTACCTCGAAGCCGATGGCTGTCGATCGCCGGCGGCATCTCGGTCGCGTACGTCTTCGTTCACCTCCTTCCGGACGTCGGGGACGCGGCGGCGACGCTTGCAGAACGCGGGGACCCGACTGCTTTTGCCGAACACCACGGGTATCTGATCGCACTGCTCGGATTCGTCACCTTCTACGGCCTCGAACAGCTCACTCGGCAGTCGAATACCGATCCGGACGGAATCGTCGAATCGGCCGGAACCGGCGTCTTCTGGATCCACGTCGGATCGTTCGCCGCCTACAACGCGATCATCGGCTACCTCCTGTGGGACCGCGAACTCGGCAGTGTCCTCCTGTTTGCCGTCGCGATGGCGCTGCACTTTCTCGTCACGGACGATAGCCTCCGAGATCACCACGGGCGGACGTACCACCGCCGCGGCCGGTGGATACTGTCGGCGGCGGTGATCGCCGGTGCCGGTGTCGGGTATGCGTTCGAGGAGGTCGAACTCCTCGTCGCGGTGTCCGTCCCGTTTCTGGCCGGCGGAATCATACTCAACGTGATCAAGGAGGAACTGCCGTCGGATCGTGAGAGCCGGTTCTGGGCGTTCGCCGGCGGCGCGGCAGGATACGCCGCGTTGCTGTTGTTCGTGTGAGCCCGCCGCAAACGGGACCGTTTTATCGCTCCACCGTAATCTCCCGCTATGAAGCTTCGCCGGCCGCGCCGTCCGCAGGACTTCCGGCTCGCGGACTCGGCCCAGCAGATCGTCGGCGGGTTCCTGCTCGCCGGTCCGTTCGTGGTCACCGAAGAGGTCTGGACGCTCGCGGGAAACATGCACGACCTGCAGGCGCTGGCGATCGTCGCTATCGTCTTCACTATCGGCTACGCGGCGCTGTACAAGGCGGACACGACCAGAGACGCGGACGACGAACAGGAAGTCGCCGGGATCCCGATCCGTTTCATCTCGCTGATGCTGGTCACCTTCGGTTCGGTCACCATCCTCGCGCTCCTGTTCGGTGCTCCCGAGACGTTCCTCGAGCCCGAGACGAACGGCGAGTTCGCCGAGGTCACGTTCAAAGCCGTGGCCGTGGGTTCAGTCTTCAGCGTCATCGGCGCGGCGACGGCCGACAGCATCTTTGCGAAGTAACGGCGCTTGGCTGCCCTCGACGTCAGAGGTGTGAGTCGTCGTACGACTCCTTGGATCGCTCCGCGTGGGCGTTCCCGCAGTCGCGACACTCGAGCCGTTCCATATTGTCCATCGAGACATCGAGCGAGCCGCAGTTCGCACAGTAGTAGCCGTACTGTTCCTCGTGGGCCTCGTCCTCGTAGGTGACGTAAAATGACGCCGCAGTGCCGGACTCCTCCTCGTCGCGAGCGATGTACACCGTTTTCCCGTCGTCGTTCGTCGCCGTCAGATGACCGTCCGTCGTCTCCGTTTCGGGAAATTCGGTCGTCTCTGCGTCCGATTCATCCGCCCGCGACTCCGTCGGGAGCTCCACGTCGATATCCGAATCCGTGTACACGTACTTCACCAGGGACTCGCCGGCGACCTCGATACGGCGGTCGCCGTCGTGCTCGAGACCGAACCGTTCGACGAACTGGTGGCCCTCGGTGTTGGCCTCGAGGACGGTCACGCAGACGTGGTCGGCACCGCGGTCGCGGAGGTCCTCGGTCGCGGTCTCGTACAGTTCCGTTCCGATACCTTTGCCTCGGTGCTCAGGGTCGACGAACAGCCAGTTCACCTCGCCCCACTCGTCCTCGAGGCGGCCCTCGACGAAGCCGGCGATGATCGTCCCCTCGATCTCCTCGCCGGTTTCGACGACGTGAAGCTGGGTGTCCTCGTCGTCGATCTTCTCGGCGATGGCCTCGTCGGCGAACTGACCGTCGGTAATCCCGTCGATCTGCTGTGGACTGAGCCTGAACGAACTCGTCATCGAACTGTCCACGACCTCGAGAATCCGCTCGGCTTCGTCGGGTTTGGGTTCCCGAATTTCCATACCGGATGAACGGTCCCGTTCCGGATAAGATGGCTGCCGGCGGAAACAAGCGACGCTCCGAGTCTGCCCGGCCGTAAGTGTGTTATTCCTCTCCACCGCCGCCGGTGACGACCACCGGACGATCCGAACTGAGAATAATTCCCTGGGTAGTGCTGCCGAAGATCGCTTTCCCGACCGGCGAGCGCTTTCGGCCGCCGAGAACGATCGAGTCGACGTCGTAGGCCCCGGCTTCCTCGAGAATGTCGTCTTCCGTGTCGCCGCTGTCCTCGAGGATCGTCACCTCGATGCCGGCGTCCTCGAGGGCCTCCTGTGCGCGGCGGACGGAACCGATCCGCGAGGCCGACTTGAACGTCTCGAACTCCTGTGGGAGATCGTCGCTGTCCTCGGTGAAGACGAACAGGAGATAGGCCTCGACCGATTCCGCGGCGTTCGGCAGTGACGTTACGTATTCGGCCTGCGCCAGTGCACGTTCCTCGCTCGTATCGACCGGAATTAATACGCGGTACATGGCCCGACGTTCGGATGGGGTGACAATAAAACCCGCTCTGGCTCTCACCGTTTCGGGACACAGCAGTTTCGATACGTGCGAGACTCGAGAACTGACGAACTCGAGGTGAGGTTCAGCCGTGCGCCAGCACGTACACGAGTCCGATCAGTCTTCTTCGGATTCCGTTTCTTCGGCTTCCGTTTCCTCGGCTTCCGTTTCCTCGGCTTCCGTTTCTTCAGCTTCGCTTTCCGCTGTCTTCTCGTCCCCGTCGGTTCCACCGGTCGATTCCTCGCTCGTGTCGCCTTCGCCTTCGACTTCGATTTCCGCTTCGACTTCGATCGTCAGCCCGTTCGCCTCGAGTTCACCTTCGAACTCTCGTTCGTCGCCGACCTCGATCTCGAGTTCGTTTGAGTCCACTTCGACTTCGACCTCAATGTCGACGGTGACGTCCTCGTCCATACGTGTCGTTCACCCGTCGTCCCTAAAGGAATATCGCGTGTTCTCGAAGGCCGAAATATAGTAGCCACTGCAAGTCACTGCACACCTGATCGCACGACGGCTGTGCGATCAGTGTGTAACTAGTTGCAGTTGTTACCATAGACTGCTCGATCGCGATCTCGGGGGCGGCAACTCGGTCCGGAACGTACTTTTAGGCTGGCCGAAAATAGGAGGTATGACCGATCCCGTCCGCGTAACGCTTGAGGGACGCGACGAATCCACCTCCGTTCGCGTCTACGACGACGAGGGCGACGTCTCGACTGACGACGCGACGTTTCGATTCAGCGTCGACGGGGGAAATGGGGGCTCGAGCAGCGACGAAACCGATGCGACTGATGGAGCCGATGAAACCGACGAGATCGCTCCCGGACGGTCGGCGGCGGCGAGCGACGACCCCCGACGCATCGCTCCGCTCGCGGCCGTTCCGACGAACGGAACGCTTCGGTGCGAGGCTCGGGCCGGGAATCGGGGAACCGAACTGATCCTCCGACGAACGGGCGACGAGGTGTCCGCGTGGCGAAACTCGTGTCCGCACAGGCCGACGGTTCGACTCGATCCCGGCTCCGGCGCGATCGTCCGCGACGACCACCTGGTGTGTCACGAACACGGCGCGCGCTTCGAGTGCGGTGACGGCGTTTGCACGGCGGGACCGTGCCGCGGTGCGACGCTCGACTCCGTCGCCGTGACCGTTCGCGACGAGACCGTCTACCTGCTAGACGATCGATTCGATTCGTGCCACCGACTGGACGGACCGGTCGCGTGATCGGCCTGACCGATTCGTTCGGTCGCGACGCCGTCGCCTGTCGATAGCAGTGAGCAAACGAGTACATTCAGCTTTGATACCCGTGTACTTCTTTTCCGACTCGATCCAAACAGGTGTATGTCTCCACCGATCGAGGATGCGATCACCATTCTACTGGTCGAACCCAACCCCGGCGACGCGCGGCTGTTCTCAGAATCGTTCAAGGACGCAAACATCGCAAGCGACATTCACACGGTCACCGATGGCGAAGCGGCGCTCGATTTCGTCTACCAGCGCAACGACCACGCCGAGAGCCCGCGTCCGGACATGATTCTGCTAGACGTGCACCACCCCGATGTCGACGGCGCCGATATCCTCTCCGAACTCAAGTCCGAACGGGCGTTGCGGTCGATCCCCGTGATCGTGCTGACGAGTTCGGCGTCGGAAGAGGACATCGCCCGTTCGTACGACCTCCACGCGAACGCGTACGTCCAGAAACCGGTCGAACCGGCCGAATTCATCGATCTCGGCCGCTCGTTCGAAAATTTCTGGCTGACCTTCGTGCGTCTCCCCGGCGAACAATCCCCCTAGACGGTCGGAACCGCCCCGCTCGAGACGGCTACGACTCGAGCAGGTCTGGTAGCGCGTTGATCGACTCGATGACCGCCGCCGCGCCCTCGCGCTCGTACTTCCGCCGTCCCTCCTCGCCGGTCAGCCCGCCGGTCAGCACGCCGATTCCGCGGTACTCCCGGGTCGAATCGGCGTCGCCGGCGTTGACCGCCGTCTGGATATCGTCCAGCGTGTCGCCGACGAAGACGACTGACTCGGCGTCGAATCGCTCCGCGAGCGTCGTCAACGCCCGCGGGTGGGGCTTTCCTTCTTCCCAGTCGTCCATCGTAAAGCGGTGCTCGACCGGAATCGCGTCGTCGAGCCCGACTCGGTCCAGCGCGATCTCGGCTTCGGCTTCCGGCCGACCGGTCAGGACGCCGACGTCGTACCCCTCGAGCAGCCGATCTCTCGCCTCGGCGTCGAGCAACACCGGCTCGTCGTGGATGAAGCCCGGCGTCTCGCGCTCGAGGTCGGGTTCGCCGCCCTCGAGGCCGCGATAGAGTTCGTCGCCGAGGTACAGTTGCTGGAAGACGTTCCGGAGCCGCTCGCGGTCCCAGCGGTTCGTCACGCGCTGGGTCGCCCGCGCGCCGATCGCCTCGCGGACGACGGTTTCGGCCGCCTCGAGGCCGCCGCCCGCGGCGGCGATTCCGTCGGTGTATTCCTCGAGGGAGTCGCGATAGCCTTCCTCGGTCGCGAGGATGTAGAGTGCGGCGGCGTCCGTCAGTTCCCAGTCGTTGTTGAACCCGCCCGCGTCTTTGAACAACTGAATGTCGTCCTTGCGGATCGTCCGGTCGTAGACCGCGTCGACGGATTCGACGATCGCTCGCCGGTAGGAGTCGGCCACGTCGACGAGTACCCCGTCGATATCGAGGACGACGGCATCTGCGTTCATAGCCGTCCGAACGGGCCGACGGGGATAAAAGAGACCGATTTCAAAGCCCGCCGAGCCCCATGACCCACGCCGCCAGGATGAACAGGCCGATCGCGTAGAGCACGTCCGCCCAGAGCCACGAGAGCAGGTTCGCGACGTAGATCACGACGATGATCGGAACACCGAGTAACACCCTCGGCGACCTCCGCCACTCGGCGCGCGACCGAGTCCAGAGAACGTTCGCGTCCCCCCTGCTCGGAAACGCGTGCATCCCGATCGAGAGCCCCAGCCAGCCGAGGACGGTTGCGGCGGCGATCGTCCCGTTCGAGACGGTCCGGAGATCACCGACCGTCGTGACGAGCGCTGTGAGACCCAAGAACGCAGCGAACGCGACCACCGTGTTGACGAGAAACGGCGCGACGCTGACGACGAACGACGCCCGATACCGCTCGGGCGTGACGTGTTGGACATACCCCGGCGGATCATCGAACCGGAAGTACGCGACCTCGAGGACGGGGACCCCGACGAGATCGCAGGCCTGTTTGTGGGCGAACTCGTGGACGACGACGCCCGGGAGCGTAAAGAGTCGGAGCAGGAGCCGAACGAGGGCGACGATACCGACGAGTACCGCCGCCAGCACCGCAACGGCGACCGCGATTACGACGGCGTAGATGACGTACTCGGCGTTCACGATCGTTGAAATGAACTGCTTTCAAATAACTCATTCGTGCCGATCTCACGCTTGTGTCGGCCTCACACGTGTCTGGCTCGCGATTGTGTCGATATCACATGGTTCGGCCCACGGCGCACGTGTCCGGCTCACGGCACACGTGTCCGGCCCACGGCACACGTGTCCGGCTCACGGTCGTGTCTGCTCATCACGGTCACTCGGGCAGCGCTCGAGCGACGTACAGCGTCCCCGACGCGATCGTCTTCCGTTCGACCGGCACTGCGGGCTGGTCACCGCCCAGCGTCGTAAACACGAAATCGGCGTCGGCGTTGCGGGCCGCCTCGAGCGCCGGCCGGTGGAGTTCCGGCGGCAGGTTTCGCGCGTACACCACGTCTGCACTCGCGTAAACCGCGGGGTCGGGATCGACGATATCGTCGCGGACGAACCGCACTCCCTCCGGCACGTCGCGGTCGTGGATATCGGTCGCAGTGACCGATACTCCCCGTTCCGCGAGCGCCCGAGCGGGGTCGCTCCGGCGGCCGATCCCGATCTCGACGGCACGCTCATAGCTCGCGAGGTACTCGTTCATCGTCTCGAGATTCCGGCGAGAGTGGGCCACGGCGGGACGTTTATGCCACCCGCGGCCATAGCCCTTGCTATGCTCGTCGATATCGTGCCGGTCGGCAACGTCCCCGCCGAGGTCAAGCGGGCGGCCTCCACCGCGTTGCGATCGGTCTACGACTGCGACGTGACGGTCAACGACTCGCAGTCGGTCCCCAACGGAGCCTACGACTCCGATCGAAACCAGTACTCCGCCGAGACGTTCATTCAACTCGCCGAACGGGTCGGCCGCGGCACCAAAAACATCGCGATCACCCCTCACGACCTCTTCTACCGACGGCGCAACTACGTCTTCGGACTGGCCTACCTCGACGGCAGCGGGAGCGTCGTCTCCACCTACCGGCTGCAGACCTCGAGCGACGGCGGCTTCTCGAATCAGAGCGCCGCCGACATCTTCGAGGACCGCGTCCGCAAAGAGATCGTCCACGAGATCGGCCATACCTACGGCCTCGAGCACTGCGACAACAACCGCTGCGTGATGAACTTCTCGCCGACGGTCCGCGAGGTCGACATCAAAGAAGAGAACCTCTGCGGGAGTTGTCAGCGACTTATTAGCTAATTCCTGCCAGCTAGTATTGACGCGGTACCGACTGCCGAATTCCGAGCCGACGGCCTACGGCGCGTAGTAGTACTCGCCCTCGCTTTTCTGCTGGCTATCCAGCTGCGAGTCGGGCTTGTTGATCCGCGGCCGCGAGGTGCGCTCGTCCCGGCGGAACGTCACCTCGAGGTTCGCAAGGAACTCGTTCATGCCGTCGCGCATCGGTTGTGGCTGGCCGGCACGACCGTGAACCGCGGGCTCGCCGTCGAAAACCATCAGGCGATCCGCGAGCAGATCCATCATGTAGATGTCGTGGTCGATAACCATCACGGTGGCGTCTTGCTGTTCGGCATAGCGCCGAATCGCCTTGGAGGCCTGCACTCGCTGTTCGACGTCGAGGTGGGCCGAGGGTTCGTCGAGCAAGTAGAGGTCGGCCGAGTCCGACAGGCAGGCCGCGATGGCCACCCGCTGGCGTTCGCCGCCGGAGAGATCCGACAGGTTCTGCTCCATGATCCGCTCTAACTGGAGCGGCTGGGCGATCTCGGTGTTCCAGTACGAGGAACCGAACTGGTCCGTGATCGACGAGAGGAACGCGTCGACCCGCATGTGCTGGTCGATCGTGACGTACTGGGGCTTGTAGGAGATATCGAGATCGAGGTCGGTGTCGCCACCATCGGGCGTGAGGTTCCCGGTGAGCAACTTCGCGAACGTCGACTTCCCGATCCCGTTCGGACCGACGACTCCCAGCACTTCGTTCTCGCGAATCCCGCCGCCCTCGACCTCGAGGGAGAACTCGCCCTCGCCGTAGCTCTTGGTGAGGTCGGGGTACTCCACGAGCGGGTCGCCGTAGGTTTCGGTTCGGGGCGCGTGCTCCTCGAACTCGATGGGATCTGGCCGGATCCGCATGTTCTCGTTGTCGAGGTAGCCCGAAAGGTACTCGTTGATCCCGTTGCGGACCGATTTCGGCGAGGTGATGACGCCGTACGCACCCGGCTCACCGTAGGCGACGTGGAGCGTGTCCGCGAGCAAGTCGAGAATCGCGAGGTCGTGTTCGACGACGAGCACCGACTTGCCTTCCTCCTCGGCGAGTTCACGGATCAGCCGCGCCGCAGTCACGCGCTGGCCGATATCCAGGTACGGCGTGACCTCGTCGAGGAAGTAAAAGTCCGTATCGCGGGCGAGCGTGGCCGCGATGGCGACCCGCTGGAGCTCCCCGCCCGAGAGGTCGTCGATCGACTGCTCCATGACCGGCCCGATCTCGAGCCGTTCGACCAGTTCGTCAAGCGCATCGCGCTCGTCGGTTCGCTCGAGCAGCTGTCGGGTGTTCCCGTCGAAACTGTTCGGGATCTGATCGACGTACTGGGGCTTTCGCGCGATCGTGATATCGCCGTCGCGCACGTCCGCGATGTAGTCCTGCAGTTCGGTCCCTCGATAGGCCTCGAGCACCTCATCCCAGCCCGGTTCCTCCTCGTGTCGGCCGAGATTGGGCTCGAGTTCGCCGGCCAGAATGCGGACGGCGGTGGTCTTCCCGATTCCGTTGGGACCGAGGATCCCGGTGACCTGCCCCTCCTGTGGCGCGGGGAGGCCGTACAGCGAGAAGGCGTTCTCACCGTAGCGGTGGACGGGCTCGTCCTGGAGTTCCTGCGGGAGGTTGATGATCTCGATCGCGTCGAAGGGACACTTCTCGACGCAGATGCCACAGGTCTCGCCCAGACAGATCTCCTCGGAGATGTGGATCTGTTCGGGCTGGCCTTCGGCGGCCTCCTCGCCGCGGAGGGTGATACACTCCTTTCCGGTTCGATTCGGCGGGCAGTAATTCTTGCACTCGTAGCTGCACCGATCGGGCTGGCACCGGTCTAAGTCTACGACGGCGATGCTGTCATCCGCCATGGTTACCCCGAGAACTCCGCGGTCAGCAGAATGCCCCACGTCACGAACCACAGCGAGAAGGTCATGAACGCGATGAACAGGTAGTGTTTCGCCCCGAACTCGTCCTCGCCGTAGATCCCCGAGACGTTGATGAGGATGTACTGGACGAGGATCGCCCCCAGGACGAACGCGAGCGCCTCCGTGTTCTGGGCCGCGGCGCTGGATACTCCGACCCAGGACGCGGAGGCCAGCGCTGCGCCGACGCCCAGCAGCGCGGATAGGGCGGTTACGCTGACCGAGCGAATGTGTTCGCGTCGGTCGCTGATCGATTCGGTCGACATGGTAAAAAATGTGGAGGCGGGGCTAAAAAGGCGTTCGCATTCTACGAAGGCTTAAGGAATAACGGGGTCCCCGAAACGGTATTATCGTACGGTGAACCGCTAGTGTACTATATTAACCCGCTATCCTACATACTCAACGCCATCTGTTGCTTTGATTAGTTCCATCACCTCTAGCCGGGTCTCGTAACCGGTTTCGTCTACCATCCTATTGATGTCTGAGTCGGTAACTGTCACTTGGTCAGTGTTACTTGCATCCGTGGTTGTAGCAGTGCTCGTGGAGAAGAAACCAAGCGATCCTGTACTTAAGAAGAAGTCTCCCCCTGTTTGGCCAGTTTCTGACTCTGTTGCAGTTATAATCCCGTAACCAAACCCATCGGTATTGATTCCGGCGATGGAAATAGTCACCTGATCACCGGCCTTGAGTTGTGTCTGTGGGGTAAATTCGATAGTCGCGCTCCCGCCATCTCGCGCTATGAAATCTGCAGAGTCCTTCTGTTTTGGACCATCTACTGCGATTACCTCGGCATCATCGTAATTAACACCACTAAGACCTTCAATCGCTATAGTAACCGTTCCTCCCTTGGAGAGCCTTCCGTTCATCGTAAACGAAATCTCTTGAGTTGCTGGCGTTGTATCTTGGATATCACTCGCACTGACGCTTTGGAATCCGCCAGGGCCTGGATTCCCACCAGTACAGCTATAGTCAAATGTGTAACTATAATTTAAATCATGTATCTCTAGTTGTTGGCTAGATGCAGATGCAGCGGTATTGATCACCGCAGTTCCGCTGCCACCGCCGGTACATGTCAACTCCAGCCCTGTCGTCTCTCCCTGACCGAGACTGGTTTGAAATCCGTCGCTGATTTCGAGTGCGTTTCTTGGATCAGAAAGACTAACATCAGTGTTCAGTGTCTCGAAGTCCTCATTAGCATTATTTACGAGCTCGAGTACAACTGCATTATTCTGATTGTTCGGCGTCTGACCGGTCTCTCTCACTCCGAGGAGTGCAGTCGACTGGTCATCAGCGACCGTAACACTCGTACCGCGATCGGCCGCAAGTGACGAGAAACCAAATGTCGGTCCAGCCATCGCGATCATTCCAGCAATGATCAAACTGGCTGCAATTACAGTATTGACTCTTGTCATATTACGGTAGTCGCTCCATCTCCCCGAGCCGCATTTGTCGGGTTTGTATCACATGGACAACCGCTGATACGGCAAATAACGCAAATACTAGCGTTGCCCAGCCAAGTTCCGGTATCATCTCTGTCGGAACGACCTCGAGCCACAGCCCCGCCATCACAACCGAGCCGACCGCAGTTAACCCGAGGTAGTAGACAGCCCACGGGACCGAGTCGCCTGGGACGATATCGAGATAGACGTCCAGTTCGGCCGCCTCATCGGTGAGTTCGATCGTTCGATCGTCGAACTCGATCATATCGGCTCGCTCGAGCGTCGGTAAATGCGTCTGCTGAAGCGACGTGTAGACGCGCTTTCGCTCGGCCGACGTGATTGCTTCGACGTCCTTCTCGAGTTCCCAGGCGGCGACGTGTTCGGCGAGATCGCCGAGCGTGACGGGTTCGTCCTCGCGCTTGCAGTAGTGGATGGCGTATCGGCGACGCTGGTTGCTCAGCAGATCGAAAATCTCGCCCTCTCGAGACTGAGTATCGTTGCTCGAAGGCCCTGTTTTGGTCGGCTGGCTCTCGCTGGTCGTCGCCATTCCCCTAATCAGCAGAATAACAGGACCGCTGATACATAACCCTTGCTGCCCACTCGTAATCGCATAGCTCGAAAAATACTATCGACGTAGTCTGCTTAACCGTCAGTTCGGTAATGGCCGCAAACGGTTGTCGGTCTTTAAAGACGTCGGTCAGATCTTCGTTAGCCATATCGATCTGGTATCGAACTCAAAGAAGGGAGCACCCTCCTTTCGAAAACTGACGATGAGTCCGTGGATAAGATCAGTTCCGTCCGTGAGTTATACAAAACCAGTTCCGGAATCGCCCGCTTACTCGTCAATCGTTATCGTCTGCTCGGACACGCTGATCGCATAGCCGCTCGTCGTCTCTTGCTCGTTCGTGACGGAGATTCCGATCTGCGTGTCCGCATCGACTTCAACCTCGTCTTTGGCGATCGTCTCGAAGATTTCGCGGAGAGCATCGGCGTTGTCGGCTTTGTAGAACTCCCCTCCGGTGTCCTGTGCCCAGTTCTCGAGTTGAGACTCGGGGATCGGTGTATCCTCCGGTCCGGTCAGTCCAACGGTGTAGATGGTCGTATTAAGCGTATTTGCCTCGTCTACCAGATCGTCCATGTCGTCGTTGTAGTCGTCGTCGCTGTTTTTCCCGTCGCTCAGCAACACTGTAATGCGTTCCTGGCCCGTGTCTCCGTTTTGGCGATAGTCGTCGAGGGCCTCATCCAGTCCAGCGGCCATGTTCGTGCCGTAATATGCGTTGCCTTCGACGCTTTGTTTCGCCACCTCGAGGTTACCGTCCAGCTCGTGGAGAACGTTGGCGTTCTGTTCGAACTCGTATATTCCTACGCGGTCACCGTTGCTCTCGTTCATCAACCCGATGAAGTCCTTTGTTGCCTCGACGCGGACTCCCGCCGGGTCGTTCCCCGGATGATTGAAGGTGCCGAGTAACGCCCACGAGGAGCATCTCCCTCGACATGGTTCGACGCGGATTTCCTGCCAGTTGTCCGGATCGGCGGGATCTCGGCGTTCGAGTTGCTTCGTCTCACCCGTGGTCGTATTTCTGAGTATGATGTCGTCGCCGTTTACGTTTCGGAACGGCTTATTGACAGGGATCGGTCGCCAATAGTTGCCGGTGATAAACTCCGTATCGATCGGTGAGTACGTCCTCACCCTTGAACTGGGATTGTGTGGACCCATCGAACCGGACCGATCGAGCACGAACGTCGCGTCGATCGGCGCTCTCGTATCGCCGTACTCGAACAGCTGGTTCTCGTCGGCGTCCGAAAGCGGTGTGTCCGTCCGTAGCGACCGATCGAAGTTGATATCGACGTTGTCGCCGATCCCCACGTCGTTGCCGGCGACGACCGCGCCATCAATCGTTGTCCCGTCTGCAATCTCGATATCGGCACCCGGCGCATAGATTACACCCTGGAAGTCGCCGTCGATAGTTATCTTCGAGTCGCTCGAGGCGTAAATCCAGAGGGCGTTCGCTCGGTCGTCGGGTTGGATATCGACGTCCGAGAGATTGACGTCGCCATCGACGTAGATACTCGTCCGATTGTCCCCTTTAACCTCGATATCGTCGAGTTCGACGCGACCGTCGACGCCGATGTGAACGTTCCCGTTCGATGAATCGAGCGTATCGATAGATCCGGTACCCTCGTACAATCCTGCGGTGACAGCCCCGTCAGCAGTCGGGTTCCCATCGAGGTAGTTCGTCTGTACGTCGTCGATTTCACTGTCGATCTCGTCGATGTCGCTATACGAGCTAGACAACTCGGTTGCGAGTGCATCCCTGTCGTTTACACTCGCACCTAACCAGTACGCGTTGTTATCCTTGTCAAACGGATCCCTGTTATGTACAGGGTCGACAGTGAGACCATATCCGATCGATGAGAGCTCCGGATTGCCAAGAGAACTGAGATTACCATTTACGACCGGTATGCCCGCTATGTTCGCGTGGTTGTCGAGAGTGTACGTATCGTAATTCGCCAGGAAGAGGTCCTCACTCTCATTGGTTCCAGTTCTATAATCATCGTATCCGTTCACCTCGAGTCGGTTACTGAAGCGGTCCGATGTCCCTTCGATATACAGGCCGCCGTATACCGTCGGTTCGATATCTACGAGGTTCGCGAGCGGTGTCTCCCCATCGACGGTCGCGACGACGGTAACCGTTTCTCCCGCTTCGTCGTGACAGATAATGTTCTCATCGACGTTACCGGGGTTAGTGCAGGTTGCCGAGATCTTACTTTCGTCGGCCGCATCGAACTCTTCTTTCAGAAAGTCGTACCATCCATGATGGTACGAGGTACCGGTAACCTCGACTGTCACGTAGTTCACGTACTCGATGTCGTCACCGAATGACTCGAAAGTATTTAAGCCGGTTTGCTGTGCGGTGTGTTCTCCGCTCCCGATGGACCCGTCAATCGTCGTGGGCGAAACGTCGACTCGTCCGACGTGTTCACCGTTGACGGTTTCGGTGTAGTATCTGAGATTCGGATCCGTCACCGCCGTCGCTCGATCATCGTTGAGGCGCCAGAGGCCTCCCCCTTGATACGCGAACTCGTTCCCACTCTCGTCAGTTGTAACCAGCGTGCGAAGTTCGATAGGATCGCTCTCGTCTTTCACGTAGCCGTCCGATACCGCTACTGTGAGTTCGCCATCTGTTACGATCTCGCTTTCAGTCCCTTCATCGAGATAGACCGATTTCGGTGTATCGTTTTGCATCCCGAGCGTCGCCAAATCCGAATCGAACTGTTTCAGTGTTTGCTCGGTTTGTTCTGCGTGTGTTTGTGACTGAAGCGCGTCGAACATCGCCGAGCCAGCGACGAAAATCAGCATCGCGCCCATCATCACGAGCGCGAACAACAGTATGATCCCGATGAGCGGACTCGCTGCACGCGTGTCCTGATCGCGGGTGTCTCCCCAACTGCACCCTTCCTTGTCGGCCATTTTCCTCTTAATGGCTGCCACTTCATAAAAGTATATATGATATTTTAGTTATCAAGAATGATTACTGGACAGTCAAGCACCTCTTGTGTGGTGCTTGCGCTGCCACTGGCGCAGTCGAGAATAGCCGACGTGTATTGCTTTTCCCTGCAGATCGTATCCGGAATGGGATCGGGAAATTATTTTGCCACTGGTCGGTCACCCCGTCCTCGAGTCTCGAGCACACGCGGTTCACCCGACGGTGTTCAGGAGGTGCTTGCGCCGATTGACGGCCTCAAGTAGCCGTTCAGGCTCGGCTTGAACGGTCGTATGGCCAGTCTTTCGGACGTTCTGGATACTCAATACAAAGTGGGTGACGTTCGTGGGAGCGAGTAGGAACTGCGTTCTGGCATCCCTCGGAGGTTGATGCTGGGGCGTGGAACGGTGACCATAATCATGAGAATGAATCGACGTAATGTGTTAGTTGGACTGGGTACGATTGTTGCTGGTGGCGGAGGTGCACTGGCAACAGGTGCGTTTAGTCAAGTGCAAGCGGAACGTACTATTGCAGTCGAGACGACCGGTGACGAGGGTGCATATCTCGGTCTTACTGCAAACAACACGAATATCGCAAGTAGTTCAAGCACTAGTCAGCTAACACTCACTATTAATCAACTCAATGAAAACGCACTGACAGAATTTGAAGGTGTATTTACCATCACAAACAACGGAAATGATCCGGTTGGAATTACGATAGAGGAACTCGATAGTGGGGGAAGCACAGTTAGTAATAGTGCACTCACTTGGGAAACAAATACCAACTCTCAAAATTTGGAGACTGCACCAACAGCGAACGATGATGATCATAATCTAGGAACGTCGAGCGGTAGTTGTCAGGTTGATATAAAAATCGATGATAGAAACGCTGCGGATCCAACTACTGTTGAAAAGATTCGTATTTCAGCGAACACTGAGGATTACGCTCAGTAGTTATAATTGTATCCTCCTAGAGAAACCATTTAAACCCAATCTATAAGCGATCTCTCATCACTAATGACGACTAGGACTCAATTCTTATTCGTCATTTTCATAATTATATCGCTCTGTTTTGCAATACCAACTGGTGCGGTTTTGATAGATGATAAGGAGGATACTGGTATAAATGATCATATAAGTCTCTCCACTTCTTCCAGTTCTAATGGTCAGTACGCTACTATCAAAGACAAGAAAGTCAACCTCAATTTCCAGAAACTCAACGATCGATCGATAACACGCGCAGATAATGTCTTCATGATCACGATCATCAGCGATGATATCGAACGAATTTGGGTCAAAAACGACGTTCCTGGGCTCACGTTCTACAGAGGCGACGATCTATCCAATACAATCAGCCGATCGAAACCTCTCGAGCCGACGCCGGGTTCGACGACCAGTATCGGCGTCGCGGTCGACACGCACGAGGCGGTCAGCGGGACGGAGACGTTCACGGTCGTCGCGCAGTACGAGGATGAGGACGAAACCGAGTCCGATATTGACGGCTCGAACCTGAGCGTTTCGCCGACGAACGTCGAGGCGGGCGAGACGGTCACGGTCAACGCGACCTACCGAAATAACGGCGACGGATGGGGCACCGAAACGGCCCGGCTGACGGTCGACGGGACTGTCGTCGACCGGCGAACGATCGCCCTCTCGTCGGGCGAGGAAGAGACCGTCAGCTTCGAACGGCGCATGGAGTGGCCCGGCACGTACGATGTCGGGATCGAGGGACTCGGGCATCAGTCGGTGACCGTCGAGGGTCCGCAGGTCGAGGTCTCGAGTGCCACCGTCGACGACGACACGATCACCGCCGGCGAGACCGCCACCGTCCGGGCGACGGTTCGGAACCCGTCCGACAGGTCACTCGAGCGCACGCTCGAGCTCGCGGTCGACGGCATCGTCGTCGATACCAGAACCGTTTCGATCCCGGCCAACGGCGAGCGGACGGTGACATTCGAGCGGCGGTTCGCGGCGGCGGGGACCTACGAGGTCGGGGTCAGCGGCGTGTCCGCAGGGACGGTGACCGTCGAGGAGCCGGGGCCGTTTTCGATCCAGAACCGCGAGCTCTCGGCGGCGACGACGGCGGCGCTCGCGCCGCCCGCGACGGCCGGACTGTTGGCCCTGGCGGTCGTCGCGAACCGGCGGTGGGCCGTTCTTCGTTAGTCGCGCCTCTATCCAATGGGGCCGCAGAAGTGGAGTTACTCTGGTTAAGAACGAATAGAGCCAGTATAGACGAGCGTCCTGCTCAGGCTGGCAACTAGGATTTCCACACCCTCCCCAGCCGACTCGTTCGCTCGCAGGCTCTCTCACTCGTCCCTCGCGCATCGTCGTCGACGCGCTCTCGAGTCCGCTCGAGCGCGTCGCCAGCGCGCGCCACCGCGGGGTGACAGTCAGTGGTGCCGAAACGCGCGGTCTCTCGAGTATGCGACGACTCCGTGACTCCCCGTCGGAACTCTCGCGGGCTTTATACTGGAGAAGAAATATAGTGTAGTCGAACAGTCAGCCAGCCATGATCGTACTCGTCACTCGTCGATGACTACCGCGTCACTCCTCAAGCGGGGGCTCGGCTTCGGCCTCGCGCTCGTCGTGGTCCTGCTGATCGTCGGGCAGCTCCTCGGACAGCCGATTCTCCTCGGCTACGTCGCGACCGGCAGCATGGAACCGACGATGGACGCCGGCGACGGGTTCGTTTCCGTTCCTAGCGCTGTCACCGGCGACGTCGAGGAGGGCGACGTCGTCGTCTATCAGGCCAGAGAACTCCACGACGGCGGGCTGACGACCCACCGCGTGGTCGGCGAGACCGAGGAGGGGTACGTGACGAAGGGCGACGCGAACCCGTTTACGGATCAGGACGGCGGTGAACCCCACGTCACGGACGGCCAGATCGTCGCCAAAGCGTGGCAGGTAAACGGGGAGGTCGTGACGATACCCCATCTCGGAACGGCCGTTATGGGTATTCAGGGCATCACAACGGGGGCCTACGAAACCGTCGCGCCGATCATCGGCCTGACGACGACCGCATCCAACAACGGGATCGGTGCGATGTTGGTCGCGATCGGCGTCGCCATGCTCGGCTTCGGGACGGTGTTCGAGCGACTCGGCCCGACGCGGCGCGAGACGAGCAGACGGCGCTCGCGAGAGAACGTGATCGCGTTCTGGACGACGCTCGGCCTCATCCTGCTCCTGTTTGCCACCCTGGCAACCGCTGCGATGGTCGTCCCGTCTGGGACGTCCGAGTACGGGCTCGTGAGCACCGAATCGCCGACCGACGACCCCCAGATCGTCGCGCCGGGCACAACGACCGAACTCACCAGGTCGGTCGACAACGCCGGATATCTGCCGGTAGTGGTCGTCCACGACGCCGAAAGAGGCGGGATCGCGGCCGACCCCGAGTGGCAGACGCTCGGGATTCGCGGGAGCGGAGAAACGACGGTGACATTGTCCGCGCCGGAGGAAACGGGAGAATATACGCGTCATCTCGGCGAATACCGGTATCTCTCCGTTCTCCCGCCGTCGGTGCTGGTCTGGCTCCACGGGATTCACCCCTTCGCCGCGATCGCCGCGGTAAACGGGGTCATCGTCGGGATCACCGTTGCAATCGTCCTCGTGATCTTCGGCAGCGGCGATCTCCGGGTTCGGTCTGCGGGTGATCACGTCCCGCTCTCGACCCGCCTCGAGCGACGACTGCGGAAGTGGCTTCGCGATCGAGAGTAGCCGCTCGAGGCCACTACCCTTATAATGGTAGATTTCTTTCATACACGCATGTATTGTTCCGGTGACCGACCAGTTCGGAAACGGACAGCTCGGCCAGCGGGCGGGCGTGGTCGGCCAGCGGACGAGTTCGAACGACGAGGCCGAACCGGAAGGGGTGGCAAATGATCGACAGCCCGCGGCTCGAACTGGTGCTCGCCAGACACGGACGCGCGATCGCGATCGCGCTGGTTGTCGTCGGCGTTCTCGCGATCGCCGCAACCGGTTGGGCAGTCGCGAATCCGGTGACGACGACTGCGGCCCAGTTCAGCGACGAACGCGTCACGACCGACGCGGAAACGAGCGCCGTCGTCACCGAGAACGGCACGCTCTGGACCGAGGGCGATCGCCTCGAGGATAGTTCGGTCTACTTTCTGAATGCGACGCCGGAGTTGACGATCCGGCCCGAAACGAGGCTCCGGAACGAAACCGGCGGGACCCCTATCAAGGACGGGGACGTTACGCACGAACTCCGGCTTCGGTTCGAGGCGACCCGCGACGGTTCAACGTTCTGGAACGAAAGCCATGAGGTGGTCGCCGAGTCGGCGTCGGTCGAGAACGGCGTCGCGACATCGAACGCGACGATCGACGTGGAATCCTACCGGCAGCGACAGCGACAACTCGAGCGCGAGGTCTCCGGCGTCGGTTCGGTCGAGTTGTCGATGGTGCTCCGTGTCGAGTACGATACGGGCCGTCAGCAGGGGACAGTGACGGCGACGACGCCGGTAGAGATAACGGACAACGCCTACTGGCTCGGCAACTCGCTGTCGGATTCGGCGACTCACAGCCATCGGAGCGGGACGGCGCGGACGACCGAGTCCCGCAGTGCGACGCTCGTCGGCGGTCTCTCGGTGCTCGGAACGCTGTCGCTGGCCGGTGCAGCGCTCGTCGCCCGCCGGTCTCCCACGGATCTCGAGGCGGCCCGTCGTGCGGTCCACGAACGGCGCTACGCCGAGTGGATCTCGCGGGGCTCGATCCCGATGTGGATTGGCGACTATCACGTCTCGCTCGACACGCTCGAGGACGTCGTCGACGTCGCGATCGATACGAACGAACGCGTCGTCCACGACACGCAGCGGGGGCTGTTCGCGGTCGTCAACGACGGGGTGGTCTACTACTACAGCGACCGCGGTCTCTGGGAGGAGACCGCTTGGCCGGAGATGGACCTCGAGGAACAGCCGGCCGTCATCGACGGCGACGGGGAGCTGTCGCCCGAGGATCTCTCGGAGCTCGACCCGAGCGACGAGTTCGCAGCACCTGACGATCCGGACGGGTTCGAGGACGATGAGGAAGTCTGGGAACAACTCTGAGTACGGAACGACAGTTCCGGATCGGAAAGGCGAGCGCGCCGTCTCGGTCGGCGGTCCCCACGTTCGATAATAAACGAAATACGTATAGGATTGATCCGCAAAAATTCCGGTGCATGGAAACGCCACTCATTGTTACTGACTTCCTCGAGCAGGCGCGGGAGCACTACGGAGACGAGGAAGCGATCGTGGGGGTCGACGGTGACCGGTTCACCTACGCTGAGTTCGGCGAGCGGGCCGACCGGTTCGCCGCAGCGCTCCAGGACCGCGGAATCGAGAAGGGCGACCGCGTCGCCGTCCTTGATCCGAACACGCACTACCACCTTGAGGCGGCCTTCGGCACGATGCAACTCGGTGCGGTCCACACGCCGCTGAACTACCGCCTCGAGCCGGCCGATTACGAGTACATCCTGTCGGACGCGGGCGTCGACGCGATCTACGCCGACTACGCGTTCGCGGAGAAGATCGAGGCGATCCGCGACGAGGTGCCGACGGAGACGTTCGTCACGAACGACGCGGACGCAGTGGCGGGGAACTGGGAGGAGTTCGACGGCGTGCTCGAGGACGCCGGGACCGAGTTCGATCAGCCCGAGATGGCCGAGGACGAGATCATCACGATCAACTACACCTCGGGGACGACGGGCGATCCGAAGGGGGTCTGTCGCACGCACCGGACCGAGACCCTCCACGCGTATCTGATGTCGATCTACCACGAAATTACCGACGACGACACCTATCTGTGGACGCTGCCGATGTTCCACGTCAACGGCTGGGGTCATATCTACGCGGTGACCGGCATGGGCGCGACCCACGTCTGTACGCGCGGGGTCAACCCCGACGAGGTCGTCGCGTCGATTCGCGAGGAAGACGTGTCCTTCCTCTGTGCGGCTCCGGCGGTGCTCAACCAGCTGATCGACTACTACGAAGCCGAGGGAGAACCCGAGATGACCGGCGAGAAGCGGGTTCGGGTAACGACCGCCGGGAGCGCGCCGCCGGAGGCGACCATCCGGGCCGTCGAGGACCGCTTTGGCTGGTACCTGAAACATCTCTACGGGGCGACCGAGACGGGACCGCTGATCACCATCTCCGACACCAAGCGCCTCATGAACGACGAGAACCGCTTCGAGATCAAGAAGCGCCAGGGGATGGGCGTTCTCGGCACCGACGTTCGCGTTGTCGACGAGGAGGGGAACGACGTCCCGCGCGACGACGCGACGCTCGGCGAGATCGTCGTCCGGGGTAACCAGATTATGGACCGCTACTGGAACAAGCCCGACGAGACCGACGAAGCGTTCAACGACCGCGTCGAGGGCTACTACCACACCGGCGATCTCGCGTCGGTCGACGAGAACGGTCTGATCGCGATCCGGGACCGCAAGAAGGATATCATCATCTCGGGCGGGGAGAACATCTCGAGCATCGAACTCGAGGACGCGCTGTTCGATCACGATGCGGTCGCGGACGCGGCCGTGATTCCGGCACCGAGCGACAAGTGGGGCGAAACGCCGAAGGCCTTCGTCGTCCCCTCGAACGGGGATCCGACCGATCCGCCGGTGTCGGCCGACGAACTGACCGAGTTCACCCGTGACCGACTGGCGAGTTACAAGGTCGTCCGCCGGGTCGAATACGTCAAAAAGCTCCCGAAAACGGCGACTGGAAAGACCCAGAAGTACGAACTGCGCGAGCGGGAGTGGGAGGACGAAGACCGAATGATCGGCGAGGGCTGAGCGGCGAGGGCTGAGCGGCGAGGGCTGAGCGGCGAGGCGGACTGGCCGAGGACGATTTCCGCGGGGCGAACACTGACGAATCGGTCGCTGACCGAATCGCAGCCTCGTTTTGAACGCTGTGGGGCGAACATACCTAATTTACAGAGTCACGTCGTTGCTGATACCCTCCGTCGGATCAGACACAACAGTGATATCGAACGGTTCGGCGGCCCAGGATACAATTTACACGAATAAATCTATTACATTCTATTCCGATACTCGTCGGGTAAGGCTCAACTTTTATACTGCTGGGGCCTTTCGATTCGTAATATGGCAGAGACCGACGGGGAGGAAATCGAAGACTTGCCACCGAGTGCGAAACTCGTCTTCAAGGTTCTCGAGTACGATGGGCCACTGACGCAGAAACAAATCGTCGAGGAATCGATGCTCTCGGCCCGGACGGTACGGTACGCGCTCGAGCGACTCGAAGATATCGGTATCGTCGACGAGGACATCTACTTTGCGGACGCTCGGCAGAGTCTCTACCGGCTCGAGGAGCCGGTCGCGGCCGATGGGAACGGCGTCGAGGACTCCCCGAAAAAGGACGCTTGCTGTGCGGAATAACGGCGAGAACGGCAGTATTATTTTCTAGCGGTGACCGTCCCCGGTATGGACAAAGAGCGGCTCCCGCGATGGGGCTGGCTGATGGTCGGGCTGTTTCTCGCGGTACTGGTTGCGAACCTGCTCAATCTACTCGTTCTGGTGCCGGCCGTGTTCCCCGAAGCGTACCGCTCAGTTACGGTCATCACGACCATGTCGCCGGTACTGATCTACGTCGGTATCTGGTACGACGAGGATCGACGACGGTACTGGACGAATTCGCGGGCGAAAATCGCCGGTGACGTCCTGTTCGTCGTGACGGGGGCGGCACTGGGGTCGGCGATCACGCTCGTGGCGATCGTCGGTTCCGGGCTCCCCGACTTTCTGTCGGATATCGTCGCGATGGGCGTCGGCTTCCTCCTGTCGTGGGGGCTGTTCTGGTGGCGCAACCAGGGTCTGTACGCCGATGAACCCGATCGCTGAATCCGCGTATCGAGGGACGATCACGGATCCGCGCGGCCGCCGTCCGCTGCGATCACTCGAGCGCGTCCGAACCGTCGTGGAGTCCTTCCTTGCCACGGCCAGCGATCCCCGGTGTCGGCGGGGTGGCGCGTTTGTGTTCGGTGTCCGCGTGTAGCGAGGCGATCTCCTCGGCCGTGTCGCGGTCGATCTGAAGTTCAGCGACGGCCTCGTCGAACGAGCGCCCCTCCTCGACGAGCCGGTACAACAGCGGGTCGATGACGTCGTAGCGTGCGCCGAGTTCGTCAGCGTCCGTCTGGGTGGCCCAAAAGCCCGCCGTCGGTTCCTTGCTGACGATCCGGCGGGGGAGTCCGATGTGTTTTGCGAGCGCCCGAACCTCCGTCTTGTAGCAGTCGCCGATCGGGTAGGCGTCGGCCGCTCCGTCTCCGTATTTGGTGAAGTAGCCGAGTAACCACTCCGAGCGGTTCGCCGTGCCGAGGACGACCCGCGACTGACGGTTGGCCGCGTAGTAGGCGGTGAGCATCCTGAGCCGCGCGGTCGCGTTTCCGATTTCGCGGTTCCGCTCGTTCGGTCGGTTGTCGGCCTCGGTCTCCGACTCGAGTTCGCTCGCGACCGTCTCGTCGAAGACCTCGAGGAGCGGGCGCAACTGGATCTCTTCGAAGTCGATTCCCATTCCCTCGGCGATCGTGTGCGCGTCGCTGACGTGGGCCTGCTCGGTCATGTGACAGGGCAGTCCCAGCCCGAGGACACCGTCGCTGCCGATTGCTTCGACCGCCAGCGCCGCGGTCAGCGTCGAATCGATGCCGCCGCTCATCGCGACGACGACCCCGTCCGCGCCGGCGTCGGCGACGCTGGTCCGGATCGCTGCCACGATCCGCTCGCGGACGACCTCGAGCGAGCGCCGATCAGTGACGAACGCCCCGTCCGTCCGCGCCACGTCCGAGAAGACGGACGTCTTCCTATCTACGCTCATACGTTGAAATCACTCCGTTGTTCACGTTATACCTGAACGTTTGTCTCGTATATGAAGCTAATCCTTAAACACCTAGTTGCTCTACCCGTGTCGAGGACGCACACGGTCTGGTATCGGCGGATTTGACTGATCATGTGCTCACTTTCCAGCCACAAACGCCCCGCTTCCGTACGTTTGCAGTCTTCCCGTCGGTCGGGTCGATCGTCACCGGATCTTTCCGGTCGATCGCTCGCTCGAGTTCCTCCGCGATCGCGCTCCCTCGAGACACCTGAATCTCACACACGCACCTTTTTCTCGTCGGGTTCGTTCACTTCGCTCACTCACCGCTCCTCGAAAAACCTGCGCCAAAAAGCCGCTCACTCACTCCGTTCGCTCACGGGCTACCGCCCGTTCGCGTTTTCGCGGTTCTCGCTCACTCCGTTCGCTCCGAACCGCGCACCGCTCGCGGATCGACTCCTTACGATGGCACGATCGTTACCGGATCTTTCCGGTCGATCGCTCGCTCGAGTTCCTCCGCGATCGCGCTCCCTCGAGACACCTGAATCTCGCCGCCGCGGCTCACCGTTGCGGTAAACAGGTATTCGCCGGCGGCCTGGACCTCGACGGTCTCGCCGTGGTTGCCGTCGACGGGGATGACGATGTGCCGCGAGGTGATTTCGGGCTGGACCATCTGACCGGCCTTGGAACCGCCGCTACTGCCACCACCACTACCGCCGTCGCCGTTCGGGCTGGCTCCGCCGGCACCGCCGCCTGCACCGTAGTTGGGGTTCTCATCGTGCGTTCGGACATCGATGTCGATCCCCAGCCGGTTCTCGACGTCGGTGATGCGGCCGCCGCCCTTGCCGATGACGCTCGAGATGTCGTCTTCTTCCACGTAGACGACAGCCTTGTCCTGGCCCTTGAGTTCGACGTCGACGTAGCCGTGGGCGATCGAGCGGATCTCCCGTTCGATCTCCTGTTTGGCGATGCGGTCGACACCGGACTCGTTCGCCGGGCCGCCGTCCTCGTCTTTCAGTGGGACGGTGACGACCTGCCGGTTGAAGGTGTAAATCTCGTACTCGGGCTCGCCGGTCTGGAAGTTTGTAATCTGAATCACGGGGCGGGCGAGGTCCTCCTCGGTGAGTCCCGCGGGAACCTTGACTTCGGTCTTGACGTCGTAGACGGTATGGACCTCGCCGGCTTCGATGTAGATGACGGTGTCGACGACCTGGGGAATCATCCCGAGTTCGACGCGACCCACGAGTCGCTGGAGCGCGTCGATCGCTCGCGTCGCGTGAACGACGCCGATCATGCCGACGCCGGCCAATCGCATGTCCGCGAAGACCTCGAAGTCGTTGGTTTTCCGGACCTCGTCGTAGATGGTGTAGTCGGGTCGGACCATCAACAGGGCGTCGGCGGTCTTGGCCATCTCGCCGCCCAGTTCCGTGTACTGGGTGATGTCCGGACCGACCTGCAGGTCCCGCGGTTTCTCCATCGTCTTGACCGAGTAGTCGTGGTCCGAAATGTAGCGGGCGACCGCCTGCGCGAACGTTGACTTCCCCGCACCGGGCGCACCTGAAATGAGAACGCCGCGCTGGCGCTCGAGCAGCCGGTCTTTCAGTTCGTCGGCGTGCTCGTAGTCGTCGATGTCGGTCTGGGCGATCGGACGGACGGCGGTGATCTCGATGCCATCCGAGAAGGGGGGGCGGCCGATCGCGATCCGGTAGTCTCGGAACTGGACGATGTTCATCCCCGGCTCCGAGAGCTCGAGGAAGCCGTCGGAGGACTCCTTCGCACCGTCGACGACCTCGCGGGCGTACTCGTCCATCGTCGCCTCGTCGAGCGGTTCGTCGGCGATCTCCTCGTAGGCCATTGCGCCGAGTTCCCCGCGTTTGGCCTTCGGCACGGCGTCCGTCTTGAGGTGGACGCTCATCGTCTGGTCGTCGAAGAACTCCTCGACGGCCAGCGTCCCAATCTCGCGAACCTCGGGTGAGACGTGCTCGACGTCGAGTCCCTTCGCCTCGGCGACCTCGGCCTGGACGACGTCGCTCGTGACGAAGGTCGCGTCGAGTTTCTCCGCGAGATCGCGGATCAGGGCGTCGATCTCGCCCTCGGAGGCATGGCCCCGCTCGATGGCGTTGGGCCGCTCGCCGACGTACTCGAGGTCGACGACGCCCTCGTCGGCCAGGTCGGCCAGCTGCTGGAGTTCCTCGAGGCCGTCCCAGCCGCTGTCGATCCCGTCGTTCGCCTGCGCCTCGAGCTCCGCGACGACCGCCTCGGGGACGCAGATCGTCGCTCCCTCGAACTGCCCGTCTTCGATAGTCGCCGAAACGCGGCCGTCGATAACCACGCTTGTATCCGGCACGACGTTCATACGTAAACTGGTCGACGTACGCCTATAAGGGTGTCCACAGCAGACCTACGCTCCTCGTTTCCACTCCACACGCCCCGCTCCGTGCGACTGAATCCCACGTTCCTATTCAGCGGGAACACTCACGGAAACTTACTCGATCGACCGAACACGTTTCGATCATGCAATCGCAGCAGACGTTCGGACGCGGCGGACTCAACGGCTTTCTCGACGTCGACGAACTCGTCGATCGCATCGGGCTCGACGAGGACGAAATCGCGTGGCGAAAGGAGTTCATCGGATTCGACGAGGACGACGAGCGGCGGCTGTCGGCCCTCGAGCCGTTGGTCCAGGCAAACGCCGAGGCGATCGCCGACGACTTCTACGAGAACGTGTTGCACTACGAGCAGACCCGAGCGATCGTCGACCGGTCGCCGAAAGATGTCGACGCCCTCAAACAAACGCAGCAGGCGTATCTCGTCTCGCTGGCCGCCGGGGAGTACGACCGGGAGTTCTTCATGAATCGGGCGCGGATCGGCAAACTCCACGAGCTACTGGACATGCCCCTGAAGCAGTACGTGGGACAGTACGGCGTCTACTACGATCTGATCCTGTCCCGGCTAAACGAGCGGGTCCAGCAACAGGTTGTCGACGCTATCGAGGAGTGGGCCGAAGAGCGCGACGCCGAGGGAGACGGCGGCCTCGAGCGGTTCGTCGGCGCGCTGGGACTCGGTGGCGGCGTCGAGGACGCGGAAGACGGCCTCGAGGAGTCGTTCGAGGAAACCGTCAGAGACGCCATCGACGACGGCATGATGGACATCCTCTCGCTGTTGCGGATCATCAATCTCGACATGCAGGTCGCAGTCGACACGTACGTCGACTCGTACGCACAGCAACTCGAGGAGTCGATCGAACGCCGGACGCGACTCGCCCGCGAGGTCGAAGCGGACGTTCAGGGGCCGATTGCCGAACTCCACGACTCGAGCGAGGCGGTCGCGAACCGCGCCGAGGCGATCAGCGAGCACACCGAGTCACAGGCGACCGGCGTCACGCGGGCCGCGGGCGAACTCAACGACGTGAACGCCGCGGTTGAGGAGGTCGCGAGCGTCGCCGATGAGGTTCGCGAGGAGAGCGACCGGACCGAGCGACTCGCCGCCGAGGGCGTCGATGCGGCCGACGACGCGCTGTCCGAACTCGAGGCGATCGAGGACGCGACCGACCGCGTCGCCGACGCCGTCGATGCCCTCGCAGAGCGGACGGACGAAATCGACGAGATCGTCGACCGACTCGACGACCTCGCGGAACGGACGACGGTGCTGGCGGCAAACGCGAAGATCGAGTCCTCCAGGTCGGACGCCGACGGCGGCGAGACGATGGGCGTCATCGCGAACGAAGTTCGCTCGTTCGCCGAGCAGACGAAAGCCGATCTCACCGAGATCGAAACCGCCGTCGAAGCCGTCCGCGAAGACGCCGCGGCGACCGTCGAGACGACCGAGGAAACGGTGGGCCGCGTCGAGACCGGAACGGACCGCGTTCGGGAGACGGTCGACTCGCTCGAGGAGATCCACGAGTCGGCACGCGAGACGGCATCGGGGATGGAGGACGTGGCGGCCGCGACCGATCAACAGGCCCGCGGTGTCGAGGCGACCGCGGAGACGCTCGAGGAGCTTTCGGAGTCGGCCGACAGGGTCGCGAGCGCCGCGGGGTCGGTTGCGGCGGCGAGCCAACAGCAGACGGCCAGCCTCAGCGAGGTCCGCGAGTCGGTCGCGCGCTTGACCGACGACGAGCCCGATTCCGAGTCGCCGGTCTACGAGCGACTCGGCTGATCCGGACCGCAGACACCGACTGCGGGCGTCGGTGCACTAAACACGACCGGGGCCGACACTCCCTGTATGACTCTCGTCGATCTGACGCGCGAACTCGTCGCCATCCCGAGCCACGAGGACGAGACCGCTGCCGGCGACTTCCTCGAGACGTGGCTCCGTCGCGAGACCGACGCCGACGTGACTCGAGACGCCGCCGGCAACGTGATCGCGCGGACGGGACCGGGCGAGGAAACGCTCGCGCTGGTCGGACACCACGACGTCGTAGCGCCGGCCGAGTCACAGGTCGCGAGCGGCGGCGGAGACGGCGACGGACCGAACGAGTACGACGTCGACGAGCGCGATGGTCGCCTCTACGGTCGCGGCACGGCGGACATGAAGGGGGCGCTCGCGGCCGCGCTGCTCGCCTTTCGCGACGCCGACCCCGCCGGCGAGTTGGTCTTCGCGAGCTTCGTCGGCGAGGAGGTCGGCGGCGTCGGTGCACGGCACGCGATCGAGCAGGGGTTCTCACCCGACTACGCCGTCGTCGGCGAGGGATCGACAAACTACTCGGGGCCGGACGTCACCGACGTGGCCGTCGCACACAAGGGTCGCCGCGGGAGCACGATCACGACTCACGGGACGGCAGCGCACGCCAGCGAGGCCGACGCCGGCGAGAACGCCATCTACCGCGCGACCGCGGCCGTGGACCGCGTCCGCGACATAGAGCCCCCGTCGGTCGACGCGGCGGGCGAGACGCTCGAGGGCCGGCTCACCGTCACGGAAATAGAGGGCGGGTCGGCGATGAACGTCGTTCCGGCCCGCTGTGCGTTCACCGTCGACGAGCGGACGGTGCCGGGCGAACGTGCGGCCCTCGAGCGGGTCGCAGGCCTCGAGGGGGTCGAGTGGGCGGTCGATCAGGACTTGCCGCCGATGCGCTGTGACGACGACGCGTTCGCCGACGCGGTTCTGGCGGCCGCAACCGACGCGCAGGCGGGCGAGCCCGAACTCGTGACGAAACCCCACGCGACCGATGCGGGCTGGCTCTCGCAGGCCGGCACGGAGTGTGTCATCTACGGCCCGTCCGAACCCGGCGAAGCCCACACCGACGACGAGAGCGTCTCGATCGACGTTCTCGAGCGCTGTCTCGAGACCTACCGACGGGTCGCAAAGCGGTGGCCGGCGCGGTGATGCCGTCGCAGCACCTCTATTCGATCGGCGATATCCTGTTGTCGATTCGTCAGGCTCCCGGGACGCCGAGCGCTTCGAAGCCGGTGATACCGAGCGCGGCGAGGGCGTAGAGCGCGATCAGGACGGTGACCCACGCTACGAGCCCGATCATCGCCGCGGCGGTCCAGTCGCCGGGATATCGCCAGTTGATGACCGCGACGTACGCCAACAGGGCCAGCAGCGGTCCGACGAGGGGGATCCAGCCGACGACGAAGCCGACGATCGCCCAGACGATGGCCCCGATCAACGCGGTGACGATGGCGTGATCGTAGCTCGTCCGACCGACGATAATTCGTGCACCGGCGTAGATGCCGAGCGCACCGATCAACAGGCTCACAAGGAACACGACGATTGACGCGATTGGCGAGGCGATGGCCATAGTGAGACGGTTTACGTCAGCTCGGTGGAACAGTCCGCTGCTTGCACGTTCCGTCTGCCTCTCATCGGCTCGCGAGTGCTGCGTGACAGCGGCCTCCAACGACGTTTCGACGGCGTCTCGATCGTCACGAGTGCCGACATCTCGTGAGTCGGCCCGTGTGACCGCTATTTCAGTTCGATCGCCCTCGAGATGGCCGGAACCACGACGTTGATGCCGCTTCCGAGCGAACGATACGTCTATGGCGACTGATCAGGCTCCGAGCGACGTGAGCGAGGTCGACACGTACGAACAGTTCGAAGACCGGGTGCGGCGCATCTCGAACGTGGGCAACGCCGCCGGCATCCTCCGGTGGGACCAGGAGGTCGTGATGCCCGATGAGGGGACGCCGGCGCGCGCACAACAGCTCTCGACGATGTCCTCGATCAGTCACGAACTCCTGACCGCCGACGAGACCGGTGAGTTGCTTTCGGAACTCGAGTCTACCGACCTCGAGGACGAACAGGCCGCGGTCGTCCGCGAGGTTCGCCGCACGTACGACCGCGAGACGAGCGTCCCGGGGGAACTGGTCGAGGAGATTTCGGCGACGGCGTCGAACGCCCATCCCACGTGGAAGCAGGCCCGGGAGGAAGACGACTTCGAGCAGTTCGCGCCGACGCTCGAGAAACTGGTCGAACTCAAGCGGGAGTACGCCAACCACATCGATCCGGACGCGGATCCCTACGCCGTGCTCTTCGCGGACTACGAGCCCTACATCGACCTCGAGACGGCCGAGCGCGTTCTCGAGCGCCTGCGTGAGAATCTCGTCCCGCTGATCGATGCGGTCCAGGAGAGCGACGCCGAGCTGACGACCGACGCCTTCGCGGGGCAGTTCGACGACGACGATCAGGAGGCGCTGGCCCGCGACGTGCTCGACTCGCTAGGCTACGACTGGGATCGCGGCCGCCTCGATACGGCACCGCATCCGTTCTCCTCGGGAACGCAGTTCGACGCGCGCGTGACGACCCGCTTTGAGGAGGACGACTTGCTCGGGTCGATCACCTCGACGATCCACGAGTTCGGCCACGCGAACTACACGCAGGGTCTCCCGGACGAGGGGTACGCCACGCCGCTGGGCGAGGCTCGCGACCTCTCCGTCCACGAGTCCCAGTCTCGACTCTGGGAGAATCACGTTGGCCGTTCCCGCCCCTTCTGGGAGCACTTCCTGCCGATCGCCCGCGAGCGGTTTCCGGAACTCGAGGACGTTTCCCCCGAGGAGGCCTATGAGGCCGCCAATCAGGTCCACGACGATAACCTCATCCGGGTCGAGGCGGACGAACTCACCTACCACCTCCATATCGTCATCCGCTTCGAGATCGAGCGCGATCTGATCCGGGGCAATCTCGAGGTCTCGGAGGTCCCCGAGGTTTGGAACGATAAGTACGAGGAATATCTCGGCGTTCGTCCCGAAACCGACGCGGAAGGCTGCCTGCAGGACATTCACTGGTCTCACGGCGACTTCGGCTACTTCTCGACGTACTCGCTGGGCTCGGTGCTCGCGGCGCAGTTGTACGCCGCGGCGGAAGACGATCGGGGCACCTTCGACGAGCAGATCCGCGAGGGCGAGTTCGACGAACTCAACGGCTGGCTCCGCGAGAACGTCCACCGCCACGGCAAGCGCTACGTCACGCCGGCTCTGATCGAGCGGGCCACCGGTGAGGAGCTGACCGCGGACTACTTCCTCGAGTACGTCACCTCGAAGTACGGCGAGCTGTACGACCTCGAGGACGGCTGATCGCGCCGTCGCGGACCGCTGTCGCCGATCGATCGTCGATCTCGATCGATCCGTGACCCTCGTTTTTTGATCGATGCGAACCAAGTGTCGGGCGATGTCCGACACACTCGAGCGGGACGTCGCGATCGTCACGGGCGCGAGTTCGGGAATCGGCGCGGCGACCTGTCGCGAACTCGCCGCCGCGGGAGCGAACGTCGTCCTCGCGGCCCGCAGCGAGGGCCGATTGACCGATCTCGCAGCGGACCTTGAGGCGACCCACGACGTCGAGACGCTGGTCGTTCCCACGAACGTTCGCGAGGAGGACGACGTCGACGCGCTTCTCGAGGCGGCCGTCGACCGCTTCGGCGGGATCGACGTGCTGGTGAACAACGCCGGACTGGGCCGCGGGAGCGATGTCGAATCGCTGTCGACCGACGACTACGAGACGATGCAAGAGACCAACGTCGACGGCGTCTTCTACGCGACGCGGGCGGCGATTCCCCACGTCCGCGAGCGCGAGGGGCACCTGATCTTCGTCGCCAGTTTCGCCGGGAAGCACCCGCGGCCGTCCAATCCAGTGTACGCTGCGACGAAGTGGTGGGTCCGGGGCTTCGCCAAGAGCCTCGCGGCCCAGATCGGTGACGACGACGTCGGGATCACGATCGTCAACCCCGCGGAGGTCCGCTCTGAGTTCGGAGCGGCCGACGGCGAGAGTTTCTCCGAGCGGTTCGACGAAGGCGAGGTCACCGAACCCGAGGAGGTCGCCGAAGCGATTCGCTTCGCCGCAAGTCGTGAGGGCTCGAGCGTGAGCGAACTCGATATCAATCGGCGGGACAAGTTCGCGGATACCTTCCATTGACGGGAGCGAAACGGGCAGCCCGAATCCACCGCGCCCCTATAAAACGAGGCTGGGAGTGCCGGGTCGGGACTCACCCGTTCCCGGCCCCCTACCACGAGTATGCGACTCTCAATTCCGCGCGTTCCGGGCGTCTACTTCGACACCGACGGCGAATCGACGGCGAAGACCATCGCGCTGAGCGCCGCCGGCCGACGAGCACCGAAACCGCAGGGCTACGCGCTTCAGGCCCTTCCCTACATCTGGTCGTTCGACGTCGACCTCCGCGAGGTACCGACCGATCATCCGATCCAGTACCTCCATCCGGAGGGCGCACGGAGTCTGGGCGATCTCTCCCGGCAGCGCGGCGTCCGCGAGGTCGGGACCGAACTCGAGTCCGTCTTGCGGTTCGTCTGGTCGGTCAATCAGGAAGTGGAGTCGGCGACGGGACAGTTACTGGGGATGTCATCGGACGACGACGGCGTCACCATCGAGGTCCAAGACGGGGCCATCAGCGCCGACGGCTCGGCGCTCGAGACCGATGCCTTCGACCTCGAGGACTCCGATATCGACGAATCTGGAACCGTAGAATTCGACGTTCACGAGCCCGACCACGACCGGTTCGATCCCGACGACGAACTGTAAGTCGCTGGCAGGGACGCTGAGGGATGACTTGGCCGTCCAATAGCCGTGTGAATGAAATAGCGTTTCTGATGGAATTGAGTGAGACAAAGCGTCCTGCTATCGTGGCAACAGGGAATCGCCACACCCTCCCCAGCCGATTTCTGCTCACGGGCGCTGCGCGCCCGTCTGCTCACGGCGGCTCCGCCGCCGTTCGCATGGTATGCGAGACCTTCGGTCTCGCACTATTCGCATGGTTCGCGGGACCTCCGGTCCCGCGCTAACGCTCGTTCGCTCCGCTCACTCGCTCATCCACTGGAAGACGCTTTGCGTCTTCCAAGCAGTCACTCGCTACACTCGTGACGACCTCGCACGGCTTTGTGCCGCGGTTCATTAGCATTTACCGCGGCTCGGCGCGCGCCACCGCACGTCGGTCGATCGGGTCGGAGTAAAACGCGCCTTCTCTGGGCTGTGCGGTCGTCACAGCGTTCGGGGACGAGCGAACCGTATAACCCGCTGGCCGCGCTGGATCAACTCGAGACCAAATGCCTCTCCGAGCGTTCAGAGTCGCCTACGACGGCACGGGCTATCACGGCTTCCAGCGCCAGCCCGACGTCCCGACCGTCGAGGATACGATCTTCGACGCGCTCCGTGCACTCGAGGTTCTCGCCCCTGACGCCGACAAACCCGCGGGCTACGCCGCTGCCGGCCGGACCGACGCGGGCGTCTCCGCGCTCGCCCAGACGATCGCACTCGAGACCCCGGACTGGCTCGCACCGCGGGCGCTGAACGCCGAACTTCCCGCGGACGTTCGCGCGTGGGCGGCCGCCGACGCACCGGAGGGGTTCCACGCGACACACCACGCGAATCGTCGAGCGTACACCTATCACCTGTATGCACCGCAAGCTCCGCCGTCGAACAACGATACGCCCGATCGCTCTCTCGACGACGAGCGGTTCCGAGCGGCTTGCGAAGCGCTCTCGGGTGCCCACGACGTGTACAACCTGACGCCGGACGACCACAACACCGAGCGCTCGCCGTCGCTCGAGGCGGTCCGAGACGGCGACTATCTACTCGTCACCGTCAGCGCGGACGGCTTCGCCCGCGAACTCGTCCGCCGACTCGTTTCGCTGGCTCGCAATGTCGGTGCCGGCGACGCCCCGCTCGCGAAAATCGACCGCGTCCTCGATCCCGACCCGCTGCCCGGCCACGAGGGAATCGCACCCGCGCCGCCGGAGCCGCTCGTGCTGACCGACGTGGACTACCCCAGTCTCGAGTTCGAGACCGACGACGCGGCAGCAGAGAGCGCTCGAGCGGTGTTCGAGCGTCGCCGAATTGACCGGCAAACCGGGGCTCGAGTCGTCGGACAGGTGGCCGACGGGATACGCTGACGGGGAAGTAGTCGAGCGGTGAGCGTTCGGATCACCCGCCCTTGGTTTGCTGTGTACGAGCGTTTTTCACGGGCGCGGACACACGTCGGCGCATGGACCTCTCGCCCGACGAGTACGGCGCCTACTGGCGTGCGTCGATCCGCGTCGCTGCGGGCGTGCTCGTGTGCTTCTTCGGACTCCGTCTCACGTCACCGCTACGGACCCATCCCGAGGCGGGTGCGTCCATTTTGGGTGTCATCTTGCTCGTCTTACTCGTTCTCGTCGGAACGTACGTCGCGATGCTCGGCGTCGCTCGAGTCGTCCGGACTGCGGTCGACGCGGAAACGTAGGCGTCCGCGAGAGCGTCCGATACCCTTTACCTCCTCCGTTTCAAAATTCGGGATATGAGTTCCGTCCCCGAGCGCTCCGAGGTCGACGAGGCGTACACCTGGGACCTCGAGAGCATCTACGCGATCGACGACGACTGGGAGTCCGCCTACGAAGCAGTCGCCGAACGCGTCGACGACCTCGAGTCCTACGAGGGGCGGGTCACCGACGACGCCGAAACCCTCTTCGAGGCGCTCGAGTTGCGCGACGAGATCATGCGCGAGGTATCGACGGTCGCGGCCTACGCCCGCATGCGCCGCGACGAAGATACGACGAACCAGCAGTACCAGGCGCTGACGGCCCGCTCGCAGTCGCTGGCGGCCGACGCCCAGTCTGCCGCCTCCTTCATCGACCCCGAAATCCAGGAGCTGACCCGCGAGGAGTTCGAGTCGATGGTCGATGAGGAGCCCGACCTCGAGACCTACGATCACTACGTCGACGATGTCCTCCGGATGAAACCCCACACGCGCTCGGCCGAGGTCGAGGCGCTGTTGGCTGATCTCGGCGAGGTAATGGGTGCGACGGGCGAAGTTTACAACATGCTCTCGAACGCCGACATGGAGTTCCCGACGGTCGAAGATCCAGAGGGCGAGGCGGTCGAGATTACCCAGAGCAACGTCACGAACCTGCTCAAGCGACCCGACCGCGAGTTCCGACAGCGGGTCTACGAGGGCTACTTCGACGAGTGGGAGTCGGTCCGAAACGCGGTCGCTGCCAGCTACAAGAACAGTGTCAAAGCCGATGTCAAGACCGCTCGAGCGCGCAACTACGACACGGCGCGCGAAGCCGCCCTCGACGGGCCAAACGTTCCCGTCGAGGTCTACGACACGCTCGTCGACACCGTCCACGACAACCTCGACAAGCTCCATCACCACGCCGAACTCAAGGAGCAAGCGCTGGGGGTCGACGACCTGCAGATGTGGGACCTCTACATGCCCCTGACGGGCGACGAGGGCCCGGACCTCGAGTACGAGCAGGCGACCGAGTACGTCGTCGACGCGCTCGCGCCGCTGGGCGAGGCATACCAGTCCCGCGTTGCCGACGGACTCGACTCCCAGTGGGTTGATGTCTACGAGAACGAGGGGAAGCAATCCGGCGCGTACTCGGGGGGAACCTACGACACGCAGCCCTTTATCCTGCTGAACTACCAGCACGACATCTCCTCGATGTACACGCTGGCCCACGAACTCGGTCACTCGATGCACTCCGAACTGACGAAGGAGGAACAGCCCTTCATTTACTCGAACTACGAAATCTTCGTCGCCGAGGTCGCCAGCACGGTCAACGAGGCCCTGCTGACCAATCACCTCCTCGAGACCGTCGACGACCCCGAGTTCCGGAAACACGTCCTCAACGAGTTCCTCGAGCGCGTGCGCTCGACGCTCTACCGCCAGACGCTGTTCGCGGAGTTCGAACACGAGACCCACCGCCTCGAGGAAGCGGGCGAGCCGCTGACCGCCGATCGACTGGACGAGGTCTATCGCGGACTCAAGGAAGAGTACTACGAGCCCGCCGTGATCGACGACCGCATCGCCACCGAGTGGATGCGCATCCCGCACTTCTACCGCGCGTTCTACGTCTACCAGTACTCGACGGGTATCTCCGCCGCGCTCGCGATCGTCGATGACGTCCTCGAGAACGGCCAGTCTGCCGCCGATGACTACCTCGAGTTCCTCCGCCGGGGTTCCCGGGAATATCCGCTCGAACTCCTGCGGATCGCCGGCGTCGACATGAGCTCCTCGGAACCGATCGATCGCGCGCTCGAGACCTACGGCCAGCGCCTCGAGGAGTTCGAGTCGCTGCTCGAGTGATCGGCGCTGCGCTCTTCCCCGGTGGCTTGCCATAGCCGGGTCGACTGTACTGCCAACCGACAGAAATTCCTCCGGGACCCAAAGGCACATTTACTGTCGCTATCTTAACGGCGTATATCAGGATGTCTCGAAGCCCGTCTATTCCCGACCGACCTCACCGCGATATCGACGCCGACCTCCCCGACGACGAGCGGCTCGAGGCGCTTCGCGGGCACTACGAAGAGCTCGTCGACGTCAACGACAAGCTGTCGGCCCAGCTCGACGACGCCGAGGACCGCCGCGAACGCCTCCGGGAGAAAGTCGACCGCGTCGAACGCGAAAACGAGACGCTGAAGAGCTCGTCACTGTACATCGCCACCGTCGAGGACGTCCTCGACGACGAGCAAGTCATCGTCAAACAGCACGGCAACAACCAGGAGGTGCTCACGGACGTCTCCGCTCGGATCGTCGATAGCGTCGCGCCGGGCGACCGCGTCGCGGTCAACGACTCCTTTGCGATCCAGACGGTGTTGAACACCGAGACCGACGCGCGCGCCCAGTCGATGGAGATCACGGAGAAACCGGAAGTCACCTACGCCGACATCGGCGGTATCGACGAGCAGGTCCGCGAGGTCCGCGAAGCCGTCGAACAGCCCCTCGCCGAGCCCGAACTGTTCGACGAGGTCGGGATCGATCCGCCCAGCGGCGTGCTCCTCTACGGGCCGCCGGGAACGGGCAAGACAATGCTCGCCAAGGCCGTCGCCAACGAGACCGACGCCACCTTCATCAAGATGGCCGGCTCGGAGCTCGTCCGCAAGTTCATCGGCGAGGGCTCCCGGCTCGTTCGCGACCTCTTCGAGATGGCCCGCGAGCGCGAACCGGCCATCATCTTCATCGACGAGATCGACGCCATCGCGACTCGTCGCACGGAGTCCAAGACCTCCGGCGACGCCGAGGTCCAGCGGACGATGATGCAACTCCTCTCGGAGATGGACGGCTTCGAGGCTCGCGGTGAGATCCGCATCATCGCCGCCACCAACCGCTTCGATATGCTCGACCGCGCCATCCTGCGTCCCGGCCGGTTCGACCGCCTCATCGAAGTACCCGAACCCAGCGAGGAGGGCCGCGAGCAGATCCTCGCAATCCACACCCGCGGAATGAACGTCGCCGACGACATCGACTTCGCCGACCTGGCAGCCGACACCGACGGCTACTCCGGTGCAGATATCGAGAGTCTCGCCACCGAGGCCGGCATGTTCGCCATCCGCAACGACCGCAACGAGGTCACCCACCAGGACTTCGCGGACGCCCTCGAGAAGATCGAAAAAGACGACTCGAGCGACGTGGTCTCGTCGGCGGGTTACTTCTATCAATAGAACCGGAATTTTCCGCTGCGGTCGCGGCTTCGCCGCTCCCTCGGTAAATTTTCGATTAAAAGCACTCCTCTTTCCCCGCCGCTCACTTCATTCGCTCCGGGTCAGTCGTCGGCCCGCTCGTTCGCTTCGCTCACTCGCGGTGAGTGTCGGTGAGTTGCCTGCCCCCCCGACTCGCAGAGCCCTCGGTTCTTCGGGCTCCGCTCGCGGCCACTGAACCGATCCGTTTCCGCATCGGGACTGGATCGCAACGCCTTACGCCGCTCGTCCCCGAAAGCGAATATGAGCACGATTCGAGTCGTCTGGGGGGCCGCGTCGGCACCCACGGCGATGGCCTCCTACGACGCGGCCCTCGCCGAGGCCGACGTCGAGAACTACAATCTCGTCTCGGTCTCCTCCGTTATTCCCGCCGAGACCCGCGTCGAGGCCGTCGGCACCGCCCCCGACCTCGGCCCCGCCGGCGAGCGCCTGACCGTCGTCGAGGCTCGAGCCACCACTGCTGGCCCCGGTCGCGTGAGCGCGGCGCTGGCCTGGGTGCAATCGGTCGACGACGGCCCGGGCCTGTTCTACGAGACCGCGGGCGAGATGGATCGCGAAACCGTCGAACGCCGGGTTCGCGAGGGACTGGCCGCGGGACAGGAACTTCGCGACTGGCAGTTCGCAGACCCGCGGGCGGCCGTCGAGAGTCGGCAGGCCGATTCGGGTCGGTACACGACGGCGGTCGTCCTCGCAGTATACGGCGACAGCGAGCCGATCCTCTCGGATTGACCGAAGGCGAACCCTTTTGACCCGGCGGCGCATTGCTACGGGTACACACTTCTCATGAACGGAAATACGCCGTACGCAGGGCTACCGGGCGAGACTGGTGCTGGGCAGCGTGCAGCGGCGGACGTTCCGGACCTCTCGAGCGCACAGAAACGACTGCTCCACCGCGACGTTTCGCGGATCGCGGCCCGTACACGCGAGTTCCTTCCCAACGAATACGTCGTCGACGCCGACGTCTCGACCGGGATGACCGGCCCGCAGGTCACCGTCGCCGTCCGACCGCCGGTCGGTCACGCGATCAGTGCCGGCTTCACGCCCGACCTCGAGGAGGCGGCCCCCGAGGAAGTCATCACCGCGGACGAACGCGACGAAGTCGCCCGCGGGCTGGCCGCGAGCGCGGCACTGCAGGTGAAACAGGCGATCAGCAACAACGTGCGGCCGACCGGGAAATAGCCGGTCCCGACATCGAGGGTCCGCGCTCGATCGGTCCGTCCCATCGGGTCGGAGCACACTTCGCTTTTCGACGCGTTGGCTCGATCAATAGCGCAGTTGCTCGAACTCGATCGGCGACCCGGTCCGTCGCGAGCGACGAACACAGGTCGAGCGTGAGATCCGGCTCACGCTCGGGTCCGTCGGGAACCGGTCGCTGATGCGTGAGACATCCGGGTCGCGAATCGGTCTGCGTCTCGGCTGTGATCGGCTCGAGGAGCAGACGGTGCGGACGGACGGACCCGAACGCGGCGTCCGACGGTACATCTTTGCGGTGCTCGTCAGGGCCGGAAACTGAATCGCGGACGGAAAACTGAATCGGGAACGAACCGCACTTTGAACGGGCCGTGGAGATCTAATCAGCGGGTGAACGTTCGGTCGATCGACCGAGCGAGTCAGCTGGTACGCCTCACTGGGTACTCGTCGGAGACTGTGCGGCGGTGTCCGGCTGAATCTCCTCGAGTTCGTCCTGTTTTTCCTCGGCTTCTTCGGCTTCGGCCTCCGCCTCGGCCTCTCGTTCTGCCTTCTCTTCGGCTTCCTTTTTCTCCTTGATCTTCTTCAGGCGGAACGTCTCCTCGCGTTCCTGTTCCTCGAGTTTCTGCTCGATGTACTCCTGATTGTCGTACAGTTCCGGCAGGAGCTTGAACTCGAGGGCGTTGACGCGGCGCTTGGTGGTCTCGATCTCGCGAAGCATCTTCTTCATCGCCGTCTCGACCTCGGCGGCGAGGATGATGCTCTCGAGGAGGTCCTCGTAGGCCTCGGCGGCCTCGTCGATACGGGCGGAGGTGCCCATGATCCCGTAGCCTCGCTGGTCGAGACTCTTCGTGACTTTGGAGGATTCGATCTGGGGCACGACGACGCCCATGATGTTCTTCGATTCGGTGGTGATCTCGGGGTGTTCCTGTAGCGCCGCCGCGGCACCGCGGACCGCGACGTCGCCTTCCATCGCCCGGGCCATGTTGATCTTCTTCTGGGCGGCCTCGTAGTCCTGTGCGAGCTCGCCGCGGACGTCCTGGGCCTTGTCCAGAATGTCCATGAACTCCATGATCAGCCCGTCGCGTTTCTTCTCGAGCGTGCCGTGGCCCCGCTCGGAGAGCTCGATGCGATCCTCGATCGCCATCAAGTTCTTGCGGGTGGGCTTGACGTCGTTGGCCATCTTGTGGGGGGCTAGCTCCCCCAGCCGGATAACTGTTTACAGTTTTCCGCGCACCGTTCGCCGCCGAACGGCGGGAACTCGACCTCGAGGGTCGGGCTACCCGAGAAACAGATCGACCATGTCGCCCGATGACTGGCCCTTGTAGAGTTCCGAATAGCCGCAACTCGTACAGCTCACGACGTGAAACCGACGGTTCTGAACGTCGAGGAGCTTCGAGAGGCCGCTCCCGGTCGTCGAAATTTTGTCGATCTCCGTCTCCGTGTGGCCACACTTCGGACAGCCGCGATTGTCGTCTCGCATATGTGCTCTATTCGTATCAGCTCACAAATCTTTTGTGCTCGGACTCTCGAGTATCGACCGAGAAATGGCTGTCACCGTCGTGATCCTGCTCCTCGTCTCCCTCGCGATCTCGCTCGTCCTGTGGCTGGCGATCAGTCGGGAAACGTCGGATCCGACCGTCGTGGATCGGCGGGAAGCGGAACGGATCGCGAAAGATCGCGGTGGCCGAGAGCCGTCGCGTTCGGCCCGCGACCGGAGTCGATCGGTCGACAGCCGTCGCACGGCTGTCGACGGCCGTGTTCGCGACGACGAGCAGGATCGATCCGCTGGATTCGATCGGAGCGAGCGCGACGAATGACCATTGTTTCTTTTCGATGGGGTCTCGCGACACCGCCTACTCGAGGATGTGGACCCGCTGTTCGTCGATCGAGAGCGGGATCGATTCGCCGATCCGATAGCCGTCGATCCCGTCGGCATGCAGCGTCACGGTCGTGTCGTCGGGCAGCGTCGCCGTGAGCCGGGTTCGGTCTCCGAGATATGTCACGTCGGTCACTTTGGCCTCGATCGGTCCCTCGCCGAGTTCGAAGGCGGCGGGCCGGGCCGCGACTTGCACCGAGCCGTCCGTCTCGGCCGCCACGGGCAGTTCGGTAAAGCCCAGATCGACGTGGCCGTTCTCGGCGACCCCCGCGAGGAGGGACGAACTCCCGACGAAGTTCGCGACGAAGGGGTTGGCGGGCCGGCGGTAGATCTCGGCGGGCGATCCCACCTGCTCGAGCGTCCCGTCCGCCAGCACCGCGATCCGATCGCACATCGCCATCGCCTCCTCCTGATCGTGGGTGACGTAGAGCGCGGTCACCTCGAGGTCGGCCAGTAATTCGCCGATCTCGTCGCGCAGCCGGGTCTTGAGTTCGGCGTCCAACCCCGTCATCGGTTCGTCGAGCAGGAGGACGTGTGGTTCGATCGCGAGCGCCCGCGCGAGGCCGACCCGCTGTTGCTGGCCGCCCGACAGCGTCGTCGGCCGCCGGTCGGCCAGTTCGGCGATGTCGAGCAGAGCGAGCAGGTCGTCGGCCCGCTCGCGGCGCTCAGCCTTCGGGACCCCCTGCATCTTCGGCCCGAACGCGACGTTCTCGCGGATGGTCATGGTGTCGAACAGGGCGTAGGACTGGAAGACCAGGCCGACGTTCCGCTCTTCTGGTGGGACGTGCGTCACGTCGACCCCGTCGAACAGCACCCGGCCGTAGGTCGGCGTCTCGAAGCCGGCGATGGTCCGCAGTGTCGTCGTCTTCCCACAGCCCGAGGGGCCGACGACCCCGAGGATCTCACCGTCCCGGATCGTCAGGTCGATCCCGTCGACGGCTACCTCGTCGCCGTAAGCCTTGGTCAGCGACTCGAGGGTGACGTCGCTCACGGGCGCTCACCACCCTCGAGCGCGCTTCGTTCGATCGGTGTGCGAGCGATTCGACGCCGTACTCCGTTCGTAGCGTGTCTCATTGGTGTGCGGTCGAGAACCCCCGTTTGCCGAGCAGTTGCAGGACGACGATCGCGGCCACGACGATCAGGAAGTAGACGGACACCGCCGCCGCCGACTGCAGGTACGAGGCGTTGGTCGCGATGTTGCGATAGAGAAACATCGCGAACGGATCGGGGCTGCCGCTGGCGACCTTGTGCGTGAAGTTGAACTCCGCGGCCGCGAGCGTCCAGGTGATGATCGCGCCGGCGACGATCCCGCGTCTCGCCTGAGGGACGAGGACGGTTCGGGGCCACGAGGCCCCGAGCGATCGGGCACTCTCCTCGAGCCGGACCAGATCCATCGATTGGAACGAGCTCTGGACGGTCAACACCATGTAGGGCGATTTGAGCAGACAGTAGCCGGCGAGCAGTCCTAGCGACGACCGACCGTGTTCGGGGTAGGTCTGGATGAAGGCGATCCCGAGGATCAGCCCCGGCACGAGCGGCAAGATCGCGAACGTGTTGATCCAGTCCCGGGCGTAGAAGTCGTATCTCGCGAGCGCGTACGCGATCGGGACGCCGATCAGGACGTTCAGGACCATCCCGCCCGTCGCGATCAGGAGGCTGTAGGTCAGCCCCGGGATCGCGTTCTGTCGGACGCCGTAATCGCCGAATCCGAGTACCTTCCGCCAGTGATCGAACGTGACGAACCCCGTGGGCAGGACGCCGCTGCCGCTCTCCGCGAACGAGGAGACGAACGCGACGAGTACCGGAATCGTCAGGAACGCGGTCACGACGGCGACGACGCCGGCGACGATTGGACGACCGAGCAGCGTCGAGAGGGCCCTGCCGGACCGCGACCACCGTCGGTTCTGTGACGCCGTTACCGATCCGCCGTCGGGACGAGTCGTCGACGCGGCGTCCGAGTTCCCGGTTGCGGTCGAGCCGCCGTCCGCTCGCGGTGACGCGTCCCCGGTCATCTCAGACCTCCACCGCGTCGTCGTCGACGAACCGCAGCCCGACGAACGTGAACGCGACGATAAAGACCACGTAGACGAGCCCGATCGCGGCCGCCACGTCGGGGGCGTACGAGCCGACGCTGATCTCGTTGTGTATTTGCAGCGTGATCACCTTGTGACTCTGGAGGATGAGTACCGTCCCGAAGATCGCGAGGCCGGAGCGGAAGGTGAGGATCGCGGCGGCGGCGATGCCGGGCCTGATCTCGGGGAGCGTCACGTGATAGAACGTCTCCCAGCGGCTGGCACCGAGCGTGCGGGCCGCCTCCTCGGCCTGCGCGTTGACCTCCGCGTAGGTGCCCCGAAGCACCATCGTCGCCCGCGGCAACAGCGAGTAGACGTAGCCCAGAAAGAGGCCGGTGATCGCCGTCGCGCTCGCGAGATCGAACGCGCTCGCGCCGGTCACGGTCGCGATCGCGTTGGTGACCACTCCCTGGTTGCCGAGCAGGACCGTGATGAGGTAGGCGACGACGATCCCCGGTAGCGCGATCGGAAACGACACCGCCGCGACGACGACACGCTCCGCCGGCAAGTCGTACTTCTCGAGGGCGTGTGCGACGGCGACCCCAAGCGCGACGCTGACTCCCGTCGCCAGCCCGACGAACCACAGCGTGTTCCAGGCGACCCGCCGGTACGCCGGGGTCGTCGCGAGCGCCTCCCAGGCCTCGAGCGACCACCCTTCCATCCAGATCGTGTCCTCCGCGAAGCTGATCCGGACGAGCATCGCCAGCGGGACGAACCCCGCCACGATCGCGAGCGCGAAGAAGGGGAGACAGAGGACCGCGATCCGCCGGCGCTCGCGCTCGCGTTCGGTCGTCGGACGGGCGGTCGTCGACGCCAGCGACGCGACTCGACGGACCGACGCCGTCGCCGATTTCCGGACTGACATCCGCGATCACTGGGCTCCCTGCAGCGGCGTCCGGTCGACGAGCTCCTCCTGAATGCCCTCCTGATTTTCGACGAGCGTCTCCTGGTCGACAGTAAAGCCCGCGGCCTCGTAGGACGACTGGTCCGGGAACTCGTCGGGCTGGTCGAGCTCATTCGCCCGGATCGGGCGGACGTAGGCGTCGAAGAACAGCTCCTGGCACTCCTCGGTCAGGACGTAGTCCATGAACAGCTTTGCCGCCTCGGGGTTGGGCGCGTTCCGCAAGAGGGCGTAGCCGTAGGGGACGTTCATCGCGCCGGGCTCGCCGTCGGGCCCCTCGAGGATCGCGACCTCGATCTGGTCCTCGTCGAACTCGTCGTTGTTGTACTTGAGGTTCAGCCCGGTGTAATCGTACTCGACGACGGTCGAGATCTCGCCGGCGGTCATCGGCCCCTCCACGTTGCGCCGGAAGTCAGCGCCGTGGTCGGCGATCGCCTCGTGGTACTCGATGACCGGATCGAGGGTATCCAGATCGCCGCCGTAGGCCCGGTTGACCGACAGCGCGGAGGCCTGCCCGTTGGCGGTGTGGGGCGGTGTGAACGCCAGATCCTGTGCGATGTCGGGATGTTTCAGGTCCTCCCACGTTTCGGGCGCGTCCAGTCCCCGTTCCTCGTAGACGTCGGCCCGGTAAGTCACCGCGGTCGTCATCTGGCGGGTCGCGGTCACGTGGCCGTTGTCGGTCTTCAAATCGACGGGAACGACGTCCCAGTTGGCTGGCTTGTAGTCGGTCGTCAGGTCGTCGTTCATCGCCTCAAGGCCGAACGAGTAGCCGCCGTTGTACGCCGAGTGGGTCGGGTTTCGGGCGTTGGCCCGCATGTCCTCGAGGGCCTCACCGGAGGAGCCCTGCGCGTCGTACAGCGGGAGGTCGTACTCCTCTTCGAAGGCTTCCATGACGGCTCCCCAGTTCGACCAGCCGGTCTGGACGCAGTAGATCTGTAGTTCGTCGGGGAACGACGAGGAGTCGATCTCGGTCTCGTACTCGCCGTGGCCGACGGTGTAGGTCTCGCCGCTCCCCCCGCCGGTGAGATCGCTCAGACAGCCCGCGACCGCGACGGTCCCGGCGGCAACCCCACTCGAAAGCACTTTTCGTCGCGTCGTCCCTGTCGGGTCGGACATACTCGAGAATCCGCCAAAACCTACTAATCCGTTGCTATGTTCGGACTACTGACCTATATAGAACGCCGTAGCGACACGGACCGGTCGGGTCCGATCCCTAGCTGGGCGCCGGCTTCGAGCGTCACCCCTGTCCGACCATCCGCTCTTCGTCCTCCCACTCCTCCTGGCGGAGTTCGTACTTCTGGACCTTTCCCGTCGCGGTCGTCGGCAGTTCCTCGACGAACTCGACCCTGTGGACTACTTTGTAGCCCGCGAGGTGCTCGCGAGTAAAGGCCTCGAGATCTCCCTCCGTTACGCCCGGATCGTCGGGATCGCCACTCGCCGGCACGACGAATGCCTTGGGCGTCTCGCCCCACTCGTCGCTGGGCGCTGGAATCACGGCCGCGTCCGCGACCGCGTCGTGATCGAACAGCGCGTCCTCGAGTTCGATGCTCGAGATGTTCTCCCCGCCCGAGATGATGATGTCCTTCTTCCGGTCCTGAATCGCGATCAGGCCGTTCTCGTCGATCGTCGCGAGGTCGCCGGTGTGATAGTAGCCCTCGACGCGGTCGGTAAAGGCCTCCTCGGTCGCCTCGGGCTTCTCCCAGTACTTCTCCATGATCTGGTTGCCCCGGACGACGACCTCGCCGAGCGTCTCGTCGTCGCGCGGGACGTCGTTTCCGTCCTCGTCGACCACCCGGATTTCGGTCCCGAGATAGGCCAGTCCCTGCCGCTTCTTGATCCGGAACCGATCGTCGCTGTCGTCATCGAAGCGCCGGCGGGCGTCGGAGGTGGTGATCAGCGGCCCGGTCTCGGTCGCGCCGTAGACGTGCTTCAGGTACCAGCCGAACTCGTCCTCGACGGTTCGGATGGTTGCTTCCGGCGGCGCGCTGCCGGCGGTCGCGAGCCGAACGTCCTCGTCGCCGACCGTCTCGGGGTCGTTCTCCTCGTAGTAGTCGACCAGCATGTTCAGCACCGTCGGCGCGCCGCACATGTACGAGACGTTCTCCGATCGAACGGTCTCGAAAATCTCTCTGGCGTCGATCCCGCGCGTGCAGACGTGGGTCGCACCGATTCCCGTCACCGCGAAAATGTGGCCCCAGCCGTTCGCGTGGAACATCGGCAGCGTCCACAGGTAGGTGTCGTCGTCGGTGATCTCCTGATGGGCCACCAGCAGGTACGCGTGAATCGTCTCACAGCGGTGGGTGCGACAGACCCCCTTCGGATCGCCCGTCGTCCCCGAGGTGTAGTTGATCGTGATGATCTCGTCCTCACTCATTTCGGGGCGGTCGTACTCGGTGCCCGCGTCCTCGAGCACGTCGTCGAAACTCTCCCACTCTCCGTCGGACGAGTCCGACGAGGATCGCCCGGCTTCGCCGGCCTCACCCCCGTCCACTTCGGTGGGATCGTTCGTGATGAAGGTCTCCGTCGGCACCTCGTCGCGGATTTGCTCGACCCTGTCGGCAAAATCGTAGTCGGCGTAGATCGCGTCCACGCCCGCGTCCGAGAGGATGTACTCGAAGTCGTCGGGCGTGAGCCGGTAGTTCAGCGGCGTGTGTACGCCGCCGATCTGCATGATTCCGTAGGCCGCCTCGAGGTGGTAGTGCGTGTTCGGATCGAGCACGGCGACGCGGTCGCCCTTCTCGACCCCGCGCTCCTGGAGCGCCGCCGAAAACCGATCGGCCCGTTCGCCGAGTTCGTCGTACGTGAACCGTTCGCCCGTGGTGGCGACCACCGCCTCGTCGTCGCCGTAGTGCGTCCGCGCCCGGTCGAGAAACTCCGGGACGAGCAGTGGTTTGTGCATACATACCACGATTCATCGGCGGAGCATACGGTTGTTTCGGTTTGTCGCATACAGTGACATTTTATTGCCTCTCGTTCCGTAGCCTGGCTCGTGTTTCCGACGGCCGCCCGCGACGTCTCGCTCCCCGACGATTTCGACTCCCCCGACACCGGCTTCCGGATCGGGATCGGCGTCTACCTCACCGCGGTCCTGACCGGCGCGGCGCTCGTCGCCGGCGTCGCCCTGAACGCCTCGAGCGGCGTCCTCGTCGCCACCGTCCCGACGACCCTCTCGATCGGGCTCGTGGTCGGCAGTTCCCTCGGGGCGAGGGCCGACGGACTGCCCGAGCGAACGGGTCGCAGCCGCCGGCTGACGGCCGCGTGGTTCGTCCCCGCGGTCGCATTCGCGGGGGGAGCGCTCGCGGCAGTCTTTCTGCCATCGATACCGATCGCGCTCGCACTCGCGAGCGGTCTGGCGACAGCCGCCGCGCTGTTCGGAGCGGCCGTCGTCGCCACGATGGCCCGAACGCGGTACGTGGCGGCGATCACCCCCGACGACCCGGTCGCGGCCTGGCAGTGGCGTTCGCCCAACCGGGTGCTGTGTCTGTACGCGTTCGCCATCTGCTACTTCGCGCTCGGTTTCGTCACTCGGGAAATCAGCTTTTTCACCGTGCAGTGGTTCCTGCTCGGTCTCCTCTTTCTCGTTCAGGGACTCGAGGCCAGCGGGCGGCTCGATCGGCTGGACGTGGATCTGGGCGGGTCACGGACGGGCCGCGAACTCCGCATCCACGAGGCGGGACTGGTCGCCGCGGGGCCGACCGGAACGCGGTTAGTTCCCTGGACCGACATCGGAAGCGTATCGCTGACCGACGAGAACCTCGTCCTCGAGCGATCGTGGATCGACCTCCGGTGTGATCGCTCGGCGATCGACGACCCCGAGGGAGTACGCGCGGCGATCGAACAGCGCCGAAACCGGGCGGGTCTCGATGGCGCGTAAACGACAGACGGCCCTCGCGGTAGTGCTCCGCGATAAGGTCCTCGTCGATCCGGTTGAGTTCCGCCTTCGGCAGGTTCGAGAGGAGGTCCCAGCCGAGCTTGAGGGTGTCGTCGATTGAGCGGTCAGTGTCATACGTGATAGTGGGCTCGTTGGTGAGTACTTTTTCGACCACTAGCTTATGACAAATAGATGGTGCTAAAATCGTTCGTTTCACCGACTTGGCACTAATCGTCGAATACTGCGGGTGGTTCGACATACGGTATGGTTGATCGGTTCCGGTGACTCCGAAACGGCCGCCAGAAAACTCAAGCGACAGAATGACTGAAAATTGAGCCAATTCCGTCCTCGGACAGAACATGAACGGGCGAACTTGGTTATCCCTGCTCAAATATCTAATCTCTGTCCTCCTACTCTTACTGCAGAAATTCGCACTTCTGGGCTCTAGCCGTGTCATTAGCAGTTCATCGGTGAGTTCGGAGTGGATGTGTAGCTAAAGAGACTCGCGTATAATTGTTTCCGATAGCAATTATATTCTCCAAACAATAGTACTGGCGACTGATGCGAGTATAAGGCCTGCAAGGCCGTATGCGAATGACGAAAAGTAGCTATCTGTTAAATAGAGCATTACGCCTGTTCCTCCACCGACAATTAGAATATCTGAAATTGTAGCTAGATATTTATGTCGGTGGAGAAACGATATCGAACCCATATCTAAGAATGTTGTGTATGCGAATAAGCAGATTCCCCAGACGATACCAACAAAAAATGCACCGATTAGGTTGCTCATTGTATTAACTAGTATGTATTCTTGCTACTTATATCTTAACAACATCAATAAAACACTATATTGGCCAAAAACTAACATAACAACTGACGGGTATTCAAGGAGGTTTGTGCGGAAGGAAGCCTAAGAGAACAATTTATATTAGATATATAATTATCTATCTAAACGCACCTGTGTGGACCCCTAAGTATTCATTCGTTTTTCTATTATCACGCATATATTCTGGGCTTGGGTCATAGAGACTCGATCCACCGACAGCAAGTTTCGGTTCGTTTACCCACCCGTTCTTATCTATGTCCCAAAGTGCGAATGTGCCGTCGCCACCGGAGAAAATACCATCAAGGACAGTACCAAATATAAAGGAGCAGATTGAGTCTGGAATTGCCCTAATTAGCGGTGTATCTGCCATTTTCTTTAGTATTTTCTTCAGTGCCTTTGACTTTGATCCAACTAAAATAAATAGTGCGTCACAGACTACTCCGTAGGCGACGGCATCCCCTAAATCGTCGAAATTGTAGTCACCTAACTCCATTGCTACATGGTAGTATTTGTGATTATTATAGGCAACAGAGCCACAGTCCCCAAGGTGGTCCGTAGCAACATCTACTTTTTGGAAGATTATGCCGCTTGATTGAGTCTGAACTCCCTGAGTCGCATCAACAATCTTTGATGGTTCAATTCCGTCATTTCTATTTGATGATTGTATAGATACAGTAGCAGATGCCGCTGTCATTGAGCGGGTCTGTTTTTTTAACGGATCATCGCTCGTCGATGTTGTAGAGAGTGCCTGTGGATCTGATTGGGACTTAATTTCGGCAAATTTGGCTTCTCCTTTCTCCAAGTCAAACCGTAACAACATATCCGTCTCCGAGTCTCGTACTCGCCTGTAGATATAATTTTCTCCCTCAACGTAATTCTCAGCTTGGAAGTCACTCGACTGTTCATCCGTTTGTGCGGCGACTGATCCGCTTAGACTAATCGCACCAAATCCAGCAACTGCTGTACTACTGGTCTTAATCATTTTACGCCGACTAAACCTATTGTCTTTTGACATAGACGAGTCAACATACAAGTGTGAATATAATAAAATCTTCTATTACTAAGAATGATATTTATAGAGAATAAATAACAACAAATAATACAACTAGTAGGCCGCACTGGAATGTAGCAGTCGCGATTATCACACGATTCGGGAACTATATATTAATAAAAAGAAATGTAGGACTATAAAAACCCCAGGGGAAGAATATTATTTCTAATAATGTTCTAGATGGTAAATAAATTTCCGGTTGGAATGGATTTATATTAGACTAATGGGCTGTAATATTAAAAACGAATTTTTCGAATCTGATCAGTCGTCGGCCGTGACTTCGGCTGCCTCAGACTCGTCTTCGCGGTAGTGTTCCGCGATGAGGTCCTCGTCGATCCGGTTGAGCGCCTCTTTTGGCAGGTCCGACAGCAGGTCCCAGCCGACCTCGAGCGTCTCGTCGATCGAGCGGTTGGTGTCGTACCCCTGCTGGACGAACTCCGACTCGAAGCGGTCGGCGAAGTCGAGGAATTTGTTGTCCCGCTCGGACAGCGCCTCGCGACCGACGATGTTCACGAGGTCGCGCAGGTCCTCACCCTCCGCGTAGGCGGCGTACATCTGGTCGGAGACGTCGCCGTGGTCCTCGCGGGTCAGGCCCTCGCCGATTCCGTCGTCCATCAGCCGCGACAGGCTGGGCAGGACGTTGACGGGCGGCTCGATCCCCTGGCTGTTGAGGTCCCGATCCATCATGATCTGGCCCTCGGTAATGTAGCCGGTCAGGTCCGGAATCGGGTGCGTGTCGTCGTCGCCGGGCATCGTCAGGATCGGAATCTGCGTGACCGACCCCTCCTTGCCCTCGATTCGACCCGCGCGCTCGTAGAGCTGCGCCAGGTCGGTGTACATGTATCCGGGGTAGCCACGGCGTCCCGGGACCTCCTCGCGTGCGGCACCGATCTCCCGCAGTGCCTCACAGTAGTTGGTCATGTCCGTCAGGATGACGAGCACGTGGTAGTCCTTCTCGAAGGCCAGATACTCGGCCGTGGTGAGCGCGAGTCGCGGCGTGACCTGCCGCTCGACTGCGGGGTCGTCCGCGAGGTTCATGAAGACGACCGAGCGCTCGAGTGCGCCCGTGCGTTCGAAGTCGTCCATGAACTCGTTGGCCTCTTCGGCCGTGATTCCCATCGCGCCGAAAATGACTGCGAACTCCGAGCCCTCGCCCGATTCGTCTTCCTCCGGAACCGTCGCCTGTCGGGCGATCTGGAGCGCGAGTTCGTTGTGGGGCAGCCCCGAGCCGGAGAAGATCGGGAGCTTCTGGCCCCGAACCAGCGTGTTCATGCCGTCGATGGCGGAGACGCCGGTTTGGATGAACTCTTCGGGGTACTCCCGCGAGTAGGGGTTGATCGCTTTGCCGACGATATCCTGTCGTTCGTCGGGAACGATCTCCGGACCGCCGTCGATCGGGTTCCCGGAGCCGTCGAGCACCCGTCCGAGCAGATCCTCGGTGACGGGCATTTTCATCGTCTCGCCCAGGAAGCGAACGGAGGCGTTGCGGTCGATCCCGCCCGTCCCTTCGAACACCTGAATCGAAACGATCCCTTCGCTCGATTCCAGCACCTGGCCGCGCAGCGTTCGCCCGTCCTCGGTCTCGATCTCGACGATCTCGTCGTAGCCGACCGGTTCGTCGACCTCGGCGAACACCAGCGGACCGCTGATTTCCGTGATAGTCTGGTACTCTTTCATTGTTTAATACAGTGCGCGCAGTTGGTCTGCGAGGTCGCTCTCGATGTCGTCGATGAACTCGTTCCACTCCTCGGCCGTGCCCATCCGGTTGAGCTGCGGCGCAGCGTCGACGTCCTGAATCTCCTCGACCGGGACGCCCGCTTCGAGCGCTTCGAAGGCCTCGTCGTTGAACGTCTTGATAGCCTCGAGCATCCGGTAGGTTTTCTCGGGTTCGCAGTAGGTGTCGACGTCGTGGAGCGCGTTCTGCTGGAGCCAGGCCTCACGGATGTAGCGTGCGACCTCCATCGTGAGCTGCTGGTCCTCCGGCAGCGCGTCCTTGCCGACGAGCTGGACGATCTCCTGAAGCTCGTCCTCCTCGTCTAACACGTCGACCGCCCACTGGCGAGTGTCCGACCAGTCGCCGGCGACGTTGCTCTCCCACCACGGGTCGAGTTGGTCCTTGTACAGCGAGTAGGACTCGTTCCAGTTGATCGAGGGGAAGTGCCGACGTTCCGCGAGGTCGGCGTCCAGCGCCCAGAACGTCTTGACGATACGCAGCGTGTTCTGGGTGACCGGTTCGGAGAAGTCGCCGCCCGGCGGGGAGACCGCCCCGACGACCGAAATCGATCCTTCGCCGCCGTTAATTAGCTGGAACTTGCCGGCGCGCTCGTAGAACTCCGAGAGCGCAGCGGCCAGATACGCGGGGTAGCCCTCTTCGCCGGGCATCTCCTCGAGTCGACTCGAGATCTCCCGCATGGCCTCGGCCCACCGCGAGGTGGAGTCGGCCATCAGTGCAACGTCGTAGCCCATGTCGCGGTAGTACTCCGCGATCGTGATTCCCGTGTAGATACAGGACTCACGTGCTGCAACGGGCATGTTCGACGTGTTTGCGATGAGGCAGGTCCGGGCCATCAGCGGGTTCCCGGTCTGTGGGTCCGGCAGTTCCGGGAAGTCCTCGATGACTTCAGTCATCTCGTTGCCGCGCTCGCCACAGCCGATGTAGACGACAATGTCCGCGTCGGACCACTTGGCGAGTTGCTGCTGGGTGACGGTCTTCCCGGAGCCAAAGGGGCCGGGAATCGCCGCCGTCCCGCCCTTTGCGAGCGGGAAGAGGCCGTCCTGCACGCGCTGGCCCGTCACCAGCGGTTCGGTTGGCGTCTCCTTGTCACCGGCGGGCCGGGCTTCGCGGACCGGCCACTCCTGGTGCATCTGGATCTCCTCGCCGTTGTCGAGTTCGACGACGGTCTCCTCGACGTTGAATTCGCCGTCACCGACGGTGGTCACTTCGCCGCCCTCGTAGTCCGGGGGCACCATGACCTTGTGGTCGATCGTGACGGTCTCTTCGACGACCCCGACGACGTCGCCGGGTTCGACGGTATCGCCCGTTTCGACTTCGGGGGTGAACTCCCACTTCTTCTCGAGGTCGATCCCCGGGGCGTCGACCCCGCGGTCGAGGAACGCGGTCCCCATCTTCTCCTCGAGGACGTCGAGTGGCCGCTGGACGCCGTCGTAGATGGAGTCCAGCATGCCGGGTCCGAGGTCGACGCTCAGGGGCTCGCCCGTGTTCTGGACGGGTTCGCCCGGGCCGACGCCGGAGGTTTCCTCGTACACCTGAATTGTGGTCAGGTTCCCTTCGATTTCGATGACCTCGCCCATCAGTCCTTCGTCGCCGACGTAGACGACGTCGTTCATCCGGGCGTCGAGGTCCGTGGCGGTCACGACGGGACCACTCACGCTTTCGATTACACCGTCTTCGTCGACGGATTCGATGTCTTCTGCCTGGCTCATAGTTTAGCTGTCTTCGTCCTCGTCCATCAGGTCGATCCCGATCGCGCGTTTGATCTGGTCGCGCAGGCCGCCGCCACCGGTGCCGCTGCCGATGGTGACGACGACCGGCTCGACGCTCGTTTCGACGTCCTGTCGAACGTTCCGCGACAGATAGTCGAGGTCCTCGTCGTGCATGATGACGATGCCGACGCCCTCGTCCTCGAGGGCAGTCATCGCCGCGTCGTCTAACCGTTCATCCTTCTCGTCGTCCGGAACGTTCTCGAATCGGCGGACGCCCGCGAGGCGAAAGCCGGTCGTGAACTCCGGGCTGCCGACGACTGCGATTTCCTGGCTCATAGAATCACCAGCTCCTCTTCGATTTCGTCCTCGGAAAGGCCGACTTCGCGACCCCGTGCGATCGCGCGAATGTTTTCGACCTCGCGCTCCTTCGCGAGGATGTACGACAGCACGGCCGACACGGAGGTCGGATAGATGCTCGAGAGCGTGTCCGCGTACTCGAGCAACGCAGCGTCTAGTGCGTGCTCGAACTGGATAAGGCTATCAGCTTCTCGCAGCCGCGAGAGCGCGTCCGAGAGCCGGTCGCCGTAGCGGCCGTTTTCGGCGATGTGATCGACGAGCGCGTCGTAGTCGCCGATGAGTCGGCTTAGCTCCGACTCGCTGAACAGGACGCCGCCCTCGATGTAGTAGCTCGCCGGATCGAGGTCGGCCCCGCTCCGTGCGAGACGCAACGCGTTCCGAGCGTTTCGAAAGTCGATTTCGGCCTCGAGAAACTCGACGTAGTTCGCCTCTGGCCCCTCGTAGGGCCGGCCGAGGTCTGCGAGCAGGTTCTCGTAGAACGCTCGGTCCAGCGCGTTTTCGAGCGGAATGAGCGCACCGGTCTCCTCGAACGCTTCGGTGGCGGACGCCAGCGGCTCGCCGAATATCGATCCGTCGAGTAGCTCGATCACGTCATCGATCTCGTCGACCTCGACCAGCCGATCGATCGTCCGCTCGTCGAGTTCGCCGGCGCGGATGAGGTCCGTCCGGATCTCCTCGGGATCGCTGTCGGTGTAGATCCCGCGGATAATCACCTTGATGTTCCAGACGTCGAACTTCCGGAGGTACCGGGCGATGAGGTCGTAGAGTCGTCCGTTCGACCACTCCAGAAGATCGTCGAAGTGCTTCGCGAGGTTGCGGTTCAGCGCGTACTCGATCAAGTCGACGCCCGAAAACCGCGTTCCGAGCTCGTTGATTTCGCGCTCGTACTCCGTTTCTTCCATGAACCGCGCGATCTCGCTCGGCCCCATCCGGATCAGCTTGCGGTAGTCTTCGTCCGCGAACAGCGTGGCTCGGCGTGACCGAACGCGAGCGTTCACGTATTCCGGATTTGAGGCACCTGCGCTCATTGTTCGAAGAGTCGGTTGCTGATCTCCTGGAGGTTGTCTTCCCACACGTCCTCGAGCACCGAGTCGAACGTGTTGTTGATTCGGACGCGGGACTGGTCGCTCTCGACGACGACGCCGCCGAGACAGTCGTACTCGCCGGCGTACTCGTAGCCGTCGTAGTCGTCGATGATCGACTCGATCAGTTCGGCGTCCTCGTCGCGACCGTAGACGTTGACGTCGTCGCCCTCGTCGAACTCGGCGCTCGCTGCGTCGAGCAGGTCGCGTGTGAGTTCCTCGCGGGTGTCTGCCTCGAGTGCGACGAGTTCCGATTCGACCGCGTCACGGACCTCGCCGAGGACGTCACGGCGTGCCTCCAGGCGCTTTTGTTTCGCCTCCAGCTTCGCGCTGGAGAGTCGCTGTTCGCGCAACTGCTCGATCTCGCGTTCGACGTCGGCTTCGGCGTCGGCGACGATCTCGTCTGCGTCTGCTTGGGCGGTCGACTCGATCTCTTCGGCGCGCGTTTCGCCCTCCGATCGGATGTCCTCCGCACGCGCGTGAGCCTCTTCTCGAATGTCCTCAACGACTGTATCCAGACTCATAGTAAGAAAGTTCGATAGAACGCTTTAGACGAAGAGCGCGACCAGCGCGAAGATCACGAGCGTCTCGGGCAGGACTGTCAGGAGGATCCCGATACCTGGCGAGATGGAGTCTTCGGCGAGCGCGCCGACGACTGCGGCACCGATTCCGCGCTCCGCATACCCTGCGCCGATCGCTGCGAGACCGATACCGAGTGCAGCGGCCGCCCCCTGCTCGATCGACGGGCCGCCGCCTTGCTGCAGGACGGCGTTCTCTGCGAGACTGTTCATGGCGATCGCGATGTCAGGTAGAGTTTCCATCATGATTACGTGTTCTCTTGTGGTTTTGAAACCGGACAAGTTCTACTACTCCCCACCGTCTTCATAAAACTTCCCAAACCATATTGCCGAATCCCGTCGTGTAGCCGCTGAACCCCCTGCATGAAGGATATTACATTTTCCGATTCCCCTCGTCAGTGTCACTCGTTCACTCGTCTCTCGATCGAAATCAACCGTGAGCCACACCCGCCGACGAGCCGCTCGCGGTCGATATCGCAGCGTCGACGTTCTTCGTCGATCGACGGCAGCGAAAACGGTGAGCCGAGACGTAAACGGTCGTCTCAGTCGTCGTCGGACGCGCGCTCGTGGCCGAAGGGACTGAACTCTCGGCCGCCGCCCTCGTAGAACTTGTTGAAGAATTCGACGTACTCGAGGCGGATCCCCTGCAGGCCGGCGCTCGTGACACCGAGCAGGAGGACGACGATGTGGCCGAGGACGAGGATGAACACGCCGATGATGGCCGTGCCGATCCCGCCGTGGAGCAGGCCGTTGAACATGACCTCCGTTACCTCGTGGCCGTGATAGGTTCCCTGCTCGAGCATGTACTGGGGCGCGTGGCTCGTTCCGAAGTGCCACTCGGCACCGGACTCCGTCTCGACGACGTACACCCCGAAGAACAGCATGTTGACGACGAACGCCATACCTGCCTTCGCGAGAATGACCGCCGCGATCCGCAGGTACGAGAGCACGTCACCGAGGACGCTGAAGCTCTCGAGGCCGCCGATGATGATCCCGAGCACGCCGTAGTGTCGGACCTCGCCGTAGATCATTGTCACCAGCCCGATCACCGCGACCGGAATGCCGATGTAGAGACCAACCTCGGCTGGGAGGCCCGTGAAGCCGAGTTCGTACGCCGCCTCGGATCCGTTACCGAGCGAGGTGTAGAGGAACGACGGCTTCGGGCCGTCGTACTCTGGCGCCGATCCGACGCCGTGACGGCTGAAGATCCAGGCCCAGAAGCCGAGCATGAGCAGGGCCCACGACCCGTGTTCGAAGTAGGATTCGGCGACACCGTGGCTCATGTCGTTGATGAAGCCGAGGATGTAGCCGACGGTGAGGTGGAGCAGACCGAGCAGGACGCTCAGCATGAGCCACGTCTGGCTGTACTTCGAGTACACCGGCTGGAGACCCTTGTGCATCGGCGGCGAGCCGCCGAAGAGGATATCTCCCAGGACGTGCATGCCGAAGATTTCCCCGTACAGGATACCGAACAGCATCGTGAAGCCGCCGGCCCACATCCCGATCGCACCGAGGCTCCGAATCACGTCGCTGTCGAAGCGACTGTACAGCAAGAATCCGATCGCCGTGTACAGGATCCCGTAGCCGAGGTCGCCAATCATGAACCCGAAGAACGCCGGGAACGTCAACAGCAGGAATATCGTCGGATCGAGTTCGCTGTACTTCGGTCGGTCGATCATCCTGAGCAGGAACTCGAATGGCTTCGCCGCACCGGTGTTGTCCTGCACGACGGGCGGTTCGTCCACCATCGTCACGACGCCGGTGCTACCGGTCGCCGTCGTGCCACCGTCGGCGGCCACCTCTCGAGTCGCAGCCTCTCGTTCCTCCTCGTCAGTCGTCTCGTCCGAGCCGCCGGGTCCGCCGTGGTCGACGTCTTCCGTGTGCGTCGGATACCCTTCATCGTTGTAATCGGCTCGCACGAGTTCCTCGACTTCGATGCTGTCGCCGACGGCGTCGTTCAGCGTGGTGACGAGTCGCTCGTACTCGTCCGTCGGGAGCCAGCCCTCCGCGACGAACGCGTGTTCGGTTGTCGCGAACTGCAGCGGCGCTTCGGATTGCTGGACCTCGACGGTCAGTTCCTCCTCGACGCGCAGGAGGAATGCGGCTTCCTCTCCCTTGATCTCGTCGAACTCCGCGTCGATCTCGTCGATACGTGACTCGAGTTCACGCTTGCGCGTCTCAAGTTCGTCGACGTAGTCGTCCGGACTCCGCTCGGTGTCGGGAACCTCGTAACGGGTGAAATCGACACCGACCAGCGCATCGTCGATCGGGTCTTCGTCGGCGTCCGCGGTGGGTGCGGCCACAACGGCCACGATATCGCCACCGGTGAACGTCTCGAACGCCCGAATATCCTCGGACGCGTCGACGGCCGCCTCGACCTCGTCGAGGGGGCCTTCGCCGACGAGGACGGTGACCGTCTCGTACCCCGACAGCAGGTCGAGGTCGATACCGAGCTCCGCGAACGGAGCGACGCGGTCGATCTTCTCGTTGATCTGCCGGAGTTCCTCGTTGATCTCCCCGCGGCGATCGTCGAGTTCGTTGACTCGCGTCCGGACTTCCTCGAGTCGCTGTTCCCAGCCCGTCTCGAGCGTTCCCGGTTCGGCCTCGTCGGCCGATAGTTCCAGGGTGCTCTCAAGGGCGCGGACGGTCACCAACTTCTCGGAGGACTGCTCGGCACCCGCCATTGGGTCGCCGTTGTCGAACCCCTCCCAGGAGCCGTCGTAGTCCGAGAGGTGGACGAGATTCAGTTCGTGAACCGTCTCGATAACCGTGGGCATGACGCCCCTGGACCCGGTCACCGAGACCTTGCTCATCCGCTCAGGTCTGAGCATGGACGTCCTCCTGGAACAGTTCGACGACGTGGTCGGTCACTTCGTCGACCCGATCCCGGGCGCGCTCGGCCAGCGCCTCGCGCTCGCGTTCGCCTTCTTCGAGGACCCGCTCGCACTCCGCATCGATCTCCTCGCGAGCGTCCTCCAGGCGGCGCTCCGTCAACTCTTGGGCCTCCTGTTCCGCTTCCGTGCGAATCTCCTCGGCTCGTTCCCGTGCCTCGGCTATTCGCTCGTCGCGGTCGTTTTCTGCCTGTGCGACGATCTCGTCGGCCTCCGCTTCCGCCGACTTAATTCGTTCGAGAACCTGTGGCCTCGGCATACTCTAAGCAGTCGGACGTTTGCCAGAGCGCGTATATGGTAGTTGCGAAACTAACTCAGCGCGACCCGGTCCAAACGGGCGGTAATATATACTTACATCACGTTCGGAGCGCCGGGAACAGCAGACATATGGCGATCGGACCGAAACTCGTCACAAATGGGACTTCTCGAGAACAAGGCCCGTGCCCGACTGTTTTACAAGTACCTCTCACGGGTCTACGATCGGGTGAACCCCTTCATCTGGAACGCGGAGATGCGAAACGAGGCCCTCTCGCTGCTCGAACTCGAGGACGACATGACCGTCCTCGACGTCGGCTGCGGTACCGGCTTCGCGACCGAGGGGCTGCTCGAACACGTCGACGAGGTCTACGCGCTCGACCAGAGCGAACACCAACTCGCACAGGCGTACGAGAAGTTTGGCACCCGCGCGCCGCCGGTGCACTTCCACCGCGGCGACGCCGAGCGGCTGCCGTTCGCGACCGATACGTTCGACGTCGTCTGGTCCTCCGGCTCGATCGAGTACTGGCCGAACCCGATCCTCGCATTGCGGGAGTTCCGTCGTGTCCTCAAACCCGGCGGACAGGTGCTCGTCGTCGGACCGAACTACCCCGACAACGTCGTCAGTCAGCTGGTGGCCGACTCGATTATGCTCTTCTACGACGAGTATGAGGCCGATCGCATGTTCAAAACCGCCGGCTTCGAGGACGTGAAACACGCGTTCATGGGACCGTCGTACGATCCCGACGTCGCCATCACGACGATCGGTCGCGCACCGGAGTGATCAAGCGGCCATCGCAGCCCTCGTCACGTCGCCGTCGTCTCGAGGGGAGCCACCCGTCGCCCATCGATGGTGAGCGTGACCGTGACCGAATCGCCCGCCGCGAGCGTCGGGCTGTTGTTGGCGATCGACACGCCGGCCCGCTCCCCTGCCGTCCACGTCGAATCACTTTTCGCGTTGAACGGGCCGTCGGGCGCGCCGTCGAATCCCTTCGCACCCACGAACGGAATCGGCGGCTGTGTGTCCAATTCCGTGCCATCGACTGCGATCGTTACCGATAGCGCCTCGACGTCGATTGCGTCACCCGCGACGTGCTCGATCGTGATCGATGAGTCGTTTCCATCGGCCGCGAGTTCGAAGCTCGCGGTCGGCCCGGGCGACTCGAGCGACCACGCGCCGACGCCGACCACGACGACGGCCGCGAGACAGACGGTGAGTGCGACTAATACGAGGACGCCGATGACCGGACTGATACCGCGATTCGATTCGGGTGCGCTCGCGGACGCGGATCCCGTGGTCGCCAGGCCAGTTGTCACACGTCTCGTGGCCGCCCGATCCGATATAAAGAGTCGTTCGAACTCGGAATCGGCAGTTACAGGAAACTGCCATGAGTTGTTTGTTCCCGTTGTTCTCGTTGTCTGTCGTCGTTTTTGCCGAAAGTTCGTCTGTGTCCCGTGTGGGACGAACGATATCGTTCCGTCGTTGCTCGTCCCACTGATCTGACCCCGTCGATAGTGATCGGTTCCGCTCTCGGCGCTTCGGTCGGAAACTACCGAAGAGCGAAAAGACACCTTCACGTGCTCGGTCCTCGAACGAAAACTCACCGTGACGCGTCTCTACGACCAACTCGCCGAGCGGCCGCGAACGGCCATCAATCACAGCTCTCTCAACCCAACCGAACGGGCCGAGCTCCGGCGCATCAAGGTCACTCAATCGACCGATATAACCAATACGGGGGGCTCCGACCGGTTCACGACCGTCTACTACCTCGACGGCGACGAACAGCAAGCAGCCGCGGTGTTCGTCGCGAAAAACGAGGCTCAACTCGAGGGGATCGATTTTGGATCGAAGAACGCCGTCCAACAGACAGTCGATCGCGAGGTCTACGATTGGATCTTGCACGCCCTCGGCGAGCACGAACTCGAGAAATACGAGTCAGTCGTCCGCGAAACGCGCCCGGACGAGGCGGTGACTTGGATGATCGACAGCGACCATTACGAGCGGTATCCGATGCGACGCTACTCGATCGGTGAAACCCCCCTCCGTGCGGATCGACCGCCACTCGCTCGATGCCCTCTACGAGGGCTTCGACGAGGTGATCACCGCATCGGATCTCGAGGCTCACAGCGCGATCGAGGGGGACGTTCGCTACATCCTCGAGTACTACCGTGTTGCCGATGGTAGTACGTGCGACCCAGTCAGCCACGACGGAGAGATGGCGGTTCGGAAACGCGATGCGTAAGACGGCAGTCTCGATTATAGGTCAGTGCCCTCATCGTGGACCTGGTTCGAATGTCCGTATCGGTTCTCGGTTGGTAAAGGAAAACGAAGCGCGTCCGCTCGAGTGAGACGGACGGCCGGACTCGAGATTCGACATCGACTTGTGACCGTGACGTGAGTACACGTTTCAACGTTCTGTCAGCGCTAGAGACGATGTGGCCTGATTCGGAACAGTGGTACCAAATCCGCGAGCTGGATCAAGGGCATTGGCCGCGCGTACACGAAAACACTTCTATTCATCATCTGAACGCCATTTGTCATCTGAACGTATGGCGGATGTGGCCTGGTAGTCGTTTCGAACCGTCGTAATTATCTATTCCACTGTACTATCGAATGAGAACGAGGTCTCGATTTGGATAGTCGGTTAGTGACGATATCTGCCCTCGAGACAGGACCCGGCTATTCCTGCTAATTCCATATTACTCGCCCTCTCTGAGAGTCCTACTTGTATTTCATGTGCTGTAGTTGTGTTCATTTAGAGTAACCGTTAGTAGCCGGTCTCTCGAGCGAAGAGATCGATGCCTGCCGGTGATTTGACCCGGTAATGACTTTTCATCGACAGAACCTATCAACCAGAAAGCTTTTACCGGAACCGTCTCAACGAAGTATTACCCCTATCCGGGAAGCCGAGCTGGTACGCGATGATGACGTTGTTCAGACAGTGCCGAGTGCTCGCCTCCGGATGCAGTGCAGTAAGAAACAGATAACACATGACACAAAACGAAACGACATATCGCGAAAAGGGACGTGCAGTCGTCCTGGCAGCGCTTATGGTACTCTCTGTCGTTGCCATGTCCGCAGCGTTTGCGGGCTCGGCGGCAGCGGCTGATACGGACAGTCCTACTGCAGATGGACCCACATTTGCAGGGAACGAATCCCTTGACGGAGAAGACGTGTGGCACGGTCAAGTAATTAACATTACGAAAAACTTGAGCAGCACCACTGGTGTTGAAGTCATTGAAGGCCTCGAAAGTTCCGACGGAGAGCGTG
>Ga0208135_100036_pt1 | contig 129913 bp, 136 predicted proteins | sample AntDeeMetag02WF5_FD_184757 | JGI IMG/M metagenome (GOLD analysis project Ga0208135, IMG submission 184757) | Saline lake microbial communities from Deep Lake, Antarctica - Antarctic Deep Lake Metagenome 02WF5 (SPAdes) (version 2) | ecosystem: Environmental > Aquatic > Non-marine Saline and...
AAAGAACAGCGCACAGACCCGAGTACCGTCCACCGTGACGGGAATGTTGCCTCCAGGGAGACTCAGACCGACTGAGACTCCCACGCCGGAGAGGAAACCCCGTCGTTCACGACGGGGAGGATGTCATAACGCGGCCGCCCAGATCGGCCTCCGGGAGCTATCGGATCCGCTCGACGACAAGCGCGCGTTCTTCGGCGACCGGCGGTTCGTCGTCGCCGGCACCCCCCGGAGCCTCGACGATATGGAACACGGGATCCTCCGCGCCTCAATGTCGAAGTACGGCCTCGGCTATCTCCCGTCGCTGTTCCGGGACGAGTTCGAGCGCCGCTACCGACTTTCTGAGGTCGATCATCGGATCCACTTCGCGCTCAACTGCGGTGCGTCGAGTTGTCCCCTCATCCGTAGCTATTACGCCGATCGGATCGACGAGGAACTCGATATCGCCACCGCGTCGTATCTCGAAACGGAGGCCGAGTACTACCCTGACGCCCGAACCGTCTCGGTCCCACGACTCCTCCTCTGGCACCGCGGCGACTTCGGTGGTCGGGAGGGTATCTACGACCTCCTGCATCGCCACGAGGTTGTCCCCGAGAACGAGCGCCCCAGCGTCAACTACCGGGACTACGACTGGACGCCCGTCGCGGGGATGTACGCGGATGTGACCGGGTGAGTCGTCACTCGCGTATTCGTTCGACCGTGTAGGTCAACCCGACCTCGTTCGTGTTGTTCTCGTCCGCGTAGCGTTTGGCATCGGCGCGCGTCTCGAAGGGGCCCGCGATCTGATCGCCTTCGAGCGTCACGTAGTACTCGCTCATCGCCTCGAACCGGGGAACGGCGGGGATATAGTCGTTGTGGCCGCGGTGAGCAGGCTACCACCTCGCAGGAGGGTCCACGGGCAGGCAGTGAGCTATTGGCCCCAGCGCTGGCCGCTCACTCGTCGAGGTGTGTGACGACGCACTCCCGGCTTAGTATCGCCCCGGTGCCGTCGATTTCGATCTCGGTCACCGCACAGTTACCGACGTCGATGTCGGTGATCGACTCGATGATATCCAGTCCCCGCAACTCTCCGAGAACGACGTGTATCGGCCCACCGTGGGTTACGACGACGACCGTTTCGTCGTCGACGTCGGCCTGGAGCGCGTCCCAGGCATCGAGCACCCGCTCGCGGAAGTCTATCCAGCTTTCGCCGCGCTCCGGCCTCGCCTCGGCCCCCGCATAGCCGGCTTCGAGGACGGAGTACTCCGGGTAGCCTTGGAAGAGCGCCTCGTAGCCGAGTCCCTGCAGGACGCCGAAATCCCGTTCGCGCCACGCACGACTGGTCGTCACGTCGTCGACGTCCACCGCACGCCGTATCTCCCGGAGGGTCTCGACTGTGCGCCGCAGATCCGACGCCACGATCAGGTCGACATCGTACCGGTCTGCGAGATGCTGGCCGAGCGCGGCCCCCTGCATCCGTCCCCGATCGTTCAGGCCGACTGGGGCCCACCCCTGTACCCGCTGCTCGTCGTTCCACTCCGTCTCGCCGTGGCGCACCAGCACGACCGTACCCATCGTCGCTCCGTTTGGACGCTGGCGAAAAGTATCTTCTGTCGGGCGGAGAACCGACGGACAGGCCGTATCGATGGGCTTCTCTACACGTTCGGCCAGTTCTTCAGCCAATATACGACTGAATCAGATATTTGTGGAGAAATACTACACGGGCGGGCGAATATTGGGTGATTCTATACACTGGTTATACCGGCTGTACTCTATGGTATCGATGGAAGACGCGGAGCTACCAGACGACTGGAGTCGAGACGAGCGGTACGACCGACTCGCACGTCGGTCGGGGAACGACCCGAAGTACGTCGGCTACGTACACGATTCGGGAGACGTCCGGATCCACGTCGCGTTCCCCGAAGCCGAGAGCGGCGACGAGGGGACTTACACCGTCTTCGTGACGCTGTTTCCCTACACCGAACTCTCGGAGTCAGGGGAAGTGCGCGCCGTGACCACCCGCGACCGCTCCGAAGAGATCGCTCGCAAGTTTATGAAGTTATTCGACGGCGTGTACGACGGTCCTGAAAACATCGAAGACGCCATCGACTACGCCCTCCAGCGGACACGCCCCCCGGACGTCGCGGATACCTCCCTGATCAACGAGAACGGGCAGCGATAACGCCCCGGGCGAGCGCAAACGACGGGTCATGGGGTGTTCTGTCTCGGTCATCGACCGGTCCACTTGACCAACTGCAGCGTCCCCTCGAACAGTCCGACCATCGTAATCGCGACGAGTAGCGGGGCCATTCCGGTCGGATCGGGGCTGAACAGGAACGCGACGCCGAGGAACGCGCCCCAGAAGTAGAGTCGGTTCTCGACGAGCCACTCCCGCGAGGTGAGCCCCATCATGATCGCCAGCATGATCAACAGCGGGATCTGGAACACGATAGCCATCAGCCCGAGCATCGTCAGGATGAGCCCGAAGGTATCACTCAGCCCGAAGGCGACGAACATCTCTTCTGCGCCGTTGGAGTAGTACAGGAAGTACTCGAACAGGCCGGGCAGGATGAGGAAATACGCAAACGCCATCCCGACGACGGCGAGCACGAGGCTCGTCGGCACAGCAGCGAGGTAGTACCGCCGTTCGTGGGGGTACAGCCCGGGCCGCATGAACAGGTACGTCTGGTAGACGCCGATCGGTAGTGCGAGGGTGAGCCCGGCGATACTCGCAAGCTTCAGTTCGGTCAGCTTCAGCTCCAGCGGCCCGTAGACGTGTGGTCTCGCGATGTCGGCCTGTGGCAGAATGTCGAACCACATGTAGATGATAACGTCCGATGCGAAGGGGAAGACGGCCAGAGTCACGATCGCGGCCGCGAACAGCACGACTGCAAGCCGCTGGATCATCTCCTCTATATGTTCGGTCAGCGGCATCTCCTCGTCGTCCGGCGGGGTCTCGGGGACGTAGTCGTCGTCTCTCTCGTGTGCGGGCATCTCTGTCGTCGCGTGGCTCCCGTCAGTCCGTGCCGCGCCCGCCGTATCCGCGTCAGGATCGTGTGCCGTTTTGACGCCCGTCTCGGACTCGTCTTCGGCTTCGTCGTCCGATTCGCTCCCGCCGTCGGACGCCTCGTCGCCCATGGAGTCACTTTCCGCGTCGCCGTTCCCGTGTACCGGGGGCTTCGACCGACTGTCCCAGTTCTCGACTGCCTCGTTTTTGTCTTCGGGGCCGGGCTGCTCGTCACCGACGTCCTGTCCGTCCTCGCGGGGCTCGGTCGAGCCCTCGTCGACGGTCGGTCCGTCGCCTCCCCAGCCGTCCGCGTCGTCCGGCTCTGTCTGCTCGCCGTCTACGGACTCGGCGTTACGCTCCATCGCTGATTCCCGGGTAGCAGCGTCGCTATCCGGCGACGAGTCGGGTCCGGAAGCGTCCTGCGTCTCGTCGTCGGGGAGGTCCTCGTCTTCTTGCTCGGTCGGATCCTCACCCATCTGATCGAATGTAGGGCCACGGTCCGTTATAGGCCTTTTTACTGCAAACCCGGAGAAGAAGATTGATAACGGCAAGCGGTCAAGTCCCGGTAGTCTATGAGTTCGGCCGTCGACGACGACACGGCCCAGACGATCGCCGAGGGGCGCGAGACGATCGGTGGGATCCTCACTGGCGCACAGAAGCATCTTCAGAAGGCGTTTATCGCCTTCGTTATCGGGATGATGGGGACGATCTGGGCGATGCGGATCTACGTCTGGAACTTTCTCGAAGCCAACACGAAGTCCCGGATGAGCGAGGCGGTCGCCGCCAACACCGATATCGTCGTCCGGACTCCCTTCGACGTCATCCTCCTACAGATCAAGATCGGTCTGGTCGTCGGCGCGCTGTTTACGCTCCCGGTGATCCTCTACTACGGCCGCGAGGCGATCCTCGAACGCGCCGAAGACGCGATTCCGATCAATCAACGCCGGATCGCCGGTTTCGCTCTCGCCATTCTCACGCTGTTCTTTGGCGGTATCGTCTACGCTTACGCCTTCTTCTTCCCGTTCATGTTCGAGTTCCTCGCGACGAACGCGACGAATGCGGGGATCAAGCCCAGCTACGGGATCGTCAGATACACCGAGTTCATCATCCTGTTGACGCTCTCGTTCGGTCTCGCAGCCCAACTCCCGCTTGCGATGGCCGTGCTGTCGTACACAGAAATCGTCTCCTACGAGATGTTCCGCGACAAGTGGAAGTACGCGGTTCTGGGCATCTTCGTCTTCGGGATGATCTTCTCGCCGCCGGACCCCTTCACCCAGATTATGTGGGGCGTTCCCTTGGTGACGCTGTACGCGGCCAGTCTCGGCCTCGCCAAGGTGATCACGAACATCAAACGTGCCGGACAGGCGCCCGATGCCGTCGAATCCGGGAAGTTCCGCCGGAAGGCACTGACGCTCGGTGTCGCCATCGTCGGTGTCTTCGCCGCCGCGTTCGCCGTCCTCTCGCTGGGCGGGATCGAACTGCTCAATCAGCAACTGCTTCCACGGCTCCCCGAACTGCTTCGTCCCGGCGGTGAACTCACTGCCGGTGGGACGGTCGACCAGGCTGCCACTGCGCTACAGGTCGCCATCTTCGCCGGCCTGCTTGGCGTCGCCTACTACACGCTACAGGTGCTCAAAGCGCCCGTCCAGCCGAAGTACTCCGAGCGCGGTGTCGGCGGCCCGGCTCCCGCGAGCGCCGGCAAACCGGCCGACATCGATCTCGCGGAACTCGATGCCGGCGGGATCAGGGCGGCACCGCCGGAACCGTTCATCGATCTGACCGAAGACGAGGCACTCGGCCTCGCAGAGACGGCGATGGAGGACGACCAGCCCGAGAAGGCCCAGGCGATCCTCGACCGGTTCGACGAAGTCGAGGAGGCCGAAGCGGCTGCCCCGGCCGACATCGACCTCGCGGAACTCGATGCCGACGGGGTCAGAGCGGCACCGCCGGAACCGTTCCTCGATCTGACCGAGGACGAGGCGGTCGGCATCGCACAGACGGCGATGGAGGACGACCACCCGGAGAAAGCGCAAGCGATCCTCGACCGGTTCGACGAGATTCAGGAGGCCGAACCGGCTGCGACCGCTGGCGAGAGCGATGACGCGGCGGCGACTGCCGGCGTTCAAGAGGAGGATTCCTCGAACGTCGTCACCGACACCGCAACCGGGATGCTCAACCCGTTCCTGGAGGAAGAGACCGACGAGGAGGAACTCGGCGGCTACTTCTACGACATGCGGTTTATTGTCGAGAGTCTCACCTCGAAAATGTTCCGTATCTTCGGCGTCTTTACTGTCGTCTTCGTCGGCCTCTTCATGTGGCTGTACTCCGGCGGGATCGGCCTTATTCGCGAGCAGTTCCTCGCCCGCGTGCCGGCGGAGCTACGGACCGACGTACAACAGGCCACGGCGGCAGGGATCACCCGCCCGACCTATCTACCGGGCGTCGATGTTAGCGAGGCGTTCTCGGCGACTGACGAAGTCATCGCGCTCCATCCCGTTGAGGTGCTGATCTTCGAGGTGCAGGTCAGCGGTATCATCGCCTTGGTGGCCGTGCTCCCGATGATCCTCTACTACGCCTGGCCGGCGCTCGAAGAACGCGGCCTCGTCAGCAGTGAGGGGGGCTCCCGCAGCGTGTTCTACGCCTGGGGTCTCTACCTGTTCGCCAGCCTAATCGGCGGGAGCCTGCTTGGCTTCTTCGTCATCGCGCCGGGGATCATCTCCTATCTGGTGACTGACGCCATCGACGCCGGCGTGGTCGTAGCGTTCCGGCTGAGAAACTTCTTCTGGATGATCTTTTTCCTCACCGCGGGGATCGGGCTGCTTGCGAATATCCCCATGACGATGTGGCTGTTCGCCCGGAACGACATCGTCTCGTTCGAGTCGATGTACGACCGGTGGCGGATCGTCACTATCACCGTCTTCGCGCTCTCGGCGGCGTTCTCGCCGGGTGGCCTGTTCACCATGATGTTGCTCGCGATCCCGATCGCTCTTGCCTATCTGATCGGGCTTGCGATCCTCTGGGTGCTCACGCTACCGCGGCGAAAGATCGGCCGGCGCGGCGAGACGCCGTCCTGATCGGTCCCGCCGTCCCTGCGAACCGTCTCACAATCGACAGTCCGTCTGCTCTCAGTACTGACAGTCGCCATTCTCATTAGGGGCCGCGAGTATCCTCTCGTATGCCAAAGATCAGCGTCGAGGTTCCAGCGGAACTACTCGACGACCTCGACGACCACGTCGGCGAGGACGGCAAGTACGTGAACCGCAGCGAGGCGATCCGGGCCTCGGTCAGAAAAAATCTCGATATTCTCGACGAGATCGACGAGCGTCACGGCCGACTCGACTCGGAGACCTAGTCGATCAGGCCCGGAGAACTAGTCGATCCGTTCCGCGAAGCCGAACTGCGATTTGACCGCGTCGATACGCACGTCGACGGTTTCACCGATCTCGGTATCGGGGACGAACAGGCGGAAGCCGTCGACGCTGGTGATGCCGTCGCCCTCGCTCCCGACGTCCTCGATCGTTACGGTCAGTTCCTCGCCCGCCCGGACGGGTGCAGTCAGTCGTTCTTTGGCGACGAGATAGACCTCGGAAGACTCGTCACGGGAGGCGTCCGGCGTCATCGTCCGGACGTATTTGAACTCCTCGTCGATGTCCTCGCGAAGCGGTTCCAGATCCTGCCCCTGGAAGATCTTCACTGCGAGGTCACCGCCGCTGTCGAGCACGTCTAGCGCCGTCTCGAAGGCCATTCGCGCGAGATGGGCCGAACGGGCGGCGTCGAGGTTATACTCGCCGGTCATGTTCGGCGCCATGTCGGAGATAACCGTGTCGACATCGCCTGCGACGTCGCGGACCTGCTCGCGGGTGTCCTCTTCTGTCATGTCCCCGCGGATCGTCTTGACGGTCGCGTCGGCCTCGATATCGTCGATCCGCTGGCGGTCGACGCCGATCACTGTTCCCTCCTCGCCGACTTCCTCCGCTGCGACCTCCATCCACCCACCGGGGGCGGCACCGAGGTCGACTACCACGTCGCCCTTGCCGAGAAGGTTCTCATCGCGGTCTAGCTGTTTGAGCTTGAACGCCGAACGCGAGCGGTAGCCCTGCTGTTTCGCCCGATTGTAGTATTTGTCTTTCCGCGCCATCTGATTGTCACTATTTGTCCGGCCGGCCGTATACGCACTTCGCTTGCCGCGCTCCATCTCCGAACGCTCCGCCATACGCGCGAGCGCGAACGCGTGGGTTTTTATGGGGTGGGACTACAAATTGTTGGTATATGTTCAAGGCGATCGTTAGCGCGGAGACGCTCAAAACGGCACTCGACTCCGTGAGCGTGCTGGTAGACGAGTGTAAGATCCATCTCGACGAGGACGGCATCTCTATTCGTGCGGTCGATCCGGCCAACGTCGGCATGGTCGACCTCTCGCTCGACGCGGTGGCGTTCGAGTCCTACGAGGCCGATGGCGGCCTGATCGGTGTCAACCTCACCCGACTCGAAGATATCGCCGGGATGGCCGACTCCGGACAGCTTATCGAACTCGAACTCGACGAGGAGACACGCAAGCTTCACATCCAGATCGACGGACTGGAGTACACCCTCGCGCTGATCGACCCCGACTCGATCCGCCAGGAGCCCGACATCCCGGATCTGGATCTCCCCGCGGAGGTCGTCATCGAGGGCAAGGATATCGACCGTGCGGTGAAAGCCGCCGATATGGTCTCCGATCACATCGCGCTGGGCGTCGACGCGGCCGACGAACAGTTCTACGTGCAGGCGGCCGGAGACACCGACGACGTCCACCTCGAACTCGACGAGGAGGACCTGATCGATCTCCAGCCCGGTGACGCAGAGTCGCTGTTCAGCCTCGACTATCTCAAGGACATGAACAAAGCGATCGCCAACGACGGCGAAGTGACGATGGAACTCGGCGAGGAGTTCCCCGTGAAACTTCACTTCGATATTGCCGAGGGCAACGGCAATGTCACCTTCATGCTCGCTCCGCGGATTCAGTCGGACTGAGTACTGCTTCAAGTTCTCACTTGCTGGGTTGAAGACGACCATTTATTACTCTCCATGCACCATATACGACCACGTCGAGCGGTAAAACAACCACAAACACCGACGTAAATAACCATCTTCCGTGAAGAATCTATGACAAAGTCAATCGCAGTCAGCAACACGCCGTTTATTAAAGAAGACGTAATCAGTGAACAGCTCTCATCGATCGATCATGAACTCGTACCTATCGAGACGGGCGACGCAGACGCCATCGCCGAGGCCGATCCGAACGCGGTAATCCTCGACGTGAACACCGCCGTCGATGCCGATCTGATCGATCGACTCGACAGTCTGGAGATCGTCGCGAGAGCCGGGACTGGCTTCGACAACGTCGACGTCGAAGCCTGCGAAGCGGCCGGGATTCCGGTCGTCAACGTCCCCGGCTACTCGACAAACGAGGTTTCGACGCACGCCTTCTCGCTCCTCCTCGCGTGCCGCCGGACGCTCGTCGAGTACGACCGTGAAGTGAAAGACGAGGAGTGGAACTGGATGCCGGACCGTCCGTTCCCACGTTTTTACGGATCGACCCTCGGCATCGTCTCGTTCGGGACGATCGCCCGCCGGATCGCCGAACTCACGGAAGGGTTCGATCTCGATCTCGTCGTCTATGATCCGTACGTCGACCAGGAGGTCGCGGACGAGTACGACGCCGACATCGTCGAGTTCGACGAACTACTCGAACTCTCCGACGCGGTGACGATCCACGCGCCGCTGACCGAGGAGACCCACCACATGTTCGATGCCGACGCCTTCGAGACACTGGCCGATCACGCCATCGTCGTCAACGTCGGCCGCGGCGGGATCGTCGACGAAGACGCCCTCTACGAGGCACTTGTCGACCGCGAGATCTTCGGTGCGGGTCTCGACGTCCTCGAAGAGGAGCCACCGACCGGCTCGCCGCTACTGGAGCGGGACGACGTCGTGCTTACGCCCCACGCGGCGTGGTACTCGGCGGATTCGCATCAGGATCTAAACGAGATCGTTTCACGAGATGTGCTGCGAGCGCTGCAGGGCAACGAGCCCGAGAACACGGTCGAGCCGAAAGGCTGGTAGCCCGGTCCTAGTGGCCGTCGATCACTCGTTTTGCTGCGACCGCTTTCTCCTTCCAGCCGTAGCCCTCCTCGTGGACGTGTTGTTTCGTATCGACGAGTTCCTCCGGCGAGGACTCCTCGAACCCCCCGCGGGCCCAGGTGCCGCTCTCGTGGAGCCAGTCGATGACGTTCTCGCGGGTCTCGGGCCAGTCCAGACCGACCATCTCGAACCAGGCGATCAGCGCGAAGATACTGTTGTCGTGACAGCCAGGTACGGAGCCCTCCTCGTAAATCGTCTTGACGGGGTCGTGTGTGGGCGTGCTGACGCGCTCTTTGCGCTCTTCGGGTGTCAGTAGCTCCAGTACGCCGTCGACCTCGCGGACGCGGTGTTCGCGCTGTAGCTGGTCGAGCGCCGCGGCGTGAAGGCCACTCCAGCGGGCATCGACGGCCTCCCGGAGCGTCGACTCGGCACATGGCTCGGCCGACAGGACAGCCAGAATCGCGGTGTAGGCGTGTTCGATCTCGCGCCACTCCGTCCCCGAGAATCGACAATCCGGCTCATGGAGGTTGTTCGTCGTCCGGCAGCCGGGACACGGATACGCGAAATACGACGTCACACCCCTCCATAGGACGTCGTTAACAAAAATGGTTGTCGGATCGGTCGTTTTATCCTATCGCAACCGCAATCCGGGAGCGATGAAGCGCCTCTACGCGCGGTACCCGTTCCTCGACGATGCCCGCGAGGCCGTCGAGGCGGCCGAGGTCGACCTGGTCGAACTCGTGAACCGGGACGGTGCGACCGCCGTCGAACGGGCCGTCGAGCGCGTCGACGCCGCGCTGAGAGAGGGCTCGATCGGCGAGCCCCATCGTCGCACTCGCGTCGAGTTGCTCTCCTACCCCATCGCCCGCGTGCTCGTCTCGCTCGTCGACGAACACGTGCTGATCCGCAAATACGCCCACGCGGAGGCGGCCGCCGCCCGCGAACGGTTCGAGGCGGATCTCTCCGCGGACGATCAACTCAAAAGCACCAGCGGCGAGCGTCTCACGATCGATCGCCTCCTTGCCGAGTTCGATCTGAACGACGATATCGAGGAGACGGCCGAGGGCTACCGGGTCGCTGTCGGTCGGTATCTCCGACTCGCGGCTGACCTGGACGGCGAGGACTGGCGGCTTGTCAACCGGGCGCTCTCGGACGGGACCGTGCCGGTCGAGGAGACCGAACTGCACGACCTGCTCCAGCAGGCGATCCGCGACCGGATCGCCGAGGGGCTTCCCCTCGCAGTTCCGGAGGCGATCGCGACGGGCCTCGACGAAGCCGTCGGCCGGATCGACGACTCGCTGGCTGACCGCCAACTCAGCACGGAGTTCGACGCCGTCCGTCCCGACCTGTTCCCGCCGTGTATGCGCGCGCTGCTCGACCGGGTCGACGAGGGCGAGGATCTCGACCCGCCGGGCCGGTTCGCGCTCACCGCCTTCCTGGCGAGTCTGGGGCTGTCGCCCGAGGAAGTCGCCGACCTCTCCACGAGTGATTCCTCCGATGGCGAAGCCACACGCTATCAGGCCGCGCATCTGGGAGAAGACGGGGCGGGCGAGTACCCGCCGCCTAGCTGTGCGACGATGGACGCCTTCGGAATCTGCGTCGACAAGGACGAGCTATGCTCAGAGATCGATCATCCGCTCACCTACTACGGCGAGCGCCTCGACGCCGCCGAGTCTACTGCTCGAGACTGAGTTCGGGTTCCTCGTCGGGATCCTCCTCTTCGCCGCTGACCTTGTACGCCAGCACCACGCCGACTCCCGCCATCAGCAGAATAAAGAAGATCACGCTCCCGACGAGCATTATTCCGCCCTGCTCGCTCAGTGCGCCGTCAGTCGCGTAAGTCGACCCGACGAACACCATCGTAGCGATCATCAGCGCCACTGCTCCGACGGCGCCGACGATCTCGATCACACGTTCCCGCTCGATATCCATACCTGATCGAACCCACGGGCCGATCAAAAGCGCTTCGAAGGCACTGTACCGGCCGCCGATGGCCAGTTTTCGGACTCCACCGGGACAACGGCTTCACGTCGGCGGTCGTCGAGGGCCTGGTACTGCGGCTCGAACCCACCGAAAGCGGGGATTCCCTATGTTTACACCACGTATTGGTCGGCAAAATTTAACAATATTTATTACGAACCGCGTGCATATCTTTACTCGTAACACTGGTGATCAGCCATGCAATCCGGACCAGCCAGTTCCTGGATGCAATCCCTGGATTTCCCGAGTCGACTCCTCGAAACAGGTAGTAGAGACTACGAACTGTACGAAGAGGACGACGAGTTCGTCCTGAGCGTCGAGATGCCGGGCTTCGATCCCGAGGAGATCGACGTCTCGTGGGACGATGGCGTTCTCAACATCGCTGGCGAGCAAGAGGACGAGCGACGCGACGAACGCCGGACCTATCACCGACGGTTCCGGTTCCCGAAGACGGTCAACGACGAGGAGATCGAAGCCCAGTATACGAACGGCATCCTCGAAGTGAGACTGCCGGTCCAGACTGGCACTGAGGTCACCGGCAAGGAGATCGAGATTCAGGCCTGATCGTACCGCCGGTCGACCGCATCGGATTTTTTGGGGTGATCAGCATGCAACTGACAGTCATCGATCGCGAACTACTGGGTGAACTGGGCGTCAGCAGCGGCAATTTCGTCGAGATCAAGGGCCGACCACTTCGAGACGGCGCTCGACGAGGTCGATACGACGGGCCCCCTCGGCGACGAAACGGTGTCGGCTGCCGAGGTGTAGATCTCCCCTGTCGAGCGCGACGAGAACCGCCCGTCAGTCGAATCCACTGATCAGCGTCACCAGCCACTGTCCCGCGTCGTATTCCGACCGAAGCTCGACGCGTGTTATCCATTTCACCCACTGGAACCCGCGGCGATCGGGTGCGACGAGCCGGGCCGGCGCGCCGTGTCCGTGGCTCAGCCGTTCCTCGCCGACGTGCGTCGCGAGCAGGGCGTCCTCCGCCTCCGCGAGCGGGAGGCTCCACCGGTAGCCGGTGACCGAGACGAACCTGACGTAGGCCGCTTCCTCGCCGATTTCGCCGGCCGTGTCTAGCAGGTCTCCGACCCCCGGATCCCGCGCCACTCCTGGACCGTGTACCAGCCGCTGGTGCAGTCGAGCAGCGCTTCCGTCTCGTGGCCTGCGGCCAACTCCTCGGCGTCGAGTTCGATCGGGTCGGCGACGAGCCCGTCGACCTGCAGCCGGTACGACTCCCGGTCGATCGGGTCGGGGTCGTCGGCAACCCAGGACGTGATCGGAAACGCGCCGTTTCCGTCGCCCCCCCGCGGCTGTGAACCGGTGAACCGGCGGTCCGAACCGGCGGTGTCGAGCAGATCGTTGATGCCCTGCTGAAGCCGATACGCGGCAGCGCCCGCGCCCAGCAGTACGGTGTATCGCAGGACGCTGCGCCGGCGCTCGAAGTCGACTCGGCGGGGGAGGCGGAACCGCGTCGACGCGTGTGCGACTACGAGCAGGAGCAACACGAGCCCGAACCCGACGTGGACCGACAGCAGGGTCCAGTAGGAGATCCGCACGTCGAGTCCGAAGACCCAGATGATCCCCGTCGAGAGCGCGCCGACGGCGGCGACGAACGTCAGGACCGACAGCGCCGTCGACCGCTGCCACAGGCTCGGATCCGTGAGCCGCCGTCGAACGCGTGCGAGCTTCCAGACGAGCAGGACGACGATCCCGAAGCCGAGCGCGCGGTGCAGCCAGAAGAGCGGCCAGCCCTCGGGAACGCCGACGGTAAAGGAGACGAGACCGGTACCGACCTCCGCGGCGACGAACAGCAGCAGCGACCAGTCGACCGCCCGTGGTGGCGGCTCGAACCGCTCGAGTGCGTCACGGACTCGGCCTCTTGCACCCATCTCAACCGCGATACGTGCTAGCGAGACAAAACGATACGGTCGCGGCGACGAAACGGTGTCGGCTGCCGAGGTGTGGATCTGCCGATTCCGGGGTTTATACGGGGCTGAACAAGCCTTACACTCGTTCAGCCCCTACCTAGGATATGACGCACTCTGCACACACACCCGCGTCAGCGGCCGTCCTCGACGCCCCGATCGACGACCTCGACGACCGCTCCCGGCGAGCGCTGACCGAACGGATGTCGGTTCGTTCGATCGGGCGCGGCAGCTACGAGGTCATCAGCGCGAGCGACGAATCGTATCTCGTCGATCTACCGGCGGGTCGCTGTACCTGCCCGGATCACCGATTCCGGGGTGAGCGGTGCAAACACGTCCGGCGCGTCGCTATCGAGATCACGGCCGGACGCGTTCCGGGGCCCAATCAGATCGCTGTCGACTGCGAGCACTGTGGCGAGACGCTGTTCGTGGATCGCGCAGCACCCGAACCCTACCTCTGTCCGACCCACGAACTCGACGTCGGGGACACTGTTTACGACCGCGAGATGGCCGATCGACTGCTGGTCGTCGGCTTCTCCGAGCGCCGGGCCGACGAGGTCTCTATCTCCGCGGCACGCGGGACCGTCGCCGATCACTACTCGAACCGCGCGTACGATGCCGACGACCCGGTGGTCTCGGTCGTCTATCCGCAATCCTTCGAGTTGACCGAAGACGGGCCGGTCCCCGACTCCCTGACCGTCTACTCGTTCCCCCGCTCGCGGCTCTCGACGACGCCGCCCGCCGAGACCGCCTGAGCCGTCGTACCGTCCGTCAGCGGTGCTCGATCCGCATCTCCATCCCGTCGGCGGGATGCATCGTCAGCGAGCCACGCAGGTCCAGCGGGCCGTCGTCGACGCGGTCGAGCGTCCACTGATCCGCAATCGTCGCCAGTACCATCGTCGCCTCGACGAGCGAGAACCGCTTGCCGATACAGCTTCGCGGCCCGGCACCGAACGGGAAATAAGAGAACTGGGGGTTCGATGGCGACTCCCAGCGCTCCGGTCGGAACGTCTCTGGATCCTCGAAGTTCTCCGGATCGCGGTGGATCGCCCACTGGGGCAACATGACTAGCGATCCTTCCGGCACTGCATAGCCGCCGAGTTCGACGTCCTCTGTCGGCTGTCGAAACATCGTGTACACCGGCGGGTACAGCCGCATCGCCTCGTCGAGCACCCAGCGCGTGTACTCCAGTTGCGGGATGTCGCCCATTCCGGGCTTGTCCTCGATCACGTCGTCGATCTCCTCCTGAAGTCGGCGCTCGGCCTCGGGGTTCTCCGAAAGGAGATACAGGGCGTAGGTGAGCGTTAGCGCCGTCGTGTCGTGGCCGGCGAGCAGCATCGTCATCGCCTCGTCGCGCACCTGCTTGTCGTCGATCTGGCCGTCGTCGCGCGCACGGAGCAGGATCGAAAGCAGGTCGTCGCCGTCGAGTCCCTCGGCCGTCCGCTCGGCGACGATGTCGTCGATGACGCCCTCCAGGGTCTCTATCGCCGCGTGATACTGTCGGTTCTCCGGGGTTGGCAGCCAGTCCGGGACGACGGCGCGTCGCGGATCCGGCTCGAACCGGCGGCCGAGCGGCTCCAGGTTCTCCTGGACGATCCGGGTCCGCTCCGGCCCGAGTTCGGTGCCGAACATCGCGTCGACGATTATCTCGACGGTTACCGTCGCCATCTCGACTTCGACGTCGCGCACGTCGCCGTGGCTCCAGCCGTCGACGAGTCTCTCCGCCCGAGTGGCCATCATCTCCGTCAGTTCGTTGATCCGGTCGGGTGCAAACGCTGGCTGGGCTAACTGTCGCATCTCCTGCCAGAACATACCCTCGCTCAGCAACAGACCGTTGCCAAGCAGATCCTCCATCGCATCGCTCTGGAACTTTGGCTTTCGGAAGCGGTCCGGTTCCGCGACGAGTACCTGCTGGACGAGCTTCGGCGAGGAGACCATATACGTCTCCTGTGGCCCGAGATCGAACGTCGCGACGTCACCGTAGGCATCGCGAACTGCAGACATGAATCGGAACGGGTCACGCGAGTAGTAGGGCGTGGTCCCGACTACCGGGAAGTTGTTTGGACCTGGGGGCTTTGGCTGCATTTACGAGTACGTTAGCCCACACGAACATGAACCGCACGTACGTACGATATCTGATAGATCAGTCGTCGATATCGTCGAGTTGGGCCTGGCTGGAGTGGCCGGTCAGTTCGTCGAAGTCAGTCCCGTCGGCCAGTGCGGTCTCCTTTTTGACCCGGTAGTTGCCGCCGTCGGTCGTATAGAGGTCCGCCGGATGGAAGAAGTACCAGTCCTCCCGGTCGAACCGGACGCCGATCCGTGGCTTCGCCCCGAAGTTCTGTGCGAAGTACACCAGCGCCTCGACCTCTTCGCCGGTCAGATAGATCGGATCGCCGGCGCTCGATTTCGCCTCGATAGCGTAGAAGGTCTCCCCATCACCAGCCAGCACGTCCGGTAGTTCCCGATCAGTGGCACTCCCGCTCGCCGGCGCACGCATCACGGCGAAGCCGGCGGCATCGAGTTCGTTCACGAGTTCGCGCTCTCGCCTGTCGCCCTTCGCGTTCGACATCGGGTAGATGCTGGGTCGGCGCTCTCTTAACCCCCGCGGTCAGGGTTCCTCTTCGAACTCCTCGATGACGCCGTGGACCTGCTCCGCCCAGGCGTCGAGGCCGTCTTTTAGCATCTCCTTTGCTTCGGGGAGCGGGACGGCCATATACTGGTAGACGTAGCCGCCAGAATCGAGCAGTCTGCGCTCGCGCGTCGCCAGCCCCAGGTCGAGCAGCGTCGTCAGCGCGCGGTTGACGTTGCTCCGATCCCGGTCTAGCGCGTCGGCCAACTCTTCGACCGTGCTTCCAGGCTGGTCGAGCAACCGCACGTAGGTCCGGGTCACGTGTTCGTTGACACCGAACACGCAGGACATCACGACGGTGAAATCCGGCTCGGCGGCTTCCATCAGACGCCGCATGTCGGGGTCGGGAGACTCGGTCATATCTGGATATAGTCCGACCGGAAAATAAAACCGGACACTTCCGACAGATCATACCGCCTGAGACACAGATTTATAAACCGAAACGGGGCTATTCCCGACTCGTCCCCGACCACACTACCACGGCGCTGGACGAGGCGGGTGTGCGACACGCCGCGTCGTGGGCCGCGATGTCGCCTGTTCGCCCCCGAACACGGAGCTAGTCGGTGCTGTATCCGAACCGACGGATACACTCTCGCATCTCTGCTTCGTCGTCGTGCTTGTGCAGCGTCGTCGGCGTGTCACAGTAGTAGGTCCCGCCGTCGAACCGTAGCGTTACGTCGTAGGTCGAACCGAGCATCTCCGTCTCGACGATCACTCGTTGCCCCTCGTTGAGGGCCGCGACCAGTTCGTCCATGCTCAGTTCGCCGGAGGACACTCGGAGCGGATCAACCATCAGTTCACCTGTTCGTCGAGCCAGACCATCAATCCTTTCTGCGCGTGTAGCCGGTTCTCCGCCTGGTCCCAGACGACCGCACTGTCGCTCTCGATGACGTCGTCGGTGACCTCTTCCCCGCGATGGGCCGGTAGACAGTGCATCACGATGGGATCGTCGGCATCGCCCAGGAGTTCGTCGCTCAACTGGAACCCGTCGAAGTCGTCCATCCGGACGTCGCGCTCGTCCTCCTGGCCCATGCTGATCCAGACGTCGGTGTAGACGACGTCGGCGTCCGCGACTGCCTCGACCGGGTCGGTTGTGACCGTTGGCTCGCCGCCGAGGTCTGCGGCGCGCTCGACGACGTCCTCGTCGATACCGTACCCCTCGGGCGTGGCGACGGTGAGGTCGACGCCGGTGAGCGCACAGCCGAGCGCGAACGACTGGGCGACGTTGTTGCCGTCGCCGACCCATGCTGCCGAGATGCCGTCCAGAGTACCTCTGTGCTCGCGGATCGTCAGCAGGTCCGCGAGCGTCTGGCAGGGATGGGCGTCGTCGGTCAGCCCGTTGATGACCGGAACATCGGCATAGCTGGCTAGTTCTTCGATGTTGGCGTGCTTGAACACGCGGGCCATCAGCAGGTCGACGTATCGTGAGAGCGCGCGTGAGGTGTCCTTGAGCGGTTCGCCCCGCCCGAGTTGAATATCGCTCTCCCCGAGGAAGACGGCGTGGCCTCCCAGTTGGGTCATCCCAGTCTCGAAGGAGACTCGGGTCCGCGTGCTCGGTTTCTGGAACACCATCCCGAGCGTGCGCTGGTCGAAGTCGTCGTGTATGACGCCGTCCGCGTATTCGGATTTGTACTCGCTAGCGACGTCGAGGACGGTCTCCAGTTCTGTGCGTGTCAGGTCGTCTACGTCGAGGAAGTGTCGTGGGCTTTCGCTCATTCGTGTTCACCTATGAGTCGTTCGGTCACCGATTCGAGGACCTCGATCGAGCGATCGTACTCCGAAAGGGACAGATGTTCGTTCGGCGCGTGATCGAGATCCGAGTCGCCGGGCCCGTAGGTGACTATCGGACTGTCCCAGTGGTCGGCGAAGACGTTCATGTCACTCGTCCCGGTCTTTCTGAGCAGGCGCGGATCGCCGCCGGTCTCCCGGATGGCGACGCGGAACGCGCGAGCTACCTCGGTCCGCGGGCTCTCCATCACCGGTTCGACCTTGTCCTTCCAGTGGACCGAGCCCATCCCGTCGAGGTAGCCGTCGGCTATCTCGCGGACCTCTTCGACGGTCAGGTCCGGCGGAATCCGGAGCTGGACATCCATCGTCGCCTCGACGGAGAGGCCGTCGTCGGTGAGACCGCCGTTCATACTCGTCGGTTTCGGCGTGACTCGCTCGAAGACGGGCTCCCAGTCGTCGGCCTCGAACTCCGTTTCGACGTTCGACCACCAGGCGATGGCGTCCTGGACGGCGTTGTTCTCCGGCCGGGAGGTGTGTCCGGACTCGCTCGTCGCGACGTAGGTGCCGGCCAGCAGTCCCCGGTAGCCGAACGTGATGCCGTCCCAGCCGCTGGGCTCCCCGTTGATGACGACGTCCGGTACGCTCTCGCGGTCGTCGATTACGAACCGAGAGCCGCGGGAGTCGACCTCCTCGCCGACGACGCCGACGAAACTGACGCCGGTCTCGACGGCCGCGACCGCCATGGCGGCGAGCGGGCCGGTCGCGTCGACGCTGCCGCGCCCCCACAGCACCTTGCCGTCCTCGCGCTCCTCGATCCGTACCGGTATATCGCCCGGGACGGTGTCGATGTGAGAGGTGAGCAGTACCGAGTCGTCGGCCGGCGCACGCACGTTCCCGATCTCGTCGATCCAGACTTCGCGGTCGTGTGCCTCGAAGAACGTCGCCAGTCGCTCGGCGGCCTCGCGCTCCTCGTCGGTCGGCGAGGGGATGCTCACCAGATCGACGAGCAGGTCGCGAGCCTCGCTGTCCGCGCTTGTCTCGACTGTCGCTGTCATTCGCTCTCACCCAGTATGTCGACCAGTGCAGCCACGACCTGATCCGCGTGCTCGCGATCGATCGTCAGCGGCGGTAGCAGCCGCAGGACCGACCGCCCGGCGGGCAGCGCGAGGATCCCGTGGTTCAGCGCGAGTTGCTTCAGTAGCCGGTTCGATCCGCGCTTGACCTCGACGCCGATCATCAGTCCCTCCCCGCGGACGTCGCGGACGACGTCACCGAGTTCGGCCTCGATCTCTTCGCGGAGGTAGCGCCCGACCTCGTGGGCGTGGGCCGGTATCTCCTCGTCGACAATCGTCGAGACCGTCGCCTCGGCGGCGGCGCTGATAACGGGGCCGCCGCTGAACGTCGAGGCGTGCGAGCCGTAGTCCTCGGCGATCCAGTCGCGACACAGCGTTGCGCCGATCGGAAGCCCGTTGCCCAGCCCCTTCGCGCTGGTGATCATGTCGGGGACGACGTCGGTACCGTTTGCGGCCCACAGCGACCCGGTCCGTCCCATTCCAGTCTGTACCTCGTCGAAGATCAGGGCCGCGCCGTTGGTCGCCGTCTCGACGCGGGTGGTCTGGAGGAACTCCTTCGTGGCTGGGTTGATGCCGCCCTCGCCCTGGATCGGCTCGACGATCACGGCGGCAGTGTCCTCGTCGACGGCCTCGGCCATCGCATCGCCGTCGTTGTACGGGACGAACTCCACGTCGCCGATCAACGGCTCGTACGGCGTCTTGTACTTGTTCTTCCAGGTCGTCGCCAGCGAGCCCATCGTCCGGCCGTGAAAGCCCTGCATCGTGGCGATGATCTTCGAGTTCCCCGTCGCCGACCGGGCGAACTTCAGTGCGGCCTCGTTGGCCTCGGTGCCGGAGTTACAGAGCCACACGTTGTCGACGGTCTTCGGTGCCGTCTCGGCCAGTAGCTCGTAGAGATCGGTCCGGCTCCCGACCGGATAGGACGCCTGCACGTAGGTCAGCTCGTCGACCTGCTCGTGGACGGCGTCGTCGACGGTCGTGTGGCTGTGCCCGAGCGGGACGCAGGCGTAGCTTGCACCCATATCGAGATACTCGGTCCCGCTGTCGTCGTAGAGATACGCGCCCTCGCCGCTCTCGATCCGGATCGGCTTCTCGTTGAAGACGAAGCCACTCATGACTCGCCCTCCGCGGTCTCGGCCAGTGCGTCGGCCGTAATATGCGTCCCGCCGCCGTCGATAGCGTCGCTGATCGGCGCGTCGACGTTGGCGTCGGCGACGATGACCTCGCTTGCGCCGCCCGCGAGTGCCTCCTTCGCGGCCATGACCTTCTTCGTCATGAACCCTTCCGCGGCGTCCTCGATGCCTTCGAGTCCCGCGGGATCGCTCGCTCGTTCGATCAGGGTCGACTCGTCGTCGGGATCGGCGAGGATGCCGGGCACGTCCGTGAGAACGACCAGCGTCGCGTCGAGCGCTCCGGCCACTGCGGCCGCGGCGCGGTCGGCGTCGGCGTTTACGGGCGTTACCCCGCCCGCTTTTTCTTCGCCCAGCATCGGCACCGTCACGACGGGCGTGTAGCCGTCGCCGAGCAGGGTCTCCAGCAGGTCACCGTTAACGTCGGTGATCTTGCCGGAGTGGTCGCCGCGTTTGATCTTCTTTTTGCCGTCTTCGAGAACGCGCACGGCGGACTTCCGGGGCCCCGTAAGGAGTCCCCCATCGACGCCCGAAAGGCCGACTGCGTCGACGCCCTGGTTCTGCAGGCCGGCGGTCAGATCGGTGTTGAGCCGTCCGGGGAGCACCATCTCGAACACTTCCATGGTGCGTTCGTCGGTAAACCGCCCGACGACGCCGCCCGGTGTCTCCACGTACGTCGGCTCCTCGCCGAGTTCCTCCAGCGTGTCGTCGACGGCGGTCGAGCCACCGTGGACGACGACTACCTGTTCGTCCTGTTCGACCAGCTTCGCGACGTCGGCGAGTGCACCTGCCGGGTCGACGGCACGCGCTCCCCCGATCTTGACGACGGTTGTCATGAGAATCCCTGTTGCATGTATTCAGTGTGTGTCGGTATCAAAAGTTGACGGTTCACGGCCGCTACGGCGATCCAACGGGGTGGAGCCCCTGGAACTCTAGTCCGGCCGTCTCGTCGAGTCCCAGCGCGACGTTGGCGGCGTGGACGGCCTGTCCGGCCGAGCCTTTCATCATGTTGTCGATGGCCGAGAACACGACGATGCGCTTGTTCGAGGGGTCGAGTTCGAAGCCGACCTCGCCGTAGTTCGTGCCGGCGACGGCTTTCGGCTCGGGGTAACGGTAGACGCCGCTCCCGCCCGCGGCCATGCGCATGAACGGTTCGTCCTCGTACGCGCCGCGATAGGCCGTCCAGAGGTCGCCGTTCGAGACTGGTCCGTTCGGGAAGACGTGGGCAGTCGCCGACGCGCCGCGTACCATGTCCACTGCGTGGCAGGTAAAGGAGACGTCCAGCCCGAGGAACGATTCGATCTCGGCCTCGTGACGGTGGCCGGTCGGCGCGTACGGGCGGACGACGCCCGAGCGCTCGGGATGCGAGGAAGCGTCGCCGCCGCCCGCACCGCCTTCCGAGGAGCCGACCTTCACGTCGACGACGACCTGCTCGGAGCCGTCGAGGAGGCCTGCTTCGATCAGCGGATGCAGGCCCAGAATCGTCGCCGTGGCGTTACAGCCACCGGAGGCGATCAGATCAGCGCCCGGTAGCTCGTCGCGTTTGATCTCCGGAAGCGCGTAGACCGATTCTTCGAGCAGTTCCGGCCGGGAATGGCCGTCGTACCACTCGTCGTACGCTGCTTCGGTGTCCAGGCGGAAGTCAGCCGAGAGGTCGACGACGGTGTCTGCCGCGTCCTGAAACCGGTCGATCCCCTCCATCGAGACGCCGTGGGGCGTCGCCGTGAACAGTACGTCGACGCTCTCTAGCTCCTCGGGATCGGAAAACCGCAGATCCGGGTCCGTTCCGCGGAGGTTCGGGTGAACGGAGCCGACGGACTTGCCGTCGTAGCTCCGGCTTGTCGCCTGTGTGATGTCGAAATCCGGATGGCTCGCCAGCAGGCGAAGCAGTTCGCCGCCGGTGAAGCCGCTCGCGCCGACGATGCCCGCGGTCAGGTGGCCCATCACGCGGTCACCTCGACCTTCGATTCGAGCCAGTCGACGACTTCGCCCGTCACGTCGATATCGGTGGCGTCGTTTAGCGCCTTGAACTCGACGGTGTGGTTGACCTCGTGGACGGTGTAGCCACCCGCTTCGGGTGCATCGCCGCTCGTATTCCGGGTATCGCGTTGCGATACCCCCGTCTCCATCAGGTCGACGCCGAGGAGGCCGCCGCCGACGGCGTCACTGGCCTCTTTGACGAGCGCTCGCGCCTCGTCGTCTAGCTCGAAAGCGTCGGTTTCGGCACCCTTCGCGGCGTTGGTCAGCCAGTGCTCCGACGAGCGAACCATCGCGCCGACCGGTTCCCCGTCGACAGCCAGCACGCGGATGTCCCGGCCGGGCTTGTCGACGAACTCCTGAACGTAGAACACCTTGTGCTCGTAGTGGCCGAGCGTCGCCTTGTGTTCGAGCACGGCTTCGGCTGCGCTTTTCGAGTCGATCTTGGCCATCAGGCGGCCCCACGAGCCGATAACCGGCTTGATCACGCAGGGGTAGCCGAAGGATTCGATGATCTCCATGGCCGATTCCTTGGTAAACGCGACCTCGGTGTTCGGTGTGGGGATCCCCGCCCGCTCGAGCGCGAGGCTGTTTTTCACCTTGTCCGCACAGATCTCGGCGGTCTCGGCGCTGTTGACGACCGGGATGTCGTACGCATCACAGAACTGCGTCGCGTAGCGGCTCCGGCTAGTCGCCAGACAGCGGTCGAGCACGATGTCGACGCCCTCGAACGCTTCCGGCGGCTCCCGGATCGAGAAGCGTTGTTTGCGCACGTCGATCTTTGCGACCTCGTGGTCGCGGTCGCGTAGCTCTTCGAGTAGCAGTTTCTCGTCTTTCCTGATCCGGGAGTAGAGTAATCCGACTTTCATAGAGGGATCCTCGTTGGCGTGCTCACCGCTCCTGCCGTCATTACTCGCCCCAGTCCTCTTCGAGTTCTGGGGCCTTGTCGAGTTCCGGTGGTTCGACGTCGATTACTTCCAGTTCCGCGCCGCAGGTGGTACAGTCGATGATCTCTCCGACTTCGAGGCTGTCGTGCAGGGAGACTTCCGCCCCGCATTCGACGCATTCTACCATTGTACTCCTCTCTCGTTGCTATACCTACTTAAATCCTACGAACTTATCAGAGAAACAAAACGCCCATACTGCAAGCTAACGGTCCAAAATAGGAGTTTACGAAGTTTTTGCTGAAGCAGTATCAGATTGTATATGTGTCTCCGGACGGAGATCGACGTTTCCGGTGTCGCCGGCTCTCGGGTGGTTTACACATAGCCGCTCACCTCGGCATCGAGCTGGTCGCGTGCGGTTTCGAGCCGATTCCTGCGGTCGGCGAGCGCGGCATGGTCGGCGTCGACCCGCCCATCGGCCTCGTCGAGGTAGGCCGTGACTGCTGTCGCCGCCGGCCCCCCCATCGAGTCACGGGAGGCGACGCTTTCGACGGGATCGAGCGCGGCCTTGACCGCCTCGGGGTCGACGTACTCCGAAAGGGGGTCGTCGAGCACTTCGCGCGCCGCGGCGTCGACGGCGTCGAGGTCGGTCCCGCTCGACCGCGAGGCGCGTCGCGCTTCGATCTTCTCCGCAGCGACCGCGACGACCTCGTGGGCCGTCCTGAACGGAAGCCCGCTCGCAGCGAGCAGGTCGGCGACGCCGGTCGCCGTCGAGAAGCCCTCGCCAGCGGCGTCGGCGAGCGCGTCTTCGGGCCACTCGGCCGTGGCGACGGCCCCACCGACCACGTCGGTCGCGTCGAGCACGGCGTCGACGGTCTCCCAGGCATAGGGCGTCGCGGACTGCAGATCACGGTTGTACGCACGCGGTAGCCCTTTGAGCGTCGTCAACAGGCCGTTGACTCCGGCCGCCGCTTCGCCCGCAGTCGCGCGGACGAGTTCGAGCGTGTCTGGATTCTTCTTCTGGGGCATGATCGAGGACGTCGAAGCGTAGTCGTCCGATAGCTCGACGAAGCCGCGATTGGCGAAGACGATGACGTCCTCGGCGAGTCCCGAGAGGGTGGTGGCGTGAGTCGCTAGCGCCGTCACGGCTTCGAGCAGGAAATCACGCGCCGAGGAGGCGTCCATCGAGTTCTCGACGACTGACCCGAACCCGAGAAGCTCTGCAGTGCGCTCCCGGTCGATATCGAACGTCGTCCCGGCGAAGGCCGCCGCGCCGAGCGGCGAGCGGTTCACGCGCTTGTAGGTATCGAGCAGGCGTTCGGTATCGCGTGCGATCGCTTGCTCGTACGAACAGAGCCAGTGGGCGACGGTCGTCGGTTGTGCTGGCTGGAGATGCGTGTAGCCGGGCATGACCGTCTCCGTATGCTGGCTTGCGGTCTCCAGTAACTGCTCGCGCAGCGCGACGGTTGCCTCGACGGCGTCGAGCAGGTCCTCGCGTAACTGGTAGCGGATACAGGTCGCCACCTCGTCGTTGCGCGAGCGCGCGGTGTGCATCTTGCCGCCGTCCCGCCCAACGCGCTCGATCACCGCGGTTTCGATCGCGGCGTGGACGTCCTCGCCCTCCGGCAGGGCGTCGTGGCCCGCCGCTTCGATATCGTCCAGCGCCGCGAGGATCTCACCGGCGATGGTGTCCTCGATGACGTCCTGCTCGGCGAGCATGACGACGTGTGCGCGGTCGACCGCGATATCTGCTGCGAAGATGCGCGTGTCGGCGTCCATCGAGGAGAGGAACTCCCGCGCGGGGCCGCCGCTGAAGCGGTCGCGGCGGACTACATCGGAACTGGGGTCTCCCTCCTCGGTCATCTCACTCGTCCCCGTCGACCTGTTCGGTGACGGCGTTTGCCAGGCGGCCCTGGTAGCCGTGGTACTTGGCGACACCGGTGGCGTCCTTCTGGGTGATCCCCTGACCCTGAATCGTCTCGGTGTTGAACGAGGCGGCCTCCTCGGAGTAGGCGGCGTACTCGCTCTCGCGGCCGACCGGGCGGGCGCTCCCGCCTTCGAGTTTGATCGTCGCCGTGCCGGTGACGCGGGACTGGGTCTCCTCGATGAACCCTTCGAGCGCGTCGACGAGCGGAGCGTCGATCAGGCCCTGGTAGGCCTTTTTCGACCACTGCTGGTCGATGCCCTGTTTGGCTTCGCGTTCTTCCTGGGTCAGGACGAGGCCCTCCAGTGCCTCGTGTGCGTTGAGCAGCACCGTCGCAGCGGGATGCTCGTAGTTCTCGCGGACTTTGAGACCGAGCATGCGGTCTTCCATCATGTCCGTGCGGCCGATACCGTACGCGCCCGCACGCTCGTTGAGGTGCTCGATCAGTTCGACGGGGCCGTACTCCTCGCCGTCGACGGCGACCGGTTCGCCGTCCTCGAACTCGATCTCGACGATGTCGGCGTCCACGGCGGTCCCCGGCGCATCGGTCCAGTCGTAGATCTCCTCCGGCGGGACGTAGTTCGGTTTCTCCAGGTTCGCGCCCTCGACCGAGCGACTCCAGAGGTTGGTGTCGATCGACCAGTCGCCGTCGTTACCGCTCTGGACCGGGAGGTCGTGGTCCTCGGCGTACTGCATCTCCCACTCGCGGGTAAGTTCGAGTTCGCGCACCGGCGCGATCACGTCCAGTTCCGAGTCGCGCCAGACGGCCTCGAACCGTAGCTGATCGTTCCCTTTCCCGGTACAGCCGTGTGCAACGGCATCACAGTCCTGTTCGATCGCGGTGTCGAGAATCGCGTTTGCGATGACGGGTCGCGCTAGCGCGGTCCCGAGCGGGTAGCCCTGGTAGGTCGCGTTCGCTTTCAGCGAGTCCAGACAGAGCTCGGCGAACTCCTCTCGGGCGTCGACGACGTAGGTCTCGACGCCGAGCGCCTCGGCGGTCTCTTCGGCCTCTTCGAACTCTTCGGCTGGCTGTCCGACGTCGACGGTGACGCCGATTACTTCGTCGTATCCGTACTCCTCTTTGAGCAGTCCGACACAGACTGTCGTGTCGAGTCCGCCCGAAAATGCGAGGGCCACACGTTCCATTTGTACTCGAAGCCAGCCTTCGGACGGTATTAAATCCTTTCTTTCTATTGCTGAATAAAAATCGCAAAAATGTCTATAGGTGCTATAATCTGGTCTCTACCGTTCTTGTAGTTCGTGTGGTCGGTGGGGGGAAGTGGTAGTGGGCCTAGAGAGGGCCCCGCCGCCGCCGACCGAAAGAAGCGTGTGAAGACGCACTGCTCTCGGGGGGTTCGAAACTCGTCCCCGTGACAGTCGTCTCCATGTTAGGTGTACCTACCCAACTCGGAGTATTAAAAACTTCCGTGTTATCGCCGGAAAACGAACGCTAGCGGCCGTCTCGCTGCTGTCGTTCCTGTTGTTGGGGTGGCCACTGCCGTCAGTTACTGCGGCGTGCGACCAGTGTCGCCCCGACGAGCGCGGCAAGCGCCGCCGAGACGACCCCGAAGCCGGGAAGACTGTCGTCGGTGGCATCGGCCGCACCCGCTTCGATTTCACCGTCGGGTGCCTCCATGCTGACCTGGAAGCCGTCCAGTGCGGTCCCGGCGGCCCACGTCGCCGTCCCGTCGCCCTCGTCGTCCGGCATCGGCGTCGCGTCAGCCACGGTAAAGCCGTCGGGTACGACAATGCTCAGCGAGCGGTCCGTCTCGTAACCGCTGGCGAACGGTTCGGTGACGACGAGCCGATCACCCTCTATCGCCGCGAGATCGGTCCAGTGCACCGTCACTCTCAGCACGCCAACGTCGTCCTGGCGCTCGGTCGTCACGTCCTCGCCGGTGACCACCATCGGCCGCTCGGTGCGCTCGCTGGCGGCGTCGGCGACGGACTGCAGATCCACGGCGAACTGATCGAGTATCTCGGCCCGTCTCTCCTCGTCGCTCTGGAGCGACTCGAACGCGGCGGCCTCTTCCTCGCTGTCGAGGTCGTAGGTCGTCGTTAGCGTGACCTGTGCGTCACCCGTCTCGTCGAGGTCGATCACGAGAGACGGTTCCGGCGGGTCTGCTGCTGCGACCGGCGTCACGGCGAGGCTACAGACCACGAGTCCTGCGAGTACCGTCGCAATCACGCGATTGGAAATCATCGATACTGAATGGTTGGTCAGTAGTCCGCCCCGGCTTCGGTATCGGTCTCCCCGTCGACCGTCGTTTCGTCGTCGTCAGTCGCGTCGACGCCGGTATCCGTCTCGGCGTCTGCATCGGCGCTTGCTTCCGAGCCGTTCTCGTCGTCGTCGCTCTCGTCGTGAAGGCCAGGAATGTCGACGCCGACTGTGCCGTCAGCCCCGACACCGATCTCGACGCGTGGTCCGGCGTCAGCGGGGCCGTTCCCGCCCGCGATGGTCTGTGCGGCCTCGGCGACTGCGGGACCACCGAGTTCGTTTGCGCGCTCCTGGAGCGCCATGATCGCGTCGACGTTAATATTATTCTCGTCGAGGACCTGGTTATCGAGGCCCTGAGCGCTCGCCTCGCTCTGTGCTGCGAGGTTCGCGGCGGTCTGTCGCTCGGAAGCGACGACGGCCATCTCGGCCTGATACCGACCTTCGGTGATCTCACCGTTATCGCGTTTCTCTTCTAGTTCTGCGACGCGCTCGTCGAGGTCGTCGAGTCGCTGCTCGACGTCTCGGACCTGCTCGCCGACGACCTCACCCTGTGCCGAGGCGTTCGCGGACTGGGCGATCTTCACGCCGAAGGTCCGCTCGCTCATCTCACCCTCGAACTCGGATTCGTGTACGGCCACGACCCCGGCGAACTGCTCGCCCGGCTCGACACCGTTCTCGTCGTCGTCGTTCTCGTCGTCCTGTGCGAACGCCTGTCCTGCGACGGCCATGGGCGCGGCGGCGACCATGGACACCACCACGGCAAGCGCCACGAGTGCGGCTACAGTGCGTCTCATTACACTCCCCTCTTGCAGCCGGTACAGTATATAAAGTACAGACGCTCAGCCACGATTTTCGACCGTTAAGCCGGATTAACGCGGATTGTATCCCAGCCTCGTCGTGCGATTCCTGGATATCGCTACGATTTCGGGGGCGAAACGACGTGGAGTTTACAAGCTACCTTCCTCGCCCTCTTCCGGAAGCCGGACGACGTTCTCGCGTCCGATCCGGAACGTCTCGACCGTTCCCTCCTCGCGCAGCGCGCCGATCACCTGGCTCGTCTTCGCGTCGGTCCAGTCCAGTTCCCCGACGACCTGCTGTTGTTTCAGCCGTCCGCCGTGTTGTTCCAGCAGTCGAACGACCCGTTCCTCGTTACTGAGTAGCTCCGAGGGGGGACTCTCGTCGGCGTCCGCCTCGGGTGTAGCGGTAGTCTCGGGCGCGTCGGCCTGCTGGTCCGCCTCTGCGGGATCGGACTCCGTGGCCGCGGCCGGAGTCGGTTGCGTCTGCTCTACTGTCGCCGCGTCGCCCGCCGTACTCGTACCGTCGGCGCCCTCGTCCGAGAGCCCGCGGGTGTAGAGGAACCAGAGAATCACGATCAGAACCGCACCGGTGAGTCCTGCGCCCAGGGGAACTAGCGGCAGACTGCTCTCCTCTCCAATCTCACCAGCACCGCCGGGATCCGTGCTGACGACCGCGCGTGGCTCGTCGCCGACGAACGAGGTCTGGGAACCCTGCCAGAGGACGGAGGCCTCTCGCGTCTCGGTGGGCTCGGGTTGCACGTCGACGAGTTCGTACTCCTCCGGCCAGGCGACGACGAGTCGAGTCTGGTCGTCGAGGAAGAACCCGGAGATCGCGTCGCCGATCTCCAGTCGATCACCGTCGACAGCGGCGAAGCCGCTCCACTCGAAACTGTAGGTCAACACGCCGTACTCCTGCGGAATCGACTCCGTTCTCGTACTGACGGTGTAGTTGTTTGCTGCCATCTCTCTGCCCGTGCTGTTCGCGGCGGACGCCACGGTGTCGTCCATCGACGCGGCGAACTCGTCGATATACTCCTGGGGATTCTCCTCGACGTCCGCCTCGATCGACTCGAAGGCGGTCGTGCTCTCGTCGTCGTCGAGGCGTTTCCAGTACTCGACAGTCCACGTTGCTGTGCCCCCGTCGTCGACGTCGACGGTCAGCCGAACGTCGTCGGCATCGAACTCCTCCTGGGCGACGGGCGCCTCGGTCCCGTCCTGCTGGATCGACTGACTCCGCTGGTCCGCGGCCGCGCCAGCGGCGAGACTCCCGGCTACGAGCGTCATTATCAGCAGTACTGCGATACCGACGGCGACGATCCGCTGTCCTGTCGTGCGCTCGCTCGTATCCATTCTTGCCGACGTTCTCACCCTGATCGCTAAAGCCTTGTTGCTCTCTTCCAATCGGTTGATCGGCCGTTGCGTTTTTGCGACACCCGGGACATGGTGTTCGGATGGACGATTACCGCGACGATGTCGAAGTCGAGACCCTCCTCCGTATTGCACTCGTGCTACTCATCGTCGTACTGGTGCTCGAACTCCTCTCGATGCTGATCGGCGGGCTCGCTAGCCTCTTTGGCTTCCTCCAGCCCGTCATCCTGCTCGGAATCGCCGCCCTGATCGTGCTCTGGCTGCTCGACCGGCTCTAAGTTCGATACGCTCATTTTCCTGGCTCCGGTAGTTGCTCCCAGTGTACAGTCTCAACGCCCCGGTTCCTGGGCGGGTCGCCGCGCTCGCAGCCGACCTGTTCCCCCAACTCGTCGGCTTCGAGTCGATCCGTGAGCACCATTCAGTACTGCTCAAACGGCTCGGCGACGACGAGTTCACGCACCTCGCCGATCGGGTGCGCCGCGAACTGCAGGGTGCGCCGACCGTCGAAGCGAGTATTACCGGCATCGACTACTTCGAGCAGCCTCCCCGGGGTTCCAGCCCAGTCGTCTACCTCACCGTCGAATCGCCCGGACTGGCGCGACTCCACGACCAGCTAGTCGAGGAGTTTGGAGCCATCGACGGCCTCGAAGGTGAGGATTTCACCATGCACGTCACGCTTGCGCGCGGCGGGGGCGACGTCGCGGCCGCCCGCGCGCTCGCAGAGCGGGAGATCGAACCGATCACGTGGACGATCACTGAGCTTCGGCTATGGGATGCGATCAACGAGGAAGCGGCGAGAACGATTTCGCTTCCGGCCTGACTACGCCAGTAGTCGGGGCCCGAAGATGACGACCAACAGGCTGAGCAACATCGTTAGCCCGACCGTCGTCGTGACGGTTTTCGTCAGTTGATAGGAGCCATCGATCGGGAGCCGTGAGACGACCGCCTCGGTGCTGGTGCGCAGGATGTGCCCACCGTCCAGCGGGAACGCCGGAATGCAGTTGAAAAAGCCGAGCTGGATGTTGATCCACCCGACCCAGAACAGCACGTTTGCGAGGACGAACACGCCGGTCCCGAAGACCGCGAGCGGCCCCTCGAGGACGTAGAAGTTCATCAACTCTCCCGTGAAGCCGGCGAAACTCTCGGGGAACACCCCCGATCCGACGATTGCGGCGACGGGCAGGAACAACACGAGCAACGTCTTGCCGATGAAGGAGTCCGTTACTGTGGGGTTGATCGTCGCTTCCCCGTCCGACTCGCCGCCGAGGATTTCGAGATAGCTCCCTGCCGGGTAGTACTGCAGCCCCCAGTCGTCGGTCGTGATCCCGTTCACGCCCGGCGCGACCGATGCCGCGCCGACGAGCGCGCGACCGTCGTCGGCTTCCACGAACGTTACCTCGTGGGTCGTTAGCTCGTCACCGTCGTACGTCACCACCGCTGCGGTCTCGCCCGGAGACTGCTCGGCCATGACGTCTCGCAGGTCCTCGCCGGTCACGGTGCGTTCACCGGCAATCTGCGTGATGACGGTGTTGCTCTCCGGTTCGAGTCCCGCTTCGTCGAGCGGGCCGCCCTCGGATACGACGACGAGCGTCCCCGTCGCCATCGTCGCGGTCTCCTCCTCACCGTCTCGTTCGAGCGTCACCGTGATTACCTCCTCGGCTGCGAGTGCCGTCTGCAGTTCGTCCTGCGTGACGACGCTCTCGCCACCGACGGCGGTGATCCGGTCGCCGATCTCGACGTTTTCAGGACCGCCCTGTGTGACGCCATCGACCACCAGCGATCGCTCTATCGTCGTCTCCTCCTCGCCGTTGAGTTCGACCGTCACCGCGCTCTGGTCGGTCTCGTCGAGCGTCGTTTCGAGGTCGCTGTTGGTCTCGATCGGTTCGCCGTCTATTGCCGTAATCCGGTCGCCTCTGTCGATTCCTGCGTCTTCAGCCCCGGAACTCGGGACTGGACCGGCTATCGAGGCGCCGGGTGCGACGGCCATCGCGCCCGCGACCGGGCCGAACAGTAACGCGAAGACGAGCACCGAGAGCACGAAGTTGTTCGTCACGCCCGCGGCGAACATCCGCGTCCGGCCGCCGCGGCTTGCATTGCGCTGGCTCTCCTCTTCGGGTTCGACGAACGCGCCGATGGGGATGACCGCCAGCAGCGCCACGCCCATCGATTTGATGTCGATGTCCTCGACGCGACAGAGCAGTCCGTGGCCTCCCTCGTGGACGACGAGGCCGACGACCAGCCCGAAGATGATCTCGGGTGCCATCGACAGCGGCAGGAAGTCGTTGACGCCGGGGATGGCGAGAACGTTTCTCGGCTGTGTCACCTGACTCGGCTGTGGCGAGGACAGCGCCAGTACTGCCGAGAGGACGAGCATCAGAAACGCTCCAACCATGACGACCAGCGCGATACCCAGCCCGAGGTTCGCCCAGGCCCGCCAGAACCGATCTCGCTGCGCCAGGCGGTCGAGGAACGCTTTGCCCCGCTCCGTGTGGACGGTCGTGATCGGTCCCTGTGTGCTGACGTACTCGGGTAACCACCCGCGCTGGTTCGCCACACTCACGAGGATCCAGTAGCCGAGGACCCCGGTGGCGACCCAGATCAGCGTATTCATTGGGGTACTCTCGGGGTGGCGTTCTGATATGCGTTTGGTTTGGACCAAGCCCGGTACCGGTCTGCCGTCGCAGAAACAGAGTCCCGACTACCGCTCGCGCCGAAGCCGTTCCAGCACGAACGCTTCGTCGAGCTTTGCGAGGAAGGTGCCGAGCTTCGGTCCTTCCTCCTGATCGAAGAACAGCCGATAGCCGGCGGCGAAGAAGTCACCGACGCCGACGTCGTGTTGGCGTGCGATCTCGTAGATCTCGCCCTGGATCGCCTCGGGGTCGTCGTGGGTTTCGATGAAGTCGGCGAGTACGTCGAGCGCCGCCTCGGTGTTCGCGTCGAAGTCGACGTCGGGCATGGACTCGCGCTTGAGTTCGTAGTTGTAGGCGTTGTCGCTCCGGCGCGCCCAGCGGCGGGCCTGTTCGACCCGCGATAGGGCGTCCGCGACGGCGTCCTCGTCGGCATCGTCTGGGATGTGGCCCTCTCGCCTCGCGATTTCTTCGCGAAGCGCAGGGTCCTCGGTCATCCCGAGTACTGCGGCAAAGCGGAACGGGATCCGGATCGGCCGTTCGTCGGCTGGCTCGCCGTCGACGAGGAACGGGTAGACCCGCTCCGCGAACGCCCTTTCGGAGTCCTCGCTTGGCTCCTGTTCGCCGTAGTAGACCGCTTCGAGGCGGTCGAACTCGTCGACGAGTTGGTCGAGCCGTGGGATCGAGAAGTCCCGCGAGCGGGTCGGGTCCCTGGCGAAGAAGTACCGGAGCACCTCGGGTTCGATCAGTTCGAGCACCTCGGGAACCATCACGACGTTCCCGGCCGACGAGGAGAACGGTTCGCCGTCGAGGGTGAACCACTCGTATACCATCGGCACCGGCGGCTCGACGTCGAAGACGTTCAGCGCGATGTCGACGCCGCTCGGCCACGATCCCTCGGCGTGGTCCTTGCCGAACGGCTCGAAGTCGACGCCCAGTTCGCGCCACTGTGCGACCCACTCGAAGCGCCAGGGGAGTTTCCCCTCGCGAAGGCTGGCCGTCCCCTCGTGGCCACAGCCGTCGATCGTCTGATCGCCGGCCTCCATGTCCGTGCAGCGGTAGGAGACGGTGCCGGCCTCGACGTCGACATCGGTGACGGTTTCGGTGACCTTCCCGCACTCCTCGCAGATGGGGTTAAATGGGACGTAGTCGTCGTCGACTTTGTCCTGGTACTCCGCGAGGACGTCACGTGCCGTCTCGCAGTTCTCCAGTACGAACTCGGTCGCGGCCTCGAAGCGGCCGTCCTCGTAGCAGTCCGTGTTCGAGACGAGTTCGATCGGTACGTCCAGATCGTCCGCAATCGCCGCGATCAGCGTCGAGAAGTGGTCGCCGTAGGAGTCACAGCAGCCGAAGGGGTCGGTGATGTCGGTGTAGGGTTTGCCCAGATTCCGTCCGAGTGCGCCGGCGTCGATATCGCCGAGGCCGACGATTTCGCCGTCCAGATCCGCGAGCTTTCGCGGAAGCCCGCGAAGCGGGTCGCGGTCGTCGGTCGTAAACAGCTGGCGCACCTCGTAGCCGCGCTCGCGGAGTACCTCCGCGACGAAGTAGCCCAGCACGATTTCGTTGGCGTTCCCCAGATGCGGGATGCCCGACGGGGAGATGCCGCCCTTGATGACGACGGGTTCGTCCGGCTCTCGATCCTCGATCTGGTCGGCGACCCGGTCGGCCCAGAACGCGTGCTGTGTCCCCTCGACGCCGTCCTCTCGCAGGAGATACGGATCGTACTCGGCGGGGACGCCGTGGTCCGGGCGGTCCTCGTCCGGGTCGCCGTCGGGGTTCTCGCTCATGGTTCCGTAGTGGCCCAGTATGTCGGTTCCTCGCCCACACCGTCCGGGATCACGTCCGTCCCGTCGTGGTTACCGTACCTGACCGCCTCTGCGATGCGCTCCGGCTTCGTGCCGTCGAGAACGATCGTCCGAATCCCCGAGCGCTCGATCACTTTTGCGGCCAGTAGGTCGACCGGTGCCGAACTGCCGGCGTTCATTTCGATCCCCGCGATCACGTCGACCAGCTCCGCCGCCGAGAGCTGTTCGTGTTTCGTCGCGTCGTCAGTCTCGTTCGGATCGGCGCTGTAGACGCCGGGGACGCTGGTAGCGTAGACGAGCAGGTCGGCGTCGACGTACTCGGCGAGTGCGGCGCTGACGGCGTCGGTCGTCTGTGCTGCCGCGACGCCACCCATCACACAGACGTCGCCGCGCTTGATCGCCGCACCTGCTTCCTCGTACGTCTCTGCGGGCGATGGGACGGCCTGCTGCCCGAGCGCGGAGATCAGCAGTCGCGCGTTCAGTCGCGTGACGTCGATACCGATCTCGTCGAGTTTCATCTCGTTCGCTCCGAGGTCGCGCGCGGTGCCGATGTACTCTCGCGCGACGGTGCCGCCGCCGACAACCGCGCCCACAGTACAACCGTCGTCGACCAGTCCTTCGATGACGTCTGCGTGCTCGCGGATCCGTTCGGCCCCCAGATCTGGCGCGAGTACGCTCCCGCCGATAGAAACGACCACTTTCATGCTACCGCGTGGTAACCCTGTTGCAGTCTTAAGAGTTGCCAAGTCCGCCGTTCCACGGATTCAGCGTGTTACTCCTGGTCACCATCGACCGGCGCTCGCTCCTCCGGAAGTTCGACGCGAACTTCGAGGACCCGGTTGTTCTCAGCCGTCTGGACGACCAGTTTGACGCCGTCGTGGGTGACTGTCTCTCCCTCCTCGACGAGCCGTCCCGCCCGATCGAACACGAAGCCGGCGATCGACTCGAACTCGCCGCCTTCCGGAAGATCGAGATCCAGTGCGTCGTTGACCTCGTGGACGTTGACCTCCCCCCGGATCAGTACGACGTCTTCCGCAAGCCACCTGATCGGCACCTGCTCGGTCTTTCCGAGCACCTCGCCGATGATCTCCTCGACGATGTCCTCGATAGTGACGATCCCCGCCGTCGTCCCGAACTCGTCGACGACGACCGCAAGCCGGCGGCGGTCCTCCCTGAGTTCGGTCAGGATCTCGTCGACGTCTTTGGACTCGGGGACGATATATGGTTCTTCCGCGACCTCCCGGGCCGTCACCGCTTCGCTGTCACCGCCGGCAGCCACGAGGTCGTTCACCTCGACGACGCCGACGACATCATCGAGCGTTCCCTCGTACACCGGTAGCCGTGTAAACCCGCTGTCGATCGCCACGTCGACCGCTTCCTCGACGGTTGCGTCGGCGGGAACTCCCACGACATCGAGTCGCGGTACCATCACCTCCTTGGCGATCCGGTTCCGGAATCGGAGGATTCGCTGGAGCATGAGGTGTTCGTCGGCCTCCAGCACACCCTCGCGCTCGCCCGTCTCGATCATGTCTTCGATCTCGGATCGGGTCACGTACGCGTTCTCGATATTCCCCGCACTGCCCATGATCTTGTTCACGATCCGGGTCAGCCTATCGAAGACGACGATCAGTGGGAACAGAACGTACTCCGAGAATTTCAGCGGGCGGGCCATCCGTAGCGCCCAGGACTCGCTGTTCTCGACGGCGTAGGACTTGGGCGCACTCTCGCCGAACAGCAGGACGACCGACGTGATCCCGAACGTTGCGATGAGGACCGCCTGCCCGGCCTCGAAGTACATCCCGAGGAGACCGGTTGCGATCGAGGACATCCCGATGTTGGCGATATTGTTACCAACAAGAATCGTCACCAGCAGGCGTCGTGGCTTCGATTTTAACCCTTCCAGCGTCTTCGCTCCGCGGACACCGTCCTCGACGAGCGCGCTCACGCGGTGGTTCCCTAGCGAGAAAATAGCGATCTCCGAGGAGGCGAAAAACGCCGAGAGACCGATCAGAACGAGGATCGCGGCCACGCCGGTCGCCGTCACTACCTCTCGTGACAACAGGTCGGAATTGGCCGCGATCGATCCGCCATCTGCGGTCGCAAACACGGTTGCCAGTAGATCGACAGCAATCGGGTCGGATACGAACGGAAACATATCCTGAACGTATCGGTCCCAGCCGTAAAGTTTCACCTCGATGGCTCGTCACTTCCGATAGCGCTCCAGAACCTACAAATCCCGCGCCGCCGTGGGTCGATATATGCACCTACTCGGCGTTGTCGGTCCCTCGGACTCCGGAAAGACCACGCTCGTCGAACGGATCGTCGGGCGCCTGAGCGATCGGGGCAGGGTTGCAACGATCAAACGGATGACTCATGCGCCGGCGATAGATACTGACGGGAAAGACACGGCACGCCACCGGGCCGCCGGCGCGGAGGCGACCTACGGGATCACTGACGACGAGGGCTGGTTCGCCACCGGTACGAGTCGAACGCTCGACGAGACTCTTACTGAACTGTCGACAGAGTACGACTATGCAGTGGTCGAGGGATACAGCGAGGCCGACCTGCCACAGGTCGTGCTCGGCGGGCGGGACCACGCCGGACCGGTACTCGCGGACGGGGCCGATGCTGACGCTATCGACCTCTCTGCAGTCCTTGCGGCCGTTGAGGAGCACGAACCGTTCGAGTCGCTCGAATCGCTCGTCGCACGGGCGAAACGCTCGCCTGCGGCCGAACAGGCCGGTGCGATCGCCACGTTCACCGGGCGCGTCCGCGCGAAAGACGATCCCGAAGACGAACCGACGGAGTATCTGGAGTTCGAGAAGTACGAGGGTATCGCGGACGAACGGATGGCGACGATCCGCGAGGAACTCGAAGCCCGCGAGGGCGTTCAGCAGGTCCTGTTGCACCATCGAACCGGGCTCATCGAATACGGCGAGGATATCGTCTTTGTCGTCGTCCTGGCCGGGCACCGTGAGGAGGCGTTCCGAACCGTCGAAGACGGGATCAATCGGCTCAAAGACGAGGTGCCGCTGTTCAAGAAGGAGGTCACCGTGGACGAAGAGTTCTGGGTCCACCAGCGCGACTAGCCGCCGCGCGAGACCGACTTCGCCCCCGCGAGTCGCCTGTCTTCACCGCCAGTTCGCCCGTCATCCCGTCATGTCAGTTAATAATATATTACTTATGGGGAATGACGAAATACGGCTTCAAAAAGGGTTTTAAAATGTCTGAAGGATTCTGGACCGGCTTTGAATCTTCGATGATAGCCGTAAAACGTCTACGATTACTGGAAAAATCGGCAAATCGGATCGAAACGGACCGAAGTAACCTCTCTTTATAACATATACCAGCGGGTTAGGTTGAATCAGGTGGTATCAATGAGTGCAACACCGCAGCCCTCCACGGACGATGACCCGCAAGCCAACCTCAGCAAGGAAGAGACGCTCCGACAGTACCTTGCGGAGAAAGCCAGAGACGGCGAACTCTACTTCAAAGGGAAGTTCATCGCGGACGAGGTCGGTCTCTCGCCCAAAGAGATCGGCGCCCTGATGGTCAAGCTCCGGGATTCCTGCACGGATCTGGAAGTCGAGAAGTGGTCGTACACGAGCGCGACGACCTGGCGCGTCGAACCTGCCTGAAGATCGCTATCTGGCGTCCTTCTCGTTTTCGCTGCTACTACCGCGCAGTCAGCGACGACTTGTCGATCGTGTAGCCCCCGTCGTGGAGTCTTTAACCGTGGAGAGCATTACATCGGGATAGATGCACGCGACGGAGTCACCCGATATCGGACCACCGCTACAGGTGTTCACCGGCCGCTTTCACGTCCACGAGGTCCGCACCGAGGGTGACCGGATCGAGTACTACGGAACGCCACTGCTTTCCTACGAGAGTCTGCTCCGCGAACTCTGGCCCGTTTTCAACGATGCCGGCTATCGGATCAACTTCACCAGGCGAGGGCGGACCGACGTTATCGTCGCAGAGCCAGTCGACGACGGGATCGACGGGATCCCATGGACGAACGTCTTCCTCCTGCTTGCGACAATCGTCTCCACGTTGATCGCCGGCGCGCTCTGGTTCCACATCGATCTGAGCAACGGCATGCTCGCGATCATCGACGCCTGGCCGTTCACGGTTGCCCTGCTCACCGTGCTCGGGGTCCACGAACTCGGCCACTACGTTATGAGCCGGTATCACGGCGTCGAGGCGACGTTACCCTACTTCATTCCGATCCCCTCGATCATCGGCACAGCGGGCGCGGTGATCAAGATGAGCGGGCCGATCCCCGACCGACGCGCACAGTTCGATATCGGGGTTGCCGGGCCCCTCGCCGGACTCGTCGCGACGATTATCGTTACCGCGATCGGACTCACGCTCGACCCGCTGACCGTTCCGAGCGAGATCGCGGCCAGCGAGGAGGGGATCACGGTCATGCTCGGCCATCCGCCGCTACTGGAACTGCTCGCGACCCTCCTCGGAGAGTCACTGTACGCCAACGACCCCATCCGGAGCGTTCACCCGGTCGTCATCGGCGGCTGGGTCGGCATGTTCATCACGTTTCTGAACATGATCCCGGTCGGGCAACTCGACGGCGGCCACATCTCCCGGGCCATGTTCGGAACGCGGATGGAGGACCTCGCTGCGCTCGTCCCGTGGACACTGTTCGGACTCGCCGGCTACCTCTACTACGTCCTTGACGTGAGCTTTTCGGGCTCGTTTATCTGGGTGTTCTGGGGGCTGATCGCGCTCTTTTTCGTGGTCGTCGGCCCCGCACAGCCGCTCTCGGAATCCTCGATCGGCCCCCGGCGGATGGCTATCGGAGCGCTCGCGTTCCTGCTCGCGGCGCTGTGTTTCACGCCGGTTCCGTTCGAGGTTATCGCATAACGCCCCGCCGATCCGCCGCTCAGCCGTGGGTGTAGCCCCGGTCCTCGAGCGGGGCCCCGTCCATCAGGATCCCTTCGTGAGTAGCACGCCCGATCCGGGTGACGGTGGTCGGCGAGCGCTCGGCGACGTCGTCGACGGCCTCTTCGGGGACGGTAAACACTAGCTCGAAGTCTTCGCCGAAAAAGAGCGCCGCCTCTCTGTAGTCTTCGTTCCCGTCCGTGACCTCGTCGACGGCCGCCGCGACCGGCACGGCGTCGAACTCGATCTCGAACCCGCAGTCGCTCGCCTCGGATAGCTGGTGAAGCGACCGGGCGAGTCCGTCACTGGAGTCCATCATCGCGGTTGCCTCGGACGCGACCGCCTGCCCGGCGGCGATCCGGGGCGCGAACTGGAATAGCTCGTTCCCGCGGTCGATCGCCCCCGCGCGGAACCGCTCCAGGGCGGCCGCGCTCCGACCGAGGGCACCGGTGACACAGACTGCATCTCCCGGCTGTGCCCCGCTTCGTAACACTGGCTCGTCGGTCTCCCCGATCGCCGTCGTTGCTACTGTAAACTCGACGTGATCGTCGAGGTCGCCGCCGACGTAGGCTCCCTCGACCGACTCGCAGACGTCGCGCGCCCCGTCGACGAAGTCGGCGAGTTCCGTCCGGTCGAACTCGGGGGCGGCGTAGACGGCGACGGCCGCCGTTGCGTCGGCGCCCATCGCAGCGACGTCCGATAGCGATGCGCCGACAGCGCGCCAGCCAGCGGTGTATCGGGTCGTCCCCTCGGGGAAGTCGGTCCGCTCGTGGAGCATGTCCGTCGTGATGACCTGCCCGCCGACGACAGCGGCGTCGTCGCCGGCGGCGTCTAGCTCCGTTTCGAGCATCGATAGCGCGGCGCGCTCGTCCATAACCATTCCTTTCGGGGGCACCGAAAAAAGCGACCCGGTCGCTTGGACGGTGTCTGCCGCCTGTGTCCTCCCGCCGGAACGTCCTGGTTACCATACGGACTGATCGATCGAATATCTCCCGCCCGTACCCACAGTGTTTAGCGATTTCAGTCCATATACGGACCAAATGGCAGGAACCGACAACTGGACGGCCGAGAACATGCCGGACCAGTCCGGACGAACGGTCGTCGTTACCGGTGCGAACAGCGGCCTCGGGTTCGAGGCCACCAGAGCGTTCGCGAACAGGGGTGGAGAAGTCATCATGGCCTGTCGCAACCTTGATCGTGGGCGGACCGCCCGGGACGAGATCCGTGAGGAAGTCCCCGACGCGGACCTCTCGGTAGAGCGCTGTGATCTCGCGGATCTCGATTCCGTCGAGACGTTCACGGAACGCGTCAGCGACGAGTACGACGAACTCCACGTGCTCTGTAACAACGCCGGCGTGATGGCCGTGCCGTATCGCGAAACGGCAGACGGCTTCGAGCTACAGTTCGGCGTCAACCATCTCGGACATTTCGCGCTGACGGCGGGACTGCTCGACCTGCTCGTCGCTGCCGACGAGGAGACGCGAGTCGTCACCCACTCCAGTGGGGTCCACGAGCGCGGCGAGATCGATACGGAGCGACTCGTCTCGAACGTAGCCAGCGACGATGCCGAGGCGCCCTACGACAAGTGGGGCGCGTACGGGCGGAGCAAGCTTGCGAACGTCCTGTTCGCGTACGAACTGGATCGACGCCTCAGTGCCGCCGATGTCGACGTGACGAGTTTGACGTGTCATCCGGGCTATGCGGCGACCGACCTGCAACGTCGTGGCCCGGAGCTTTCCGGATCGAAGGTACGGCTATGGATGGCGTCAGCCGCAAACCGGCTCTTCGGACAGCCACCGGAACGGGGCGTGCTACCGTTGCTGTACGCCGCGACTGCCCCGGATATCGAGGGTGGCGAGTATATCGGCCCCGGCGGACTGCTGAACATGCGCGGTTACCCCGAGCGACAGCGTTCCAGCGAGGCGTCGTACGACCGCGAACTGGCGCGGGAACTCTGGGACATCTCCGCGGAACTCACCGGCACAACCTACGCCTTCGATCGGTACGCGACGGAGGCCTGAGCCCCGCCCCAACCACGATACGATGGTCTTAAATGGCGCGGCAGGGAAGAAATCCCTATGACAACGGTGTACGACGTACCTGCGGACGCGCTTATCGAGGCGCTCGTCGAGGAGATCGAGATCGAAGAGCCCGACTGGGCAGAGTACACGACGACCGGCGTCGGCTCGGAACTGCCGCCCGAACAGGAGGACTTCTGGGCGACCCGCGCCGCGAGCCTCCTGCGCAAAGTCGCAATGAGCGGTCCGGTCGGCGTCGAGCGACTCTCCACCGAGTACGGTAGCTCGAAGAACGGCTCGAACCGCTACCGCGTCGCCCCTGACAAGCGAACCGACGGCAGCCAGAACGTCATCCGTACCATCCTCCAGCAGCTAGAGGACGAGGACCTCATCACGGTCGCCGATGGCGAGGGTCGCCGCGTCACCCCCGAAGGGCAGAGCCTCCTCGACGAAACCGCGACCGAAGTGCTCGAAGACCTCGACCGTCCCGAACTCGAGAAGTACGCCTGAGCGACTGAAACACTGTTCTCTCTCATACCGATCCCCCAGTAGCGACAGCCGTCGCCCCCCAATCGTCCTCGCCCGGCCGTCCGTAATGATTTTGCCGTCAGCCCAACATCATCTAGATAGCCATGAGCAACAACCCCGACGAGGACAAGATCGACGAAATCCGCCAGAAGAAGATGGAACAGCTCAAAGAACAGCAGGGCGACGGGGGATCCGCCGAAGCACAGCAGGCCCGACAGGAGCAGGCCGACGCACAGAAACAGGCGTTGCTTCGCCAGCACCTCACCGACGGCGCGCGCAAACGACTCAATACGGTCAAGATGTCCAAGCCGGACTTCGGCGAGCAGGTCGAACGCCAGGTCGTCGCGCTCGCCCAGAGCGGCCGCGTGCAGGGACAGATCGACGAGGAACAGATGAAAGAGATCCTCGAAGAGCTCAAACCCGACTCCAAGAGCTTCAACATCCGGCGGCGGTAGGATGCGGCTTGGCCTCCTCTTCAGCGGCGGGAAGGACTCCACCCTCGCCGCGTTGCTGCTCGACGAGTTCTACGACGTGACGCTGGTCACCGCCCACTTCGGCGTCACCGACGACTGGCAACACGCCCGCGACACCGCCGACACGCTGTCGTACCCCTTCGAGCGCGTCGAACTCGACGAGGCCGTCGCCCACGAAGCAGTCGAGCAGATGCGGTCGGACGGCTACCCCCGCAACGCGATCCAGGACGTCCACGTCAATGCGCTCGAAACCGTTGCCGGAATGGAGTTCGACGCGGTCGCGGATGGTACCCGGCGGGACGACCGCGTCCCCTCGGTCTCCCGTGCACAGGCCCAGAGCCTCGAAGACCGCCACGATATCGACTATATCGCGCCGCTGTCCGGATTCGGCCGCGGTGCCGTCGACCGACTGGTCGAGGCGACGCTCGACGTCACAGTCGGGCCGAGCGAGGAGATACCGCGTTCGGACTACGAGGCGGAACTGCGCGCGCTGCTCGCCGAGGAGCACGGCCACGAAGCGATCGGCGACGTCTTCCCGGACCACGAACAGACGTACGTGACCGACGTGCGATTGGCAGCCGACGAGTAACGATTTTTATTGTCGGAATGGTTGGCCACCGCTCATCGCAAAAATCTCGGTCAAAAAGGCTGCTCGCTTCGCTCGCAGTAGATCACCTACGCCAGCGGCGTCCAGCACGACCTTTTTCCGACTCGGGTGGCCTCGCCACGCTCGACCACCGCTCATCGCAAAAATCTCGGCCAAAAAGGCTGCTCGCTTCGCTCGCAGTAGATCACCTACGCCAGCGGCATCCAGCACGACCTTTTTCCGATTCGGGTGGCCTCGCCATGCTCGGCCACCGCTCATCGCAAAAATCTCGGCCAAAAAGGCTGCTCGCTCCGCTCGCAGTAGATCACCTACGCCAGCGGCGTCCGCTCGACGACAGTCCCGTTCACGGTCGGGTACTGCTCGACGATCTCTCCCTTTTCGACGTCGCCCTCCTCGATCATCTCCTCGAGGAGCCACCAGGCGATCTCGACGTGATCGGACTTGACCGTGTAGAACTCCTCGGGGACGCCCATGTCATCGAGTCGGCGTTCGGTCACCCAGGTCTTGCCGTAGACGATGGTGCCGTCGTCGGTGATCTCGTCGAACTCCCGACGGATGTTCTTTGCCATGCGCTTGAGTCGGCGGCGGTGCTGGGCGGCGTCTTTGAAAACGCTGGTGCAGAAATAGACCTTCTCGTGGTCGCCCATGATGTCGAGGATTTCCTCACGGTCGCCGTCGACGGCGCTCATGTGGCCGTCCTTGAGTTCGTAGCCCTGCTCTTGCATCCGGCGGTAGTTGCCGTCGCTCATCTCGAACTCGTTGACGTTACAGAACTCCGCCGCGCCCTCGTCCAGGAAGTCGAGGAACTCCGTCTCGGCGCGGATGCCCGGGATCTCGAAGGCAGGGGTTAGCCCCTCCTCACGAGCGATATAGAGGATCTCTTCCCACTCGGTGCCGTGGAGGTTGCCCCACTGTTCGTAGGGCGGGTGGAAGCGAATCTCGTCGAGGCCCGCTTCCGAGAGGCGGCGCATGTTCTCGCGGCCGCCGGTGATACCGGTGTAGAGGTGCGTGTGGTGGTCCTCGCCGAACTCGTCTTTCAGCAGTTCGAGATAGCGACAGGTCCGGTCCATCGCCTCCTGTGGCTCGCCGCCGGTGATCGAAGTGCCCAGCGCGTCCATCCGGTGGGCCTCTTCGAGGACGTCCTCGTCGGATTCGACCTTCCGCTCGTTGGCGTAGACGTCCGTGACGTTCTTTCGGTTCTCGCCGAGTGGGCAGTAAAAGCAGTCGCGCTGGTCGCAGTAGCCGTAGACGAACAGCACCATCTTTCCTCCTTTAGCGCACTGCTCGCAGCCCTTCGAGATCATTCGTTATCCCCCTTATGCGTCGGGTCCTGAAAAAGCGTCCGAATCGAGTTCCCCAGAGCACCGTGTGCAAGCAGGTCCCACACCGGCGCTGGGCCACAGAGTATTCAACTCTCCACTTCCTGTCCGTGTAGTATGGATTCACAGCGACGACGTGTTCTTTCGGTGTCCGGTGTTGCACTCACCGGCGGACTTGCGGGCTGTCTCGGCTTCGTCACCGGTAACGAGGTGCTGGATGTCAGCGCATCGCCGGGCAGTGTCTCACAGAGCGCACTCGACAGTACGGGCTACGGGGAAAACACGGTAGAAGAGGCCGCCATCGAGGAGACCTTCGAGGTCGCGGATCAGAGCCGAACCGTACGACTCACGAACTGGCACAGCCAGTACGACCGTGCGGTCGATATCGAACTCGTCGAGCGGTTTCAGGGCGCGGCCTTCAGCGTCCTCTCGACGCCGAAGTTCGAGATTGCCGGTCGGTCGATCAACCCGATCGATCGCTGGGATACGGACCGCATCGCCGAGATGGTACAGGACCGATACGAGGGGCTAGAGGACCTGCAGTCGGTCGGCGAGTATTCGACGTCGATGCTCGGAGCGGAACCGACGATTACCGAGTACGAGGGGTCAGCGGAGATCGCTAACTCCGGCGTGACGATCGATCTTCGACTCCACGTCTCCGAGGCGGTCGACCACGGCGAGGACTTCGTGCTCGCCATCGGCGTCTACCCGGATGCGCTTCCGGAGGAAGAAGAGAGTGTCCAGACGCTGTTCGAGGGCGTCGAGCACGAGATGTAGCGTCAGGACCAAAAAGGTAAATCACGTGCGAGCGTAGCATCGTCCGATGCTGCTGGTGTTGTGTGTCGACCTCGACGACGACCTCGGCCGCAAAACGGGCATCTCGACGCCCGTCATCGGCCGGCGGGATGTCCGCGAGGCGGCCGTCGAACTCGCTACCGCCGACCCCGAGGACAGCGACGTCAACGTCCTGTTCAAGGGACTCAATATCACCGAATCCGTCGACGATGAATCGGTCGAGGTCGCGGCAGTCACCGGCACGAACGGCGGTGACGTCGCCGCGAACCGTGCGGTCGGCGAGGAGGTCGACACGGTGCTGGCGAGCCTTTCGACCCGCGAAGAGGTCCGCGCCCTGATCGTCACCGACGGCGCGCAGGACGAGAGCGTCGTTCCGGTGATCCGGTCGCGCGTCACCGTCGACGGCGTATCGCGGGTCGTCGTCCGGCAGGCCCAGGACCTCGAATCGATCTACTACACGATCAAACAGGTGCTGAACGACCCGGAGACCCGCGGGACGCTCCTGATGCCGCTCGGCATCCTGCTTCTGATGTACCCGCTGGCGGTGCTGGCGAGCGTCTTCGACCTTCCGGGGCTTGTCCTCGGCGTCACCTCCGGCCTGCTCGGACTGTATTTGCTCTCGCGGGGGCTGGGAGTGGGCGAGTACATCGATGGCGCGGCCGAAGGGGCGCGCAGGAGCCTCTACGCCGGTCGCGTGACGCTGATAACGTATCTGGTCGCCGCGGTCCTGCTCGTCATCGGCGGCGTGAGCGGCGTCGATCAACTCGAAACGATGCAGGCGGCCGATCCGGGCGGTCTCGGTGCGCTGGAAGTGCTCTCGGCGCTCGTCTACGGCGCCGTCCAGTGGTTCGCGGCGGCGGGCGCAACGACCAGTCTGGGCCAGATCACGGACGAATATCTGGCTGATCGACTGGAGTGGCGCTACCTCAACGCGCCGCTGTACGTCCTCGCTATCGCGGTCGTCCTGCACGGCGTCAGTGCGTACGTTCTCGGTATCGAGGGGCTGTCCTACCTTGCGGCGGCGCTCACGAGCGGCACGTTGCTGGGAATCAGCAGCACGCTCGTCTTCGCGATTGCGGAATCGCGCTATCCGACCGACACTGAAGCGGCGTCCTAGTGCTCGCGGACGACGACGAACTCCGCGAGATCACGGAGATACTCTCCGGCGTCAGTGCTGGCCGCTTCCGTCCGTTCGAGCGCGGTAATCGCGGCGTCGGCCTCCTCGCGTGCCAGTGCGGTCGCCTCGTCCGGCGTCAGATCGGTCACCTGCACCACCGACGGTCGATCCATCTCGGCGTCCTGGTTGGTCGGCTTGCCGAGCGCCTCGGCGTCGGCGGTCGCGTCCAGCACGTCGTCACGGATCTGGAAGGCGACGCCCATCCGCTCGGCGTACTCGCCGAACGCTTCGACGTCGAACGGATCGGCTCCGGCGGCGATCGCGCCGAGTTCCGCCGCAGCACGAAACAGCGCGCCAGTCTTTCGCCGCGCGAGCTGCATGTACTCCTCCTCGTTCGTTGGCTGGGCGACGAGTTCGGTTGCTTCACCCTCACCCAGTTCGATCATCGCCTCCGTTGCCGCCTGCATCGCACGGGGCTCGTCGGAGAACAGTTCGAACGCTTCGCCTAGTAAGCCGTCACTAGCCACGATTGCAGGGCCGTAGCCATGGGCTGTCCACGCGCTCTCGACGCCGCGGCGCATCTCCGACTGGTCGATCACGTCGTCGACTACCAGCGACGCGTTGTGCACCAGTTCGATCCCGACGCCGAAGTCGACGGCATCCTCGGCCACCCCGCCGGCGGCTTCACACGCCAGGACGGTAACGAGCGGCCTGACGCGCTTTCCCCCCGACAGGGTGACCTGCTGGACCTCTTCGGAGAGCTCCGTGGGTTCGACGTCTTCGAGCACCGCCTCCAGTCGATCCTCGACCAGCCCCCGCCGGCGCTCCAGAAACTTCATTGACGCCGCGTTAGGAGTGCTCGGGCAAGTAGGTGACGGATCGGCGAATACTGGTCGGTCCTCCAGTAACAGTATAAAACGTCTAACTGTGTTTATCGATACCATACCAACAGGTAAGCTAATCCAACTGGAAGGAAAGGACTCAAGTCGTTCAACACCGTTATAGACTTTATGTCTGAGGCTCAAAGCGTCAGTCTCTCTTACGAGGACGGCGCGCGGTCGGTCGAACTTGCGCGTGAGGCCGTCGAGGCGTACGTCCAGAACGGACAGCGTGAACAGCCGGGAAGTATGCGTGAGGCGTTCTACGCACGCACTGGAGCGTATGTTCGCCTCCAGTCGACTCGCGGTCGAGGGAGCCTCCGCGGCTGTGCAGGTGCCCACCAGGGTGACGATAAACTCGGTCACGTCATCGTCGAAGCCGCTATCGAGGCGGCGAGTGACGACTCCTGTGGGTCGGAGGTACGCCCGGCAGAGCTATCGAACATCACCGTCTCCGTCTGTGCGGTGACGAACCTCATCCTCACCGACGATCCGGTCGAGGATATGGAACTGGGCACACACGGCGCAATCGTCGACGCCGGCGACAACAGCGCCTGGCTCTACCCCACGGTCCCTGTCCAGAACGGCTGGTCGGCCGAGGAGTATCTCGACCGCACCTGCCGAAAGGCCGGTCTTCCCCCGAACGCGTGGCAGCGAGAGGACGTACTGGTTACGCTCTTCGAGGGCGAAATATACCGCGAACGCGAGCCGAACGGCAGCGTCGAACACCTCTAGGTTCAGCAACTGCCGTCGACTTATCTGATCCCAACCAGATCAGCGTCCGCCGTGAGCCGTTCCGCAGCGGCGTCGAGATCGAACTCGCGGACGACCTCTCCGTCCCGGAGCAACGGCTCGAATAGCGATTCGCCATCGGCCGGGCCGTCCCGGCGTGCCAGCCCCACGTGGTGGCCTCCGTCGGGGGTCCGGTAGACCTCCTTGACGCCCGAGAGCTTCCCGCGTTTCGAGATCGCATCCCCCTCGATAGCCACGATATCGAGCGCGAAGTCCAAGGGATCGGCGTCGGTGACGTAGCTCCCAACGCCGAACCCGTCGGCGACGTCCCGGAGCTCTCGCATGGTCTCGGGCGTGATCCCACCGCTGACGAACAGGTCGATGTCCTCGCGACCGATGCTGTCGAGTTCCCAGCGGAGTTCTTTGAGGATATGTCTGAAGTCTCCGCGACGCGAACTCGTGGTGTCGATTCGGACGCTGTCCAGGTTTTCGCCCAGCGCGTCGGCGGCCCGTAGCGTCTCGTCGACCTCGTCGGTGAACGTATCACAGAGCGCGACCCGCGGGACGTCCTCGTCGACTGCCTCGTCGAACGCGACCCACGCTGCTTCCTGGTTGCCCTTCCCGAAACAGAGCAACAGCGCGTGTGGCATCGTCCCGCCGGCCTCCCGGCCCAGAACCTCTCCTGCCGCGACGTGGGAGATGCCGTCCATCCCCGCAAGCAGGCCGGCCCGCTCGACCAGCGGCGTGATCGCCGGGTGGACGTGTCGTGCGCCAAACGAGAGCACTTGCGAGTCCGGTGCGGCCCGGCGCGCTCGCAGGGCCTTGGTCGCGTACCCGCTGGCTTGCGAGAGAAAGCCCAGCAGCGACGTCTCGAACCGTGCGAACTCCAGATATGGCCCCTCGATCCGCATCACTGGGCCGCCATCGAATAGCTGTCCCTCCTGTAGGGCGTCGACGTCGACGGATCGCCCTTCGAGCAGGCGTGCGACGTCCTCGATTCCGGTAAAGACGTCGTACGCGCCGGTCGGGAACTGGTCGACAGTGACTTCCGCGACGACCCTCGGGTTCTTTCCGGCATGTTCCAGCGTCCGCTCCGTGCGATGGAAGTACGCGTCCGTCGCCGTCCCGTCTCGGATCGCTTCCGCAGACACCGTCCCGAACTGATCGCTCATACGGCTACTGTTCGGGAGCGGCATCAAAAAACGTCCGTTCGACCGTCAGTGTGCGGCGATACTGTCACTACTGCCGGTGGAGGCGGCCGCGGCGGTTTGGTCGCCGCCGGTAGCCGATACGGCCGAGGGCGTATCGACCGACGCAGTCACCGGTTCTTCGACGGCATGGATCTCGTCGAGGGCCTCGACGGTCGGCGCGTGGACGACGGTCACCGTCGTGCCGTCCCGGATGAGGCGGTACGCCCCCGCGAACGACTCACCCTCGTCGACCTGGTAGGTCCGGTTGTCGATGGACTCGGCGGCGTTGGCCGTCAGTAGCTCCGCGTAGCCCGACGCGAACTCCTCGGCGTCGGACTCGGTTTCCCACTCGGATTCGAAGACGTGAGCCTGCTCGTTGCCGTTCTCGTAGACGACAAGGCTGTCGCCGTCCCAGCCGTTCGTCAGCGGGTGCGCGTAGTTGTACCGGGCGTACTCGCCGCTCGCCGAAGTGACGTGTTGCTGTTCGATCACGCCGTTGTACCAGAACGCCGCGAACAGTCCGGCCTCGCCGAGCGTCTCGGAGCGCGGGCCGTCCTCACCGACTGGCTCCCACGCGTCGGTGCTTCGATCCGTGATGTCGACGTCCGTACCGGGGTCGTCCGGATAGCGGCCCGGATCGATGATCTGCGCGGTACTCGTCGGGTAGTCCTCGTAGGCCGCGTTGACCCCCTCCCAGCCCTCACGCTCCTGTAGTTCGTGGACGAACTGCGGGCCGTCCGAGTAGGGGTGGAAGATAGACAGGTAGAGCCCCTCGTTGAACGACTGCTGGCTCGCTCCCGAACCCCCTTCGACGGGGTCGATACACTCCCACTCGGTGCCACAGCGTTCCTCGTACCGGTCCATGACGTAGTTGCCCTCCCCCTCGAGCAGCCCCAGCCAGCCAAGCCGCTCGTCGCGGGTTGCGGTGTCGCGATTGATCCCGAAGTGCTGGTCCTGCAGGGCGTGCGTGAGTTCGTGGACGAGGGTCCCACGGTCGACTTCGACCGCGTCCGGATCGTCGGCGACGAGAACGATCTGCCCGCCCTGAGTACTGGTGTAGTAGCCCTGGACCGACGAGCCGTACAGCGCGCTGAACTCCTCGTCGACGCTGCTATCGTCGCCGATGACGAAGGCCGCCCGCCAGAGCTGTTCGTCCAGCGCGTCGTAACTCCGCTCGGTCGCACTGCCGCTCTGGAACTCCTCGCGGCTGATTACTTCGACCGGCACCGTCTGCTCGAAGTTCAGACGTCGGTCCTGTTCGATCCGGGCCATCGCTCGTTTCGTGACAGCCGCTAATTCCCCCTCGTCCAGTCCGTCGCTCGTGTCGACGTCGATGGAGTCGTCGTACTCGTAGCCATCGACGTGGCCGAGTTCGCCGTCGTCGAGCGACTGTGGCCCCTCATTGTCGACTGTCGGCACCGTACAGCCGGCAAGCAGTAACACGAGACCGACTCCGACGGCTGCCACGATCCTCGAGTTCACGTCCCTACACAACTGCTAAGCAGTGTTAAAACTGTCCGCTCCGGCTCATTCGTCGGGTACGATCAGCCGCCGTTGCGCCGCCGCCGAACGGCAATCAGAAACACAGCGAAGAGGGCAATCACCGCGGCTACGACCCCGAAGCCCGGTAGCTCGTCAGTATCGGTCTCGGTGCCGGTGCCGGTACCGGTGTCGTTGTCGGCGGGCGTCGACTGTGGGAGTTCCCACTCGTTGGTCGATTCGGCGGCGCTTTCGAGGTCCGAAAGTTGATCCACGGTGGGCGCGTGGACGATTGACACTTGCGTCCCCTCGCGGTCGACGTAGTATGCCCCCGCGAACGCGTCGTCGGACTCGTAGGTACCGGCCCGGCCCTCGACCCGGTCCATGTTCCACGCATCGTCGAGCAGTCGATCGTAGCCCTGTCTGAACGCCAGTGCGTCCTCCTCGCTCTCCCACTCGGTCACCCAGACGTAGCCCGTCTCGCCGTTCTCTGATTCGTAGACCTGTAGCCGGTCGCCGTCCCAGCCAGTGACGTACTCGTTGCTGTAGTTGTAGATCCGGTAGGGCGAGTCGTTGTCCTGAAGCTCGCTCGGTTCGATCAGCTGATCCGCCGCCGAGTCGAACGTCGGGTTAGCGAACATCGTGAACAGCCCCGCTTGCCCGACGGTCTCGTAGTCGGGTCGCCCCTCGACTGTCAGTCGATCCCACTCGTCCGTGCTGTTGTCCTGTATCGTCACGTTCGTCGACTTGTAGCTCGGATACCGGTCGGGACTGATCACCTCGGCTGTCGTTCCGGGCGGGTTCTCGTACAGTTCGTTGACCGGCCCCCAGTTGCCGGCCGACTGCTCGCCGGGGTCGTACTCGTAGCGAGCGTCGACGAACGCGGGGCCGTCGCTGTACGGCTGAAACGAGAGGAGATAGAGGCCGATGTTCGCGAGGTCGTCCGGCCCGGGTGCTGGCTCGGGATCCTGGACCTCTATACAGGTATCCGCCCAGACGCCGTCCTCGCAGGCCCCTTCGTAGAGCTGTTCGACGTAGCCGACGTCACCCTCGATCAGTCCGTTCTCCGCGGTCCTATCGTCGATCATCTGCTCGTCGAAGCGACTCAGATCGAACTGTTGGTCCTGCAGAGCGTGACCGAGTTCGTGGGCGAGAACCGTTTCGTCGAACTCCAGTGACTCCTCGTCGTCCGCGACGACGACGATCCGATCAGTGGCTGGGTCGTAGTACCCCCCCACACCTGTTTCGAGGTTCTCCCGTCGAACCTCCGCGACATCCGTGTCGTCGACGAGCAACAGGGCCTCGTAGACGACGTTCTCGAACGCGCGGCGGTCCTCCGATACGTTCCACTCGGCGGTTTCGTTCGCGAACTCCTCGCGCGTGATCACCTCGACTGTCGTCTCGTTCTCGAAGGGGAGACACCGGATCGCTTCGACGCGGGCCTCGGTCCGGGCGACCAGCGCGTCGAACTCCGTTTCGTTGAGCCCTCCCGTGGTGTTCACATCGAGTGATTCGTCGTACCAGTAGCCGTTCGACCAGCCGAGGACGTCCTCCGCCGGATCGGCGTGATCCTCGGGTGGCTCGATAGCGCAGGTGTGTAACACGTCGCCGTCTGTCTGGAGTGTCGTACTCGCCGTTGCAACGGTGCCGTCCTGCGCCGTCGCCGTCCCGGCCTCTTGAACGGTCGCTGCGCTGGTGACAGGGATCGCAACCAGCGATAGTACAAACAGCAGGGCCATGCACACGGCGAGGTGCTGGCGCATGGTCACAGTATCGTGACAGGCGTATAAAAACTATTTGTAATGGACTTTAGTACCGTTTTAGGCGGCGCTTTCCGTCGGTTCCGCGTGTTTCGCCACAAATCTCGCAGGAGGATCGTATGACAGCCGTCTGACTCAGTTTTTTACCCTACGCTTCGGTACGTATTGGCATGTCGCGACAGTACTCCATCGTCTGTGACGACGATGTCGGCAAGCGAGTCGAGCGACTCGCCAGGGAGTACGAGCTCACGGAACAGGAGGTGCTCCGGCAGTTGATCGAGCGGGGACTCGAAGACTCCGATTCCGCCTAGGCGTTCGAGGGATTCTTTCTGGAGAGCGGGCTCCCACAGATCGGACACCGATCCTTGTTCTCGTCGAACTCGCGACCACAGCCCTGACACTGGAACTGCCAGTTACGCTGTTCGGCGATTCCGTCGCGTGCGATCACTTCCACGTCGACGTTGAGCTTCTCGGCGACGTTCTGCATCGCGTAATCGTCGGTCACCAACCGGCCGTCGAGTTCGAAGGTTGCGGCGATCAGCCGAATGTCAGTGTCCGAGAGCGCATCGAGGTCGCCGCTCTCGCGGGCCGCCCGTTCGATCTTCTCGACGGTCTCGTCGCCGGGGATGTGGATGTGCATCCCCGACCCCTCCATCGCGTCGTACCGGTAGGCGCTCTCGTCTTCGAGCTCCTCCCGGACGAGCGGGATGGTTGCTGTCTGGCTATCGGTGTGATACTCGTTGATAAACGCTGAGGAATCGAGAACGTACATTACCGCTGAACGACGATGTAGTCTTTTACTGCCTGGACTGCCTGGACGGGGACGCGATAGCGACCGCTTTCGTCGGTCCGGAGATCGCTCCCGTGGCCCGTCGTGTCTTCGTCGGGCTCGATGACGACGTCGTGGAGTTCGCCGCTTTTTAGATCCATCGTGATGTTGTACAACATGCCGAGCTCGGTTCCGTCAGTACCCATGACGGCTTTTCCGGAGAGGTTTTCCGCAAGTATGTCGGACATACAGACCCGTTTCGCCTCCTATAGTATAAACGCCACGGGCGGAACCGACACCGCTTTGCATCGCGACGATCGGTGGTGGAGTCCTGTTCTGGGCCGAACACTGAAGGTGTGCGGGCCCATACCATGACTCATGGAGGTCTGGCAATGGGTGCTCGTATACGCACTCTTGCTCGTCCTGGTGCAGGCGTTCGTCTATCTGTACCTGCGCGGCGAGGACCGTGACCGGTCGTTCGACCTCTCCGACGAGGGAGAACACACGCAGGGGACGACGCCGAGCGCCGCGCCGAGCCAGCCCTATCCCGGGCGTACACAGCACGGTCGGCACGCCGAAGACGCTCCCGAGGATCGCCCGGAAGTCCACCACGCAGTTTCGGCAGGCGAGGACGCGATCGTCTGCCAGCACTGTGGAACCAGAAACGAACGCGAGGCAGTCTACTCGTACTGTCGAAGTTGTGGGAGCCAACTGGGCGTCTGATGCCGCGCCGACCGGGTAGCCGGAACTTTTCAGCTAACGGACTGTCTGTCAAACCGTGCCCCAAGCAGTAGCGATCAACGTCGCCGCGAACACGAACCTTCCCGGCGTCCGCGGCCCTATTTACGCCGACGGCCGGTTCGAGTACGTCCCGATCCCTGAGCGCGAACCGGTTGACGAACCAGTCCCCACCTACGCGGATCTCGACCTCCGTACGTCGCTCCCCGATGGTCACCTCGACACGCCGGTCCACCTCGATCCGGCCTTTGCCGAGTACGCCCACTGCGACCGGTACACCTACGGCGACGAGCACGGCATCAAGGCCGGTCCGCTGACCGATCTGTCGGCCGGCGACTACGTCTTCTTTTACGCGACGCTCTCGGCGACCGATAAAGAAGCCGAACCGACTGCCGACGACGAAAGCGCGACGACTGCGAGCGACGAAACGTACGCGTTCTGGATCGCCCCCGAGTGGGGTGCCTACGTCATCGGTCAGTTCCGCCTCGCTCGCGACCCGCTCAGCGGAGAGGAGTATCGAGCGCTCCCGGCGGCCGAGCAGGAGTGGTTCGCGTCCAACGCCCACGTCCGCCGCGAACAGTTCGACGCGAAAGTGCTGCTCGCCGGCGATCCGGAGGACTCGGCGCTGTACGATCGGGCAGTCCCGCTCAGTACCGCCGAGGCGGGAAGCGAGGCGAACCGGTTGGTCACCGATCTCTCCTCGGATTCCGGAAACGGGCCGTGGTGGCGTCGCCCGATGCGGTTCGACGCACCGGCCGTCGAGGAACTGCTCGGGATCCGGCGGACTGGCGCGTTCGAGCGCTGTTTTCGCTGACCTTACTCCTCGTCGATGCGGACGACCAGCACTGGCTGGTCCGCGCGACGGATCACGTTCTCGGTGACGCTTCCGAGCAGTAGCTTACTGACTCCCGTCCGGGCGTGTGTCCCCATCACGATGGCATCGATCCCGTTCTTATCGGCATACTCGACGATACTCTCGGCCGGAGCCCCCTCGTCCACGCGTGTGACGGCCTCGACCCCTGAATCGGTCGCCCTGCTCACGACGTCGGCGATGATCTCCCGGCCCTCCGATCGGAGGGATTCCCGGATCGTCTCCCACCGGCCGTCAGTGAGTCCCCTCCTGGGATCGTCGTCGACCACGTAGAGCACGTGTAGCCGGGCCCCCGTGAGTTCGGCGAGGTCGATCGCTTCGGCGACCGCGCGCTGGCCGCCGGGGCTACCGACTGTCGGGAGCAGGATGTCCTCGTACATTGTGCCGGTCGCTTTTCGTCCCGTGGCTCCGAAAGTGTCGGGGTCGGTTCAGCCGGCGAGCGCCGTCTTGACGGTCTCGATGCTGTCCGTCTCGACGATGACGGCGACCTGGTCGCCCTCGTTCAGTGTCGTCCCGGGCAGCGGGATAGTCAGAGATTCGTTCTCGCGGCCATGTGCGTAGATCCGTGCGCGCTCGGGCAGGTCCACGTCGTGTATCTGCTTGCCGGCCGCTCTCTCGCCCACGCGGAACACCGATAGCTGGAGTTTCTCGGTGAGATCGGAGACGACGTTGAAGTCCCCGCCGAGCAGTGCCGTCTTCGCTCCGGCCGCGCCGAGACGCTCGGGGTAGATGACCTCGTCGACGTCGTCGGCGTACTTCCGGTAGATATCGTTTCTGTAGTCCTCGTCGATCCGGAGCACCGTCCGACAGCCGTGATGTTTCCCGATCATGCAGGCCGCAAAGTTGGCGTTGAGATCACCGGTTAGCCCGCCGACGGCGTCAACCGTTTCGAGATCCGCCTGCTCCAAGGTACTCTCCTCGCTCCCGTCGCCTTCGATCGTCTCGAACCCGTCAGACTCGGCGCGTCTGACCTTCTCCGGACTCTCGTCGACGACGATCACTTCGTGGCCCTCCTCGCGGAGGATGCGTGCGGTCCGGATGCCCACACGCCCGTACCCTATGATAACGAACTTCATGCGATAGTGGTACGCTACCGGGGATAAAAAAGGCTGGCGACGCTCACGGTTCCGGCAAGCGATCTCACCGAACGATCGGCGACGCCGGAAACGCGAGTACTCCGGCACCCACCAGCGCGGTCCCGAGATACGGGCCGACCGACGAACCAGCGAGCAGTCCAAGCCCGATCCCACCCGTCAGGACGACCCCGAGGGCAACGACTGCGGTGCCGACGCCACGTACCGTCGGAGTGAGCGGCGCGGGGCCATGACCGACCGTGGTCCATGCGACCAGTCCGCCGACGGCCGCACCGGCCGCGCTGGCGGCCGGGCCGCTGCCACCGGTGACGAGGACGGCGAGACTTCCTGCGAGAACGGCGGTTATGAGCGCCGGTGTCGCCGGGTCGTCGAGCCGCCTGCACGCCGGTAAGGCAACGGCGAGGACGACCGCCCCGAGGAGGGTTCCGGCCACCACATCGACCGGGTAGTGGACGCCCAGGACGACCCGCGAGACGCCGACGAGGGCGATGGCGGCACCCGCGAGGAGCAGACGCCATCGCCGGGAGGGGCTATCGAGCAACGCCGCGAGCGCGCCCCACGTCACCGTCGCCCCGAGGGCGTGACCGCTCGGGAGGCCGTACGTGGTTGCTGTCGTCTCCCGTTCGTAGAACGGCCGAGCGACCGATGCCACCGATTCGACAGGTACTGCGGGACCTGTCGCTGGACGGGGGAGGCCGAACACCGCCTTCAGAACCAGTACCAGCGAGAGCGCCGTCAGCGAGACGCCGAACAGCGCGGCGGTGTCGCGGCGGCCAGTGAACCAGTATGCGAGCGTCATCGCTATGACGAGGATCCAGACCTCGCCCAGTAGCGTTGCCCCGGCAAAGGGGAGCGCGGCCCACTCCGGCGTCGCTCCCTGAATCGCCTCGACGCCGGTAAACCACGCCGTCATCTAGGAGCGCCACTCGCCGATCACGTTCCGAAGTCGGCCGGGCACGCCGAGCACGTTCAGTCCGACCCCCACCAGTAACATCAGAACGTATAGCCCGAGTGTCGACAGCCAGATGACCAGCATCGCCGCGACAGCCCACCCGCCGTTGAGGTAGACGAACGCCCCGATGGTCATCCCCGTACCGTACAGCAAGACGAGATACGGCCCCCAGCCGCGCGCATGACCGCGGCGAACCCGGCGGCGGACGTATCGCTTGAGATCGCTCTCGACGCTATCGCGATCGACTGTCCGGCTTTCGACGTCGTCCTCGAACTCGTCTAGCTGTTTTCTGAGCTCTGCTAGCTCGCTGTTGAGTCGCTGTACCTCGCTTTTCGGTGCGGTACCGGTACTCGCCTCGCCCTCGTCGGTATCAGCGTCGACGCCAGCCTCCTCCGGTCCGGGGCCGGCCATTCCGACGCCACGATCCTCGCTACCGTCGTGTTCGCTGGGTTCGTCGTCCGTCATCGCTCCTGATTGTGTATCACGTCGAACGCCACCACGTTGTAATTGCCGGTCCTGTTCGGGTCGCTTATCGGTACTCTCCTCCGGTTCCTCCTCGTGCGCGGTCCGTACGTCGACTTCCCCGCTCGCCACCTGTTCGTCGATATGGCCGCTGAACACTGCGTTGACGACCGCACCGATCATTACGATCAGCGCACCAAAGTACAGCCAGGTGAGTAACAGCAAGACGCCGCCGATGACGCCGTACGCCGCAAAGTTGCCCGCGTACGTCGTGTACAACTGGAATCCAACCCCGAGAAGTATCCAGCCGACCGCCGCGATTGCCGTTCCGGGCACCGCATCGACCGGGTCGAGACTCGGATCGGGCATGACGAAGTACATCGGGTAAAACGCCACGACGAGCGTCGCGAAGAGTACCAGCGTCGCTATCTCCTGGCCGAGCGGTCCCAGCGGGAGTCGGCTGATCGCCGTGCCGATGACAGTCACCGCCCCGATGCCGACAATGATCGCACCGAACACGGTCGCGCCCGTGATCATGCTACCGAGGAACGTCGTCGTCTTGGCGGTGCCGTACACCTGCGCGAACGCCCGATCGAGTCCTCGAAAGAGCCGCAAGCTACTCCAGAGCAACACGGCCAACCCGACGACTGTCGCGCCGCTACGACCGGCCTCGCCAGTCAGCGCCTCGACCAGTGCCCCACGGGCCTCCGGCGTCAGGAACTCCCCGACGAACGCGATGATCTGTCCCTCGAAGATGTCGCCACCCATGACCGATCCGATCACCAGCACGAGCAGCATCAGCGGGATCAGGGAGACGAAGGCGTAGTACGCAACCCCCGCCGCCAGAAACGTGATGCCTTCTGACTGGGACGTCCTGAGGATCGTTCGTAATCGGTCTACGGATGCAGTCGATGCCTCTCCCACAGATAGATATCCGTGATGATCGTACAAAAACTGGTTGCGTGGTCCGTGCCGGATCAGTCCATCGTGGCCGTCCTGCACTCCTCGACGCTCGCATCGCTCTTGAACGTCGTGCCACCGTAGTGGGTTCGGGAGGCCTCGTAGCCCGCCGCACGTAGCCGATCTATGAACTCGTCCATTCCGATCGCGGTCCGGCCCCACTGCCTGCAGAGGCGGTGCTGATCGTAGTGTGTCGGCCGGTGGATCTCGTCTGCAATCGTCGTCGTCAACGTTCGGGCTTTCTTCGCGGTCCCCATGTCGTCGGTGACGTGTTCGTGGACCTGCTCGACGAACTCCGCGTCGTGGTTCTTGCCGAGCCATATTGGCCCGGCCGTGAGCACGCGGTTCCCATCACAGGCTGGACACGTTTCGGGCGGATTCGCGAGCAGTCCGTACTCGTGCTCGCGGTGGAGACAGTCCTCGCAGTGGTAGATGTGGCCGATCTCGTCGAGCGTCTCGTTGGCGTCGGTCGCACGATGGTCGAGTGCGAGATAGGTCCGGACGTAGTGGTTCGTCGCGTGGGAGAACAGCGGCCGCACGCCAACGTCGTACCGGGCCGCGGTGCGGGCGAGCGCCGACAGCAGGATGCGCATACCGATCTCGCCGTGGTACTCGGTGTTGCGCGGGACGGCGGAGTACTTCCTGACGCCGCTGTCGAAGTGCGCGCCACACAGCGGCGCAGTGTCGGTTGCGGTTACGCAGACCATGTTGCGGACGTTGGCGAACGCGGCGTCGGCGAACGGGATCGGCGTCCCGAACGGGTCGATGTCGACGACGTCGAACAGCTCCTCGTGCAACAGGGCGTTGACGTCGCGCTCGACCGTCTCGCCGTCCAGATCGTTCCGTTCGAGGTTTCGCTCACAGAGCCTAACGGCGTCGGGGTCGGTATCACAGAGCGTGACGTCCCAGCCCTCCGCCGCCGCGCGGACGCCGCGGATCCCGCTTGCGGCCATCGCGTCCAGATACGAGTTGGCACGTGGTTCTCGCTCCCGATAGGCCCGCAGCGTCGCGACCGTGAGGTCCCGGTTCAACTCCTGGACCGGATTGAAAAAGACCGCGTCGTCGATGCCCTCGGAGTCCTGTTCGGGCACCTCGATTTCGACTGCACCCTCCCGAAGTTCCATACACGCTCTCGCCGCCCACGAGCGAAAAGTGCCACGATGCACCTCTCGTATCCGAACCTGTTTTGACAGGTGCGCCCCAACTACCGCCCGGTGTACCGGCCTACTCCCGTCACGTGGACGCCAGCAGGTGGTCCATCGTGACCGACCTCGACGACTGGCAGGCGCTCCTCTCGGACGCCGGTGAACTGACGCCCGCCGCCGTCGAGCGGATCACGGCCGTCCACGGCGACCGCGGCGCGCGTGCGATCGAAGCCGTCGCCGAGGAGCGGGTCAAGCAGTACCGGGATTTCACGGTCGTCGTCGGCCATACCGAGGAGTACGTCATTGAGGGGCGGGGCTGTACCTGCAAGGACAGCCTCTACAATCTGGACGAGAGCGATCCGACCGAACTCTGCTGGCACGCGCTTGCTGTCATGATCGCCCGCCGGATCGACGCGGTCGACCACCACGACATGTGGTACTCGGACGTCCGCGAGTTCTTGTAGCGTAGTTGCCGTCTACTCGTTTCTCTCTCCGAGTAGTAGCAGTTTAGCTTCAGTAAGCAGTTACTTCTGTTCCGATATTATGCGTATACCTTTTAGTTGATGTCCTGCCCTAACACACGATGCAACGACGAACGTTCATCGGCACGTGTGGTATCGCAAGTATGGCCGCCGTCGGAGGCTGCCTCGGCTCCAACGACGGCGAGGAGAACGGTGAAGAAAACGGCGGGGAGAACGGCGGAGAAAACGGCGGGGAGAACGGCGGAGAAAACGGCGGGGAGAACGGCGGAGAAAACGGTGAAGAGAACGGCGAAGAGAACGGTGAAGAGAACGGTGAGGAGAACGGCGAGGAGAACGGCGGCGAAAACACCGTTATCGAAGACGAGTTCTCGGGGACCGGCCCCGGAACCATCGACCAGCTCGACGTTGTAGAGGGCTTTTCCGCCCTCCAGGTCGATCCTGTCGAAGGGCTGGATCTCGATGTCATCGACGCCGACGGCGTCAGCCAGCAGACGTTGGGTGCGGATCTCCAGATCTACCAGAGCTTTGTACCGCTCTTCGTCCAGGGCGAGCACGAAATCGACGTCCAGGCGGACGAGGGGGTCGAGTGGACGATCACGGCAATACAGGCGCCGGCCGCCGAAGCAACAACTGTCGACCTCCCGATGACTGTCGAGGGAACGGAACCGGACTACGTCGGGCCGATCGACTTCAGTGAGGGCGTGAGCGTGTCGATCGATCACGGCGGCGAGGGGGAGTTCTTCATGAAACGCTTCGATCTCGACGGTAGCTACGGCGACCAGCTAATCCACGGGACGGGTAGCTACGCAACCGAAACCGATGTAGACTACGAGGGAATGGGATGGATCCTGATCACGGCCAGCGAGGAGTACGAGGTTGGCCTCGAGGCGGGTGGGAACTGAGCGCCAGCAGAGACAGCGCCTAGACGCCGGTCGAGTACCGCAGGATTCCTGCGAACCCACCGAAGGCGTTGAGTAGCTGTTCGCCCTTCTCGAAGTCCGACGAGATAAACGTCGTTTCGGTGCCGCGCTGTTCGGCGATATTGATGAGGTGGTCGATAGCGTCTTCGCGCTCGCCCGCTTCGGCGTCGACCGTCTCGCTACACTCGGAGCAGGTGTGATCGGGTGTCGAGTTCCGGCTGTCGAGTAGCTCCCGCTCCTCGTGACCGTTCGGGCACTCGTACGTGACGACGTCCTTGCGGAGGTCCTCGCTGATCAGGAGCGTCTCGACGGAGCCCATGATCAGGTTGCGACGGGTCTGGTCGAAGCCGTAGGTCGCCTTCTCGCCGTCGTGAAGCTCCTTGAAGAACGTCTCCATGAGCGCCTTGTCCTCCATGAGTTCGGCGTCGGCGAGCGCTTCCTCACCGGCGTCGACGAGGTCGTAGAGCCCGGATTCGTCAGTATAGGAGACATCGAACTTCCCGAGCACCTTGTCCTGGAGTTCGTGGTGGAGATAATCGCCGTCGAGGAACTCGTCTTTGGTCGGCGAGGGACCGCCGACGAGCACGCCGTCGAGTTCGTGGCGTTTGGCGACGAACAGGTCGTTGGCCATCTCGGCGACCTCCTGATAGAAGTTGTCGATCGCTTCGAGGCGCAGACGGGCGAACCGCTGTGCGGACTGACCACCTTTTCGCTGTTTGCCGGGGACCAGCGAGGAGGCGGACTTGACCGGTTCGACCCGCTTGCCTTTCAGCCACCCGACGTTCGCCTCGCGCCGGTCGAGCACGATGAGGCCGTACAGCCCCTTGTCCGCGAGCATGTGCTCTAGCGGCTCGGTGAGGAAATCGGAGTCGCAGTGGTAGCGGAACGACTCGATCGGCTGGGGTGGGTTCTCCAGCGTTTCGGTCACCATCTCGCTGCGCCCGCCGCTGGTGTTGACCGCGCCCGAGAACAGGACGAGGCCGTTCTCCGGCGGATAGTTGTCGTAGTATTTCAGGCGCGCTTTGATGCTCGACAGCGCGTCCTGGACGTTCGTTCGCGTCTGTTTGGACTTGATGTTGGACGCTTCGCTGTGTTCCTGTGTGATGTGCGTGACGACGTCGCTGACCTGCTTGTCCGGCGGGACGTAGATCGTGACGAGTTGGGTCCCCGAGCCCTCGTACTCTTTGAGGTCCTCGATGACCTTCCGGAACTCGTACTTTTTCCGGTCGGAGTGCTCTTTTTCCTGCTGGCTCATTGTATGTACTAACCGCTGGCGGGCCTAAGTATGCTTTGACAGATGGAGAGCGGACGCCAACGGCTCACACTGCCCGAACCGGTCAGTACCTGCGAGCGACCCCGTTCGTCGCGTCGTTGTCACGTCGACAGTGCCTCTCGGAGCGTTCTCTGACTCTGCCAGTTATCGGTACTTCGAACGATGTTTTATTACACATGGGTGTTACCCTCATAACAACGTATGTCTTCGACAACAGTCTACGCCGTCGCGAGCGGCAAAGGAGGGGTGGGAAAGACCACTACGGCCGTCAATCTCGGAACTGCACTGGCAGGTGCGGGACACAGCGTCGTCCTCGTGGATACCGACCTCGGCATGGCCAACCTCGCCGGTTTCGTGAACCTATCGCCGGATGGGCCGACGTTACACGACGTACTCTCCGGTGACGCGACCGTAACCGAGGCGACCTACGAGGTGGCCGAACGGATCGGCGCGGTGCCCAGCGGGACCGAACTCACCAGTTTCGCACAGGCCGACGCGACGGGGCTCCGTGAGGTCGTCGACCAACTCCGTTCGGAGTTCGACTACGTCTTACTGGACGTGGGCGCGGGTATCAGCCACGAGTCCGTGCTGCCCCTCGGCATCGCCGACGCCACGATTTTCGTCTCGACGCCGGAACCGGCATCGGTCCAGGACGTCAAGAAGACGGTCGAACTCGCCGAACAGGCGGGAGGCGATATCTCCGGTCTGGTGCTCACCCGCACCCGTTCGGGCGACGACGTCTCCTACGAACAGATCGCCGCGCGCCTCGATCTCCCCCTGCTCGGCACTATCCCGGAGGACGACGCCGTCCGGGACAGCGTCTACGCCCGAACACCGCTGGTCGTCAACACGCCCGACTCGCCCGCCGCGGCGGCGTACCGCGAACTCGCCGCCGGGATCGGTGGCGGGTCGAGCGACGCTTCCGAGGAGTCTCCGGAGACGACGGACGAGGCGTCGGCGGCAGTCGGTGCCGAGTCCTCCGACGTGTCCGATGCGCTCTCGGACGTCGAGTCCGGCGAGACCGCTGCTGAGGGGGCTGATTCGGATAACACCGACGGGGACGACATCCCCGACGAAGATATCGACCTCTCGCTGGAGGAGGAGGAGGCTGAAACCGGAGAGTCGGACGTGGATGCCGAAACCGAGGCGTCGGATGCGGATGCGGACGTCGAGGCGTCGGACGCCGATCCGGCGGACGACGAGGCCGAGGCGTCGGACGCGAGTCCTGACGAAGACGTCGACGAGCAGGCGGACGTCGTCGCCGACGCGGAGAGCGACTCGGTCGACGCGGCCGCCGAGACGGCCGCGCCCGGAGCGGGCGGTGCAGACGGCGAGGCCCCCGCGGACGGCGTGACGATTCCCGACGCGGAAGCGGATGCCGACGCGGCGGCCGACTCGTCTGACGACCTCGCTGACGACGCAATCCCGTTCCGCGGCGGCGATTCGACGGGCGACGAAGACGGGGACGAGGACGCCACTCCGGCAGAAGACGGCACCGACGAGGACGCCGCTGGCGAAGCGGAGACGGAAGAAGACGCGGACGAAGACGGCGGGAAAGGCTTCCTGAGCGGTCTGTTCTAGACGCTCCGGCGGATGTTTCTGCTCGCGTGCTTACATCGACTCGGGAGCCTCGACTCCGAGGACATCGAGGGAGTTCGCAACGGCGTGTTGCGCGGCGGCAACGAGTGCGAGGCGGGCGTCGCGCACCTCGGGGTCGATATCGTCGCCGAGTACCTGACACTCGCGGTAGAAGACGTTGAACCGCTCGGCGATGTCGCGGGTGTAGGTCGCGACGATATGTGGCTGGAGGTCCTCCGCGGCCTCCTCGATCACTGCAGGTAGGCGGGCGACGGTCCGTAGCAGGTCGCGCTCGGCGGCGGTGTCGAGCAGACTGGGGTCGACGTCGGCGAGTGGTTCGGTGCTGGCTTCGCTGTCTCGCGGTTCGTCACCACTCGATCTATTCGAGGCGCGGTGCGCCTCGCTTTCTCGCGGTTCGTCACCGCTCGATCTATTCGAGGCGCGTTGCGCCTCGTCCAGTATCCCACAACACCGTGCGTGAACGTACTGGACATAGGGTGCGGACTGTGCCTCGAAATCCAGGGCGCGCTCCCACTCGAACGTGATCGATTTGGTCGGTTGCTTGGCGACGATATCGTATCTGACCGCGCCGATGCCGACCTGGCGGGCGATCCGTTCGACGTCCTCGGCATCTAGATCGTCGTCGCGGATGCGGTCGTCGAGACGGTCCTCGACCTCCTCGCGGGCACGGTGGATTGCCTCGTCGAGCAGGTCGTCGAGGTCGACGCCGGTCCCCTCGCGAGTGCTCATTCCCTCGCCGCCGGGGAGATTGACCCACGAGTAAAAGAGCTGGTCGAGCTGATCCGTGTCGTTGCCCAGCAGGTCGAGCGCGGCGTCTAGCTGCTCGAATGCGAGGTGGTGGTCCTCGCCGATGACGGTGATCGCCCGGTCGTAGTTGTCGAACTTCCACTCGTGGTGGGCCAGATCCCGCGTCGGGTAGAGGCTCGTGCCGTCCGAGCGCAGGAAGACGAGGTTCTTCTCGATACCGTACTCGTCGAGTTCGAGTTGCCACGCCTCCTCCTCGTAAACGGCCTGATCGAGTTCCTTGAGTCGCTCGACGAGGTCGGCGGTCGAGCTATCCCGCATAAAGCGCGTCTCCTTGACGAACTCGTCGAACTCGGCTGGCAGTCGGGCGAGCGTCTCCTGCATCCCCGAGAGCACGGTGTCGACGACTTCGCTCACGCGCTCGTAGGCGTCCTCGTCGCCGGCTTCGAGGCCCTGCATGATGGCCTCGATCTCGGCTTCGGCGTCCTCGACCTCGTCTTCGGGAGCGTCCTCCAGGAACGCGTTGCCCTTTCGGTAGTAGCGGACGAACTCGTAGTCGGGCTTGTCACGTTCGGGGTCGGGCAGGTCGTCCTCGTCGAAGCGCTCGTAGGCCCAGGCGAAGACGGCGATCTGTCGGCCGGCGTCGTTGACGTAGTAGTGGCGGTCGACGTCGTAGCCGGCGTAATCGAGTACGCGACAGAGCGCGTCGCCGATGATCGGATTGCGCGCCCGGCCGACGTGGACCGGCCCGGTCGGGTTGGCGCTGGTGTGTTCGACGACGACGCTCGTCTCCCGGTCGTCAAGCCGACCGAAGCCGTTCGACTGGGCGGCCTTGAGGGTGTCGGCGAAGTACCGGTCGCTCGGCAAAAAGTTGACGTACGGTCCCTGTGTGGTCACGCTGTCGACGTACTCGTACTCGTCGGCGTCGATAGCCTCGGCCACGTCTGCGGCGACCTTCGGCGGCGGTGCGCCGACCTCGCCGGCCAGCCGGTAGGCGACGCTCGACGCCAGCACGGCGTCGACATCCTCCGGTGGCTCCTCGATGCCGAGGTCGTCCTCGGGCAGGTCGAGCGCGTCGAGTGCGCCCGCCAGCGCGTCTGCCACTTCGTCGCGGATAGAGAGGAACATGTGCCCCCCTATTCGAGCGCCGGATATAGGAGTGACGAGTTTCGACGCGGAGCGCTGAAACTCAGACCGGCTTCGGACCGGACCGCACCCCGGGCACCTCATCGACCGTCCGACCCGCTTCGAGCGCCTCCAGACAGTCCGAGACGGTGTAGGTCTCGTCCGGACCAGCACACGGGAACACTCCCGTAAGCTCCTCATCCTCCCGGAGCGCCAGACAGAGCACCGGCAGGAACATCACCGTCCGACCTGCTCCGTCCCGGCGCACGCGAAAGAACGGGTCGACGGTGAGGTCGGTGTCCTCCAGGGCGCGTTCGAACTCCCGGTACATCGCTATCTCCTCCGGAACGCCGCCGCGACCGCCCGACCGGAAACAGACCTTTCGACTCCACCGCGTGACGTCTACTTCGTCGACGACGTCCGATTCCTGAAACTCGTACAGTCGTTGCAGCGTCGATTCCTGTGTCTGCTGCGCAGCGTCGGGTGCGAACCCGCGCATATACACCTCGATTCGGAGTGGTCCGTCCGTTCTGTTCATGAATCCCCCCGAGGGAGTGTACCACATTGCTCGGTAAAACCCTTTCTCGACCCCTCTTTTCGGGGACCGGTCACCGAAATGTACTGTCACGATTCGGATACTGCTTCCGGCCAGCAGTTTCCGCTCGACTGATTCCCTGACAGCCCGCTCTGGCGCGTCACGCTGAAAACCCTGGCCCGCCAACGGGAGAGTATGCATTTCAACCAGCGCACTCAGAACGCACTGCGCGAGGCCGGTCTCGACGTCGACGACCTCAAGCGGACGTCCGAGGCTGTCGTCGATTCGACTCGACAGACTGCGAACGAACTGGAAGCCTTCTTCAGCGACGTCGACACCGTCTACTCGGACATGGAAATGGCCCACAGCGCCGACGAGCACCCCGAACATACCGTCGACTATCTCGACCTGACGACCCACGCCGCCGAGATGCGTGGCTGGCTTCGCTTCGATAGCTGGGGTGCCTATGTCGAGGACGGCCGAGTCCTCGAGGACGGCCTCGTCGAACTCTCGCTCGGTCCGACGGTTCACGATCGCGTCCGGTTCGCCCGCTCACGAGAGCGGCTATGACGCGGGTTCGGCTTCGAGGCATCTACACGACCGCACTCTCCCGGCGACTGCTCGACGCCGGTCACGAGGTCGTGCAGGCGTCGCCAGCGATCCGCGAGCGCTTCGCGGCGGACCTCGAAGCGGCCCCCCACGACGTCTCGATCAGCGATACGAAGGATCGACAGGGGGTCGGTGTATCGGGGCCCACAGAGGCGGTCGACGCCGTCCTTCCCGAACTACGGTCGCTCGGTCGTGATACCCTCGTCTGGGCGGATCCGGCCCCGACCGGTGCGGTCTTCGACGGACAGGTGGCCGAGACGCTCGGGAGCGGCGCAATCGTCGCGCTCGCGGAGCCGTCGACGGCCCGACTCGACGACGTCCCGCTCCCGACTGGCGATGTCGAGGGCTTTCTCCCGTACAACGACACCGACGGCTACGTCGACGAGGGGGACCGGATCCGCGTGCAGGTGCGTGACGCCGCACCGCCGTGGGCCGACCACCGGCCACAACTGAGCACCGACATCGAGGCGAGCGGCGGACTCGTCTCGCTCGTCCGTGGCCGCGAGGAGGTGCGGGCCGCAGTCAGCGGTCAGCGCGGGACCGAACTCGTCCGTACCACCGAGATGCTCCCGGTCGACGCCCCCGACGGCTGGGGGATTCGCTGGGAACGCCCGGCGGCGGACGCCGAAATCGGAACGCTCGGCGATGCGCTCGAGCGGACGACCGCCCGTGCGAGCACGCTGGAGGAGACGCTCGCGGACGCAGACGGCGAATCGCCCGCTGAGTCCGACGCCGAAAGCCGGCTTGTGGCTCCCAACGCGACCGTCTGGTGCTGGTTCGGCCGCGAGTCCCGCAGCGCGCTCGATGGGATGCGCCGCGACGTGACGACGACGATGCCGGGCCACCACCGAATCAAGGCCGGCGACCGCTCTGCCAGCGATGCGGTGGACTTCGTCGAAGCCGTCTGCGAGCCAGCGGGAGAGTTTCCGTTTAGCGCCGTTACCGGCCAGTTCGGCCCCGTCGAGGGCGACCTGCTCGCGCTCGGTCACGGTAAACCGGACGGTCGACTGCTCGAACTCGGCCGCGGCGAGGTGACCGACCGCACCGATACGGGCGTGACGGTCCGACGCGAGATGCGGAGTTCGGGCACCTACGACGGCATCGGTACCGAGCGCACGCGTGGCGATGTCGCTATCACGAAACTCGTCGAGGGGCGGTGGTGGTATCCGACGGTCTACCGCGGCAAGGACGGCGAGCGGAAAGGTACCTACGTCAACATCTGTACGCCAGTCGAACTGTTCCCGGATTCGGCCCGATACGTCGATCTCCACGTCGACGTCGTGAAACAGCCCGATGGAACGGTCGAACGCGTCGACGAGGACGAACTCGCCGCCGCCGTCGATGCCGGCTATCTCCCCGAAGCGCTCGCCGAGAAGGCCCGAAACGTCGCGAGTGCAGTCGAAAACGCTCTCTGACATGACCGAGACGCCACGCCCCACGCCGCCGTCCGAACGCATCGTCAGTTTAGACGCTCTCCGTGGCTTCGCGCTGCTCGGCATCCTGTTGATCAATATCTGGGTCTTCGCGATGCCCGAGGACGTGTTGCTCAACCCGAACATCTACGGCGACTTCACCGGCGTGAACTACGCGGCGTGGCTGTTCACACACGTCTTCGCGGAGGGGAAGTTCATCACGCTGTTCACCCTGCTGTTCGGCGCGGGCATCATCCTGTTCACCGACAGCAAGGAACGGAAAGGCCAAGAGGCCCGCCCGCTGTACTACCGGCGGACGGTCTGGCTGATCGTCATCGGACTGGCGCATGCCCACCTGCTCTGGTACGGCGACATCCTCGTCGCCTACGGGGTCAGCGGACTCTGGGTTATCACTGCCCGGGGCTGGCCCCCCCGGAAACTGCTCCTGATCGGGATCGGTATCTTCGCCGTTCCCTCGCTGCTCGAACTCTTCGTCGCCGTCCAGTCGGGTGCCGAAGCCATCGCCCCGCAGTGGGACCCTGCTGCGAGCGCCATCCAGCAGGAGGTCGAGACGTACCGAAGTGGCTGGATCGCACAGCTAGAGCATCGCGTTCCGTCGGCGATCCAGCGCGAGACGACAGGCTACGTAAGCTACTCCTTCTGGCGTGTCAGCGGGCTGATGCTCGTCGGGATGGCGCTGTACAAACTCGGTGTCTTCACCCACGACCGCTCGACGGCGTTCTACCGTCGGCTGATCGTCGGCGGCGCGCTCGGCGGGTTCGCGCTGATCCTCGCGGGTCTCGTTTACATCTCGGCCAACGACTGGTCCGCGGGCGCGGCGCTGTACTGGCGACAGTTCAACTACTGGGGTGCGCCCCTGGTCTCGAGCGCGTATCTCGGCGGTATCTTCCTGTACGCTGGCCGGCGGTCCAACGGCCCGATCACTCGCGCGCTCGCCGCAGTCGGGCGGACGGCGTTCTCGAACTACCTCTTTCAGACGGTGATGGCGACGTCGATATTCTACGGCCACGGTCTCGGCCTGTTTGGCACCTTCCAACGTATCGAACTGCTCGGCATCGTCCTGGGAATCTGGGCGGTAGAAGTAGTACTCTCCGTACTCTGGCTGCGATACTATCGGTTCGGACCGGTCGAGTGGATCTGGCGCGTCCTCACGTACCAGCAGCGCGAACCGCTCAGAAAGTGACTGTCAGGCGTCGACGTCGTGATCCGGGTCGTCCTCAACCTGTCGTTTCATCGACTCGCGGCGGGACTTGGCGTCCCGACCGGTGGCTTCGAGCAGAAAATCGTTTTTGGCGTCGACAGCGTCTGCGGCCGCGTCGGCGTTGCCCTCCGCGATGACGTCCTCCGCTGAGCGCTCCTCGAAGTGGACCGCAAGCTTGTCTTTCTTGCTGCCGTACTCGGCCGTCCCGGCAACGATCCGATCGAAGACTGGGTTGTCCGGATCCCCGACGACGTAGAGGTCGTTGCCCTTGAACTCCTCAGTCCCGTCTATCGTGCCGAAGTAGTCTTCGACAGTTTCTTTCATATCGGGGATTCGCTCTTCGAGATACTCGCCGCGTCGCATCTTGTACTCTTTCATGGTTGATGAAATCGGTCGGCGTTGATTTACCCGTTACGCTTGCTTCTGCTCCGCGAGGTAGCCGCTCCGACATTCCGGACAGATATCGCCCGCTCTGAGCGAACTACCTGTCCCCGGTGCGGAGAAGCCACACTCCGGACAGACGTACTGTGAACCGCTCCCGTCTCCCGTCGACTCGACCGGCGTCGGCGCGCTGTCGACGCTCGTAAACGTCGTCTCGGGCTGTTCGACGACTGCCTCGCCATCGGCATCGCCGCCGGATTCGGGCCGCAACCCACCGCCGAACTCGACGTCTTCGGGCTTACCGCTCCCGGTATCGGCGTCGTACCCCTCGTCCTCTCCCTCGACTGCCGGCCAGTCCTCATCCGGTTTGTCGTCGTCGGCCCGGGTGTCGTCCGAGTCGGGCCACTCGCCGTGCGCTCGCTCGCGTTCGGGCTCTTCCTCGGGTTCGTCGTCGGCGTCCAGGATCACCGCGTCGTCCTCTTCGGGATCCATCTCCGGTTCGTCGCCGGCCTCGGCCGCGGCACCGGCGTCCCGCGTCGCGGCCGGGACCTCGCTGTCGCCGGGCCCCTCGTCGACGAACTCGGCATCGTGGCCGTCTCCGGCGGCCGGCGGGGTCTCGCCCTCCGCGGCCGCTGGCCCGGTGGTCGGTGCGTCCCCACCAGAACCGGGCTCTGCCGCCACGTCGCCTGCTGTCTCCGGCGTGGTCGGTTCGTCGGCCGACTCCGTTAGCGCGGTTACTTCCTTGTTCTCGCTGACGAGTTTCGTCTTCCCGCACCGGGAACACGTCTGTTCCTCCCGGATCGTCACGACCACTTCGTTCCCCTGTTCCTCGCGTTCACGCTCGACTTCGCTGTCGCCGTAGTCGTGTCCGAGGAGCGAACACCTGATAGCCATTGTCCACGCATACCCAACCGCCCCCTAAAAAGTTGCCGCCCGCGAGTACGTCGAACGGACACTGCAAACACGTCAGAAAACGAAAATAAGGATAAAAACGGATGGGGCGTATGTATCATATATGAAAGCACGCCCGGAGTACCGCGACAGGGCTGACATAGAGGTCGCGGTGCTCGATGCGCTTGTCGACCGAAACGACGACGGCATGACGGTGTTCGAGCTTCGGTCTCACGCCGAGGTCAGTATCCACGACCTGGAGGCCGCGCTCGAATCGCTCAAAGACGACGGACTCATCCAGGTCGACGACTCGGGAAACCGGACGGTGATCAAGGCCGACGAGCGCGTGATTCCGTCGACGACGAACGACTCGGAGGAGCCAACCTTCTTCGAGGAGTTGCGCGAACGACTGCCGTTCTGAGCCCCCGACTCTGGCCCGCTTGCTCGAACCGCTGACCTTTTTCGCCCATAGCCCCCAGTATGGGTAATGACCGTCATCCACCCGGTCCACGAGGATCACGGAGCGACCTTTGCCGAGCGCGGCGGACGGCAGGTTGTCCGACACTTCGGCCGGCCCGGCCGCACCCACCGCGCCGTCCGCAACGGCGTCGGCCTGATCGAGATGGCCTACGGCGTTCTCACCATCGAGGGCGACGACCGGGTAAGCTACGTCGACAACGTCGTCTCGAACAGCGTGCCGACCGAGAACGGCGAGGGCACCTACGCGCTCGTGCTCGACCCCCAGGGTGGCATCGAGACGGACATGTACGTCTACAACGCCGGCGAGCGACTCCTGATATTCACCCCGCCCCAGCGTGCCGAACCGCTCGCTGACGAGTGGCGCGAGAAGACGTTCATCGAGGACGTCGACATCGACCTGGCAACCGACAACTACGCCGTCTTCGGGCTTCACGGCCCGAAAGCGACGGAGAAAGTCGCCAGCGTGCTCAACAAGTCCGGAACGCCCGAGACGCATCTCTCCTTCGTCCGCGGTTCGATGGGCGACGAGGGCGTCTCTGTGATCCGGACCGACGCGCTGGCTGGCGACGAGGGCTTCGAGGTCGTCTGTGCGGCCGACGACGCCGAAGCCGTCTACGACACCCTGCTGAACCACGGACTCAACGCCGCCCCCTTCGGCTACGATAGCTGGGAGACGCTGACGCTCGAGGCCGGAACGCCGCTGTTCGATACCGAACTGGAGGGCCAGATCCCGAACGTGCTCGGCCTTCGTAACGCCGTCGACTTCGAGAAGGGCTGTTTCGTCGGCCAGGAGGTCGTCTCCCGCGTCGAGAACCGCGGTCGGCCGAGCAAACGGCTCGTCGGACTAACCTGCGAGGCGGTCCCGTCGGCGGGCGCGGCGGTGTTCGACGGTGACGCCTCGGTCGGCGAGGTGACCCGCGCCGCCCGGACCGAACTGGTCGAGGAACCGATCGCGCTGGCGCTCGTGCAGTTCGACGCCGCCGACGAAGACGGCCTCACAGTCCGTGTCGACGGCGAGGACGTGCCCGCGACGATTACTGCACTCCCGTTCGTCGAGGGGAGCGACCGGTCGGGACGGCTTCCGACGTACGAATAGCTGTGTTCGCTACCGGCCGAGGTCCTCGTGCGCACTCGACAGATGCCGGGAGGCAAGCGCGGCGAGCAAGGAGAGTTCACCCGCCAGCGCGCCGACCGCGATGATCTCGGCGAGTTCGTCGGCGTTCGATCCCGCGGGATCGCCGCTGCCGCGGACGCCGAGGACGTCCAGGGCCTCGGCCTGCGTGGGCAGTTTCGTCCCGCCGCCGACCGTGCCGACCTCCAAACTCGCGATGCTGACGCTCGCATAGAGGCTGTCGCCGCGCTCTTCGATGGTGGTAATCGCGTTCGATCCCTCGACGACCTGCGCGGCGTCCTGGCCGGTCGCGAGGAAGGCGGCGGCGACGACGTTCGCGGCGTGGGCGTTGAAGCCCAGACTGCCAGCCTTTGCGCTCCCGACGAGGTTCTTTCGGGTGTTCGCCTCCTGGATGGCCTCGGGCGTCGTGCCGAGTCGCTCCTCGACCAGTTCCCGGTCCAGTTCCACGTCGGCGGTGACGCTCCGGCCGCGGCCCTGGACCGCGTTGATCGCCGCGGGCTTTTTGTCCGAACAGAGGTTGCCCGAGAGCGCGACGAGATCCGCCGGGGTCTCCGCCTCGACGAGTTCGCAGGCCTTGCCGGTCGCGATGGTCGCCATGTTCATTCCCATCGCGTCCTTCGTGTCGTAGGCAAAGCGGAGGTAGACCGAGTCGCCGACGACGTAGGGTTCGATATCGAGCAGTTCGCCGTGGCTGGTCGTCGACTCGGCGGCCTCGCGCAGGCGGTCGGTGTTCTCCGCGACCCAGTCGATCACTGCCTTTGCCTCGACGATGCCCTGGACGCGGAAGACGGGTGCGCGCGTCATCCCGGATTTCGTGACGCGGGCCTGCGCCCCATCCGCCGAGCGGATCGCCGAGAGGCCACGGTTGACGCTCGCCAGCAGTGCACCCTCTGTCGTCGCCAGCGGCAGGTAGTACTCCCCGGTTGCGGCCCCGCCGTCGACCGCTACCGGGCCGACGACGCCCATCGGTAACTGTGCGCCGCCGATGGCGTTCTCGATGTTCGGTTCGGCGTCGGCCGCGTCGAACGCGTACTCGCCGACGGTCGACAGATCGGCATCCGTTTCGCGCTCGATCACCAGGCGGCGGGCCGTCACAGCGGTCTCGTGATCGGTGTGGTCTTCCAGTTCGTGCAGGCGCAGGTCGCCATCCAGAACGCGGTCGGCGAGGTCGGCAGCGTCGGTCATGGTACGGGCATGGCCTGCCCGGCCCCTAACAGTTGCTCTTTCGGGATGTGGTCGCTCGTCGATCCGGATCGTATGCTCGTTTAACTGTAGTTATAAGGGTATAATACTATAAAATTCTAAGTATACTACTATGCTTTTCGAAGTAAAATGGAAAAGCCGTTGTACGTTCTTCGAGTACCCCCTGCGGATAATCTGCTCGCGAAAGAAGTGAGACCAAACGGTATCGTCCGCACTCCCGACACAATCACTAAGGTATTACACACCGTATTACTCGCTATGAGCGAGACCACGCGCATCACTGAAAAGGGACAGGCGACGATCCCGAAACATCTCCGGGAGAAGTACAACCTCGAACCGGGTGACGAGGTCGTCTGGCTGGAGAGCGAGGACGGCATCGTGGTCCGCAAGCGCACTCAGTCGGGCGGGCGCGGGTTGCTCGCGCCCGACGCGGACGCCGACGAGCGTGTCGAGGTCGCACAGGCTCTGCACGAACGGACGCGCGACCGGCGAGAGCGGGACTACGATCTCTACGAGTCGGAATGAGTGGGCGCTATACTGCGGACGCTGTGGCGCTGTATCACTATCTCACCGACACGCTCCCGGACGCGACAGACGAGGTCCTCGCCGAAGCCGAAGCGGGCGTCAGCATTATCGAAGTCCCGGCGACAACACTCGCCGAAGTGCTGTACGGCGTAGCGCGCACGGAAGAAGTGAAGGGAATCCAGCTGTCGGTATCGCCGCTCGACGCCCAGCGTGGGCTCCTCGACGAGGGGCCGTTCGAGCTCGTCGAGACGAGCGCGGACGAACTTGCAGTGTTCGGAAGTCTCGCCGATCATCTGAGTCTCCACGACGCCCTCGTCGTCGCCAGTCACCGCCAGCGCGGGACCGACGCGATACTCACGAACGATCCCGAGATCGCTGGCGTCGGCGAGCCGACAGTCTGGGAGTGATCGGTCGGTGTGCTTTTGTCCGGGCCTCGCCTACATCGATTCGATGCAACTGGGCTTTTTCGAGTCACTGACGATGGTCGGGGCGCTCGCCGTCGCCGTCCCGATGGTCTATGCAGGCAGTAACATCTATCTCGCCGGCAACTCCATTGGACTGCTGTTCGTTGCCCTCGGCGTCGCGATGGTGCTGGCCGAGCGGTTTCTCACGACCCCCTTCGATATCCCCTCGATCGTCGCGAAAAAGACCGTCGGACGATTTATTCCGGACCCTGACGAGGCTGACTCCGACGCGCCGACGGAGCACGAGTGACCTCGTCGTATATTCCTCTCGTTTCGATACAATACTAACAGCTATGGAAATGTATTTATCTCTCGTCGACAGACGCGTCCGTATGGCTCTTCGATCGCTCGCCGGTGAACTCGGGCTGGCGGTGTCCGTCTTCGTCGGCCTCGTCGGGTTTTTCGCCGTACTGCTCGTGTTAAACGTCGTTCTCTCCCCGTTCGGAATCGAGGATCAGACGATCGGTATCGTCGCCGCCGTCGTCTTTTTCGCGTCGTTCTGGGCGATGGGACTGAGGTACGTCCTCGGTTCGTCCTGATCAGTCCCCGACCTGCATCCCCGGCGGGTACTCGACGACCGGCCGTGCGCCGTCGTCTTCGACGAGTATCAGATCGCCCACGGCGACGTAGCCGTGCTCGGACGTAGCCAGCCCTGGCCGGAGCGCCAGCACCGTTCCGGCGGGGAGTTCGGCCGTCCCGTCGACCGGCGGCCACTCGCGCGGGTCGAGGCCGACCCCGTGGCCGAGGTTCGCGATGACGTCGCCGGAGTCCGGCGAGGGGTCGAAGCCGTACGCGCCGAGTTCCGCGACCAGTTCGCGGTGAACTTCGCCCGTCGTGACGCCTGCGCCGGCGTCGAGCGTCGCCAGTGCGGCTGATCGAGCGTTCGTCACTGCGACGTGGGCACGGCGGTTCCAGCCCCCGTCGCCGTCGACCACGAGGGTGCGGGTGAGATGACCGTGATAGCCCGTCGGCTCCCGCGGTGCAACGTCGACCGTAACCGTCGCGGCTCGTGGAATCGGTACGTCGACGCGCGGCGTTTCGGGCGGCCCGTCGACGCCGATCCGCGTGGTGCCGCTCGGGAGGCCACCTGCGGCGACCATCGCCTCGTCGATAGCCCCTCGCAGGCGGGTAGCCGTCAACAGTTCGCCGTCCCAGAGTAACCGGTCGCCGGAACGCTTGGTTTCGGCGAGCACCGCGCGTGCCCGGTCGAGTCCTTCGACGGCGACGCCCTGTGCGAACGTGGTGCGGGTCCGCTCCCACTCCGTCTTTTGCTGACGGGCGCGCTCGACGACGTCGGTCGATGCCAGTTCGTAGCCCGCCTCTTCGAGATAGAGCGCGGCATCGTGGGGGATCGGTGGCGGGACGAGAACAGTTCCTGTCGTCTCTCCCGATCGCTCGTCGAGCACGCTTGCCGCCGCTTGCCCAGGATGTCGACGCCGCGCATCGAACCGCCGGACCGTACCGGAGAACTCGGGAACGTCCTCGGCCGTCGCTGGTAGACAGAGCACCGCCGCTGTCGGCGTGGAGACGAATGCGACAGGCGAAGTGCCGTCGTAGCCGGTGCAGTACCGGATCGACGAGTCGTGACCGACGTGGACGAACCCGGTGGCGTCGCGCTCGTCGAGTTCGGCAGCCAGCCAATCGAAATCGGCTGTTGCAGGCGCTTTCGGTCCGCTCATCCCGACTACTGCGCTTCGAGGGGCTCTCGTGCTTCTATCAACAGGTCGTCGATGGGGCGCTCGTCGGGTTCGTTGTGGAGCAAGACGTCGATGGGGAGCGTGGGTGCGCCACTGATCAGGTTCTCCATGATGACGAGTCGCTCGCGAGCACGGCTCATTCCGACGTAGAAGACGCGCCGTTCGTTGTCGGTCAGTGTCGGGACGGGGTTCGTCGTCTTCGTGAACTCCTCACAGCCGGGGACGTCGGTCGGATCCTCGACCGTGGCGGCCATCTGCTCGACGACCTTTTCGGTCAGATCGGTACCGACGAAGACGTGGTCGGCCTCGCGGCCTTTCGCGCTGTGGATCGTGCCCAGTCGGACGCGCTCGGTGTCCATCCCGAGATACTCGCCGACGGCGAAGTAGGCGGTGACGCTCTTTTTCTGGAAGCTCGTCACTTTCCGGGACATGTCGGCCGCGGACTTCGGGCCGGGCATGAACGGGACGTGTTCGCCGATCAGGTCCGGTTCGATGGTGAGGTCGACGAGATCGTCGACACCCGCCTCCTCTTCGCGGTCGTCGATGGCGTCGAACAGTTCGTCGCGGTCGTTCGAGCCAAAGGCCGAGTCAGCGAGCATGTCGGCCAGTCGACGTGCTTCCAGACCGTTGATCGGTTCATCGTTGTCGAGTGCCTCGATCGCTCGGACGAACTGGGTCAGCCGATCGGTCCACATTCGCTGATCGGTGAGGACACTGAACGGGATCCCCTCGGTGATGAACTCGTCGATGAACTGGAACATCTGGTAGCGCGCCCGAAAGAGCAACATCACGGTCTCGTCGTCGGTCTCGTCGACCGTCGCACGGACCTCACGAACCAGATCGAGCATGGAAGGGCTCTCCTCGCCCTGTACGACGCCGCCCTCTTTGCGCGGGTTCAGGTCCTTGTCCTGGCGCTGGTCGATATGGCGGATCTCTCGGTTGACGACGTTCAGAACGTTCGAGGGGAGTCGGTAGGAGTTCGGCAGGATGACGTCCTCGTCGACCTCCTCGTCGAGCAGCAGGGCGGGATCGGCACCCTGCCAGGAGTAGACGACCTGATCGTCGTCGCCGGCGATCAGTACCTTCTGCATGTAGGGTTTCCACTCCTCGTAGACGTCGTACTGCAGTTTGGTGATGTCCTGAAACTCGTCGATCACCAGATAGTCGACGTTCGGGAGGAGGGAGCGCTGTTTGACGCGCTCGAGCATGTCGGCGAAGCCGACGACCCCCTGATCGCCCTTGTAGTTCCGCCAGGCACGGATCGCCTCGGGAACGTCGACGCGCTCGTCGTCGCTCGGCCAGGTCGGCGTGTACTTCCCGCCGTCCTGTGCGTTCGGATCGACATCCGGGGGCAGTCGGATCTCCTCGACGTCCCACTGGAACGGTACGTCGTACCAGTCGGAGACGTCACGCCGGGTGCGCTGGAGCCACTGGCTCGTCGCGATGATCTTGTTGCCAAGCGTCGTCGAGCGAGCGGTTCGGCGGCCCCCGCCGCCGTACTCGTCCTCGAAATCGATACCGTAGTCCTCACAGAACTCCTCCTTGTCGGACTCGCCGACGACGTCGTTCCGGGAGAGATCGAGCAGTTCGTAGGCCTTCGCGTGCATCGTGCAGACGTTGCCCTTGAGTGCTCGTGGGTTCTCATCGAGTCGCTCGGCCAGCCGTTCGCGGATCTCTGCGGCGGCGGCCCGTGTGTAGGAGACGACGAGCACGTCACGCTGGCTCACCGTTCCGTCTTCCAGAAGGTCTTCGACACGATCGAGAAGCGCCGTCGTCTTCCCGCTCCCGGGACCACCGAACAGGCGGGTGACGGACGTATCGGCTGCAGTCATTACACAGTATCACGATACGAAACACTATAAGCCCCGTGGCTTCGCTCTGGGCCTATCAGCGGTCAGTTCCCCCGAGACGAGCGGGCTTCGCGGACGTCGTTTCCCTCCCGGATCAGGTCATCACACTGCGGGCAGACCCGCGGTTCGTCGACGCCGCGGGGCGTGAACACTCGCGCGTAATCGACTGTGACAAACGAATTACAGTTCTGACAGTGTGGCATACGTTCTCCAGAGGAACGTGTGGAGGCCATCCATATAATTTTACTGGCGATATGGGTCTAAGAATTACGGATGGCTTCCCGGAGCGAACGATCGAACGTGACGGTGCGGGCTCTCACAGGGTCACTGCTTCGGAGCAGGATTACAAAAAAAGTCGAAAACGAACCGTCTCTTCAGCTGTTACGGCTGGGTCGGTGACCAACCACAGACGGAGCAACCGGATGCGTCTTCGTCGTGGAGGCCGCCACATTCCGGACACTGTAGCTTGTTATAGTTCCGCTCCCATCCTACGGGTTCTGTTTCGTGGCCGTGACGCGAAAGGAAGTCGTCGATCAGATCGTCTCCGGCATCGTTGGGTGCGGACGCCATACACGGTACCTGTTCACACACCACGCTAATAAAGCTTGGTGGCCGGGAAATCCTTGCCAGTTCCTCCGTGAATCAGCGAATTAGTGGGCGAACGCACAATTATATGTAGTAATACGGCATGTTTTTCGCACCCAACAGTTCGCTCCGTCGGACGGTTCTATCGGTGATACACGACTGACAGCAGTACAGTCCGGATCAGGCCTCTTCGAGGTCGAACTCCCAGGCGCGATAGCCGCCTTCGAGGTTGAGCACGCGAGCGTCCTCGTCGACGCCCTCGTACGATTCGAGCATCCGCGCGGCCTTCTGTGAACTCTGGCCGACCGGGCAGGCGACGACGATTTCGTCGCCCCAGTCGTGCTCGTCGACGCGCTGGGGGAGTTCGGGGAACGGAACGTTCTCGGCGCCGGGGATGTGCCCGCGGGCGAACTGGGGCGGCCGGCGGATGTCGACGACCTGCAGGTCGTCGCCGTTCTCCAACTTCTCGTTGACCGTTTCGGGTGCGATATCCTCGACCATCGATACCGGTCGTTCGGTTCGATTCGGGTAAAGGGCTTCGGCAGCGCGACGTTCTGCCGATCCGCTGTCGGAGTACGCTTCCGGACCGTCCCGTTTATTGAGTCCTGATTCAAACAGTACGTATGAGCGATCTGAATCTCGACCCGATCCAACTGGACCGGTACTCCCGGCACGTGATCATGGACGACGTGGGACCGGACGGGCAAAAGCGCCTGCTCGACGCCTCGGTGCTCGTGATCGGTGCGGGCGGGCTTGGCGCGCCGATCATTCAGTATCTCGCCGCAGCGGGCGTCGGTCGCATCGGCATCGCCGACGACGACGTCGTCGAGCGGTCGAACCTACAGCGCCAGGTGATCCACGGCGACGACGACGTCGGCCGTCCGAAAGTCGATAGCGCGGCCGAGTTCGTCGCGGAGTTGAACCCCGACGTCGACGTCGAGACACACGAGACTCGCGTCACCACGGAGAACGTCGAGGCCCTGATCGCCGACTACGACCTCGTGGTCGATGGCAGTGACAACTTCCAGACGCGCTATCTCGTCAACGACGCCTGCACGCTTGCTGGCGTGCCGTTCACCCACGGTGCGATCTTCCAGTTCGAGGGCCAGATCACCACGTTCCCCGCGACCGAGAACTCGCCGTGTTACCGCTGTGTGTTCCCCGAGGCGCCGCCGGATGGGATGGTAGCCGACTGCGCGACGGCGGGCGTGCTGGGGGTATTGCCGGGGACAGTCGGTTGTATCCAGGCGACCGAAGCGGTGAAAATAATTCTCGGCCAGGGCGACCTGCTCGATGGGCGACTCCTGTTTTACGACGCGATGGCGATGGAGTTCGACGAGGTCGAGATCCGCAAGAACCCGGACTGTCCGGTCTGTGGTGACGAGCCCGCTATCGAGTCCGTCCACGATGTCGAATACGTCGAGACGTGCTCGGTCGGTGCCGACTGAGTTTGCCGGCCGGTCTTGCTCTCCGTGTCGCTAGGCGCTATCGCTTGCGACCGACTGGCGGTATCCCTCGCGTGCCTGATATGCGAAGACAGCAAGCACTGACAGTACGACGGTTCCCCAGATAACGTCCTGCTGTATGCCTGAGACCGGTTCTGCGAACACCCCGGAAAGGAGGACGAGCATGAGTACGACGACGCCCATTCGGGAGGCACTGGAGACGGAGTCGTCGACGTGTAGTAGATACGCTTGTGGGGCCACGTATCCGAATGTGACGAAGAGCAGGAACGCTACGACAGCGGCCCAGTCGGCGGGCATACCGACCGTTGCTTCCACGGCTTGCAGTGCTCCGAGTGCGGCGACCGTTACGAGAGCGGACACTACAATGACCGCGTTTTCTTTGGAGGGCATGCCCGTCCCTTCGACGGGGGCGGTTATAAATGTTGACTGCGCGACAGGAGTATCGACTCAGTCAGACTGCTCGACTGAGGACGCGCACGGAGGAGTCCCGTGGCGAAAGCCTATTGTCGTGCTCGCAAAGGTGCACGTATGAGCGAGAGCGCCGGACACGCGGCCGAGCGCGTGACCCTGGCACGGCTTCCGTCGGGGACGGAGATTTCGACGACGGTTCACCGGTACGAGGGCGACGAATTCGGAGCGACGGTGTACGTCCAGGCCGCCCAGCACGGCCGGGAGATCAACGGGACCGAGGTACTACGGCGGGTCCACGACCGGCTCGCCGCCGACACTCGCGCGGGGACGGTGATCGCGGTCCCTGTAGCGAACCCGCTAACCTTCGATCGGGTCTCCTACACGACGCCCGAACAGCTAGACAGCGTTAACCCGAATATGAACCGTGTCTGGCCGGGCCACGACGAGGGGACGCTCCACCAGCGGATGGCCGCCGGACTCTGGGAGTACGCCGGTGATGCCGACCTCGTCGTCGATCTGCACACGGGAAGCCCGGATATGTACCCACACGTCGTCTACACTGAGGGCGACGACCGCTCCAGATCGCTGGCCGAGACGTTCGGTACCGACCTCCTGCTGGCGGAGCCATCGGGCGAGGACGCCCCCGACGAGTGGCAAGAGCGCGGCTTCGGCGGGAAACTCCGGGTCGCCGCGGCCCGCGAAGGGATTTCGGCGATCACACCCGAGTTAGCACACAACAAACAGTTCGTCGAATCAGCGATCGATACCGGCGTGACGGGCCTGTTCAACGTTCTCCGCGAACTCGATATCCTGGCAGGGTCGCCAGTCGAAAACGGCAAGACACGGGACGCGCGCAACCACCTCGGCAACGTCGACGCGACCGACTCCGGCCTGTTTCGGGTCACTGCCGATTACGAACTCGGTGAGACGATTCCCGAGGGATCGACGCTCGGCACGGTGTACGATCCGACGACCTACGAGACGCTCCAGACCGTCCGTACAGAGCGTGAAGGCGTCCTCTATGCGCTCACTCGCGAAGCGACAGTAACGGTCGGCGATCGGCTTGCGGGTATCGCCGTCGTCGACTAGAAGATGTTCGCCTGCCGGTAGACGTTGATGCCGTCGTCCGTGATCTCGTAGGGTTTGGTCTCCCGGGAGTGGTTGGCGTCGCGGATCTTCTGGATCTCGATGGCGAGTTGTGTCTCGCGGAAATCGGAGGGGCGGATGTACTGCAGAATAAAGACGGCGTCGGTGAGATACTCGACGATGCCGTGACGGGAGGCAAAGGGCGACTCCTCGCTCGCCTCGCTCGTCATCAGTGTCGTGACGCCCGCTTTCTTCAGGCTCTTGGTGAAGCCGTAGATCTCGTTTCGTCTGGCCGCGCGGTCGTCGTACATCATCTCCAGCAGCGAGACCGAGTCGAGCACGAGTCGGGACGCCCCGAACTCGTCGATGAGTCGTGGGAGTTCGCTCCGGATGCTCTGAAGGCTGTTTGCCATCTCGATGGGGTCGATATCGACGACTGCCAGATCCCCGTCTTCGGCGTACTCGTCGAAGGAGAACCCCTTCTCGGTTGCACTCCGAATGATGCGGCGGCGTGACTCCTCCAGGGTGATGTAGACGGCACGCTCGCCGTTTCGCAGCCCTTCCGCGAGGAACTGGAGTCCGAGTGTCGTTTTCCCCGTCCCGGCGCTCCCGATGGCGACCATCAGCGCCCGGGCGGGGATGCCGCCCTGGACCATCGCATCGAGGCCTTCGATGCCGAGGGCGATCCGGTCGATATCGGAGTCGGGATCACCCTCGAACCCACCGCCCCCGAGCGTCTCGAAGTCGTCGTTCCCCATCTCGAACTCCGCGTCGAGGTCGAACTCCTCGTCGATATCTAGCTCATCACCGTCGGCGGGGCCGTCATCCGACTCCGCCGGGAGGTCGGGGGCCTGGCCGAGCGCGTCGCCGAACCCCTGATCGAACAGTCCGCCATCGCTCGCCCCCTCGTCGGTGCCGGGATCCGTCTCGTCGACTGCTCCGGCGTCCCGTTCCGATTTCTGGAGGGTCTCGAAGGGGTCCGCCTCCTCGTCGACGGCTATCTCCTCGAACGCATCTTCGAGGTCGTCGGCAGCCTGATCCACCGACGAGAACCGGGCGGCCACCTCGTCCGCTTCGTCTTCGCTTCCTGACGCTTCGGCGTTGTCTACAGGTTCGTCGGCGTCATCCTCGAGGGCCCACTCGCCCGAAAAGAGGTCTTCGGCGTCGCCGTCTTCCGCTGCAAGCGCCTGCTCGAACCAGTCGTCCTCGTGGTCGGGATCCGTTTGCGCTTCCTCGTGGCCGCCGTTCTCGTGATCGGAACGGTCGCCCTCACTCACGACGCTCACCTGCGGTTTCGGCAGAATCGGTAGCCCGCCAATGGCTCCCAGCGGTCGCTGGAGACGGTCCGTTACACGGGGGCAACCCTCCTGCCGCGTTGAGCGTGTTCGTATGGTTCATATCGGTTCCGATAGCATCGCTGGACGGCGGCCGTACTACCTCCAACCAGACACCGGGTCCTGATTAACTTTGCTCCAGTCCCGCCGTCAACGGGGGGCTTTTTACTCCCCGCATGCTACCCATCTCCATGTACGTCGGGATTGTCGCACAGCGGGACAACGAGCGGGCAGTGGGTCTCGCGGCCGAACTCGTCGAGACGCTCGAAGCGGACGATCTGACGACGACGCTCGACACCGCCACCGCTGGCGCACTCGACCGTCCCGGAGTCGACGTCAACGAGATGGCCGAATGTGATCTGGTGGTCTCCATCGGCGGCGACGGTACGTTTCTGTACGCCGCCCGCGGCGCGGGGTCGACGCCGATCATGGGCGTCAATCTCGGCGAGGTCGGCTTTTTGAACGCCATCGCGCCCGCCGATGCCATCGACGCCGTCACCGCCGAAGTCGAACAGCTCCGCGAGACGGGCCAGCCCCGCTCGCGAGAGATACCCCGCCTCCGGGCGAGCAACGGCGACTGGTCGCTCGAACCGGCGATCAACGAAATAGTGTTCCAGGGTCCCCAGCGCGGCCACGGCAACGGAGCCGACTTCACCGTCCGCGTCGATGACGAAGTGTACACGACCGGCCACGCGGATGGCGTGCTCGTCTCGACGCCGACCGGTAGCACTGCGTACAACCTCAGCGAGGGCGGTCCGCTGGTCCATCCCTCTATCGGCGCAATCGTCCTTACCGAGATGTGTCCAACGGACTCGATGCCGTCGCTTGCTGTCGACATCGATAGCACAGTCTCCGTCTCCGTTTCGGACGCCGACGAGGCGTTCGTGGTTAGCGACGGTCGGACCAGACAGCGCCTCGATCCGCCGGCCACTGTCACCGTCAGTACGGCCGAGGTCCCGGTCAGAATCGCAGGGGGAAGCGCCGACTATTTCGAGGCGCTGAAGAAACTGGAGTGAGCCTCTCGGCGAGCAGCAGAAGTGCCCCTATCGAAAGGACTAATCAGTTGACACCCTTAAAACAGTTCGATGAGTGAGCAACTGCCGGACGTCCAGGCGACGCGCCCGGACGTTACCGTTGGCCTGAGTCAGGTCGGCGTTACGGACGTGGAGAAACTGGTCAAACTCGCCCGCCCCAACAAGCGCCCTATCGTGCTGATGGCCGAGTTCGAAGTGTTCGTCGATCTGCCCTCCTGGCGCAAAGGCGCAGATATGAGCCGAAACATGGAGGTCATCGACGAGACGCTCGAGGACGCGACCCGGGACGAGGCCTACCGCGTCGAGGACGTCTGTGGCGACGCTGCCGAACGTCTGATCGAGAAACACGAGTACACGAGCGAGGTCACCGTCGCGATGGAGGCCGAACTCATCCAGCGCGAGCAGACGCCCGCCTCGGACAAGGAGACCCAGAGCACCGTCGACATCACCGCAAGTGCAACGGCGACCGAGGATGGGACTCGCGAGATGATCGGTGTCGATGTCACCGGGATGACGGTCTGTCCCTGCTCACAGGGGATGTCCGAATCCCGCGCCCGCGACAAACTCGAAGAACTAGATGTGGATGCAGACGCAGTCGAGGAGTTCCTCGACGATGTCCCCCAGCCAGGACATTCCCAGCGCGGCCACGCAAAGATCACTATCGAGAGCCCCGGCGCGCCGGAAGTCGATCTGCGCGACCTGATCGAAGTCGCCAAGGATTCGATGAGCGGTCGGATCTACAACATGGCCAAACGCCCTGACGAGGACCACATGACCTACGAGTCCCACGCGGACGCCAAGTTCGTCGAGGACTGTGTCCGTGCGATGGCCGAGGGCGTCGTCGAGGAGTTCCCCGACCTTTCTGACGACGCGGTCGTCTCAATGCGCCAGTCCAACGACGAGTCGATCCACCAGCACAACGCCCACGCCGAACGCCACGTTGCGATGGGCCAGCTCCGCGCGGAAGTGCAGAACTGAGTCGCCGCGGCGTCTGACGGAAGCTATTTTGTACTCGGTCGGCTGTACCCGGACGATGAGTACGATCACGCGACGGAAACTGCTCGCCGCGAGTGCGGCGGGAGCCGGTGGCGTCCTCGCCGGTTGTCTCGGCGACGACGGGGCCGAGAACGGCGAGGAAAGCCCGACAGAGCCCGAGGATAGCCCCAACAGTGACGAGGAAGAGCCCGAGGAACCCGACGATACCGGGGACGACGACGCCGACAGCGAGACTGACGATCCTGTCGGCTCGACGCCCACGCTGTACTACGTCGATGTGGAGAACGGTCTCGACGAAGCGCGGACGGCCCACGTCATCGTCGAAGACGACACGGAGTTGATCCACTGGTCCGACCTCACTCTGGAGGCGGGCGAGACCAGACGCGTCGAACGTAGCTGGGATCTCGACCCTGGCTCCTACGTCGTGTCGATCCGTCTCGACGGTCAGGACGAGTGGCAACAGGTCGATCTCACGCGCGAAAACTCCACCTGTTACGGGCTGTTCACGCGGATCCGGGAGGGCAACGAACTCAACGTCTTGCTCGACCCCGCCCCGAGCGGCTGTGAGGACGGCGAGAACTAGAACGAGAGGGGCTGGGCGTCGTCCCAGCGTGGGACGAACTCGTCGTGGATGTTGGTCGCAAACTCGGGGTCTTTCAGATCGATCATGCCGAACGTATCGTTTGCCGCCAGCGGATGGGGGACCTGGATACAGACTTCGACGTCGTCGATGATGTTGAACGTCCCCGTCACGTCATCGCTGACCCGAACCTCGTAGTCGGGACTGGGCGAGAGCGTTTCGCGGTGGCGCTCACCGACGGTCTCGGGCAGGGAATCGACTAGCCCGGGCGTCATCAGTACCCTGATGTCGATGCCACGGTCGATAGCGGCTTCGAGTTGTTTTGCGACGAGCGTTCCGATGTCGCCCTGATCGAACAACGAGGTCTGGTCGGAGGCGACGACGACGATCCGTTCGTCGGCCGCCGAGAGTCGCTCGACGAGCAGGTCGGCGGTCTCTTCTGCGCCGACTGCGGCCGTCCAGAACTGCTCTTCGACCGGCTCTGCGGCGTGGAGTTCGGTCGCCAGATCGTCGACGATCTCCTCGTACTGGTCGGCCTTCTCTTCGAGTTCGCGTTTCTTGTCGTCGAGCAATCGATCGAGCGCAGTCGAAGGCTCGACGGCGACGTACTTCTTCGGCCTGCTCGCGGTCTGGGTCCGGACGAGATTGTACTGTTCGATGCTGTTGAGCACGTCGTAGATCCGGCCCATTGGCACGTCACTTACCCGTGACAACTCTTTTGCAGTTGTGGGTCCGGTGTTGAGAAGCGACCGGTACGCACGTGCCTCGTACTCGGATAGCCCGAGATCCCTGAGACTGGCCATACTCCCAAAAAACGCTCAAACAGTATAAACGCACCGACCGTTTGTAATCTATGTTACTCGGTCGAGAGCTCCCGGACGCGAGTCTCCAGTTCGTCCGGATCCGCCGCTGGCTCTGCCGAGCGATCGCCGCGCCGCACGAGTGCAGTGTCGTCCTCGATTCCCGTCGCCTCCGGGACGACGACCTTCTCGTGGTCGCCGACGCGCAGTGCGGCGCGGTGCAGTTCCGAGCCCGCGGAATCCGCGACGTGAATCGTCAGCGTGTCGTGTAGTAGCCGAGCGGTGACCGATCCGAAGCCAGCCACCTGCGGCCCGAAGCGATCGTACGCGCCAGCGAAGGCTTCCACGGTCTCTTGAGCGATCTCGCGGTACCGATCCTCGCCCGTGATGAGGGCCAGATCGAGCAACGCGTCGGCCATCTCGACGTTGTCGTCGAGGGGCCGGAGCGGCCTGTCGAGCAGGCCCAGCCCCGCTGCGGGACCGTCGCGGAACGAGCCCTCGGTAAACAGTTCGTCGATGGTCGCGTCGGCGACTGTTCGCGCGAGTTCGACGGTCTCGGCACCGAGGACTTCCCTGGCAGTGAGCAGCGCCGCGAGGGTGTGCGCCTGATCCGCCAAGAGGAGGCGTTCGACAGTCTCGTCGCTCTCGTAATGGAGCACTTCGCCCTCATCTATCAGTTCGGCGCGGAGGTGGTCGAGTGCTCGCTCGGCGTACTGGCGGGCCCGGTCCTCGTCGGTGTAGGCGTAGTAGGTCAGCAGGCTGTCGATAGCCAGCGCGTTCCGGTCGGCGAAGACGGTTTCGTCTACGGGGGGTGCGTCTTCACCCTCGCGCTCGGTCGGCTCCAGCGTGTAGTAGCTTGCTCCGCTCCCTGCGGACTGACTGCCGGCGAACGCCGAGCCAGTCCACAGCGTCGTCGTCAGATAGTCGAGGGTACGCTCGGCTGGCTCTCGGTACTCATCACGTCCGGTGTAGAGATACGCGTTGGAGAGCGCCCGGACCAGCGCGGCGTTCGTATCCAGTAGCTTCTCGTAGTGTGGGTCGGCCCAGTTCTCCTCGGCGGCGTATCTGAAGAAGCCGCCGGCGTACTCGTCGAGCAAGTTCGTGGTGATCGCACTCAGCGTGCGTAGCGCCTGCTCGCGCTCGCGCTTGAGTGCGAACTCGACAGTCCGGGGCATCGGGAACTTCGCCTCGGTTCCCCACCCGCCGGCGCGTTCGTCGTAGGTCTCGTGTAGCGAGCCGAGGAAATGTCGCTCGATATCCTCGCTCAGTTCGCCCGACGGTGGCCCCTCGCCGTTGACGCTGCGGGGGATCCGCCCCGCAGCGGAGCCTTTCGAGTCCCACATCTTCCGGACGCTCGTGATCACTTGGCGCATCCCGTCGGGGCCGAGATAGCCCGACCCGGTCAGTAGCTCGCCGTCCGGCGTGAGAAACACCGTCGACGGAAAGCCGCCCATATTGTATCGCTCACGGACGCGAGGCTGGTGGTCGACGTCGACCCGAACCGGCACGAAGCCGTCGTTGACGTTCGCGGCAATTCGGGGCTCGCTGTACGTCTCCCTGTCCATCTCGTGGCACCACGAACACCACGTCGCAGAGAGCGACAGCAGGATCGGTTTGCTCGCCCGGTCGGCGATTTCGAACGGCTCCGGCCCCCACTCGTGCCACTCGACGTTGGTCCGGGCTGCGTGTTCGTCCATGTCACCGGCTACGCCGCCGCGGGGGTAAGAGCTTCGGGACGGCCTCGGTCGGACGGCTCTCCGCGTTTCGGCCGATGAGCATCGAGTGTTAAGCGTTTTCACCCCGGAGACGCTACCCTGTCGTATGTTCAAGCGGATTCTGGCCCTGCTGATGCTCATCCCGCTGCTTGACTCGGCGCTCCTGGTCGCGCTCGGGTTCTACTGGATCGGTGGGCTCGAGATCGTGCTTCTCGTCGTCCTGACGGCGCTGATCGGGACGCTCGCCGTCCATGCCGAGGGGAAACGGACGATTCGGAAGCTCCAGCGCGCGCTCCAGACGGGCAGCGTCCCGACGAACGAACTGATCGACGGCGGCTTCCTGATCGCGGCGGGTGCCTTCCTGCTCACGCCGGGGCTCGTGACTGACCTCATCGGCTTCCTGCTCGTCATCCCGCCGACCCGGATCGCGATCAGAGCCGTCGCCAAGAAGTTCGTCATCGTCCCCTACCTCGACAAACAGACCGACGGCTTCGCTACTGGCAAGGTCTACACCTTCGGCTTCCCCGAGGACACGTCCGGCGGGGGGATGGGACCCGGATCGGGCCAGACCGAGAGCCCGTTCGACGTCGGTGGGAGCTCCGACGGAAGCGAGGACGACGTCTACGACCTCGGCGACGACTCCTACGACGTCGAGTTCGGCGATTCGGACGACTCACCCGACCGCTGACCCCCCGCAGACCACGGGAGGGCGTCACCTGATGACAGGGATCGGTGGACGCGAAGAAGGAAACGCTTAAACACAAGAGCACACTACCCGATAATGCGTTCGAGGGCCAATAGCTCAATTAGGTTGAGCGCTCGGCTGATAACCGGGAGGTTCGCGGTTCAAATCCGCGTTGGCCCATACGCGCGAAGCGCGGGGCCTATTTGATGGCTCTTGCGGCTCAAATCTCCTCTTTACACCAATTTCCGTTGAACAACAAACTGAAGAAAGGTGTCTTTCTCAGTTGATTTGAACCACAATTCTCCCGAGGGTCCATGCCATCTCTCGTTCGGAGTATATCCGCTGCCTCAATGAATTGTAATTCTCAGGATCTGTTGAAGTCCTCAGCTGGTGATATTTTTCAGCGGTCGTGCTGTAATACAATTCGTGAGTCTCGCAGGAGAAGCTCGTCAGGGCAGGCGATCCAGGTCGATCAATATAGGTGAGCGATGTAACGAAACAGGTCATAACATACCTGAAGCTTGTCAGAATCGTCGTGCTGAATATAGAGGATGAGTTCAGCACAACGATTTCGTTTGTTTCACGGAAAATTCAGCACAATAGCCGGTCAGTACACCTGCAAAGACAGTGGCGGAATCCCTGATTCGCCTAGTTCGAGGAAGCGTCTGTTCCGTCTGCTTTCGCTCCATAGAGATTCGTGAATGGTGTTGCCGTCACACCGTACGCGAGGATCGAGGCGGCGATAACGAGCGTCGAGATGCGCCACGCCTGTCGTGACCCCGTTTCGTGAACCACGAGCGTCGCGTAGTATATCGCCGCGATACCGATCGGCCCGAACCATCCTGTGAAGAGCGCATCTGCTCGCCGTTGGAGTGGCGGCAGGAGTTTCGACACCGGCAAAAGGACGGTAAGGCGACGGAGCAGGAGAACGACTCCCGTAAAGAGGAGGCCCCACCATCCGAGTTCGATCCACCCCTGCCACGGAAGCATCATCCCGAAGATGACGAAGACCGGGATCTCGAACAAGCGTTCGAGGGCCTCCTGTGCGTCCTGCTCTTGCTCGGCGGCCTCCTCCTCCGTCGGAAGTTTGAACGCGACACCCGCCATGAACGCGGCCAGGATACCGTCCGCGCCAAACAGTTTGATGAACCCGAGGACGGCGAAGGTGAGCGCGATGACGATGGTGAGTAGCGACGGTTTCACGATAAAATCGCGAGCCGTAGCCCACCGCTGAAGCCGACCCGCGAAATATCCGATCACGAAGCCGACGAAGGCTGCGAGAAGAACCTCCTTCAGGAGAACGACGAAAACCCACTCCCGAAGAGCGGTATCCGTCGAGTGGCGCAACAGCAGGAGTGGCAGAAATAGCAGGAGATACGCGACCCCGTCGTTGATAGCGGATTCAGCCGAGATATAGTGGCGAAGTCGAGACGGGATGTATTCCTCCGCTGCTGTGCCCGTGACGATCGTCCCCGCGATCACGGGGTCGGTCGGGGTGAGGATAGCCCCAATCACCATCCCCATCCACCACGGAACCCCGAAGAAGGCATTGACAATGAGACCACTGATAATCCACGTCCCCGGCATGATCACGAGCAGAACGACTGTCATCGCTTTCCATCGCTCGAAGATGTACTTCTTGGGGAGACGGATCGCGACACCCAACACCGCGAGACCGAGGGTTAACCGGGCGGCCTGTTCTAAGATGGGGAGCGGGTCACCGAAGGTGGCGATACGGAGTAGTCCGAGCCCTGCGGGCCCGATAGCGACGCCGTAAGCGAGGGCGACGACTGGTTCCGTGACGAAGGAGACGTACTGTTTGATGAAGTCCGAGACGACGCCCAGTAGCAGCACCAGCCCTCCGAAGAGGGCTAGGGCGAGATTGAGGTCGCTCAAGGCTGGTCGATACTACAACGTATTAATAAAAAAAACAAACCGCCTGTTCCGACTGCACGACGGACGGATGCAGATTTGTCCGTACTGATTGGGTGGTTGTGCGGTGACCCCGACCGATTCGTGGACGCCCTGAACGGACCGATTGGTGAATCTCCTGTATTGACCGCTAACCACAGTCTCGATCAGGCCAATCTCTCGTGAAAGACTCGCGCTGTGTATTCAGCACAGTTTCCGAAATACTTCTGCGAACTGGTAGTTCTTTCAACGGTCAATACGCACGATCGGTTGAACGGATAGTTCATCAGATCCGGCGTAGAACAAACAAAGCTGTCGTACTGAACTTATCCTCTATATCCATCACAGCGCTTCTACTAACTACGAATGATCTCAACAGAGACAATCACGCGAATTGTCTATTATTTGTTTGAATTTGTGGCCTATATATTTCCTAAATAATCACGACGCTGACTCGCTTTTTCTTCCTCAGTTCGCCGATCGTAGTGTTTCTCTAATACGTCCAAGCTGACATTCATGCGATCGCCAACCATCTTTTCGGGAACATCTTCCGTCAGATGGTACGTAATCGACCCTCGGCGGATAGCGTGAGGACTAACACTTGAGGGGCAGAGGCTGGCTTTGTCCCGACCCATTGCTTCACATGAGTCTACCTCACGGTCATGAGGACAATCGCCTGTATAGACACATGGACGCGTTGCACGATAGCGAGATTCTCGGGGACGACTGCCCGGAGAACCGCACTGACCGGTACTCCAGAGAGTACAAGCCGGCTAGCCTGGGACAGTGATGGCCGGGTAGTTCGACTTCATTGCAATTTGTTCCTGACCACCACGTTGCCTTTCCGTGTCCCGCCCGATGTAGTAGTCGTATGACAGCCAATTTCCAGTCGCGTTTCGACGCGGAGTATGAGGGGGAGATACCGCCCAGCGTCGACGAGGCAGCGCTCCACCGGATGGAAGCTGTTGCGTATGCGCTGGACGAGAGTATCCGGATTCCGGGGACGAAGGCCCGCGTCGGTATCGACCCGATCCTCGGCGTCCTCCCGGTCGCCGGTGATCTGGTCACCGCTGGTCTCTCGGTCTATATCGTCGCCGAATCTGCCAATCTGGGTGTCTCCTATATGACATTGCTGCGGATGATCGCCAATATCAGCATCGACGTGGCTGGTGGGTCGATTCCCTACGCCGGCACTCTCTTCGACTCGTTCTGGAAGGCGAACAAACGCAATATCGAACTTGCACTCGAGGACCTTGCCGAACCACCTACCGATAACTCGAACGATAGTGATGACGCAGAGACAGTTGTCGATGTCCCGATTCAATCGAACTGAGTATTCACAGAAACCGTAATCGTCTGACGAGGGCGATACCTGTTTCTGCCTACTCACAGACCTCCTGCTCGACCTCGTAGTGATAGGTGACGTCGAGGTCCCACTCCCCCGAGGTCAACGCCGCGGTGTTTTCGAGATAGATGTAGTACCGGCCTTCGGTCTCGGCGGTGAGGCGACGCTCGATCCGCTCGGCGACGTCGGTCTCCAGCACGAGGTCCCCGTTGGAATCCTCCACCCGTAACAGCGGCCGCGCACCATCGCCCGTCTGTACCGCGAGGATCCCCAGTTCGTGACCCACTTCCTCGACCTCGGCCCGGACAGTCCACGTCTGGCCGGCACCGATCTTCTCCCACCCATCGTATATGTTTTCTGATCTTTCTTCGGTCTCGATCCGACAGTCGTCGCCACCGGTGCTGTCGTCTGTGCATCCCGCCAGTACTGTCGCTCCCGCAACTCCGACCGATACCAGGTATCTACGTCGATTCACGGCCGTCTGGTCTCTGCCCACGTGGCAAATCCTTTGTGTTCTACATCGTTCAGAGCCAATCTTTCCGGCGTCTGCAAAGCCGATTACTTACCAAAAACTCAAATTTATTTAGTTTTACTGTACAGGAAGGAACGGATACGTACCGGACGGTGTCGGCCCTGTCTAGGGCACACTATCGACGGCTACCGTATCGGCGGCAGTCGACGCATCTCTGTTCGTCTCGTTGTGCTTCGATTCTAGCCTGCTGGTCGGCGTGAACAGTTTCAGGCGACCCGATACGCGACTCTCTGGAAGTATCCGACGATTCCCCGTGCGTTATCAGGTTTATCCTCTGTACCGTCGTAGTTTCGAACGGAGTACAGTGGGGAAACCAGCGGTCTGCTACCAGACAGCTATGAACTACAAAGATTTCGTCGGTCAGGTACAGCACAGACTGGAGTATGCACAGTTCGCGGAGGCCGTTCGTGCCATCCGTGCGGTCCTGACGACGCTCGGCGAGCGGATGCCGGAGGGGGAGGCGACGGATCTCGCAAGCCCGCTACCGATGGAGATCGATCGCTACCTGATCGAGGCCGAGCATGGACAGCGCTTCGACTACGACGAGTTCCTGGATCGGGTCGCCGAACGCGAGGGTGTCGACCGGTCCGACGCCAACTACCACGCCCAGCAGGTGATGGTCGTCGTCGCCGAGGACCTCCCGGCGGGCAACATCGAGAAGGCCCGGGCGGGGCTTCCGGAGGAGTTCGATCCGCTGTTCGAGTTCCTCAACGGCTCGGAGTCATCAGAGTAACGCCCCTCACTCTCTCAAGCGGGCGCGCTCGCAGAGATCAGCAATGCTCGATCTCGACGTGCCACTCCGATTCGCCGACCTGCTCGGCCGTGTGGGTGAATCCCCGTTCGTCCAGTACGTCGTACAGCGGTCGTGGCTCGAACGGATTTATCAGGGTAAGCGTCGCTCCCTCCTCGAGGTCGTCGAGCGCCTCGCTGATCGCTTCGAACGGCGGTTCGTCGATCTCACGAGCGTCGAGAACTGGTTCTGACGTGCTCATACACCGGACGTAGACGTCGGATCGCGGTGGTCGTTGTGGGGAACATGTTCGTCGCTGGGGGGCATCGACAGATTCCACACGCCATCGAGTGTCACCGACTCAGAACGGACTTGACGATCCTCCCGGTACGTTGCTCTCGCCGTCGCCGGCCGGATCGATGTCCGCGTCCGTCTCGTCGGATTCGAGCCGTTCTAGCTGTTCGTTGACTGCTTCGCTACCGTTGAGCGTCTCGTCCACTCGGACGCGGACCTGATCGTAGCCATGCGCGTCGACGGCGTTTAGCGCGCGGAGGGCCCCGACGGCCAGTGGCTCGGCCTGCGGACAGAACGCGGTCGTCGGCGTAAACTCCGCGCGTAGCGTCGCCGGGTCCTCCCGTTCCTCGGCGTAGCGAAACCCGGCGTCGGTGTGTCGCGGATCCCGGTTGAGTTGGGCCAGGTTGTAGCCGAACGTGGCGTCGTACACGCCGTGCTCCTCGAACGCGTCCGCGGCATGGCGGTGGACTGCGACGTGCTCGTCCTCCACCAGAGTCTCGTGGCCCTCCAGAAAACTACCGGGGTCCGGAATGTGCTCGGAGACGAACGCGTCGTCCGGATCGAACTCCGGTTCGTTCCCGCCGAACAGGCTCATTGGTCCACCTCCCGCCAGATCACTGTCACGACGTCGTCGGTCTCGACGGTCTCGTAGATGTAGCCGCGATCCTCTAGCTTCGGATAGAGGAACTGTGGCGCGCGGTCGTTGTGCTGGACGAGGACGGTCTCGTCGGGCAGGTCGGCCAACAACTCGAAGGTACGCTGTAACGGCTCCGGCGGCCCGAGTTCGCGGACGTCCAGCGTCTCGACCGGCCGGTCGTCCGGAGCGTCCGTCTCGGCGAGCACGGTCGCTTCGTGGGACATACCCGACGTTCGGGTCCCCAGCATCCCATGGTTTGTTCCGAACGTGTTCGGGGGCGGATACAGTCCGACTGGATCGGGTGTCCCGAACATATGCGGAACTAGCCTCACGGGGGAGTACTGATAACGGGCAACCATGCAAGCCCTCTCCGAGGATCTTACTACGTCGACCCGTCCACCGACGACGATACCGCTTCGGCACTTTCTCGTCGCCCTCGCATTCCTCGTCGTGGGGAGCGTACTCGGTCTCTCGTGGACGATGGACGGCCCGGTTCCGTCCTCGGCCTTCGGCGGAATCGCGGTCGCCCACCTGCTGCTCGTCGGGTGGGTCTGTCTCACCATCGTCGGGGCAATGACGCAGTTCGTCCCCGTCTGGTCGGGCGTCGAGATCCACTCCGAACGGCTGGCGAACCTGCAACTCGCGCTGATCGCGGTCGGCGTCGCCGGCTTTGCGGGCGTGCTCTGGCTCGGTCGACCGCTCGATGGCGTCGAGTTCGCCGCCCTCATCGTGGCCGGGTTCGCCGTCTTCGTCTACAACCTCTCCCGGACGCTCTGGCCAGCGCGACCGTTCGACGTCACCGAGCGACACTTCGCGCTGGCGCTTTGCTTCTTTACGCTCGCGATCGCCCTCGGCGGGACCCTCGCCGCCGATTACCGATGGGGCGTGCTGATCAGCGCCGGACTCGCACGCCCGGCCGTCGTGGATGCACACGTAACCCTCGCGGTCTTCGGCGGCGTGCTCACGACCGTCGTCGGCGCACTCTACCAACTCGGTCCGATGTTCACCCAGAGCGACCCGACGCCGCTCGACGACCGACTCGTCGTCGCCGAAACCGTGATCTACCCCGTCGGCGTCCTGACGCTCGCGGCGGGACGGCTAGTCCAGCACGCGCCCGTCGCTACCCTCGGTGGGCTACTTCTCGCCGCGGGCATGCTGGTGGCTGGACTCGTTCTCGGCCGCCGCCTCCGGACTGCGACGACGGGGGGAACGCCGATGCTCTCGCGATACGCGGTCGTGACGGTGACCGCACTGGCGTGGAGTCTGACCGCGGCCGGGACCTGGGTCGTACGCCCACTCGGCGCGCCGGTTCGGTTCGGCCATCCGACCGTCGGTAGCCTCCTGCTCGGCGCGCTCATCGGGTTCGTCGTGATCGGGACGGTGTATCACGTCGTGCCGTTTATCGTCTGGCTCGAACGCTACAGCGATCGCGTCGGTCTCGAACGCGTCCCCGCAATCGACGACCTCTACGACGGTCGCGTCTCCGCCATCGAGTTCGCCGCGATGGTCGTCGGGACAGCCCTCCTGCTCGCGTCCGCGACTGTTTCGCTGGCGGGTTACGCCCGCACCGTCCGACTGCTCGCTGGCAGTCTCGTCATCGTCGGGGTCCTGCTGTTCGTCGGCAACCTCGCCCTGACGCTGGCTCGCCACGCCGGGCCGACGATGCTCGTCCGATCCGACGAGTCGACGGAAATGGACGCGCCGGAGCCGTGAGAGCGGAGTTCGGACGCCATCGGACCGCCCTCATACGCCGTACTGAACCGAGGATCGGGATCCACGAAAAGGAAGGGACTTGCGTCGCGACGGCAAAGCAGTGATATGGCACAGGCTCGACTCCACGTGGACCTCCCCGAGGGGCCGTGGGTAAGTGCGGTCTCCCGCGAGTTTCCCGACGCGCAGTTTCAGGTGGTGACTACCACGCCCGGGGACGGCGCGGGGTTCGCACTCGTGCAGGTGACGGCGGACGACATCGATTCTATCCTCGACGCGATCGAGGCCCACGAGACGATCGCTGAGCTATCAGTGATGGCGCTCGAAGACGGGGTCGCGACGGTCCAGGTCGAAGCGCACGCACCGCTGTTGATGAACGCCGCACAGCAGGCGGGCGTCCCGATCGAGATGCCCGTCAAGATCGAGAACGGTATCGCCCGGGTCGACGTCACTGGGTCACACGACCGCGTGGCCGACTTCGGAGAGCTACTCCGAACTGTCGGCGCGGAGTTCGACGTCGAGTACGTTCAGCAGCGGATGAACCCCGGCGAGTCGCTCACCGAGCGCCAGCGCGAGGTACTCTTCGAGGCCGTCGAGCGGGGCTACTACGACGTCCCGCGCACCTGCACGCTGACCGAAGTCGCGGAGCATCTCGATATCGCGAAATCGACGTGTAGCGAAGTGCTCCAGCGCGTCCAGCGGACCATCGTTCGCGAGTACGTCGACGACCTGCCACGTCATCCGATCGAACCCCACTCGATCGACGACGAGGCCTAGCGGCGTCACCCCGAACCTGTTCGCACTGTACGTGAGGGCCGTCCGCGCCCAAGGAAACTACATGTCCAACAGCGACGTTGCCGACGGCGGCGAAGCGGCGGCGAGCGAGACGGGCGAGGACCGCCCGACGTTTCTAGACACTACCCACCCGGCATCGTGGTCCGCGAACCTGGAGGGCGACCGCTACGCCGACGACCGGGAGACGCTGGTCGAGCACGCGCTCGCCGCAATCGAGCAGACCCGCGCGGGCTATCACGTCAACCTCGTTACGCACCCGAACCACGACAGTCCCGACGCGTATCTGGAGGCTTCGATCCGCGAAAACTACCCCGACGCGGAGACCACGGTAGTCGATCAGTGTGGCTGTGGCGGCTACGTCTACCGCGTCACGCTATAGAGCTGATCGCCCCGGATACCGACGAGTCAGGGTGCGAGGTGGCTCTCGATCCGCCGTTGTGTGTTCTCTAACAGCGCCACATCGTCGGTGAACACCTCGACTGCGACAGTCCCATCGAACCCCGCCAGTTTCTCGGCGACGATGCCGTAGTCTATCTCGCCAGCACCGAGCGGTAGGTGGGTGTCGCCGCGGCTTCGCGCGTCGTGAACGTGCAGATGTGAGACGAGGTCGCCGTACCCCGACAGAAAGCGGTCGATGCCGTCGTGGCCGTCCTCCATATAGGCGTGGCCGACGTCGAAACAGACTGCCGTCTCCGTCTCGCGTGCCAGATCCCCCAGCACCGTTAGCGGGAGTCCTCGTTTCTGGTGGCCGACGTTCTCGACGACGAGTTCGACGCCCGCGTCCGCCGCGACGCCCCCGATTGCCGATAACTGGTCGGCGAAGGCCGGGCGGAGATCCGTGTCGTGTGGGTTCCGGGCCGTCCCGTGGAGCACCGCCTTCGTTGCTCCCTGAGCGCCCGCCCACTCCAGCAACCGGGTCAGATACGCGCGGATCGCGTCGTTGATCTCGGTGACGGGTGTCACCACGACCTGCTTGAACGGTAAGTGGACACAGAGGTCGGCGTCTGCTTCTGAAAGTACTTCGTCGAGTCTGTTCCGATCGATCTCGTCGATATCGGTTCCCTCGCCGATCGAGAACTCGGCCAGATCGAACCCCTCGACGGTCGCCGCCATGCGCGCTATCGAGTCGCCAACGGTGAGACCAACATCCATACATAGGCACTCGTCGATGTCTGCATAACTCTCCGGGTGGTCCCTCTTAAAAAGGGGGGTCGATTCCCCGTGGCTCACCTAGTACGGCGGCCGCTGGGCACGGATCACTGACGCCAGTTCGCCGTGCTCGTCCGCGAGCAGTTCGTTCAGGTCGTCGACGGTGATGATCCCTACCAGTTGGTCGTCGGCGTCACAGACCGGAAGCCGGCGAATCCCGTGCTGTGCCATCAGCTCCGTAGCCCGGTAGAACCCGGCGTCACGTTTGACCGTCGTCGGGTCGGCCGACATCACGTCACCGGCGCTGATCTCGTCCGGGTCGGTTCCTTCGGCCAGCACGCTGACCGTCAGATCCCGGTCGGTTACGATCCCCTGTGGCGTCTTCCCGTCCGTGATCACGACACTCCCGACGTCTTCGTCGTCCATTAGCACTGCGAGGTCCGTGGCTGAGGTGTTCGATTCCGCTGTAACGACGTCACTCCGAGCGAGGTCTTCGATTGGCATGCTTTTTCCCCCATCTAGAACGGCAACGGTAGCTGTGATAGTCGTTTGCGGTGACCGGGTGCCGAGTTGGAGACTGCCGGTGAGCACCGAGCGGCTAGCTCTCGAACCCCGGCGGAAGCCCCGTGTGTTTGATACCACTCTGGCGTTCGATCGCGAACTCGTAGAATCTGACTGCGCCGTCTTCGGATTTCTCGGAGAGCACTCGGGGACGCCACTCGCCATCCGTCGCATCGCCCAGGTTCTCCCACTCCGCCGGTGTGAGTTCGTCGATCGTACCTTCCAGCAGGACGCTCTCCCAGTTGAACGTCGAGTCCGCCTGATAGACGAGAAAGCTCGCAGAATCGGCCTGGGCGCTCAGCGAGTCTTTCTGGCTTTCCCCGTTGACCAGATAGGTGAAGTACAGCCGTCTGTCACCGTCGTAGCCGAACGACATCGGGAGCAGGTACGGCACCTCCCCGTTCGGGAGGCCGAGTACGCCGACCCCCTGCACGGTGAGGAACTCCTGGATCTCGGCGTCGCTCATTTGTTCGACACCGGCCTCTTCGAGCGTGTCGACGAACATCATGCTCTAGTAGGGCGAACACCGTACAAAAATCCCTACTGCCGTTCATCGGGCTCTGTCGAGAGGTAGGGTCAAAGTATTTAATATAGTAGTATTATTATTTTTCTATACTTTGTTAACATTCGGATGTCTCTGTTCAGGGAGTGGGAGTGAACAATACTATATTTATAAGGCTTATACTACTGTTCCCACGTTCTAAATAGGTTGCAACTTCTCTGCGTTTCTGCGAAAAAGCTGATCATACTTTATATCCTAAAGCTACGCTCGTAGCCGTTACAATACGCTAAATGGGGTTGTACTCCAATTGAGATCGGATCAGTTATAACTGCTGTACTAAGATATGAAAATATATATTATAGTAGTCTACTAAGATTATTGGTGTTTTATGCTTGTACTGCTGTAACCGGCCCACCCATCGGTGACGGTTGGGGCCACAGGCGTCGACGACGGTTTCTCAGTCTTCATTTACAGGCATACTGTTGTAATCGACTTCGGTTCGCCATCCTGACTCGTTCGGGATTGTCGTTTGTATCTCGCAAACTAGAACGGGGACAACGCCGGCGTTTCGCCGTCCGTCCGCGTTTTTCGTTTGCGCTGTGCAAACGGACTACTGGATCTGTGCCGCGTTGACCTCTATTACGTTCGAGGTGTGCTGTACCATTTCGGCGACCTCCGATTCGAGGTACTCGCCCTGCATTCGGCTTTTCGGTCCGGTTACACTGACGGCACCGATTACCTCCCCCTCCTGATCGAGCACCGGTGCTGCAACACACTGCAGTCCTTTGAATACCTCTTCTCTGTCGAAAGCGAGACTGCGCTCGCGCACGGTTTCGAGCTGTTCCAGTAACTCCTCCCTGTCGGTGATCGTGTTCGGCGTCTGTGCGGGGAGTCCGTGCCGGTCGATGATCTCGTGGACTCGCTCTTCGGGTAGGTTCGCCAGAATGGATTTTCCCAGTGCTGTACAGTGAAGCGGGTTGCGAGTCCCGACGTACGACGCCGTCTGAACGGCATCCTCGCCGATCGACTTGTACAGATACACGCCCCGTCCGTGCTCCTCGATCATGAACTGCGCGACCTCGCCGCTGTTCTCGGCTAACCGATCGATCTCCTCCTGAACGATCGAGTAGATATCTATCTGATTGCGGACGTACTCGCCCAGGTCGAGAAATCGAAGACTGAGACGGTATTCGTTGTCCCCCTTCTTGACGAGTTCGTTGGATTCGAGCGTGGCAAGGTGGGTGTGGACTGCGCCTTTCGAGACGTCGAGATGGTCCGCGATTTCGGTGACACCTGCTCCGTCGAGTTCTTTGAGCGCGTCGATGATGTCACAGGAGAACTGGACCGCCTGTACAGTTCGTTTTTCTTCGGTTTGCGGGGGTGTTTCGCTCATGCTTCGAACCAGTCATTGATCATTATTAATTGTTTGCATCTCGGAAACGCGGGCCGAGTGAGCGGGGAATGACTGGAGCGGTAGAGAACGTCGATTCTCTCGATACACCGGGTATTGGGGTCGGTAAGTGGGTTTGCGTACGGAAAGAGTCGTTTGCAGTGCGCGAACGCGATGTGGTGCCGATCGGTTGTGAACGGGTGTCTCTGCTACGTCGAGGAGATCATGTACTCGTCCATCGCGTCGCTCCCGGCGATGGCTTCTCGGTTCTTCACTGCCTCGCCGGTCTGGCTGTCGAACAGGTGGAGTCGCTCGGGTGGAAGGTGGACGTAGAGTTCCTGATCGTTGTCGATGATCAGTTCGCCACTGACACTCGCAGTGAACGTTTTGCCGCCGATATCGATGTAGATTATCGATACCTCCCCCATCGGTTCGACGACGTTGACAGAGGCCGGAACCGCGTTGTCCACTGACGGGTCCGCTAGTTCGATATCCTGCGGTCGCACTCCGAGCGTCAACTCGTTGCTGGCGTCTCGTAGTTGGTCGCGGATCTCCGGTTTGAGCTCGTAGCTGAACTCCGGGCCTTCGAGTCGGCCGTTTCGATGGGTGACTTCGAGAAAGTTCATGCTCGGCGAGCCGATGAAGCCGGCGACGAACTTGTTCTTGGGCTGGTGGTAACACTCGAGCGGCGTCCCGATCTGCTGGAGCTCTCCGTGATCGAGGACTGCGATCCGATCGCCCATCGTCATCGCCTCGGTCTGATCGTGCGTGACGTACACCGTCGTCACTTCGAGATCCTGTTGTAGCTCCTGTAGCTCCGTTCGCATCGTCGTTCGCAGTTTCGCGTCGAGGTTGCTGAGCGGTTCGTCCATCAGGAATATCTCCGGGTCGCGAACGATCGAACGGCCGAGCGCGACACGCTGTTGTTGGCCGCCGGAGAGCTCTTTCGGGCGTTTGTCGAGCAGTTCGGAGATGTCGAGGATGTCGGCCGCCCACTCGACTTTCTCGTGGCGCTCCTCTTTGGAGAGGTCCGTCGTCATCTTCAGCCCGAACGACATGTTCTTTCTGACGTTCATATGCGGATAGAGCGCGTAGTTCTGGAAGACCATCGCCACGCCCCGGTCCTTGGGCCGTTTGTGAGTGACCTCCTCGCCGTTGAGTTCGATCGTTCCGCTAGACGGCATCTCTAGCCCGGCGAGACATCGAAGCGTCGTCGATTTCCCACACCCCGATGGCCCGACGAGTACCAGGAACTCACCGTCCTCGATACTGATAGTCAGATCCTCGACGGCGACGATCTCGTTACTGCCCCCGTCGTCGTACACTTTCGTGAGACCGTTAACGTCAACTGTTCCCATGAATGGTCACCTGATACGCTTGATTTGAAATCCCTGATAATAAATCCCGTGGGTAAATCGAGTCCACTACGGCTCGAAGACCGAACGGAGCGTTCCGTCGACGAGTTCCCACTCGCCCACCGTGGCCCCGTCTTCGGTCCGGTCGAGCGATTTCCCGTTTACGATCACGTCCGCTGGCGCTTCTGTGACGCCATCGACGTGCAACTCGCAGGTCGGTGTGACGGGATCCGCCTCGACCGTGATCGTCTCGCCGCTTCGTTCGATTCCGAATTCCGCGAGTTCCTCCCGCTGTTCGTCGAAGTAGCGTCCGGCGGCCGCCCCGTCGGCGACATATGTCCGGAGCGTCAGCCGTTCCGGCGGCCCCTCCTCGATCCGTTCGGTCGGGTCACGCATCGGGAGGACGCTCCCGGCGCGAACGTACAGCGGGACCCGGTCGAGGGGAACAGTCACGTCGAGATGCTGTTTTCCCTCGTAGCGGTCCCCGCTCCACCAGTCGATCCACTCGCCCTCGGGCAGGTAGACTGAGCGCTTGCCGGACTGGCCGAAGACGGGTGCGACCAGCACCGACTCGCCGAGCAGGTACTGATCGTCGATATCGTGTGTGGACGGATCGTCCTCGAACTCGAACAGGAGCGGGCGAACGATCGGATAGCCGGTTCGACTCGTCACTTCGGCTTCGCTGTAGATGTAGGGCATGAGCCGGTATCGAAGCCGAGCGAACTGCCGGAATATCTCGACGGCCTCCTCGCCGAACGCCCATGGCTCGCGCGGCGTCGTGCCGTGACAGCGCGAATGGCTCGACAGGAGTCCGAACTGCGACCATCGGATGTACGTCTCGGTGCTTGGCTCCCCGCGGAACCCGCCGATGTCGTGGCTCCAGTAGCCGATCCCCGACAGCGACGCGCTCAGCCCGCCTCGCAGCGCCGCGGCCATCCCGTTGAACGACGTCTGTGGGTCGCCACCCCAGTGGACGGGGAACCGCTGACTGCCGGTCCAGCCGGCACGTCCCCAGACCAGCGCCTCGTCGTCGCCGTTGACCTCGCCGACCGTCTCGTAGACGGTCTCGTTGTAGAGATACGGGTAGACGTTATGCATCGCCTTCCCGGAGAGCCCGTTCGCGAAGACGGCGTCCTCGGGGACGTACTCCCCGTAGTCGGTTTTGAACGTGTCGACGCCCATCTCCAGCAATCGGCGGTGTTTGTCCTGCCACCACTCGACGGCGTCCGGGTCGGTGAAGTCCAGGATCGCTCCGCGGTAGTCCCCCTGACAGGTGCGCTCCATGACGTAGGGCTTCCCGGTGCCGTCCTCGACGAAATACCCCTCCTCACGGGCCTCCGCGAACGCTTCCGTCCCGACTGGGACGTGTGGGTGTTCCCAGAGCGAGAGCCGAAAGCCGTTCTCGTGGAGGTCCTCGATCATCCCCTCGGGATCCGGGAACTGTTCGGTGTCCCACACCAGATCCGTCGATTTGTTCTCGCGCATCCAGAACGGATCGAGGTGGACCACGTCCGCCGGGATCGACTCCTCCCGGAGGCGGTCGGTGATCCGTTCTAACTGTTCGCGGGACTCGTAGCCGAGTCTGGACATCCAGACGCCGAAACTCCACTTGGGCGGCCTGTCGGGCCGTCCCGTCAGTTCGGTGTAGGTACTGTGGATCTCCTTGATCGAGGGGCCGGTAAAGAAGACGAACGAAAACCGGTCGTCCTCGACACCGACCGTCGCGCTCGCGGTCGATTCGGCTCCGAGGTCGTAGTTGACGCGGTGGGTCGTATCGACCAGCAGGCCGTAGCCCCGCGAGGAGACGTGAAAGGGGATGTTCTTGTAGGCGCGCTCGCTCTCTGTGCCGAGGGGTTCGACGTGCCAGGACTCGATCTCCTGGCCTCGACGGTCGAACCCCGTGAACTTCTCGCCGAGGCCGTACAGGCGCTCGCCGGGAGCCAGCGAGAACGCCGTCCCCGTCTCCGTGACTCGGTGGGGGCCGTGGTTGATCTCCTCTTCGCTGAACCCCAGCGGTTCGACGCGGTCGTTGCCGCGGACGTCGCGGTCGTCGCGTTGCTCCTCGAACAGGAGCGTCCCGTCGTCGGCTTCGACCCGGAACGACCACGCGTCGAGACCGACGATCACGCGGAGGTCCTCGGTCCGGACGACGAGGGTGCCGTCGCGCTCTTCGAGTTCGAGGTCGACGTCCCGGCGCACGGCCGCCCGGTCGAACTCGGGGTAGGGGTTCCGATCCTCGCCCGCCTCCGGGTTCGCCCGAAGCTCGAACTCGAACGTCGAGGCGTTCAGAAACCCGAGTTCGACCGGCACCGGGCGGTCGTCGCTGTGTGGTCGGTCGAGGTCCCTGTCTACGTCACAGAGTAACTCTACCGCGTTCTCGCTCCGGTCGTACCGCCGGACCCCGCTGACAGTGGTTCGAACCATCGTTCTCTTTCGAGACACCCGCGGTGAGCATATTAAAACTATCCTCCGTGTCCCCCCTCGCCGACCACAATCATTATAATGCCTATCATACTCTTGGCGAATGTACTCATGAACGACGAACCAGACTACCGTATTCCGCAGGGCGGGGGCGTCCCGTGGCGCGATATGGGTCTCGAGGAGACGCACCGACCGCCGGACCGGGACATCGAGATTACCGATGTCAAGACGATGGCGATTGCGGGCAACTTCACGTGGGGAATCGTCAAAGTCGAGACGAACACCGAGCACTACGGCCTCGGAGAGACGTTTCGCGCGGAGGCGGCGCTGGATATGGCCGGGCGGATGGACGTCGACCTCGCGGGCGAGAACCCCCTCGATACCGACCGGATCGTCGAACTGCTCAGACAGCGCTACACCGGTTGTGGTCGGATCGGACAGGCCGCGTTCACCGCGATCGAGACCGCCTGTTACGACATCAAGGGCAAACTGCTCGACGTACCGGTGTACGAACTGCTGGGCGGCAAGTACAGAGACGAGATCAAGATCTACTGTGACACCCACGGCGGCGAGTCCCTCGGCGAGGCCGGTGCACACGACCCGAAGGAGGTCTACACCCCCGAATCCTACGCTCGTGCCGCCCGCGAGGTCGTCGACGAGGGGTTCGACGCGCTCAAGTTCGACCTCGACGTGCCGACGCACGCCGAGTACGACGAGGCGAACCGACGGATGGACAACGAGGCAATCGAGCACAAGGTCTCGCTGGTCGAGGCGGTCCGCGACGAGATCGGGTACGATATCGACCTCGGCATGGACCTCCACTGGAACTTCACCAAAGAGACCGCGATCCGCCTCGGCAAAAAGCTCGAACCGTACGACCTCGCGTGGCTCGAAGACCCCGTGCCGCCGGAGAAACTCGACGCCCAGCGTCGCGTCACCGAGGCGCTCGATCTGCCCGTCCTGACGGGCGAGAACCTCGTGACTCCGAGCCAGTTCAACACGTACGCCCGTGAGGGTGCGCTGGACATCGCCGCGCCCGACGTCAACAAGTGCGGCGGTCTCGGCGAGATGAAAAAGATCGCCACGATCTGTGATCTCTACGGCATCCCCATCGCTTCGCACAACATCTCCAGTCCGCTCGGGACGGTCGCGGGCGCACATCTCTCGGCGGCCGTGCCGAACTTCCTCTGTATGGAGTGGCACTCCCGGGACGTGCCGTGGTGGAACGACTTCGCGAAGCGCACACATGGCGACGGCCCGATCCTCGAAGACGGCTACATCGACGTCCCCGAGGGCCCCGGTCTCGGCGTCGAGATCGACCGCGACCTCGCCGAGCGATACCTCACTGACGGCTCGGACCTGATCATCTGAGCGTCCCCCTCGGACAATCGACCGATAGCTTTTTTGAGCTAATCACGCTCCCTGGGAGTGTATGACGGAGCACACCGTGATGGTTAGCGACCACGACTTCGCCGACCTCTCGATCGAACGGGACGTACTGGGCGATATCGCCGACGTTCGCGACGCTGGCGGCGACCTCGACGCCGAGGACGATATCGACGCCGACCTGGTCGATGCCGACGCGATCCTCAATCTGCGATACGAGATCAATGGCGACCTGATCCGCCGACTCGACGGCTGTCGGATCGTCGCGCGCTACGGCATCGGCGTCGACAACGTCGACAGCGAGGCGGCGACCGAGGAGGGGATCTACGTGACGAACGTCCCCGACTACTGCCAGGAGGAGGTGGCCACCCACGCGCTCTCGCTGCTCCTCGCGCTGTACCGCGGCCTCACTCGCTACGACGACTCCGTCGCAGCGGGCGAGTGGGAGCGAGCGGTCGCCGCGCCGATCCACCGGCTCTCCACGCAGACGCTCGGGATCGTCGGGTTCGGCGCGATCGGCCGTGCCGTCGCCGACCGGGCGCTGGCCCTGGGCTTCGATATCGTCACGAGCGATCCGTACGTTGACGCCGAGACGGCGGGCGACCACGGTGCCGACCTCGTCGAGTTCGAGACGCTACTGGAGCGCTCGGACGCAGTGACGATCCACTCGCCGCTGGTAGAGGCGACACGCGGGATGTTCGACGCCGCCGCCTTCGAGCGGATGAACGACGGCGCTGTCCTCGTCAACGTCGCCCGCGGTCCCATCGTCGACGGCGACGCGCTCCGGGCGGCACTGGACGCCGGGAAGATCAGGGGCGCAGGGCTCGACGTCTTCCCGGACGAACCGCCCGCCGTCGACGATCCGCTCCGCACGCACGAGCGCGTCGTCGCGACGCCACACGTCGGGTGGTACTCCGAGGAGGCCAACGCCGAGCGACGCCGCCGGGCGGCCGAGAACGTTCGGGCGGCGCTCACCGGCGAGCGCCCGGAAAACGTCGTCAACGAGTTGTAACGAAACGCGGGCCGAAAAGACCGAGATTACGCCTTGCCGACCGAGGTCAGTCCCTCGACGATCTTCCGCTGGAACACCAGCATCAACAGGAGCAGCGGGACGATCGACATGAACACCGCGGCGGAGATCGTCGCCCAGGGGTACGTGTACTCGCCCTGGTAGAGGGCGATGCCGACGGTGATCGTCCGCATCGAGTCCTCGGTCATGAACGTCAGCGCGAACAGGAACTCGTTCCAGGCGTAAATGAAGACGATGATCGCCGTCGTCGCCATCGCGGGTGCCGAGACGGGCAGGATGATCCGAAAGAGGACGCCGATGTGTGAGAGCCCATCGATCAGTCCGGCCTCCTCCAGCGAATCCGGTAGCTCCTTGAAGTACGCCTGGAAGATCCAGATGGCGAAGGGGAGCTGAAACGCCGAGTAGGGGATGATCAGCCCGAGATAGCTGTTCAGGAAGCCGGTCGAGCGCGCCAGATCGAACAGCGGGATCAGTCGTCCGAAGAAGGGCAACATTGCGGAGACCAGCACGATCATCAGCACGTGGAGTTTGTACTCGAAGTCCAGGCGCGAAAGCGCGTAGCCCGCCATCGACCCGAAGACGACGCAGACGATTGCGGTTCCCGAAGCGACGACGAAGCTGTTGAACAGGTATCGGGCGAACGGTGCCTGTTCGAGCGCGACGATGTAGTTATCGAGCGTGAGACTTCGCGGGATGTACTCGACGGGGAACGTGATGATCTCCGATGCCGGCTTGACCGAGGTGATCAGTATCCAGATGATCGGGAAGAACGAGACCAGACAGAGCACGGCAATCGAGCCGTAAAAGCCCAGTAGCTCGCCGATCCGCTGGGGGTTGTAGCGCTCGAACAGCGATCGGTCCCCAGTGTCGACGCTCATACTATCTCACCTCCGGTTCGTACAGCGTCACGACGTAGATTACACAGATCACCATCGCGATGACCGTGATGATCGTCGCCGCGGCAGCGCCCTCACCGAACTGCAGTCGGGTGAACGTTTTACTGTGTGCCCACAGGACGAGTGTCGTTGTCGACTCGCCCGGCCCGCCGCCGGTCAGTCCGTACGGCAGTCCGAACGCCTGAAACGCGGGCAGGGTGCGGAAGATCAGCGCGACGAGGATCACGGGTTTGAGCAGCGGCAGCGTGACGTACCAGAACTGTTTGATCTTGTTCGCCCCGTCGATCCGTGCCGCTTCGTACAGGTTGTCAGGGATGCTCGCGAGGCCGGCCAGCAGGATCAGGGCGACGAACGAACTCGTCTTCCAGATAGTCACGAACAGCATCGACCCCAGCGCGACCTGCGGGTCCGACAGGAACGGGTAGGCCGATTCAAGGATGCCGACCCGGACGAGCATATCGTTGATGACGCCGTACTCGCCGTGGAACAGCCACGCCCAGATCCGGGCGTTGATGATCGTCGGGAGCGCCCACGGGAACAGGATCGCCGCCTGGGCGATGTACTTGCCCCTGAACCCGCGATTGACCAGGAGCGCGAGTCCCAACCCGATCACCATCTCGACGGGCACGCTCCCGAACGTGTAGATCATCGTGACGGTAAACGCGTTCCAGAACGAGGAACTCTGCAGGACCGTGGCGTAGTTCTCTAGCCCGACGAACTGTTGTTCAGCCGTCGGCAGCACGCTCCCCTGATGGAGACTCGTCCATACCGTATCGATGATCGGGTAGTACGAGATCACGAACAGATAGGTGAGAACCGGAGCGAGCAACAGTGCTGCCATCTCTCCGTCGGAGAAGCGGAACTGTCTGTATCGTCGGTACCTCGACTGTAAGGCGCTGTTCGCCAGGCGAGAGCCCTCCCCTGACTTCTCTGGCGTGTCGACTGCCATCTATACACATGCAATGCTTGACCGCGCACATAAATCTACGGGCGTCAAGGACTGCTGTGCGCCCTGGGTCGAGACGTTTAAATATCCCGGCAAGGTGGACGACACATACAACGCATGTCCGCTGACAGGAGCCCTCTCGCGAGTGTTCGCCGGTCCGTGATCGAACCGACAGTCCGTCGCTGGCTAGCCCTCGATACCGACTGGCAGAGCGTCGTCTGCGCGGTTGGAATCGTCGCGCTCGTCGTCGGCGTCGACATCCCCGGTTCGAAGTGAAACCGTGTCTGACGAGCTCTCTCTGGTGCGCACGGCCCGCGAGTACGCTCCGGGCCTCTCGCTGTTAGTCGTCGGTGCTGGCCTCGCTCGCGTCGCCGGTTCGCGAGTGCCGGGCGTCAACGAACTGCTCGTCGCAATCGTGATCGGTGTAGTTCTCACGAACGCCATTGGCCTTCCGACGTGGATGCGTCGCGGCGTTCGGACGCACAACCTCTGGCTCGGTGCGGGCATCGTCCTGATGGGCGCGTCGCTCGCGCTCGATACCATCGTCGAGAGCGGGGCCGTCGTCGTGGTCTCCGTCCTCGCGGTCACCCTGTTCACGCTCGTCTACGTCGAGGCGCTTGCGCGAGTGGTCTTCGATCTCGGCGAGCGACTCGGCTCGCTTCTGGCCGCAGGATCCAGCATCTGTGGCGTCTCCGCAGTCGTCGCGGTCGCCGGTAGCATCGAGGCCAAGGAAGAACACCTCGCCTACGCGGCTGCGACAGTCCTGCTGTTCGACGCCATCACGCTGCTGGCGTACCCGGTGATCGGGCGAGTGCTGGAGCTCCCCGCACAGGTGTTCGGGATGTGGGCCGGGTTGAGCATGTTTAGCACCGGTCCGGTCGTCGCCGTCGGCTTCGAGCACTCGAACGCCGCCGGCCAGTGGGCAACGGTGACGAAACTGACTCGGAACGCGCTGATCGGCGTCGTCGCGGTCGGCTACGCGACCTACTACGCACGGCGGCGGATGGATACGGACGGGTCGTCGTCCGTCCAGTGGCGCGAACTCTGGGACCGGTTCCCGAAGTTCGTGCTCGGCTTTCTGGCACTGGCACTGATCGCCAGTGGGGGCGTGTTCTCCGCGGGCCAGTTGGTGTCGATGGAGACCGCCTACGGCTGGCTATTTCTCCTCGCGTTCGTCGGCCTCGGGACCGACCTCGAATTGCAGAAACTTCGGTGCGCTGGCGTTCGGCCGGTGCTCGTGGTGTTGCTCGCGTTCGCGACCGTGAGTGTGGTCTCGCTGGCCGGGTTGCGTACCGTCGTCGGCTGATCCGTGGTCGATATCGACCGACCGGTCACGAAACCGCCGGTATAGCAAGCTATTTTACCTCCGAGGCGGCCTGTTGTTCTATGGGTGACTCCCACATCGTAGCAGTCGAACCAGCGGACAATGTCGCCACAGCTATCCGCGAGGTGAGCGAGGGCGAAACAGTGACCGTCGACGTCGGTGACGACGAGGTCGTCGTCGACGTGCTCGAAGACGTTCGGTTCGGTCACAAGATCGCGCTCGAAGATATCGAGCGGGGCGATACGATCATCAAGTACGGACTGAGCATCGGTCAGGCGTCGGAAGAGATCGATGCCGGAGAATGGGTACACGTGCACAACGTGGAGAGCAACTACGGTCGTGGCGACCTCGCCGCGAGCGGCGACTAACTCGGATCGATCATGACTGACTTCCTTGGATACGAACGAGACGACGGGAGTATCGGCATTCGAAACTTCGTCCCGATCATCGCGACGGCACCGTACGCCAACGACACGGTCAAACGGGCCGCGGACATCGTCGACGACGCGATCCCGATCACGCATCCGCTTGGGCGATGCCAGACCAAGCCCGACGTGTTCCAGACCTACCGAACCCTGCTGGGCTACGGGACGCATCCGAACACCTACGGCGCAGTCGTCGTTGCACACGCCGGCGAGATCGTCGACGGCGACGAACTGGCGGGCGACATCGGCGAGACGGGCCGTCCGAGCGCGAGCATCAACATCCACGACGAGAAGGGCGTGATGAACGGGCTCAAAGCGACCGTCAACGCTGCACAGGAGATGGTACAGGACGCCAGCGCTCAGCGCCGCCAGCCACACGACATCTCGAATCTCACGTTCGGGATCAACTGTGCGACGTCCGACACGACCAGCGGTCTCTGCCAGCACAAGGCGACCGCCGGTGCGGCCTGGCGACTCATCGATCAGGGCGGCCGCGCCGTCTTCGCGGAGACGCCGGAGTTCTTCGGCGGCGAGGAGGACCTCGCCGAGCGGGCGGTCAACGACGAGGTCGCACAGAAGATTCTCGACTACGTCGAGGACTGGGAACAGCGGCTACAGGAGACCGGCTACGACGTCCGCGGCGCACAGCCAACGCCGGACAACATGGACGGCGGACTGACGACGATCGAGGAGAAGGCGCTGGGCGCACTGGTCAAGTCCGGCGACGGGCCGATTCAGGATCTGGTGGATTACGCCGAGAAGGTCCCCGACGGAAGCGGGATGTATATCATGGACACCCCCGGCCACGGTGCCGAATCCGTCACGGGGATCGGCGCGGGCGGCGCACACTTCATGATCATCTCGACGGGACAGGGTCATACCCTCTCGAACGCCGTCATGCCGACGATCAAGATCACGGGCAACCCCGGAAGTGCAGAGCGAGTCCCCGAAGAGACTGACGTCGACGTCAGCGAGGCGCTGGTCGGCGACGCCTCGATCGACTGGGCGACCGACGAACTCTGGGACGAGATCCTGGATGTCGTCAACGGTAAACAGACGCTGAGCGAGGTGCTCGGCGAGAGCCAGTTCGCTATCCACCGGATCGGCCCCTCTACGTGATCGATGGAGATCGATAGAGACCGCGCCCGTGAGGTGGCCGCAGCGGCCTTTCGGGAACACGGCATTCGAGAGTGTGATGCCGTGACGACGGCGGAGATGCTCGTCACTGCAGAGGCACGCGGGAAGTCCTCACACGGACTGATCCGACTCCCCCGATATCTCCGCGGGGTCGAACACGGAAACGTCGATCCGGAGGGCTCGATCGAGATCGCCACCGACGCGGGTGCCGCGAGTACGATCGACGGCGGTGCGCGACTGGGCCCTGCCGTTGCCCAGCACGCGATCGCCGAGGCGATAGAGCGGGCAGAAGAGTACGGCGTAGGGCTGGTCGGGGTCAGAAACTCGACCCACCTCGGGATGCTCGGCTACTACACGAACGAGATCCGCGAGGCGGGCTACGTCGGAATCGCGATGACGAACACGGAGCCAGCGATGCCGCCACACGGCGGCGCGGAACCGGTCCTCGGGACGAACCCGATCGCGATCGGGTTACCGACCGATCCGCCGTTCAACCTCGACATGAGCACGTCGGCGATCGCACGCGGGTCGATCAACGAGGCCGCCGAACAGGGCGAGGAGATTCCCGAGGGCGTCGCGCTCGACGCTAGAGGGCAACCGACCACCGATCCCGAGGCCGCCCTGGACGGGACGATTCTGCCGTTCGGCGGGCCGAAGGGCTCCGGGCTGGCAATCGCCGTCGAGGTACTCGCCGGGGGACTCGTCGGGGCGGCTATGGGACAGGACGTCACCGGCACCTACCACACCGAGGAGCCATGCACGAAAGGCGATCTGTTCGTGGTGATCGATCCCGATGCCACCGCGGGCGGATCGTTCGAATCGGAGACGAACGCGTTTCTGGCCTCGCTCAAGCGGATCGAACACGCAGTCGATGTCGACGAGATCAGGCTTCCCGGCGAGAGATCGATCTGTGAGGAACGAACCGAGACGATCGAGGTAGCGCCGGAGCTCTGGGACGAAGCACTCGAACTCGCTGGCGAGACGCGTTGAGGTGTCTGCTCCGGCCCCAGGCGCTTTGTTTCCTAACAGTCAGAAAGGCAACAATAGAAAAGATTATTAAGGATATATGCAAAGTATGTGAGTGTATGCCTGACAAACAGAGACGGCAGTTTCTGAAAGCAACGGCACTCGGGAGTATGGCCGCGATGGCGGGTTGTCTCGGTGGCGGCGGCGACGACACCGATCTGAACTACGTCCATCCGAGTTACTTCGGGGCTGACGCGGAGGATATTGTCCCGATGTTCGAGGAGCAAGAGGACGTTTCGGTGTCGACGCAGTCCTCACCGGGAGATGCCACCTCGACGCGGGAGTACTACGTCAACCAGTTCGTCGCCGAGTCGGGGGATTTCGACATCGGTAATATGGACATCATCTGGCCCGGCGAGTTCGCCAGCAACGGGTGGGCGGCCGAGATGGAGGATCCGGAGGGTCACACCGACAATATGCTCCAGACACCGGTCGATGCGATGACCATCGACGGATCGATGTACGGGATGCCGCTCCATACCGACGCCAACGCCCTGTACTACCGGACGGACAAGCTAGAGGAGTACGGCTACGATGGCCCGCCAGAGACGTTCATGGAACTCGTCGACATGGCTCAGGACATCCTCGACCAGGACGACGAGATCGAGAACGGCTACATCTGGCAGGGTGGCACCAACGAGGGCCTCACGATCATGTGGCTCAACTGGGTCTGGGGCATGGGCGGTGAGGTCTACGACGGCGACAGCGTCACCGTCAACAGCGAGGAGGGCGTCGCTGCGCTCCAGCACGCGGTCGACCTCATCCACGAGCACAACGTCACGCCGGAGTTCATGCCGTCGAGTTCGACGGACGAGAACCGCGAGACGTTCCAGCAGGGCAACACGCTGTTCATGCGTAACTGGCCCTACGCAGTCGCGCTGATGAACGAGGACGGTTCGGACGTGGCGGGTGATTTCACCGTCGCACCGTTGCCGACCTCCGAGGACAACCCCGACGCGCAGAACTCCTGTCTCGGCGGGTGGAACCTCTTTATCAACGCCAACGCGCAGAACGCGGAGCTCGCACAGGACTTTGCGACGTTTGCTAGCTCGCTCGAGATCCAGGAGCGTCTCGCCCAGGAGCACAGTCGTCTGCCGGTCCGACAGGAGGTGTACGAGAACGAGGAGATTCGGAACGAGTTCGAGGAACTGGCGCTGTTCGAGGACATTCTCGGTCGAACTAACGCACGTCCGGGACTCGCGGACTACCCGACGTTCTCCGAAATCGTGTTCACGCAGGCCAACAATGCGCTGGTCCAGAGCAAGACGCCGCAGGAGGCGCTCGACGACGCTCAGTCCGAGATCGAAGATCAGATCGACGAAGCCTGATCACACCGGCGGCCTCTCCGACGGACGACCGCCACTGCAGTATTTTTTGCCGGACCCGATCGACGCTCGTAGCGTCGGCGCCGAACTACACCGTCACCGACGCCAGCACGGAGTCGTAACAGTGATCGAGCCGTTCTCGCTGTGCGTCGTCGAGCTGGGGGAGCGGTGGAAGTGGCGTTCCGATATCGATCCCGCTACGGAGGACGAGATGTTTCATCGCCGCCGCGGTCGGGATGTCGTTCATCGCACTCACGACGGGGTTGACGACGCTGTTCAGTAACTGTCGTGCATGGTCGTAGTCGCTGTGGCGATAGCTGTCGTACAGCTGTGTGACTGGCCGGGGGAAGACGTTTGCTGGCCCAGCGATCAACCCGCTTGCACCGAGTTCGAGCGATGCTATGGCTAGCTCCGAGGCCCCCTGGAAGACGTCGAAGTCGGACGGCGTCGTTTCGATGACGTCGTAGAGAAAGGTCAGATCTCCCGACGTATCTTTGAGACCGACGACGTTCGGGTGCTCGGCCATCGTTGAGACGAGGTCGACCGAGAGCCCTTCACCGGTCAGAGCGGGGATGTTGTACAGTACGATCGGTAACGGACTGTCGTCCGCGACGGTCTCGAAGAAGCGCTGTAACCCGGCCTGAGTCGTGCTCAGGTAGTACGGCGTCACGACGACTGCGGCATCGACTCCCGCGGCGTCGGCGTCTCTAATGTGATCAGTGACGTCGCCAGCGCTGGTGTGCCCACAGCCGGCCAACACGGGGACGTCGTCCGCGTTGTCGACGACGGTTTCCAGCACGTTCGACCGCTGTGCCCGTGTGAGACTGGGGAACTCCCCGATCGAGCCACAGGGGAAGAGACCGTGGACACCGCCGTCGATCAGATAGTTCGTGTACTCCGCCAGTGCATCGGTATCGATGTCCCTGCCAGTCGTCGGGGTCGGCATGGGACAGACTGTCCCCTCGAGTCGCATAGATGGATGCTTGTATATCTGAGATAAAAACGTTTGTGTTCAATCCGGAGTGATAATATTGGTCACTGATACAAACGTTTATGAGAAATCGAGGATAACCTTGGTAACGAAACACATGAGCGTCGAGATCGAACTTCACGACGAGCAGATACTGATCGACGGTGAGTGGGTCGATGCCGACGAACGCACGGACGTTCTGCATCCGTACGACGGCGACAAAGTCGGCTCCGTACCGGTCGCAAGCGCCGAACAGGCCGAAGCGGCGGTCCAGGCGGCCCATCGCGCCGTCGAAGCGTCGGAACTCTCCGCCTATCAGCGGTACGAACTGCTCTACCGGACCGCGGAGTTGCTCGAAGAGGAAGCCGAAGAGATGGCGCGGCTAATGACGGCCGAACAGGGGAAGCCGATCACCGAATCTCGCGGCGAGGTCGACCGGGCGATCCAGACGCTCCGGCTCTCCGGCGAGGAGGCAAAACGGATGTTCGGCGAGTACGTTCCGATGGACGCCCAGAAGGGGTTCGACCGAACGCACGCGTTCACTCAGCGGGAGCCACTGGGTGTGGTCGCCGCAATCACGCCGTTCAACTTCCCGTTGAACCTGATGGTACACAAGGTCGCCCCCGCGCTGGCCGCGGGCAACGCCGTCGTCGGGAAACCGGCGTCGAACACGCCGCTGGTCTCGATCAAACTGTTTCAGTATCTGGATCAGGCGGCCACCGAACTCGACGCCCCGGACGGACTGGTCAACGTCGTTACCGGGAAGGGGAGCACCATCGGCGACGTATTTCTGGACAGCGACGAGGTCGAGGCCATCTCCTTTACCGGCAGTACCGGTGTCGGCAAGTACATCGCAAACAACAGCGGTATGAAAGAGCTCACGCTGGAACTCGGCGGCAACGACCCTACAATCGTCTGGGACGATGCCGACATCGACTCGGCCGCCGCACAGGTCGTCGGCGGCGCGTGCTCGAACGCCGGTCAGGTCTGTAACAGCGTCGAGCGCGTGATCGTCCACGATTCGATCGAGGAGGAACTCGTTGACGCGATGGTCGAGCACACCGAAGCGCTCACCTTCGGCGATCCGTTCGACGAGGAGACGAGTATCTCCGCCCTCATCGACGACGGCGCGGCCGAGAAGGTCCAGCGGATCTTCGAGGAGACGGTCGAGGCAGGCGCAACCGTCGAGTGCGGCGGCGAATACGACGGCCGTCATTTCGAGCCAACCGTTCTCTCGGGCGTCACACCGGAGATGCCGGCCGCCAGCGAGGAGGTGTTCGGCCCGCTCGTCCCCGTCATCAGCGTCTCCGATTTCGAGGAAGCGCTCGAAGAGGCCAACAACACCGAGTACGGTCTCGAAGCCGGAATCTTCACGCAGGATATCGACCGGGCGAAACGTGCGGCGGACCGGATCGACGCCGGGGGCGTGAACGTCAACACCGTCAGCGGGTTCCGCGCCGATCACATGCCCTACGGCGGCTTCAAGGACAGCGGCATGGGCAAAGAAGGGATCAAGTACGCGCTCGATCACTTCTCCCGCGAGAAACTCGTCGGCTTCCACAGCGGCAAGAACGCCTGAGAGCCGATCCCGGCCCCACTGCTATCGGACCGACGTCTCTGTGAATTTTGCGCGCGTGTCGACGCGCCGCTCGCCGACGATATCGAACTCCCCGGCGAGTGCGGTCTTCGCCGCGGACGGCCCGACATGTATCTCGACCGTCCCCGGCTCGATGACGGGGATCAACTCCCGGTCGTACAGGGCTAGCCGTTCGGTCGGTACGGCAAACGCCACCGTCTTTGCCTCCCCCGGAGCGAGTTGGACCCGCTCGAACCCGACGAGCTGTCTGGCCGGTCGGATTCGACTTGCGACGACGTCCCGTGCGTACACCTGCGGGACTGCCGCACCCGGTCGATCACCGACGTTTTCGACCGCCACCTCGACGGTGACGGGGTCGCCGGCGGCGACCGACGATGGCGTAATCGACAGCTTGTGATACCGGAACTCGGTGTAGCTTTCGCCGTGGCCGAACGGGTAGAGCGGCTCGGCGTCGCCGAACACGTACTCGTGGTCGGCGCTCGGTGGCTTGCGATCGTAGTGGACCGGCAACTGGCCGACCGACCGCGGGATCGAGACTGGGAGCCTTCCGCCGGGGGTTTCACGGCCGAACAGGACGTCCGCAATCGCGCGGCCGCCCTCCTCGCCGGGAAGCCAGGCCTCGACGACCGCCCCGACGTTCTCGGCGATCCATTCGGTCGCGAGTGGGCGTCCGTTGACGAGGACGACGACGACCGGCGTTCCGGTTTCGTGTACGGCCCGGACGAGTTCGTTCTGTCGCCCGGGGAGCCCCAGATCCGCCCGATCTAACCCCTCGCCAGAGGTCGCGGTCGTCTCCCGCTCGACATCGATCCCCGAGGAGCCGCCCAGACAGAGGACCGCTATCTCGGCGTCGTCGGCCGCACGTACCGCCTCGTCGATCTCGTGATCAGACCGATCCCTGACGTCACAGCCTCTGACGTGGCTGATCGTTGCCTCGTCGGATACCACCTCGCTGATCCCATCGAGTGGTGTGACGACCTCGACGCCGCTATCGCGCGATTCGGCGGCCGCATAGGCGTAGTTGCCGAGCAGATGGCGCGGGGCATCGGCGTTCGGCCCGAGGACGGCGAGGCAGTCGGTCCCCTCGTCGAGCGGCAGTAGCCCGTCGTTCTGTAACAGCACGAGCGATTCCGTGGCGGCCTCCCGTGCGACCGACCGGGCGTGATCACCAGTCACCGCTCCAGTGCCCTCGAAGACATCGAGGTCGTGGCTGTCGGTAGGGTGCGGATCGAACAGTCCCAGGGTCTCCTTCTCATGAAGATGGCGACTCACCGCCTGCTCCACCCTGCGTTCTTCGACGTCGCCGTCCGCGACCGCGGCCACCAGTGGGTCCCCGAAACACTCGCGCTCGGGAAGTTCGATGTCGATACCGGCGTTGATCGCTATCGCGGCCGCTTCCTGTCTGTCGGCGGCGACCCCCTGTTTCGACTGCAGGAGATCGATCCCGCGACCGTCCGAGACGACAGTCCCGTCGAACCCCCACTCCTCGCGCAAGAGCCCCGTTAGCAGGCTGTGCGAGGCGTGACAGGGGATCCCGTCGATATCGTGGTACGCGGCCATCACCGAAGCGGCGTCGGCCTGTCGTATGCCTGCCTCGAAGGGAACGCAGGCTCCCTCCCGAAGCTCCCGGGGTGAGACGTTGACCGAGGCCCTGTTCCGTCCCCCTTCGCCCCCACCGTGGCCGACGAAATGTTTCAGCGTGGCATGTACCGTCTCGTCGCCAGCATCCTGTAACCCTTCGACGTAGGCGGCGGTCATCGCCGCGGCCAGAGACGGGTCCTCCCCGTAGGTCTCCTCAGTTCGGCCCCATCGGGGGTCGCGACCGAGATCAGCGACGGGCGAGAGCGTCAGATTGATTCCGATCGCCGATAGCTGTTCGGCGGTCCTCGCCGCGACTCGCGTGACCAACTGCGGGTCCCACGTGCTCGCGAGTCCGATACTCTGTGGAAATACGCTTCCGCCCCGTCCCGCGTAGCCACACAGGCTCTCTTCGCGGACGATTGCCGGGATGCCGAGGCGCGTCTCCTCAAGCAGGAACTGCTGGATGTCGTTGATGGCCTCGGCGAGCGCTTCGGGCGGGAGATGACTCTCACGGCCGACGCGTGTCACGCGTCCGATCCCGTCTCCGAGCACGTCCTCGGCCTTTCTCGCCGCGAACTCTCCGTCCTCGAGCACCGTTCCGATCCGCACGGTCCCGATCTGTGCGATTTTCTCCGCAAGGGTCATCCGCTCTACGAGGTCGGCGACGCGGCTATCGGACTCCGGATACTCGCCCATACGGATGGGATCACCGATCGGGACTTTGCTCTACTGCTAGCAGAGAATATTGACGACTTCTCTCCTCAGAGATCGACCCACTCGCGACGCTCGGCGGCCCGATAGATTGCTTCCATCGTCTCGACGTCGGTCAGGCCGTGCTCCCCGTCGGGATGGATCGTGGCGTTCGAACGCAGCCGGTCGGCAAAGTAATCGAACTCCTCGCGCATCTGGTCGACTTTCTCCAGCTCGACCGAGAGTCGGCCGTCGCCTCGTGAGACGTGCAGCGCGCGCGTCTGATTCTGGAAAAACGCCGGCTCGACGGCCACGTAGCCGTCTGTCCCGGTGATCCGTAGCGTGCTGGACTGGCGCGCGTTGTGGCTCGCTGCGCAGGTCGCGTAGACGTCGTCGGGGAACTCTAGCGTGCAGGTGACGCTTTCGTCGACCTCGTCGAACGCCTCGTGAGAACTCCGCGTCCGACCGGTGACGGCCACCGGATCCTCGCCGAGCACGAATCGCGTCGTGTTCAGCGGGTAGAGTCCGATATCGAACAGCGCGCCGCCGCCCGCGAGTTCCGCGTCGAGTCGCCACTGCTCCGGATCCGGATCGACGTGTTCGAGCATCCGCTGGCTCATCGAGCCGTACACCTCGACCGGGTCGCCGATCAGCCCCGCGTCGATTACCTCGCGCATTCGACGCACTGCTGGCTCGGTGTGCATGCGGTAGCCGATCATCAGCGGGACGCCGGCATCCTTGCAGACGTCGACCATCGCCCGTGACCGTTCGGCATCCCGCTCCATCGGCTTCTCACAGAGCACGGCTTTCCCGTACTCCGCTGCCGTCTCGGTGTAGGTGAGATGCAGGGCGTTGGGGGTGCAGATGTAGACAGCGTCGTACAGGTCAGTGGCAGCACCGTCGTGGAACTCGTCGTAGCTGATTCCACGCTCGACGGGAGTGAACTCTCCCGCGACACGCTCGGCCTTTTCAGTGGAGCTGCTAACGGTTACCGTCGGAGCGCAGCTATCGCTATCGAGCAGCGCGGGGAGCGCCCGTTCGCGGGTGAACCAGCCGATCCCGATCACGGCGAACCGGACGGGATCGGCCGTGTCGGGATCGATCGTCTGCCAGTCGCGGCTACAGCCCCGGTCGAGTATCGACTCAAGCTCCATGTCCAGCCGTACACTCTCGCTACCGGCAGTTAAAACTGACTGGCGGATCCGTAGTTTTACGTTCGAGTCCCGATACCGCTCCCTCATGGAGCCAGAGGACATGGACTGCAAACTGTGTGAGTATCCCGGGGCAGGGCCGGTAGTGTGCCCGGAGTGCGGGGCGGAGATCGACGCCGTTCTGGTCGAGGAGTGGGACGACGGTGGTGTCACGGTTCACTACCCAGTCTGTCGCAAGCCAGTCGAGAACGTCCTCGACGCCGGTCACACAGGCGGCAACTGGGTACACGGTGCTCACGTCGATGGGGCTATAGAACTATGTTAATATTGGTAATTTTAGAAAAATATAGAAAATATTATAATTAGCAACTCCGTAGACGTTCTACTGTACCCATGCAAGAGGGATCACTTTAGACAACATCTTAGACTGTTTAAAACGCGTAAATTGGTCTTATATCTTCCAAACTACAGGCATACTCGCTACAGGTCCCCGATTGTTACTGCTCGGAATCTGATGCCGTTACGATCCCGTAAATCGATTACTACAGCATAAAACCGATGCTAAAAGATTTCTGTCCGTCTATACGATACGCATTCCGAAATTCGGCTCTCATATTCTTATATAATATTCATATATAAATTCATTCTTATATAATCGCTCTACCGCAGCTACTCGTCACTGTCGGATACGCAGGTTTATACCGAATCGAGCGGCGACCCCACTCGTGCGCTGACAACTGGCCCGGAGCGATCCGTGACGGTCTCCGTCGTTGAGGACTGCCTCAGAAGTGTGCGGCACGTCGCTCCGGTCGTGTTCCCGCCGCCTGTTCGCCCTACCCCGCGGTGACGGACAGTCCTCTCGCCGTCATCTCGTCACACGCCTCCGGCCACTCCGTCGTGATCCGGTTCCACGTCGATCCGGCGTCTCCCGACCGGAACAGCCCGGTGTTCGACAGCGCGTAGAACTCGCCGGTTCGCTCCCCCGCCGTCAGCACGTAGCGATAGACGCCCTCGCCGGTCGGGAGTCCGCTTCCAGCGGTGGCTGCCTCGCCGATCCGGGACCACTCGCCGTCTCCCCGACGCCGGTAGAGGTAGGATTCGGCTCTTTCGTGCGCTGATTTCGCCCCTGTCGCCGCGGAGACGAGTACGGTATCCGGATCGCCGGGATCGGCGGCGACGCTCCAGACGTATCGGTGCTGTAGCCCGTCCTGCGGATGGTCCCACGAGGCACCTCCGTTGTCCGACTCGGCGTAGCCGTCCCCGGCGGCGGCGTACACCCGGCCGGGCGCATCGGCGTGTGTGGCGAGCTGATGGTTGTCCAGTCGCGCGCCTTTTGGCCGATCGGTCCAGGTCGCTCCGCCGTCACGGCTCACCAGCAGTGCGCTGGCCTCGATTCCGACGTACACTCGATCGGCCTCGTTCGGATCCTGTTCGATCCAGCGGACGTGATGGGTGTCCGGTCGCGGCGGGAACGACCACTCGTCGGCCGAGGGAAGCTCCGATAGGCCGCCGACCTCGTCCCAGCTTTCGCCGGCGTCGGTGGACTGGAACACCCGGCTCGGCTCGGTTCCGACCCAGATCTCCGCGGGGTCGTGTGACGAGAGCGCCACTGCGGTCACTTCGTTCGGCAGCAAGTCCCCACCGATCCGCTCCCAGGACTCGCCGTCGCCGGTTCGGAACAGTCCGGCGTCGAACGTCCCGCAGAACGCGTGCTCCTCGTTGGCAGTGACACACTCTATCTCGTGCCCGGAGAGCTGTTCGCTCGTCTGGGATGTCCCTGTCCGAACCCAGAAAAGTCGATCCCGCATCGCCGCGTAGATGCGCATATCCTGTTCTCGGTGTCGGGCGATGATAATCGTTCGGTGCAACGGTTCGACTTGGATTTCCTGCTCCCAGCCGGTTCACTTCGGCGACAGGGCCTAGTCGCTACTCGGCTCGGGCTCCGCAGGTTCGTCGACGGGTTTGTCAGCGCCGCGGAGCCGTGCCCACAGCATACTCAGCGGGACTGTGAGTTTCTTTGCCCAGCCCAGTTTCACGAGGCCGTACTGGCTGAGGGTCCCGACGACGACGACCGCGAGGAACGTCGGCGTCGGATCGAACAACACCGGCGAGGGATCGAGCGCGGTGGCCGCCTCGGTGAACGCGTCGATGGTCCACGCCTGGGTCACTAGTGCTCCCCCGACGAAGGCCATCAGGATCGGCAGGACCTTCTTGAACAGCAGTCCCGCGGCCGCCGCACCGACGATGCCGCCGAACATCGTGATCCCGACGGACTCGACGCCCAGTGAGGACCCGGAGAGGCCGACAGTCGTCGCGGCGACGTAGGAACCGAGCAGGAACCCCGGAACCGTCGCGACGGTCGTGATGAGCGAGAACGCAAGGAAGACACCGACGATTCCGGCGACGAGTGTAGCGCCGGCCAGCATCAGTGGCTCCAGAGCGAGGTAGCCCGCGATGAAGTAGCCGGCAGCGGCTCCCGAAAGGAAGCCGACGAGAGTGACGGTGTATTTGAACAGCGCAGCGCCCGCGAACGCGAGGACGATCCCCACTGCTATCAGCCCGATTTCGAGTGGAGTCATGGAACGTAGTTGGTAGACTATCCGCAAATACCTTTGGCTAACCGTTACTATCGCTGAACAACCTGACATGTATAGAATCGAACAATGGAAGCTGCTCCTCGTACCGGTGGGATGGTATCCCGCTCGCCTCAGTCGTCTGACGCTGCCGCGGCGATCTCGCGATCCGATCGTGGCCCGTCAAGATCGACGTCCGGTAGCAGGTCGCGCAGGTAGCGACCCGTGTGTGAGTCGTCGTTCCGGGCGACGGCTTCGGGCGTCCCTGTCGCGACGATCCGACCGCCGTTCTCGCCACCCTCCGGACCGAGGTCGACGACGTTGTCGGCGTTTTTCACCAGATCGAGTTCGTGCTCGACGACGACGACGGTGTTGCCGTTGTCGGTCAACCGCTGGAGAACGTCGATGAGTTTTCGCTCGTCGGCCGAGTGGAGTCCGGTCGTCGGCTCGTCGAGCAGGTACAGCGTCTCGCCGGTCTGTTTTTTGCCCAGTTCCTCGGCGAGTTTGATGCGCTGTGCCTCGCCGCCCGAGAGGGTCGTCGAGGGCTGGCCGAGTTTCATGTAGTCGAGCCCCACGTCTTTTAACAGTTTGAGGCGGCGCTCGATCCGCGAGTCGTGTCTGAAAAAGTCGTAGGCCTCCTCGACGGACATGTCGAGCACATCGGCGATCGTCTTGCCTTTGTACTCGACGTCGAGGGTCTCGTCGTTGTAGCGCGCACCGTTGCACTCCTCGCAGGGGACGTAGACGTCCGAGAGGAAGTTCATGTCGATCTTGACGGTCCCCTGCCCACCACACTCCTCGCAACGGCCGCCCTTGACGTTGAACGAGAACCGCCCTCTCTCGTAGCCCCGACGCTTCGAGAGTTCGGTCTGGGCGAACAGTTCGCGGATGTGATCGAAAACGCTCGTGTAGGTCGCGGGGTTCGACCGCGGCGTCCGACCGATCGGGCTCTGGTCGATGAGTCGGACCGTCTCGATACCTTCGAGACCGGATATCGCGTCGTGATCGCCCGGATCGACGCTCGTGTTGTCGTTCATCTCGCGGGCCAGTCCCTTGTACAGCACCTCGTGCATCAGCGTCGACTTCCCGGAGCCTGAGACGCCGGTAATCGCGGTGAAACAGCCGATCGGCAGGTCGACGTCTAGATCGTCGAGGTTGTGCTGGCGTGCCCCTTCGATGGTGAGGTGGCTGTCGGGGTCGCGTCGCTCATCGGGGACCGGGATCTCCGTTCGTCCCGCGAGGTAGTCGCCCGTGATCGACTCGTCGGCCGCCATGACCTCTTCGACGTCGCCCTGTGCGACGACCTCGCCGCCGCGCTTGCCGGGGCCGGGGCCGAGGTCGATGACGCTGTCGGCCCGGTGCATCGTCTCCTCGTCGTGTTCGACGACGAGCAGGGTGTTACCCAGATCACGAAGCTCTTCGAGGGTGTTCAGTAGGCGGTCGTTGTCCCGCTGATGCAGGCCGATCGACGGCTCGTCGAGCACGTAGAGCACGCCGACCAGGCCGGAGCCGATCTGGGTCGCCAGGCGGATCCGCTGGCTCTCGCCGCCCGAGAGCGTCGACGCCTCGCGGTCGAGCGTGAGATACTCCAGGCCGACCTCGCACATGAAGCCAAGCCGTGCGCGGATCTCCTTGAGGATCTCCTCGGCGATCTTTCGGTCGCGGTCGGACATGTCTGCCTCCATCTCCTCGAAGTGCGCGAGCGCGTCGCCGATGCTCATCCGGTTAGCCTCCGTGATCGCGGTGTCGTCGACGAACACCGCCCGTGAGGCGTCCTTGAGCCGGGTGCCCTCACACGCCGGGCACTCGGTGACGGACATGTACTTCTCGATGTGGTCGCGGGTCCCCTCGCTATCGGTCTCGACGTAGCGCCGTTCGAGGTTCGGAATGACGCCCTCGAACCGTTTCCGCTTCTGTCGAGTGCCGTTTTTCGTACGGCGTTTGAACAGCACTTCCTCGCTCGTCCCGTAGAGGAACGCCTCCCGAACTGATGCTGGAAGCTCCTCGAACGGTGTCGACAGCGAGACGTCGAAGTGTGCCGCGACGGCATCGAGGCGGGTCTGGTAGTACGAGCGGTTGTAGCTCCACGCCTCGAAGACGTGTTTGAGCGGTTTGGAGGTGTCCTGTACGACCAGGTCCTCGCTGACCTCCTTGGTCTCGCCGATCCCCTCACACTCCGGGCAGGCCCCGTGTGGGGAGTTGAACGAGAACGAGCGCGTCTCGATTTCGGGGAGATCGATCCCGCACTCGGTGCAGGCCAACTCCTCCGAGAACTCGACGACGCGGCGTTCCTCGGCGGTCTCGTCCTTCTCGCCACCCGTCCCCAGATCGCCGGTCGATCGCGCAGTTGCGCCGACGTCGATCTCTTCGGGCGGGTTCGGAAGGATGACCTTCAGCACGCCATCGGCTTCCTCCAGTGCGGTCTCGACGGAGTCGGCGATCCGCGAGCGTGCATCAGGAGCGATCTTCACGCGGTCGACGATCACGTCGATCGTATGGTCGAAGTTCTCGTCGAGATCGGGTTTGTCGAGTGTTAGGTCGTACTCCTTGCCGTCGACCTCGACTCGGGAGTAGCCCTCGCCGACGAGTTCGTCGAACAACTCCTCGAAGGCACCTTTCTGGTCGCGGACCACCGGCGCGGCGAGTTTCGCCTTCGTCCCTTCGGGGAGATCCAGCAGGCGCGAAACCATGTTCTGGGCGCTCTGCTCGCCGACCTCTCTGCCACACTCCGGACAGTGTGGCGTTCCGACGCGGGCGTACAGCAGGCGCAGGTAGTCGTGTAACTCGGTGACGGTCCCGACCGTCGATCGGGGGTTGTTCGCCGCGTTCTTCTGGTCGATCGAGATCGCCGGTGAAAGCCCCTCGACCGTCTCCACCTGTGGTTTGTCCATCTGCCCGAGGAAGTTCCGGGCGTAGGCCGACAGGCTCTCGATGTAGCGGCGTTGTCCTTCCGCGTAGACGGTATCGAACGCGAGCGAGGACTTCCCCGAGCCCGAGAGCCCGGTGACGACGGTGAACTGCTCGCGTGGAATCTCGACGTCGAGGTCCTTGAGGTTGTTCTCCTCGGCTCCTCGGACCTCGATGTAGTCCTTGCTCATTTTGACCGGAATACGGACTGGATCCGGGTATACCCGTCGGTTCCGATTCTCCGGGAGGTAGATCTTTACCCCCGGCTTCCTACGATCAATTACGATGAACGAATCGCTCCCCGACCGTCGACTCACCCGCCGTCGACTGCTCGGCGGACTCGCTGTGACGGGGACTGCGTTGTCCGCCTCGGTTGCGGCAGGCGTCGGTGGAGGATCGTCCCTCCAGGAGTCTCCTGGGGCAATGCGGTGGAGCGAGACCTACGACCGTACAGCACAGGACGTCGAATGCAACGCCATCTCGGCGGTCGACGGCGGCTACTATCTCGCCGGATCGGTCGGCTTTCCCGGCGGCACGCGTCACGGCTGGGTCCAGCGCGTCGACGAGACCGGCGCTCCGGAGTGGGAGTTCGTCGACAACCGGCCGGGCGACGAAGCGCCGCTGTACTCGGTCGTCACGGAGCCCAACGGTGGCTGTCTCGCGGGCGGAGACGTTACGACGCATCTCACCGACGAAACGAACGCCACTGCGCTATCGCTCGATTCTGATGGGGCGCTCAACTGGGGATCGGAGTACGCCCGTTCCTGGCACGTCTCGGCCAACGCCGCGACGCGAGTGGATGACGGCTACGTTCTGGCCGGCCACGCCCGATCCTACTCGACGCAGGGAACCAAGATCATTCTCGTCTCGATCGATGACGAGGGGGAACAACGGTGGCTACGGACTTTCGGGGGAAGCGCCACGGTCAATATCTGCTACGACATGGTCCCAGTCGACGGCGGCTATCTACTCGCCGGATCGACCGACAGGGAAGACGATTCGCAGGTCCTACTCGCTCGAACCGACGAGAACGGCGAGATAGACTGGGAGGAACTGTACGATATCGAGGGGGCGTACTCGCTCGCCCATGGCGTTGTACCGACCGACGACGGCGGATATCTCCTCGGCGGCCGGACCGGTGACTCCTCGCACATCTTCCGGGCCGTCGTGGTCAAGACTGACGGGGACGGTGTCGAACAATGGCGCTGGGTCAACGACGTCGAATCGGCCTGTCACGATCTGGTCGTCCGCCCGGACGGTGGCTGTGTCCTGGCGGGCCGGCGACTCGACAAGGGATGGCTCGCGGCGATCAACGCCGACGGAGACCTGATCGCCTCCGAGTCGTACAGTGGCGAGGGCAGGGGCTCGTTCGGATCGCTCCTGTCGGTCGACGACGGCTACATCACGGCGGGACAGACCTTCGAGTTCGACGAGACACAGTCTCAGGGGTGGCTGGTCTCGGCCGGACGGCTTGCCGAGTCCGGTGCCGATCCGATCGATACCGAGTACTCCCTTGCCGAGCAGGACGACGACTCGCTACCCGGCTTTTCGGCCATCGGTTCGGTGGTCGGTATCTCGACGGCGTACGCGCTCTCCCGTCGGTTCGGGACAACTGACGACGACTGACGAACCGACGGCTAGTGACGTAAAAATCGGCAGAGAGGAGTAAGCCCCCTTCTGTTCTGCCCGGCATTCGGCTGAGCATCGACGCCTGTGTCCTGGCTACCGTTCGATGCTCTCGCATCGACGGCGTCGACTTGCACCGGTGGGGATTCGCCGTTCCATCGATCCTCGACCGTCTGCGAGCGGCTTACACCGCTCGCATTGTAGGAGATCCGTAGGATCTCCCTACTCTCGGTGGGTTATCTCCTCCTCACTTTGTATCGGTCGGAGTTCGCGCACCTCATCGATCGGGTCGAGACGTGTCGTTTCTGTTCCAGAGCCGACGGTTTCCCGCCCAGGGCTTGCGCCCCGTCACCTGCCAAGACGGTGGGGGGACTTTCCTCACGTGAAACACGCGGAGGCCGGGCTCTCTCTACCGTGTCATTGTAGAGGACTGTGGTGTTTAAGACTGTCGCGGTGCTCGGCGCGGATGCTATCGACTGTAAAAAACGAAAGTGGTCAGCATGCTGTTCGTCGCGACGTCGTCGATTCAGTACGTTTCGAGGTACCGGTCGATCTCCCACTGGGAAACGTCGACGAGGTACTCCTCGAACTCCTGGCTCTTCGCTTCGACGAACTTCTCGCTGATGTGGGAACCGAGGCCGTCGAGGATGACTTCGTCCTCTTCGAGCGCGTCGACGGCCTCGCCGAGGTTCGACGGCAGCGTCTCGATGCCGTACTCTTCGCGTTTCTGCTCGTCGAACTCGTAGATGTTCTCGCGGACTGGGTCCGGCGCGTCGAGGTCCTGCTCGATCCCGTCGAGACCGGCCGTAATGAGCGCGGCCAGTGCGAGGTACGGGTTACAGGATGGGTCGGGGAAGCGCGCCTCGATACGAGAGGCGGCCGGGATCCGTGCGGCCGGTTTGCGGATGAGGGCCGAGCGGTTGCGGTCCGACCAGGCGACGTAGACGGGTGCCTCGTAACCCGGGACGAGACGCTTGTAGCTGTTCACTGTCGGGTTGGTGACAGCTGTGATCGCCGGCGCGTGGTTGAGGACGCCCGCGAGGAACGAGTGCGCCGTGTCCGAGAGATCGAACTCGTCGCTCTCGTCGTGGAACGCGTTCTCGCCGTCCTCGGTCATCAGTGAGATGTGCGTGTGCATCCCGGAGCCGTTGATCTTCGGGATCGGTTTGGGCATGAACGTCGCGTGCTGGTCGTGTTGGGCCGCGATTGCGCGAACGACCGTTCGGAACGTCCCGACGTTGTCGGCGGTCGATAGGGCGTCGTCGTACTCGAAGTTGATCTCGTGTTGCCCCTCTGCGACCTCGTGATGGCTGGCTTCGATCTCGAAGCCCATGCTCTCGAGGCCATAGATGATGTCACGGCGCACGTCGCTCGCGAGGTCTTTCGGTGCGAGGTCGAAGTAACCGCCGTGGTCGGCGGTTTCCGTCGTCGCGTAGCCGTCCTCGTCCTCCTCGAACAGGAAGAACTCCGGTTCGGGGGCGGCGTTGACCGTATAGCCCATCTCGTCGGCCCGGTCGATGGCCTGCTTGAGGACGTAGCGTGGGTCGCCCTCGAACGGTTCGCCCGTGGAGGTGTTGATGACGTCACAGATCATTCGGCCTGCGGCCGCCTGATCGTCCGTTCTCCACGGTAGAACGGCGAACGTCTCCGGATCGGGTTTGAGCCGCATGTCGGACTCCTGAATGCGGACGAACCCTTCGATCGAGGAGCCGTCGAAGTAGATCCCTTCCGTAAACGCTTTCTCTGCCTGCCGTGCGGGCACGGCGACGTTTTTGACTGTACCAAGGATGTCAGTAAACTGCAGTCGCAGGAAATCGACGTCTTTCTCTTCTATCTCGTCGAGTACCGCTTGTTCCTCCGATGTGAGGCTTCCACTTGTCATGTTTTGTCGTCAGTAGACCAGTAGATAGCCAGTATTAAAGCCCTACTGTTCTGCGCAATTCTACCGTGGTCGCTCTGAAACTGGATATTCGTAAAATTATAATGGCTGGAGTGGATTGGTACGTATAATGACGTACGAAAATCTGGATGCAAAACTAGTGAATGCCCTGCTCGGAGACGGCCGAGCCAGTCTCAGAAGCCTCGCCGAGGAGCTCGATGTCTCGGTCACTACGGTCTCGAATCACCTCAGCGATCTAGAAGAAGGTGGCGTTATCGAGGGGTACACGCCGAAGATCAACTACGGCAAACTCGATTACGACGTCACTGCAATCCTCCAGCTCAAGGTCGAGGGGAGCGCGCTCCCCGACATCACGGAGCGACTCGAACAAGAGAAACAGATGATCAGCGTCTACGAGGTCACGGGCGGCTACGACATCATCGCGATCGGTAAGTTCGAGGACACGGACGGCATGAACGAGCAGATCAAGACACTGCTCACTGATCCTGACATCCGCGAGTCGAACACGAGCGTCGTCCTCAACGCTACCAGCGAGAACGACCAGTTCGAACTCGACCTCAAAGAAGAGTAACGCCTCAGCCGTCGATTGCTGCCGTTTTTTCGAGTGCGATCCGGTAGTGAGCACTGTCCGGGTCGTCCCGCTCTACGTCGACGACGGTCCAGCCGGTGCCGGTCGTCGCCTCGCGCACTCGATCGGGACTGAACAGCCTGAACAGTAGTGTCTCTCCGGTCTCACCGTCGTACTCGAACGCCATCACGCGGAAGGCGAGTCCGGGCGTCGGATCGTCCCTGTAGCCGAGTAGTTCCGACGTGGCCTCGTGGCCCGGATCGTAGCTGTCGACCACTGCAGTCGCGTCGTGCCGCGTCACGTGGGCGAGGTCGCCGAGAAACGATCGGAGTCCATCCATCGATCGCACGAGGCCGAGCTGGGTCCCGTGTGCTAGCGCGGCGCCAAAGCGGTCGCGGTCGAACGTCTCCTGGAGCGAGAACATGTCGGCAAGTCGTGCGTCTTCGACGCCCCGATCGCGCATCGTCTCGACGAGCGGTTCGCTGATCTCGATGCCGACAGTATCGAAGCGCTGCTGAAAGTACAGCGCGTGTTTACCAGCACCGGCCCCCATGTCCAGCAGGGGCCCGTCGAGCCACGATTCCAGCCACGGATCGTCACTCGGCTCGTACTCGTCGAAATAGAACTGCTCGATCGGATGATCGAGCGTCTCTTCGCCGTCGCGCTGAACGAGTGGCTCCGATCGCCGTTCGTGATAGTGGTCGTAAATCGCGTGCCCGAAAGGATCCGGCATGGCCATACTGTTGTCTCGATGTTATATAAACGATGGCCTCCCTACGGCTGGTCAATTGTCATCATGTCCGCCATACCGGTCGCGTCCTCACCCCGACCGTGAGCCGTCGCCCCGAACCGGGTGCGCAGCGTTCCGATACTCGACCTCTCGCGTCCCCGGGGCGGAGTCCGGCGCGAAGACGTTGTCTCGTACGACCCCGTCCATATCCGGCGGGACGGCGTAGCCGCGAAGATGCAGAAGCGTCGGCGCGAGGTCGAGAATCGAGAGCGTTCCGATATCGCCAGTACCGAACGAGGGGCCGATTGCCGCAAACAGGCCTGAGCGGGTGTTGACGCCGTTCCAGTCCTCATCCGTGTCGCTGAACGCCGAGTCGTACCCGAGCTTATCCGAGATGTGGACGTTCGATGCCTGATCGATCATTAGATCCGGTGCCTCGTCGGCGTATTTGCCGTGGAACAGTTCCTCGCCACGGAACACTTCCCGCGCTATCGGCCGGCCGGCGGGATCGGTCAGGGATTCGAGCCGTTCGATCAGTTCGGCCCGTAGGGACTCGTAGCGCTCCTCGCTGGCGACGTTCAGATACAGCGGCCCCTGTGCGCTACCGACGACGTCAGTGTGCTCCCAGTCGGCGTTTTCCAGTTTGTTCCGCCCCATCCGTCCATCCTCGTCGGCGAGATTGTTGATCATCCACTGGGGAGTCACCCGTTCGAGGGTGTCTTTCACGTGGATCCCCGAGAGGCGTCCGTCGACTGTCGAGACGAGCCGGTTGATCCGATCCGAGTTCACCCCGACCGTACGGAGCGCGTCGGCAACCTGATTGTCGAAGCGAAGATATCCCTGTTCCTGGAGCCACGTGTTGACCCGAAACACCGTCTGAATCTCGTTGTGTCCGTGGTCGCTCATCAACACGAGATCGTGGCCCTCGTCGAGGAACTCGCCGAGATGCTCGTCGATGATCTTCCAGCCCCGGCGGGTGTACTCGCTGTCCCACAGGTGATGATGCAGGGAGTTGATGTAGAACGTTGTCACCTGCAAGAACGAGACGTCACGCTCCGCGAGCAGGTGCTTTGCGGCCCGAAAGCGCTGGTCGATCAGTTCGAGTTCCTCCTCGTAGGCGGTCTCGTCCTCGTCTTTGGATCGGTTGATGCGGGACACCCTGTAATCGAACCGATTGACGAGTTCCTCCTCGACCTCCGACGGCCAGGCGAATCCGGAGTCGCTCGCGTCAGGAGCCCCCGCGACGACGAACGAGTCCGGCGTATCGACCGATTTCGGAGGGAACGTCGTTGGCATCCCCATAACGCCCACTGGCTCGGACCGGCCGATGATCTCCCAGAACTCCGTGTTCTCGTGATACCGCTCGCTCGGTAGATACACCCGACCGTTCTCGGTATCGACGTTTAACCACCAGAAGATACCGATCTTCCCCGGGTTCATTCCGGTCGAGTATGCCTTCCAGTTTGGTGACGTCACGGGCGGTAGAACCGATTCGAGGTCGCCCGTTGTCCCCTCTGATAGGATCCGCTCCAGATTCGGCAACTCCCCCTCGTCGATATACTTCTCGACGAGTTCATAGTTCGCCCCGTCGAGACCC
>Ga0208135_100040_pt1 | contig 128159 bp, 134 predicted proteins | sample AntDeeMetag02WF5_FD_184757 | JGI IMG/M metagenome (GOLD analysis project Ga0208135, IMG submission 184757) | Saline lake microbial communities from Deep Lake, Antarctica - Antarctic Deep Lake Metagenome 02WF5 (SPAdes) (version 2) | ecosystem: Environmental > Aquatic > Non-marine Saline and...
GCGACGCCGTGCGTGCGCGAACTTGGTACGGTGAATTTCGTGAACTCGTTTTGATGTGTGTGGTTCACAACACCAAGCGATCTCTAAAACAGTGAAATCAAGCTACGTCTGGCGATTCACCACGGCCCTGTAAACCAGAGCTTCTTGAATGGCCGAATTACCTCGACGAACTCGCCGGGATCAACCAGCTTTCGAGGATTGCATCTTCATCAGATCGTCATTGAGATCACGGGATTCGATGAAGGCTTTACTCATTCCAGACAGAACGATCACTGGAACGTGAGTGCGCGTCTTGTATCGTTCGCGTCGGTGCGCACTTGCAAGGTGGGGTAGTATTCCATCGGGCGTCGACCATCTACCCATGAGCGACCGCAGCCGCGAGCAGGGTGTCGATCTGGGCGACCTCCATGAGAAGCTCAAAACTCACGATTACCCGGCGAGCAAGGAGGACCTGCTCACGGCCTACAGGGATCACGAACTCGAGTTCGGCGACGGACGGGCGACGTTCGCCGACCTCCTCGAACCGACCAATCAAGGCACCTACGACTCCGAGATGGAGGTCAAACAGACGATCATGAACATGGTCGGAGACGAGGCGATCGGACGCAAGAACTACAGCGACCGAACGCCGCCCGCCCCCGGCGAGGACCGCCAGGACGAAGGTGCACCCGATCAGGAGGGTCTGCGCCACCAAGAGTCGTTCTAAACCGCCCGCGAGGCTGGCGAAAGGGTTAGATTCGCACGTATAGTGAGCGAGTGGTTCGCCGGTTTCGGCGTGAAACAAACGAAGTCGCCGTGCTGAACTTATTCTCTATATTCAGCACAGAGCTTCTATCAACTACTGACGATTTCAACAGAGCCTAAGGATCGAATATCAGCCTTGGGGATCAGAGCGGGTCACACTGCGGTTTTATCAGGATCGAGGGTCGTTACACGCTTCTCGAGAGCTACGTCGCCTGTACTATCGACTGTCACCGTGTAGCCGTTGTAGACGAATTCGACTCGAGACGGACTCCTACCGGAGTCGCTTGCTTCATAGAGTGAGTCAAGTACGTCCGTGTTAATCGCGTAGTGGATCGGTGGGTTGAGCTCTTCCGGTTGGACTCCTTCACGTTCGGCGACTTTGTCCACGATCTTCAGACTGATTGATTGAGTCGGTTGCACAATCTCCGATGTCAGGAACTACCACATAAAACCGGACGTTCCTCTAATGACGTGCGTCAGACATCGGCCTATGAACAGTTTCAATGACACATTCTGGTTAGGAGGGAAATAAGTGATTACGGAGGCAGAGAACCACTTATTCAGAAGATAGTGTCAATCGGGATTTCCGTTTGCTCGGTCCCGCGGTGATCACCGCCACCGTGCCACCGGAGCAGTGGTAAATCGCTCGAGCGGACCATTTTATCACGTAGGATTGTGCAGCCGGAGCGCCCATGTGCCCGATAGACGACGAAACAGTACCAGCCGTCGTGACGCCGTAGTTTCTCGTGGTACTCGCGGTAGACTTTCCAGTTCCCGGGCTGGCCGTCGGCGTGCTCGTGCATCGTTGATTTGATCTCGACTGGCGTCCGATTTCCGAATCTCGCGTCGTGCCAGCTCGCTCGCTCGAGTTCAAACCGCCGTTTCTCAGCCATTCGTTTCTCGACGGCCGTCCCGAAATGGTTCGCCCGTTTCGACCGATTCACGCGGACCACGCGCGTCGTGCGCCGATATATATACTCCTCCGCTGGCCTCGAGCCGCGCGCCCATCGGTCGCTTCGCTCCCGTCAGGGAGCGAGCGCGGTGGGCTATGGGCTACTCTAAAGGGGGGATAGTTACGCTTTACAGCTTGACACCCCGACGCGGTCATGCGATCACCTGTTCAACTGTGGAAACCCATTCCGCCTTTTCGCCGCCCTCGTCAATATCATCCCACCAATTTGAGACGGTAGCGTGACTGTACGGCACGAATTCGGCGGTTGCACGCGACGACATTCCCTGTCGCCGGCAGATTTCCATCGTCCAGGCGGCGACTCGTTTCACGTCCTCCTCGGCGATCGTCTCGTCTTTCTCGTCGCCTCTAGGCGCGGACCAGCTCCAGTCGGCTTCGTCGTTCGTGTTGAACGACCAGTCGGTCGGCGGGATCCCCTCGAGCGGGCGCGGGTCCACGTCGACGAGACTGCCGTTCGAGACTCGATCGGCGACGACCGCGGTCTTCTGCGAGGTCTTTTTGATGATCGTTCCGACGCGCCAGAGCATCGGATGAATCGATAATTCGGGCGTCGGACTATTGCTGTTCGTCACCGATCGTCCATGTCGAGCGATACTCGAGCGGTAGTTCGTCGGTGTCGATGACCTCGACGATCTCCGCTGCGGTGAGCGAGCCCTCCTGGTCGGCACGCTGAATCAGCTCGGGGACGCATCCACTTGGCTGGGCTGTCGTGTCCCCACGCATTTTGAGGTAGTAGTCCGCGGCCGCATCCAGTGCGCCCGAGACAGTACTCTCGCCGGTCGCTTCTTTCAGATACTTCCACTTCCGCTCTCGAGCGTCTGTTTTCTGGATTCGCATCGTAATTTGCACAACCCCCTCGAGATCCTAGGAATTTCCGGTCACTCAAATCTCGAGCCCATATAAAAAGCGGCCGACTGGAGCGGGTGGCCGGCGTGATCGTCGCGACGATTGGCTCGATTCGAGGTCGATTTTACACACTCCGACTCGAGACCGATGTGCAAAATTGGAGATCGGAATCTGTCGACGCGCAACCGCTGGCGGTTGGATTACCTGTACTTCGCTATATTCGATTCAATTGCGATTGAGTAGGTTCTACAGAGCCAACCATCTTCTATAGGCAGTCCAACCTCAATTTTAATATAATAATAGTAATAAATAACTTATTTATATTTGTCCTGTCTTGTGGTAATTGTAGATGGTAAGGGATGAATACGTCGACGAGAAGTCCCGTAGAAAAGTACTAAGAGCAGCAACCGGTATCAGCGGCTTGAGTGTGGCATCATTGTTTGCAACAGGTGTCGGAAGTGCTCAAACGACGAGATCTGGCAGTGAGGGGTACGTAATTAATGGAGATGGATACATAGAGTACAATGGTGATAAAGACGAGGAACACATCCAAGAGGCTGTTAAGGGGATGAATGAGGCTAAACGAAATGGTGAGGTTGATTTCACGATTGAGGACGGTCAAGTTGTGACACAGTTGAGGACGGTCAAGTTGTGACACAGCCCCAGCAACAACCCCTATTCACGACTGCTGATGCCTGCCCTGGTGTGAGTAGTTACTCCAATTCTGTTCAATGGAACGGAGTGAAACATACTGTCAAGTTGGATCATTGTCTTACCAATGATGTTATCGATGCAATGCTCGCTGGGGCAGGCGCCGCTCAAATTGCCGCGATTCTCACTGGCGGACCAGTAAATGCACCTGCCTTTGTAATTAGCCAATGTGCTGCCGTCCTTCTAGCTACAGGATGGCAGATACTTGATAATAATGCGGAGGGAGAAGGTGTTGAAATTGTCTTTTTCATCCCTAATGTTATTGGTGTTCAGGTATTGACCCCCAGTGAGGGTATGCCACACATTCAAAAGTCTGTAGTTTAATCACGCCCAAGATTTATTATCCATATCCCAGTAGCATGAATCATGTTAATACAGTTCGGAGAATATTTAGGCAAGATGTATAATCCAGATCCACAGGCGCTGAAGGTCATCGTTTTTAGTTCATCATTCATTTTATTTTTATTTGCTATGAATCCAACTTTTGAGAACCCATATTATATTTTTGGGCTTCTACTGACAGTTCTCACCCTTGTGTCCGCAGTAGTTCTCCTCATTATTGAATAGATGTGACTAGATATTTATTAAAATTGGTAGTTAGAACATCTGTTCACTGTGGACGTACACAATCAGCAACAATCAGCAAGCGGCCCATTTCGCTGCCGCGACACGAACCACATACCCCGATACTCCCATAGATCAGCAATGAAGTCACCGAATTCGTTTGATTCGACTCGAATAAGTCTCCTCGGATGTCCCCGGAATTCGCCATTATCGATGTCACCTAGTAGAATCCTAACTTGAAATTTTTGGGACATATACACGTCTTCGGCTACCAATTTTATTACCTGACTTTCTCATTTATCTGTACATGATCACGAACGCTCGAGCCCTTGAGACCACCTACGTCCCCCAGGATCTCAAGCATAGAGACGGGAAAATTAGCCGACTTGCGACGGTGTTAGAACCGCTTACGCATGGTGTCGGTGGCGATCACAGCCTTATCTTCGGTCCGTCGGGGTCAGGAAAGACGACCCTCGCGAAGTTCGTCGTTCGAAAGCTCCGAGAGGAATCGTTCGGTGTCCGCCGGGCCTACTGGAACTGCATGAACGCGAAGCGAGCCCTCGAGCGATACTGAACGCACTGTTAGTGATGAAAGAACGGCAGTCATCGAACCATCACGTGGTTGGGAAGGTGAAACGGTTGATGACCGCCACCCTATGAGAGGGGCTGGATCCGGTTGTGGAGAGCTACTGTATACACAGCACCTTTATACCAATATTGGAATTCGATCACTACAACCGGACACTGATCGCGAGGACGGTGGTTCGCGATGAGCCGGCTCGTCGAATCCGACGAGTGCGAACGATGCGGTGACCGCGTCGACGTGCTTTGCCGGCTGTGCCCGGACTGTACGCGTATACACTGCGAGCGTAAATACCACGCCCAGGGAAAAGAAGATAAAGAAAAGATCCCTGAAGGCGACGCCAATCAGGGAAATTTGGAGGCTGATGAGCATGTTCATGATGTCGTTCTGGCGGTCGGCAGTATCGCTCATACCGATAGCTGTTGGTCACAGCCATATGAACTGTCCCACTCGACAGCATTCCCTCGAGCGGGTCAGACCCATCACGGAGACGGTCGCTCCACGATTTCGGAGACGAGAATACACGGGCCGCAACCGAGCCACAACGAATCCACGGATCCCACACCATCCTTCGCTACGGAACAGCAGTAGTTTTAAGGCACTATAAGTCAACAATCAGAATGGAAGCGACGCTCCATCCGCCGCAGGGGGCTGCGCCGAAATGCCCCGGGTGTCATAGCACCCGAGACGTGGCTTCCAAGCGGACGCTTCGAAGCCATGATTCCGTACATTCTGCCGGGATATAAACGTCCCGCCCGACGGACGCATGCACCGACTCGAGCAACCACGACACCCACCACACCCAGCCTCACGACCCGACCCGGTGATCCCGATGTCCGATGAGAGCAGCGGCAGAGGCGGAAGTTCGCGCTCGCATCCGGACTGTCCACGCTGTGGCGAACCGGTCGCGACGCTGACGGTCATCGGACCGGAGGACGGCTACGTCGGTCCCTGTGGCTGTCACATGCCGCCCGAACTGCTCCCGAATCCGGGTCTCGGGGAGTAACACCGACTCGAGGCGACGGGCTCGAGTCACACCCGTCGCTCACGGTGATGTATGGTGATCTCGGACGCGACGATTTGAACGCGACCCGCGACCGACTACGGGCGATTAACTCTCGATTCGGGCGCTGTACTCGAACTCGCTGGCGCTAAGAGATTCCGAGAAGTCGATATCGAACTCGAGTTCGTACGTGTTCGACTGCTCGCCGTCGACGGTGATGTCACGCCGTTCGGTGTAGGTGTCACCGCCGGTCATATCGACCTGACCGATCAGCGTGTCGGAGTTCGACGACCCGCTCGTGTTCGAGACCGCGACGGACAGGACAACGTTTCCGAACGCTGTCGTCTCCGCGGACGTGTCGTCGACGGTCAAGCCACCGCCGATCCCGCCGCCGCCGTCGCTACCGGAACAGCCCGCCAGTACCGCCATCGTCCCCACGCCGACGCCGCTGAGCATCGATCTTCGAGTGAGCCCCATCTGTCCCTCCGATTCCGCGCGACCGGCTTGGTTCCCTCGATTATGGTGGCAAATCGACACGTCGCGATTGGTGTATCCGCTGGAGCCCGGCCGAGTGCGTCCCGTTCGTCGAGACGGCTCACCACGGCGGCCCTGATCGAAACAGATGGTGGCACGGCATTCGAACTCCCGCCCGTCGAACGATCGCTCGAGCAGTCGGCGAGTTCGGCTGTCTGATGCGCGTCTGCCGCGTGGCTGCCAGCCGTCAGTACCGTATCGAGGGAATTATTGCGGTCCTCGTTGCCGCCCGTCATATGTCAGCAACGATTCCGACCAGCATGAGGGTGGTACAGGGGGTGGCGGCACACGAGGGGACCGATCCGATGGATCTCGAGCCGCCGTTGCACGCGGTCATCGATACGGACGCACTCGACGCGCTGTTTCGTCCGGCAGAGGACCCGAACGCGGTTGCGTCATCGGTCGAGTTCACGTACCGGGGAAAACACGTGTCCGTCGATAGCGCGGGTCGTGTCGATGTGACGGAGAACGACACCGACCGAACCGAATCGACCGGGACCGGTCCGGGACGGTAGTCGACGAGTCCGATCGGATGCCGTCGACCGCCGCGTCGCGAGTCAGCCGTCCACGGTGACGGCGGATGTCGACGGCGTGAACATGTGCTCGTCGAGATAGCCCCAGTCGTCGAAGGTTCGGGGCCCGGATTCCGAGGAGAAGCCGTAGAACGCTCGCGGTGCGTCGTAGTTCATGACGCTCGTGTAACTCCGAAAGCTGTACCTGGCGCTGTCGATCCCGTCGAAGTCAGTGTTCGACAGCCCGAGCGAGTGGCCCAGTTCGTGCATCACGGTCGACCCGGTGTGGTCGTCGCCCCACTGGTCTTCGACCATCATCGTTCCGAGTCCGGCCTTGCCGATGACGTTCCCGCGCGCGGTATCGCCGGCGACGTTCTCGACGATGGCCAGATAGTGATATCCCTCCCCCGCCCGGTCGAAGTACCGCGATCGGTACTCGGTCAGTTGGCCGACGTCGGTCGACGATTCACGGGGAATCGTGTTGCTATAGACGACGTGCAGGTCCGCGCCGGACGATCCGTCGGGGTTCTCGAGCGGCGCGGTGTCGAACTCGTCGACGACCCGTTCGATCTCGGCGCGCTCGAGGTCGACCCCTTCCATCCGGTTGAGTTCGACGTAAATGTCGCTGCGAAGCGGGTCGGCGTCGGGATACAGGTCCTGACGGTGGACCTCCGCGCCGTCCGCGAGCCCGTCGCCGTCCGTGTCCGACTCGAGCGGATCCGTCCCGTGCTCGTTGACTTCCGCGCCGTCGTCGAGTCCGTCACCGTCCGTATCGGCCGCGGTCGGATCGGTGTCGTACTCGCCGATCTCGGGGCCGTCCGCGAGCCCGTCGTCGTCCGTATCCGACTCGAGCGGATCCGTCCCATACGTCTCGAGTTCGTCGGGATCGGACAGCCCGTCGTCGTCGGAATCGCTCGTCAACGGATTCGTCCCGTGCTGGCGGACCTCCGTCCCGTCGTCGATGCCGTCGTCGTCAGTGTCCGCCGCGAGCGGGTCCGTCTCGTAGTCGCGAACTTCCGGGCCGTCGTCGAGACCATCTCCGTCGGTGTCCGCCACAGCGGGGTCGGTCTCGTGGTCGCTGATCTCCGCGCTGTCGTCGAGTCCGTCGCCGTCCGTATCGTCCTCAAGCGGATCCGTCTCGTAGTCGTGCACCTCCGTTCCGTCCGCGAGCCCGTCACCGTCCGTATCCGCGACGGTCGGGTCGGTCCCGCGTCGCTTTTCCGCGCCGTCGTCGAGTCCGTCACCGTCGGTGTCGTCGTCGAACGGGGCGGTTCCGTCGCGGAGTTCCACCAGCATCGGCTCTCCGTCGCCGTCGGGATCGACGACCGTCGCTCCGGCGACGACTCCGGTCGTCAGCGATCCGACGAGAAGAACGAGAACAGTGAGTAGCCGCGAAGATCGCATTTCCTGAACGTCTCGAACGGAAGAATAACTATATTGTGGCTATTCGCGAGCGGAACCGATCTACCCCTGCGGCGGTCCAGGACTGATGGGACACAAACCACCTGCCATTTCACTTTCACCCCGCTGTCCAAACCCTCTTACACGCCGGTCCCGGAGACGACGGTAATGGACGGGAACGAGCGCCTCGAGTTGCCGGTCGCCGACGACGCCCTCCCTTTCGATCCCGCCGCTGCGACGATCGAAGACGGCGACGTCTTCGACCTCCTCGAGCCGGCGGTCCAGGAGTGGTGGCTCGCGGAGTTCGGCGAGTTCGTTCCCGAGAACGGCGGGTTCTTCACGCCGCCACAGCGGGGCGCGATCCCGAAGATCCACGACGGAACGAACACCTTGGTCTGTGCGCCGACTGGCAGCGGCAAGACCCAGGCCAGTTTCTGTGCGATCATCAACGAACTGTTCAAACGCGAGAAGGCGAGCGGGCTCGAAAACTCGGTCTACTGTCTCTACGTCTCCCCGCTCAAGTCCCTCGCGAACGACATTCACCGCAATCTCGAGGTGCCACTCGAGGGAATCGAGGAAATCGTCGCCGAACGCGACGGCGACGAGTCGATGGGCGAGATCCGCCACGCCATTCGCCACGGTGACACCTCCTCGAGCGACCGACAGAAGATGCTCACGGAGACGCCCCACATTCTCAACACGACTCCCGAGACGCTCGCGATCCTCCTCAATTCGCCCAAGTTCCGCGAGAAACTCCGCACCGTCGAGTACGTCATCGTCGACGAGATACACTCGCTGGCGGCGAGCAAGCGAGGGACGCACCTCTCGGTGAGCCTCGAGCGACTCGAGGCGATGGCCGCGTGCGACATCACCAGGATCGGTTGTTCCGCGACGATCGAGCCGCTGGATCGCGTGGCGGAATTTCTGGTCGGCTGTGAGGAATCCGGTGGGGACGAGACGGGACGCGTTCGGGATTCGGACGGCGATTTTCGCAGCCCGACCGCACCGCCCGCGGACCACGCGAGCGGTGAGGGTCCCGATCGAAGTGACCGCCCCGCCGATTCGAACGAGAGTGAGAGTGAACGCCCTGGACGCGAGCGGGAGGATCGCACGGAGACGGAGACCGACGTGACCCGCGAGCCCCGCGACTACGAGATCGTCGACGCCCGCTTCGCCCGCGAGTTCGATCTCCAACTCGAGTGCCCGACGGACGACCTGATCAACACGTCCCGCGAGGTCGTCCAGGAGCGATTCTACCGGATGCTTCACGACCACGTCCAGGGACACACGAACACACTCGTCTTCACCAACACGCGCTCGGGCGCGGAACGCGTCCTCCACAACCTCCGGGAGCGATTCGACGCCTACGACGAGGAGAACTCGGGCTGTCACCACGGGAGCCTCTCGAAGGAGGTCCGACAGGACATCGAGGAGCGGCTGAAAGACGGCGACCTCGACGTGGTCACCTCCTCGACGAGCCTCGAGCTGGGAATCGACATGCCCCACGTCGATCTGGTCGTACAGGTCGGCTCGCCCAAGTCCGTCGCCGCCTTGCTCCAGCGGGTCGGGCGGGCGGGCCACCGCGTCGGCCAGACCGTCACCGGCCGGGTGATCGCCCTCGACCGGGACGAACTCATCGAGTGTGCGGTCATGCTCAAGACGGCCGCAGAGGGGTTCGTCGACTCCGTGTCGATCCCCGAGAACGCCCAGGACGTAGCCGCCCAGCACGTCTACGGGATGGCGATCGCCGAGATCAGACCTGAGTCCGAACTGAAAGCGATCCTCCGGCGGGCGTACCCCTACCGCAACTACTCCGAAGCCGAGTACGAGTCGCTCATGCGATACCTGACGGCCGAATACGCCGGCCTCGAGGATCGTAACGTCTACGCGAAGGTCTGGCGCGACGAGAACGACCCGCCCGACGGCGAACACCACTACGAGGAGTACCCGGTCGGCGAGCGCCTGATCGGCAAGCGTGGCCGGCTCGCGCGGGTCATCTACATGACCAACATCGGGACGATTCCGGACTCCTTTACCTGCGATGTCAAGACGCGCGCGGGCGACGAGTGGGTCGGCCAGCTGGACGAGTCCTACCTCGACACCCTCGAGAAAGGCGACGTCTTCGTCCTCGGCGGCGATCATTTCGAGTACAGCTACCGCCGCGGGTCGAAGGTCTACGTCGACCGCACGAGCGCCCGACCGACCGTCCCCTCGTGGTACTCCGAGCGGCTCCCTCTCTCCTATGACCTGGGCTGTGAGATACTCGATTTTCAGGGGGAACTTCTCGCACACTACGAGGACGGCGGTCCCCCGCGGGTCCGCGCGTGGCTCCGGGAATTCCCGCTGGACGACGACAGCGTCCGCGCGGTCGCCCGCCTGTTCGAGTACCAGTGTCGGTACGCCGGCACGGCGAGCGTGAGCACGCCCGACCGGCTCGCGATCGAGGTCGTCCGCGACCGCGAGGAGTACGAACGCCACTACTACGTCCACTCGAATTACGGGCGCAAGGTCAACGACGGGTTTTCCCGGCTGCTCGCGTACCGCTGTGCGCAGGAGGCGACGGCCAATGTCCGCGTGGCGGTCGCGGACAACGGCTTCGTCCTCTCGATGCCGCTCAACCGAAAGGTCGACATCGAGGGCGTCATCGACGACCTCGAGCCCGCCGACGTCCGCGCGGATCTCCGGGCGTCACTGTCGGGAACTGACCTCCTCCAGCGCTACTTCCGGATCAACGCGACTCGGTCGCTGATGATCCTCAAGCGCTACAAGGGCTACGAGAAGTCCGCGAGCGAACAGCAGGTCTCCAGCGAGATGCTGCTGGGGTTCGCCGAGGAACTCGAGAACTTCGCCGTGATCGAGGAGACCTACCGCGAGATCCTCGAGGACAAGCTGAACGTCGCGGAAATCGAGGGCATCGTCGATGCGATCGACGCGGGCGAGCTCGCGGTCTCGCGACACCTCCTCGATTCGCCGACGCCACGGGCGTTCGGTCTCGCGACGCTCTCGGCCAGCGACGTGGTCCTCGCCGAGGACGAGAGCGCCGCGCTCCAGTCGTTTCACGATCGCGTTCTCGAGGAGATCGGCGAGGAGTCGCTGGCGGGGCTGTCGACGGGTCCTGAGGGAGAGTAACGGAGACTGCGTTACCAACGGTAGCTCTCGCCCAAACTGACTTTGTGTTGGAAACTGAAGTGGTGGTGTATCACCGATGATGCGCCAGACAATTCCACGCGAAGGGGCCGACGATCGGTATCGTGAATCCAACGGCGTGATCCGTTGTCCACTGAACAGCCGTCAGAACGGGGTGCGATAGATGGTCGATCACGAGACCTGGAGCGACGAGCAGTCGACGACGACGGTCTCGGTCGATGGCCGGGATCTCGAGGTGGCCTACCATGACACCGGTCCCGACGAGAGCGAGGGCCCGCCGGTCGTCTTCGTTCACGGCATTCCGACCTGGTCGTTCCTCTGGCGGGATATCGTGCCGGCGGTCGCCGAGGATCGACGCACGATCGCACTCGACATGGTCGGCTACGGCAACTCCGTGATGAGCGACGACTTTGACCGCTCGATTCGCGCACAGGAGAAGATGCTCGAGGCCCTGCTCGCGGACCTCGCTATCGATCGAATCGCGCTCGTTGCCCACGACATCGGCGGCGGCGTCGCCCTGCGCTTTGCCGCGCACAATCCCGATGTGGTTGAGCGACTCGTCCTCTCGAATGCGGTCTGTTATGACTCCTGGCCGGTCGAGTTCGTCTCGAATCTGGGCCTTCCGTCGACGGCCAATCTCGAGCGCGAGGAACTCGAGGGGCGCCTCGATTCGGCGTTCGTCGAGGGTGCCTACGGCGAGGCCGATTCCGAGTTCGTCGACGGGATGAAAGCGCCGTGGCTGACCGACGAGGGCCACGTCTCGCTGGTCCGCGATGCCGTCGCGACGAACACCAACCATACGACCGAGATCGACTACGAGGCGATCACCGCGGAGACGCTACTGCTGTGGGGCGAAGACGACGTGATGCAGCCCTACGCCTACGCCGAACGATTGGCCGAGGATATCCCGGACGCGGAACTCACACCGCTGTCTGATGCCTACCACTGGGTGCCTGAGGACCGATCCGACGCCTACGCCGACCGCCTCCGCGAGTTCCTGTCGCGAACGGAAGTGTAACAGTATGTCAGCTACGACACTCACGCACGTATGAGTGGTGACCAACCAACCTGGGATTTCAAAGATCGCGACATCGCGATCCTCTGTGAACTCTCGGACGATCCACAGTTGTCCTCTCGGGAACTCACGCAGGTGCTCGAGGAGGAGTACGATATCGACGTCTCCCACGTCACCGTCAGCGAGTCGATCCGACGGATGCGCGACGAGGGGGTCTTTCGTGAGGCGATCATTCCCAACGAGGAGTACTACATCTTCGCGCTGTTCGAGTTCAAGTTCAATCCCGAGAACTTCGCCGATAGCTGGCGCGACGCGATGGAGTACATCAAGGCGGACAAACACACCCTGTTTTTCTTCCTCTCGGACGGGGAGTACCAGTGGAAGACCGTGATGATGTTCCGCGACCGACAGGAGGTCTCCCAGTGGATCCACGAGTGCTATACCGAATACGGCGACGTCATCGCGAACGTCCGCAATTCGGCGGTTCACAACGTCCTCAAGTTCCAGACTGATCCGCGGATCTACGAGGATCTCCGAAAAGAACGCAACGAGCGGTGACCGTCCCGTTCGGGGTCGTTTACATGAGAGACGGGACCGCTAGTCCCGAAACAGCCGGTAGGTTGTCCGACCGACAGCGGCCTCGCCGTCTGCTCCTATGACTGTGACGTCGGTAACGCCGGTCGAGCCGCCAGCCCGGAGCACTTCGGCTTCGGCTCGCAGGTCGCCGGTCGCCGGCCGAAGATAGGAGACGTTGAGATCGGCTGTCGTCAGAAAGGCCTCGCTCGGGTTCTCGAACGTGGTGCGGAGCGCGAACGCGCTCGAAGTGTCGACTAACGTCGCGACGATACCGCCGTGGACCGGATCGTGACCGTCGGCGCCGATGGGGTTCTCGAAGTCCTCGTTTCGTTCGATGGCGAGGACAGCCCGTCCGTCCGCGAGGTGTTCGACCTCGATGTCGAGCCACGAGAGGTAGCCGTGACGCTGGACGAACGACGCCCACTCCGGCCACCCGGACGGCTCGTCCGGTCCGTCGGTCATGTCACTTGCCCTCGAACTCGGGGTCGCGATCCTCCGCGAAGGCCGCGGTCCCTTCCAGTACGTCCTCCGTGCTCGTCAGGAGTCCGAAGCCCTGGCTCTCCATGGCGAGTGCGGCTTCCATGCTCGCGTCCTCGCCCTCGTTCATGACCTTCTTGGCGATCTTGAGGCCGATCGGCGGACCGCCGGCGAGGTCGGAGACGAACTCCTCGACGGTGTCGTCGAACTCGTCGCGCTCGACTGAACGGTTGATGAGGCCCCACTCTTCGGCGCGGTCGGCGTCGATGTGGTTGCCTCGGAAGACCAGTTCTTTCGCGCGGGTCTCGCCGAGGATGCGGGTGAGTCGCTGCGTGCCGCCGCCGCCGGGGATCAGGCCGAGGCTGATCTCCGGCGTGCCGAAGGACGAGCGGTCGGTCGCGACGCGCAGGTCACAGGCCAGCGCGAGCTCGAGGCCGCCGCCGAGACAGAAGCCGTCGATCTTCGCGAGGACGGGGCGTTCGAAGTCGTTGACCGTCTCGAAGGCGGGCGTCACGTCCATCAGGTCGGTTGGGTTCGCGTCGCTGAAGCCGGAGACGTCCGCGCCGGCACAGAACGCCTGGTCGCCCGCGCCTTCGATCGTCGCACACCGGACCTCGTCGGTGTCGACCGAGGAGAACAGCTCGTCGATCTCGGTGAGCAGGTCCTCCGAGAGCGCGTTCATCCGCGATGGGCGGTCGAGTTCGACGGAGAGAACGCCGTCCTCGAGTTCGTAGTTCAGGTCGTGGAAGGGACCGAGTTCGTCGTCGCCGTAGTCGTAAAAGCCGGCACCGGCGTCCTCGCCGGTCTTGCCCTCCTCGACGAGCTGCTCGAGGTAGGGATGGGGCTCGAAGCGATCGGAGCCGGTCTCCTCGTGGAGGGTCTCGAGCTTCTCGAGGACCTCGTCGAGGCCGATCTTGTCGGCTCGTCGGCAGATGCCCTCGGGGAAGCCGAGTCCGAGCTGAACGCCGGTGTCGACTTCCTCGGGCGTCGCGACGTCCTCGCCGACGAGGAACGCCGCGCGGTTGATCATGCGGGCCTCGACGCGGAGCCAGTCGAAGCCGCCCGCGTCCTCGGGTTCGTAGTCGGCGCCGTCGCCGTCCTCGTAGTCGTAAAAGCCTTTACCGGTCTTCTGGCCGAGTTCGTCGGCCTCGACCTTCTCTTCCGTGATCGGTGGGATCGGGCTGCCGCCCTCCTTGCGGACGTGGTAGCCCACGTCGATGCCGGTCAGGTCGCCGAGTTCGAACGGCCCCATCGGGTAGCCCCGTTCGTGGACCATGGTGGCGTCAGCCTGCCGGATGGTGGCCTCGCCGTTCGAGACCATCCAGGCGGGCTCGCCGCCGAAGGGGCCGACGATGGTATTGACGACGAAGCCGCGGACGTCCTTGCGGACGTAGATCGGCGTCTTGCCGATGGACTCGACCCACTCGTGGCCCGCTTCGGCGGCCTCGTCGCTGGTGTCCTCGCCGTAGATGACCTCGACGAGGTCCATCTTCACCGGCGGGTTGAAAAAGTGCAGTCCGAGCACGCGCTCGGGCGTGTCCACAGCCTCCGCGATGTCCGAGATCGGAAGACTCGAGGTGTTCGTCGCCAGCAGCGTGTCCTCGCTGGTGTGTTCCTCGAGGGAGGTGAAGATGTCGTGTTTCAGGTCGAGATCCTCGGGTGCGGCCTCGATCACGAGGTCGGCGTCGCCGACGGCCTCCTCGAGATCCGTCGTGATGTCGATCCGCGAGAGGACCTCGTCGGCGGACTCATCGATGAGTTCTTTCTCCTCGAGTTTCTCGACGCTCCACTTGATCGACTCGTAGCCGTCCTCGACGAACTCGTCTTTGATGTCCCGCATCGTGACATCGTAGCCGGCCATGGCCGTTACTTCGGTGATTCCGTGCCCCATGTTCCCCGCGCCCAGCACTGCAACGCGGTCGATGCTGTCCAGTGACATGGTCGTGTGATTGCTCGGGATCGCCTTAATACCACCGAACCGACTTAGCAATGTTAAGCCCGTTGTCTGCCGTTGTACCGCGCATACGCTGACTCGAGTTTGGAGTAAACGTCGGTAATCGAAACTCGAGTTTATTCCGGACGGACGGCCGATCAGCGGTCGACGGGACGGGACGAGTTCGATTTCGAGACCGACTCAGGTCTCGGTCCGTGAGTGTGTCCCGCCGGTCACTGAACGACATGTACTGGCTGTAGACATGATACTCGGTACACCGATCCGTAAGGCGCATAACATTTACCATGTTGGAAGTGGAATTTAAGCTAATGGATCCAGACTGGGCGGTTATCCCTCTCGGGTTTCTTGCCCTCGTACTTCTTGTTGGAGTGGGGATGTTCATCGTGTTCCAGATTCAGCCTGATACGCCGGGTGGGGGTGTTTCGGATGTTGAGAGTGTTCCAGTTGGTCCCGAGAAACCGACTCCGTTGAATGCTTCGACTGTCGAGGAGTACGCTACTGCGTACGAAGAGCGTCTGTTCTATAACGACCTCGTTGCGAGCCATAACCACAGGCTCTACGGCGATGAAACCGTGATAACCACGTGTACCCCTCTTGGGATCTCGAACGATAGTGGCGCGTTTCAGGTTCAGTTAGCGTGTCGGGGCGGGGTTGCTGACTCCTCGCAGCTGTCTGAGTCGGAGGCGTTCACGTACTCAGCCACCTACCGAGTAACGGGGAATACGACACAACAGACCGAACTGCAAAAGTACCCATTTGGGACGGATAGGAAATTCAATGACGAACGGAGTTCGGCCAGCGGTAATTGATACTCCAGTTCCGTCAATTCAGAGCCAGACGTATACGTACGCACCTGTATAGTAGCCACTGAAACGATTTACACACTGATCGCAACGCAGTCGTGCGATGAGGTGCGCAGTGACTTGCAGTGGCTACTATAGTTATCGCCCGGTACAGGACACGCAGTGAGCGAGCGGGCCGACAGCCGACCCGCAGGGGAGAGCGGAATGCTGTCCATCGAAGTCTTTCACCCAATTCGGATCAGTTGTTTCGCTCGCCACTCGAGCGGCAGACGCTGGCGGACGGAGAAATCGTGGATCGATCCCGCTACAGCGGTTCGTCGCCCTCGATGATCCGTTTGGCCCGCGCGGCCAGCGCCGGGACGCGCTCTTCCATCTTCGGATACATCGGGTCGTCGCTGTTCCCCTCGAGGTAGCGCCGGAAGAACATCTCGCCGAGGCCGGCCAGCTTGTAGACGGCCAGCGTCCGGTAGAACCGCTCGTGTTTGAACTCGTACCCGGTCAGCTCCTCCCAGCGCTCGACCAGTTCGGGTCGTCTCGAGTAGCCCTCCCGCTCCATGAAGCGGGTCGAGAGTTCGGGAATCGACGGCTCGGGGTCTTTCGCGTCGCGCCAGTAGGAAAGCATCCAGCCCAGATCGGCGCGCGGATCGCCGAGCGTGGCCATCTCCCAGTCGAAGACGCCGATCAGTTCCGGCGGCGTTCCGGGGGCGAACATGACGTTGTCGAGCTTGTAGTCGCCGTGGACGAGGGTATGGGGGTGTTCGTCGGGAACGTTGTCCCGGAGCCAGTCGCCGACCTCGTGGAGGTCGGGTACTTCCCGCTCGTCCTCGGTGACTTCGAACGCCCACGAGAGCTGTTTGCCCCAGCGGTCGACCTGTCGCTGGGTGTAGCCGGCGGGCCGGCCGAACTCGCCGAGACCGATCTCCTCGTAGTCCAGGTCGTGGATCTTCGCCAGCGTGTCGACGAGCTCTTCGCCGATCCGCTCGCGCTGGTCCGGCTCGGCGAACCGTTCGGGCTCGTCCTCGCGGAGGACGTCCCCCTCGAGTTGCTCCATCACGTAGAAGTCGCTGCCGATGATGTCGTGGTCTTCGCAGGCGAGTACTGGAGTCGGCACGGGGACGTCGGTATCGGCGACCGCGTTCGTCACGCGGTACTCGCGGAGGACGTCGTGTGCCGTATCGGCGGTTTCGCCCGGCGGCGGCCGCCGGATAACGAGCTCGCGGTCGCCCCAGGTGACGAACAGGGTCTCGTTCGAGTGTCCTTCCTGATGGCGGGCAATGTCGTAGTCGTCGACCTCGCCGAGGTGTTCTCCCAGATACGCGACCAGCGCGTCCTCGTCGACGAGGCGCTCGTAGTAGTTCTCGCTCATGGGTGCGACTCGGCGGTGCTGTCGGCGCGGGCGGCCGATACGATGTCGTCCGGCGATTCGTGATTCGCTGTGGGCATTGTCGTATGCCAATACGTCCCCCCTTAACGAAAATAGTTACGCCGTAATCTATCTTTTACAATGTTTGTACGATGGAAGTTACCAATGGGCGCGGATAGTGGCCGGGAATCTGACGGGAAGCGGCCGCTCGAGCGGAACCGCCGCGGACGGTCGTCGGGAACGCGATCGGCCCGAGGTTCCTCGCCGGCTCCGTTCGACCGCCCCAATCAGGAGAGAGGCCGCGACTTACCCGAGGATGTAGTCGAGTTTCGGGTACTTCTCGAGCAGCGGCTGCCCGTCGATTTCGTACGCCTCGATGAGCCGGTCCAGTCCGAGAATCCGGCCGGCACCGAAGGCGGCGACGGCGAGGAACACGAGCATGTACGCGAAGTCACCGTTGATGAACCCGTGAGCCACGTCCCAGTTCCCGAAGTAGAACATGAGCATCATGAGCGCGCCGAAGAACGCCGCGAGGCGGACGAGCGCACCGACGAGCAGGCCGAGGCCGATGAGGAGCTCGCCCCACGGGACGGCGACGTTCGCGAATTCGACGAACCACGGCGTGGAGCCCATCCAGGCGAACACTTCGGCGAGTGGGTTGCCGTTCGTGGCGGCGCTGTGGGTCAGGTAGCCACCGGCGCTAAAGCCGCCCTCCGCGATCTTTGTGGCCCCGGAGTACAGGAACGCATAGCCCATCATGAGCCGCAGCGCGAGCACGAACCACGCGCTCAGGCTGTGGGCCTTCGCGCGGACGCTGACGCCACCGATCTCGCTCTCGAACACGTTCGCACCGACACTCATCTTCTCTGTGGACATGTGATCTTCACCTACGTCTATAGATGTCGACAGACGTTATATAAATAGACGTGAATTCTATAATCGCGGGAATCCATTTTCAGCCCTCCTCGAGACGGTCTCGTTGGATTTACGCGCTCGGTTCGAAATCGCGATCGGACTTAAACGGATACATCTGCGAGTTCAGGATCCAGCGACTGACTCGGATCTGGGGAATCGATCCCCGGCTCTCGCTCGAGCCACCGACCGAGTTCACTCGTCTCGCGTGTCCTCGCCGGACTGCGCCCGAGTTCTCGATGGGCGTGGCTCATCTCCATCAACGATCTCGAGCACGTCCGTCGGCGTCTCGATCCGGTAGGAGACGGCCGGGCCGTCGTCGGCCCCGAACGCGACGCCGTGCATCCCCATGTCGGCGGCCCCCTTTACGTCGTGATCGTAACGGTCGCCGATCATCAGCGATCGTTCCGGGTCGACGCCGGCCGTCTCGAGCGCCGTCTCGAACATGGCCGGATCGGGTTTGGTGCGCCCCACTTCTTCGGAGGTGGTGATCGAATCGAACCGTTCGCGGACGCCGAAGCGCTCGAGCATTTCTCGACCCTCCGCATCGTCGACGTCGCTGATGACGCCGACGTGGAGGTCTCGCTCGGCGAGGCGTTCGATCGTCTCGACGGCACCCGGAATCGGCTCGATCGACGTACGGACGATCTCGTCGAATCGGGGCTGCCAGTCCGCTCGAGGGATCTCTTCGCCGACGATGGCCTCCACGCCGCGATGATAGCCGTCGCGAGCGGACCGGAACTCGGTGCCGTCGCGCTCGCGGAAGTAGTCCCCGACGGTCGACCGCCAGGTGTCGATGGCCTCCTCGACCGTCGCGTCCACCTCGTGGCGCTCGAGCACGTCCGCGATGAAGTCGGCGTGGGCGGCCTGGACGGAATCGAGCGCGAGGATGACGCCGCCGATGTCCCAGAAGACGGCTTCCCACTCGCCGTCTGGTGCAGTCGCGTCGCCGTCCGCCGTCGCGTCCTCGCTCATCGCTCGGCCCTCCGGATCGTCGACCGGTCGATTTCGTCGAGGCTCGCACACCCCGAGAGCCCGACCGTCAGATCGAGATCGGCGAGCAGGTTCTCGAGGACGGCGCTGACGCCGTCTTCGCCGCCGATTCCGAGTCCGAGCGCGTAGGGTCGACCCAGCAAGACCGCGTCGGCACCGAGCGCGATCGCCCAGATCACGTCGCTCCCGCGCCGGATGCCGCTGTCGAAGAGGACGGGAACGTCGCGGTCGGCGGCGGTCGCGTCCGCGACCGCGTCGACGACGTCCGGTAGCGCCTCGAGCGCCGGGATCGCGCCGTCGACCTGCCGGCCGCCGTGGTTCGAGACGACCATCCCGTCGACGCCGCGTTCGACCGCCTCGCGAGCGTCGTCGGGATGCAGAACACCCTTGACGACGATCGGCAAATCAGTCTGGGCCTGAAGCCACTCGAGGTCGTCCCACGTCAGCGAGGCGTCGCCGAAGCAGGCCTGCCAGGACGCGATCGCGGCTTCCTCGTCGTCCCGCGGATCCACCTCGAGTCGCTCGCGGAAGGCCGGATCCTCGAAGTAGTTTTTCAGACCCTGTGCCTCGAGGAAGGGCAGGTAGCCGAGTTCGATATCGCGCTCTCGCCACCCCATTTTGGGCGTGTCGAGCGTGACGACGACGGCCTCGTAGCCCGCGGCCTCGGCGCGCTCGAGGAAACTGGCCGCCACGTCCCGGTCAGAACTCCAGTAGAGCTGAAACCAGCCGGGGCTCTCGCCGAGTTCGTCGCTGACTGCCTCCATCGAGTACGAGGAAACGGAGCTACAGATCATCGGCACTCCGAACTCGCTGGCCGCGCGGGCGACGGCCAGTTCGGCCTCCTCGTGGAGGATCGACTGGACGCCGATGGGCGCGAGCATGACGGGCGCGGGGTACTCGCGGCCGAAGAGGTCAACCGACAGGTCGCGCTCGGAGATATCCCGCATGATTCGGGGGACGATCTGCCACGCGTCGAAGGCGCGGTCGTTCGCGGCGACCGTCGACTCCGAGCCCGCGCCGCCAGCGACGTAGGCGAACGCCTCCTCGCTGAGTTCCTCACGGGCGCGTTTCTCGAGGTCCTCGTAGGAGACGGGGAACTCGGGGCGTTCGTCCTCGAGCATTCCGTTCAGATAGACCTCGGCCTGGCGATCCGGTCCATAATCGGGGGTGTCTGGTGTCATGGTCGTGTCCGTGACGGCGACCGTCCTGCCGCCGTCGCGTGAATATCTATGTCAGTGCTTGCCACTCACTTAACGGTACGGTATCCATGCCCATCTTTATTAACAGTTGCTCCGAATGGGCGAGTGGATCTAACAATGGTAACGAACCAAATTCGAGTCGCAGTCGCAGGTGACCGCGTGTGAATACGGACCAGTTCAGCGTCGACGGCGAGACTGCCATCATCACGGGCTCCTCGAGCGGCATCGGGAAGTCGATCGCGGAGCGCTTCGCCGCGGACGGCGTCGACGTCGTCGTCTGCTCACGCGAGCAGGAGAACGTCGATCCGGTTGCCGAGGGTATCAACGAAAGCGACAGTCCCGGCCGGGCGTTGCCGGTCGAGTGCGACGTGACCGACCGCGAGGCCGTCGATGCGCTCGTCGATGCGCTCGTCGAGGAGTTCGGCGGGCTGGACGTGCTGGTCAACAACGCCGGCGCGTCCTTTATGGCTCAGTTCGACGAGATTTCGCCGAACGGCTGGAAGACGATCGTCGACATCAACATCAACGGGACTTATCACTGCACGCACGCCGCCGCGGAGTACCTCAAGGACGGCGGCGGCTCGGTGATCAATCTCGCGAGCGTCGCCGGCCAGCGCGGCTCGCCGCTGATGAGCCCCTACGGCGCGGCCAAGGCCGCCGTGATCAACCTGACGACGACGCTCTCCTACGAGTGGGCCGACGACGACGTCCGCGTCAACTGCATCGCGCCGGGCTTCGTCGCGACGCCGGGCGTCGAGAGCCAGATGGGCGTCTCCGCGGATAACATCGACCGCGAGGAGGTCGCACGCCGGATCGGGACCGTCGAGGAACTCGCCGACGTCACGCAGTTCCTCGCCAGCCCCGCCTCGTCGTACATCGTTGGCGAAACGATCACGGTCCAGGGCGTCCCGCAGATCTCCGAAGATCGCGACATCTGAACTCCCCCGTTTCACTCGAGCGACTCGGTTCACGGTGCGGCCGTTCCAGTCCTCGAGCGTCCACCGGTCGCCGTTCGGTGACAGAAATAGTCGTTCGGTGACAGAAATGGTCGTTCGGTGACAGAAATCGCCGGTCGGTAAAAGAAAGATCGTGACCGGGTGTCCGGCCGTTCGGACGGTCTACTGTCACTGTGTCTCGGCGCAGCCACGACCCGCCGTGCGAGTACGCCGGAACTGACTGACAGTCGTCCGTCTCATACGGACTGTTGTACGTCAGTTCCGGAGCAACCGCGAACCGACCTGCGGTTGCTCCGGTACATCGGTACACCAGACCGTCTCAATCGTCGCTCGGTGCCGCGGATCGCTGTTCTTCGACGTGCTCGGCGATTGCTTCGGTCTCGGTCGCGAACTCGTCGTGATCGACCTCCGCCCCGTGGAGCACGGTCGAGAAGTAGCGCACGCCGCTCGTGACGGCGATTGCTTCGGACATCTCCGCGTCCGTCACCCCCTCGAGTTCCGCTTCCGCTCTGTGGAAGCGGATGCAGTACGGACACTGAATCGCCGCCGCTGCGCCGAGGGCGACAAGCGCCTTTTCCCGCTGCTCGAGCTTCGTCTCTCCGAGCTCGAGATCTCGAATGATTCCCCAGCTGTGGTCCGCGGCCGGCTCCGGCAGCGCCTCGATCCAGCTCGGAACCCGTCCGAGATACTCCGTTATCTCCGCTTGTGTTTCGGTTGATACCATTATCCCCTCCTCCGGATTTCGCGTTCGCCGTCGGAAACAGTGCCGATTGCCCCGATGACGACCGGAAACCCATACTCTCTTTCCACTCGAGGGGAGATGAAACTATCACACAGTCATTTGATAGCATGGCACGTATATTTATCGACAGTCTGAATAACTACTGGACCGGTAGCGATCGCGGGAATCCGTCGGCGGACCCCGATCTCAGCTTTCGTCGACGATCGCTACTGCTCAGCAGTCGACGGGTCAACTCGGAAGTCTGCCTCGTCGCTCGAGGAGGACGAGGACGACGGTCGAGCCGCCGAGGAGGAGGGCGGCACCGCTGAACACCGCGTCGTAGGTGTAGCCGCGCTCGAGGAAGAGACCCACGGCGGACGAACCGAGCGCCTGCGTTAGCATCCAGACCGAACTGAACACGGCGTAGGCGCTCGCCCGCGTCGAATCCGGTAACGTATCGAGGAGGTACGTGTCCGTCGCCGGGAACAGCGTGTGAATGACGAAGCCGACGACCGCGGTGACCGCGATCAGCGCGAACAGGCCGTCGACTGCCGTCAGTACGAGAAGGCTTGCGGCGAACGCGCCGACGATTCCGAGCAAGTAGGGAACCTTCGGGAACCTGTCGGCCAGATCGCCGCCGAAGTAGAACGCGGGAACGCCGGCAGCGAAGACGATCGTGAGCATCATCCCCGCCATCCGATCGGAGAGTCCCTTCGACTGCATATACAGTTCGTAGAAGTTGAACAGGCCCTGCCAGACGAAGACGGGCGCGCCGACGATTGCCAGCGCCGTGACGATGAGCCGCCACTCCGAGAGCGCACCGGCGACGAAGTCGCGATCGGCCCCTCCCGCGCTCGGCATCTCGGTGTTCCTTGCAATGATCCACGTGGCGGCTGTCACTACTGCTGCGCCGACGGCGATCGCCCACAGCGAGAGCCGCCAGTCGACGATGAGCGTGAGCGCGACGAACGGGGCGGCGATCACCGCGGCGAGCTGGCTGGCAGCCCCGTGGATTCCCATGACGTGGCCGACGCGCGACGGGAAAAGTTCGCTCAACAACGGGTTCGCCGAGACGAAGTAGACCCCGGAGGCGATGCCCATGAGGAAGGCCCCGCCCATGAGCTGTGGGACGGTCATCGCGGTCGCAGCGATCGCCGAGGACGCGGCGAGAATCATCCCGGACCCGACCACGATGTGGTGTCTCGGGACCTTCGTGAGGAGCCACCCGGTCGGCAGGCGAAGGGAGGCGCTCCCGACCCACGCGAGTGTCACGATGAGTCCTGCGGTCGCCTCGCCGATCGCGAATTCGGTGATGAACACGTCCAGCAGCGGTGCGAAGATGACTCTGGCGAGGTTGAGCAAAAAGACGAGGCCACAGAGAGAGGCGAAGAGTCGCGTTCGGGTCACAGTCACTAGTTCCGACAACGGCTCTCAAACGTTCCGAAACCGGACGATTCCGGGGTGGTTTGACGGTCGCTCCGGATCGGCCCGACGTGCGCGCAACACGAGTATCAGGCCGCATTCGAGTTCAGGCCGCGTTCGATCCCGAGTTGTAAACGATAGTCTTCGGGCCCCCGGTTCCCATACACCCAAAAGGCACCGTTGCGTCTGTGATTGATGATGACAGACAGAGATGTCCACCTGCCGGTAGCCGCACAGCCGACGATCGACTCGATCGTCGACTACGCACAGACCGCCGAGAACGGCGGGTACAACTGCGCCTGGCTCCCAGAGACGTGGGGACGCGACGGCGTCACCGTCCTGACGGCGATGGCCGAGCGCACCGACTCGATCGACGTCGGCTCGAGCATTCTCAACACCTACTCGCGGACGCCGGCCATGCTGGGCCAGACGGCGGCGACGCTACAGGAGGTCTCCGAGGGCCGATTCCGGCTGGGACTCGGTCCGAGCGGCCCCGTCGTGATCGAGAACTGGCACGGTGTGGAGTACGGGAATCCCCTCAGGCGAACCCGCGAGACGGTCGAGATCGTCCGTCAGGTGCTCTCGGGGGAGACCGTCGATTACGACGGCGACGACTTCGATCTCTCGGGCTTTCGGCTCCGCTGTGACCCGCCGGAGACGCCGCCGCCGATCGAGGTCACCGGCATGGGACCCAAGGCGGTCGAACTCGCGGGCCGCTTCGCCGACGGCTGGCACGGCATCATGCTCACCCCCGAGGGAACGAAAGACCGACTCGAGGACATCGAGCGCGGTGCTGAACTCGGCGACCGCGATCCCGACGACGTGCAGGTCACCGCCGGCGTCACCTGCTGTGCGCTGGACGACCCCGACGAGGCCCGCGCGCTCACCCGCCAGCACATCGGCTTCTACGTCGGCGGGATGGGCACGTTCTACCGCGACTCCCTCGAGCGACAGGGCTACGACGAGGCCACCGATATCTACGACGCCTGGCAGGACGGCGACCGCGACCGCGCCCTCGAGTTAGTCGAGGAGAACATCCTCGACGACCTCTGTGCGGCCGGCAGCCCCGAGACCGCTCGCGAGCAACTCGAGGCCTACGAGGCGGTCGACGGCCTCGACGCCGTCGCGGTCAGCTTCCCGCGCGGCGCGAGCGAGGACCAGGTTCGGCAGACGATGGAAGCGGTCGCGCCCGACGCCTGAAGCGGCCCCTGATTGCCTCGAGTTTCTCCGTGGATATGACCGGTATTCGATAGCACCCCTACCAAGCCACGTTCGGGTGGGAATGAAAGGGGTGTCGGGGCTTTCGGGGTGTTCTGGTAAGCGAGTCAGTCGTATACCCAACCGTCGCGAACGAATTCTCCGACAGCTACAAACGGCACATTGTCCCAGTAGGAGGTATGCCCGGCAAGGTGAGCCCGGACGACCTGCTCGCACACGTCTTCGAGCGGACGGGGGCGGCCGAGACGGATGAGACGATAGTACAGGGCCCCGCGGACGGCGAGGACGCCGCCGCGATCGACTGGCCCGACGGCGAGGGGACGCTCGTCGTCAGCTCCGATCCGATCTCTCTGGCCGCCGCCGAGGTGGGCACCCTCGGCATCTACGTCGCTACCAACGATGTCGCGGTCTCGGGAGCCGACCCGCGCTGGCTGACGGTCGTCGTCTTGCTTCCCCTCGGGGCCGATGAGAGCGCTCTCGAGGAAATCTCCCACGACCTCGACGACGCCGCACGGGCGGTCGGCGCGTCGATCGTCGGCGGCCACTCGGAGTACGTCGACCAGCTCGAGCGGCCGCTACTTTCCCTGACGGCGATGGGGACGACCGATCGGTTCGTCCCGACTGCCGGGGCCGAACCCGGTGATCGCGTGCTCCTCACGAAGGCGGCGGGAATCGAGGGAACGGCCATCCTCGCGGCCGACTTCGGCGACGAACTCGGCGTCGATTCTGAGACTCGCGAGCGCGCCGAGGGGTTCCTCGAAGAGATCAGCGTCGTTCCCGATGCCCGAATCGTCCGCGAGTATGCGACGGCGATGCACGACCCCACCGAGGGCGGGGTCGCGTCCGGTCTGCTCGAGGTGGCTCGCGCCTCGAACGTCCGGCTCGAGGTCGATCGCGACGCCGTCCCCATCCGCGAGGAGACGGCGGCGCTGTGCGAGGCGGCCGGCGTCGACCCGCTACGGATCTTCGGCTCCGGCGCGCTGGTCGCGACTGTCCCTGCGGACGCACTGGCGGACTGTCTCGAGGGTCTCGCGGATGCAGGAGTCGAGGCCGCCGAGATCGGGGCCGTGCAGGGCCTCGAGGGCGGTGAACCCGAACTCGTTCTCGACGGTGACTCGATCACCGAGCCGATCGAGGACGATCTCTATCCGCTGTGGGAGGCCGCCGACACGGACGACTGACCCGCGCCCCCGTTGGTCCCGAACAGCTCGTCGACGGTCGCCTCGATCAGCACGGTTTCGGGGTCGACCACGACGTCCGCCCCGGTTCGTTCGGTGGACTCGAGTTCCCCACCACCCGTGAGTGCCACGATTTTGGCGTCCGTGTGCGACCGAGCCGCGGCGATCACCGCGTCCGCGTCTCGCAGGGCGGCGGTCCCGACGAGTACCGCGTCGCACGTGTCGAGGCCGGCCCGCTCGAGCGTGCCGTGGGCCGTCGGGTCACCGATGAGTACGTCGACGCCATTCGAATGCCGTGAGCACTCCTCGCTCGTCACGACCGCGACCGACGCGCCGGACGCGAGGGCGTCGACGATCGGTGCGATCGTCTCATCGGACCCGAGAACGACGATTTCTGCGCCGGTCTCCGAACCGTGTCCGGCTGCGGCAGCGTCGGAATCGAGACGAGCCGTTGCCTCGCGACCGGTTCGGGCGAGGTGGGTATCGAGCGCGGGTCCGAACAGGCTGCCGACCGTGGCGGCCAGGGTCGCCGGTCCGAGGACGACCAACGAGATAGCGAACAGACGCGCCGCTTCGGTGCTCGCGTGGACATCGCCGTAGCCGACCGTGCTCGCGGTCACGATGGTGAAGTAGACCGCGTCGACGATGGTCGTGACCCCGTCGAACCCGCTTCTGAGCGCGTACGCTCCGGCGGTTCCGTAACAGAGGACGCCGATGATAGACAGGAACGCACCGATCTGCGTCGCGTCGAGGGTACTCGAGCGCGTGAACCGCCCGCTTGTGGCGACGAGGACGGTGAGTCCACCGACCGAGAGAACGACGAGCGGGACTGACACCGCTCGGAACTGGACGATACCGTGTGCCCCGGACAGGGCAACGAGGAGGACGGCGGTGACGTACGCCAGCCGGTACCCCCGACGCATTCCCCAGGCGGTAACGAGCAGGGCGAAGCCAACGATGGTCCCGCTGAACTCTGCGACGGCCTGAAGATCGCCGAGCGTGCCGCGGTCTCGAGGGCCGGCCGAGTGAGAATCGCGCCGACGCCGGTCGCGATCGACGTGAGGGCGATTGCGGCGACGATCCAGACAGCGACGCGACCGCCGGGTCGACGCGGGTGAAGCGCCTCGAACATAGCGATTCCACACCGACGGCGGCGGTAAACCCCCGGTCGAGTCCGCCACCCGACAGAGCACACGAATTTTGGACTGTGAGAGTTCTTGGCACTGACTTATTGGCGGGGATTTCCTCCGAGAGTCATGGCGAAGAGCACAGACGGGAATCCCGACGGAACGGCCTCGGAGGAGCTACTCTCGATTATCGCGTCTGTCGGGTTGACGATCTCCGGTTCGGGAACGTCGTCGATACGGACGTCCTGTTCGCCGTACCAGGTGAGCGCCCTCATCGGTTCGTCCTCCGTTCCTCGAGTCGACTCGGCCGACGCGCGCTCGTTACTCCCGCTCAGTATCAAATCCGGTCGTAATCCACACGCATGGCGGCACTAAACGTGGGCCCTGCGTCTGCAATCGTCATTGGGAGCGCTCGGCGGTCGAACGACCGGTCGCCGGTAGCGCTCCTACGCCCGCCGCGACTCGAGCGCGCCGACCTCGAGTCGGCCGACGGCGGCCGGGGCGAGAATAATACCGGCGAGGAGGATCGCGTAGAGGACGACGAGCAGGGGCTCGACCGCTGCGACGACGGATTCGACACTCGTGATGAGGGCCACGAATCCGCCGCCGAGACCGGTGAGGACGACGCCCTCGAGTCGGGATCGCAGTGCTGGCAGGGCCTCGAGCCACCGCGTGGCGAGCAGCCCGCCGATCGATCCCCCGAGTCCGAGCAGCGCGTCCGTCGTTCCGACGACCGCAGCGGCGGGAACGGCGAGGGCGAGCGCGATGCCGAACCCGATCGTCGGATCGCCGCGCGTGAGGCGGTTCATGACCCCGATGAAGGCGATTCCGAGGACCGCGCCGACGATCACGTCGCCCAAGTAGTGGACCCCGAGGGCGACCCGCGAGAGCGAGACCGCGACGACGAGCGTGCTTACACCGGCGACGGCCCGCCAGTCGTCGCCCCGATCGTACACCGAGACGAGCCCGCCGTAGACGACCGCCGCCGCGAACGCGTGACCGCTCGGGAAGCCGTACCCCTCGCGCTCTCCCTCGAGCGGGAGCAACATGGCGTCTGCCGGTGGTCGCGGGAGTTCGAAGACGGCTTTGAGCGAGAGCAAGAGCGCCAGGCCGGCGACCGCGTAGCTGATCACGAGCGCGCTCCGGCGGCGATCCGCGCACCAAAACAGCACGGCGAGTAGGAACATGAGGAGCGTCGTCCCGCCGAGTTCCGTGATAAACACGACGACCTCCGCGTATTCGGTCGGCACGACATTACGGACGACGGTGCTTTGCTCCCTGAGTCGCATCTCGGTTCCCACGTGACCCGTCCGAAATGTAAACGTTCGTTTTGACGCCCCGCTCTCGTCGATGCATCAAGCGGGTCGTTCGATCACCATACTATAGTAGCCACTGAAAGTCACTGTACACCTGCTCGAACGACAGTTGTACGATCAGTATGTGAATCGTTTCAGTGGCTACTATAGGACTTTATTAAGGGTAGATAGCGACGGTCTTTTCCAGAAGATGTTTGCCAGATAGCGACATCACGGGAGATACTGCGGTTTCAATCCCCCCATGACAGAAATCCAGCGAGACGAGCGATCAGCTTCAGCGCAAGAAATCGAGTTCGCGATCGACGAGTCGTCGTATCCGTTCGTGTCCGCGTCGGAACGGGTCGACTGTCGGCTCGAGCTCGCGGAGATGCTTCCGCGCGGCGACGGAGAGTACGCCGAGTTTTTCACGGTCACGAACGGTGATCCATCGGCGGTCATCGAACTCGCCAGGACTCACGAGAGCGTCGAGAGTCGACTTCTCAGCGGCGATGAAAATGACGCGTTCCTCGAATTTCTCGTTTCAGAGGGGTGTCCCGCGGTGACCCTCGCCGAACTCGGGGCGCTCCCGCGGGAGGTTCGAGGCGACGGCGGTACCGGCCGCATCGTCGCCGAAGTCCCGCGGCGATACGATGCGGTGTCGATCACGGACGCGTTTCTCGAGCGGGTGCCCGAGGCGGCGTTCGTCGCGAAGCGGGAAACGGCGGAACTCACGACTCCGCTCGGTCGAACGGGGTTCCGTGAGGAACTGCGCTCGAGGCTCACGGAGCGACAGCGCGAAGTGCTCGAGACGGCGTTCGAGGCCGGGTACTACGATTGGCCCCGCGAATGCTCGGGCGAAGCGGTCGCGACCGAACTCGGGATCACGTCGCCGACGTTCTCCGAACACATTCACGCCGCCGAGCGAAAACTCCTGACGATGGTGTTCGAGGGATCGTAACCCGGAACCGAGATGGAACGAGATCGAGCTCCGTCAGGTTGACTCGATGTTCGTGTCGGTCCGCTCGATGCTCACGCCGATTTAGTTTCATTCGCACGGAGCCACGACGACGCGGCCGTCCGCGTGGACGGTGACGGCACAGTTCTCGAAGCGAAACGAGAGTCGTATCGGTCGCGTTCGAGCCCCCGATCGAGTGACGAGTCGATTCATGGCCTCCGGATCGACGACCTCGTACAGCGGTCGCATCTCCGTCGGTTCCGTTCCCGTCACTGCCGCGACCGCCCGAACGATCGACATCGACGGGTCATCGTTCGCAGTCCAGTCGTATCGCGCGGTAAACGATCCCCGTTCGGGATCTGCCACTGGCGAGTCCGCAGCCGAAGTCATGTCTTCCCCTGTCATAGCGTTCACCAACGCGACGTGTTTTCCTCGAGACGGTCGACCGGTTTAGCTTGCATCCCTACAACTCGAGGTCTGCGTTTCGACCGACGGAGCGGCGACCCCACGCGGTCAAGTGACGATATCGCTCGACGAGGTGACTGCGGTGATGGTCGAATAACGGCAGTGATAGTGGTCGAGTGACGGAAGTAGTATCGGCCGAACGCCGGCGATGCCGGGCGCGAGTCCGACTCAGCGCCGCGCCCACTCGAGCATCCGCTCGTAGACCGGGTCGGACGCGAGCGCGCTCGCGTCGCCGACCAGCACCAGCGCGCGCTTGGGCCGGGTCAGTGCAACGTTGATCCGCCGGTAGTCCTCGAAGATCGGTCCCTCGAGCGAGCCGGTCGCGGTAAAGGAGACGATGATGACCTCCTGGCTCGAGCCCTGGAACCGGTCGACGGTGTCGACGGCCACGTCGTCGGGGATGTGTTTGGAAATCTCCGAGACCTGCGCCCGGAAGGGAGCGATGACGCCGATATCGGTTCGCTCGAGTCCGGCCGCTTCGTAGGTCTCGATCAGGGCCGCGATCCGCGCGGCCTCCTCGCTGTCGGTGTACTGACTCCGGTCGCCCTCGACGTCGACGAACGAGACCGGATCCCGAAGGTTCTCGGGAAGTGCGTCGCGGGAGACGCCCTCGAGGTCGTCCAGGGTCCGGCCCGCGACCTCGGGTGTCGCGGGTCGAAGCTGGCCGTCATAGAACTCGCTCGAGGCGAAGACCTGAATGCGCTGATTCATCCGGTACTGGTGGGTCAACATGACGCCGGCCTCGGGGTGGAGATCGACGAGTCGCTCGAACAGCGACTCAGTGAGGCCGTTTTCGGCCCGAACGACCGGCGGGAGTTGCTCGTGGTCGCCGACCAGTACGAACCGCTCGGCCAGGTTGATCGCCGCGCAGGTTCCGGGTTCGGTGAGCTGTGCGGCCTCGTCGACCAGCGCCACGTCGAAGGCCTGCTCTTTCATGATCCGCGAGCCGCAGGTCGACGTCGTCGCCGCCACCACCTGCGCGTTCTGGAGTTTCGCGACGCGGTCCTCGGGATTCCCCGAGCGCTCGAGGCGGTAGGGTTCCATGTCGTCGCGGATCCCGCTCTCGGAGCCAACGCGGACGACTCGTTCTTCGTCGATCACGTCCTCGAGTTGCTCGAGCAGGGCCTCGAGCGCGTTGTCTACCGCCCGATTCGTGAAGGCCGACAGCAGGACACGCTCGCCGCGTTCGACCATCGCTCGGATGGCCCGGGCGATGGTGTAGGTCTTCCCGGTGCCCGGCGGCCCGTGGATCAGCGCGCAGTCCGTCGCACCGACCGCCTTCATCACGGCCTCGTTCTGGCGTTCGTTGTTGTCGATGAACGTTTCATCGATGGCTTCGAACTCGGGATCCGCTCTCCCGAACAGGATGTCTTTGCGCCGCTCGTCGCCTTTGAGGAGCGCGTCGTGCATCGCGACGAGCAGCCGGTCAGTCGTCAGTTCGGAGGGATAGACGTCGAGCCGCGTCACCTCGACCGGCTCGTCCGCCGTGAGAACGACTTCGTCGTCCAGTCGTTTGACCCACGCTAGCTCCGAATCGCCGCGAACCGGATGGCCGTCGCTCGCGAGCACCAGATCGCCCTCGCGGAGCTTCGAGGTCGCGCCGCCGGTCCGCTCGGCCCGCAGTTCCCAGCGCCCTTCCTCGAGCGGCCGCTTCTCGACGAACTCGAGATTGATCAGCGCGCGGTCGTCGTCGGCCCGCTCTTCGGCCGTCTGTTCCCAGAGCTTGGCGTACTCGCGGTGGACCTCGCGGCGTTCTTCCTCGATTGCGCGGTAAAATCGGTCGAAATACTCGAGTTCCTCGTCCGGCAGCGACTGGCCGATCTGGCCGGCCTTGGATTCCTGATCGAGCCGACCCGAGACGACCATGCAGGTGTCCTGTTCGAAACAGTACTCACACTTCGCGTCGGCCTCGTAGCCGGTCGGAATATCGCCGGACACTTCCTTCGCCGCGATCTCGTTGCGCAGGCGCACGACGTACTTCAGGAGACCGTCGCCCATCGTAAACTCCTTTGCGGGCGTGAGATCGCCGGTCTCCTCGTTGCGATCCAGCGCCGAGTTCTTCGTGTAGAGGAGCGTTCCGATGTCGACGTCGCCACCGTGTTCCTCGAGCAAGAGCGCATAGCAGGCGGCCTGCACCTTGTCCTTGAACCGTGGCTCTTTCTTGAGGTTCTTGCCCGTCTTGAGTTCGACCGGGGCACCGCGGCGGACGGCGTCGGCCCGCCCGCGGATGCCGAACGTCTCGCTGATGAGTAATTGTTCCGAGCGCCAGCTGCTCTCCGCGGGCGTAAACGCCCGCTCCGAGTTGTCGGCGGCTGTCGCCGCCCGATCCTCCTCGGTCAGCCGGCCCTGCTCGAGCCAGCCCTCGATCGCGTTCGCGTTCTCTCGGATCTCCTCGGTGACGGCCTCGGGCGTTTCACCGAGCAAGCCGAGCTGGAGCCCCCGTTCCTCGACGCGGGCATCGATCGACTCCTCGAGGTCGCGCCCGCGGAGCAGGTCGCCGAAGACCTCGTGGACGAGCGTCCCCTTCACGACGGGGTAGTTCAGCGGCACTCCGGAGAGCTTGTTCAGATAATACAACCGGGGACACTGGACCCAGTTACGGATCGACGTCACGCTGACGAGGAAGGAGGGCTCGACGACGACGTAGGAGCCGCCCGTCGTCGCGTACTGCATCTCGCCGTTGTACTCCTCTTCTTTCGCGTTCGTCACGAGTAGCTCCATCCCCGGCTCGAGCAACTCCGCCGACTCGGTCCACTTGTTCCAGAGCGTGACCGTCCTGGTTTCGCGGCCGTCCGCGACGGTCACCGTCCCGCCGTCGCCTTGAGGGCGTGGCGTCTCGTCGTCGGTCGCCTCGCCGTTCGACGCGTCCTCGGCCGGCCGGAGCGGCACCTCCGCGAGTTCGCTCTCGCCGTAGCTCGTGGACACCGACCGCACGTCGACCTCGCCCGCGACGGTTCCGCGTACGTGCACAGTGTTCCATCAGGATCGAGCGATCAAAAACGCTATCGGTCGCCGGACCGCGCTCGACCTCCCGCTCCTGATCCCACGAACCGTCGATCTCATACGGCGGTAATTAGACGTTAGCACCGTTCCCACTGGCACTCGAGTCCGTCTTCGATATCAATCGGATAGTGACGGGAAGGGAACGAGCGGAACGGACGGGCCCCTTTTGAGCGCGGGACGCGAAGGCTCGTTGCCATGACTGACCCCAACGGTGACGACCGTCGGACGGGCGGCGGGTCCGACACCGAGACCGGCTCGGGGGCCGAAACAGGCGACGGGCCGACCAACCGTGCGGAAGCGGCGTCCGCCGACATCGACTCAGGCACCGGTGTCGGTGACGGGGAGCACTCCGCCGGACGGGACCCACGCGACGAGTCGACCCAGGTCGCGAACGAGGAACGGCGGCGAAAGACATCGGTACTCAGCCTGCTCGTCGCCGTCCTCGGCGCGTGGGTCGCGCTGTCGGTGCTCGTCTTCGAGACCGCGGCGGCACCGCTGTGGAACGACGTGCTGGTCGGACTCGTAATTTCCATTGCTGCGGGCTACAACTACTACCGACTGACGAACGACATTCCGCTCAGCACCGCCATCGCGTCCCTGATCGCCGTCCTCGGTATCTGGCTGATCGTCTCGGCCGCGCTGTTCGGGATGACCGGCGGTCTGTTCTGGAGCACACTCGCCGCCGGTCTCCTGATCGCCGGACTGGCGGGATACAACGCCTACGAGGCCCGCGAGGCGCGGTCGGTGACGACCGAGTCCGGAGCGGGGACCTAGAGCTTCGCCCGATCCGGACCGTACTCGGCCTCGAGTCGGCGGATGCGTTGTTCGGCGGCGTGGTGGCCCATCGCGACGACGGAGAAGCCGATCATGACGACGGCAAAGGTGATCGAGACGGCCGGCGAGACGCCGTTGACGTAACTATTCCATAACTGACCCAGCGCCAGTGCCAGCGGTGCGAGCGTCAACAACGCACTCTTCGCTGGTGTGGCGCGAAACAGTTCGACGAACGAGAGTGAGTGGTGGCCGGACATAGGGAAAGCGTCGGTTACCGCTATCTTCGGGGGACCACTCGTATTCTTTTTGGTTCTTATCTGCCGTTATCGGTCACAATAGTCTCTCTGCGGCGTCTTTCGGTGGAACCGATACGTTCATTCTGCCGGCGATCCTCCCGTCGAGTATGCGGATTCGTGAGTGGCAGGACGTACTCGAGGACGTCACCGAACGGAACGTCGATCCGGAGGACTGGCGCGCCGTCGCCGGTGATCGCGCCGGCGGCGTCGGCGAAGACATGTACCTCGCGCATCCCCGGGCCGGCGTCTTCTTCCTGAAAACGTACGCGAAGAATCCCTTCGAGGTTCGCGGCGTCGGCACGCGGGTCGCCCGCAACCTCGACGACGAGATCGGATCGTTCCTCCCTAAACGGGATTCGGGCGGCCGCTTCGCAGTGCAATCCCCGCCCGAAGACGAGGAGCAGGCCGAAACCGTCGGGAAGCGCCTCGAGACCGTCCTCGAGACGCACGCGGACGCGCCGACGCGGCCACAGGACCTCTTCGACGACGTGATGGAGGCCATGGAGAGCCCCGCGTTCGGGCCAATGGCGTACGACCAGTACGATCGACCCGACGAACTTGAAGACCTCGCCGACCGGTTCGACGAGGCCGACGAGTTGCTCAACAGCGAACTCGAGGACCTGATCGAGACCGACGAGGTCGATCGGGGCTTCATGTGAGCGGGTGGACTCCGACAGCCGCGACCGTCATCGTCACCGCCTGCGTCCGCGTCCGGTGACTCTTTGGGATCGGGATTCGATGGTAGTGTCATGTCACAGAGCGCGAGCGCAGAGGCCGTCGTTCGGGAGTACTACGACGCACTCCGCGACGGCGACCCTCTCGCCCCGTACTTCGCCGATGACGAGCGGACCGTCAAATTCGGGATCAGCGAGTCCCTGTTCGGCGGGAGTGAGATCGCCGCGGCCCTCGAGGAGCAGACGGAGACGACTGACGAGTGGACGGTCGAGAGTACGAATCTCGTCGTCGACGAACGGGACGGATTCGCGACGGTCACCGACGAGGTGACGATGGCCTGGACGAAGACGACGACCGGCGAGCGCTACCGGTTCGACAGCCGCTGGAGCGCGACGCTGGTCGAACGGGATTCGGACGACGACTCGAGCGCGAGCGACTGGCGGTTCGCAGTGATGCACGTCAGCGCTCCGCACCAGCTTTGAGCCGCGGTCGCGGTCCAGGGCGGGGCTCGTCGCGCTCGAGCGACCTGTCGGACGGGGGCGATCAACTCAAAGCCGTCTTCGTCCTCTTGGTCGGGCTCTCCGGCGGCCTGGTTGCCCTCCAGAGCGACGCCCCGTTGCCAGTGATCGGCGCGGCGATACTCGGCGGTATCGTCGCCGGCGGCGCGTTGCTCTGGTACTTGATTTGGATAACGACCGACTGAACCACATGCCGAGTCAACGCGCGGTGGCGCGCGCTGTGCCACGGCGAACTGCGAGGCCTGAACGAAGTGACGGCCTCGATGTTGTGAAGCGGTGACCGTAGGGAACCGCGAACAGACTGTGAGCCGTGGCTCAACCCGTGCGAGAGATGAGTGAACGACCGCAGGGAGTGAGCGAATCGGCTGGGGAGGGTGTAGATTTCCTATAGTAGCCACTGCACGTCATTGCACGCCTGATCGACCGACAGCTGTCCGATCAGTGTGTGAATCGTTTCAGTGGCTACTATAGCAGCCACGGTAGCAGGACGCTTTCCGTTGGGAACGCTCGTATCGAATCTACAACAGACTGGATCAACTCTTCGGACAGAGATATAGCGCCCTGAAAAACAACTCCGAATTAGCGATCGACGCGCTGGATCCACGTCCCCGGCGCGTCGAGCTCGTCGTGGCTTGGGAGGTTCTCTGGCCCCTCCCAGACGAGACTCGCCGTCTCGAGGTCGTGGACGGCGAGGACGTGCTCGAAGAAGTTCTTGCCGCGCTCGTACTGGCGTTCCTTCAGCCCGAGGCCGAGCAAACGACGGAAGAGCTTCTGCAGGGGTCCCCGCCCCTGACGCCGTTCGTCCAGCTTGCGCCGCAGGTCCTCGTACTCCTCGTCGAACGCGTGGTCCATCAGGAGTTCGGCGTAGCCCTCGACGACGGTCATCGCGGCGTCCAGATCGCGGAACGCGTCCCGGTCGAACGATCCCTCCGAGAGCGTCGCGATCCCGTCTTCCATGCGGGCCTCGAGGTGGTCGGAGAGCCACGGCGCGGCCCCGAACTCGGCGGCGTGGGTCACCTCGTGGAAGGCGATCCAGCGGCGGAACCGGTCGGCGTCGACGTCGAGTTTCGCGGCGGCGTTGAGGATGTTCGGCCGGACGAAATACAGTGCGTGGTCGTCCGTGGGGGCGTCGGCGAGCAGGAGGGGGTCGTACTGGCCGAGGACGTTCCGTCCGAGGAAGGAGAGCAGGACGGTCATCGTCCCCGTATTGATCGTCCGGGCGACGCCCGGGAACGCGCCGGTGTGGGTCTCGAGCGTCTGCATGACCCGCTCGAAGGTGGCGACGTTCGCGTCGATCCAGTGGTGGCGATTCTGGATCTCGACGGTCTCGGGCACGTCGAACTCGACGCCGGAAACCGACCGCACGGCGGCCCGCGCGTCCCGGACGTCGCGAGCGTACGCCTCGCGCTCGCCCGACTCGAGCTCGAGCGAGCCCGGATCGGTCGCCGCCTTGGCAGCGTCGGCGGCCGACCGCCAGTCGATCGCGTCGTCACCGGACGCCCCGGCGACGGCCCGGGCGCTACGATAGAGATTCACAACTCCGGCTAGGACGAGGACGCGCAAAAGCGTTCGGCTCGGTTCGTGTCGGTGCAAAACCCGACGCCGTCGGTCAGTTGACGATGACGTCGGGTTCCGCTTCGGTCTCGAGGTCCGATTCCTCGTCGCCGCCGCGGAACTTTCTGGCGGCGACGGCGATACCGACGAGGACGACGAGCGCGACCAGCGCGCCGGCGGCGCTTTTGCCCTTGCCGCCCGACTCGTCTCCCGAGGCCGCGCCCTCGTCGGGTTCGGTCTCCGTCTCGAGGTCTGTCTCTGCTGTCGATTCGGTGCTGCCGATCGGCAACGCCTCGCCGATCGATCCGAGTTCGAACTGTGCTTCGCCGTCGAAATGCAACTCTACGAAGGTGAATTTCTTGTCTCCCATGGGTGGGCGGTCCACGAGTGCACACTTAGACGTTTGGTTAGGTATACGTTAGTGAGGTGTGTAAGAAGCTGTTACGGTGTTCGCCGTCCTTCACACTCGCCCGTATCGGCCGCAAAACCGCCGGATGGAACAGGCGTGCTGTGCCGTCGGTTCCCGCGACAGACGGTAGCGTCGTTCGTCCGACCGGAATCGGGCTCCGGACCGGTACGATTAAGTGTCCGTCACCAGCGGTGTTGCGTATGAGTGGACGACCGCTGGACGTCCTCGAGGCGTCGCTCGGCGAACGCGTAACGGTACGGCTCAAGAGTGGTGACGAGTATCTCGGCGAGCTCGCCGGCTACGATCAGCACATGAATCTGGTGCTCGAGGACGTGACGATTCCCGTCGACGGCGGGGTCGAAGCGGAGCCGCCGGCCGAAGACACAACCATTATACGCGGCGATAACGTCGTTTCGATCACTCCATGACTGGTGCAGGAACCCCGAGCCAAGGAAAGAAGAACAAGACGACCCACACGAAGTGTCGTCGCTGCGGAGAGAAATCGTACCATACCAAGAAGAAAGAGTGTTCGTCGTGTGGCTTCGGCGTATCCGCCAAACGCCGCGGATACGAGTGGCAGTCCAAATCCGGCGACAACTGATCTCTCGCTTCTCCCCCTCGTTTTTCGCCGTTCGCGTTGCATCCAACTGAGCGCTCAGCAGGGTCGCGTTCGGCAGTCTCGGTTCCAACAGTTTCAGTCTCGACAGTCTCGGTTTCGACCATCGATCGAAACGCACCACGTACCGGTCGGTCCGCGCCGCCGATGAACAGCCCTTAGTTCGACGCCGCGAAGGATCGTCTATGAAGACGACAGACGCCTTTACCGGCCTCGAGTGCATCGATTGCGGGGCCGCCGTCGACGCTTCCGAGTCCCACCGCTGCCCGGACTGCGGCGGCGCGCTCGAGTCGACCTACGATTACGATGCGATCGACCTCGATCGCGAGACGCTCGCTGACCGGCCGTTCGACTCCCAGTGGCGCTATGCGGAACTGCTCCCGTTCGCTCGCGAGTCGGCGGTGACGACCGCGGAGGGAGCGACGCCGCTGGTCGACTGTCCCGATCTGGCCGACGAACTCGGGGTCGGGCGCGTGCTGATCAAGGACGACGGCCGGAACCCAACCGGCTCGAGCACGGATCGCGGCGCGTCGGTGGCCGTCACCGCGGCCGTCCACCACGGCGCGAGCGACGTTGCGCTCCCCTCGACGGGCAACGGCGGACAGGCCGTCGCGGCCTACGCGGGCCGAGCAGGGCTCGATTCGCACGCGTATCTCCCATCCCGATCCGGCTTTACGAACAAGGCGATGGTCAACGTCCACGGCGGCGACATGAACGTCGTCGGCGGCCGGTTCGGCGACGCCGCCGGCGCGTTCGAAGAGGCGCTCGACGAACACGACGACTGGTACTCCCTCCGATCGTTCGACACGCCCTACCGCCACGAGGGCGCGAAGACGCTGTTCTACGAGATTGCAGAACAACTCGAGTGGGACGTTCCCGACGCGATCTGTTATCCCACGGGAGCCGGCGTCGGGATCGTCGGACTCGCCACGGCCGCACGCGAGTTTCGGGAACTGGGTCTGATCGACGATCTGCCCGCTCTCTACGCCGCCCAGGCGTCCGGCTGTGCGCCGATCGTCGAGGCGTTCGACGACGACCGCGACGAGCACGAGCCGGTCGAACACCCCGACACGATCTGTGGCGAACTCGAGATTCCCGATCCCGCGGCGAGTCCGCGAATCCTCGAGGCGCTCCGCGAGAGCGGCGGCGGTGCAGTCGCGACGGAGGACCCGGACATCCTCGAGGCTGCCGTCCGGGTGGCCCAGACGACGGGGCTCGAACTCATCCCGAGCGCGGCGGCGGCCGCGAGCGGCGCGTGGGAGCTCGCGGAACGCGACGCGTTCGACGGCGACGAAACGGTCGTCATCGTCAACACGGGATCCGGGAACAAGGAGGCCGACGTGTTGCGCAGCCACCTGATGAGTCAAGGTGTCTAGGTCGATCCGAGCTCGCACTACAATCTGGAGCGCACTCTCGTGCAGTAACCGGGAATGCGGTCTCGCACTCCGACCGGGAACGCTGGGCGGTCTCCGCGCTGAGCCTCGTCATCGGCTGTCGAACCACCCACGACCGTGCAGTAACGAGTGATACCGCCGAGTAGAGTCGCTCGAACCGGTAGCGGAAAGCGGCCCGGCCAAGAAAGCCGAACTCTTTCACCGACAGGGTCTTGCCTGCGAGGGGAGTAGACGAGACGAGTACCAATGTGTGAACATTCACCAGAGTGTTCGAACGGGGACACGTGCCAGCTCGTCCTCGAGAACGGAGAGACCGGTCTCGAGACCGCCGAATATTACTGTAAGGCACACCTCGTACTGCGAATCTGGGAAGTCGAGAACGACAGCTCGATGCGAGCCGTCAGCGCCGAGCAACTGTGATGACGGCGTAATCGAGCCAAGTGCACCGAGCACTTGCAGCCACCTCGAGATTGTCGATTCACCGCCGCGTCACGAACCGATCGCCCGGTACCGGAAACCGCCACCGAACGCGACCGGCCTCGTCGTGTGGCGCGCGAGCGGACCGACAGGTCGAATCCGGTTTCGACCCCGTCTCGAGGGTCTCACAGTCGAACTCGAGACGGGGGTCGTTTCGTAGCGCTTTTGCTGGTTGTCGGGAAACGACGCAGTATGACTACCCCCTGGGACGACTGGAACCATATTCTCAAGCTCGATCCGGACAAGGAGTTACCGGCGGGCGTGACCTACGGCGATCTCTGTGCGACCGGGACCGACGCGATCGAAGTCGGCGGCACCATGGGAATCACCGAGGAGAACATGAGCGCGGTCATCGAGGCCTGTGCCGAACACGATGTCGCGCTCTACCAGGAGCCGTCGAACCCCGAGGTCGTCCTCGAGGACGACGCGCTGGACGGCTATCTCATCCCGACCGTCTTCAACGCCGGGTCGCCGTTCTGGATCACCGAAGCTCACAAGGAGTGGGTCCGACTCGAGGGGGAACTCGACTGGGACCGGACGACGACGGAGGCCTACGTCGTGATGAACCCCGAGGCCGATGTCGCGGAGCTGACGGAGGCCAATTGCGATCTCGGCGCCGACGACGTTGCCGCCTACGCGACGGTCGCAGAACACATGTTCGGCCAGGAAATCGTCTACGTCGAGTACTCCGGTAAGCTTGGCGACGAAAGCGTCGTCGACGCCGCCGCCGAGGCCACCGACGAGTCGACGCTGTTCTACGGCGGCGGCATCCACGACTACGACTCCGCGTACTCGATGGCCCAGTACGCCGACGTGATCGTCGTCGGTGACCTCGCACACAACGAGGGAATCGAGGCGGTTCGGGAAACCGTCGCGGCGGCGAACGACGCGTAGCCGTCCCTCTTGGTCCCGGCCTCAACTGTTTTGTCTCTCCGTGTCAGACGACCCTGCATGAGTCTCCCCGCCGCGTTCGAGGCGTCGTCGTCGGGGCTCCTCCTCGGGCCGACGCTCGAGGCCCTGCCGTCGATCGACATCGAACTCGAGCGCCAGTACGCCCTCGATCCCGACCGCCCCATCGCGTTCTGTCGGGTTCGCTGTCGCGATCGCGACGGACTCGACCGAGCGCTCGCGGCCGACGGGACGATCGCCGAGTTCGAGCGGATCGGCGGTGCCGACGGCGAGAGCCGATACCGGTTGCAACGGAGCGAGACGGATGTCATCGGCGCGTATCGTGCCTGGGTCGACGCCGGCGGCGAATTACTCGACTGTCGGGGGTCGGACGGGCGCTGGGAGGTCGAAATGCGCTTTCCCGATCGAGACTCGTTCGGTCGCTATCACGAGTTCCTCGCGAACGAGGGCGTCTCCCTCGAGTTACAGCGACTCGCCGCCGACGACCGTCAGCACCGGGACCGCGACCGCGGATCCACGCTGACCGACGCCCAGCGGGAGGCACTCGCGCTGGCCTACGAATACGGGTTCTTCGAGGTTCCCCGCGAGACGGGGCTGTCCGAGATCGCCGCCCAGCTCGGCATCTCGAATCAGGCCGTCAGCGAACGGCTCCGCCGCGGGCAGGCGCAGTTGATCGCGGACCGGGTCGTTGAGTGAGCCACTGGTGCCTGGGGAGTCTCAGCCGACGAGTTTTCGGAGCCGAGGAAGCGTATTCGTCACGTCCTCGCGATAGACTTCGTCCGCGATATCGTCACAGGGCGTCGACTCGAGGTTGACGATCCCAACCGTTGCACCGGTCGAGGCGGCCGTTCGGGGGAGCGAGGCGGCGGGTTCGACGACCAGCGAGGAGCCGATCGCGAGGAAGACGTCGCTCTCGCGAGCGAGCGACCGCGCTCGCTGGATGACCGCGCCCGGGAGCTGCTCGCCGAAGAGGACGACGTCGGGTTTGAACACGCCGCCGCAGTCACAGGTCGGCGGTAGTTCGCCATTCGTGGCGCGCTCGAAGATCGGATCGCCGTCCCTGCGTTTCCCACAGTCCGTACAGCGGACCCGCTGTGAGTTGCCGTGTAACTCGAGGACGGTTGGTTCGCCGGTTTCCGCGCCGTCGTCGATCGCCGCGGCCGCGTCGTCGTGGAGCCCGTCCGTGTTCTGAGTGAGGATCCCCTCGAGGTCGCCATTCCGCCCCATCTCGGCCAGCGCCTCGTGGGCCGCGTTCGGCTCGTACTCCTCGTCGAACATCACTCGCTGGAGTTCGACGCGGTCCTGCCAGAACCCCCTGGGATCGCGCTGAAACCGGCCGTAGGCGAACTGTCCCTCGTCGAACCGGTCCCAGACGCCGTCGTCACCCCGGAACGTCGGTACGCCGGAGGGGGCCGAGATCCCCGCGCCGGTGAAGGCGACGACCGTGTCTGCACTTCGGATGTTGGCGGCGAGTCGCTCGAGGTCGTTCATACATCGGTAGTCGTGCTGACCCGGCAAAACGATTCACCTCGGTGCGAACGACTGCGCTTAAGTTCCGCCTGCGTGAATCGGGTGGTATGCAGGACAGAACCTACACTGCCGACGCCGAGCCGGGCGACGACGCGACGGTCGCCGGCTGGGTCCACGAGATCCGCGATCTCGGGGGCATCGCATTCCTGATCCTTCGAGATACGACGGGCAAGATCCAGATCAAGTTCGAGAAAGACGAGATGGACGAGGACCTCGTCGAGACGGGACTGGGCGTCTCCCGCGAGAGCGTCGTCAAAGTCTCCGGTGCGGTCGAAGAGGAACCGCGCGCGCCGACGGGCGTCGAGGTTACGCCCGACTCTCTCGAGGTCGTCGCGCCTGCCGATCCGGAACTGCCGCTCGATCCCTCCGGCAAGGTCGACGCTGATCTCTCGACACGACTAGACAACCGCACCCTCGACCTGCGCAAGGACGAGGTGCAGGCAGTCTTCGAGATCCGCTCGGAGATCATGCGTGCGGTCCGCGAGCAGTTCCGCGAGTTCCGCTGTACGGAGATCAACACGCCGAAGATCGTCGCGACCGGCACCGAGGGCGGCACCGAACTCTTCCCGATCACGTACTTCGGCGAGGAGGCGTTCATGAACCAGTCGCCCCAGCTGTTCAAGCAGCTCATCGCCGGCTCCAACGTCGAGCGCGTCTTCGAGATCGGTCCGATCTTCCGCGCGGAAGAACACAACACGCCGCGACACCTCAACGAGGCCACCTCGATCGACTTCGAGGGCGCCTTTTGCGATCAGAACGACGCCATGGATGTCGTCGAGGGCGTCATCCGCGCCGCGTACGAAGCCGTCGAAGAAAACTGCGCCGACGAACTCGAGGCACTCGATCTCACCGATGAGTTCGGCGCACCCGACGAGGCGTTCCCGCGTATCAGCTATGAGGACGCCCTCGAGCGCATCAACGCGACGGGCGAACTCGACGAGCAGCTCGTCTGGGGCGACGACCTCTCGACGGAGGCCGAGAAGGCGCTGGGCGACGACGTCGGCGGCCACTACTTCATCACCGACTGGCCCAGCGAGATCAAGCCGTTCTACATCAAGGATCACGACGACGATCCGCAGCTCTCGACCGGCTTCGACCTGATGCATCCGCGGATGGAACTGGTCTCGGGCGGCCAGCGCGAACACCGCCACGAGAAGCTCATCGAGGGCTTCGAACAGCAGGGACTCGACCCCGATCAGTTCGAGTACTACACCAAGATGTTCAAGTATGGCATGCCGCCCCACGCCGGCTTCGGGCTCGGCGGCGAGCGGCTCGTCATGACGCTTCTCGGATTGGATAACATTCGGGAAGCCGTGTTGTTCCCGAGAGATCGGCAGCGACTCTCGCCATAGGCGAGGTCGCTGTTCGTCGATCGGGAGCTCGTTGGACGACCGGAGAGCCCACCGGTGTTCCCGAGAGATCGGCAGCGTTTGTCGCCGGAGGCGACAAATCTGAGAGCCGGCGAGACTCACTTCGTTCGTCTCGCCCGATCGCCAGCGGCCCAGCACGTCGGATTCTCGAGTCCGACTTGAGCGGAGACCGTCTCTCGGATCGTTTTCAGGACTCCGTTCTTGGCAGTCCGTGACCGGCAAACAGTCGTGTCGTAGCCGGCGTCGGCGAGGCCGTCCTGGAGACTTTGGCCTGATCGACGGCGCTACCGCTGACGCCGCCGTGCAGGCAAATCACCAGTTCGGATTCGTCGCTGTTGGGGAGTTCATCCGCGGCCCCGATGCCGTCGAGATCGAACTCGTCGACGCCGCTCGAGGACCACTGGGCGCTCGCCGATCCGCTTGTTGCCGCGAGTCCAGCCACGCCGGCAGCGGTCGGGCCGCTGAGGCGCAGCATCGTCCGTCGGTTTGTCTCGATCGATTCGCCAGTCGAGCCGACTCGGTCGTTGTCGTGACTCATCTTCGAGTAATCCGCTATCGTCTTCGACATTTTTCGTCACCATTCAATATCAAATTTATTTATAACTATCCGGTTCGTCCGTTGATTCGATTGGATTCGCGAATCGAGGAGCGGTACGGATCGGTGTCGAAGATTGCTGTCGTGATCGCCGTGGCTCGTGCAACTCGAGTGACCGTTCACGGCGAACAGCGTCAACCTCGTTGCTGCCGGCGGTAGGGGCGGAATACGTTCATGCTGTTATACCGTTCCCGTAGAACGGAGAACGCGTCCGTCGGGTGCTGGGAAGCGGGCTCGCAACCGGGACAGAACGGGGCACTCGCCGAGAGACGCTCAAGCGCATTCACTCCCGGACGACGCGATTGGAACCGGAACGCAGTCGGGATGGTCGGATGCGAACGGGAGAACCAGTTCGAGCCATCGTCCGGATACCCGAAGCGGCTCCTGATTTCGGACACGAGAGTGGAGACCGTGACGGGGTTCCAAAGGGACGCGTTGGCGAAGAAAAACGATTTGGACGACTCTCACTGATTTCGGATCGTTACTGGGGTCGGCGGATGGGACCGACCGCGATTACTAGCCCCACCAGCTGCCGTCGTCGCCATCGTCGCCACCGCCGCCGCTGGTACAGGAGCCGGCGTTGATCGCATCGGCGAGGTCCGAACCGACGGTATCGTCGCCCAGATACGCGAGGTGGCTCCCGACGCTGTAGGTCACGTCGACGTCAGTGTAGTTCGCCCCGGGGGTACAGCCCGCGCCCTCCGTCCCGAGGGCGGTGTCGCCGAAGCCGCCGTACGCGCCGCCGACTGTCGAGTCGTTCTCGGAGTGATAGTTCCGAACCTCGCAGGCGTTGCTGAGGCCCGGGCTCCACGGGTCGTCACAGATCTCGGAGCCGTCGGCGGCCGCACCGAGTCCCGCGACGGTCTCGATCTCGTAGCCGCTACTGAGCTTTGTCGCGGTCCAGTAAACACAGCGGCCACCGAGCGAGTGACCGACGAGGCGAATATTTCCGCCGCCGGCGTCGTAGAACTCCTCGACGAGGCCGGCGACGACCTCGCCGACGTCCTCGGTGTCGGCCTCGGCACCGGCGAAGTTGAGCGTGGTACCGGGCCACTCGATCGCGACGGTCTCGTCGGGCGTATAGCCGCCGGACTCGAGGGAGTCTTGCACGTCGGTGGTCTGGCTCTCGACGGTGCTATCGCCAAACCAGCCGTGAATGAACACGAGCACTTCGTCCGCGACGGGGATGCTGCCGTCGGCGCTCCAGCCGAAGAGGCCGTCGTCGACTTCGATCACTTCGGGGCCGCCAAGGAACTGTGCGGATGCAGAGCCGGACGCCGCGGCGAGACCCGCGCCGCCGACGATGGTCGTTCCGGTGGCCTTCAGGAGCGTTCGTCGGTCGGTCATTGATTCGTCGGTCGCCGGCTGTTCGCCGAGGTTGTCGTTGTCTGTCATGCAACGTACAGTAGTATGTCATGATAGATGGTGCGTTTTACTCTTCTATATGGAGCGTGTTTAATACAATACTGAGAGCTGTCTATGGCAGTAATGGTATGACAGTAGTGGTGTCGTTCAGGTGAACGCGTTTCGGAACGATCCGATCCCGAACGCTCTCGGCGGAACGGATCGCGTTTCGGGTGCGCGCTTTTGTTCCCCAACCGCGTGGTACGCATGACCAGCTCTCGAGCGTCTCGCTGGGGATTTGGACATTGAACCCGCTCGCACTGTGAGTTCGTCGGCGATCACGGAATCTTCAACGTTATATCGTTCCGGCCGAAAGCGGAGGCGTAATGCGCGAGGAGGCGACGGCGTTCGTCCCCGGCCACGTCACGGGCTTTTTCAGCGCCCATCCAGACGACGATCCGACGAAAGCCGGCTCACGAGGCGCGGGACTGACGCTGACGGACGGTGTCGACGTAACGCTCGAGCCAGCGACGGAGACGACCGTCGTACTCGATGGGACGGAAATCGATGTCGACCCGGTAGCGACCGTCCTCGAGACGCTCGACGCGACCGCTCGAGTCGAGGCGAACTCCCAACTCCCGCTCGGAGCGGGGTTCGGCGTCTCGGGAGCGATGGCACTCGGGACGGCGCTCGCGGCCAACCGCGTCTTCGATCGCAAGCTCTCGATGAACGAACTCGTCACGATCGCCCACGGTGCCGAGGTCCAGGCCGGGACGGGACTCGGAGACGTGGTTGCCCAGGCCCACGGCGGCGTCCCGATCCGCCTCGAGCCCGGCGGCCCTCATCACAACGAACTCGATGCGATTCCCGCCCGCGCACGGGTCGAATATATCTCGTTCGGCGAACGCTCGACGGCCGACGTGCTCTCGGGCGATACCGAGGCGCTGACCGCCGCCGGGAAGGAAGCGCTCGCGCGGGTCGTCGAGGAACCGACGTTGCTCTCCTTCCTGTACGCCTCGAGGCTGTTCGCGCGCGATGCAGGGCTGTTGACGACACAGGTCTCGGAGGCGATCACTGATGTCTCGACGGCCGGCGGACAGGCGTCGATGGCCATGCTCGGCGAAACCGTCTTCGCGCTCGGGACGGGGCTATCCGATGCGGGCTACGAGCCCTCGGTCTGTGCCACGCATCCAGCCGGTGCAGTGCTCAAGTAGGGACCTGCTCCGCTCTGTCGCTATCCCCTCGTCATCCGGTGACCGTTTTCGGTCCCGGTTTCGGTGACCGAACGTATCCGATATCGGGAATAGTGGTCGTTTTCGCTACGATATAGTGAGTAACTCGATCGCGACGAATCGGCGCAGATCGGTGACCGGTGCGACTCGAGGGACCGCGTCTTTTCATGACAGATTTTGTATTGGTAGCCAGAACTTTATTATGGTTCGTTCAAGTTATCCGGTCAAGTTTGACAATGGCTTCACGAACTGACTTTCACCAAAGCTTATTTAAGCTGTATGAACACTACGTCGGAGAACCCGACTCAAGCAAGGACGTCTACGGCTACTGGCTATTCATCGTCGGTTATATCATCGGTGCCGCTGGCGTTGCGACCTTCGTGGTCGGCTACGCAGGCGAGGGGAACCCTTACACGCTCATCCGCATCTCCGGAGTGACGGCGGCGACGGGGCTCGCGTTCTGCCTGCTCGGAATCGTCCTGATGTTGCCGGTCCGTCGACGGGGGATTCAGGTCAGTTTCGTTGGACTATTGATTTCACTGGGGGGTGTTGGCTTTTTCGCGTGGGCGTATCCGTACAACTGGCGACAACTCGGGACCGACTACAGCGTCGAGGTCATTTCGGTCTACACGCTTGGTATCGGGATCATCGCGGGCGTGACCGCGCTCGTTCCCGTGCTCACGGGACAGAAGGGGATGTTCGTCGAGGAGGAAGGGAAGACCGACGATCCGCCGATTCTCACTGGGGACGCGATGGAAAGCGCGCAGTTCGCCGTCTTCCGCGACGAGAACGGCGACTGGAAGTGGCACGTCCTCCACCTCGAGGCGCTGGCCCAGAGCAACGAGAGCGCCGTGACGCGGCCGGACGCCGCGGAGGGCATCGAGCGCGTCAAGTCCCAGATCAGCTCTGCGGGGCTGATGGAGCTGACGACCTCGGCGTTCCGGCTTTACGAGGACCGCGACGGCACGTGGCAATGGACGCTCGCGCGGGACGACGGCTCCATCGTCGGCTCCTGTGCCGGCGAATTCGATGAGCGCGACGGTGCCGAGCAGTCGGTGAGCTTCCTGAAGGATCGAGGCCCCGACGCCGACGTGATCGAGATCGAGGGTGCCGCCTTCACCTACAAGGAGCGACGCGACCAGTGGTACTGGCAACTGGTCGACGACGAACGCGCGCCGCTGGCCTCGAGCGAAACGGGGCACTCGACGCAGGAACGAGCCGAAGAGGCCGCCCAGACGTTCGCCGAACGGTTCGACCAGGCGCGGGTGCTCGACGTCGAGCACATCGGCGTGGAACTCTGCGAGCGAGCCGACGGCTGGACCTGGCGGTTCGTCGACGCCGACGACGAGGTCGTCGCCAACAGCACGGACGAGTTCGACTCCCGGCGCGACGCCGAGAAGGCGGCCGAAGCGTTGCTCTCGGCGCTCGAGTCGGCCTCGGTCACCGTCGCCGGCGAACCGACCTACGAGCTCTACGAGTCCGGCGAGGAGTGGCGCTACCGGCTGGTCGACGAGAGCGAGCACGTCGTCGCGCGCGGACCCGAAGGGACCCCCGAACACGACGGCTCGGCGGAGTGGGCCGACCAGTTCGGCGAGAACGCCCGCGACGCCGATGTCGTCGAGATCGAAGACGCGGAGTACGAGGTGTATCCGGCAACGGGGGCCAGCGCCGGTGGCAGTGCCGCATCCACGCCGGACGACGACCTCCCCGCGACGGTCGAAGAGCCCGAACCCGCGGCCGACGGCGGAACGACCGTCGATGCGCCCGACGCGGACGAGACCGGTCCGTGGCACTGGCGGCTCGTCACTGACGACCGGGACGTCGTCGCCGCGAGCACGGAACCACACGCCGACGCCGAGACGGCCACGACGGCGATCGAGCGGGTTCGACAGCAGGCCAGCGAAGCGGAGCTTATCGAGTTCGAGAACGCCGCCTTCCAGGTCTACGAAGCCGATTCCGGCGAGTGGCGCTGGCGGCTCATCGACGAGGACGGGAACGTCCTCGCGGACAGCGGCGAGGAACACACGTCCCGCGGCGAGGCGGCGGAAGCGATGATGACGCTGAAAGAGCAGGCACCAAACGCGGAACTTCTCGAGATCGAGACCGCAGCGTTCGAGCTGTTCGTCGACGAGGACGACGAGTGGGGCTGGCGGCTCATCGACGAGGCCGGCAAGCTCGTCGCGGAGGATCCGTCGACCCATCCCACCCGCGGGGCCGCGCGTCAGGCGATGAATCGACTGCTCGAGTATCTCGACTCCGACGTGCGGACGATGGATCGGGCGATCTTCCAGACGTACGCGACGGAAGACTGGCACTGGCGGTTCGTCATGCCGTCCGGTGACACCGTCGCCGTCGACGGCGAGGACCATCCGACTCGCGACGAACTGGTCGATGGTCTCGACGACGTGCGCGACGCCGCTGCAACGGCTCGTCGCTCCACGGTCGGCGACGTGTCCGTGCAGCTGTACGGCAATGGCGAGTGGCACTTCCGGCTGCTCGACCGCGACCGAGCGGAGATCGCCGACTCGACCGTCTCCTACCCCGATCGCGAGGCGGCGACCGACGGCGTCGACGCCCTCACGGCCCACGCGCCCGACGCGCCGATATTCGCGATCGAGGACGCCGTGATTCGCCTCGACGGCGACGACGGCTGGTCGTGGGAACTCGTCGACCGCGATCGCGAGGTGCTCGCCGAGGCGGTCGACTCCACTGTGAGCAAGGACGAACTGCTGGACGCGATCGAGGCGGTTCGTCGGCTCGCGCCGATGGCCGGCCGCGTCGACTTCGACGTCGCCTCGTTCGAACTCGTCGCCGATGAGGACGAGCGCTGGCGCTGGCGGCTCATCGACGAGGACGGCCGCACCGTCGCGTCCGGCTCCGAAACGCACGAGACGGTCGACGCCGCACGCGATGCCCTCGAGAACGTTCGCGACCTGATCGAGTCTGCGAGCATCCTCGAGATCGACAGCGTCTCGTTCGAACTTCACACCGCCGAGGACGGCTGGGTCTGGCAGCTGATCGACGAGTACGGGACGACGATGGCGGAGAGCACGCAGACCTACGCGAACCGCACGGACGCCCGCGAGGCGATGAACGATGTGAAGGCGCAGGCGCCCGACGGCTGGATCACGTTTACGGAGTAGCCCAGCGGCACGGGTATCAATCGACTTTTTATCGAACGGCTCGAGTCACCACTCGTGAGCGACTACGACAGCGTCTCCGCCGACGTCGAGCACGAGGAGGAGATCCCGGAGGACCACCCCAGATACCAGGACCTGCTTACTCGCCACCGGATCGAGCGGGGCGTCGAGAAGGGGATCACCCACCTCCAGGGGATACACGCCGAGGGACGGGGCAGCGCGTTCGACTATCTGTTGGGCGAGGAGACGATTCCGAGCGCCGACGACGCGGAACGGGCCGCCGCGGCACACCTTCTGCTCGCCGAGCATCCCGTGCTCTCGATCAACGGCAACGTCGCCGCGCTGGTCCCCGGCGAGATGGCCGCCCTCGCCGACGTCGTCGACGCCGACCTCGAGGTCAACCTCTTCAATCGAACGCCCGAGCGAATCGAAGCTATCGCCGATCACCTGCGCGAGCACGGCGCGGACGAGGTCAAGGGACTCGAAGCCGACGCGCACATTCCGAACTTAGAGCACGAGCGCTCGAAGGTCGACGCCGACGGCATCTACGTGGCCGACGTCGTGCTCGTGCCCCTCGAGGACGGCGACCGCGCCGAGGCGTTAGACGAAATGGGCAAGACCGAGATCGTGATCGATCTCAACCCGCTGTCACGCTCGCCGCAGGTAGCCGACGTGCCGATCGTCGACAACATTATCCGCGCAGTGCCGAACATCACCGAGCACGCGCGGGAGCTGGCGGCGGCCGACGAGGACGAACTCCGGGCGGTTATCGAGGGTTTCGACCGGGATCGGGCGCTCGAGGCGGCGGAGGAACGGATCCGGTCGGGCGATCTGTAAACTGCCGTTTCGCTCTCTCTTTCTCAGCGTGTTCCCCGTGATAGCCGGTGAAACGGAGTCTCGATCGTCGTCGCGTTCCGCGATCGGGGCCCGCTTGGTCGGATTGACGAACGTATCTGCAGTGATGGTGGATCCACGAACGTGTCTGCAGGGGTGGCGGATCCACGAACCAGCGAAACGCGATCCGCCGCAGGCCACGCGGGCCGTGTAGCCGGGCAGGCAGTAGCCGGTGCAATAGTTACCAGTCGGGAACACTGATAGTCACGATATCGATGACTGGACTGACCGACGCTACTGCTGACGGCGGCGTGATTCAACGACAGCTCGACACCGACCGGGAGGATCCGGCGGCCCAACTCGTCGAAGTCATCGCTGACATCGACGGCGTCGAACCGATGGAGCTCGCTCCGATATACTACCGTATCGATGGCCTCATCACCGGTCTCTTCTCGTCACCCTCACCCCTCGAGGCGAACGCACACGTCGAGTTTTCGTACGAGGGCTACCGTATCCGCGTCCATCAGGACGGCACAGTAACGGTCCGCGAACGGGCAGCCTGACGCGTTCCGGGATCGCACGCGACTGCGCCGAGTTGGTTCCAAAGCCGTTCTCCGCCATCCGACCCGATGGCTACTCGAGTCGGGATTCAGGAGGTATAAATTCCTCCTCCGGTTTCAGTCCACACATGGACGCCTACGAGTTACTGACGCGAAACGCCGAGGAGGTCGTCACCGACGAGGAGGTCCGCGACCTCGCGGCCGAGCCCGAGGGCAAGCGGGCCTACGTCGGCTACGAACCCTCGGGCGTGCTCCACCTCGGCCATCTCCTGACCGCGAACAAGCTTATCGACCTCCAGGAAGCGGGGATGGAGGTCGTCGTCTTGCTGGCGGACGTCCACGCCTACCTCAACGAGAAGGGGAGCTTCGAGGAGATCCGGGCCACCGCCGAGCAGATGAAAGCCCAGTTCCTCGCCTACGGCCTCGAGGAGGCCCAGACCGAGTTCGTCTACGGTTCCGAGTTCCAGCTCGAAGAGGAGTACACCCTCGATCTGGGCCACCTCGAGCGCGAGACGACGATGAACCGCGCACAGCGCGCGATGGCCGAGATTCAAGGCGACGAGACGGCGAAGGTAAGCCATCTGGTCTACCCGCTGATGCAGACCTTAGACATCGAATACCTCGATCTCGATCTCGCGGTCGGCGGGCTCGACCAGCGCAAGGTCCACATGCTCGCGCGGGAGAAGCTGCCCGAACTCGAGTACGACGTTCGCCCCGCCATCCACACGCCCATCGTCGCCGACCTTACCAGCGGCGAGGGGAAGATGTCCTCGAGCGAGGGGATCAGTATCTCGATGGAGGACTCGACCGAGGACCTCGAGGAGAAGGTCAATTCGGCCTTCTGCCCGCCGACCCGCGATCCCGAAGGCGACCTCGAGAACCCCGTCCTCGAACTGTTCGAGTACCACGTCTTCCCGCGCTTCGAGGAAGTCGTCGTCGAGCGACCCGAGAAGTACGGCGGCGATCTCACCTACGAGGCGTACGAGGACCTCGCTGCGGACCTCGAATCGGGCGAACTCCACCCCGCCGACGCGAAGGGGACGCTCGCAGCCTCCCTCGACGAACTGATCGCGCCCGGCCGCGAGAAGCTGCGCGAACTGCGCTCCTGAGACCGACGCATCTCTCGGTCGGACCCCGCACGCTATTTTGCCGCCCCTCGCGGGGGACGATCCCGCCGATTGAAGTGCCAGCAGCCCCCTTGCGAGGCTATGAACGAGACGCGACGGGCGGTTCTCGAGGCGCTCGCGGATGGGCCGGCATCGGGACCGGACCTGGCGGAATCGCTCGATATCTCGCGGGCGGCCGTCTGGAAGCACATCGAGGCATTACGCGAGGCGGAGTTCGCGATCGAGAGCGGGCCGAACGGCTACGAACTCACCGATGTCACGGCGTACAACGGCCCGTCGGTCGAGTTCGGACTCGAGGCCCCGTTTTCGATCGAGTACCACGACTCCGTGGGGAGTACGAACGATCGGGCGCGCGAACTGGCGGGCGAGGGAGCGACCGACGTCTCCGTCCTCGCGGACGAACAGACCGGCGGCCGCGGCCGCCTCGAGCGCGAGTGGACGGCGCCGTCCGGCGGCGTCTGGCTGAGCATCGTCTGCCGGCCCGACATCGCGCCGGCGCGGGCCCCCCTGTACACGCTCGCGGTCTCGGTCGCGACGGCGACGGTGGCTCGAGAGGCAGGCGTCGACGCGCGGATCAAGTGGCCCAACGACGTGGTCGTTCCCGTCGATGACGCGGGCGAGTACCGCAAGCTCTCGGGGATCCTGACGGAGATGGAAGGCGAGACCGATCGCGTCGAGTGGATCATCGTCGGGCCCGGCATCAACGCGAATATCGACGCCGACACGCTTCCGGCGGGCGCGACCAGCATCCGCGAGGAGGCGGGTGACGTCGATCGCCGATGGTTCGTCCAGCGACTGCTCGAGGAGTTCGACCGCTACCGGAACGATCTCGAGGACGTCGTTCCGGCGTGGCGGGACCTCGCACTGACGCTCGGCCAGCGCGTGCGGGTCGATCGGGCGTCGGGCGAAGTCGTCGGTGAGGCGATCGACGTGACCGAATCGGGGGCGCTCGTAGTCGAGACCGACGACGGCCGGGTGACGGTCGCTGCGGGTGATTGCGAACATCTGCGACCCGTCTGATCGAATTCGATACAGTCTCGAGCGTTCGAATTACGGGGAAAAGAGGGAGACGACTGTCCTCGTCACAGCTCGTCCGCGTCCGACTCTCACTCAACTGCGAGTTGTCGCTCGTCGGAGCGCTCGCTTACCTCGTCGGGATCGACCTGCACCGTCAACACCGGTACCGAGGCGCGCCGGACGACCCGTTCGGTGACGCTGCCGAGCAACAGCCGGTCGATTCCGCCGCGGCCGTGGGTTCCCATCACCACCAGATCGCACTCCGCGGGATCTGCCTCGTCGACGATGACCTGACTCGGTGCTCCCTCGCGAACCTCGGTCTCGACGGTGATGTCCTCCGGTGCGAGTGCTTCGGCCCGCTCGACTGCCGCCTGCCCCTCGCCGCGGAGCGCGTCGCTGACGCCGTCGAGGGCAGTTTCCATCGGCAGCCCGCCATACCCGGCCGCGTTGACGACGTACAGTGTGCGGATCGCTGCGTCGTGCTCGCGAGCGAGTTCGAACGCGTACTCGAGTGCGTGTTCGACCTCTCGAGAGCCGTCGGTCGGGACGAGGATGGAGTCGTACATAGTGGTATATGATAGCATATAACGGGAATCTACATTAACATTATCCTGACACGTGAGACGGTCTGGCTGGGTGACGTTTTTCGAGCGAGCTATAGCTCGCTCCGTGATGGCGATAGATCGAAAATCGGGGAGGGGAAACGCTGATACAGTCGCCGCTCAAATCGGGAGGCATGAGCGACAACCCGTGGACGGATCGGATCGTCGGCGAGCGGATGGCCGTCGATCAGGAGTTCTCCGAGCAGATCCAGCAGTCGCGTTTTTCCAACCAGCAGTGGAGCCTGGTCATGACCGCCACGGAGTTTGAAATCGAACATCCCGACGACCCCGACCGGGCGCGGATCGTCGCCAACACGGACAAACTCGACGGGGTTATCCCCGAACTCGAGAACGTGCAGGCGGGGATGGGTGCGATGGGCGGCGCGGGAGGCGGGAGCGGCGGTCAGAACTCCTCGAGCGGCGGGGTGTTCGACTCGATCATGGGCGCACTCGGGATGGGAGGCGACGGTGGCTCTTCGGAGAAAGAACAGCGGAAGGCAGCGGAACGGCTCACACAGGAGTACGCCGACGAACTCCAGTCACACCTCGAGTCGAAGGGGAAATGGGAGACGGCTCGTCACGCTGCCGCGGACGGCCAGTAGCGGCGGCCAGTCGAGTTTCGACTGCCACTGTCACCGTCGACGGTTGGCTGAGCTGAAATTCCGTCGCCGAGCGACAAAAACACCACGAGGACCTCGATGGGTCGGCGTCGCGCGCTGATCCGGCGCGAGTCACAGCACCTTTAGGCACGCTTCCCGACCGTCAGTGTATGAGCGACGAAGTCCAGACGACGACCTTCTCGATCAGTTCCGAAGACGGCGCGACCGACGAAATCACGATTCCGTCCGGTCTCGTTGACCTGGTCGCCGAGGGCGACCAGACCGACGCCGAGACGATCGGCGACGTCATGCTGCTGTCTTTCGCCAGCCGCGCCCACCACATCGTCCACCACGGCGAGGACGCCGACGAGGACCTCGAGGCACAGGAAGCGGAGGTCATGGACCTCTTCGAGGAGCGCTTCGGTGTCACGTTCGGCGAAGCGACCGGTCATCAGCACTGAGCGTCCGATAGCCGAATCACAGCCGCGGTTTCTCCCGTCGCTCGTCCCTCGAGTGAAACCGACTGGCGACCGATCGGGCGTCGAACGATGGCTATTCGGCTTCGGCAGTCTCGTTTTCGGCTTCAGTTGGTTCGTCTTCGGCCGTTCCTCCGTCAGTCGTCTCAGCCGCTCCACCATCGGTGGTTGCGGCCGTTCCTCCGTCAGTCGTCTCAGTTGCACCGCCATCGGTCGTCTCGCCGGGCCCCGTGTTGGTTTCCGTCTCCTGTGGTGATTCGTCTCCGGGTTCGTTCCCCTCAACGGCCGGTTCGGAGTCACCGTCTGGACCGAGCTCCGGCGTTTCCGGCTGTTCGGGTTCCGGTGATTCTGGCTCTTCCGGTTGCTCAGGCTCCGGCTCCTCGGGTGGCTCCGGCTGTTCGGGTTCGGTCGGTGGTTCTGGCCCGGGGTCACCGTTTGGCCCCGTCTCACCGTCTCCATCCGCTTGCGCGCCGGCCTCCGGGACCGCCTCGACGGTCACCGCCGTCTCGGCCGTCTGATTCTCGGTCGACACTGAGAGGGTGTATTCGCCGGACTCGAGGTCCGCCGTCTCGTAATTCAGCGTGACCGTCTGCGTCTCGCCAGACTGGAGCGTAACAGGCACTGGTTCACCGGGAACACCGTCGACGGCGACCTCGAGATCTTGCGTCCCCGCTTCATCACCGACGTTTTCGATCTCCGTCTCGACCGCGATGGGCTCACCCTGCTCGACTGGGCTGTTCGTACCCGCGATCGAGACGCCGAATGCCGCGGGTGCGGGGGGTTCCTCGACAGTCACTATTGTCTCCGCAGTCTCGTTTGCGGTCGACACCGTGACCGGATACTCACCGGGCTCGAGACCGTCCGTTTCGACCGTAAATGACACAGTCTCCATCTCGCCGGGCTCGAGCGAGACCGACGCAGCGTCGATGGTGGTGTCGCCAATCGAGAGCGAGACGTTCTGCGTTCCGTTCTCGCCGCCGGTGTTCTCGAGGTCGGCCTCGGCCTCGAGCGACTCTCCCCGTTCGACCGGGCTGTTCGTGCCCGCGATTGAGACGCCGAACGCTGCGGGGTCGGACGGCTCGATCTCACCGGCGGTCGGCGTCTCGGCGGTTATCGGCTCCTCGTAGCCGAAGTTCGAGAAGTCGGCCTCCCAGACGAGCCGTTCGTCGTCGCTCTCGGGCATCCACTCGACGGTGAACGTCTGCTGGCCCGGTTCGAATCCGGACGGCGGCTGGTCGGTCGTGTTCCCCTCGACGAACCGGCTGTTCGCGGCCATCGGGGCATCGTTCGGGTTCTCGTAACTGAACGTGACGTCAGTGCCGTCCTCGGTGGGGGTCGTCTCCTCGAGCGCGATCGACGGCAGTTCAGGGCGCACTTCCTCATTGCACGCCTCGGACGGGTTCGGATAGTCGATACCGCCAACGGGGGCGGCCTCGGGCGAACTGATCCCCGAGATGTACGTGCCGAAGGTGCCGTAGTCCGGCACCTCGACGATCACCTGCTCGCCGTCCATCGTGACGTTGCGCTCGGTGCCGATCTCGAAGACGATGGTCCCGTTATAGGGTGCCGGAATCTCGTCGCCGGCGGTAACGAGGTCCTCCGCGATCGTGTCCCCGACGCCGCCGGACGCGTAGAACCACGTGCTCGCGGCGACCCGATCGCCCTCCTCGAGCGATGCGGTGACCTCCGCGCGCTGGCAGTTCACGAACTCCACGTCGAATCCCGCGGGCGCGCCGTCGACCGTGTAGTCGACATCCGCCGTCTCGATGGGCGTTCCGTCGTCGGCCGCGACGACCGCCACCTCGAGCGTCGTATTCTCCGCGAGGGGTGGCTCGAGGTCGAACTCCTCGGGGCCGATCGTCTCGTTCGCGCCGAACGTCTCGCTCGTCGCGAGCCGGGTCCCGTTCCCGTCGGCGACGGTGATCGCGTACTCGACGGACGCGTTCGCCTGCGTGACGATCAGTGTCTCGCCGTCACCGGTCTGGTCGGCCACCGAGAGGTTCGCCGTCGGCGCGTCGGGATCCGGTACCTCGACCGCGTATTCGATGGAATCGTTCGCCAGCACCGCGTCGTCGGCCGCGGCGTGAACGGACACGTCGACCGTCGTGTTCTCCGCGAGCGGCGGCTCGAGCTCGAGGATTTCATCCGAGACCGTCGCGTTCGCCTCGATTTCGTCGCTTTCGACACGCTCGCCGTCGTACTCGGCCGCGAGGACGTACGGCACCGACGCGCTCGCCGCGTCGACCGTGAGTGTCTCGCCGTCGCCCGTCTGGTTGTCCACCGAGAGGGACGCCTCGGGTTCGTCGGTGTCGTTTTCCCCGGTGTCGTTCGCTACGGTGTACTCCAGGGAGTCGTTCGCGAGCGCCGTCCCGTTCTCGTCGACGACCGAGACGTCGACCGTCGCGTTCGACTCGAGTGGCGGTTCGAGTTCGAGCGAAAGGTTCGATACCGCCTCGCCGGCCGCGAATCTGTCGCTCTCCGTCGTCTCGCCGTCGTACGACGCGGTGATTGCGTAGGGAACGGAGGCGTTCGCTTCGTCGACGGTGAGCGTTTCGCCGTCACCCTGCTGATCGGCGACCGACAGCGTCGCGGTCGCCTCGTCCGGTTCATCCGGCTCGTCCGTGACCGTCACGAACGCGCCGTCGATCACCGGCGCGCCAGCGCCGCTGACGTACGGCACGTCTTCCTCGCCGTTGGAATCAACGTACTGGAACGTTCCGTCGTCGTTCGTGTCGTGATGGGGGACCGCTACGATCGACCCGCTCGAGGAGAGCGGGTCGTCGAGTTCGATCGTGACGGTTTCGTGGTCGCCGGCCTCGAGGTACTCCGAGACGCCGATGATGGCGTCCGGATCGGCGTCGACGGCGAGTCCCTCGTAGACCGCGACGAAGCCGCCCTCGGAGAGCGATACGTCTTCGATGGTGACCCGCTCCCCGTCGGACTCCTGATCGGGGACGTCGATCGAGGCCGTCCCCTCGAGTCGGTCGATCGTCTCGAGTCGCTGGGTGACCGTGATCTCGACGTGCTGCGTGATCCGGGTCACGTCGTCCGTCTCTTCTCCCACCGCGTAGGCGGTCGCCTCGGACGCGGTTTCATGGGTCAGGCGCTGCAGTTGCGTAATGCTGATCCGCTGGGATTGGACGGCGTGGGCCGTCTCCTGACAGGCGGATCGCGCCGCGATCTGGATCTGCGCGACCGTGGCCGACTGCGCCTGAACGAGAGCCCCGCTCGCACCCCCGTGTGCGAGTCGTTGGACTTGCGTGACCTCGACGAGTTGCGTCTGCGTCACCGCGCCCTCACCGGCACCGAACGCGGCTGCCTGAATCTGCTCGATCGTCACTTCTTGGCGCTGGATCGCGGACGTGACCGCGCCCCGGGCGGCACCGACCGCAGCGTACTGGACCTGCGTGATCGAAATCGACTGACGCTGGACGAGCACGCCGCCCGCGCTCCCGTCGGCGGCGGCCTGGATCTGTTCGACGGTCGCCGACTGACTCTGTGAAATAGCGCCCTTCGCCGCGCCGAAGGAGGCCTCCTGGACCTGCGTGATCGAAATCCGCTGGCGCTGCTCGAGGCGGACCGACTGAATCTGCTTCAACGAGCCCCGGCTGGCTCCGCGGGCGGCCGCTTGGGTCTGCTCGACCGACACCGACTGCTTCTGGACGAGTGCCCCCTTCGACGCGCCGGCCGCGGCTTTCTGAACCTGTTTGATCGTTACCCGCTGGCGCTGCTCGACGTCGACGCGCTGTTCCTGCCGCACGTCGACTCGTTGCTCTCCCTCGAGCGCTGTGGGCGAACTCCCCGCGAGCGACCCGGCCGCACCGCCGGCGGCGGCGTGCTGGACGTGCTCGAGCGTCACTCGCTGGCGCTGTTCGGCCGTGACCGACTGATACTGCGTCAGGACGCCGTAGGCCGAACCCTGGGCGGCCTCCTGAATGTGCGGCGTTTTGCCGACATCACTCGTGCCCGCTTCCTTCGTGGCACCCGCAGCCGCGCCCCTGGTCGCGACCTGAATCTGTTCGACGCTGACGTTCTGGCTCTGTGCGAGAGCGCCGTGTGCCGCGCCCCAGGTCGCGCTCTGTAGCTGGGTCGCGTTCACCGACTGGGACTGGGAGAGTCCGCCGTCGGTCGCCCCACCCACTGCGTACTGAATCTGGGTGGCGTTCACCGACTGGGACTGAATCAGCGAGCCGTGGACCGCACCCGTCGTCGCCGCCTGCACCTGTTCGGCGTCGACGGTCTGGTGCTGTGCGACTGCCGACCGCGCCCCCTCGATCGCCGCCGTTCGCTGTTCCTGTGTCACATCGATCCCCTGTGACTGGACGAGTTCGACCCCTTCCTCGACACCGCTCTCGACGGCGGTTTCGGCATCTCCCTGAATCTCCGTCTGTGCGTTCGTTCCGCCGTCCGTCATGTCGGGCTCCTCGAAGGAGACCGGTTCCGAACTAGCGTTTTGTGTCTGAACGCCGCCCGCCTCGAGCGCGGCCTGTGACCCACCCGCGGCTGCCGGATCGGCTGCCGTCTCGGTGGTCATACCGTCGGCTACGTCGATCGGGTTCGAGCCACCGCTCAACACGGGTAGCGCCACGACGCTTCCGACCATCGCGGCCGCGACCAGCGCGACGACAACGGTCGTTCGACCGCGACTCATCGACCGATCACTCCACGAGCGCGACGGCCGGTTCCGTCCGCCGGTTTCGATTCCGCCTCCGGCGATCCGGATTCAGCGCGCCACCACTTCGACTCGTCCCCGTCTTCACCCCGCTTCCGTTCGTCCCCAGCTGCTTCCCGTCGAACCCCCGAATCGGCCGCGTCGGGACTCGCCGCGTAGTGCCCTCGATTGCCAGCCGCAGCACAACCAATTCGCATTTTCCCACCACGGGCCGAATTACAGCATAAGACCGCCGGTCGTTTCGGTTAGCGAGACGAGACAATAAGCTATTACCCGGTTCTCTCGAGGAGAAACGACGGACCGACGCCCAAACACCGCGACCACCGGCGAGCCCGCAGGGGGCTCCCACCGTCACCGAAACTGAGAGGAAGCGCGCTGTTTCGATCGCTCTTCGACCCGTCCTCGAGCCGAGACCAGCGCGATAGCGACTCGAGAGAAATGTCAATTAGACACCGTCTATCCTCGGAAACCGAAGTTTTGATCCGGGTTTACGAGAGAGCGGCGGTATGGCAACGCAACGGAATTCGGTCGATCTCGTGGACGACACCGTCGTCCGGCAGTTCGCTCGAGCGGCGGTGCTCGCGGCGCTGATCGGTGTGACAGCGCTGGTTGGGATTCCGTATCCCCTCTCGCCGGCTCCGGTCACGCTTCAGGTATTGTTCGTCTTCCTCGCCGGACTCGTCTTGGGTCCAGCCTGGGGGGCGTTTTCGCTCCTGCTGTATCTCACAGCGGGTGCCGCCGGGGTTCCCGTGTTCTCGAACATGACCGCCGGTATCGGTGTCCTGTTTGGAAACACGGGCGGCTATCTGTGGTCGTATCCGATCGCCGCGGCCCTGATCGGCGTCATCGTCCACCGCGGGACGGCGCTCCGCGATCTGCGCGACGTACCGCTCACGGTCGTCATGGGTGCGCTCGTCGCGGCAACGATCGTCATCTACGCGATGGGATCGGTGTACATGTCCTTGGTGCTCGAGATGACGCTCTGGGAAGCCGTTACGGCCGCCGCGCTCCCGTTCATTCCAGCTGAGATCGTCAAGATGACCGCCGCAGTCGCCATCGTCAGATCCGGCCGGATAACGCCGGTTCGATCGTGACGAGGCAACGATGATCGAGTTCGAGTCGGTCTCCTACGCGTTCGAGGACGTTCCCGTCCTCGAGAACGTCTCGCTCTCGATCGACGACGGCGAATTCGTCCTCCTGGCGGGGGGGAACGGCAGCGGGAAGACGACGCTGTTGCGCCACTGCAACGGCCTCCTCGAGCCTGATTCCGGCGACGTTCTCGTCGATGGGACACCCGTCGCGGAGGACCTGATCGCCGCGCGCTCGAGCGTGGGCATGGTCTTCCAGCACCCCCGCGATCAGTTCGTCGCCGCGACCGTCGGCGCGGACGTCGCCTTCGGACCCGAGAACCTCGGACTCGAGCGGCGGGAGATCGATCGCCGCGTGACCGCCGCACTCGAGGCGGTGAACATGGCCGGTCGGAAGGACGATCGAATCGACGCACTCTCGGGCGGCGAACAGTCCCGCGTCGCGATCGCTGGCGCGCTCGCGATGGAACCGACCCACCTCGTCCTCGACGAACCCTTCACCGGGCTCGACGAGCCCGCCCGCCGATCCGTGCTCGAGCGACTCGAGTCGCTGGCGGCCGACGGCACCGGTGTCCTGCTCGCGACCCACGATCTCCGGGATGTCTGCGGACTCGCGGATCGCATCATCGCCATGCAGAACGGCCGCGTCGCCGTTGACGGACCGCCTGTGGCGGCGCTGGCGGAACTCGAGGGCCTCGAGGTCCGCGTCCCGAGGCGGTGATCGCGATGGCCGATCTGAGACGACCACCGCTCTTGCCCGAAACGGCGGCCGGAGGAAGTCGATGCTGACCTACGAGCCCGACGAGACGCTCGCACACCGACTCGACCCCCGGACCAAGCTGGCGGTCCAGATCGGGTTCGCAGCCACGGCATTGGCGCATACGACGCCGCGAACGCTGGCCGTCCTCTCCGTCGTGACGGCACTCGTTCTGTTTGGCGCGCACGTTTCGATCCGACGGACGCTCGTCGACTACCGATTCGCGCTGCTCATCCTCGCGCTCGCCCCGCTGATCGCGGGCGTCACCCTGGGGGCACCGTGGTTCGACACCGCGGACGCCATCGCGTCGGGGCTGGCGAGCTACCGCGTCCTGCTCATCCTGCTCGTCAGCGCGGCTTACGTCCGATCGACGCCGGTGCGGGACTCTCGAGCGGCGATCCAGCGGACGATCCCCGGGAAACCGGGCCAGCTCCTCGGGATCGGCGTCGCGCTCGTCTTTCGGTTTCTGCCTGTCTTGCAGGGCGATCTCAGGACGATCCGCGAGGCGATGGCCGCCCGACTCGGAACCGAACGGAGCGCGGTCGACCGCGCCAGCACGATCGGGATCCTCGGCCTGACGCGGGCGTTCGACCGAGCGGACCGACTCTCGCTCGCACTGCAGGCGCGGTGTTTCGCGTGGAATCCCACGCTCCCGCCGCTCTCCTTTTCGTATATTGACTATCCCGTCCTCGTGATCGCCGTCGCTCTCTCGTTGTCGGCGTTCGTCTAGCTCGGTCGGTTTCGAACGATACGTTCGACAGAGACGCCGGATACGGCGCGAACGTGCAGTGAGAACGGGACGATCTTCGCGACCCGGAATCGAGAACTCGAGCGAGAACGCTTCCTCGTCGTCGACGGCGTTCCGCCGCGGTTCGTCGCGATGATGTCTCGTAGTTGGCCGACCGTGGCGGCATGTCCGAGAGGACCAGCTCGACGAACTCCTCTTCATCCATGGTAATCGCTTGTCGTGACGAGGCCCCCGATCGGCGCGGTGGACGTGCCGTCGATCAGGGAGGTGGTCATGCCCGTCGTGGCCGGGCGTGGAGACGGTCTCGATGGTCGTGTCCCCGACCTCGGTGGTCTACCGGCGCGCCGCCGCCGGACCGACTGTGTCGCCCGATCGAGGGATACACCAACGAATGAACGAGGCGGCACGGGGTCCGCGACCGTCCACGACCACCTCGAGACGCTCGAGCACGCGGTAGAGCCGTCACTCGATATTTCGCCGTACTCCTCCGTCGATAGCCGCTTGATCACGGGAACACTCTATTTGATATCGCAACATGTGATTTACCACGGGCGCTGGCTGGCGATTAGCCCCGGTGAGTCGGCCGGATCGCAGCAGTAGCTCGAGCCTCGAGTCGCTCACAGCTTCATTGGACGTTCATGCCACCGTTGGCTGCCGGACAGTGATCTCGGCGGAACCCGGCCCAAATGAGCCGTCAACCCGGAAGACAACAAGCCCCTCGCTGAAATCGATTGCTGGACGTAGCGAATCAGCGTCCCGAGTTACTCCCCCTGGATCCGCTTCTCACGTTGTCCACTGAACAGTAAGCCGCTTCGAGTCGTCACTCTGTTCGTGATGTGCGTCGCCAAAAGAGCCGGTGAAGGGATTTGAACCCTTGACCTAATCCTTACGAAGGATTCGCTCTGCCAGTCTGAGCTACACCGGCACACTCTCTTCGCTTGTGTCCCGTGCATCGGCGACGACCGTCGCCTCAACACCGGCGCGAGTGCATTCATTTGTAGGACCGATACCAGCCATAAGGATTGCGAATCGGTGCGCTCGTGCCACGGGAATACGTGTCAGATTACGGGCTTCGTCTCTCCTGATTACCGCTCGAGGCGAACGTCCAGACAGACGTTCAGCTCATGGGGGGCGTAGGACCGGACGGTGTGGCGGGTTTCGACGGTGACCGCGTACTCGGGTTCGGCGGCCGCGCGAATCGCGCGTTCACCCGGGCCGAACGGATCGTCCTCGTGCTGGATGTCGTAGTAGTGGAGGGTACAGTCGTCGCTGGCCAGAGTGACGGCCGACTCGAGGAAGTCGTCGGCGCTGTGGGGGAGGTTCATCACGATCCGGTCGGCCCAATTTTCGTATTCGGCGGCCACCTCGCGCACATCGTCGTTAATGGCGGTCACGCGGTCCGCGACCCCGTTTCGGCGGGCGTTCTCACGGAGGTAGTCGATCGCCTCGGCGTTGATGTCCACGCCGACGCACGTCGCGCCGCGTTTCGCGAACGGGATCACGAAGGGGCCGACGCCGGCGAACATATCGAACGCGTGCTCGCCGTCGGCTCGCGGGCCCTGCCCGCTCGCACTTTCCGAGGCCCGTTGGGCCTCGCTGACCTGCTCGGCCACGCGGTGGCGCTCGGTCGCGAGCCGCGGCGAGAAGTAGACCGTCGCGAGATCCAGTGCGAACTCGCAGCCGTACTCGCGGTGGACGACCGTCGTGTTCTCGCCGGCGAGCAATTCCCAGTCGCGTACGCGCGTCTCGCCTTTGACTTTCGAAGCCTTGTTCAGTACCGTTTCCGCGGGGAGATCCGACTCGAGGATCGCATCGGCGATCTCGCGTGCACGTTCGGGATTGTCCTCGTCGATGAGCGCGGCCTCGCCGAGTCGCTCGTAGGTGGGGTCGAACGCGAGGAGATCCGCGGGCGTTGTCTGCTGCTCGCGCTCGGTGACTGTCCGGGGAACGATCTCGCACTCCTCGAGCACCGCTGACGCGGCGTCGGGGTCGGTGATCGGAATGTAGAGCTGGCCGTCTGCGACGCTGATCTCGTAGGTGTCGTCGATCAGATCCGCATCGGCGAGCGACGAGCGCGTCGCTTCCCCCGCTTCACGCGCGACGCGGACGCACGGCACTTCCATACACGAACTGGCCGGCGCGCCGCCGTAACGCTGACGTTTCAGTGTCGATCCGCATTCGTTCTGATAAACCGAAAAGCGCTATAGCAATTCCTCGCTGCTGGGCGCGGGAGCCAAGAAAATTGACTACGTAGGTGAATGGAAGCGCGCGCCACCGAACGTCGATTGGTCAGTCCAAGCGGTCCATGGTTTTTCGATATCGATCGGCATCTCATTTCACGATTCTCGAGCGAGGTACTCGAGCGCCTCCTCGTCGCTCACCTGCCCGAAAGTCCGGTAGTACTGGCCGACGGCACGGAAATCCGCGGGCGTCTGGATGGCGATCACCGCGTCTGCCTCGCGCTCGAGGTCATCGATGGCCCGCGGGGAGCCAACGGGAACGGCTACGCCGACCCACTCCGCGCCGGTCTCTTGCACCCGTCGGAGACAGGCCGTCGCGGTCGCCCCGGTCGCGACACCGTCGTCGACTATCAGGACTCGCTTCCCCTGCAGGTCGGGTAGCCCGTCCGTATCGCGGTAGCGATCGGCCTTTTCGCGCGCGTTGTCGGCTTCCTCGGCCCGGATCTCTGCGAGGTACGCTTCGGAAACGTCGAGCCGATCGATCAGGTCGTCGTTCTCCCAGACGCTGCCGTCGCTGGCGACCGCGCCAAGTGCCACTTCGGGGTTCTGCGGTGCGCCCATCTTGCGCGCGACGACCACATCGAGGTCGGCCTCGAGCGCGTCGGCGACCGGTCGCGCGACCGGCAGGGCACCGCGAGGAATCCCGAGGACGACGTCGACCCCGAGGTCGCGGCGCTCGAGTTCCGCTGCGAGGCGTTCGCCGGCGTCGGTTCTGTCGTCGAACATGAGCCTGTTGGGCAGTACGGTGTCGACGTACTACGCGCTTGCGCCGCATACGCCGGGACAGTGATCTGGGTTCTGAAGATCGAACCGGAGCACGCCTGCCGAACGGCTACACGGTGGCGTTCGGGAGAGGTCTATGGGCCGCCTCCAGCAAACGCGCTCGAGCGGCTGCGACGAGACGGAACAGGACAACAGTCGCGTCGCGATAGACCGGCGATTGAGACCGTTCCGAAGAGACCGGAGCGGTCATCACCCTGACCGGTGGCGTCGACGAGATCGTCGCCGAGGGGGAGCGGATCGAAAACGAGACGGGAGCGTCGGCGATGACCGTCGCCGGAACCGGAGATACGCTGTTGGGGATCATCGCCTCGCTGCTCGGGCGGGGGATGGATCGCCGCGAGGCGGCCGAACTCGGCGCCTGGATCCTCAGCGAGACTGACGAACTCGTGACGGCCGAGTACGGACCGGGCGTCGTCGCGACCGACGTCATCGAACGGATTCCGAACACGATTCGGTGGCCGTTCCGGAGCCGATTTCGCCGACCGATCGAGCGTTACGGGTCACGTCGCCGCTGAAGCCGCCCGCGAACGATCGGCGTCACCGGAAACACCCCGACGGTGACTCGCTCCATCTCGAGGACGTCGAACGCGTCGTGTCCGACGAAGCGCTCGACCGTCTCGCGGTTCAACTGACAGCCGCCCGCAGCGCGTTCCCACAGCGGCGTGAGGGCGTCCTGCGCTCGAGCCCGCCAGCCGTCGTTACGGACGTGCTCGAGGAAGCGCAGTTCGCCGCCCGGTCGCAGGACGCGCGCGACCTCCTCGAGCGCCGTCTCGGGGTCGGCGATGGTACAGAAGACCAGACTCGAGAGGACGACGTCGAAGCTGTCGTCGGCGTACGGTAGTGACTCGGCGTGGTCTCCGCGGAGGTGAACCTCTAGGCTGGTTCCCCTCGCCTCACGGGCGGCCCGGCGTCGCATGTGCGGATCCGGTTCGATCGCGTGGTACTCGAGGTCGTCGCCGGCGGCGGCCACGTACGGAATCATTACGCCGTTGCCCGCGCCGATATCGAGAACGCGACCGGAGAGGTCGGCCGCGAGGTACTCGCGGTGGGGGCCGATCAGAAACCGATCCGGCATAAACCGATCGTACAGCGCGGCGAACGCGGGGTGTGAGATCGTCCGATCGCCCGCGGCGCACCGTGGAGTACTGTCTGTCATCGTGCCACTCGGCCTAACGGACGGTGACCTGACTAAAACTCGTTTTCCCGTCGGTGCTCGAACTCGTCGCGATCGGTTTCGGGACGATATCGATCGTTGTCCCGATCGGCAGAGAGGATGGTAGCTACGTTTCACTTCGGACTCGGTAACCGGCGTGCGGTGGCGCGCGCTGGCGGCCGTCCGAGTGTCGCGAGGTGCGAACACAGTGAGCACCTCGGAAAGCGAACGGTGACCGGAGGGAACCGTGAGCCAAGCGAGGGCGGCCGCCGATACTGCGCGAGGTCTTCGCGAATAATGCGGGACCAGCGGTCCCGCGTACCATGCGAACGGGCGCGAAGCGCCCGTGAGCAGACGTAGTGAGGGAAGTCGTTCGAGACGGCAAAGCCGTCTCGTGATGCGAAAAATCGTTGATTTTTCAGCAGCTTGTCAGAGCGTGCTCTGACAGTAGATGAGCGAAGGAACGGAGTGACTGAGCGTTAGCGCGGGACCGGAGGTCCCGCGAACCATCCGAATAGTGCGAGACCGGAGGTCTCGCATACCATGCGAACGGCGGCGGAGCCGCCGTGAGCAGACGGGCGCTGCGCGCCCGTGAGCAGCAATCGGTTGGGGAGGGCGTGGCCATTCCCTGGTGCCAGGATCGCAGAACGCGTTCGTTTCAGATATTCTCGAGTACACTGTTCATTGTACACATCGTCAAAAACCGCACTTCAGCGATGGGTGACCGACACAAAACGGTACCCGAGCCCGCCCGCGATTCACTGGAACCGACTATTCACGGCCAGAGGCCGCGCATCTCGTGGGCCTCGGAAACTCGGTCGAGCGCGACGGCGTACGCGGCGTCGCGCCAGGAGACGTCCCGCCGTTCGACCTCGTCTTTGAGGGTGGTCCAGGCCGTCACCATCTCGGACTCGAGTTCCTCGTTGACCCGCTCGAGTGACCACGTGCGACGGTTGATGTCCTGGAGCCACTCGAAGTAGCTGACCGTGACGCCGCCGGCGTTCGCAAGGATGTCTGGAATCACGCGAATTCCGCGGTCCCCGAGGATCGCGTCGGCGGCGAACGTCGTCGGGCCGTTTGCCCCTTCGACGACGATGTCGGCCGCGATGGCGTCGGCGTTATCGGCGGTGATGACGTTGCCGACGGCCGCGGGAATCAACACGTCGACGTCCAACTCGAGCAGTTCGGCGTTCGAGATCCGGCGCGGTCCGTCGGGTCCCCCTTCGAGGGTGGCCGCGAACTGCGTGACGGCCTCCGGCTCCTCGTCGTGGGACGGGATCGCGTCGACGTCGACCCCGTCTGGATCGTAGACCGCGCCGTTGACGTCGCTGACGGCGACAACCGTCGCGCCCCACGCCTCGAGCAGGCGCGCGGCGTTCGCGCCGACGCTGCCAAAGCCCTGGACGGCGACGGTCGTCTCGGCGAGCGGGTAGTTGTAGTACTCGCAGGTCTCCCGCGTGACGATCGCGACGCTCCGACCGGGCGCTTCCTCGCGGCCGAAACTCCCGCCGATGACCGGCGGTTTGCCGGTGACGACGCCGGGGATGGTCTCGCCTTCCTGCATGCTGTAGGCGTCCATCAGCCAGGCCATCGTCTGCGGGTCAGTACCCATATCCGGTGCTGGGATGTCCGTGTTCGGTCCGATCACGTCGCGGATCTCCTGTGCGAATCGACGCGTGAGCCGTTCCGTCTCGTCATCGCTCAGCGACTTCGGGTCGACGACGATACCGCCTTTCGCGCCGCCGAAGGGGAGATTCATCACCGCGCACTTCCAGGTCATCCACATCGACAGCCCGACGCACTCGTCGCGGGTCACGTCGGGGTGGTAGCGCAGGCCGCCCTTGTAGGGGCCGCGGACGCTGTCGTGGTGGGCCCTGTAGCCGGTGAAAACTTCGAGCGAGCCGTCGTCGCGTTCGAGGGGGATCGTCACCTCGTGGACCGCTGTGGGGTGGGAGAGACGTTCGATGACGGCGTCGTCGATATCTAGCTGTGCGGCGACGCGATCCAGCTGTCGGCGCGCGGTCTCGAGTGCGGTTTCGGCGTCGGTCGATTCAGCCGTCGCTTCTCGGGTCGGCGGCGAAGAACGGTCCTGAGAGGCCATACTTATTCGATCGGTGTCCCTCGATTGCGCATTTCGGCACCGCATTCGGGACAGGCGTCCGGAGCAGTCGCACGAACGACGGTTCCACAGTCGAAGCATTCGTAGGTCGATTCCGCCTGCGGGTCGACTTCGGCGTCTTTGTGGTTCATGGGAGAGACGACTGACGAGGTGACAGGGCACTCGTCCACCAAGGAATACAAGGTATATTAGGATGAGTATATCCGTCAGATAACTAGCGTCGACAAACGAGAGGGGTTCACTATTCAACCCCTTCCGATCGAGGTTCCGGCAGTCCGTTTTCGTCGAACACGACTTCGAAGAGCGTTCGCTGCACGTGCCGGACGTGCCGGTAGAACGCTGCCGGCGAAATTTCGAGGGCGTCGGCGACGTCTTCGCCCGAATTCTCGCGCGGCGATTCGAAGTAACCGCCGTAGTACGCGAGCGTGACGACCTCGAGCTGGCGATCGGTAAGCCGATCGTGCAGCTCCGAGCGGAGGTCCCGCGGCGTCGTCCGTTCGACGGTCCGTTTCGATCTGAGCTCGACGTCCGAGAACGCCGTCGAGACGATGTCGGCGCTTTCCCTCGCGTCGGCCGATCGGGGAACGTCGATCACGACCCGGGCGCTCGAAGGGGTCGCTTCGACGCCCCGTAACACCGCCCCGTGATCCGCGAGCCGATCCGCGAGCACCGGACGGGAGAGATGCAAGAGGACGCCACCGCCGACGCCATCATCGGTGTCGATGGTCTCGCTGTCGATGGTCTCGCTGTCGGTGGTCTCGGCGTCACTAGTATCGGCATCGGCAGTCGGCTCGCTGTCGCCGTCTCCGCCGCCGTATTCGTCCGTGTGAATGACCTGTGCGCGCTCGACGCCGACCAGCTCCGCGGCCGCAGTCGCGACGGCAGCCGGCGGCGCGCCGTCGACGGTCGCGACCACCGACGCGCCCCGTTCGTGCTGGCGAACGACGCCGTCAGAGGAGAGCACGCAGTCGGCCAGTCGAGCGAGTCGTGCGAAGACGAACGTCTCGTCGGCCACCTCGAACTCGAGTCGCGTGTTCTCGTCCGAGACCAGCGCACGCTTGCGTTCGACCGCGGCGATCGCGGACGCGATCGTCTCGCCGAGTTCCGCGAGCACGGCGCGGATCATGTCGTCGAACGCGTCGGGACGGTCGGCGTAGACCGTCAGGACGCCGTACGTGAACTCGTCGTACGACAGCGGGACGCTCGCGGCCGACTGATACTCGCGGGCGAGCGCTTCGGAGCGCCACGGTTCCTCGCGGAGTCCGTCGGCGACGTTCGAGACGACGGTCGCCTCGCGATCGGCCGCCGTCCCGACCGCGGGTTCGTTCGCGTCCGCGAGCGAGAGCGAGACGCTATCGAGATACTCGTGGCCGTTGCGTGCGCCACCGTGAGCGCGCGGCTCGAGGCGATCGCCGTCGGCATCGAGCTGACCGATCCAGGCGAACGAGAACCGGTCGGCGGCCGTGAGTCGATCGCAGACCGCCCGTTCGATCTCGGCGCGGGTTTCCGCCTCGACCAGTGCCTGATCGAGTTCCCTGATAATCTCGTTAATCCGGTTGAGTCGGGTGAGCTGCCGATTTCGGCGCTTGAGTTCGCGATCTCGCTCGCGTAGCGTTCGCTCTCGTTCGACCCGGTCGAGCGCCGCTTCCGCGGTCGCCGCCAGCAGGTCGGTCACCTCCCGGGAGACGTCGTCGAACGCACCCGACGCAGTCGACCCGACGACGAAGACGCCGTGGTCGCCGAGCGGGACGTACGCGGCGCTTCGCAGGTCGGTCTCCGGATTCGAGAGCGACGCGGCGTCGTGAACGTCCGCGAAGAACTGGCTCTCGCCGTCGATGAAGACACGGCCCGGAATGCTGTCGTCCGTCGCCCGGTGGTCGTGGATCGGTCCGTGTAACCGTTCCATGCCCGACGAGGACGCGACCGGTCGTAACACGTTCACGTCCGTATCGAACAGGTACGCGGCGCTCGCCTCGAGGTCGAGGACGTCCGTCGCGTCGTCGACGATGATGTCGGCGATCTCGCGATCGGTTTCGGCGTAGAGGAGTTCGCGAGCAGTCCGATGGAGCGCCGTCAGCGCCTCCTCGCGGCGCTTTCGCTTCGTGATGTCTCGGCAACTGTAGAGGGTCGTCCCGCCCTGAATCGAGACTTCGCGGACGTTGACCAGCAAGGTGTGCTCGCGACCCGCGCGGTCGGTCGCCGTACACTCGATGTTGGTCAACACGCTCGCCGACTCGAGTTCGTCGCGGTCGAAGAGGTCCGGCTCGAGCACCTCATCGATCGTCCCCATCTCGTGAATCTCGTCGTCGGAGTAGCCGAAGATGAAGTGGACGTTCGGACAGACGTAGGTGAACTTACCGTCGTCGTCGGTGATGAGGACGGTATCGGTCATGTTGTTGAGCGTCACCCGGTGGAGTTCCTCCGATGCTCGCAACTCCCGCTCGAGTCGGGCCCGCTCGGTGACGTCGCTCGCCCGTGCGAGCAGCGAGACGATGTCACCGGACGCGTCGCGGACCGGCCGGATGGTCACCTCGAAGGTGGAACCGTCGGTCGGGTCGGCGGGCTCGCTCGCGGAGCCGTCCTCCTCACGGCCGGTTGCACCGGTATCAGCTGTACCCGTGCCATCGGTGCGGATCTGCGTCAGCTCTCGGTGTGCGATCTCTCCGCTCCGCGCTCGGTCGATCGCTTCCCGGAGCGCTGTTCTTCCGTCTGCGGTACACTGCCACCAGGGAAGCGCCGCGAACGGCCGGCCGCGGACGTCGCTCGCGGTCGCGCCGATTGCCTCGAGTGCGGGTTCGTTGGCCCGTCGGACGGTTCCGTCCGGTTCGAGCACCCACGAGTGCGTTTCCGCCCCCTCGAAGATCGCGTCGAACTGGCGTGCGCGCTCTCGTTGCTGCCGTCTCTCGCGCCCCTGCGAGAGCGCCCGTTCGATCGCCGCTTGGCAGTCGTCGCTCGAGCCGTCGCCGGTCCGATCGCGCGGCACGTACGCCGTGACCCCCGTCGCAATCGCCTCGCTGGCCAGTTCTTCGTCGCCCTCGGCCGGCGCGAGCACGACCGGAAGATCGGGGTCGCGCTCTCGAACCGCCTCGAGGAGGTCCAGTCCGGACGTCTCCGCGTCTGAAAGGGACTGTGCGGTTAGGAGGCAGTCGATGTGGTCCGTCTCGAGTCGCTCGAGCGCCGCGGTCGCGGTCGGCACCGCGACCACCTCGAGCGCGTCGTCCCCGAGGGCGGCCGAGAGGACACCGGCTCTCGGTTCGGGCGGCTCTACGACGAGGAGTCGGGCCTCGTCGAGCGTCCGTGTAGAATCCATTCGTTTCCCATATGAGCCCCTGAAGATAGAACCTATCGCTCCGTTGGGCGGTCGACGCCGACCGATACTCGGTCACCGCTTGAGGACGCGCGACGAATGGCGTGGCTTTTCACGACGACGGAATCGACTGCCGGGCGCGATTTATCGCTCGAAAAAGTCTCCGTTCGAAAGCGTTACAGCCGAAGCGGCCTACCGATTCTCGTCCAGGGAGACGGCCTCGTCCTCGGACACGGCGAGCCAGGCCTCGTCTCGAGCGATATCGGCGATGACGAGGTGCGATTGACCGTCGATCTCGTCGATAGCCGCCATCACATCGCTCGACCCGTCCACCTGCCGTCCGACCGGCGTCGCTTCGGGTGTCATGTTCGAGTGTCTTCCCACAGACACTATGAATGTTTCGGAAGTAGCCCGATTGCTGTTTGGATTTCGGAAATAATGCGCCTATTTCTGTTACGCTCTATTCAAATCTGGAACGGTGATCGAATACCGGAACTCGAACCGAGCGGGGCGTCACTCGTCGGGGGCGACCGACTGAACGTGACCGACCACGCCACTTTTCAATTTCACGTGTGGGCCTTCGGGTTCGTCACCGTAGACCGTCCCAATCTCGCCGATGATCGGCTCCGTGTCCTCGGATTGTGGGTCCGCATCGTCCTGGACGATTTCGACAGCCATCCCCTGTCGCAGTTCCTCGGCGGTCGGTCGTTCGTTGGACATGGTCGGAGATGATCCGAGTATTTGGAAAAGGACACTGCCTGCAGTCGCCGCCGTCCGAGACCGTTGCGGTGATCGTCGAACGCAATCCGGAACCCGAAACTCGAACCGTAATCCGAAACACGAACCACGATCTGACAGTCGGACCGCGATCAGGCATTCGAATCGCTATCCGTTCGTCACTCCTCGTCGAACTCGAGGGCGGCGGAGTTGATGCAGTAGCGCTTGCCGGTCGGTTCGGGGCCGTCGTCGAAGATGTGGCCGAGGTGGCCGCCGCAGTCGGCACAGAGGACCTCGGTGCGGCGCATGCCGTGGCTGGTATCGGTTCGGGTCTCGATCCGGTCGTCGTCGGTGTCGTAGAAGCTGGGCCAGCCACACCCCGACTCGAACTTCGTCTCGGAGTCGAACAGTTCGGCCCCGCAGCCGGCACAGGCGTACGTGCCGTCGTCCTTGTGATCGACGTACTCGCCGCTGAACGGCGATTCGGTTCCCGCCTCACGGAGGACGTGATACTCCTCCTCGCTCAGTTCCTCGCGCCACTCGTCGTCGGTTTTCGGCCGGTGGTCTGCCTCGTTGCTCATGGCGAACGCTAGGGGAGAGACACTCAAGAGTCTGTCTGCGAACTCGGTCTCGGACCGCGACGGAGTACCGCCCTACTGGGCTCGCCGGCTCGAGGACCTGTCGTCACCGGCTGGTAATGACGTCCGTGCTCTCGCAGTCGGGACACTGCGTCATTCGGCCCAGTTTTGGGACCTCGATTCGCTGCCACTCGTCGTCCCCGCCGGGCGCTTCGAAGCCGCAGTTGCGACACCGTGACCGTTCGTGTGTGACTACGTTACTGGCCATGTCCCAACCTATGCTAGTTGCACCCATAGATGTTTGTTCAGTCAACAGTGACTGTCGAACGCGCTGAAACGGAATCCGCGTCGATTGCACGCCCGTCGAGTGAGACCGATGTCGACTACACCGATCGTTCGGCGGGGAGCAACCGCTGGGGGCGGAAATATTTCACTGCTGTCGCTTCACGTAGCGACTCCGTCGTCGGTACCAACGGGTCGCCCGACCGACCGTCGGCAGACGGCCGGCCGCGCAGGCGACCGCGAATGACAGGGGTGAGCGTGGACGGCGCTACTGGGGTGGGCCGGGCGGACGACGGCGTCCGTCGTCGGACCGACCCGTCCGTTCGCGTGGATCGAATCGGAGATCGCCTCGTCAGTTCGGCCACCGTCTCCGAGCGCCCGTACTCAAGCGACCGTCGTTGCCAACATGCTCGCTTGTTTCCAGCGCTCTGTTCGTCGTTTGAGGGATCTGTATCCCAGCGCGCCCGATCTCCGTGGAAGCCGTCCACGAACGACTACAAAAACGTTATCAAACATGTTTAGTGAGTTATAGTATTGGGCGGGCGACCATCCGTCACCGATAGCCGGTTCACCTCGCGTCGGCGGTTGGAACGTTCCGGACCGCTGGTTCACGGCCCGGTCCGCGGACCAGTTCGGTTACAACTCCGGCTGAATCGTGACGCGATGCTCTCCGGGTACGAACTCACCGAAGTATCAACTGTCCGACCGGCCCGCGATCAGCGGTCGGTAAGCATAGTGAGGGTGTGCTACTTTATATGCAACTGTTGTAAGATCAACATCCGATCGCATCTGGTGGGATCAACGAGTCAAAGAATGAAACAGGAACATATCGATGCAGGCAAGGCGATACAGAAACGAACCGGGAAGACGTTCTATCTCGCGACGCGGTTCCTCCCCGAGCGGGTTCGACACGCTACGCACGTCCTCTACGCGTTCTTCCGGATCGCCGACGAAGTCGTCGACGACGCCGACGGGGTCCCGCCGGAAACGCAGCGCGCTCGGCTCGAGGAACTTCGTGCACAGGCCCTCGGCGAGCGACAGCCCGACGATCCCGTGCTCGAGGCCTTCCAGGAACTCCGAACGGAGTACGGCATCGCCGACGATGAGATCGACGCCTTTGTCGACGCGATGGCGACCGACATCGAGACGGAGCGCTACGAGACCTACGACGACCTCGAGTCCTACATGCGGGGCTCGGCCGCGGCGGTCGGCGTGATGATGACCGCGATCATGGAGTCCGAGGACGAAGCGGTCGCGCTCCCCCACGCGATCAAACTCGGCGAAGCCTTTCAGTTGACGAACTTCCTGCGCGACGTCCGCGAGGACGTCCTCGAACGGGATCGGATCTACGTTCCACAGGAGACGCTCCGGGAACACGGCGTCGACGCCGCCCAGATCGAGCACCTCGAGTTCTCCGACTCGTTCGCTGCGGCGATGGCCGCCGAACTCCAGCGGACGGAGGAGCTTTACCGCGAGGGCGTCGCCGGCATTCGATATCTCCCCGAGGACTGTCAGCTTCCGGTGTTGCTGGCGGCGGTCCTCTACGCGGAACACCACGCCGTCATCCGAGCCCAGGGATACGACGTGCTCTCGCAGGAGCCGTCGCTGTCCACGACTCGAAAGCTGTGGTGTCTCGCGAAGACGCGGTGGCACTGGCACTGGAACCGCGATCCTGAGGCGGTGTTCCAGCGCGTGTCGGCGGTGCCGTCGGGCGAACCGGACCACCGCGGCTCCGAACGCGGGGATACCGTCCCGATGCGCTGAGTGCTATAGTAGTCACTGAACGTCACTGCCCACCTGATCGCATGACTGCGATGCGATCAGCGTGTAAATCGTTTCAGTGACTACTATATTTCGAACCGCCCCGATATGGGGGCACTCGGTTCGGGTACCGGATGTTCTTCGTTCGCGTTCGGCCGCCGACCGGTGCTCGCCAGCCATCGACGCGGGCCGACGCACAGCCCGAACGACCACGATCGCACTCGGCACCCGTTTCGCTCGCGAGGGCCGCGTTCGACTCGCGAGACGACCGCGGCGCTACTCGGCCGCGTCGCCGTTTGCCAGCACGGCCGTTTCGGCCACGATGAACTTCGCTAGCTTTCGTTTCGAGTGTTCCGTGAAGAGGTGGTCCTCGAGCTGTTGGCTCGCGTCGGGCGGTTCGCGACAGACCGGACATTCGACCGGCTCCTTCGTCGCCATGCCAGTGGTACTCCTCCCGAGCGCAAAAGGTACCGGCCGGAATTTCCCGCCGTCGGTATCGGTCCGCTCACCGCTCGCGATCGATGCACGGCACTACCGTCGGTCTCGAACCCCCGGGAGCGCCGCCCGAACCGTCTCGAGGTCGTAGCGATCGGTCCGGAGGAGCACGAGACAGAACAGGCCGGCGACGCCGACGGGCAGCCACTGGCCGTAGAGCGCGTTGATCGTTCCCCATAGCACGAGGAAACTCACCAGATCGTCCAGCGCGAATTCGCAGGCACGGACGCGCTCGAGCACGGCCGTGCGATCGAACGCGAGATCGACGAGGACGACGGCGACGGCCCCCGAGAGGAGCCAGCCGCGGTAGTTCGAGGCCGGAACGCCGTAGTAGTCCCCCGGCGGGACGTACGTCCAGAACCCGATGGCGACGGCCGCGGGATCGAGCACCAGATCGATGGCGAGGACCGCAGCGATCGCCGCGAGAACGCGCGGGACGACTCGAACGGCGCGCTCGCCGAGCGCCAGTATCGCGAGCAAGAACGCGTTCAGCACGAGCGGGACGAAAAACAGCGGCAGCGCGAGTGGCACCTCGCCGCCCACCATCGGCCCGAGCCGAATCCCGTACTCGAAGGTCCCGTAGGGCCAGCCCGTCCGTACACCGACGATTTCGATCGCGTACGTGTACGCCGTCAGGACGCCGAGGAGGGCAAGCGCCCGGCGGTCGATTTCGGGGAGCAGGGCCACGACCAGCGGCGAGCGCATGACGAGCGTTCCGAACAGGATCAGGAAGGGGTTGTAGGACAGGAGCGGCGGGAGGAGCCCCTCGGCGCTCGCGACGAGGGTCACCGCGCCGACGGCCGGGAAGACGACCGCGATGGTGAACCGATTCTCGCGGATGAGGTCCTCGAGCCGCCGCTGGACGGACGCTCGCGTCATCCCGTCGGTGCCGGCACTGTCGGGGGAACGCGGCCTCGAGTCCGGATCGGCATTCGTCTCCGGGCCCGAACTCCGCTCCGGTCCCGACCTCGCGTGTGAGTTCGACGGCGAGCGGTTCGGGTCCTCGCTACCCATACAGCAGCCTCCAGAGGCCGCCCATCGTCAGGAGCGCGCCGACGACGGTGTTGATCGCCGGGAACCACCAGTAGGCGCGCTCGACGGCGACGCTCGCGGTCGCGATCGCGACGACGAGCGCGGGATAGACGAGCATGAGCGCGCCCAGCCGCACGTCGAGTGCGCCGAAGGCGGCCGCGCTCGCAACCCAGCACGCGCCGCAGTACGCGTAGGTGCGACGCTCGCCGAGCACCGTCGCGGTCGTTCGGATCCCCGTCTCGCGGTCAGGCTCGATGTCGGGGATCGCCGAGAACGTGTGCATCCCCATCGCCCACAGCCAGCCGCCGGCGATCGCGAGAAGGGGCGGTTGCGCGCCGGCGACGGCGGCGTAGGCGGCGGCCCCCGGTGTGACGTAGAGCCCGTTCGAAACCGAATCGAGCGGCGGGGTCGTCTTCAGCCTGACTGGCGGGGCGCTGTAGGCCGCGCCGAGAACGAGAAAGGCGATCAGCCACGGCAGCGCGGCCGTCCCGACCAGCGGTACGAACAGCACGGGAAGGGCCGCACAGAGCCCGACGGCGAGGGGAACGTATCCCTGTCCCCGATAGCGTGCCTCTCGGTCCTCCTTTTTCGGGTTGGCCGCGTCGATCTCCCGGTCATAGACGTCGTTGATCCCGTAGAGGAAGACGTTCGCTGGCAGGAGGAAGTAGGCGAACAGCACGATCGCCGCGGGCGCAAACAGTTCGCCGACGTCGTCCGCGGCGTAGGCTATCCCCACGAGCACCGGGCCCGCCAGATACAGCCAGAACCGCGGCCGCGAGAGCGTCAGCAGGTACGACAGCCGGTCGCTCGCGTTCCGCTCGCCCGCGGCCGTCGGTTCCGGACTCATCGGTGGCTTCTCGAGGGTTTGTCGCGGTCGGTCGACTCCGTCATCCGTGATCCTCGAGCACTTTCTCGGCGGTCAGTTCGCCGCTGATAAGACACATCGGCACGCCGATTCCGGGCGTGGTGTCGCCGCCCACGAAGTAGAGGCCGTCGACCTCCTTGGAGCGGTGTGGCGGCCGAAAGAGAGAGGTCTGGCGGAGCGTGTGGGCCAGTCCCAGCGCCGTCCCCTCGTAGCTGTTGTACCGGCTCGCGAAGTCGTCGATCGCGAACCGTTCCTCGAGGACGATCCGGTCGCGCAGGTCGGTTCCCGTGTTCGAAGCGATGTCGGCGAGGATCACGTCGCGATACCGGTCGCGGATTCCGGGCGTGTCCTCGAGGCCGGGCGCGATCGGGACGAGGACGAACAGGGCGCTGTGGCCCTCGGGCGCGACGTCGTCGTCGGTCTCGGACGGAACGCAGCAATAGTAGGCGGGGTCGTCGGGCCACTGCGGATCGTCGAAAATCTGCGCGAAGTGGTCCTCCCAGTCGGTCGGGAGTACGAGCGTGTGGTGGGCGAGTTCGTCGACGTCGCCCTCGACGCCGAGATAGAGCAAGAACGCGGACGGGGCGTACGTCCGTTTGTCCCAGTAGTCCGCGTCGTAGCCGCGGCGCTCGGGCGTGAGGAGTTCCTGTTCCGTGTGGGCGTAATCGGCGTTGCTCACGACCAGATCCGCCTGTACCGGCCCCGCTTGGGTTTCGACCTCGAACCCGCCCGTGCGTCCCTTGATCTCCGTGGCGGGGCGGTCGGTATCGTACTCGACGCCGAGTTCGGCACCCAGTTCCGCGACGCCGTCGATGACCGCGCCGATCCCGCCATCGGGGTACCAGACGCCGAGGTTGAAATCGACGTGGCTCATCAGGTTGTACAGCGCGGGCGTGTTGGTCGGCGAACCGCCCAGAAACACCAGCGTGTACTGCATGATCTGCTGAAGCTTCGGATGATCGAAGTAGTCCTCGACGTGGCCCTGCATCGACCCCAAAAGCGAGAGGCCGCGGGCCTGCCGAGCCACGTCGGGATCGATGTAGTCCCGTAGTCGCTCGCGGTCCTCGTAGACGAAGTGTTCCATCCCCACCTCGTAGTTCTCTTTGGACTTCTCGAGGTAGCGCTCTAGGGTCTCGCCCGCGCCCGCCTCGTACTCCTCGAAGACGGCCTTCGTTCGCTCGAGGTCCGGCGTGACGTCCACCCGATCGCCATCCTTGAAGAAGATTCGGTAATGTGGGTCGAGATGCGAGAGTCCGTAATAGTCGCTGGGCGTCCGGCCGAACTCGGCGAAAAAACGCTCGAAGACGTCCGGCATCAGATACCACGAGGGCCCCATATCGAATCGGAAGCCATCTTTCTCGAGTCGGCTCGCGCGGCCGCCGAGCTGTTCGTTCTTCTCGATGACGCGCACGTCGGCACCCGCGTCGGCGAGGTAACAGGCCGTCGAGAGCCCACCGATGCCGCCCCCGATCACGACGACCGACTCACCGGCCAGCGATTCCATATCCGGACGTGAGTATGGGGCCGATGTTAAACGTATATCATACCTATGTAGGGAATCGGGACGTTCGCTCGAGGCGAAACTCCGGGTTACGGTGAAAACACGTCGCCGTCTCATAGACTGTCGGCTGACCGAATTGCGACTCGAGCGGCCCTAGAAGCCGCCGAACGCCATCAGGAACAGTGCCGTGGCGATAATCGCGAACAGAGCGCCGACACCCTTCTTGATCGTCCCCGTATCCAGCGCGGCTGAAACGTAGGGGGCGATTTGGCCGCCGGTCGCGGTGGCCGGACAGGTCCAGATGACCATGTTCCACGGCGTCGACGCCAGGTTCATCGTGTGGCCGCCGGGGACCAGCCCGCCGCCGAAGACGTGGACGACGGAGGCGAGGATGGCCGTCGAGGCGACGACGATGTGGTTCGTACCGATGGCGATTCGAACGGGGACGTTCGTCCGGAGCATCGAGATAATTCCCAGTTCGCCGATGCCAAAGCCCGCGAGTCCCTGGAAGATGCCGCCGACGCTGTAGTTGGCGAATCGCTCGAGGTAGCCACTCCGCGAGTACTCGTAGCCGTTTCCGTCGCGGTCGGCGCGGGTTACGGTACCGTTCTCGGCGGTCCGGACGCCGGCGACGCCGGGTTTGGCCGCGTCGTTTGGCATGCCGCCGTCCGCCGCCATCGTCGAATCCTCCGACGCGTCCGACTCCCCGTGGCTGAGGTCTGTTTTGAACAGCAGATACGCCGCCGCGAGGAGCGCAAGCGCGAGCAATGCGTGGAACAGGGGCTCCGGAATCACGAACGAGAGGAGCGCGCCGGTGACGACGAACGGAATTCCCCCGAGAACGAGGCTGAGCGCCAGCCGTCGGTCGACTAACCCGTGCTGGATGAACGCGAGCGACGAACTCGAGAGTCCGAACGACTCGCTGAGCAGCCCGATTTTCACCAGCGTCTCGGGCTCGAGGGGGTACGCGAACAGCGGGAAGACAAAGATGAGGAAGGGGACGAACAGTGCGGAGCCACTGATCCCGACGGTGTTGACGATGGTCGCACCGATGACGAACGGGATACAGAGCCACCAGTACTCCAGCCAGTAGCCAGTCCCGCCACTACCGGACGTTGGTGCGAAGAAGTACACCCCGAGGACGAACGCCAGTGGTGCGATGAAGACGAGGACGTGTTGATACTTGAGAAAGGTCTTCTGGATGCTTGGTGACGATGACGACGATGTCATTGAACCGTGAGCGCTGCGTTTGGAAGTGAAGAATAAGAGTATTTCCGTCTATTGCTACCCTGTGAACCGTTCGTGTGGGTGAGGCGCGCAATGGCGGTGACTGAGAGTGATCCTCGCCTGTCGTCCGACTGGTCGAAACGTCCTCAATATTTATCACGCATCCCATGGTATGTGCTAACATAATGGGTTTTTCAGAGGGGTCCCACGAACCGGGTGTGCAGTCCGCAGGAGAGGACAGCGGCGACGCGACCGACCCTACCCCGACGGAGAAGTTCGTCGCGACTGCACTCGAGTCACTCCGGATACACTGCCAGAGTTGGCCGGATCGCTACGTCGAGATGCGCGTCGACGCGCGGACCGACCGTCGAGAGTAGCGATCGCTCACAGAGCGTTCCGGTCAGCCCGATAGCGTCACGTTTCCGGCGACAGGACAGCGCTGACGCGGGCGGGAGTGAATACTGTCAGGATCGGCGTCTCACGCCTCCGAGGTTCTCGGTACGAGAGTGCAACCGCTACGGACGAACTGTCGGTGCGGAGAAATCTAGTTGAAAGCGGAACCGATACCGGGGTTCAATCGATGTGGCCTTCGCGACGCAGTTGATCTGCGTCCTGACCAGTGTAGCGCCACTCGATCGTGGCCTTCTCGTCTTGCCAGTCCCATGGCTCGGCGACGACGATGTCGTCTGGCTCGATCCAGGTACGGTATTTCATGCGCCCGGGAATGCGGCCGAGACGCTCTTCGCCGTCCTCACAGCGGAGGCGAACGTGATTGCCACCGAGGTGTTCGGTTACGACGGCGAATACTTCATCGCTGTTGGGCATACGGAGGTTCCGTCGCCCGGAGTCTTCTGACACAGTCTGATTACGTGCGGCAGACTTTTAAATACTTGGAGAGGCGTGGTAGCGAATGTCGTGTGAATAGATGGCGATATGTTCGTACTCGAGCCAGAAGAATGGGCGAATTCACCCGCTCGAGCGGTCCCGATCTGCGCTCCGGCTAGAGTTCGCGGTCCGAATCCGGATTCTCGAGGTCCCACAGCACTTCCGGTAAGAAGGCCTCGAGGTTGTCGATAACACTCCGGTCGCTGACGTTCAACCCCTCGCAGTGTTCGTGGGCCGAATCCCGGATATCGACGTGGAGGTCGCCATCCTCGAGCCAGACGCCCAGCGGGAAGACCGAACACCGAGTGGGTTTCCAGTCTTCCTCGAGGTGTAGCGAGCAGAGGCCGTCCTCCCGCAAAAAGGCGCAGGCGTGGCCGTCCTCGGCGACGTGGTCGTCGCGGTCTTTCGCCTCGCGCGTAACGAACTTCTCGCCGCGAAACTCCGTCGTGGTCTCGGCGAGGTTCGCCCGCTGGGCGAGCTCGAGGAGGTCCCGATCGTAGAGGAGCACGCCGTGGTGGCAACACCACGTGCAGTCGTCGACGCACTCGAACGTGAGGTCGGGGTCGAACTCGACGACGACCTCGCGGTCGGGATACACCTCGACGCGTCGCGTAGCGTCAGCGCTCACGTGTCGTTGGTGGGCGGTCGCCGTGAAGTGCCTTTCTACCGATCGTCGCCTACTCGAGCGGCAGCGTTTCCCGCTCGCTCGAGTCCACGACCGTGTTTCGGAGCGTGCCGACGCCCTCGTAAGTGATCTCGACGGTGTCGCCGGGTTCGACGAGGCCGGGATTCGCGGGGCTGCCGAACGAAATTACGTCGCCCGGGCGGAAGGTGAACCGCCGCGAGAGGAAGGCGATGATCTCGTACGGATCGAACAGCATCAGTTCGGTATTGGCCTCCTGCCGACGTTCGCCGGCGACGTCGGTGTGCATGTCGATGTCGGTCGGGTCGACGGCGGTTTCGATCCACGGGCCGAGCGGGCCGGAGGCGTCGAACGCCTTCCGAGCCGTCCGCCCGCCCTGATCGAGCGCGTCCATATCGTTCAGAATCGTGTAGCCGCGGACGACCTCGGGCACCTCGTCTTCCGAGAGGTCCCGACAGGGTTCGTCGATGACGGCCGCGAGCTCGCCGGCGTAGGTCACTTCGTCGCTGAACTGGGGGTACGGCACGGGATCCTCGTGACCGACGAGCGACGCGGGTGGTTTGATGAAGAAGTCCGGTTCGTCGGGCCGCTCGTACTCCATCTGATCGATCGTCGCCACGAAGTTCCGTCCGACGCAGTACAGCGCCGAGGGCTCACAGGGAGGCAGGAAGTCTCCGTCCGCCCCGACCTCGTAGGCACCGTCGTCCGTGTGCACGACGCCGTCCTCGTATCGTCCGGTAACCGGTCCGTCGTCCGTCGCGATCCGCGCGAGTTTCATTATCGGCGGTCTCGATTCCGACGGATTAGTGATATCGGTTTGCTCGCGAACCGGTTCGGACTCGAACGCGGACCTCGAGGCTAGCGACGGACCCCGCCACCGGTCCGGCTCGCCCGTCGCTCGCACCACGCACATGATGGTCCAACGTACACCCCGTCGCCCGGCCAACGAGTGCCCATGTGCGCCAACCTGACGGTCGACGACGAAGGGAAGCGAGTCGTCAACACGAACGGGAAGGAGATCGGCGTCGTTCAGGAGGTCGACGCGGGCGTCGCGTACGTCGAACCCGGCTCGGAGATGGCCGAATCGATCAAATCCCGGCTCCGTCGTGACCGGGAGATCGCCGACGGCGTGGAGAACTACCGGCTCGACGAGGACTACATCGACGAGATCACGGAGCGCGAGATACGGCTAGAGCGGCTCTGATCGAGTACACGACGGTACTCCGTTCGGGACAGCGAGGGTCGAACAACTCGACTCTTTCCGGTTGCACCCACCGGGCAGATGCAGGGGGAGCGTATACCCGACCACTCGACGGAACGGAGAACGTATGTCCGCACACTTCACAGACGATGACGAGGGGAAACGAGTTGTCAACGCGAACGGCGAGGAGATTGGCGTCGTTCAAAACGTCAGCTCAGGGACTGCCCACGTCGATCTCAGCCCCGGTATTACCGATACGATCAAATCGAAACTCGGCTGGGGCGACCAGGACGAGGAGAGTTACCCGCTCGACGAAGACAAGGTCGAGACGATAACCGACGACGAAGTCCGGGTCCAGCAGCTCTGAGCGCCGTCTATCATCTTTCCGATGCGACGAGACGCGTTAGCGTCGCCGAACGAGGTCGCCCGGCTCCGTTACCGGAGTAGTCCCGCGAGGTTTCGAGCACGGATAGTCGCCCACGCCGCTGTCTCGAGGTCGAATCGATCGAACATCGTCACCTGCGGAATCTCCTGGCTCGGATAGATGTAGTCCGATCCCCACACCAGTTGCTCGTGATGATCCTCGAGAAATCCCTGGCCAAATTCCGGGTCGCGGGTCAGCGCGTTCCAGCCCGAACCGGCCGAGAGGTCGCCGTAGAGGTTGTCGTACCCCTCGAGCAGTTCGGGGACCCGTCCGCCGGGCTCGACCGGCCTCTCGGGGTAGCGGTCCCGGTCGGCCGCCGTTACGTCCGCCGAAACGTGGGCCCACCAGAAGTGCGCGTGGGCGATGAAATCGACCGCAGGATAGGACCCTAGCACGGCCTCGAGACCCGGCAGGCCGACGTCGTCCAGATGGCACAGAATCGGGAGCTCGTACTCGGCGCAGAGTTCGTAGATCGTCTCGAGCCGTCGGTTGTCGATCGGCAGGCCGGGTTTGAGTTCGCCGAACCCGCGAGCGCCGCGGTCGACGTACCCCTCGAGCAGGTTCTCGACCGCCTCCGCTCCGTAGACTAGCGTCCGGGGGTCGACCGAACAGAACGGAATCAGGCGATCGGATGACGATTCGACCTGCTCGAGGACCCACCAGCTCGGGGCCTGCACGGGGTAGCTCTCGGGGGAATCCAGCGCCTGGACGACGGCCCGGTCGATGCCCTGTTCGTCCATCCAGGACACCAGTCCGTCGGCGGACAGTGGCTCCCTCCCGAGCGTCTCGTGGGGGATCAGGTGCGTGTGGGCGTCGAACAGCGGCAGGTCTCCGACGGCGTCCCCCTGCCCGTCGTCGGCCTGCACGTTCCGAATAATATCTTGGCCTCCTCGAGGCCCACCGACATCCGCGTTCGTCCCCGTCGCGATCGATCCGAACCCACTGCCCAGGCCGGCGGTTCCCGCGACCGCGAGTAGCCGGCGTCGAGATATGGCGTCGGACGATCGGTCGCGGTCGCTCGCTCGAGGATCGGTCATACGGCTCAGTGCCACGAATCAACGGAAAATGCTACAGGGGAGTGGTCTTGATTCCGACCGATCGAGACCGAAGGACAGGCCGAACGGGTCGTCGTCCTGTGCCGCGAGAATAGCGCCAGGGTCGGCGGACTATCGTCTCTCAACTGAAGAGTTTCGGCTGCTGTCCTAACTGCGATGTTTCGGCTGCTGTCCTAACTGCGATGTTTCGGCTGCTGTCCTAACTGCGATGTTTCGGCTGCTGGCCCGACTGCGATGTGAACGCCGGACAGACCGCAAGCGCGTCGTCGTCCGACGAGGTCGTCGCTCACTCCTCGAGTCGCAGGTACGTTCGGCTACCACGGTGCTCGAGCGAGACGTCGTCGGTCTCGACGTTCGTGCGGACGTACTCGTCGATCCCTGCGGCGTGCAGGTCGGTGACGTCAATCCGTTGGTGCTGTTGCGTCGCTCGGTTCGTGTGGTCGACGCTCGAGCGTCGGTCGAGTCGGTCGCTCCCCTCGTCGGAATCGATCCGTTCGTCGGCTCCTTCAATGATCAGTGACATACGTTTCAGTTGGAGTGATAGTACGTCAAACCGATCCGTCCGGAGTGAAAGTGAAAGTACGGGACGGAGTCCCGGTCGGTGAAACGGGACTGTGATGGGGGTCACAGCAGCAGTCACTGCTGACCTGCCGGTCGAGCGCTCGCTATCCGAGCGTCTTGAGTTCGACGCGGTGTGAGCAGTCGCCGGTCTCGAGCGTGACCGCCTGGACGATTGCCTCGCGGGCCCGCTCCTGCCACGCCTCGACGGCCTCGGCGTGGCGCTCGCGAATCCGGTCGGTCTCCTCCGAATCAGTGGCCTCGTCCGGGTCGTCGTCCGTGTCAGCGTCCGCGTTCGCGTCAGCGTCCGCGTTCGCGCGTGTCGACTCGAGGTCGGGATACTCGGCGACGATATCGTCTTCGATGATCTCGGCGGGCGAGAGATGAACTGCGCCGGTCAGTTCGGTATCGTCGACGCGGTAGACGTGGATTCGAGCCCGCATTCGGCCGTGAAACGGCGGCGTTACGCGAAGGACGGCCTCGCCCGGATTCTCCCGGCTGTAGGCGTAGGCGTCGACGACGTCGTCCGGCGAGAGCGCGATCGAGCGGATCGCCGACGGATTGTCGGCGTCGACTGACGGATCGTTATCCTCCACCATTAGCCGCGAATTGCATGCGCGGCCGGTTAACTGCCGGGATTCGAACTGTGTGACGTCCGTGAATGGAACAGTGGGTTACTGATGGGATCGTGGGAGACGAGGCGTCCTGCTATAGTAGCCACTGCACGTCATTGCACGCCTGATCGACCGACAGCTGTCCGATCAGTGTGTGAATCGTTTCAGTGGCTACTATATCATGGCAACAGGGGATCGCCACGCCCTCCCCAACCGATTGCTGCTCACGGGCGCGCAGCGCCCGTCTGCTCACGGCGGCTCCGCCGCCGTTCGCATGGTATGCGAGACCTCCGGTCTCGCACTATTCGCATGGTTCGCGGAACCTTTGGTTCCGCGCTAACGCTCGGTCATTCTTCCCTCGCTCATCCACTGTCAGAGCACGCTCTGACAAGCTGCTGAAAAATCAACGATTTTTCGCATCACGAGACGGCTTTGCCGTCTCGAACGTGTTCGCGAAGACCTCGCACGATTTTGCGCCGCGGTTCATTGGCATTCACCGCGGCCCAGCGTGCGCCACCGCAGGCCGGATGGACGGTCTAGAGTGAAACGTGGTTTCCTGCTCTCGATCACTGGTTCTCGAGCATCCGTGGTAACTCGTAGAACTCGTTCGGTGGAAGCCGTCGGGTCGGGGCGGGCTTCGAGTCACTCCGTCGAAACGCGATCGTCGTCGGTTACCGGCTCGAGTCCCGGTCGAAAGACCTCGGCGCGATCGTCCGTCGAAACGCCGTACGCCGCGTTCGCGACCGATTCCGGGAGAGAGACATCGCTGTCCGTGTAGTGAACGCGCAGCGACGCCCGAATCGCGTCTCGAACGCACGCACGCGTGGCCGCGCCGACCTCGGTGCCGCTTCCCGAAAACGCCGCCGGCGATCCCGACGGATCGTGGCCGACGATGACCGCATCCGTCGTCGTGCCCGGAAAGCCGGTTTCGGCGAGCAGCGTCGCCGCCTTCGCCTCCGCGGCGACCGCGATCAGATTCGCCAGCGCACCCGGCGCGAGGGCCCGCGTCGTCCCGACGATGACGTTGACGGTTCCCCGTCCCTGCTCGAGCGCCGATTCGTCCGTCGCCGGCCCGTCGAGATCGTTCGCGTCGGCGGGATCGGGCTCCATCGGCAGCGCGGCCGGATTCGATATTCCGGCGGTCGCGTAGGCCGTCACCGGACCTCGGCGAGCGCCGCGAGCGTCCGCGATGTCGACGCCGGTCAGCAGGGCCGGTCCGGCCGCGTCTGCGGCGGTCGGTTCGAATCCCGCACGCTCGAGGCGCTCGTCGACGTACGTCCCGAGATCGGTTCGCTCCCAGCCTTCGGGGACGGAGATGTTGTACGCACAGTCCGCCGTACAGCGGCCCCCGTTCCAGCCGGTTGAGAGCCACTCGGTCTCTGGTCTACCGACCCGAAGGACGCCGTCTCGTCGGATCGCGTCGTAGTCCGTGTCCGTTGCAGTCATCGATCGGTTTCGCGGTCGTCGTCTTCGTAATCGCGAACGCCGAGCGCCGCCAGCAGTCGGTCGTTCGCCGCGCGGTCTTTGACCGCGACCCGGACGTGGGAGTCGAGCGCGCGGAAGGTCGTCGCGTCGCGGATCGTCACGCCGGCCGCTCGCGCGTCGTCGATCACGGTCGATACGTCCCGATCCCCCACGTCACAGAGGAGGTATGGAGCAACCGATTCATGGACCTCGAACCGTTGCTCGAGCGCCTCGCGCATCCGTTCGCGCTCGCCGGCAACGCGTTCGCGCGTGTCCCGAACGAACTCGTCCCGCCGCAGGCAGTGCGTACCGACTCGAGCGGCCGGCGTCCCGAGCGACCACGTTCGACGGGCGGTCGCGAGCGCGTCCCGCTGCTCGCCGCTCGCGACGGCGAAACCGGCGCGCAGCCCCGGTAGGCCGAACAGTTTGGTCAGCGAGCGGGTGACAATGATGTTCTCCCGCTCGAGTTCGGCCGCCGACCGCCGGTCGGTGAAGCCGAGGAACGCCTCGTCGACGAGCAAGGTTATGTCGGTATCCGCACAGCGGGCCGCGAACGCCTCGAGCGCGGCCGAATCGATTGCATCCCCAGTGGGATTGTTCGGGGTACAGATCACCGCGAGCGCAGACGCCTCGAGTACGGTCGGCCCGATCTCGCACAGCTCATCGTAGCGAACGAACCGCGGTGTCGCTCCCTGTAACTCGACTTCGCGGGCGTACTCGCCAAAGCTCGGATAGGGAACCAGCGCCTCGTCGCCCGGTTCGAGCGTGGCTTCCATCGCCAGCCGGATCGCAGCGAGTCCGCCTGGAGTGGGGATCACCCGGTCCGGATCGCAGCCGATGAACGCCGCCGCGGCGGCCCGGAACTCCGGATAGTCGTCGTCCGGATAGCGACGGGACTCCTCGAGCGCGCCAGCGTATACGTCCGCGACGCCGTCGGGAGTATGCGGGTTCGTGTTGGCCGAGAAATCCAGCAGGTTGCGGTCGGATTCGCCGCCGTGAGGGACCCGCTCCCCGGTTCGGATCGAATCAGGGTCCACGGGTACCCTCTTTGGCTCCGTCACTGCCTTCGTCGTTTTCGGCACCCGATTCACTGCCGTCGTTCTCGATCCCCAGCCGAGCACAGACCGCCTCGAGACGGTCTCTCACCTCGCCCATCCGGGCCTCGGGGACGAGCGCGAGCGCGCCGCCCATCGCGACGCCTTCCTTGGCCTCGCCGGCACAGTAGCGCGTCATCGCAACGTGATCGCGCTCGTCGAAGCCGGGATCGGTGACGGTCACCTCGCAGGCGAAGCGCTCGCAGGCGTCCGTCAGTCGGTCCCCCTGTTCGTCGGCCACGAAGGAAGTGGTCGCGATCGATAGTGGCGCGTCGATCCCGGCGTGGCGCAACACGGCCGCGACGGCTATCATCTGGGTCCCGCCGGCCAGCGTCACGTTGGTGCCGGCCTCGAGTGCGCCGGCCGCGATCCCGGTCACCGTCGGTTGGACGGGATCCCCCACGGCTTCGATCGCCTCGAGGGGCGCACCGTCGCAGTCGCCCGGCTCGAGGTCGCTTGCGGCCAGTGCCTCGTCGACGACTCGACGCTTGCGCTCGATCGGGTTCTCGGGCAGCGAGGAGGAGACGCCGGCGGGTTCGCCGAGCGCAGTGAGAACCCCGAGCGCGGTTGTCGTCCCGCCGGGGACCGTCTCGCCGATCACGAGCCGGTCGTCCGGCAGGCTCGCGCCGTAGTCGTACGCGCGATCGAAGGTCGCTTTCGCGTCCGGCACGGCCACCGATTCGCGGATATCGTCGCCGGGGCCCACGTCGAGGTCGATCGTCGGCGCGGCCGTCGACTGCGTGAGTCCCGCGTCGATTACCGACACGTCGAAGCCGATCACTTCCCGAACCGCCCGGGTCACGGCGGCGGGCGTCGGACAGCCGTTCGGACTTACGGGCGTCACCGGCGACATAACCGGTTCCCCGTACTCGAGGATCTCGACATCCGCCGAGGGCGTGTGCTCCATCAGTTCCGGGGCGGCCCCGGCGGCGCTAATGCCGTCGATCAGGGCCGTCTCGGTCGTCCCGGCAGGGAGGAGGAGCCGCATCGTTAGCGTCCCTCCGCGGATCGGCGCTGCAACCGGTCGGCCGCGACGCGGGCGTCTTGGAGTCGGTTCACGTTCACCGCCAGTCGTGGATCGTAGCGTACGTCTGTCATAGTCGTGGATTCGTCCGTGGTGCCGACGACGTTGACCCCGGTCGGCACGAGGTGGTCGTCGGGCTCGAGTCGTGCGTCGATACTGACCCCGAGGCGCCGTTTGAGCGCCGCGGGAACGCAGACGGTCCGCGAGGCGTCGCTATCGCCGTGCGCCGCGAGCACTTGGTCGACGACCGGCCCCTCGAGCAGCGGTAGGTCCGCGGCGACGGTCAGAACCGGCGGCGCGAGTTCGGGCCGCTCGAGGAGAGCCATCAGGTCAGTCACGTAGCCGTCGCCGGCCGTCTCGATCGTCGCGACACCGTCGCGGTCCTCGAGGTGAGTCCGCGTCTCCGGTGCCTTCGGCGAGACGGCGGCGTAGATCGTCTCGATCTCGCTCTCCCGGAGTCCGGCCAGCACGCGATCGACCATCGCCGTTCCGTCGATCGGGTACAACGGCTTCTCGTGGGGACTCTCGAGGCGGGTGCCCTTCCCGCCACACATCACGACAGCGTCCACGCGATCACCCCCAGGTGGACGCCCGCGACGCGACCGATCTCGTTGGCCGCGCCGAAGATATCGCCGTTGATCCCCCCGAGATGGCGGTCGGCCCAGTACCAGGGGAGCGCGATCCCGGCGACGGCACCGGTGAGCGCGATCGCGACGGGGAGCGGCCGGCCCAGAGCGGCCCCGATACCGGTGGCCGCTGCGAGGGCGACCGCTGCGGGTAGCAGGAACGACCCGGGCGTGGCCGCGTCAGTGAACCGCTTGCCCATCCCGTCGGCCGCCGCGCGGCCGAAACAGGCCATCGCGGCCATCCCGAGTTTCGTTCCGACTTCCGCGCCGATCGCGACGCCGATCGCCGCACGGATGGAGAGACCAGCCAGTCCGAGCCCAGCGAGCGCCAGCGCGGCGACGGTGATCGCGACCGCCAGTAGCGCGCCGACGCCTGTCGTCGTGTCCTTCAGCACCTCGCGTCGTCGCTCCGCGTCGCCGTGGACGACCAGCGCGTCGCCCAGATCGGCGATGCCGTCGAGATGGTGGATCCCCGTCACGGCGTACACCGACAGCAGGTATCCCAGCGCGACGGTCGGCGCTGCGAGTGTGCCCGCAGCAAGTAGCGGGATCGCCGCCAGCGCACCCGCCACGAGACCGGCGATCGGAAACGCCGCCGGCGTCGCCCGGAACGCGTCCCAGTCGCCGTCGCGGTAGCCGATCGGGAGCCGTGTCAGAAACCCGAGCGCGCCGCGAACGGCACCGATCCAGCGGCCGGTCACCGTCATTTCGCGCTCACCGCCGTGATCCGTCGCAGGATCGAGTCGCTATCCGGCCCGCCAATCACCGCGAGTATGAGCTCACCGACTGACCCGAGAGTCGACTCGAGCCCGGAGAATTCCGAAACGATCACCGCGAGCACCACGGCGACGACGACGGCGACGACGGCCGCCCGGCCGACGACGGTGACGGCTCGCTCGCCGTCCGCCAGCGTCGGGAGGTCGGCGTCGGGGTTGAGAGCGTAGACGCCCGGTTTCTCGAGCCGAACGGAGAGTGCGCAGGCCAGCGTCGCCATCGGCCAGCCGGAGTTCGGCGACGGTGGGACCCGCGCCCGCTGTCGGGCGCGACCGAGCGCGAGTGGGTCGGCCGCGGCAACGCCGATCGTGCCGGCCGCGAGGCGGGCGGGTAGGTACATGACGAGGTCGTCGAGCCGCGCGCTTCCGGTGCCGATCGGCTTCGAGGGATAGCCAAGCATCGAATCCAGCGTGTTGACGCCCTTGACCCACGCGGCGACCGCCGCGGCGGCCGGGAGCGACACCGGCGCGAGTACCGCGAAGGGGAGGAGGGTCGCGACGAGCCCGTCCGCGAGGTTCTCGGCCGCGCTCTCGACGGCCGCACTCCGAAGCTCGCCGGCCGAGAGGGTCGACGTATCCCGGCCGACCAGTCCCCTGACCCGCTCGCGAGCCGTCTCGAGGTCGCTCTCGGTCGCCGCGACGACGTCCGCGGTGAGCTCGAGCAGCGAGCGCAGACTGGTCGTCAGGAAGAGGACGAGCGCGGCGGCGACCCCGCCGGCAGTTGGATGGAACGTCGTCGCAGCGAGGACGATACCGCCGGCGATACCGGCGGGGACGAGGGGAGCGAGGACGGCGAGCGCGATGCCGGCATACCGCTGGCCGCGCTCGGTCTCGCTCCACTCCCGGTCGAGCGCATCCACGAGCCGGCCGAACCAGGCCACCGGATGGGCGGCGGTCGGCGGCTCGCCGAGCAGGAGATCGAGGCTGAACGCCAGCCCGATGACCGAAAGCGTCGTCAGCACGTCGCGGTCCCCTCCATGCTGCCAGGGGAATGTGACCGCTCAGTCATGACTGCTGCATTCGGCGACCGTCGCCAGTCGCGCCGGCACGTCCGCGAGCGATCGCTCCTCGAGCACCAGCGCCGTTCCGCCGACGGCCTCGATCCCGCCGTCAGCCTCCGGATCGTCGCCGACGTGGATTAGATCCGCGGGGGCGACGCCGAGTTCGTCGGCCGTCAGTTCGAAGATTTCCGGGGCGGGCTTGCGCCAGCCACAGCCGACGCTCGTCACGATCGCGTCGAAATCGTCGCGCTCGAAGTCGGATCTGACGAGCGTCCGCCCGACCAACTCCGGGACGCTGCAGTTCGAACAGATCGCCACCGGCCCCCGCTCGCGGGCGGCGTCGACCGCCTCGAGCGCTCCCGGTTTGGTTTCGACGGTTGGATCGAACGCCGCGACGACGGCTCGTCGGGCGGCGTTGTGCTCGTAGTCGACGCCGCAACTCGCGAGCGCGCGGGAGACGTGGGCCGGCAGCGGTACCTCCGCACCGTCTGGCGCATCGACGTGTGGTTCCGCATAGGCGTCGGCCCAGTCGTCGGGTACCGTCACGTCCCGCTTGGCGAGTTCGGTCGCCACGGCTGCGGCCGGATCGTCTGGCCGGTCGGCGGTCACGAGCGTCCCGAAAAGGTCGAACGATACTCCCATAGAACTGTGACTAGAACAAGCTGACTTCAATTCCTCGATCCGACGGTGCGGGTCGGCGCGTCGCACAGTAGACCGCTCGAGCCGAACGAGCGTGGACTCGAATCCGGCTCATACGGACTGCTGTAAGTCAGTTCCGGTGCGACCGCAGGCCGTATCGCGGTCGCACCGGTAAATCGTTACAGCAGACCGTATCAGTCGAGTCGGGCGAATGCGAGGTTGCCGGAGATGTTCTTGATGTAGATCTCCACGACATCGCCCTCTTCGGCACCGGGGACGAAGATCGTGTAGCTCCCCTTCTCCGCGACGCCGTCGCCCTTGCGGCCCGTCCCGGTGATTTCGACCGTGTAGGTCTGTCCCTCCTCGACGGCGTCTTGCTGTTGTTGCTGCTGGCTGCTGGTCGAGCGCTTGGTGACCGGTCGGAACGCACCGCAGGCGTCACAGCGCAACATCGGCGTTCGGTCCTCGCGGACGAGGCGCGTGTCCGGCAGGCCACACTCCGAACAGAGGACGTACTCGTCGACGTAGGCGTCGATCGCTGCGCTGAGGTCCGTCTGCGAGAAGGTGCCGTTGTACCGGCCGCGGCCGTTCTCGAGTTTGCCGCTGGTCCCCAGTTCCCGCTGGATGAACCGGTGGAGATGCTCCGTGTCCCGCGAGAGCACGTCGGCGATCTCGTCGAGATTCGTGACGCGCGTAAACGCACCGTCCTTCTGGGGCTGCGGATCGGGGATCTGTAGCCGCTCTTCGTCGCCCCCGATATCGGGGACGTCCTCCATCGCTCGGTCGAGACTCGCTTCGTAATCCATACGCGAGAACAGGTGTTGGGAACGTAAATCCGTTCTGCTATCACGATCCGCCCGGTGGCTCGGCGATCTCGTAACTACTGAAAGTCATTGCACACCTAGTCGTACTTGGCATTGCGATCAGTGAGTGAATCGTTTCAGCGGCTACTATCGCTCTCTTCACCACCACAGAAATGTGACGATTTCCCGATATAACGCTACGCCCGCCGTGGCACGTGATTCTTCCGGAAGAACATACGATTCCGCCGGGTTTACGGCATCGATCGCTTCCGAACGACGACCGTCCGAACACGGAACGTAAATATGATTTCATGAACGAAACAGTACCATGCCCGGAGAGCCCCAACCGGACGACATCGACTGGGATTTCAAAGATCGGGACATTAAGATCCTTCGAGAGTTAGCGTCCGACCCGCAGATCACGAGTCGCGAGCTCGCGGACCTCCTCGAGGAGAAATACGATATCGATATCTCGAACGTCACGGTGAGTGAAACGATCCGGAAGATGCGGGAGTCGCGGATCTTTCACGAAGCCATCCTCCCGAACGAGGAGTTTTACAATTTCGCGCTGTTCGAGTTCAAATTCTTCCCGTGGGGATTCAGCGACAACTGGAAAGAGGCGATGGAGTACATCATCGATGACGAACACACCATGATGTACTTCATTTCGAACGGGGAGTATCAGTGGAAGACGATCATGATGTTCAGAACGCGCGAGGCGGAGTCGAAATGGATCCACGACTTTTACCGCGAGTACGGCGACGTCGTCCTGAACGTTCGTAACTCCGTCGCACACAACATGTTGAAGTTCAGAACCGATCCGAAGATCTTCGAACTGCTCGACGAATCGTGAACGGGGTCAGCTGGTGTCGCTGGTCAGCCAGCGCTGGATCGCGAGGCCGACGACCGGGACGACCATCGTGATCACGAGCACGAGCGTCGCGAGCACGTTCACCTTCGGCGTGATCGTCGTTCGCACCATTGAGTAGATGACGACCGGTACCGTGGTCGTTTCCCGCTGCACCCAGAACTGCGAGGCGGTGAACTCGCCAAAGGAGATGACGAACGAGAGCACCATCGCCGTGATGATCGCGGGCGCGATCTGTGGAAGCGTGATCTCTCGGAACGTCACCAGCCGATCCGCGCCGAGGGTCATCGCCGCGTCCTCGAGCGTTTCGTCGAAGAGATAGAGGCGACTGCGGACGATCAGGAACGCGTAGGGCAACGCGAGCAGCGTGTGCATGACGATCAGCCACCAGATGCTCCGATCCAGTCCGATCTCGGTGAAGAAGCTCGTCGCCGCGACGCCGACGATCACGGGCGGGACGATCATCGGGGTCAGGAGCGCGATCGAGAGCGCCTTTTTCATGGGAAACGGCTTCCGGACGAATCCCATGGCGGTGAGCGTGCCGATCGCGCCCGCCAGTATCGCGGCGGCGATTCCGACCTGCGTGCTCACCCAGACGGCGCTGAGGAACATCTCGTCTCTGAAGAACTCGACGTACCACTCCAGCGTCAGCCCCTCCGGCGGGAAGGTCGCGATCCGTTGCGAGCTGAAGGAGTTGACGACGACGACGACGAGCGGGAGGATCATGCTGAGGTAGACCAGCGCCGAGACGAGTTTGATCCCATGCCAGTTCCAGTTCGTTCCAACGTCGGAGACGTACTCGCGAATGCTCATAGCTGGGTTCCCTCGAGTGCTTCCTCGATATCCGCTTTTCTACTGAACAGGTAGAGTATACCCACGATCAGCGCCACGTAGACGAGCGACAGCGTCGCCGCGAACGGCCAGTTGAAGTCCTGGCTGAACACGGTCTCGATGACGGGTGCGATCAGTCGGTCGCCGGTCCCGCCGAGAAGCTGGGGTGCCAGATACGATCCCGCCGAGAGGATGAACGTGAACAGGATGCCCGAGACGATGCCGGGCCAGGAGAGGGGAAACGTCACCTCCCGGAACGCCCGAGCATCGCTCGCACCCAGGGTCTTCGCCGCCTGGATGATTTCCTCGTCGATCGTGCTGACGATCGAGTACACTGGCAGTACCATGAACGGCAGGATGCTCACCGACAGGCCGAGAATCATCCCGTGGGTCGTATAGAGTATCTCGACCGGTTGGCTGACGACGCCGAGCCACAGCAGGAAGTCGTTGACGATCCCCTGTCGGCCCAGAATCGGGATCCACGCGTAGGTACGGATCACGAGCGGGACCCAGAACTGGACGACGACGAGTCCCAACAGGAGCGGCGTCCAGCGACTTTTGGACCGACCCAGGAAGTATCCGAGCGTGTACCCGAACGGTAACACGATCAGCGTCGTCACGACGCCGATCAGCAGCGATCGACCGATCACGCGCTGATAGACGGTTCCGTTGACGAAGCGCCGGTAGTTCTCGAGCGTCGGTTCGTAAATGATAGTCCCGAACTCGCCGGCCCGGAAGAAACTGAACGTGACGATGACCGTCAACGGCAGGAACAGGAACAACAGCACCCACAGCAGTCCTGATCCCGGGGAGAGCAGGTAGCCGAACCGCTCGCTCTCCATCAGTCGCTGTCGGATCGATTCGATTCGATCGGGTGTCTCTGCCGTCGTCGATGTGGTTTCGCTGCTCATTGGGTCACCTCAGAGGAACTTCTCATGATCGGGATGGGGGGTTCGCGAGAGTACCTCGCGGCCGCGATCGGTTACGAGTACCATATCTTCGAAGCGAACGCCGGCGACGTCTGGCCGGAACAGGCCCGGCTCGATCATGACGATCATGTTCTCCTCGAGCGTGACGTCCGCGGTCGGACCGACGTACGGCGGTTCGTGGGCAACGACGCCGATGCCGTGGCCGATGTTGCCGTCGGTCAGCCACTCCTCGTAGCCGAACTCGACGAAGATGTCGCGCGCAGCGTCGTACACTTCGCGACCGGTTACACCGGGTTCGATGGCATCGATCGCCGCCTCGTGGGCCGCAAACGTCGCCTGATACATCGATCGCTGTTCGTCGGACGGCGTGCCGGGGAACGCCATTCGAGCCAGTTCGCTGTAGTAGCCCTTCCACATCGGGCCTTCATCGAGCTGGACGAACTCTCCCCGACGGATGCGCTTTCTGGAGGGATACTCCTGGCAGCGCGACCAACGGACGCCGGAGCTGACGATCGCTGGGAGGGCGTACGCGCCGGCTGCGCCGGCCGAGATCATCGCGTCCATGATCGTCCCGGAGACCTCACACTCGCGGACGCCGACCTCGACCGCCTCGATGCCGGCCTCGATCGCGAGTTCAGCCACCGAGAGCCCTTCGTCGATGAGCGCGATCTCCGCGTCCGTCTTGACGGCCCGCGCCTCAAAAAGCAAGTCGCCCGCGTCGCATAGTCGGCACCCTGGGAGCGAGGCCTCGAGTTTCCGGGCGAACCGGAACTCCATGTGCGGATCGAGGGCGACGACGCCGTCCGCGACGCCGCGCTCTTCGAGCACCGTCGCGAACGTCTCCGCGGCCTCGCCCTTCGTCGTCGAGAACGGGACGACGTCCGCGAGCCAGTGACGGTCGTCGAGGTCCGCGGCCAGCCGGGGAGCGGCGACGATCGTCGGCTCTCCCGACTGCGTTACGACCGCGCCGTGTTCGGCCGAGAGCGAGAAGCTGTCGTAGGGGCCGTAGCCGACGAGATATCGGAGGTTGTCGGACCGGTTGATGATCAGGGCGTCGACATCCGCGTCGGCCATTCGTTCCTGTACCAGCTCGAGGTTCTCTCGCGCGACGGGCTCGAGCACTCGAAACAACTCCTGTCGCTCGTAGTCCCGGTGGCCCGCGTCGCCGTGCTGGATCCGTGCGCCGGTCATCGACTCTCCGCGGGGATTTCGGAACGTTCAGAGCCCTCGGCCGACGCCTGCGACGCCGTGTAAATGACGTCCGAGGGATCGATACTCACCCAGACCTCGTTGCCGGGCTCGAGCATACTCGCGTTCGCGTGGTGGTTCACCTGCACCGTCGTCCCGAACGCGGGGACGGACACGAAGTAGACGGCACCTTGCCCCTGGTAATCCACGCTCTCGATGGTTCCTCGAAAGGTGTTCTCGACCGCGGGGCGCTCCGTACTCAGGGACGCGAGTTCGGTCCGGACGAAGACGGCGACGGTGTCGCCGTCGTCGAACCCGTCGCGGGCCTCGACGGTTATACTCGAGTCGCCAAACTGCACGTCGGGCGTCGATCCGAGTCGGAGGGTTCCGTCGATTCTGCTCGAGGTGCCGAGGAAGTCCGCGACGAACGGCGACGTCGGGTGTTCGTACGCCGTCTTCGGTTCGTCGTACTGTTCTAGGTTGCCGTCGTTCAGCACCGCGATCCGGTCGCCCATCGAGAGCGCTTCCGTCTGGTTGTGGGTGACGTAGACCGTCGTGATACCGGTTTCGCGCTGGATGCGTTTGAGTTCGGTTCGCATCTCTCCCCGAAGCTTCTTATCGAGGTTGGACAGCGGTTCGTCCATCAACACGAGGTCGGGATCGAAGGCGAGTGCTCGAGCGACGGCGACTCGCTGTTGCTGTCCCCCGCTGCACTCGTGGGGATACTCGTCCTCGTAGCCCTCGAGATTGATCATCGAGAGCATCTCGGAGACTTTCGCCTCGCGCTCGCGTTCGTCGGCACCGCGCATCTTCAATCCGAAGGCGATGTTCTCCGCGACGGTCTTGTGCGGAAAGAGCGCGTAGTCCTGGAAGACGACGCCGATGTCGCGTTCGTACGGCGGGAGGTTCGTGAGGTCGGTTCCCTGCAGCCGGATCGATCCGGACGTTGGCGTCTGGAGACCGGCGATGTTGAGGAGCGTCGTCGTCTTCCCACAGCCGCTCGGGCCGACGACGGTGACGAACTCCCCCTCCTCGACGGAAACGGAGATTCCGTCGACGGCGACGGTTTCTCCGAACTCCTTTCGAAGGTTGTCAATATCGAGAAATGACATGTGGTGGTTGTATGTATGTCGTTAGTCAGCGGGATAACTACGACGATTGGATGCTCTCCCACTCCTGGGACCACTCGTCGGAGTGCTCCTCCTGGTAGCCGGGATTGAGGAACGTGAGTCGCTCACCGCCCGTCGGATCGTAGTCGCCGAGGGTTTCGATCACGTCGGAGGTCGCGCCGGTCGCCGGCGGGTAGCCGAGCGCCTCCGCGAGCGGGACCAGTACGTCCTCCTCAAGCAGGAAGTCGAAGAAATCCATCGCGGTGCTTCGCTTGTCGTCGTCGATGCCGGACACCATCGCCCAGTTGTCGGACCAGCCGTACGCGCCCTCCTTCGGAATGACGTAGTCGAGGTGGTCGTGACCGTCGTCGACGGCGGCCTTGATCCGGCCGCCCCAGGCTTCGCCGACGTACGCCTCGTTTTGTGCATACATTCGGACGTGCTCGTCGCCCGTCGACCAGTAGCTGGAGATCAGATCCTTCTGCTCGCGGACCGAGTCCCAGATCCGTCCGATACCGTCCTCGTAGGAGCTATCGGCCCCGATCTCGTTGGGATCCATTCCGAGGTAGAGGGCGGTCGTGAAGACGCGCACGAAGTCGGTCCCCTGCATGGTGACGTTGCCGGCGTTCGCCTGGTCCCAGCACGCTTCCCAGGAGTCGAGTTCGCCGAGTTCGTCGCGGTTGTACGCCATCCCGATGGTCCCGTATACGGTTGGAATGCCGTGGACGTCGTCTCCGGCGTCGTAAACCGGGTTGTTGAAGGTGTCGCCGAGGCTGTCGTAGTTATCCAGCTCATCGGTGTTGATCGGTTCCCAGACGTCATTAGTCGCGCCCATGTACAGCGTGTTCGCGGAGGTAATCGTCACATGCGCGTCCGACTGCCCGGACTGGATCTGGTTGTATCCGTCGAACTGGTCGCTTATCTGGTTAACTGCGACGTCGACGTCCTGTTCCTCTTCGAACGCAGAGAACACCTCGCTCTCGTAGGAGTCGATGTAGTTTCCGCCGGTAACCTGAACGACGAACGGATCGCTCGAGCCGCCGCCGAGACAACCTGCCAGTCCAACGACACCGGCGGCACCGACGCCGCCGATCGATTGTAGTACTCGCCGCCGGCTTCGGCTCTCTGAACGACTGCCGATGTCGGAGGCCGAACCAGTGTAGGATTTACTCATTGTACGGGACTAGCATGGAACAACCTCATAATAAATCTTGCTACCTGATTACCAGACATAGGGAAATGACGATGGAGTTAACTACTCTATTCTAAATCAGGATAAGAGAAATAGGGCGCAAAGCTTAACAGCATTTGGGATAATTGATGTCCGATGGCACCGTACGATTCACCTGAACGTCCACCGCTGGAGGCTGAACATGGAACCGAATGAGCGCGTCGCGGCCGCCGCGAGCGAGCGCGTCGAGGATGCCGTCGACGAAATCAGCGACGACCTCGTCGGATTCGCGAGCGATCTCGTTCGAATCCGAAGCGTTTTGAACCACGAAGAACCGGCCCAGGAACTCGTCCGAGAGCGCCTCGAGGCGCTCGATCTCGAGGTCGAGGAGATCCGCGCAGACGAGGTCCCTGGCATCGAGGACCACGACGAGTACGTCGAACGCGATCTGTCCTACGAGGATCGGCCGAACCTCCTCGCGACGCGCGAGGGTGCGGATAACGGTCCGTCGCTGCTGTTCAACGGACACGTCGATGTCGTCCCCGAGGGCGACCGCGACGCGTGGTCGTTCGACCCGTTCGCCGGAACCGTCGAGGACGGACGACTCCTCGGGCGAGGCGCGTCGGACATGAAAGGCGGCGTCGCCGCGATGATCTACGCGCTCGAGGCCCTCGATCGAGCGGGAATCGAACTCCTCGGCGACCTGTCGTTCAACACCGTCATCGAGGAGGAGTACGGCGGCTCGGGCGGGACGCTCGCAAGCGTCCTCGCGGGCGTCGACGCGGACGCGGTCGTGATCCCGGAACCGACGGGCTTCGACTCGTGGATCGCGAACGACGGCGTCTCCTACTTTCGGGTGACCGTCGAGGGGAAAAGCGCCCACGCGGCGGAGACCGACGCCGGCGTGAACGCCATCTCGAAGCTGTTGCCGATTTATCACGCGCTTGAGGACCTCCACGACGAGCGCAAGACGACAGTGCACGACGAGTTATTCGAGGAGTGGCACGAGCACACGGTCTCGCTGAACCTCGGCACGTTGCGCGGCGGCGAGTGGGTCTCGAGCGTCCCCGACGAGGCGACGCTCGAGGCGCGGATCTCGCACGCGCCCGAGGAGACGCGCGAAAGCCTCCGCGAGACGGTCGAGGGGACGGTCGAGCGGGCCGCCGAGGGCGATCCGTGGCTCGAGGAGCACCCGCCCGAAATCGAGTGGTTCGGCTGGCGCGGGCGGTCGGCGAAGATCGACCCCGACGAGTCGATCGTTCGGACCGTTGAGGCCGTCGCCGAAACGGCGCTGGACCGGGAGAGTCACGCCAAAGGGTTCCCCGGGGGAATCGACTCCCGATTCTTCGTCAACGAGACCGGGACGCCGGCCGTCTGCTTCGGGCCGGGCGCGTACAACATCCACGGCACCGACGAGTATCTCCCGGTCGCGGAACTCGAGGAACTCACGCTCGCGCTCGCGTTGACTGCCATGTCGTGGTGTGGCTACAGGGTGACGCCGGATGAGTCGTAACGACGGCTCGGCACCCCGTCGCTACGACGAACTCACGTCGCCCGAAATCGACGAGGCCGCCGAGGACGGCGCGACGATCGTCGTCCCCGTCGGTGCGACCGAAGACCACGGTCCCCACCTCCCGCTCGACGTCGACCGTCGGATCGTCGAGGCGGTCTGCGAACCGGCCGTCGCCGCCAGGGACGACGCGTTGCTGTTCCCGACGATCGATCACGGCTATCTCCCCCACCACATGGATTTTCCGGGCGGGATCACGATCGACTGGCGCACGTTCGTCGACTACGTCATCGACGTCTGCGTCTCGCTCGCCCACCACGGGTTCGAGCGGATCCTGCTCGTCAACGGCCACGGGTCGAACCACCACCTCCTCGAACTGGCCAGCCGGCAGGTCATGTTGCAGTATCCCGACATCCACTGCGCGATGCTCTCGTGGTGGGAGATCGACGAGGTTCGCGAGACCGCGAGCGCGGTTCGCGAGGCCGGCCCGCAGGGGTCGGCCCACGCGGGCGAGATGGAGACATCGATTTACATGCATCTCTACCCCGAGCGCGTCGACATGGACGCCGCTCCCCGAGACGTCGACTACCCCGAGAGCCGGCACTTCAACAACCTCGATCTCGCGGGCCAGACTCGCCCCGAAGACTCGACGCCCGTGACGATGCTCGGGTGGTGGTCGACGATCTCCGAGACCGGCGTCTTGGGCGACGCGACCGTCGCGACCCCCGAGACCGGTGAGTTGCTTCTCGAGGCCGCGGTCGAGGGACTCAGCTCCGTCCTCGAGGAGTTCGCCACGTACCCAATCCGATCGATCGACGACCACCACGCACGGACCGTAACCGATCGCGAATACGACGCTTTCAGACCACGATGACCCACGCCATAGACGCCAGAGAGACCCCCGATAGACGGGCCGGAATCGGCGACGAAACAACCGACCGGGAGAAGGTCACGGACCTCGTCTCCGCAATCGAAACGTACGTTACGGACGGTTCGAGCATCGCCTTCGGCGGAATGGGTGGACGCGATCCCGAGGCGGCCGCCCGCGAAATCGTCCGCCAGGGAACGACGGGACTGACCGTCCTCGACGACGCCCGGACGACCTTGCTCGATATCATGGTCGGTGCGGGCTGCGTCGACGAGTACGTCGGCTCCTGGGTGGGGACGAGCCTCATCTCGCAGGGACACAACATCCGAAACGCCGTCGAGAACGGCGTCCCCCACCACCTCGAGATGCGCGACGTCTCGAACTTCGGCTCCTCGCTGATGTTTCTCGCGGGGGCGATGGACCTTCCGTTCGTGCCGACGCGGTCGATGCTCGAGACGGACATCCCAGAGTACAACGACGATCTCGAGGTGATCGAGGATCCACTCGGGTCGGGGGACCCGCTCGTACTCGTCCCCCCGGCGCGACCCGACGTCGCGATCATCCACGTCCAGCGGTGCGATCCGATGGGGAACGCACAGATACTGGGCAATGTCGTCAACGATCACCTCAAGGCTCGGGCCGCCGAACACACCATCGTCACCTGTGAAGAACTCGTCTCGACCGATGAGATCCGACGACAGCCCGAACTTACCCGCATCCCGTTCTACACGGTCGACGCGGTCGCCGAGGTTCCCTTCGGCTCTCATCCGTGGCACTGTTACGGGCAGTACTACGCCGACCTCCCGTTCTACCGGGAGTACGGACTCCGGTCGCAGGACCGCGAGGAGTTTCTCGAGTGGCTCGAGGAGTGGATCCGCCCCCACGACGAGTACCTCGAGAAGGTCGGCGCCGACCGACTGGAAACGCTCGAGCACATGGAACGAACGATCAACGGTGCCGGCTCCGCGGAGGGTGCCGATGAGTGAGCGCTCGACGGCGGGCGAGGCCGCCGAGCCATCCACGGAATCGGTGAACCCGGTTCGCGTCGATCGGCCGGACGAGACGGCAGACGACTACACGACGACCGAACTCCTCGCCGTCGCCGCCGCGCGCGAGATCGATGACGGGGAGACCGCGTTTATCGGCGTCGGCATGTCGCTGATGTCCGGTATTCTCGCCAAGCACACCCATGCGCCGGACTGTCAGCTCGTGACCGAGTCGGGCTACATCGGCTCCGTCCCTCCGGGCGTGGTCCAGTCGATCTCCGACACCATCCTCGGGGTCGACGCGCTCGTCGCGACCGATCAGTGTGAGATCTTCATCGACAACCAGCGCGGTGCGTTCGATGTCGGCATCATCGGCGCGGGACAGATCGACAGCCGCGGGAACACGAACTCGACGGCAGTTATCGGTGACGCGACGTACGACCGGCCGAAAGTTCGCCTGCCCGGCTCCGGCGGGAGCAACGATATCATGACCTCCTGTGGCCGGACCGTCGTCATGATGCGCCAGCAGCGCCGCGCGTTCACGACCGAAGTCGACTACGTGACCGCGCCGGGTCACCTCGATCACTCTGGCCGACGCGAGGAACTCGGCTTCGTCGGCGGCGGTCCGGCCGCCGTCGTCACCGACATGGCGGTGTTCGGTTTCGACGACGACGGCGAGATGCTCCTCGAGACGACACATCCCGGTGTCAGCGTCGACGACGTTCGCGACGAAGTCCAGTGGGACCTCCGCGTCGCAGACGACGTCCGGACGACGCCGGAGCCGACGCGGGGCGAGGTCGCGATGTTACGCGCCATCGACCCCGCGGACGTCGTCCTTCGAGGGACCGACTACGTCTACGAAGTGGGCTTCGAGGAGTGGAGCAACACCGTCCTCGACCACTGGGAGCAACTGCGAACGGTTCAGAACGAGACCGACGACTGAACGAGACAGACGACTGCGACACAGATAATGACGACACACGACACACCCCAACGACAGACGAGAGCGGGCACCGACCTCGGGGGAATGTTCCCCCGCGCGTTCGCCGACGAGTACGTCACCATCGTCCGCGGCGACGGGCCGTGGGTCTGGGACGCGGACGGGAACCGGTACCTCGACGCCGTCTCCGGAAACCAGAACGTCAACATCGGCCACGGCCGTGAGGAAGTCGCAGCGGCCGCGAAAGAACAGCTCGAGCGCCTCGAGTACGCCTCGAGCATGCTGTTCGCGAACGAACCCGCGATGGAGTACACCGAGAAGATCGCCGAGTTCACGCCCGACGGGTTCGAGAAGACGTGGCTCGTCTCGAGCGGCTCAGAGGCCAACGAGAGCGCGATCAAGATGGCCCGCCAGTACCACTACGAGCGGGGGAACGAGGGCAAGTACAAGGTTATTTCGCGCCGTCGCAGCTACCACGGCAACACCGCCGGCGCGATGGCAGTATCGGGATTTCCGGCCCGGAAGACGAAGATGGAGCCGCTGTTCGCGAACTTCCCGAAAGCGCCGAGCGCGACGCCGTACCGCTGTGAGCGCTGCGACGGGGACGGCGGGCACGCCTGCGGCGTTGAATGTGCAAACGACCTTGAGCGGCTCATCCAGGACGAGGGGCCGGAGACGGTCTCGGCGTTCATCACGGAGCCGGTCACCGGTGCCGCCAACGCCGGCGCGTATCCACACGACGGCTACTTCGAGCGGATCCGCGAGATCTGCGACGAGTACGACGTGTTGTTCATCGTCGACGAGGTCATGGCCGGGTTCGGACGGACCGGCGAGAACTTCGCGATCGAACACTGGGACGTCACGCCCGACATCATCACCGGTGCGAAGGGAATGAGCGGCGGCTACTCGCCCATCGGCGGCACGATGCCACACCGTCGCGTCGCGGAGGTCTTCGAAACTATCGAGGACGGGTTCCAGCACGGCCACACCTTCTGTTTCAACCCGGCGTCGGCCGCGATCGGCACGGCCGTCCTCGAGTACATGGACGATCACGACCTCGTGGCCAACGCCCGCGAGGTCGGCGCGCACCTCCAGGAACGGTGCGAGGAGTTTGACGAGTACGACTTCGTCGGCGACGTCCGCGGCAAGGGACTGATGATCGGCGTGGAGTTCGTCGGCGATCGCGAGACGAAGGAACCGCTCGCGGAGACCGGCACGGAGTTCCAGTCGCTCCTCTTCGAGGCGGGATTGGACAACGGGATCGTCACCTACCCCGGCGGCGGCCACGTCGACGGACAGTACGGCGATCACGTGCTGATCACGCCGCCGCTGACGATCGACGACGAACTCGCCGACGAGGTCGTCGACCGGATGCACGCGACCTTCGCGGACGTGGAATCGGCGCTCGGACGGTGACCGCAGCCCCGGAACCGGACCGGTCCGCTATCAGTTGATCCGTCGATCCTCGTCGCTCCAGTATCGATCGCGCAACGCTTCCCTGTCGATTTTTCCGTACGGCGTCGTTGGAAGGGCGTCGAATACGTTGACTGACTTGGGCCGCTTGTAGCCCGCCAGCCGCTCGCCGGCGAACCCGAGGAGGTCATCGACATCGATCTCCTGTCCCTCGGCCGGGACGACGACCGCGTGGACGGCCTCACCCCACTCTTCGTCTGGGACGCCGATGACGGCGACGTCGCCGACGGCCCGGTGCTCGCCGAGCGCGCGCTCGACCTCGCTGGTGTAGACGTTCATCCCACCGGTGACGACGACGTCGTTGCGCCGGTCGAGCAGATAGAGGTAGCCTTCGTCGTCGATCCGGCCGACGTCACCGGTCTGAACCCAGCCGTCGACGAGCGTCTCGTCGGTCGCCTCCGGCAGTCCGAAGTAGCCGTCGAAGGTGTACGGTGCCCGCACGAGCAGTTCACCCGGCTCGTCGGGCCCGCGTTCCTCGCCGGTGTCGGGATCGACGACCTTCACCTCCGAGAGCAGACAGGGCTGCCCGGCGGACCGCAACAGTCGGTCGTCGCCGTCCTCGAGCACGCGGGCGTGATCGCGCCGGTCGAGCGTAGTGATGAGGTTGGGGACCTCGGTCTGTCCGTAAAACTGGGTCAGAACCGGTCCGAGTCGGTCGAGCGCTTCCCGCAACCGGTCGGGACGGATCGGTGCAGCCCCGTAGATCACGTTCTCGAGCGAGGACACGTCGTGGACCGCGAGCGGCCCGTCCAGCAGCCTGTAGAGCATCGTCGGGACGAGAAAGGTCCACGTCACGCCGTGGGTCTCGACGGCCGTACAGAAGTCGGTCTCGTCGAACCCGCGCCGGAGGACGACCGTCCCGCCCGCGAGCAACGCCGAGAGCAAGAACGTTCCCGCGGAGTGCGAGATCGGCGTCGCGACGAGTCCGGTGTCGGTACTCGAGAAGCCGAGATCGGCGTGGTGTGCGAGCAGATTCGTCGCGAGACACGATTGCGTGTAGCAGACGCCTTTCGGGTCGCCCGTCGTCCCGCCGGTGTAGAAGTGGCCGGCGATCGCGTCCGGTTCGACCGAGACGGCCGGGCTATCCGCGGCCGCTCCGTCCTCGAGCCGCGCCGCGGAACGCCAGCCTGCCGGCGGCTCCGCCGATTCGACGGCGACACACTCCGGTCGCGTCGGAAGGCCGTCGACGAGGTCCGCAACGTCGTCGAGACGAGCCGCGTCACAGACGACGACGGCCGGTTCGGCGTCCGAGAGGATGTACTCGATCGCCGTCGTGGAGAGCTCTGGATTGATTGGGAGCCGCGTCGCACCCGCCTTGTACGTCGCGATGTCGACGATCGGTGCCTCGAGCCGGTTGGGGAGTATCGTCGCCACGCGCCCTTCGGGTTCGAGTCCGAACTCGAGCAAGGCGTTAGCGAGCGCGTTCGAGCGCCGATCCAGTTCGCCGTACGTGAGCGATCCGATTTCATCCCGCAGTGCGATCCGCTCGGGACGCCGGGAGAACGCTGCGGTGAGAAGTGATGGTAGTGTTTGTCCGTTCGTCCGAGTACCTGAGTTCACAATTGGTCTCTGTCAAGGTGTATTCCGCCACACCTACTCAAACTAGCGGTCGTGGCCGTATTTTCGCGACTTCTTCGAGTTTCTCGAGGGACACACGGAGTCCATCGATAGGGTCCGTGAGCCGGTTCCGTGAGGTCAATAGTACCACGGTGTCTGTGAGCCGGTTCCGTGAGGTCAATAGTACCACGGTGTCTGTGAGCCGGTTCCGTGAGGTCAATAGTACCACGGTGTCTGTGAGCCGGTTCCGTGAGATCAGTAGTACCACGGTGTCCGCTGGTGTGCGTGCCGAACAGCCACTCGAGTTCCCGAGCGGTGTTGTTTCGATCGAAGTGACGACGACGATGTCGCTCGAGTCCTCACGGCGGATACTTGTGATCCGCATCACGACGTGACAGTGACGATATGGACGAACGCGACGACAATCGACGAACGATCGCCGCGTGCGAGCAGTGCGGGTCGCTCTATGCGGCACTCGAGCTGTCCGACGACAAGATTCGCCCGATCGGACGCAGAGACGGGTGTCGGTGTGGCGGAACGGATTTCACCGCTGTCGACGATTCGCTCTCGGATCTCTTGCTCGAGGAGAGCGACGAATAAGGACCGCAACGGTACAAACCGGCAGGAAACGGCGGTCACCAACGGTGCTTTCGAGACGGTCGCAGCCGACTTCTCGGACGCCCACCTCCCGAAGCAACCACTCCTCAGGCGGTCGTCTCGAGCGCCGTCCGAAGCTCGTCGACGGCGTACTCGAGTTGCTCGCGCGAGATCGAAAGCGGCGGCTGGAATCGCATGACGTTCTTGTAGTAGCCGCCGACGCCGATCACGACGTTTGACTCCTCGCGGAGGTGCTCGCTTACGGCCGATGCGAGATCGCTATCCGGTCGCGGGGCGACGTTCTGTGGCCCTGTCGTTCCCGGTTCGACGAGCTCGATACCGCGCATCAGTCCGAGGCCTCGCGCCTGCCCGACGACGTCGTACTCGTCCTCGAGGGCCGCGAGCTCGGACTCGAGCCACTGTCCCTGCTCGCGAGCGTTGTCGACGATGCCGTCCTGCAGTTCGTCGATCGTCGCCAGCGCGGCGGCGCAGGCGACGGGGTTGCCGCCGAACGTCGAGAGGTGGTCGCCGGACTCGAAGGCGTCTGCGATTTCTTCGGAGGCAGTGAACGCACCGAGGGGCAGTCCGTTCGCGATCCCCTTCGCCTGCGTCAGGATGTCGGGCTCGACGTCGAAGTGGCTACTCGCGAACAGCTCTCCGGTTCGACCGTAGCCGGTCTGGACCTCGTCGGCGATGAGTAGCGCGCCGTGGTCGTGGGCGATCTCCTGGACTCGCTCGAGCCACCCCGCCGGTGGAACGATGATTCCGGCCTCGCCCATGACGGGCTCGACGACGACCGCCGCGAGGTCACCGCTGGTGTGCGAGCCGATGATCCGCTCGAGTTCCTCGGCACAGCTGGCGTCGCACTGGTCGCCGTCACAGCGCGGACAGCGGTAGCCATACGGCGGCGCGGTGTGGGCGACGTCGTTGAGCGTCGGGGCCATCCCCTGCTTGTAGGCCTTGTTCCCCGTCAGCGCCAGACTACCGAGAGTGCGGCCGTGAAAGCCCATCTCGAGGGCGATGACCTCCTTCGAGCCGGTGTACTTCCGCGCGAGTTTGACGGCCCCCTCGACGGCTTCCGTCCCGGAGTTACAGAAGAAACTCTTCTGAAGGTCGCCCGGCGTCACGTCGGCGATCCGCTCGGCGAGGTCGGCGACCGGCTCGTTCGGGTGGACGTACGAGCAGCCGTGGACGAACTCCTCGAGTTGCTCCGTTGCAGCGTCGACGACGGCGTCGTTGCCGTGGCCGACGTTCGTCACCGAGATTCCGGAGAAGACGTCGAGGTACTCGTTGCCCTCGAAGTCCTCGAGCGTACACCCCGAGGCCCGTTTCACCGGCACATCGAGCGATTTCCAGATCGGCATCAGATGCTCGTCGTACGCCGACACGACGGCCGAATTCGACTGTGCTCCGTCCGGGGATTCTGATTGCTGTTCGGACATAGTTGCTATATCTATACCATGTCCTATTAAACCATACTTCTTCGGATAGATAGCAGTCTGGGCCGAGTTATTCAAATGGGGAGCGATGATAGGTTGATCGAGTCGCATGGATCCTCGCGATCGACGAACTGTCGAACTGAATCCAACTTTGGGCCGAGTACAGGCTTCGTATTCGAATGTTGTTTATTGGCGGGTTCCCTTCGGCGAGATATGGACGAGCGAAATATCCGCATTCTGCAGGCCGTTGCAGATCTGGGGACCGGCAGTCCGGACGAAATCTCCGAGTACACCGATATTCCGAAGTCGACCGTCCACTATCGACTGACGAAGCTCAAAGAAGACGGGATCGTCACAGACGACCTGTTCGATGTCGATCTCGAGAAACTGGGCCTCGAGATTACGGTTATCTCGGAAGTCATCGCGGAATACGAGGAGCAGTATCACGACGAAGTCGGGAAGAAACTCGCCGCCGTCGAGGGGGTCAATCAGGTGTACTTCACGATGGGGGACACGGACTTCGTCGTTATCGCACACCTCTCGGATCGCAAGATGGTTCAGCGGCTCATCAGCGACTACGAGATGATCGATGAGATCGTCCGAACGAGTTCGCAGTTCGTCGTCGAAACCGTCAAAGACGAGCCCCATCCACTGAACGACTTCGAGTTAGAGACGTTGGTAGCGGCCACAACGGACTCCGACTGATCGCTCGAGGGGCTACTCGAGTTTCTCCGTCTCCAGGTCCGCCACGTCGACCTCCGAGTCGGTCGACGAGACGCTGTACAGGACGACGCCCAGGAGCGCCCAGAAGAGAACGATCAGCCACTCGTAGGGCCACAGGAGCGCCGACGGGCCGCCGGGCAAGTAGAGACCGATGAAGCCGAGTGTCAAGACGAGTGCGGCGGCGCCGAACGCGTAGCCGAACGGGAGTTTGAGCGGTCGATCCAGGCCAGGTTCGTTGCGCCGAAGCACGAAGAAAGAAATGACTACGAAGAACCACGCGACGACGAGTCCGAGCCCGCTCGCGTTGACGATCCAGACCAGCATCTGCTCGCCGAACAGCGGAGCGAAGACAGAGAGCCCGCCGATGAGGACGACGGCCGTCGACGGCGTGTTGTATTCGGGGTGAACCGTGCTGATTTGCTTCGGAATCATCCCGGAGTCAGCGAGTGCGAAGACCGCGCGACTGGCACCGAGCAAGAACGAGTTCCAGCTCGTAAGGACGCCCGCAATTCCTGCCAGGGCCATAATGCGGCCGATAAATTGGCTGTCGAAGATCGTTTCCATCGCTGCGGCGGCGGGCAGCGGGCTCTCGACGAGTGCGGAGCCGGGCATCGCCTGTCCGGACGCCCAGATGACGCCGATGTAAAACAGGGCGGCCAGCGTGACGGAGGCCGGGATGAGAAGGCCGATGAGACGGGGAGGCACGTCCGCTTCCTCGGCGGATTGCGGAATGACGTCGAATCCGACGAACATGAACGGTGTCATGATCGCGACCGTGGCTACTCCCGTTGCACCGACATCGGACAGCGGCGGATTCGGCTGCGACTGGCCGTTCAGAACGGCACCGACGGCGAGCATAATTCCGGCCAGCGCGATAACGAGCGTCAGTATCGTCTGGAACTGCGCCGCGGGTTTCACGCCGCGATAGTTAAGCGCCGTCATCACGATCGCACCGATACCACCGACCAGGATCCAGGACGCGTACACCGGTTCTCCGGCCACCGACCAGAGCTCGAGGACGTTAAATCCTGGAACGATATACGCCAGCGCGGAGGGCAGTGCGATAACTTCGAACACGACGACGCCGACGTACCCGAGAACGAGCGACCACGTACACACGAACGATCCGACCGGGCCGAGCGCTCGAAGGCTGTACACGTGCTCTCCGCCGACGAACGGCAACGCGGAGGCGAGTTCGCCGTAAATCAGGCCGACGATACAGACCATGATCGCCCCGACGACGAACCCGAGAACCGAGCCGGCCACGCCGGCTTCGTCGATCCAGAACCCCGTCTGGATGATCCATCCCCAGCCGATCATTGCACCGAACGCGAGCACGAAGAGGTCCTTCTTCGTCAGGACCCGTTCAAATTTTCTGGTATCTTCTCCCATACCACATGCTGCTAGATAGTGGATGTTAAATTTAACCAAGTCCCAATCTTCAGGACAGTGTACATTTTATCCTAATTTTACTGAACCATGTCCAACCTCCGTCGTGGTCGCTGATTCGGAACGACACAGCTGCGTAACTGCGATGACGCCGAGCGAGAACCGCTCCGAACGACCGAATCCACAACCGCCCAGTAGCAGGTGCTTTATGCATGGTACAGGGGTCCAAACGACCGCCTACTAGAGGTAGCGACCAGCTACCTCGGGAGTACGCTGCTCATATATAGAACGGGGAACCCGGTACCCCAGTTCGATGACCAATACTGACAAACGACAGTCGTCGCTGCGGGACAGTCACAGGATCGATAACTCGGCAATCAAACTCGGTGACGGGGTATAAGCATGTCCGGACTATGGGGGTCTCGAGGCTCGATCCCGGGCGGGCAACGCGGACTTCTCGCTCTCGGCCTCGGACTGGTCGTGATTGCCAGTCTCGTCGCAACAGGTGCAGCGGCCGCGGGCGCCGCCACCCAGGATTCGAACGGGAACGTCTCGGAGGAAGCGTACGTCGAGCCCGCGCCGGAGCCGGGCGATCCCTACTTCGAGGCGGCGGCGACCGACGGAAGCTGGGTCAGTTACGAGAACCCGCGCGACGAGTACCGCAGTCCGTATCTCGGAGACGGCTCCGGGAAGGTCTGCGTTACGCTGGTCAACGAAAACGGTGACCCGGTGGTCGGCGAGTCGGTACCGAACACGTCCGTGACGATTCCGACGAACGACGTGACGAGCTGGCATTCCGACGCCGATCCGATGACCGTCGACTTCCCCATGACGGACAACTACGAGCGGCCGCTCGACGCCGATCAGTTCGGAACTAGCCCGGACGTCGCGCAGGGCGACGGCTACATGGACTCTCACTGCATCGAAATGCACGGCCTCCCGGAGGACGCGACCGTCGAATACGGCGAAGCGCAGATCACCGGCGAACACGCCGACAGGATCGACGTGGCCGGCTACATCCAGCAGGTCCCCGAAGGGGACGGCTGGGACGCGGACATCGATCCGGTCGCGGCCGCGGAACCGTACGCGGACGCCGGCGGCGGCTGGACCTACGAAACCGATGCCTCACACGGACAGGTCGTCGTCGTCCTGCAACTCGACGCACCGGCCGACGAACGGCTCGAGCCCGGCGGGTCGAACAGCACCGATCCGCCGAAAAACGACTCGAATAACTCCCAACAGGGAGCCAACACGCAGTCCGACGGGGACGGAGGAGGCGACGAGATGCCCGGATTCGGCGCGCTCGCGGCCGTCGTCGCGCTGTCGGTCGCCGCCCTCGCTCGACATCGAGGGTGAGGGTGTATCGGCAACACATCCGAATCAATTGGGTTGGCTCCCGACACGTTCACCGCGAAGAGAGACTGCGGACAGCCCTCCCTCTCAATGACAGAAAGGATGGCTCAAAGAAAGACAGGGAACGGCTACGGGTGTAGCCGGGAACCATGGAGTTCCTCGCACGTCGTGACGGGGTGATCAAACCGAGCGGAATGATCCGCTGACAGACTGTCGTACCCCCCGTCTATCAGATTGTTCGCCGCAATTAGTATAATACTGCTGGCCAACGACACCGGGAAGCGACGAAAACGAACCGATAGACCGGCTCAGTCGCGGTATTTGTGTTGGTATACCATGCCAGGGAAACGCTCCTATCGACGAGCTGTCACCGATGGAATGAGTCGATACACGACTGCGTCGGACGGGAAGCGAACCAATGGGGCTTTGACGATCGGCGCGAGATACACGACAAATGACGAACACAAGCGAGTCGGACGAAGACGCCCCGCGCGTCCCGGTCGTCTGTCCTGACTGCGAAACGACCTCCCGCGTCCCCCTGTCGGAGCTCGCCGACGCCATCGACCGACACAACGAGCAGCTCCACGACGGTGACGATGTCGCCGCAGTCGATCCCGACATCGCCGATCAGATCGCGAATCTGGCCGCGACCGACCTCGGACTCCTCGAGGACGACTGATCACGGATTCCTCCGACTCGAGTGGGGTCGAACGGGCGAGAGAAGCCGTCACTCGACCTCCTCGAGTGTCTCGAATCGGCCTCGCGTCTCACGCCGGCTGTCGCCGAGGAATCATCGATCAGAGAGACGATATAAAACCCCAATACGAACGCGCAAAATTCCGCCGAGATCCGGCATGTGTGGTTATATTTCGCCAGTTCTTACCGTTAGTTCAGTGAGAAGGTTTATACTGTCATACTCGACTCTGTCTACCATATGGAACCCGAGAACGCACCTGGAAATCGTGACGACAGCCGTGTTGCCGTGGAACTGACGGACCGTGGCAGTACACCGATCCAGACCGAGACGCCGGCGACAGCGACCATCGCGGCGACGAGATCGACGTCGAACGCGACCGACGCAAACGGTGACCGGCCGAACGTGCTGACGATCATCGGGCAGGGGACGCCCTCGAGTGTCGAACTCACCGTCGACGGCGCGATCGAGCTGGCCGACGAGGAACAGGAAGCGAACGTGATTGTCCTCTCTGGCACTACCGTCGAAGGGACGATCGAGAGCGGAACGGTGACGTTCCGATTCACCGGCGACCTGACGGACGTCACGTTCGTCGATCGCGGAATCACGGGGCACGAACCGGCCACGATTCCGAACGTACACGTTGATTACGCTGTCCCGGAGGAGTAACGACCAGCGGCGAGGCCGGCCGCCCACGTTCGCCCCTCTCACTCGACGGGGGCCGAGTCGTTCACGGGTGTTCCGTCCCGGTAACGAAGCCGCCGATCGCGTGACGGGCCTCGAGCGATTGGGAAACACATTCCTCCGCGGAGGGAGTCTTGCAATTCATGGACGATTCGACGACGGACGATTCGGCGGAGTCATCGGACGCTGCCGACGGCCCCGAGACTGGTACCGACGACTCCGAAACCAGTGCCGACGCGTCCGAGAGCGAAACGGAAACGGAAGCGGAAACGGACGCCGAGTGGATGGAACCCGCGGATAAACCGATCCTCGAGTTCCTCCGGTCCGAGGACGCCTTCGAACCGGACCAGATCGACGACGAGGGGATCGCCCCGGCCAGATATGCGGCCTATCGGTGCCGCGAGATGACCAAGTACGGGCTCCTGACGAAGCACATGCCCGGCGTCTACGAGGTGTCCGAACTGGGCGAACGGTATCTCGAGGGGACGCTCGACCCGAGCGAACTCGAGGCCGACAAATAGATCGACGCGCCTGTATCGAATCCGTTCTCGATCGCATTTTCCGCCGCTCGTCACGGCTACGAAACTGATGCTGGTGGCCGACGTTCGGTGCTGTCGTCGGGGTCGGCGTTCGCGCTCGAGCGCAACGCGGCCGGATCGACCTCGCCGAGCAGCGCGTCGATCACGTCCGTCGCCGCGGGCGCGTACAGCGGCCGGTTGTCGTTGCCACAGCGATCGTCCATGAGACAGGCGGGACAGCCCTCGTCGCGCCCGCACGGGCAGTCAGTCATCAGGTCTCGCGCCCGGCGGGCGACCGCCTCGTACTCCTCGTAGATGCGCCGGGAAAAGCCCAGGCCGCCCTCGACCGCGTCGTAGATGAACCAGCCGCTCGCGTCGGTCCCATCGGGGAGACGATTGGTCGCGAGCCCCCCGAGATCAGCAGCGTCTACGGTCAACTCGAGTGGCGCGACGGCGATCATCGCGTGCTCGATGGCGTGGATGCCGCCGAGGTAGCCGTGGAGTCGCGGCGGCAGCTCCTCGCACTCGTCGTTGTGATAGTCGCTGTGAGCCGCCGTCACCGCCTGTTCGACGGCGTCGGGCACTTCGGCCCAGCACAGTTGTGTTCGCATCTCGAGCGGTGGGACGCCGGTCTCGAGCCCCACCGCGAGAACGTCGCCGGTCCCGATCTCCCGTTTCGTGTAGGTATCGTGGTGGACCGTGACGGTGCCGTACCCCCAGTTGAGCCGGAAGGGCCCGACGTCACGGGACTCGCGGACCTCGGTGTCGTAGATCGTCGTCCGGCGCTGGGACTGGGTGTAGTAGTCCACATCGACCGGCTCGAGCGTGACGGATGGCTGGGGTCGATCCTCCTGCAGTTCGACGACCTCGTACTGGTCGCCCCGATACAGCACCGTCGCGCCCTCGTGGTAGTCCCGATACGCGCGCGCTTTGCCGATGGCCTGGTTGTCGAACGTCTCCTCGCCGGCCAGCCGGACCTCGAAGGCGTTCCCGCTGGAGGCGTACAGATTGATCTCGCTTTGCGGTCGGTCGCGGTGGGCGTACGTAACGCCGCCCGCGAGCGATCCCTCGAAATCCCCCGTCCGTCGGCCGTACTCGACGGCTCGTTCCAGTCGATCGATCCCGCCGAACCGGTCTGCGTCCTCGCGGCGCAGCGGGAGTTCCTGAGCGGCACAGCGCAGATGCTGGAGGTAGACCGGGTTGTTCGCGAGGTCGACGACCGCGCTCTCGGGCTCCTCCTCGAGGAGGTACTCCGGATGGCGCAGGATGTACTGGTCCAGCGTCGCGTGGCTGGGGACGAACACGGAGAGCGCCTCGCGCTCGTCGCGCCCCGAGCGGCCGAGGCGCTGCCAGAACGACTGCCGGGATCCCGGATACCCCATGAGGATCGTGCCGTCGATCCCGCCGACGTCGATGCCGACCTCGAGCGCGCTGGTCGTCGCGACGCCGTCGAGCTCCCCATCTTTGAGCCGGTTTTCCGTACTGCGCCGTGATCGCTTCCCGTGGCCCGCGTTGTACGCCGCGAGGTCGGCGCTGTTCCGGTAGGGCAGGGTGGGGTTCTCGAGGTACTCGCGTGCGCGCCCGACGGCCAGTTCCGTCTGCTTGCGCGAATCACAGAACAACAGCGAGGGAACGCCGTGATAGCAGCAGTGCGCCCAAACTTCGGGAGCTTCGACGGTTGCTGGGCGTTTGCTCGGCGACCACTCAGTATCACCGCTCCCGTCTTCGTACTCGCCCCCACCACCGTCCGTCGGCGGGTCCCAGAACGCGAGGTGGCGGCGACCGCTCGGCGAGCCGTCCTCGTCGATCACCGTCGCCGGTTCCCCGGTCAGCGCGCGGGCGTGTTCGGCCGGGTTGCCGATCGTCGCGGTCGTCAGCACGTACTGTGGATCGCCGCCGTACCAGTCGATCAGCCGCCGGGTCCGCCGGAGGATCCAGGCGGCGTGCATCCCGCTGATTCCCGTCCACGAGTGCGCTTCGTCGATCACGATCAGTTCGCACTCCGCGTGGAACGCGGCCCAGCGGTGGTGTCCCTCGAGGTACTGATTCAGTCCGGCAAAATTCGTGATGACGACGTTCGCCTCCTCGCGGATGCGGGCCTTCTCCTCGCGTTTCGTGTCGCCGTCGTAGACGCCGACCGTGACGTCCAGTCCGAGCGAATCGAAGAGATCGTTGAGTTCCCGCTCCTGGTCGCGGCTGAGCGCCTTCGTCGGATAGACGAGCAGCGCGCGCACGTCCGGATTCTCCCGAAAACGTCGCGCGACGTGTAATCCGTAGACGTAGGTCTTCCCGGAGGACGTCGAGGTCGCGACGCAGACGTTCTCACCGTCGGACAGCGCCTCGAGCGCTTCGGCCTGGTGGCTCCATGGGTCGACCTCGAGCGTCGCCGCGAGGTCTGCGGGCAACACCTCGCGGGCCGGGACGTGACTGGCCGGCTCGGCCGGCAGCGTGAACCGTTCGTGAAGCTGTCCGTGGTAGCGACGCGACGGAAAGGTGTCGCGTAGCTCCGCGCCGGTCAGCGCGAGGCCGTCCGCTCCGGTACTATCCTGCCCGTCGGTCAGATCGTCGATGTCGTCGGTTGGCATAGTCAGAAGTCGGCGAGGCCGGTCTGCGTCGTCGAATCGTCGGTCGTTCGCTCTTGTTCCGTCTCCATCTCCGCTCCGTTCGTCTCCAACTCCGCTCCGCCGGTCTCCGAACCCGCACTATCGGTCTCGAGCGGGGCCGTCGCGATCGCCTTGGAGACCGCGGCCAGTTCCCGGACGTCCGCCTCGCAGTACTCTCGGGCGGCCGCCCAGTCGATAGCGGTTCCAGTCGAGGCCGCCGTCGCGGCCGCGCGGTCCTCGGAGCCGGCACCCGAGGGCCGTTCGCTCTCGAGCAGCCGCCGGATCCGCTCCGCGAGGCTCTTCCCGTCGAGGGCTGCCGCGGCTCCCGACCGGTCACAGCCCAGCGCCTCGGCCACGTCCTCGAGTCGGTTCGTTCGGCCGGGCAACACGGCGTGTTCGCGCCGCACCGCCCAGTCGTAGAGATCGTACGTGAAAACGTCTTCCCGCCAGTAGTCGCGGAACTCGGGCACGTCGCGGGCGATGAACCGCTCGAGGTGTTTGTAATCAAATGCGTGGCCGTTCCACGTGACGAGCGACGGCGCGTCGTACTCGGCGGCCAGCCACGAGACGAACTTGCGGGTCGTCGCGCCCGGCTCGTCGCGGGACGGATCGGTGTCGACGAAGTCCACGTACGCGTCGCGTTGGGGATCGTAGACCCCGATCAACCAGATGATCGTCGACTGTAGCCCGTCCGTTTCGATGTCGACGAACAGCGGCGTCGCGGTCTCGGCCGCCGGCGGGACCAGCTCGTCGGTGCGGCGCACGACACGTGACTCCGCGAGCGAGCGCGCGCTGTGGCGGATCGCTCGAGCCGTCGACGCGCCGATCCCCTCGATCGAGCGGAGGTCCGCCTCGGTGGTCTCGGCGACGGCCGCGCGCGTCTCGTACCCATTCGTTCGGAGGCGCTGTGCGGTCGTCGGCCCGACGTTGGCAAGCGCTCGCAGCCCGAACCGGTCGGCCGGGGCCGACGAGACGGCCACCGAACCGCGCCGGTCGCAGGTGAGACAGGCGAGTTCGGCCGCACCGGAGCGGCGCAACGGGGCGACTCCCTGAACCGGTATCGTGACCCGCTCGCCGTCGACGGTCGGCTCCCAGACGTGATCGTAACCCGCCTCGAGCGCACCGGTCAGCACGGTCGCCGTCCCGCTCGCTCGCGACTGGTAGCGGGCGATCGGTTCGCGACCGGCGAGGGTCGACTCCAGCATGACGGCGTCGGTCGTCGGCTCGATATCGTCACAGACGACGTACTCCGCGGTCTGCGTCTCGTCGTCTTCGGGACGGTCCTCGAGCAGCGACGCCGACCCCGCGAAGACGAACGTGATACCGGCGACCGTCTCCGTCCGAACGTCGGCGGGGCCGCCGGCGGAGACGACCGGCCCGTCGAATGCGCGACGGAGGCGGCTGACGACGCGGACGTCCGACGACTCGCGAACGACGTAGACGAGGTCCGGATCGAAGTACTCGAGCGCGTCTCGCAGCGCTGTGTCGTCCAGATCGGCGACGGCGTCACAGCACAGCGCCAGCAAGTCGGCACCGTCCTCGTCGGACATAGAAGGGGAATACGAGCGAGCGATGATAAGCGTTCGCGGACTCGAGCAGTGCGCTGCAGTGACGAACCTGATTCTGTCAGTCGGCACCGACGGCGTTCGGAACGTGCTCGGCCAGGAACTCGGTGACGGCGTCGCCGCCCTGGAACCCCTCCGCCAGCCGCGCGGTTTCCGTCCCGTCCTCGAAGAGGACCAGCGTGGGCACCGACCGAATATCGAACCGGTCGACGAGTTCGATGTCGTCGCCGGGGTTGACCATCCCGATCGCGACGTCCGTGGCCCGAGCGACGTTTCCCAGGACAGGTTCCATAGCCTGGCACATCGCACAGCCGCTGGTGTAGAACTCCACGAGCGCCACGTCGTGGGCGTCTACGAAGTCGTCGAGTTCGTCGCCGGTCTCGAGTCGGCTCGGCTTACTGGTCGCGGCCATGGCGACGGGTACGTGATCAGCGCGGAAATCCGTGACGCCGGGCGCGGCGAGTCGACAGTCGGGTCGTACCGCCGCCCTGACTCTCGTGGACACACCGCATTTCTCGGATCGGTTGACGGTGTCACAGCGGAGATTCACCGGCCGATCGTATTGTGTGAATCGAGTACGAAATGTGATTTTATACCTGGGGCCTGTACCCACGCTCGATGACCCAGCCAGCATCCACCCGCGGTGACGGCGCCCCGACGCAGCGGAAAGCGACGCTGTTCTGCTGGGAGTGCGACCACTCGAGCCCGGTCGACGGCGACTGGGTGTTGGAATCGAACGGCCGGCACGTCGCGTACGTCTGTCCGAACTGCGAGACGACACTGACGAAGCGGCCGCGACCGACCGAGTTGGCACGCGAACGAGCGCCGATCGTCCCGATCGCAGCGTGGCAGCGAGCGATCCGTACCTCGGCGACCGTCTGGCGGGCAACCGTCGAGATTGGCCTCTCGAGCCTGACGATACTGACCGGAGCCGGGCACGTCCCCAGTGTGCAGGCCGCTTCGGCGTAGCGACTCGATCCTCGAGATCGACGAGTTCGACACGATCGAGGCGTGACTCGAGACGAGACCTGGAACGCGACTTGCGGGATCGATGAACGTCCGACGAACCGACGCCTCGAGCGACCACTACACGATTATTCATTTCTGCCGGTATTTTTTCAGCCGATGTCAGCCACATACCGAGCATATCATATTATAAACTACGTTCGTCCATCTTAGAGGAGATTTGCGCATATTCGCCCACAACAATAGAATTTTAATAGTGGAATTCGTTGGCTTACGCGAGTAGAAGATGACGAACGGAAATCTAACCGCTTCGGAAGAGGAGGTACTGGACGAAATCGAGGAGGAAGACATCGACTTCCTTCGGCTACAGTTCACCGACATTCTGGGGACTGTCAAGAACGTCTCCGTGCCCGCCCGGCAGGCCGAGAAGGCGTTCACCGAAGGGATCTACTTCGACGGCTCCTCGATCGAGGGATTCGTGCGCATTCAGGAATCGGACATGCGGCTCAAGCCCGATCCCGACACGTTCGCGATCCTCCCGTGGCAAAACCGTGAGGACGGCGCATCGGCCCGAATGATCTGCGACGTCATCGATACCTCGACCGGTGAGCCCTTCGAGGGCGACCCGCGTCGCGTCCTCAAGAACGCCCTCGAGCGCGCCGACGACCTGGGATACACGGTCAACGCGGCACCCGAACCGGAGTTCTTCCTCTTCGAAGAAGACGAGGAGGGACGTGCAACGACGAAGACGGGCGACCACGGCGGCTATTTCGACCTCGCACCGAAAGACCTCGCGAGCGACGTTCGACGTGACATCATCTACGGCCTCGAGGATATGGGCTTCGAGATCGAAGCGAGCCACCACGAGGTTGCCAGGGGCCAACACGAGATCAACTTCGAATACGACGACGCGCTCTCGACGGCGGACAACGTCGGCACCTTCCGCACCGTCGTCCGCGCCATCGCCGCACAGCACGACCTCCACGCGACGTTCATGCCCAAGCCGATCCCGCGCATCAACGGCTCGGGCATGCACACGCACCTCTCGCTGTTCGAGGACGGCGAGAACGCCTTCCACGACGAGGACGACGAGTTCGACCTCTCCGAAACGGCACACTCCTTCATCGCAGGGATCCTCGAGCACGCGCCGGCGATCACGGCCGTCTCGAACCCCACTGTGAACAGCTACAAGCGACTGGTGCCGGGGTACGAGGCACCCGTCTACGTCGCCTGGTCCGATCGCAACCGCTCGGCGCTGATCCGCAAACCGGCGGCCCGCGTCCCGGCGGCTTCGCGCATCGAAGCGCGCTTCCCCGACCCGTCCTGTAACCCGTACCTCGCGCTCGCGGCGCTCATCCACGCCGGTCTCGACGGGGTCGAACGCGACCTCGACTGTCCGGATCCGGTCCGCGAGAACATCTACGAGTTCGACGAACAGAAGCGCGAAGAGTACGGCATCGACACACTGCCGACGAACCTCGGCGAAGCCGTCGAGGCTCTCGAGGAGGACGAAGTTATCTACAGCGCCCTCGGCGAGCACGTCGGGCCGAAGTTCGTCGAAGCCAAAGAACAGGAGTTCGAGGACTACCTCGTCGACGTCTCCGAGTGGGAGCTCGACCGCTACCTCGAGACGTTCTAACCAGCCACCCCGAAGACGACGTGTTTCGGCGCGTCGAACGCCGATACGCTGCATCCAGTTTCTGACGACACGCCGGCAGAACGAGCGCCGATCTCGTCGTCCCAGTCGTCGCGACTCGTCGATCAGTTCGCGACGACGTACGTCGCGCCCGTCTGGGTGACGTAGTCGGCACTCGAAAGCGAGTTCAGCACGCTCAGAATGTCGATCTTCTTCATCGCCAGTATCTCTCCCAGTTCTTCGACCGTCGCGCCGTCGGCCGCTTCGAGATAGATGTACACGAGTTTCGCCTGGGCCGACTCGAGGTCGTCGGGAACCGGATCGATCTGCGCTGTCGGTCGGTGTTTCTGTGATTCCATTGTCACCAGTACGGATCCCGTTCTGGTATATAAATTCACACGTGGATGGATACTAATGAATTCTAGGACTCAATACAGGCCACGTCATCACACCGCAAATCGTGACGCGGAAGACGGTCTCGAACGGAACAACGACGTTTTACGGTCGCCCACCTCTCATCGGAAGACATGACTGTCGACGAGCGACCGACCCCGCCGCCGGAAGTGGACCGCGTGGAACGTGAGGCGCTCGACGAACTCGCGAAACGAGACGCAGCGACGCTTCGCGAAGTGAGCGCCTATCTCGAGGAGGTGGCGGCGTGGAAGGAGCGACGTGAGGGGGCAGCCGACGAATCGGCATCGGACGAGGCCGATTCCGAATCCTACCCCGACGGCGTCCCGGAGCGGGCGACCGTCTCGGTGACGGAGATCGCCGGGACCGAGTACGACTACTATCAGTGGCGCGAGGGCGACGAGATCCGATCGGAAACCGTCCGGCGGTCCTGACGTGGCTGTACTTCAGCAGCCTCCTGCTCCTCGTCGGCGTCGCCGTCAACGCCGTCCTCTCGAACCGCAGCCGCGACGTGACTATCGAGCCGGCCATCGGCGGCGTCCCGCTCGGACGCGAGCGAGGAGACGGCTGCGGATCCCGCAGTCGCGCTCGAGCGACTCGAGGGCCAGCTGTCGTCGGCCAGTACGATGACGTTCGTCGTCGACGGCGAATCGGTCACGGTCCCGGCACCGGACGTAGTCGAGGTGAACGCCGGCAGTTCGGTGCTCCCGGTGATCGATGGCGGGACGGGAATCGAACTCAGGTGGTCGACAGTGGACGGCGAGTTCGTCATCGGTGAGGCAGGACCGGAATCGTAACTGACGGAGGGTTCTGTTACTGACGGCTACTAGTTCGGACCACGTCAATTTGTGCAAGCGATGTGTAGCAGGGCGAAACCGTTATTGTTCTATGTGCAAAAGATGCACACGAGATGAGCGCCAGTGACGATCCTCGACGAGTACACTTTCAATCACCGGAGTATCTCGTCGATCGACTCGATGCGATCGCCGACCTCTTCGATACGGATCGGACGGATCTGCTCGTCGACGCGATTCGTGAGTATATCGAAGAGACCGCGGAGAGCGAGACGTTTCGAGAACTGGTCGCGACGAAGTACTACGACGACCAACTGGAGTTTGAAACCGTCAAACAGCTGGTCGGTGCGGAAACTGCACAACGGCTTCGTCTCCTCAAAGCGGATCTGGAGGGGGAGCCATTCGATCTCGCAGCACCCGACGATATCGAGATCTACGATGGGGAGACGGAAGCGGTTGATCCGGAGACCGAGTCCACTGGTAGCGACGAGCGATGAGCGATCGACCGCGGCTCCGGACGGTGGTCGCTGATACGAGTGCACTCGTCAGTCTCGGCGTCCCACGTGCTGACGCGGGAGACGACGCGGGTGAGCAACCCGATCCGCTGCAGTATCTGCTCACGTCCTGTACAGTCACCGTCCCGCCCGAAGTCGTTTCGGAACTCCGTGATATCGCTCAGTACCACGATATCCACGGAGTGGCCGCGAACAACGTTCTCGCCGCTCGAGAGCACTACGTCGTCGTCGACCCCTATGAGCGATCGGAGACGCCGGACTCACGGCCGACGTTCGGACTCGACGACGGCGAAACGGACGGCATCGTTCTGGCGAACGCGCTCGCTGTCGACGGCTTTCTCACCGACGAATTCGGCGGGACGAACTTCGCGCTCATTCACGCGGTGCTTACCGGACCGCGAATCGTTCCGACGCCGCGACTCCTCTGTGATTACGCTCGCGGCGGCCATATGACCCGCAGTGAAGCACGAACACTCATCACCGCGATCAGTCCGCATCGGAGTTGGGATAACAGCCCGTATGTCACCCAGTTGTTAGACCACTTGGAGTGATCTGTCAGACCGACTCATATGGACCGAGTCGCGTACCGTCCAGCAGGTACGCCTCCCCCGAAGCCAGCCCCGCCGGAAGAAACGGCGAGAGAAACGACTGGCCGGCCACGTTGATCCACGTTCCACCGACGAGGTCGTTGAACGCCGGCACGACAACCACGCGCGGCGGGGTTTCGTCTGCATCCTCGAGCCACGATACTTCCTCGTACTCCGGACGCTCGCGAAACGGGCCGGGATCGAGCCGACCGCGGAGCCACGCCCGTTCGACGCGGCTCCCGCCGACCTCGTCCTCGAGTCGAACACACGGGTGTTCGTGACCCAGACAGACCACCTCGCTCTCGAGGACCGCTCGGGAGGGCCAGGTGTGCCCGTGACAGACGCCGATATCGCCGAGCGCGATTCCTTCGCCGGGGACCACGGTGATCGTCGCCCCGATATCGTCGCTGTCCGCGAGCCAGGTTTCGATTCGACCGTCGTGGTTTCCCTTGACGACGGTGACCTCGAGATCGGCTGCAAAGGACTCGAACAGCACCTCGAGTTCGCCGCGTTCGGCCCCGCCCGGATCACCGATTGAATGCATGAGGTCGCCGAGGACGACCAGCCGATCGGGATCGGTTCGCTCGAGCAACGCTAACAGTCGCTCTCGGCGGCCAGGTGCGCGGCTGGGAACGTCGACGCCGCGCTCGTAGCGCAAACCGGCCTCGTAGCCGGCGTGATAGTCGGCAACGAGCAACGCGCTCTCACCCCCGATCGTCGCGGTCGCGGCCGGTTCGCCGGGAACCGGTTCGACGCGAGCGGGCGGCGACGGGGTCCCGGTCGGAGGCCGGTTGGGATCGTCTCGCATCGCGGCCGCTCAGATCGCCTTCAGCGTCTCGTCGTCGGGCTCATAACACTGGCCCCCCATCAGCGCGTCCTGGATGGCGTCCTCCACGTCGTCGGCGGGCGCCCCCGTGTCGGCGGCGACCGTCTCGATCAGCTCCGTCCGATCGGCACCGTCGCCGTCGTCGAGTTCGGTCATCGTCTCGACGACGGCGACCTCGAGATTGACATCCTCGGCCGGTTCATCGTCTGCGGCCGGTTCGTCATCCGCGACCGGCTCGTCGTCCGGTTCCGCGCCGTCGGTTTCGGACTCCTCGTCGGCTGTGGGTGCTGACACATCGGCTTCGTCCGATTCCGCGTCCTCGAGTCCGGATTCCGGTGGTGTACCGATATCGTCGTCCTCGTCGGATTCCGTACCGTTGCCCAGTTCCGATTCTGCCTCGAGCTCGTCGGCCGCGGCGTCTTCGGGCTCGGGAACGTCGATTCCCGCTTCCCCGGGCTCGTCGACGTCGGAGCCGGCGGTGAACTCCGTGCCGAACTCCTCCTCGAGCTGTTCGCGTTCCGACTCGTCCATCTCGTACATGCCGTCGTCGACGTCGCCGGCGTCGAAGTCGCCGAGTTCGTCGTCGGTTTCGTCATCGCTGTCGTCGGATTCCGACGCCGCGACGGCGACAGGCTCGTCGTCGACCTCGCTCGCTGTCTCGTCACTGTCGGGCTCGGCCTCCGGCGAGTCGTCGGCACTGTCGGATTCATCGGTGTCGTCCGACTCGGCGTCGGGTTCGGCTGCCTCGGCCTCGAGTCCCGCATCGATATCGGTAGTCGCGGGATCGTCACTCGTCGCCGTTCCGGCCGCGGAGCCAGAATGCGTGTCCTCGGGGTCGGCCGCAGCCGTGCCGCTTCCGTCGGTCGTCGCCGCGACTGGCGCCGTCGCCTCGAGTTCGGGTTCGGGTTCGGCGCTGGCCTCGAGCGCGTCAGTGTCGACGCCGTCGAGGTCGGTGAGCGAGGCGAACGTCGCGTCGTACTCGGGACTCGTCGTGTCCGGTGCGATGGTGAGACCGCTCACTTGATCGCGCTCGCCCGCGACGACTTCGACCGCCTCGAGCGCACACGCTCGCAGCGCCGCGAGGTACGACGGCGTCGTCCCGTAGTGCTCCTGTGCGAGCGGAATCCCCGCCGCGAGGCCGGATTCGACGCCGGCCTCGAGCAGCGCGTCGGTCAGCGCGTCGCCATCGAGATCGAGTTCGGCAGATCCGGCGTAGGTACCGATGCGATCGAGGGTCTGCTCGGCCGCGCTGACGACCCAGCGGTCCCGGGTGTCGGCGTCGACCGTCGCGATGCTCTCCGGCCGGATCGAGGTATAGACCTGATCCGAATCGTCGGGCTGGAATGTCCGGGCCTTTCCCGTCACCGCGACGAATTCGGGTGGTTCGGCCCCCTCGAGGAAGGCCAGTTCGTCGGGCTGGTACTGGCCGGCGTAGACGACGAACGCGCCGGTCGGGTCGACGACGCGAGCCCGGACCATCTCGTCGTTGACCGACGTGACCTCGGTTAGCGTCCCGACGGCGAAGACGCGGTTGAGTCGCGCGCCGGTCGGCGTGATCACGTAGTTCGGCGCACGCTCCTCGTCGCTCTCCGCGTAGGAGAACGAGGCGTCGTCGTACTCGGCAGCAAAGAGCCGGTAGGCGAGCTCTCGCCCCGGAATCTCGTCGTCGCCGTCGCCGTTCGCGCTCATGCGTCCACCTCCGCTAAGAAGGCCGTCGCACGGGCGGCCGGATCGTCGTCGCTCTCCTCGAAGCGTTCGGCGTCGAGATTCGCTCCGTACTCGTCGACCGAGAGGTGACCCCGGACGCGGTACTCGCGGCCGACGATGCGCTCACGGATCCGATCCGCGACGACCTCCTGGTCCATGGCCTCGCGGGCCTGCTCGAGGGCGTCTTCGAGGGTCCCGTCGTAGACTCGTTCGGTGAGGTCGTCGTCGAGGACGACGGTGACGGTCCCGGTGCCGTCGTCGAGGATTGCCTTGACGCGCAGGTCGTCGATCCCGTCGACGTCGCCGTGGGTTCGACACTGTCCCTTCTGGATGACCCGGTAACACTCCGGACAGCGCTGAATGAGCCCGGAGCCGTCGCGGACCGCGAGCAGATTCCCCACGACTTCGACGTCGTAGATACCGCCAGTGGCGACGGCGTCGCCGACGTCCATCGTCGACGTGTTGGTCCCGACATCGATCTCGCGATCGAGTGCGGAGACTCGCGAGAATTCCGAGACGTTGACCTCGGGCACCCCGCGGAACTCCTGTACGTAAGCGTTCTCGATGCGGACCGTGCCGCCGTCTTCGATTTCCGGTGCGGGATCCCAGTTCGTGAAGGGGAGCCGCCCGCTCTCGTCGCCGAAGACGCCGCTCAGGATGTCCGTCTCGCCGTCGCGGCCATCGATCGTCTTTCGCTCGCACTCGAGGACGCTGACCTCGATGGTGACCGCGCGGTCACCGGTCCGCAGTTCGGCCAGTTGCGCGTCGCCACCGCTCTCGTAGGGCACCTCGAGGGACTCCTCGATGAAGGACAGCGAGGTGCTCTCGCCAAGATTGAGTTCGGGTTCGCCGTCCCACTCGCGGACGCCCGCGTTGCCCGCGGTGATCGTGTCGCCCGGCGAGAGGCCGAAGTCCTCCCACGCGGTGTAGTCGATGACGCCGGTCTCGTCGGCCAGTCGGCCTTCGACGATGACGTGATCGGAGCCCTGATAGCGGATCGATCGTTCGCCCGCGGTCAGGACGACGCTCGTGACGGTGACGTTGCCGTCGTCGGTCGTGATTTCGGCGATATCCTTCGCCGACGGCGCGCCGCCACCGCCGCTGGAGCCGCCGCCGTACTTCCGCCGGAGGCTCTGTTTCGCCTCGTCGATCGGGACGCTGTACTCCACCAGGTTCTGCAGGTCGTCTGTGACCTCCTCTTTGTCAACACCGAGGTCGGAGGCGAGATCCTCGGCATGATCGTCGAGTTCCATCACTTGCCTTTCGAGTTGGGGTGTAAAAAGCGTTCCCGGAGGAGGGTGGAAGTGAACGGATCGACCGACGACGACGTCGACGAAGTTGTCGGCACTCGTCGTCGGTGTCTCGGCACCGATCAGTACCCATAGCGTCGCGGCCGACCCGTCATAGTAGCTGTCGATTTGCAGGTCGAAGCATAGAACGGTCCCGTTGGAGAACGAGACGAATGGCTACCGTCGAGACCGTCCTTTCGTCAATTTTTAGCACCGTTCCCGAACTTCATTCGGGCCAGCTCGGGCTTCTCTCCGGTATTCTCATCGGAATTATCTACTGGCACGGCTACCGCCGGTCGTCGTTCGCGCTTTGCACCGCGTTCTATCTGCTGGCGCTCGGTATCGTGCCCGCTTCCACGAGGGGTCTCACAGTGATACAGTCCAAGCCGTGGTACTTCTGCTCGTTCCTGATTTTCACCTCGCTCGTCGCCGTCGGCGGACGCGCCGTACGGACGCGGCTCTCCCCCTCGAGCCGCACTCGATCGCTGACGGTCGGACGGAAGGACGCCTGACCGGTCCGCTCTCCCTTGCCGACGAGACGGAGATGAGTATCACCCGCGGAGCAACGGAGGCCACCGACCGCGCTACTCCCGTTCGCGGGAGACGGGGAGGCGGAACCTGATACCGGCATCGCGGAGCGTCCATCTGATCTCGAGACCCACCCAGGTCAGCCCCGACAGGAGTCCGACGACGATCGCGGCGGCTGTAGTTTCGCCCACCCAGACCGGCGCAACGAAGATGAGCGCGTTATAGACTCGATGGGGGAGGATCGACTCGACGATGCCGCCGAGAAACGCGAACGGGTCGATTCCGAATTCGCCGGTTCCGCCGTCGTCTTCGGTTACCGTCCGGGACTCGAGACCGAGTTCCCGGGCGCTCTGGCGGCTCTCGCTTTCGGCACCGATCTCGAGGCGCTCGGCGTCGTAGGGGAGGGTCGACTCGACCTCCCAGACGATGTCGCCCGACTCGTTGATGGCCATAACGCGGTTGCCGTGGGTGTCGGTGATCAAGGTATTCCCGTTCGGAAGTCGGTCCGCGTCGCGGGGCCATTGGATCCGTTCGTCTTCCCACAGCCAGCTTCGGTTCCACTCGCCGTCCTCGCGCTGGAACTCCTTGATCTGGCCGTTCTCGGAGTCAGCGACGAGGACGGCCGGGCCGCCCTGACTCTTAGGAATGAAGTCGGGATTGTGCTGTTCGTTCAGAACGTCGGTGTCGTTCTCGCCGCCGAGAGTCCAGTTCTCGAGCAGGCCCTCCTCCCGGTCGAGGAAGACGACCCGATTCTGGTTTCGAACACTGACCATGATCCGACCTTCCATCCGGCCGTCCTCGATGTACTCGACGTCGTTGATGTGCGTCCAGTCGTTCGGGAACGAGTGGCCGCTCTCCAGCGGGAACTCGCTCTGGGCGTCCCAGAGCCACTCGACGACCTCGGTCTCCGTGTCGACGATGAAGACCTGATCCGCGACGATGTCGGCGACGAGCACGTGGCGCTCGTCGATGCGGTCCATATCGTGCCACTCGGCGGCGGTCTCCTTGTGATCGTAGCGTTCGTAGACAACCTCGACCGCGCCGGTCTCGAGGTCGACACGCTCGATGACGTTCCTGGCGC